>PJTO01000034.1_pt1 | contig 249933 bp, 232 predicted proteins | sample 1512101 | NCBI WGS metagenome assembly PJTO01 (sample SAMN08177690, study PRJNA422409) | Soil metagenome, whole genome shotgun sequencing project. | reverse complement strand
CTGAGGAACGGAGCGTAGGCAAAACCTACGTGAGTACCGCAAGGCCCGGCTGAATGCAAGATTCGACGTCGAATCCGCTCCCTGCACCCGCTTCGTGATCAAAACCGGACTTTTTGAACTTCCTATCAAAGCATCATTTGCGGATCTACGTCGACGCTGACTTGCACGCCGCCCTTCTTCACCGCATCCGCCAAGTCTCCGAGAGTTTCCGAGACGAGACGGCTCGCATTCATGTCTCCCCGATATTTTACCATACATTGAAACCTGTAGCGATCTTTCAATCTCGCAATCGGAGAAGCGACGGGCCCAAGCACCTCCATCGCCGCCGCGCCACCCAGGTCGAAATCTCTACGAATGCCCAGCGAATCGGCCTTGCCACGGAGTGCGGACGCAAATTGCTGGCCGATCGACAACAGCATCGGGACCGACTCGTGGGAAAAGGTGACGGAGATCAAGCGGCCATAGGGAGGATACCCAAGCTGGTTGCGCAGCTCAAGCGCCCGTTCCGCGAATCCAAGATAGTCATGCTCTTGAGCGAATGTGATCGATTCGTGCTCGGGATCATAGGTTTGGATGATAACTTCGCCCGGAAGTTCGTGGCGTCCTGCCCGGCCGGCGACCTGCGTCAGCAGCTGGAAGGTGCGCTCGGAAGCGCGGAAATCCGGCAGTCGCAGCGCAGCGTCCGCAGCCAGCACCCCGACAAGTGTAACGTATGGAAAATCCAGCCCCTTCGCCACCATCTGCGTGCCGAGCAGCACGTCGGCGCGGCGCTCGCGGAATTCGGACAGCCAGCGCTCGTGCGAGCCTTTTTCCGTCGTCGTGTCCACATCCATCCGAATTACGCGAATGCCCGGGAACGTCGCGGCCAGCGCCTCTTCCACCTTCTGCGTACCCGTTCCGAAAAAGCGGATATGCGGACTCTCGCAGCTCGGGCAAACTTTCGGCTCTGTCTCCGAGTAGCCGCAGTAATGGCAGCGCAGGTTTTGCGAGCCGCGATGATAGGTCAGCGCAATTTCGCAATGCGGACACGCCGCCGTATAGCCGCAGGAACGGCACATGACGAATGTGGCGTATCCTCTGCGGTTCAGCAGCAGCACCATCTGCTCCTGCTTTTCCAATCGACTGCGGATAGCGTCGGCCAGCATTCGGCTGAACATCGCCCGATTGCCCAGCTTCAGCTCCTCGCGCATGTCGACGATATGGACGCGTGGCAGCGGCCGATTCGCTACGCGCTCCGGCAACGCGATATAGCCCGTTTCTCCCAGCTTCGTCTCTCTTCCTTCATATACGGCCGCTTCATAGGTTTCGAGAGCGGGAGTCGCAGAGCCGAGCACGACGACCGCGCCATGACCCTTGGCCCGCTCGATCGCGACGTCTCGAGCGTGGTATTTCGGACTTTCCTCCTGCTTGTAGGAAGTCTCGTGCTCCTCATCAATAACAATTAGTCCGAGGCTTGCAAAAGGGGCAAAAATCGCCGATCGAGCCCCTACGGCCACTTGTGCTCTTCCTTCGCGGATTTTGCGCCACTCGTCGTAGCGCTCCCCATGAGACAGGCGGCTGTGCAGCACGGCCACCCTAGCGCCAAAACGGCTCTTAAACCGCTCGACCATTTGCGGGGTCAGCGAAATTTCCGGCACGAGCACGATTGCCTCGCGCCGCGAATCGAGGCAGCGCTGAATAGCCTGCAAATAAATTTCCGTTTTGCCGCTTCCCGTCACGCCATGCAGCAAAAACGTCCTGCTTACCCGTTCGTCAAGCGCCTCCCGAATCGGAGCCAAAGCCGTTTCCTGCTTCGGCGTCAGCCGCATCGGCGAACTGACCGGAAAATCCCTGTCCGCATAGGGGTCCCGATCCTCCGTCACCGGCCTGATCTCGACCAGCCCCCGATCCTCCAGCGAACGGATCGTACCGGACGTCGTCGCCAGCGTTTCCGCCAGCTTCGCCAAAGGAACAGGCTCGTTATGCTCCGCTAAATACGCCGCAGCCTCGCGCTGCTTGCCCGCTCGCGCCGGAATTGCCCCCGCCGCCTCCAGCAGGAGCTCCGTCTCGACCGGAAACACCGTCAGCACCGTCTTGACCGACACCTGGTCCTCCACGCGCTGCCTTTCCTCCAGCCGCCCTTCCCGCAGCCACAGCTTCAGCAGCGCTCCCTGATCGGGATACTGCTGAAGCAACGTAGCCAGCTTTAGCGGCTTGCCTTTGCGCAAAGCGATCAAGAGACCGCCGCTCAGGGCGATCTCCGCATCGGACCAGACCGCTCCTGCGGCCTGCTGCACATATTTCTCCGCTCGCCCTTTCAGTGCGGCGGGCAGCATCGCCTGCAGCGCGACGGTGAGCGGACACAGCCATCTGCGGCTGATCCATTCCCCTAAGGCGACCAGTTCCGCGGATAACGGAGGCATTGCGTCGAGCACCTCCTCGAGCGGCTTTAGCCTCCCACGGTCAACCTCGGCGTCGTCGGCCAGGGCGGTTACTATCCCTTGGAGCTTGCGCGGTCCGAACGGCACCGCCACCCGACTGCCTACCTCGACCCATTCGCGCAGTCGCTCCGGAATCGCGTAGTCGAACGTCCGATCGGTGTCCCGGCTCGGAACGTCCACAATCACTCTGGCCACCGTCATCGATTCGCCGATCCTTTCCTCGCGTCCTTAACGATGTCGAGCAGCCGCTCCGCGACGGCCCTCTTGGTCATTTGCGGCAAATGCTCGACAAAGCCGCCGCGCCCGTACACGCTGACGATATTCGTCTCCGTGCCGAAGCCTGCCCCTGCCTCGGACACGTTGTTGGCGACAATGAGATCGCACTTCTTGCGGGCCAGCTTGTCCAAAGCATGCTTCTCCACATCCGCAGTCTCCGCAGCAAAACCGACGATGAACGGTCCGCTGCCGCGAGCTTCCCTCCACTCCCCGACCTCCTGCAAAATATCGGGATTGCGCACGAGCTCCAGCGTCAACGAATCCGAAGATTTCTTGATTTTCTGATCTGCGCGGCTGGCGGGCCGGTAGTCGGCTACCGCCGCGGCCTTAATCACGATGTCCGTTCCGTCCAAACGTCTCACGATCTCGTCCCGCATCCGCAGCGCCGAGTCCGTATGAACGACATTCACCCCGTTAGGAGGGGCCGCCTCCGTTCTCCCGCATACGAGCGTAACCTCCGCGCCGCGGTCGCGAGCGGCCTCGGCAATGGCGAACCCCATTTTTCCGGAGGAGTCGTTCGTAATATAGCGCACGGGATCGATCCTTTCTACCGTCCCCCCGGCCGTGATGAGCACCCGCTGTCCGGACAGCGGCTTAAGCCCGATCAGCTTCGCCACGATGGCGTCCACGATCTCGTCCGGCTCGGCCAGCCTGCCTTTGCCGACATAGCCGCACGCCAATTGTCCGGTTCCCGGTTCTACAAACACAACGCCTCGTGAAGCTAGCTTATTCACGTTGTCGATCACCGCCGGATGCTCCCACATATGTACGTTCATCGCCGGCGCAATCAGCAGCGGGGCCGTCGTCGCCAGCAGCGTCGTGCTCAACATGTCGTCCGCCAGGCCGTTCGCAAGCTTGGACAGCATGTTGGCCGTCGCCGGAGCGACCACCGCAAGATCGGCGGAATCCGCCCAATCGATATGCTGCACGATCGCCGCATCCCGCTCGTCGAACACGTCCGTCGCCACCGGATGGCGAGTCAGCGTCTGCAACGTCAGCGGCGTAATGAATTTGGTCGCTCCTTCGGTCATCATGGCGCGAACGGATGCGCCGAGGCCGACCAGGCGACTGCACAGAGTCGCCGCCTTGTACGCGGCAATGCCACCTGTGACGCCTACCAGTATCGTTTTGCCCGCTAGCGGCTTATTCATCCTAACTCCCCCTACATTTCCGCCTAGAAAAGGAAGTTCAAAAAGTCCGATTTTGATCACGAAGCACCCCATGAAGCAAATTCGACATCGAATCTTGAAATCAGCCGGTTCTTCCGGTGCTTACGTAGCTTTCACTACGCTCCGCTCCTCAGTCCCTGAGCTTTATCCAATCTTCCCGGATGCATGGGCGAGCAGTTCGCCGTAGGCGAACGACCAGCCTCTATGTTGAAAACCGATTTTTTTGAACTTACATTAGAAAAAAAACAACCGCGCGGGTTGTCCTTCCTCTCGATTCCTATACGATTTTGTGTCGCTCTTATTCCGCTTCTCCGCCCGCAACCGCCGGATGGATGTGCTCGACTTTGATCGCTTCGTGATAGATCTCCTCAAGCGCCACGCCAACTTGCTTGTGGGACTTCGGTGCGCCGAGATTGCACATTACGCCTTCGCGCAGGTTGCGCGCCCGCTTGGACGCGGCTACAACTAGCGTATATTTGCTGTCGACTTTCTTAACGAGTTCATCGATCGATGGATATAGCATGCTATTCACCTCTTCATTTAAACGTTGTCCGCGGTTTTGAGCGTCTCGAGCTGCTCGAAAAGCTCGCCCAGAAAACGCTCCCGCTTGCAATGCTCCGCCGTAATGATCGAGCCGATCCGGCTGCAGGCCAAATCGATCTCATCGTTGACGACGGCATAATCGTAATGGTGCAGCAGGTTCATCTCTTCGACGGCCACCGCCAGCCGATGATCGATCGTCGCCTGCGACTCCGTGCCCCGGCCGACGATTCTCTGCTTCAACTCGTTAAGCGAAGGAGGCATGAGAAAAATAAAGACGCCCTCGGAAAACTTCTCCCTGACCTTGATGGCCCCCTGCACTTCAATCTCCAAAATGATGTCCTTACCCTCGGCCAACGTCTTCTCCACAAAGTCTCGCGGAGTGCCGTAGTAATTGCCTACGTATTCCGCATACTCGAGAAGCGCATCCGACTCGATCATCCGCTTGAATTGCTCATGCGTCTTGAAGAAGTAGTTGACCCCGTCCCGCTCGCCTTCGCGGGGAGAACGAGTCGTTGCCGACACGGAGTACACGAGCTCGGACAGCTTGCCTCGCAGAGCGGAGCAAACGGTCCCTTTGCCGACGCCCGAAGGGCCGGACAGTACAAACAAAATTCCTCTGTTCATCGTGTTCCCCAATTCATTCATCGTGTTCGTCGTCTTTGGTAGACAACCGGTGCGCAACCGTCTCCGGCTGAACGGCCGACAAAATCACGTGATCGCTGTCCGTAATAATGACCGCGCGCGTGCGGCGGCCGTAGGTCGCGTCGATCAGCATGTGTCTGTCCCGCGCCTCCTGGATAATCCTCTTGATCGGAGCCGACTCAGGGCTCACGATAGAAATAATCCGATTCGCGGACACGATATTGCCGAATCCGATATTGATCAGCTTGATCGCCATGGTATGCACTTTCCCCCCGGTCATTCCTACCACACAGCTGCGGCCGGTGCCCGACTGTCGCTTCCAGTGTTGCCCGAAGCGGCCCGCCGCATACTGAAGGCTGATATGCCCTTTTTTGTACATCTATCGATTATTGCCTATTGTACTTCAAAACCACGGGGGGGACAAGAGGAACTAAAGCCTTAATTCGCTTGTTTCCGGTTCAAGCTCCCGCTCCTCGCGCGAACGTATTCCGTTAAGGAAACGGTCATCTCGTAAGCCATGAACGGAGTCATCAGATAGATGCCGTTAAAATGCTCCATCGCCACGTCCAGCAGCTCTTCGGCGATTTTGACGCCGGCGGCGCGCCCTTCGGCTCCTTCCAGCCCGCTCATCCGCTGGCGGACCGCATCCGAGAGCTGGATCCCCGGTACCTCGTTGTGCAAATATTCGGCGTTGCGCCCACTGGCCAGCGGGAAAATGCCAAGGAATATCGGGACGCTCAAATGCTTGGTCGATTCCGCGATCCGCACGATCAGCTCCGGGTCATATACCGGCTGCGTCATAATGTAATCCGCTCCAGCAGATATTTTGCGCTCCAGCCGTTGCACCGCTTTATCCAAATGCTTAACGTTCGGGTTAAACGCCGCTCCGACGACGAACTTCGCTTTCTGCTTCAGCGGCTTGCCCGAGAAGGCGATTCCTTCGTTAAGCTGTTTGATCATACGAATAATTTCGAATGAGGTCAGATCGTATACCGAGCTTGAACCCGGCAAATCCCCGAACTTGGCCGGGTCGCCGGTCACCGCCAGCACATGGTCGATGTCGAGCGCGTCGAAGCCCATCATATGCGATTGCGTGCCAATCAGGTTGCGGTCGCGGCAGGCGATATGCGCAAGCGGCCGAATGCCGACGCGCTCCTTCAACAGCGCAGCCAGAGCCAGGTTGCTCATCCGGGTAACGGCCAGAGAATTGTCCGCCATCGTCAGAGCGTCGGCCTTCGCGTCTTTCAGCGCCTGGGCGCCCGCCATGAACTTCGTGATGTCGAGATCGCGCGGCGGGTCCAACTCGACGATGATCGTGTGACGTTCGCGCACAAGATCGACGATGCTCGGCTCGGCGTCCTGCGGCGGCTCGACCGGCGCCGGAGCCGCTTCGACGACGATCGCCGGACTCTCGACCAATGCATGAGCGGTCGCCTGCGCGACCGGCGAATATCCTTGCAGCGCTTTCGCGATCTCCGCGATATGCTCCGGAGTCGTTCCGCAGCAGCCCCCGATCAGCTTCGCTCCCGCGTCCGCGAATCGACGAGCCGACAATCCGAAGTATTCCGGAGTCGCCGAGTAGACGACTTTGCCGTCCACGTAGTCCGGAATGCCGGCATTCGGAAACACGCTTAGCGGCAGACCCAGATCAGCGGGAATCGTCTCCACCGCGCGCAAAATGCCGGTCGGCCCGCTGCGGCAGTTAAAGCCGATGACATCCGCGCCTTCGCCCTTCAGCCGACGGAACGCATCGGCAAGCGGAATGCCGTCGTGCGTTCTCTCAGGGTCCTCGACCGCGAATTGGCAGATGACGCTAATATCGCTTTTTTTACGGATGATTCCCAGCGCCAGCGACAATTCCTCAAGATCAAAGAACGTTTCCAGCAGCAACCCGTCAACGCCGGAAGCCAGCAGAACGCCGATCTGTTCTTCAAAATCGCGCTTGACGACCGCCGTTCTAATATTTTTGCCTGCTCCCCCCCGTACCGCGCCGATCGATCCGACAACGTACACGCCGTCTCCGACCGCTTTGCGGGCGAGCGCGACGCCGGCGGCGTTGATCTCCTCGACCTTCTTCTCCAAGCCATAGCGGGCAAGCTTGTTCTGCTGCGCCGAATACGTATTCGTCTCGATGATCTCGGCTCCGGCCGCCGCATACTGTCGATGCACGTCCGCGATAACGTCGGGCTTAAGCAGATTGAACTCCTCGAACGACACGCCGACCGGCAGGCCGAGCTGATATAGGTAAGTCGCCATCGCGCCGTCGCCGACTAGCGGCTTGCGGGCGAGGGCCGTGCGCAAATCCGGTTTCATGAAGCTTCCCATCCATTCCTTATAAGAAGTTGTTCAAAAAAGTCCGCTTTTGATCACGAAGTATTCCAAGAAGTAGACTCGACATCGAATCTTGAATTCAGCCGGTTCTTCCGGTACTCACGTAGCTTCCACTACGCTCCGCTCCTCATCTCCGGTCTTCATTCAACCTTCTCGGTGCTGAAAACCGAACTTTTTGAACTTGCACTATAATAAAGTATCCTTAATGTAGCATAATTTTCATCCTGGGAAAATGGCAAAACCCGACCAATTTCGATCGGGTTGAGCGGATTTTTTTATTTTTAGCGGGAGGCGGCGTCGGATTGCGGGGCCGCCAGGGCGGCGGCATGCGTCTCTCCCGCCTTCCACCGGGCTTCGCGACCGATGCGGAAGGAAGCGGCCGCGAGCACCGCCGCCGCGGCGACGGCAAGCGCCCCCAGCCAGCTGATCGACCACAACGACACGCCGCTGACGATCGCGCCGCCGATGCCGGCTCCCCCGGCCATCGCCAGCTGCAGCATGGAGGAATTCAGGCTCAGCATGATTCCCGAAGCCCCCGGCGCAAGCGTCAGCAGGTAATATTGCTGCGTTGGTCCCGAAGACCATGCGGCGAACGCCCACAGCATGAGCAGCGGGAACATCATTGTCGCAGAATGGGAGAAGACCGAGAGCAGCAGTAAGACCGCGGCGTGCAGCAGCATTCCTCCGAGCAGCGTGCGGCGGATGCCCCATTTGTCCGAGCTGAAGCCGCCGAGCTTGGAGCCGATCAGACTCGCGATCCCGAACGCGAACAAGCCGACGCTGACCGCCCGTTCGCTCATTCCTGTAATTGACAGCAGAAACGGGGAAATATACGTATACATGATCGAATAGCCGAAAATCCAGAAAAACGTCACCGACAAAGCGAGCGCGATCCGCGGACTCCGAAGCAGCGCCAACTGCGACCGGAACGGAACCGGCGCTTCTCCTTCCGTCTCCCGAATCGCTCTGGCGATAGCGACCACCCCCAGCAGACTGAGCAGTCCGATCCCCGCGAAGATCAGTTTCCAGTCGTAGGAGGCGGCGATAATCCGGCCGAGCGGCACTCCCACAATCAGCGAGGTGCTGAACCCCATCACCAACGTGGCGATGGCGCTCCCCTGCTTACCCGCGGGCGCCAGCTTGGAGGCGACCGTCAGCGAGGCGACGACGAACACGCCGGTTCCAAGTGCCAAGATCATGCGCGAAACCAACAATACGGTGTAGTTGGGAGACAGAACCGCAATCGCGTTGCCGACGATGAACAGGCCGAGCGCGCCGAGCATCAGTTTTTTGCGTCCGACTTTGGCTGTGGCCGCCATGACGACGGGCGTCCCGAACGCGAAGGCGAGCGAGAAAACGGTAATCAACTGCCCGGCCGCGGCGATCGACACCCCCACGTCCCCGGCAACCTTGTCTAGAATGCCCGCGATAATGTTTTCCGATGTTCCAACCAGAAAACTGACGACGGCCAGCAAATAAATTTTCCATGAATTCTCCATACTTCTGCAGACACCCCCCAGATTTCTATATTTCTAAAAATATAGAAATAATCTCGAAAAAAATTACGTCAGCAAATAGGGCGCGTACTTCTGCGCCATATCGCGGTTAACGCTATAGAAAATATATGTGCCGTCCTTGCGCAGGTTCAGCAGGCCGCAGTCGGTGAGCTGCTTCAGATGGTGCGACAGCGTTGAGCCGGCCACGGATTCCAGCTTGCCGCTAATGTCGGAGCAGCACAGATTTTTCTCTCCGTCCGCCAGCAGCAGTGCGATCTTCAGCCTCGTCGCCTCCCCGAGCGCTTTGTACACTTTCACCGCTTGCCTGACATCCTTGATGTCCCCGTCCATCCCTTCTCACCTCGACGTTATATTTCTATATATATCGAAATTAGATTAGCACAACCTTCGCCTTCTGTAAACAGGCAAAGAGGGGGAAGCGTTCGAATCGCTTATCCCCTCCCCGAACTCAAGTCGGATTCGCCGGATCCCGGCCTCCAGTACGTTCCTTCCAATCAGCTTGGCTGGGTTACGCTTGACCGACTTCGTCTCTCAGGCTTACGCGTCCACAGACCCGGCATAGACGGCGGCTGCCGGGCCGGTCATGTAGATGCGGTCGCTAACCTCGTCCCACCGAATGCGCAGATCGCCGCCGGCAAGCGAGATGGTCGCCTCTCTATCGGTCAGCCCGTTCAGCACCGAGGAGACAAGCGTCGCGCAGGCCCCCGTTCCGCAAGCCAGCGTCGGGCCTGCTCCGCGTTCCCATACCCGCATATCCACCTGGTCGCGAGAATTGACGGTCGCGAACTCCACGTTGATTTTGCGCGGGAACAGCGGATGCTTCTCCAGCTTCGGCCCCCAAGTCGACAGATCGAACCCGGATGCATCGTCTACGTAGATGACGCAGTGCGGATTGCCCATCGATACCGCCGTAAACTTGAATTCCCGTCCGTCCACCTCGATCGGATGAGCCACAATCGGATTGGCGTCGATCGTAGTCGGAACATCTCGTCCGTTTAGAATCGGCTTGCCCATATCTACAGTCACCTGCGTGACTTGGCCGTTTTCAATTGTCAGCTTGACCGGCTGCACGCCGGCGCCCAACGTCTCGATCGTCAGCTCCGACGCCGAGGCCAGCCCGTTGTCGTATACGTATTTAGCTACACAGCGGATCGCATTGCCGCATTGCTCCGCTTCCGAGCCGTCTGAATTAATGATCCTCATGCGAAAATCCGCCCGCTCCGAAGGCAAAATGTACACTAATCCATCCGCTCCGATGCCAAAAAAACGATCGCATAGCCGAACGGCCAATTCCGCCGCATGATGCGGTAAAGATTGCTCTCCAGCCACTACGATAAAGTCGTTGCCCAGCCCATGCATTTTCGTAAATTTCATTCTATAAGCCTCCCGCCATGTTCGTCAGTCGAGTGCTTGCACTCTCTGGATTCATCATAGCGGGACGGCGATGGAATGAGCATACAGCAACATTGCTTTTATTTGCACTTTTTGACTACTGCAAGCGGAAATTCTATCCTCCAGGAGCGGAAGCGCACCAACGGTCCGCCGCTCGCGCTAAACGCAAGCCGCACAAACCGCAGCCCGCATTCGGCTACCGGATCGGTCTCGTCGAGGCGGAACTGCCGCCGTAATTGATTTTTGTTCTTTTTTTCTTCTGTTTAGAGGAGCTCCAGACGCTGCCCGCCCCCAGCGCGAATGTCGGGATCCCCGCGGCGACGAGAACGAGCGCCCAATCGCGCAGGTCGAGCGGAACGGTTTTGAACACCGGCTGCAGCGGTTCGATGTACAGCACGGCCAGCATCAGCACCAGCGAGGACAGCACCGCGAAAACGAGAAACTTATTTTCGAGCAGCTTGCGGTGGAAAATCGAGCGCGAGCTGCGGCAATCGAATACGTGAATGAGCTGCGCCATGACGAGTGTGGCGAAAGCGACGGTCTGCGCGTGAACGAGTTGATTCGACTGCCCCTCCCCCGCCTTCAGCGCCAGCACGAACGCCCCTAGCGTACAGAGGCCGATCAGCACGCCTCGGCTGACAATTTTCCAGCCAAGACGTCTGGCGAAAATGTTTTCCTTGGCCGCACGCGGCTTCTGTTGCATCAGGTCGCTCTCGGCCTGATCGACGCCTAGCGCCATCGCCGGCAGCCCGTCCGTCACAAGGTTAACCCACAAAATCTGGATTGGAACGAGCGGAAGCGGCAATCCGGCCATCATCGCCAGGAACATCGTCATGATTTCGCCGACGTTCGAGGCCAGCAAGTAACGGATAAATTTGCGAATGTTCTCGTAAATGCCGCGCCCTTCCTCCACGGCGGCGACAATGCTGGAAAAGTTGTCGTCCGACAGCACGAGCGCGGAGGCTTCTTTCGTCACGTCCGTTCCCGTAATCCCCATCGCGATGCCAATATCAGCCGCCTTGACAGCCGGAGCGTCGTTAACCCCGTCGCCCGTCATCGCCACGACATGTCCTCGTCGCTGCAAAGCCTGCACGATTCTCAGCTTATGCTCGGGAGAGACGCGGGCGTAGACATTAACGTCATCGGCGACCTTCTCCAAGTCCTCGTCGGTCATCGCCGCCAGCTCGGTTCCGGTAATGACGCGCCCCTCCCGCCCGATAATGCCAAGCGTTCTGGCGATCGCCTCCGCCGTCGTGCCGTGATCCCCGGTAATCATCACCGTCTTGATGCCCGCTTGACGACACTTGTAGATCGCTTCCTTGACTTCCTTGCGCGGCGGGTCCATCATCCCCGTCAGTCCGACGAAGATCAACCCGCTCTCCGCCTGTTCTCCGCTGGCGCATGTCTCATGCGCTTTGACATCTCGATACGCCATCCCCAGCACGCGCAGCGATTCCCGGGCCATCGCCTCGTTAGCGGCAAGCACCTTATTCTTCAGCGACGCCGTGAACGGAACGACCTGATCGTCCCACAGGACATAGGCGCACTGACTGACCAGCAAGTCGGGCGCCCCTTTCGCACAGACCAGCTTGCCGCCCTGATGGGATACGAGCACCGACATCCGCTTGCGCTCGGCGTCGAAGGGGAATTCCTTGACGCGCGTATACAGGCTTTGCAGCGCGGATTTGACCAACCCGGTCTTCGCCGCCAGCACGAGCAGCGCCGCTTCGGTCGGATCTCCTTGGATCTTCCATTCCATCGGTTCGGAAACCGGCGGTTCGCCTTTAGTCGACTTGCGTTTCTTCGCGTCGGAGGCCGGCTCCTGCTGCGACAGGTCGGAATTGTTGCAGAGCGCGGCGATCTGCGTCAGCCGTCGCAGAGCGGCGTCGCCCTTGGCATCGATGCTTTTGCCGTTTTCCTTCAGCAGCCCCGTCGGCTCGTAGCCTTCCCCCGTAACCTCGACGGTTCTCCCGCCGAGCCACAGCTTGGTCACCGTCATTTTATTTTGCGTCAGCGTCCCGGTTTTGTCGGAACAGATCACGGAGGCGCAGCCAAGCGTCTCTACAGAAGGCAGCTTGCGCACGATAGCCCTTCGCTTGATCATCCGTTGCACGCCAAGCGCAAGCGCAATCGTCACGATTGCCGGAAGGCCTTCCGGAATCGCGGCGACGGCCAGACTCACGCCGGCAAGGAACATGTCGTACGCAGGCTGTCCATGCATAATACCGGCCAGCACGACGACTACCGTCAGTGCGAGCGCAACGACGATCAATATTTTCCCGAGCTGCTCCAGTCGGTGCTGAAGCGGCGTTTCCGCCTCCTCCGTCTGCTGGATCAGATCGGCGATTTTGCCCATCTCGGTTTGCATGCCCGTGACCGTCACAATGCCCTTTGCCGTCCCTCGCGTCACCATCGTCCCGAGATAGCCGCAATTTCTCCGGTCTCCGAGCGCCAGATCCGCGGCATCCAGCTTTCCGACCGTCTTGACGACCGGCACCGATTCCCCCGTCAGGGCGGACTCGTCCACCGAGCAGTCGTTGCACTCCACGAAACGAAGGTCGGCAGGCACCCTGTCTCCGCTTTCCAGCAGCACAACGTCCCCGGGAGCCAGTTCTCTTGCCGGAATATGCTGCAGCTCGCCGTCCCGAATGACTTTTGCGAACGGCGCGGACAGCTCCTTCAGCGCCCGGAGCGAGCGTTCTGCCCGGAATTCCTGATAGAAGCCAAGCACGCCGTTAATAAGGATGATCGCGATAATCGTGAGAGCGTCCAGCATCTCCCCGAGCAAGCCGGAGATGATCGTCGCCCCCACCAGCACGAGCACCATAAAATCCTTGAACTGATTCAGCAGCAGCTTTAGCGGAGAATCCCCGCGCTTCTCGGCAAGCTCGTTCGGACCGAGCGTTCCGAGCCGCTCCGTCGCCTGCTCCCGCGACAACCCTTTTGCTCTGTCGGTATCCAGCGACTTCGCCAACTGCTCCTCGCTTAGCTGATGCCATGCCTGACCTTCCAAGATCGTCAACCCCTTCCGTCATATCCGCTTGCGGTTCTTGACCTATGTGTATTCAGACAAGCCGGGAAATATCCCCGGACAGGGGCAAGCTTTCCCTTTGCGCGGAGTTATGGCATCATAAGAAGGCATAAATATTAAATCGTGCTATGTACGTTGAATCTATGCAGCGTATATACATAACTCAGGAGCATCAGCTATGTCATTGGACGGAATTGTCGTTAGAGCGCTCGTACGGGAGCTGCAGACCTGCGTCAAAGCGCGCATTCTTAAAATTTATCAGCCTACGGACAACGAATTGATCCTGCATATACGGGGGCAGGGCGCAAGCGGCAAGCTGCTGCTTTCCGCTCATCCTTCCATGCCGCGCCTTCATTGGACGGAGCAGCCTTGGGCCAACCCGGCCGAACCGCCGATGTTCTGCATGCTGCTGCGCAAATATTGCGAAGGCGGCGTCATTGAAGCGATTCGCCAGGTCGGTCTGGAAAGAATCGTGGAGTTTGACGTCCGGCATCGGGACGAGCTAGGGGATGCCTCTCTGAAGCGGATCGTCATCGAAATTATGGGCCGGCACAGCAATATCATTCTGATGGACCCGAGCACAGGCGTCGTGCATGACGGCATCCGGCACGTTACGCCCGCGATCAGCAGCCACCGGGTTGTCCTTCCCGGCAGCGCCTACGTCGCTCCCCCGGAGCAGGATAAGGCCGACCCGCTATCTGTCGGCGAATCCGAGTTCGCCGAGCTGATCGCCCGCGGCGGTAGCATCCCGGATGCAAACGACGACTCGTACATAGAAGCCGCCTCCAAAGCTTTGCTTGGCGCATTTACCGGCCTGAGCCCGCTCGTCTCCCGCGAGATTGCCTTCCGCGCCTCCGGGCATCCACAGGGGCTGCGCGCGGCGTTCCGCGAAACGTTGGAGCACGTCGCCCGCGATTCGTATGAGCCTAACATTGTCGTCCAAGAGAACGGCAAAGCCTTTTTCTCCGCCCTCGCCCTGACCCACCTGGACGGAGAGAAGCAGATTTTTCCTACGATGCACGAATGTCTGGAAAGCTTCTATCGCGATAAAGCTTCCCGCGATCTCGTCCGGCAGCGCACAACGGATTTGAATCGTTTTCTGCTGAACGAAATCGCCAAAAACGAGAAAAAGCTCGTCAAGCTGCAGGAGACCCTCGACGAAGCGGCCGAAGCGGACAAGTTCCGTCGGATCGGCGAGCTGTTGACCGCCCATCTGTACGCTTTTCAGCGAGGGGATACTTCCGTCGACGTCGTCGATTATTATGAGGAAGAGCAGCCGACGAGGACGATCGCGCTCGATCCGCTGCTTACTCCGAACGAAAACGCCCAACGGTATTTTCGCAAGTACGCCAAGCTGAAGAACAGCCGGGATGTGGTAACGGAGCAAATTGAAGCGACGAAAGCGGAGCTCGGCTATTTGGCTTCGGTGCTGCAAGGTCTCGACTCGGCTACTCCGGACGATATCGGAGAAATCCGGGACGAACTGGTCGAGCAAGGCTATATTCGCGAACGCGGCCTCAAGCGCGGAGCCAAGAAACGGAAGAAGGACCGGCCGGCCGTGCTTTGCTACACGTCGAGCGAGGGGGTTCAAATGTATGTCGGCAAAAACAACACGCAAAACGACTACATTACAAACCGTCTTGCGTCGGCATCGGATACCTGGCTGCACACGAAGGACATCCCCGGCTCTCACGTACTCATTCGCGGCGGCGGCGAGTTCGGCGAAGCCACCCTGCACGAGGCGGCGATGCTCGCGGCGTACTACAGCAAAGCCAAATCGTCGAGCAGCGTCCCCGTCGACTATACGCTGATCCGTTACGTCCGCAAGCCAAACGGAGCCAAGCCCGGCTTCGTCATCTACGACAACCAGAAAACGCTGTTCGTCACCCCGGACGAGGCCCGGATTCAGCAGATGCCTTCTACGGTGAAGTAACTACGACTGATCTATTACCGCACGATATGCAAATAAAAAGACGGCAATCTCCGGAGCCTGCTAAGCCGGGCGATTGTCGTCTTTTTACTGTGTTACTTGTCAAACCTCCGATTGAAGCAGCTCCAGAACGTCTGCGTCCACGCTGCGATTGCCGATTGGACCGTGGTAGACTTTCCCGTCCTTAACGCCGTGGAAATCCGAGCCGCCGGTCGCCAGCTTGCCGCGCGTCGCCGCCCATTCCGCATAGCGCCGCTCCTGCTCCGGAGCGTGATCCGAATGGTAGGCTTCCAGACCGTCGGCTCCCCGCTCCAGCAGCGACAGCACCAGATCGTCGGCTCCATAGATTCCCGGATGGGCAATGACGGCTTTTCCTCCCGCTTCGTGAATCCAGCCGATCGCCTCCTGCGAGGATGCGCGTTCCTGACGCTCGTAGGCCGGCCTGCCTTCCGCGAGCCACAGGTCGAATGCCTCCCTCAGGTCGGATACGTAATTTTTATCGACCATCGCCTGCGCGATATGCGGTCTTCCAACCGACTTGTCCTTACGAGTGGACTTCCCGGCAGCGGCGGCAAGCTCCTCCGGAGTGATCGGCATGCCATGCCTGCTCAGATTGGCCAATATGCGTTCGTTCCGGCGATTCCTGCCTTCCCTCAGCTCCTCCAGCCTGGTCAACCATTTCGTGTCGTTCAAGGAGAAGCCGTAGCCCAGCACGTGAATGTCTCTGTCGTTCGCCACCGTGCTCAGCTCGACTCCGGGCACGACAACAATGCCCAGCTCCCGTCCGGCCCGCAGCGCTTCGGCAACCCCCGCGACCGTATCGTGATCGGTAATTGCCACTGCGTATAGGCCCGCTTCCTTCGCCATCCGAACGTTATCCGCCGGAGCGTACAGGCCGTCCGAAGCCGTCGTGTGAGTATGCAAATCCGCGCGCCTAGTCATGGGACAGCTCCTTTAACTCGCCTAGCAGGGCGACAGCCGGGATTGGCAGCAGCGACGAACGCAGCCGCACCGAATAAAACTGTCGCCGGAAGCTGACGCCCGATATTCTTACCGGCTTCAGCAAGCCAAGCGCAAGCTCGTGCTTAATCGTCCAGACGGATAGCAGCGACAAACCCAGCCCGGCCTCCACCGCCGATTTGACCGCTCCAGTGCTGCCGAATTCGCTGACGACTCGCAGCTGTTTCTCGGTGATGCCATGCCGCTGCAGCTCTTCCTCCATAATCTGCCTCGTTCCGGAGCCTTTCTCTCGCAGCACTAGCGGCTCGCCGATTGCCTCCTCTAACGATACCTGTTCCCTAGAGGCGAACGGATGGTCTGCGGGGGCGATCAGCAACAGTTCGTCGTTCATTACCGCCTGAGCGTCAAAGCCGGGAACGTCGCAGGGCGCTTCAATAATGCCGAAATCCAGCCCCTGATGCGCCACCGCTTCGATAATTTCTGTCGTATTCATGACCTTCATATCGACGGAGATTTCCGGGAACCGGCGCAGAAAACTGCCGAGCAGACGCGGCAGCACATACTCGCCGATCGTCAAGCTGGCCGCGAACTGCAGCCGTCCCTTCAGCTCTTCGATATATTGCGTCATCATTTCGTCGGTATCCCGCATCAGCTCCACCGCTTTGCGGGCTTGCGGCAGCAGACGATGGCCCGCCTCCGTCAAATCCAGACGCTTCGTCGTTCGGTTAAGCAGCTTGGTTCCAAAACGTTCTTCAAGCGCCTGCACCTGCATCGTTACGGCAGGCTGCGTCATATGCAGCGTTTGCGCGGCCGCGGAGAAGCTGCCCCTGTCCGCAACGGTGTAAAAAATATGAAGTTGGTGCACGTTCAACGCCATTTGTTTCCGCCTTCCCGTCCATAGGTTTCTATCGCATTATACCACAGAATACGAACGGCCGGGCGGAGGTGCTCCTCCAGCCCGGCCGTTTAGCGGCGTTTGCGATTATTTTTGATTAATGTCATGCGCCTGGAATGGCGCAACCACGAATAATACGTTTTCAGATCCCGAAGCTCCATCGTCTCCGACATTCTTCCGAGGAACGTGACGACGATCATCTTGTGAAGGGGATTTCCAAGCAGATCCGTATCCGTCTCGCTCACGGAAAATTCGGCGACAAAAACAAGATCGTCGTCGATCGTATAGACGTCCTGCTCATTCCGGTAGTAGGACACGACACGCCCGTCCTTCAAGCATTGCCACATGAATTCGGCAATGTCGGAATAACCCGTCTTCTCCTGCTCCACGCGGTCCGACCAGCGGGTGCGAGCGTGATTGGTAATAATGATGTCGCACACTTTCTTGTCCCCAAGAACGATATGGAAAGGCTCGTATGTGCTCCAACGCTCCGTATGCTTATCCTTCACCGGGCTATCCCCCTTCCCGATTATAGGTCTTCTGAATCATTAACACCCTATATTCCTAGGAACTTAAGTACATTCTACAGCATCTGTTCCCTAAGGTTCAACAATTAAATAGGTTCATATAGGAAATTTTCCCATAAATAAAAAATAACAGGCCTCCCGAGTCATCCGCAGACGACTCGGGACTGCCTCATTCAGCCTAATACGATACGGTCGTCCGAAAGCTGATGACCGCTGATTCTCTCGAATTCCCCCAGCAGTTGGGAGACCGTCAAGTTTATTTTGCGCTCTGCGGGAACATCTAGAATAATGCGCCCCTTGTCCATCATGATCAGACGGTTGCCGAGGCGAATCGCCTGTTCCATGTTGTGGGTGACCATCAGCGTCGTCAGCTTCATGTCGCGCACGATTTCCTCCGTCAGCCGCGTGATCAACTCGGCTCTGGCCGGATCAAGCGCAGCCGTATGCTCGTCGAGCAGCAAAATTTGCGGTTTGGTAAACGTCGCCATCAGCAGGCTGAGCGCTTGACGCTCGCCGCCGGACAGCAAGCCGACTCTGGCGCTCATGCGGTTTTCCAGTCCGATCCCAAGTCGGGAGAGCTGCTCGCGGAACAGCTTCCTTTTCGCCGCCGTCGCACCCCAGCCCAAGCCTCGCGACTGGCCGCGCTTATAGGCCATCGTCAGATTCTCTTCAATGGTCATCCGAGGTGCTGTGCCGGCCATCGGATCCTGAAACACTCTTCCGATCCAACGGCTTCTCTCGTACTCGGCCAATCCCTGCACCTCGGTGCCGTCGATTCTGATTTGGCCGATGTCCGGCTTCATGACGCCCGAGATTAGATTCATCAGCGTCGACTTGCCCGCTCCGTTGCTGCCGATTACAGTGATAAAGTCTCCGGCCTCGATTTGGAGATTGGCGTTCATAAGCGCTACTTTCTCATCGGGAGTCCCCGGATTAAACAGCTTGGACACGTTCGTTACGTCGAGCATCAGGCTTTGCCTCCTTTGCCTGGAGCGATCGCCGCCAGCAGCTCCTCGGAGCGCTTCTTGGCGACGCTGCGCTGCTTCATTACCCGGCGCACGTACGGAACGACGAGCGCGAAGATAACGATCAGCGCCGTAACCAGTTTAAGATCGGACGCCTCGAACAGTTCGACGCGCAGCGCTATGGCGATGACGATCCGGTAAATGATCGCGCCGATTACGACGGCCAATGTCGCCATGAACACCGATCTCGCGCCGAAGATTGCTTCGCCGATAATAACCGAAGCAAGTCCGATCACGATCATCCCCACGCCCATCGTAACATCGGCAAAGCCGCCTTGCTGGGCGATAAGCGCGCCGGACAATGCGACAAGGCCGTTCGAGAGGCTGACGCCCAATATTTTCGTGCCGTCCGTATTCGCCCCGAAGCTGCGAATCATCCGCTCGTTGTCTCCCGTCGCTCTGAGCGCAAGCCCCAAATCCGTATGCAGGAAAGCGTCGAGCAGCAGCTTAATGAGCAGCACCGCGATCCCCATGATAAGAATAAACAGACCGACAGGCTTCACGATCGAAGAAATCAGCGTATCCGTATTGACGATGGACACATTCGGGCGTCCCATAATCCGAATGTTGATGGAGTGGAGCGCAATCATCATCAGAATGCCGGCTAGCAGCCCGTTTACTTTGCCTTTCGTGTGAAGCAGTCCGGTGCAGACTCCCGCAAGAAGCCCGCCTCCGAATGCGGCCAATGTGGCAAGCGCAGGGTGATAGCCCATCGAAATCATGATCGCGGCGATCCCTCCTCCCGTCGCAAAGCTGCCGTCGACGGTCAGGTCGGGGAAATCCAAGATGCGGAACGTGATGTAGACCCCAAGCGCCATCAAAGCGTACAGCAGGCCCAGCGCTACGGCTCCGTAGATCGATTCAATCATCGTTAAGCCTCCTCACAGACCAATGGGGCGAACGACGGCAGCCGTCCACCCCATTGAAGCTGTTTACTGGATAATATTGTTTTCCTTGTCCTTGACTTTATCCTTCATTGCGTCCGTAACGGTAACGCCCTGCGCCTCGGCCGCCTTCAGGTTCAAGATCAGGTCCAGCTTGTCCGGCACGGATACCGGCATATCGGCAGGCTTCTTGCCGTTTTTCAAAATTTCGACCGCCATCTGGCCGACCTGGTAGCCGTGATCGAAGTATTTGAAGCCGACCGTCGCGAACGCGCCCTTCTCGACCGTATCGCGGTCGCTGGAGAAGAACGGAAGCTTATTGTCGTTAGCTACCTGAATGATGGAGTCCGCAGCGGTAACTACCGTATTGTCAAGCGTGATATAGATCGCATCCGCGCGTCCGACAAGAGACTCGGCGGCTTGCTTAACTTCGGAGGAAGTCGTCGCTGCCGCTCTCACCAGCTTGATGCCGTGCCCGGACAGCGCTTCTTCGGCTTTCTTAGCCATGATGACGGCGTTGGATTCGCCTTCGTTGATGACGATGCCGACATTCTTGACATTAGGGAATTCGGAGGCGATGAAGTCCATCAGTTGAACAATCGCTTCCGGGTTCGTGTCGGACGCGCCGGTAACGTTAGCGCCCGGCTTCTCCAAGCTGCTGACGACTTTATCGGCAAGAGGGTCCGTTACCGCCGCGAACAGAACCGGGAAGTCCTTAACGTTCTGAGCGAGCGACAGCGCGGACGGCGTTGCGATGCCAAGCGCCAGATCGTACTTGTCGGAGGCGATCTTCTGGGCGATCGACAGATTGTTCGTCGAATCTCCCTGCGCGATATTCAGGTCGACCTTGAGATTGTCGCCTTCCTTAATGCCCGCGTCCTCAAGCGCCTTAAGGAAACCGTCTTTGGTCGCGTCTAGCGACGGATGCTCGACGATTTGGGAGATTGCGATTTTGTAGCTTGCCGAACCTGAACCGGATTCCTTGGCGCCGCAACCTGCAAGCGCTAACACTGCAGCCGTGGAGAGCATGACAGTCGTTAACAATTTCTTCTTCAACTTCATTACCCCTTTTTTTGTTTATTTTTTCCCAGCTGCCGGAAAGCATTGATGCTGTTCCTAATTACAGCGATAAAAAGAATTGATACTAGTTTAATAGACCCATTCGCAATGCGTCAATTGCAATCTTGCACAAATTCCAATATCGGGACAAAATGAAAGAGGGACTGCCTCCCTGTTGAGGACCGTCCCTCTTATACGCAACGCCGTTCGATTGAGTCGGTTCCCGACTTACAGACCGTAAAAGCGCGTTTTGTCCGGCACGTTTTTCTCGTACTCGGTTTTGATCTCGTTGCGGTAGGATCGCTCCACCTTGCGGACGAAGGGCAGACGCTGCAGGTTGCGAACCGTCTCCTCCGCCACTTCAGAGTTCATATACATGACGGCGTAGTGCATTTTGCGGGACAAGTAGTGGAGCGTGCCGTACTTGTCCAAGCCTCTGGCCGCCTTCGAATCGCTAAACCATACGATGTATCCTGTCCGTTCGGCAAACATGTCCAACCTCCGTCTGAACTGGTCTGAACTGCAAATCCGTCACCCGCAGCCGCCGCTTCCGCAGGAGCAGCTGCCCCCGTTGCCGCAGCCCGAAGCTTTCGGATTCGGGTTATTGTCCGGAACCTTGATGCTCTGCGACACCGCAAAAGCCAGCGTTCTGGATATATCGGTCAGCAGTTCGTCCAAGGAGCTCTCCGCGGCTTTGTATTTGCGCACGGATTCCACCTCATCCAGCCGCTGCTGTACTTCGTACACTTGCTCCAACGCGGCGTTATAATCCGGATGGAACTTTCCGAACCGCTCGCACTCGGCGAACTTCTCCTTCGCCTTAAGGAACTGTTTCCGTAAGCTCTGTGCCTCGGCGTCCTGCGAAACCTCCGCTTTCCAATAAGCGTATTCCGCGGCGGAAGCGGAGCGGATCAGCGACTCTCCCAGCTCGTAGGCGCGGGTCATAAGCAGCGCCAGATCGGCGGGCCCCGTCGCGCCGTAATCGGCCGCGGGGAGGGTATGCGTCATGCCGGCCATCGGCCTCACCTCACCATTCGGCTTTGTACTACCTTCACTATCATAACACAACATCAGCTTGATCGGTCAATCGGTTTCAAGCTCTTCCAGATCAGGAAGAACGATCATCAGCTCGGCGATTTCCTCCGCCCGGACGGCAGCCGGCTCCGTTCTCCCGCCGCTCGGTACGCTTCCGTCCGCCGGACGCCATCTTCCCTCGGCCACCCATAACGCCCCGCTCTCCCGCATGGTGCGGGGCGCAAAAATCCGCGCCCCTCCATCGCGCTCCAGACGAACCGTCGTCTGCCAATCGATCGCCCGCCGAATGAGCTCTTTGCTTGTTGAAGGATGATACTTCCTTGGCCTGGTTATCCATGCGGCCGGAATATCCGCCAATCCAGGAAACAGCTCGTCGGCCCCAGGCAGTCCTTTATCGGCCTCGAAGGCGGACAATGCCGTTCCGCCGCTCAGCCAGCCCTTGTTCCCTCCTGCCGCTTGCTCGCCTCCATGTCGCGCCTCGCCCGGCGCTCCTCGCTCCGTCCTGACGACATCCACGGCCGGATAACCTGCCGCGCGCAGTTTGGCGCGAATCTGCTTCCCTTCCCCTGCGTCGACCAGAAAATGCCGTTCTCCGATCCTCTCCACGATCAGCCCGGCCAGCCCCTCGTCGGCGGCAATCGCGTCGGCGACCGACTTGCTGTCCGCGCGCAGCACCAGCGCTTCGACCAGCTCCGTCCTGCCGAGCGAAGCGAACCAATCGCGCAGCGCATCGCGAACGGGCTGGGGAACCGGTGCGCCGGAGCCCTCCTCCAGAGCCACCAGCGCTTTGTCGAGCGAATAGCCCAAACGGCACGCATCCTCGCAGGAGCGCTGCGTCAGCCGGTATACATACAACTCGTCCGCTTTCTCCATTTCGGCAATGTCGGATAACTTCCAGCGGGCTCGCATCCCGACGTCCGGAGGCACGAGAACTTCTCCATCCGGCTGTAAGATAAAATACCCTTCCGCGGCCCCGGGCAAACTTCCCGGCTCCGCGCGTCGCCTGATTGCCGTCTGTCCCCGCCATGTTCCGCGCTCGATGCAGCCAAGCGCTTCCAGCAAAGCCAGCCTCTCCTCGGCCTCGCCCTGCCCTTCGCCGACGCGGTCCACGGTACTCCATCTGCCGGCTTCCAGCGCCAGCGTCGCGGAGAATGTCAGATGCAGAGCCGGTCGCGAGGCGCAGTATCGGGTCATGACCAGTGTCTGTAACCTTCGCTCGGCCTCGTGCAGCGGCAGAAGAAGCCATTCGTCCAGCCCTTCTTCGCAAATGCGGATCGCTCCGTTAGTCTCCGTTAGTACCCCGCAGACGAGCCCGACATCAAACGCGAACGCCGCTTGCGAAGGGAGCTGAGCGACATGAGGATAAGCTGCAAGCAGTTGCTCCATCGCTGCCTGTTCCAGCTGCAATGCCGCCGCAACCCGGGCGGTCGCCGCCTGCTGAGGCGCTCCTTTAGCCGTACGGAGTACCGGCTGCTTCGCAACTCGGTGCCAGGCGGACAGCAAGGCTAAAGACAGATGCGGCCGGTAACCCCCTCCGTACTGCGCGACCTCCCAAGCTTCCTCCGAGGTAAGCGCCCGATTATTCGCGGGCAGAAGAAGCGGCTGCCACAGCGCAACGGCGTCTACAGGAATATAGAAAAGCCTGTCTCCCCAGCTTTTGCGAACCGCGAACACTACGCCGCTTCTGCGCAGCTTGGCGACCGCGACGCGCGCCTCGGCGCCGGTCAAACCGAACTCCTCCTCCGCGTCGGCCGCGATCCGCTCTATCTCGAACGGATTAGCTCCGTATTTATACAGTACGCTCCTCAATACGGACAACTGGGCAACATCGAGACAGCCATCCAGCCAAGCCGTCGCCCATTCCGGGTCGGACAGCGCCTCCGCCAGATCTTTGCCCCGCTCCAGCAGCGCTTGGACCGCGGGGTCGGAAGCGATGAGGCGCTTCATCGCGTCCGGGAGCCTCGCTACGGATTGCTCGACGTTCATAGACACGCCTCCCGATCCGCATCCCCCGTCCGACAGCCGCCCCCCCAGTAGTCGATCTTGTAAGGATAACCCTGCTCAAGCAAAAAACGGCCGCGATTGCGCGAAAACGCCACTTCGTCCGTTCCGTCGCTGACAAGAGAATAAAATTGCGCCTTGGCCCCGCTTCGTTTCGGCCGCAAAATGCGTCCAAGCCGCTGCGCCTCTTCCTGGCGGGAGCCGAAGCTCCCGGACACCTGGATTGCAACGGTCGCATCCGGCAGATCGACGGCGAAGTTGGCCACCTTCGAGACGAGCAGCACGCCGAACTCGCCCCGCTTAAACCGTTCGAACAGCTCCTGACGCCCGCGCAGCGGCATCTCGCCAGTAATGAGCGGCAACGACAACTCCCTGGCGAGTTCGTGCAGCTGATCGAGATATTGGCCGATGACGATGGTCGGTACGCCGGAGTGCCGCGCCAGCAGCTCCTTGACGACCTCGGCCTTGCGCGGATTTTCCCCGGCGATCCGGTTGCGCGCGCTTTTGGACGCGGCCGCATAGTTGAGCGCCGCCGCAGGCTCCATCGGCACGCGCACTTCCGTGCATTCCGCCTTCGCGATCCAACCGCGCGCTTCGAGCGTTTTCCACGGCAGCTCATACCTCCTCGGACCGATCAACGCAAACGCATCCTCTTCCCGGCCATCTTCGCGCACGAGCGTCGCGGTAAGACCCAATCTCCGCGTGGCCTGAATATCCGCCGTCATCCGAAACACCGGAGCCGGCAGCAGATGAACCTCGTCATAAATAATCAGACCCCAGTCCCGATTGACGAACAATTCCAGATGAGGGTACTCCTCGCTCTTGGAGGAACGATAAGTCAGCACTTGATAAGTCGCTACCGTGACGGGTCTTACGTTTTTCGCTTGACCGGTATACTCGCCGACCTCGCTTTCAGTCAAAGTCGTATTCCGCAGCAGCTCCGCGATCCACTGCGTCACCGACACCCCGTTCGGCGTCAAGATCAGCGTCTCGCATTGAAGCCTTGCGAGCGCGGCCATTCCTACCCAGGTTTTGCCCGCTCCGCACGGAAGCACAACTACGCCGCTGCCGGCCGAATCTCTTAGTAAAGCATCGACGGCCTCCTGCTGATAGTCTCTCAGCTCTAGAGTCCTTCCATCCTCCGTTTGCGGGCGCAGCGATACGGGAAGCGGCTGACCCTCGTGAAAGCCCGCCTCGTCCTTAACCGGATGACCCATGTCTGCCAGCTCCCGTTTGATCCAGCCCCGGGCTTCGGGGCGAACCGCCGCTCGCAGACCCTCAGGGCCGCTGTCAAAACAGGCAGAGATCGATTCCAACCGGTAGATGCGATCCATCAAATCCGAAGTAGCCGTCGACAAAACCAGTTTGCCGTTATCGTTCTCGAGCCTGATTTGTCCGTATCGGTTCATCTGCGTGCGAATAAGCTGCTCTACCGCGAAGGGAAGCGGGCAGCGAGACAACGCAACAAGCCGCTCGGACACCCGAGCGGCGGTCCAGCCCGCAGCCGCCGCGTTCCATAGCGACACCTGCGTAAGCTTATATGTATGCCAGAAGCCCGGACGCTTCTGCAAAATGGCGATCTCCCTTAGAAAATCCCGCGCTTCCGCGTACTCCGCATGCCGCTCGTCAAGCAGCAGCGCCCCGTCGGACTGAACCCACAGCGATCGTGTATTTTCCAACCGGCATTCCTCCTTGTTGTTAACAAGGTTCTCCTCCTCTTCGCCGGTTCATGCATAGGTCAGCCATCAAGCGCGGAATCGTCCGCAACCGCGATCAGCAACCGGGCGGCATGCAGCATCGCTTCCTCTTCAATGTCGAACATCGGATGGTGATGCGGCGCCGACTCCCCCTCCCGCTTGCCGGCCCCGACGAAAAAGAAGCAGCCGGGCTTGCGCTGAAGATAATAAGCGAAGTCTTCTCCGGCCATCACTCGTTCGCACGGACCGGAAGCGCCGTCCGGCAATTGCTCGGCGATGATCCGCAGCACGCGCTCGGCTTCTCGCTCGTCGTTTACGACGGGAGGATAGCCCTCGACAAACCGAAAACGATAGTCGCAGCCATGCATTCCGCACGTATGCTTGACGATCTCCTCCAGTCTGCTCCGCACGAGGTCTCTCATTTCCTTATTAAAGGAACGCACCGTCCCGGCTAGCTTACAGCTGTCGGCGATTACGTTGTTGGCCGTGCCGGAGGCAAATCTGCCTACGGTCAACACAGCGGCGTCCAGCGGATTGGCGCTGCGGGAGACGATCGTCTGCAGCGCAACGACGAGGGAGGCGCCCGCTACCAGGGCGTCCTTGCTCTCGTGCGGCAATCCGCCGTGCCCTCCGCTGCCGATAATCTCGATCTCGAACTCGTCCGGCGTCGCCATAAACGGACCCGGGCGGGTCGCCGCGGTGCCGAGCGGCATCGGGGACCAGAGGTGGACGCCGTAAACGGCGTCAGCCTCGTCCAGCCCGCCGTCCTCGATCATCCGAATCGCTCCGCCCGGCAGCAGTTCCTCTCCGGGCTGGAACAGGAAAACGCGAGTTCCCGCCGTCTCCTCTCGATGCAGGCTGTAATACTTGGCCACGGCCAGCAATTGTGCCGTATGCCCGTCGTGGCCGCACGCATGCATAACTCCCGGAACGCTCGAACGGTAGTCGCATGGTTTGGCGTCTTGGATCGGCAGTGCGTCAATATCGGCCCGCAGCGCAATCGTCCTTCCCGGCAGACCGCCGACACAGCGCGCTGCGACTCCCGTTCCCGCCGATGCCCGGCGAACTTCGAGCCCCCACTCCGCGAGCAGCGCCGCAATTTTGTCGGACGTTGCGTATTCCTCGAAGCTCAGCTCGGGATACTGATGAAAATACCGGCGCCATTTCACCATATCCCCGTAAAGAGACTGCAGCGTTTGCTCGTTGACCGTCATGGCGACGACTCCTTCCGAAAACCGCGTATTTGTATCATTGTATCAGAAACGGCAAGGCTCCGTAACCTGCCCTGCAGATTGCCCGAAGAATTGTCAATGAACGTTCGAACTTACAACCGGCTGCAGGGTTGCAGAAGGTCTACAAACCGACTATCATGGAAGTGGACGGCGCTTGCCAGAAGATGGCGATAATATGCGCTCAGCCTGCACGTTGGATTGGACCTACATAAGGAGGATGACCATGTTACTCGAAAATACAGGGCTAAACGGAATTCGCAGCGATCTCGGCCATTTGGATGAATCCGGAGACAAGCTCGGCTTTGTTCGCTGGCAGTGGGAGTATCGCCGCGCTACTTACGACTTGAAGCTTCACGACCGCACAAGCGGACAAGATTACTATCTGCGCATCGCCACCAGAGCGATCGAAGGCAAGCTGGAAAATCCGGAAGCCGTCCTGGAAGTGGAAGGCGTCTATATCGGCCGCTCGACGTTCCCGCATGGACTGGATTACGAATCTGCGATTCCGGAGCCGATCTTGAACGCTGCTAAACAGCGCGCGCAGGATCTGAAGAAGCTGCTGTCCTAAGCGGCTTGGGGGAACTCGGGATGAAATCTCCGGAGAGCGGTCAGCGCGGCGCGCCAGATTTCCTGCTGCTGATCCTGACGCTTCTGCTCGTAGGATTCGGACTTGTCATGGTTTTCAGCGCCAGCTCCAGCATGGCGGTCACGAAGCCCGCCTACAACAATGACGCTTTCTACTTTTTGAAGCGTCAATTGATGTGGGTCGGGCTTGGCACGTTTATCATGCTTGTTCTGATGAATATCCACTTTCAGAAATATAAGAAGCTGTTTATGCTGTTCTTCATCGGCACGCTGGTTCTGCTCGCGCTTGTTCCGATTATCGGAGAGACGAGGAATGGCGCGAAAAGCTGGTTCGGCGTCGGTTCCTTCGGCATACAGCCGACCGAATTCGCGAAGCTGGCGATCATTCTGTACTTAGCCGCGATTATCGCGAAAAAGGACGAGAAGTTCCGGGATTTCAAAAAAGGTTTGCTTCCCGTCATGATCGTCGTCGGTTTTTTCGCCTTCCTCATCATGCTTCAACCCGACTTCGGCTCGTGCGCCATACTCGTTATGTGCGCCTCGGCCATCGTCGTCGCCGGCGGATCGAATCTCAAGCATATTATGCTTTCCTCCGCCGTTCTGATCGGCTTGGCCGCGCTCGGGACAAGCGTCTATCTGCTGCTTAACCCGGACGCGGGATTCGGCTTCCGCGGCGACCGCTTCACCGCCTTTCTGGACCCGCTGGCAGATCCGCAGGGAAGCGGATATCACCTGAACCGTTCACTGCAGGCATTCGGACACGGCGGACTGATGGGAGCGGGGCTCGGCAACAGCGTTCAGAAGCTGTTCTACCTGCCTTACGCTTACAATGACTTTATTTTTGCGGTTATCGGCGAGGAGCTTGGCTTTATTGGAACGACGGTTTTTATTTTATTCTATGTGCTGTTCCTGTGGAGGGCGCTGATCGTCGCGCTGCGCTGTCCGGACATCTACGGCACGCTTGTCGGAATCGGCATCGTCTCCTTGATCGCGATCCAAGCGCTGATCAATATGGGAGGCGTAAGCGGTGCGATTCCGATTACCGGGGTAACGCTGCCGTTCATTAGCTACGGGGGCTCGTCGATGCTTATGCTTCTGGCGGGCATGGGGATCCTGCTCAGCGTGTCCAGGGAGTACAATCGCTTGGAGAAAACGACTCAGCCCGCTTCTGCAGCCCCGAGAACGGCCTATACCCGCACTAAAGTTCATCGTTAATATGCTTAAAAGAGGGCTGTCCGCTTGGACAGCCCTCTTCTCATGTTCTAGGATACATTATTTCACCCGGTTAGGCTCATCGACGGCTTCTTCGTCCTTGAAGGCTACGCCCTCCACCTTGACGTTGACCTCGACGACGTTCAAGCCTGTCATGTTCTCGACGGCTTCCCGAACGTTCTCTTGCAATCTCCGCCCGACTTCCTGAATCGGAATGCCGTACTGGACAACAATTCGCAAATCGATTGCCGCTTCGACCTGGCCGACCTCGACGGAGACGCCCTTCTGAGCGTTGCGTCCGCTTAGTCTCTTGGCCAATCCTTCCGATATGCCGCCCGACATCGCGGCGACTCCCGGCGTCTCCAGCGCCGCCAATCCGGCAATCGTGGCAACGACGTCATCGGAAATCCGTATCATACCTTGCTGCAGTTCATCTGTCATAGCGGCCCACTCTCCCCGACCTAATATGTTTCCATTGTAATGGAAGACCAGACCATAATCAACCGCACTCGATCGCCTGCCGCGTTTTGTTCAAAAATCTCCGTTTACTGCAATACAAAAATTGGGTATAGTAAGAAATACCAATCCGAGACTTTCTATATTCTGCCTCCAAGAAGGTGTATCCGCTTGTTAAAAAAATCGTTCTATCCCCTGTTGATCTTGACGTTTCTTCTGAGCGCCCTTTCCCACTATTTGCATTGGGGGATGGAGCTTCAATTCGCCTTTGCCGGAATCGCGATTTTATTCGCCGCGGGCCTGCTCGGCAAGGCGACGGAATCGGTTGCGCACTATGCGGGACAACGGCTCGGCGGATTTCTGAACGCGACGTTCGGCAATGCGGCCGAACTGATTATCGCCATCTTCCTGATCAAGGAAGGACTGTTCGAAATCGTCAAAGCCAGCTTAACCGGCGCGATCATCGGCAATTTGCTGCTCGTGCTCGGCGCAAGCGCTTTGACAGGCGGGCTCAAATTCAAGGAGCAAAAGTTCAACGTCCATCTGGCCGGGCAGAATGCATCGCTGATGCTGCTCGCCATTATTGCCCTGTTCATTCCCGCTATCTTCGTGCAAACCGAGCATATCTCCGTGCAGGATACGCTCAGAATGAGCGAGATCGTAGCCGCTTTCCTGATCATTGCCTATATCGGCTGGCTCATCTATTCGATGGTCACCCATAAGGATCTGCTCGCAGACAACGAGGAAACGAAGGCCGATCACGGCGAAAGCCCCGGTTGGTCCAAATCGCTGTCCGTCGTTCTGCTGGTCGTCGCTACCGTTATGGTCGCTTTCATCAGCGAATGGCTCGTCCATACGCTGGATGCGTTCTCCGCGCGATTCGGCCTGTCGGAATTGTTCATCGGCGCCTTTGTCGTAGCCATCGTCGGCAATGCGGCGGAACACAGCGCGGCTATCATGCTCGCCTTGAAGAACAAGATGGGGGCCGCGGTCGAGATCGCCGTCGGCAGCAGCTTGCAGATCGCCCTGTTCGTCGCTCCCGTGCTCGTCTTTGTCAGCTTGCTGTTCGGCGGGGGGATGAATCTTATCTTCACGACGATCGAGCTGGCCGCCATCGCCGTAGCTGTATTCATCGCGATCTCCATCTCGCGGGACGGATCGACGACCTGGTTCGAGGGCATGCTGCTGCTGTTCGTCTATGCTATTCTCGGAGTCGCGTTTTTCTTCGTCTAAAAAAAGAAGAGCAGCAACCCTGCCCTGTCAGGGTGCTACTCTTCTTTCTTTTCCAACGCTTCGTATAGCATCGCCAGATTGCGTTCCAGTTGACTGATCAACAGCTTGCCAGCGCTCTCGTCGACCAATCCTGTACGCACCGCGAAATCAACCGCCCGTGAGAAGCCGTACATCTGGGTGTCCAGAACTTCTTCGTACAACGGGCATTTACGAGTCGTTAGGTTTTCCATCTGGATAGCGATCAACTTCTCGATCTTATCGGCGTCTTCCCGAAGCAGCCTTAACGCTTTCTCGTGAAGATCGACTAGGGTATCCGACGCTGCCATTCCCACTCCCCCTGTGCCCTTGCGTGCAATTGTAAGCAAATCTCCGTCGGAACGACGAAGGCTCTTAGCCATTTGTCTAGCTATCACTTTTATATTAGACCATAATGCCCGGAAGCACAAGGACAGGTAACCGTATTCTCCGAAACTTTCCGCTCCAAACAGACGAAGGAGCCGTCTCGGGGGCGCGATGCCCTAACGAGAACAGCTCCTAAAACCTCAACTCCAGAACATTAAAGCGGATTATTCCACAACTTTGACGTTAAGGCCGTGCTTGGAGAAAATTTCTCCGAGCTCCTTCTTTGCTTCCTCGGCATCCGGACCGTGAACATGAAGCTCATAAGAAAGGTTGCCTACGAGCGTCGTGAACAATCCCAGAATGCTCTTCACGTCAATGTACTTGTTCTCCGCTTGAAGAACGATGGAAGAACGAAACTTATTTGCGGCTTGGGATAACTCTACAATTGCAGCATTGTTCGACACGGAATTCCCTCCTAAATTTTAGGCGTAGCAATCTCTCCAACATCATAACTTGTTCCCCACTTTTCACGCAAGGGAAAAAATCATTATTTCAAGAAATCCGGGTTCAGCCCTTCCAGTTCGGGGATAACGAAGAGGCCGTCCTTGCGGATCAGCACGTCGTCGAAGTATACTTCCCCGCCGCCGTATTCGGGCCGTTGAATGAGAACGAGATCCCAGTGGATGGACGAACGATTGCCGTTGTCGGTCACCTCGTACGCCTGCCCGGGAGTGAAATGCAGGCTGCCCGCGATTTTCTCGTCGAACAGCGTATCCTTCATCGGATGAAGAATATAAGGATTAAAGCCAAGGCTGAACTCGCCGATATGCCTCGCGCCGTCGTCGCTGTCCAGAAGCGCGTTGATCCGCTCAGTATCGTTGGCCGTCGCTTCCACGATTTTGCCGTTTTCGAACGTGAACTTGACGTCCTCGAACGTAAATCCGTTATAGACGCTAGGCGTATTGTACGAAAGCGTGCCGTTGACCGAGTCGCGCACCGGACAGGAGTATACTTCGCCGTCGGGAATGTTGCGCTCGCCGGAGCACTTTTGAGCGCCGATGCCTTTGATCGAGAACGACAGATCGGTGCCGGGCCCAACGATACGCACTTTGTCGGTACGAGCCATCAGCTTCTGCAGCGGGTCCATCGCGCGATCCATTTTAGCGTAATCAAGATTGCAGACATTGAAGTAAAAATCCTCGAACGCCTCCGTGCTCATGTTCGCGGATTGCGCCATCGCGCTGTTCGGATAACGCAGCACGACCCACCTCGTCTTCTTCACCCGCTGCTCCATATGTACCGGATGACGATGGATGCGGTCGTACGCCTTCATGCGGTCTGCAGGCACGTCGGCCAGTTCGTTGGCATTGTCGCCGGCCCGAATGCCGATGTAAGCGTCCATCCGCTGCATCCGCTCCAAGTCATACGCCGCCCAGGCTTGCAATTGCTCGTCGGTCGCGTTGAGAAGCAAGGTGCGCAGCACCGAACGGTCTTCTATTTCAACGAACGGATTTCCTCCAAGCTTGGCCACTTCCTCGATCAAGCTTTTGAGCAGTTCCCGCTCGGAGCCGATCATTTCGATAAGCACATTTTCTCCCGGCTTCACCTTCACCGAGTACCCTGCCAAGCTGGCGGCCAATTGCCGGATTCGCGGATCCCTCATACTGACACTCCTTCTCGCTGATTTCCTTTTTCAGAGATCAATCGACTTTATTGTACCACCTTAGCCGCTGCAAGGAAATTCGTTTCAGAGGTTCGCTTCTCGCTGTACGTTTTTCCTTCCCACTCGTAAAGCAGCTCCGTCTCCTCCACCATCCGTTCCGGAAACCAGCTTTTGGAATTGGCCGTCCAGAGCACGACCGTATCGACCTTTAAAGTGGCGAGAGCAGCCTCAAGCCTGCGTTCGGAAGCTTTCAGCGTCTTGCGCGCCTGCTCCGGATGCCGGACATAAAGCCGTTCATCCGCGCCGACTTCCGCGAGCTCCTTGCGAAGCGCATCCGCAATCCGCTGCTTGGCCGTCTCCTCGCGCAATTGGATGCGAATACGCACTGGCTCGCCCGGCGCAGGAGCGGTGGCGTAAGCGATCGAAGCATTACGGCCGTTCAGCGCTTCGAGCAGGCTTAGCGGCTTGTACCCGGGGACGATCCGTTCTTTCTCGTCCAGCACGCCTGAAGCCTTGTCCGGCTCCGTCCAATTAAGCTTCAGATTGCCGTGAAGGCTGATCTCTCCTTTGAACGACGCGCTTTTCTCTACTTTCCCCCCAGGACTATACACGGCGAGTTTCCCCGCAAAACCGTAGCTCTCGCTGCCGGACAGCGCCGAAGCCGATAAAGCGAATGCCTCGTTCGCCGACACTCCTCCCGCCGCTCCCATGCAGCCGGTCAAAAGCGGAAGAAGCCATCCCGTTCCGCAAATTAGTAGGCAATGCCTAACCTTTTTATGCATTTCGTTGTCATCTCCCCCTCGCTTCGTATCGTTTCCCTATTTGCCGGGTCTATATACCATGGGGATCTTAATCTCGAAACGCGCGCAGGCGGCGCCGGGTTTTCCTCCCCGGCGCCGCCTGCGCTTTGATGCCTATACGTTACTCGTGCATTAACCGACAACAATACAATTGCGCCCATGATGCTTCGCTTCGTACAGCGCCATATCGGCCTTGTAAAACAGCATTTCGACACTGACCCTCTCATCCTGGAGCCGCCATTCCGAAATGCCGCACGATACGGTTACTTTCGGATTGGTCTCCGACTCGACCCGCTGCCGAATTCTTTCCGCAACCCGCTCCGTCTGTTCCAAGCTGAGCAGCGGCAAGTAGATCGCCAGCTCCTCCCCGCCCCAGCGGGCGGCGATATCGCTGTCCCGAATCGAGGTGCGAATAATCTGACTCACCTGAATTAAAATATCGTCCCCGACCTGATGCCCGTAGGTATCGTTAATTTTCTTGAAGTGGTCGATGTCGACGACGATTAAAGAGCCGGAGCTGTCTTTCAACTGCTTGCGGCCGATTCGCTCGTTCAAATAATGCCGCGCATACAGACCGGTCAAGTTGTCGGTAATGACCATCCGTCGCACTTCGGCATGCAGGGTAGCGTTCGAAATCGCCAGACCCAAATGGGCCGACAGCACCTGCAATAACTTGTAATTATCATAGGAGAAAAAGTTCGATTCTCGCTTCGCGATCATCACCGCCCCGATGACTTCTCCGTTGAGCAGCAGCGGCGAAGCGAGCAAGGAGCGCGAGTCCGTCACGTCCATAAGCTTCGACTGGACAGGCGTCGCCGAGCAGTAATCCGACAGAATGATCGGTTCCTGGGTCGACCACATGACGCCGCAAAAGCCGTAATCTTTCGAGTACGTCTCCCCGATCATCTCCGCTACGTTCGAGGACATGACCATGAATTGTTGAAGTCCGGTATCGAATTGAAGGATGCAGCAAAAATCCGACTTAAAAATCGCAAGCAGCTCGGCAGAAGCAAACTGCATCGTCTCCGACAGCTTCAAACTGCTGTTGAGCCTCTGAGTAAGCTCGTTGATGAGGCGCAGCTCTCCTACGAGAACGTTGGCCTGCTCATGAAGCTTCGCCTTCTCGAAAGCGGCTCCCGCCGCACCCGCGAGCATCGTCAGGAAGCTGATGTCCGCTTCATCCAGCTGCTTCTCCGGCATATCTAGCCTAAGCACGCCGTACACACCTTGCTTGCCGGACAACGGCAGCGCGGCGCGATGACGCCCAACCGAGAACTCCTCGCGGATTTTCCCGTCGAGGAAAGCCGCCTTGCAAAGCTCCATCTCGTTGAGATGGAAAGCGAGCGGGCGAACCTTCTCGTTCGGGCTCGAATAATCCTGGGAGAGAAATAAGTCCGCCTTGCAGACCGGGTACAGCTGTTCGAGACTGTCCAGCACTTCGGACAGCACGCTCTCGACGTCAATATGGTCGTTAAGCCGCCTCATGACGCCGAATAGCGTATTCCGGCGAACCTCTTCTTTATTGGACAGCTTGCGTTCCCTCAGCAAGCCTCCGACGAATAAATTCTCGAAGCTCCGGTAAATGCAGCTTCGTATATGAAGCGCTGCGGCCTGAAGAAGCTTCAGGTCGCCCGCCTGCGCAGTGCCTGCCGGAAGCAGACATGCGACAACTGCGTATGGAAAGCCGGTCGTTCTCGCAAAGATCGGCACGGCAATCGAATCGTATTCTTTGAGCTTGGCGATACGATGCTCTTCCGCACGCATCAGCGTCGGGCGGCAAGTATCAAGGGCTCTGCTGGCGGCCGTAGGGCCGATGCCCGTTTCGCCCCAGAATGGAAGCTCGGCTTCCGACTCTTCCGAGGGCTGACTCGTGTTGACGTTCGATCCGTCCGGGTGAAGCAGCGCGATCGGCCCGCCCAGCCAAGGGAAGCCTTCCGCTTCTTCCAGCCACTTTGCGAAGCCGCTTGCCAGCAAATCATGGATATACGGCAAGTCCGCTTCGGTTAGCTCCTGCTTCTGTAACCACTGAGGCAGTTGCTGACGGGTAAGGGACGGATTCTCCGTATCGTTTGGCGTTTCGTGATGTTGCTGAACTTTCCTCTTGTAGACCGTACCCGACACCCCCCTAATCCCCCGTGTAACTCTCTTTACTATACAATGAAACCGTGATTTTTGCACTAACCTCTATAGAAGTCTATAGCCTTTTGACTTATTTTCTCAGCCCTAGTTTCTTACAGTTTTAGCGCTTCGGAGTCGCTCATCGTCGGCGTAAAACAATTCAAATAAAACAACGCCTCTTGACAAATTCCCTCAGCTTCTTATAATATATCTTGTTGAATACTGGGCTTAGATCTTGTGGCACCCTCTCGGACGATCCACCGGCGGGCAGCGGCTGAACTCCCTGCCGGAACCAATATCGGTTATTGGACAATCCGCGCAACGAGACCCATTTTCAAAACTATTTATTTTGAAAAAGGAGTTTTCTCACACATGGCAAGATATACAGGTCCTAAGTTCAAGTTAAGTCGCCGCCTGGGCATTTCTCTGGGCGGATCGGGCAAGGAATTGAAGCGGGCATTCCCTCCGGGACAACACGGCGCCAACCAACGCCGCAAAATCAGCGGATACGGCATGCAGCTGCAAGAAAAACAAAAGCTTCGTCACATGTACGGATTGAACGAGAAGCAATTCCGCAACTTGTTCGACCGCGCTTCGAAGCTGCAAGGCATCGCCGGCGACAACTTCATGATCTTGTTGGAAAGCCGTCTCGACAACCTCGTCTACCGTCTCGGCATGGCTAACTCCCGTTACGGTTCCCGTCAACTGGTTTCTCATGGCCACGTTACGGTTAACGGCAAGAAAGTCGACATCGCTTCCTACATCGTGCAAACAGGCGACGTAATCGGCCTTCGCGAGCGTAGCCGCTCCATGAAGTCGATCAAGGAAGCTCTGGAAGGACGTCACCACATTCCTGGCTACCTGGACTATAACGCCAACACGATGGAAGGCAAGTACACTCGTCTTCCGGATCGCGGCGAGCTGTCCCAAGAAATCGACGTTAAACAAATCGTCGAATTCTACAGCCGTTAATTTCGGCTGAACGTTAACAAAAACCCCGGGATCCCCTATAACAGTGGGATTCCGGGGTTTTTCCGGCATCGATTAATTGCAGAAACTACAGTAAAATGCGTCGAAATGGAGCTAATTGGGGCTAAATTTTACGTGGTAGGCGCTATCTCCTTTCACTATTGCGCCGTGAAATTTACAAACGTTTAAGAGTAAGAAGAGCGAAAGGAAGCCCCGGTCATTGATCCCCGGGGCTTCTCATAATATCCAGAAAACGGAACCTTAACCGTCTCACCGTTTCGATAGACATGCACAAACGTAGTCCTGGTATCCATTTCCGTTATTGTACCTCTCACCGCCTCTTCACTCCCCTCATACGTCAATAACACTTCGATCTCTTCTCTTTTCGTTCCGGTCAATTGATCCGCTAATTCTCAAGCTCAAACTCGTCTCTTGTTGGTCTCTTCGCCTTATATGTCTTTCCAGGCTTAGCTATTGCCGGCATGATGTTCACTCCTTTGTTGGTTTAAGTATGCTTTTGACAGCTTTAGCAAGATGACTGCTCATCTCCGCTCTCATGATCTCCCTTTTCCCGGGTGGGAATCGCACCCACTGAAAGCACCCAGCTTATCTAGGCGCACCGAAGTAGCCTTGGATGTCGACGTCGATCACCTTGCTCGCCCTATCCTCCGATAGGTACTTTCGTCGATACGCTTTTACGCATAGTTTTCGCCATACGCAAGTACCCAAGCTACACGGGGACTTGGCTCCTCCTGCGACCGGACTTTCACCAGCTAGAGGATGCGTGCATCTGGGCACGCAAATAAAAAAACACCCCATTAACGGGGTGCCATTATGTTCAAAAATATGAAACAGTCTATGTTATTTTGACTCCACTTTCTCTAACTCGGCGACTGCTTCACTAACCTTTTTGTCCACTTCTTCCTTGGAGAGGCCGATACTTCTAAGAAATACAACTCTGTTGCTTGATATAGTAGTTGCCGCTTGTTTTGCTCTGTCTATTTCTTCTCTTGCTTTGGACAAGTCTTTGGTAGCGTTTGAATCCAAATATTTAATCAGACTCTTAGTTGCTGCCTGGTCGGCTAAAGCAAAAACCTCAAAGACGGAAAGATATGTTTTCTCATTATCCGTTTTGGCGTATTTAAAGCTTACGGATGCTTTTCCAAACCACTCTTGAGCTTTTTTACTGTAGTCATAGAAGTCTAATTTAGATACTTTTCCATCTGCGTATAATCCCATCGTTTTCATAAGATCATTATGCGCATCGTATATTTTTAGAAAATCACCCCAAGCTTGTTCGTCAAACTTTAATCCTTGCTCTTTTAACTCAGATGCGCTAGCTTCTACTTTTTCTTTAGATCCTGAACCTTGTTTTGTATCTGATATTGCGTTAACTACAGCGATGATCGCAATAAACGCAACAACCGCTACAATTAGAATTAAACAACCCGGCTTCTTCTTTTTCGGCGGTAAACCCGTTGCCGATAGATTACTGGGTGAATTGACTTCTTTGGTAGCAGCAGTCTCATTTACAGTACTTTGTCGCGAAACTGCTTCACCACATTTTGAACAAAATAATGCATTATCTTTCAACTTTTCCCCACATTTCGAGCAAAACAAAAAAATCGCCCCAATCAACATTTTTCTACATATTACCACGTAAACCGAGGTTTGGGCTATCTCTTCCTGGTTTTTGCCGCTTCTTTCTTTTCTTTATCAATACGCTCGTCAGTGGCGGCCATAACAAAAAAACTTTCCTCTCGCGAAAAAGCCAGAAATTCACTGGGCCATTTATAAAACTTGTGGAGGGAGTAGTAGGCGTAATTAGCTTTGCTCATAGTCAGCCTCCTTCTCCGGGATCCAAATTCCAATTTTCTGCTTTCCCTTGGCCGGGATTGGCTGCGGTAGTTGCTTGACGTCCGTCAGATCCCAGGCGAAGCGGCCGTCAGAGTAGTCCTCAAAATAGTATTCGGGCGGCTTGCCACCGGACGATAGACTGACGACGGCGCTATAGCGGCCGGCCAGCTTCTTCTCGGCAACTGCTCTCAGTTCCTCAGGTATCGGTTCGAATTCGCCGCGAACAAATCGCTTACGCCCCTGCTCTCCTAACCGAACCAACGTTAAATTTATTTTTGTTGACAATGATAATGAGAATTAATATCATTTGTATGACAGTTTGATACCTTGAGCGGAAAGTCGGTGTTCTCTTAATGAAGAAAATCAAATTTTGCTGCCGAAACTTCGACAAGCATGGCTCCAAATCCGTCTATAAGACGCTAAAAATCGAATATCCGGAATTAAAAAAGAAGAAAAAGGATTGCTTAGGCGTGTGCAAACATTGTACAAAACAGTGCATGGCGCTGATCGGCAAAACCGAAATCGTCGTCGCCCCGTCCCCCGAAGCGCTTTACGAGAAATTAAAGCAGCGGATAGGCTGAGTCGACGCTTTATGGTACAATTCGGGTAGAACCTACAGATTTCCAAAAGGAGTGAGTCGCGAGATGATCAACGAAACTTTAAGCAAAGCTTTGAACGACCAACTCAACTACGAGCTGTTTTCCGCTCACGTGTATTTGGCGATCGCGGCTTATTGCTCCGGCGAGAGCCTGGACGGCTTCGCCAACTTCTTCACCGTGCAAGCGGAAGAGGAAAAGTTCCATGCGATGAAAATCTACAAATATCTGAACGACCGCGGCATTCGCGTCACGCTTGCGGGCATGGATACGCCAAACAACGACTACGCGTCGGTGCTTGACGCTTATGAGCATGCCTATGCGCATGAACAGGAAGTTACGCGCCGCATCTACCATCTGTCGGATCTGGCAATGAACGATCGGGAGCATGCGACGATTCAGTTCCTGAAATGGTTCATCGACGAGCAGGTCGAAGAAGAATCGATGTTCGACACGATTATTAACAAGCTGAAACGGATCGATAAGGACAGCAACGCCTTCTTCATGATGGATTCGGAATTCGCCGCAAGGACGTTCACTCCTCCAGCTCTGTAAAGCCGAACAAAATTAAAGGGATGCCGCGTCATCAAAGGATGGCGAAGCATCCCTTTTTTTGTCTGTCGAAAGCACAACCTCTGCCCTCTTGTTGCGTATAACCGTTACGGTGCGGATATCGCACAGGTCGCATGCGCTCGCCGTTCCGGCGGACCGGCTTTCCAATGGAGCCAAACTATGGTTAGGTGTGCTATAATAGTTCTGTTTGTTGAAGGAGGCTTTCTAAAATAATGACGACTACAAAACAACCCCCTTCGGAGCCAGAACGCAAGGGAGAAGGCTTCAAAACTGCGGGGAAAATTGCGGGTTTTACCGTTCTATGGCTGATTTTGTTCGGAATTTTGGCCGGACTTGTCGGAGCCGGAGCGGTAGCGGGATTCGTCGCTTCCCTCGTCCATGAAGAACCGATTCGCGATCGCGGCTTCATAGAAGAAAAGATCAACGAAAACGCAATTACCGGTTTCGTTTATTTCAACGACGGAACTCCGATCGGACAGCTTCGCTCCGAGGAAGACCGCAGACCTGTCACTTATGATCAAATTCCGCAATTCATAGTGGACGCGGTCATCGCGATCGAGGACAAAAACTTCTTTACGCATCCCGGTATCGATACGAACGGTCTGTTCCGGGCGGTAAAGCAGCAACTTCTGAACGAGAGCGTTCAGACCGGCGGAAGTACGATTACGCAGCAGGTAGCGCGGCGGGTATTCCTGAACTTCGAGCAGACCTCAAGCCGCAAGGTCAAAGAAATCTTTCTGTCCCTGCGCTTGGAGAGGTACTTGAGCAAAGAAGAAATTTTGACCGCTTACTTGAACAAAATTCCTTACGGCAACGGATCCAACGGGTATCAAGTATTCGGCATCAAAGCAGCGTCCAAAGGCATCTTCGGCATCGATAAGCTGGAAAAGCTGAACGTCGCCCAGGCAGCTTATCTTGCGGGCGTGCCGCAACTCCCTTCCCTCTACTCCGCCTTTAACGGCAAGGGAGAATTCAACGAGAAAAACTTCAATCGCGCGGTCACGCGCCAGAAGCTCGTTCTTAGCCGCATGCTCGAGGAGAATAAACTCACGAAGGCGCAATACGAAGAAGCGCTCGCTTTTGATCTCCGCAGCTCTCTCGCGAAGCCGACGGAGAAGGCGTACAACACTTATCCTTACTTGATGCTGGAAGCCGAGCGTCAAGCGGCGGAATTGCTCGTCATGAAGCAAAACCCGAATTTGACTCGCGAGGACTTGAAGAAGAAGGAAAATTCGGCGCTGATTGAGGATGCCCGCGCGCAGCTGCTGCGCGGCGGTTATAAAGTAACGACGACCATTGATAAGAAGATTTACAACCTGATGCACGAAATTGCGGAAAATCCGGAAAACTTCGCGAAGGATCATCCGGTAAAAGGCGTGGAGCAGATCGCCGCCGTTCTGATGGATCACAAGACGGGAGCCATTCTCGGCATGATCGAAGGACGCGACTTTCACATCGAGCAGATGAACTTCGCGACCCAGATGGTTCGCCAGCCCGGCTCCGCGATGAAGCCGATCGCCGCATATTTGCCTGCGATCGACAAAGGTGTTATTCAGCCGGCCAGCATCTTGGACGATTCTCCGGTTATTCTGAAGAACGGCGGCGGCGGTTATCATATCCCGAAAAACTCCAATAATCGGTATTCGGGACTTGTCACTGCGCGTCAAGCGTTGAACAGCTCTTATAACATCCCTGCTCTGAAAATTTTCCTTGAGAAGGTCGGCATTAAAGAATCCTGGGCTTTCGTTCGTTCGCTCGGCATCACGACGCTGGTTAAGGAGGACGACGAAGCTCAGACGGGAGTTATCGGAGGTCTGAAGTACGGTACTTCCGTTGAGGAACTGACAAACGCCTACGCGGCGATTGCGAACAAAGGCGTATTCAACGACGCTTACTTGATCGAAAGCATTCGCGACGCTAACAATCAGATCGTCTATAAGCACGAATTAGATCCGAAGCGAGTCGTCTCCGAGCAATCCGCCTACTTGATGACGGATATGCTGCGTACGGTCGTTACGAACGGTACGGCGACGTCCCTGACGTCGCAATTCAAAAACTACAAAAACATTCCAATCGTCGGCAAAACCGGCACGACGCAAAATTACAGCGACGTCTGGTTCGAAGGCTTCACGCCGGACGTTACGCTCGGTGTCTGGGCCGGATACGAGAAGGTCATTCACACGCTCTCCTCGGACAGCCACGGGCGTGCGAGAGCGATCTGGGCCAAGATCATGAATGAAGTAACCGCGGCGAAACCGGAGTTGTTCCCGACCACCAAGTTCGAGAAGCCGGACAATATCGTCTCGATGACCGTATCCAGCGTCAGCGGCAAGCTGCCTACTGATTTGACCAGACAGGCCGGTCGAATGGTCACCGATATCTTCAACCGCAAGTTTATTCCGACGGAATCCGATGACGGGCTGGTCAAGGTCAAGTACATCTCCTATAACGGAGTTAATTACTTGCCGCAGGGCGGCACGCCCGAGGATTTGCTGCGCGAATCGGTCATGGTCGTCCGCCAATCGCCACTGGACGCGCTGATTGAGGATTTGCAGGCGAAACTGGGAAAAGTCTCCGCCCAAAGCCGCAAACCGCTTTCCTATTATTTGCCGAAGGATGCGAAAGACAGCGCGCCATCGAAAGTCGACCCGAGAGTCGAAGACGGAGCCGTCCCGGGCGCGCCGCGCAACGTAGCGGTAGAGACAATGGACAATATTGCAAGAATTACGTTCTCCGCGTCTCCGCAAGCCGATGTGGCCGGCTATCGGCTGTATCGATCGATTAACGGCAGCCCGTTCCAGAAGGTCGAAGCTTCGTTGCCGGTCGGCGAAGATTTGAAGTTCGTCAATTACATCAGCTCGCGCCAAACGTACAGCTATTACGTGACGGCAGTCGACGTCGCCGGCAACGAGTCGGCTCCGAGCGAGATCCATGCGACGGACGGCGGCATCATTATCGATCCTACGCTGCCGAATCAGCCGGATCCGAACGCAGGCCCTGGAGATGGCACTAGTAGCGGTGAGCATGGGGGCAACACAGGCGAGGCCGGTCCGGAGATTCCGAGCGGCGGAAGCAACAGCGCTCCGTCCGTCCCGAGCGGATTCAGCGCTCAAGGCACGGATATCGGCGTTATTCTGTCGTGGAACGCCAACCCGTCTGAGGAAGGCGTGTCCCAATATCAAGTCTGGTTCGCCAGCTCGGAAAACGACAAGTACAAGCTTCTGGGCACAACCGAATCTACATCTTTCGAGTATATTTCTCCAGCCGCAGCAGGGTGGTATAGAATTACGGCGGTCGGTTCATCCGGCGAATCTACGCCAACCTCCGCGGTCGAAGTGAAATCCGGCGGATAACGCCGATCATAGCAAAAAGGGGATGTCCCAGTAGTCATTAAGATGACTAGGGACATCCCCTTTCCTTATGTTTACGAAGTTCTTATGCCGGCAAAGACAAGTACTCTCCTTACAGGAGATACGTGCCTCCTCTATTAATCTTCGATCGTGGACAGATCGCCTGTCGGCAGGTTGAGCTCCCATGCCTTCAGCACGCGACGCATAATTTTACCGCTGCGAGTTTTCGGCAGTTTGTCCTTGAACTCGATCTCGCGCGGAGATGCGTGAGCGGACAAGCCTTCCTTAACGAACTTGGAGATATCGGCCTTCAACTCGTCGGATGGCTCGAAGCCTTCGCGCAGCGAGATGAACGCTTTGATGATCTCTCCGCGCAGCGGATCGGGCTTGCCGATAACACCGGCTTCCGCGACGGCGGGATGCTCGACCAGCTTGCTCTCAACTTCGAACGGGCCGACCCGCTCGCCCGATGTATTGATGACATCGTCGATCCGGCCTTGGAACCAGAAGTAGCCTTCGTCGTCCATATAGGCCGAGTCTCCGGAGACGTACCATCCGGGAATATGGAAATATTCCTGGTACTTCGTCGGATTATTCCAAACGGCGCGCATCATCGACGGCCACGGCGTCTTGATCGCTAGATTGCCCATCCGGAACGGAGGCAGCACATTGCCCTGATCGTCGATAATTGCCGCCTCTACGCCCGGAACCGGACGTCCCATCGAGCCGGGCTTGATCTCCATGCTCGGATAGTTACAGATCAGCTGCCCGCCGGTTTCTGTCATCCACCACGTATCGTGTATGCGTTGGCCGTATACGCGGTTGCCCCAGCGCACAACCTCCGGATTTAGCGGCTCTCCTACGCTCAGCACATGGCGAAGGCTCGACAGGTCAAACGACTTGACGGCATCGTCGCCGGCTCCCATGAGCATGCGGAAAGCGGTCGGCGCGCTGTACCAGACGGTGACTTTATACTTCTCGATCGTAGAGTACCAGTCCTGCGGACTGAAACGTCCGCCGCGCACGACGTTCGTCACGCCGTTCAGCCACGGCGCGAAAATGCCGTAAGAAGTTCCCGTCACCCAGCCCGGATCGGCCGTACACCAGTAAACGTCGCCTTGGCGCAAGTCGAGCACTACACGACCCGTATGATAATGCTGAAGCATCGCGTTATGAACGTGCAACACACCTTTAGGTCTGCCCGTAGAGCCCGAAGTGTAATGAAGAATAAGGCCGTCCTCGCGATCAAGGAAAGTTAGCTCCGCTTCGTCGGACGCGTTTGCCAGCGCTTTGCCGAAGTCTACAATGCCGTCCTCTTCCGCGACGGAATCTCCGTATATGAAAATATGCTTCAGATCCGGCAATTCTTCCCGAGGTACGCGAGAGAGCAGAGCAGGCGTAGTTACTAGCGCAACTGCTCCGCTGTCCTGCAACCGATCTCTGACTGCAGTTTCCATAAACGCTTCGAACAAGGGGCCGACGATAGCGCCAACCTTGATCGTACCGAGCAAACTGAAATATAGCTCAGGCGTTCGCGGCATGAAAATAAATACGCGATCCCCTTTGCCTACTCCCAGCCCGCGAAGCACGTTGGCAAATCGGTTGGATTGCTTGGACAGATCGGCAAAAGTATAGCTCTCTTCGCGCTGATTGTCGCTGTAGTGCAGCGCAATATTGTCGCCCCGGCCCTCAGCAACGTGACGGTCGATCGCCTCGTATGCCATATTTACCTTGCCGGTCGTCGACCATGTAAACTGCTTCTCGATGTCCGCCCAGTTAAAGCTCTCGACCGCCTCTTCGTAAGATGCCATATTGGACACCTTTGCCGTCACGGCCAATTTTTCGTTCGATTGCAATGTCACTTAGATCACCTTCCCATTAAAATGCGGGCACCCGTTATACGAATGCGCTTTCAGTAACTTGAGGTTAACCCTCCGCCACAGCCATTATACCACAGCACATTCGGAGTCTGCATAGTAGGCAAGGACAATTTCTGTCACTGCAGGGGCAATATTCTTTTGATTGGGCGTCATAGACACTTTGATAGGCTTTAATATGCTATAATATACGAAGCTCAAACACGGTTTTATGAGGGGGAACGGCATGGAGCATATCAAAAAATACGTCCGCCATACGATTGAACGGCACGGCCGAACCCTGATCGTGGAAGGCCCGATCGCACCTGAAGAGCTGCGGCGGCTGACCATGCATCCGAAGCTGGACGCTTTTCGCAGACCTGCGGAGCAGCATGTCGCGCTGGTCGAAATCGCGGAGCTGCCGGAGGGCCGAATTATTGCGGCGCGGGACGGAGACGTCCTCGTCGGATACGTGACGTTCCATTATCCCGACGAGATGGAACGTTGGTCGGAAGGCGGTATGGAAGATCTAGTCGAGTTAGGGGCAATCGAAGTTGCCGACGACTATCGGAATTACGGACTGGGCAAGGCCATGATTTCCGCTGCGTTCGAAGACGGGCAGCTTGACAATATGATTGTCTATACGACCGAATATTACTGGCACTGGGATCTCGAAACCAGCGGTCTGAACGTCTGGGAGTACCGGGAAATGATGGAACGGCTGATGAAATCGGTCGGCATGGTCTGGTTCGCCACGGACGATCCGGAAATTTGCGCGCATCCGGCAAACTGTCTCATGGTGCGGATCGGCAAAGACGTTCCTCTGTCCTCCGCCGAGCAATTCGACCGCGTGCGCTTCAGACAACGTTTTATGTACTAGAAAGGCAGGCGACCAGATCTGGCTTCCTCTACCATATGGATTGACAACCAAGCCTCCGGGCGTTATCGTTTTTCCGACGATCATCCTTTCCATCCGATCCGACTGAAGCTGACGAAAAATCTTCTGAGGAAGATCGGAGCGCTGGACGACAAGCAAGCCCTCCCTCCCTTTCCCGCTGCGGAGGCGGAGAGAAGAATCCGGAGCATACATAGACCCGATTATCTTGAAATCGTACAAGCGCTGAGCGCCCCCAAGCCCGATATGAAAGCGCTTAGTGATGCGGAGAGATACGGACTGGAGGAGGACGGAGATACCCCTTACTTTCTGGATATGCACCAGACTGCGGTTGAACTGGCGGCCGGGTCGATGGCAGCCGCGGATGCGGTCATGTCCGGCAAAGCCAAGCGGGCGCTACATCTGTCCGGCGGCCTGCATCACGCCTTTCCCGATCGCGCCTCCGGCTTCTGCGTCTACAACGACGCGGCGGCCGCAATCGGTCATGTGCGGGAAAAGTATTCGGCGCGCGTGCTCTATATCGACACGGACGTCCATCACGGCGATGGAGTTCAATGGTTTTTTTACACGGAGCCCGATGTGTTCACGCTGTCGATTCACGAGACGGGCAAATTTTTGTTTCCGGGAAGCGGTTTTCCGCATGAACGGGGAGACTCGCATGGCTACGGCGCTTGCTTAAACGTCTCTATGGAGCCCTATACGGAGGACGATTCATGGTTGGACTGCTTCGGTCGGGCGCTCGAGAGCGCGGCCCGCGCCTTCCGTCCGGATCTTATCATCAGCCAGCACGGGTGCGATGCGCACGCTTTCGATCCGTTGGCGCACATTCATTGCAGCATGCGCATTTACCGCGAGATGCCGAAAATGATTCACAGCCTTGCAGATCGATATACCGACGGAAGATGGGTTGCTCTCGGAGGCGGAGGATACGACCACTGGAGGGTCGTGCCGCGGGCCTGGAGCCTGCTATGGCTGGAGATGAACAATCATCCGCTGCTGGCTTCCGTCGACGGCCAGGAAGACGGAGGCTTGCTGCCTGAAGGCTGGTCAGACGTGCCTGCCCCTAATAAGCCCGATTACGAGCTGCCTACGACTTGGCTGGACGATGTGAAGAACTGGACGCCAATGCCGCGGCGGACAGAAATTACGGAAAAGAACATCAAAAATTTAGAGATCGCTCTACAGCATATCGGGTAAGCATCTTAGAGCGACTTAACGATCCCTTCAACAATCGCGTAGGAACGGTTTGACGCTTCCACCGTAAACTCGGCGAAGTTCGCATGCGCCGAGCCGTCGGCTTTGTCGGACATCGAACGGATAATGACGTGAGGGATGTCGTTCATAAAGCATACCTGCGCGACGGAAGCTCCTTCCATTTCCGTACATGCCCCTGCGAACTGCTCATACAGCGTCTTAACGGTTGCCCGGTCGGCAATGAACTGATCTCCGGACAGAACTTTGCCGACTTTGCAGCAACCTGAATGTACGGCTTTCCCGGCCTCTACGGCAAGGGCAATCAGCCTCTCGTCGGCCTTATACTCCGATACGTCCTGGTACGGGATCGTACCGCGGGGAAAACCGAGAGCCGTAACGTCGACGTCGTGCTGCAGGCTGCTGGAAGAAATGACGATATCACCGATATTCAGCCCCGGATCGACCGCCCCTGCAACTCCGGTAAACAAAATCACATCGGCTCCGAACTTGTCGATCAGAATTTGCGTGCATACCGCCGCATTCACTTTGCCGACGCCTGAACGCGTCAGAACTACCTTTTTCCCACGAAATGCGCCGCGGTAATAGGCGATCCCCGCATGAGCCTCCGTTTGCTTGTTCTCCATTTGCGCTAGCAGCAGCTCGATCTCCTCCTGCATCGCCCCGATAATGCCGATCGTTCCGAATGTCACCCGTATCTATCCTTTCTCTCGTCGAGTTTGTCCATAAAGAAGCCCTGCTTCGGCGAAACGCCGGCAGGGCTCTGTCATTGCGAATGTTAGCTGCCTTTCGGTCCGGCAACGGAACGGCGAGCGATCAAGTCATGAGGCAGCGTGACCGTCGCGTTGTCCACGTTTTCTTTCTTCATCAGCTTCGTCAGCAATCTCATTGAGACCGCGCCGATGTCGTACATCGGCTGGGCAACCGTCGTCAGCAGCGGACGCACCATCGACGAGATCCGGCTGTTATCTACGCTAATGACGGACACGTCGTCCGGAACCGAGAGTCCGGCGTCCTGGATGCAGTGAATCGCTCCGATCGCCATCTCGTCCGTAGCGGAGAATACCGCTGTCGGACGCTCCGGCAGGTTGAGGAAATATTGCATCTCCTCGATGCCCGATTCGTACTTGTAGTTGCCCACGCGTACGTAATCTTCGCGGAAAGCCAAACCGCCTTGCTCAAGCGCGCGCTTGTAGCCTTGGTAACGAGCGTAGCCGTTCGCCGGATCCTGCAGCGTGCCGCTGATCATCGCGATCGAACGGTGCCCTTCCTGGATCAGCTTGGTCACGGCATCGAAGGCAGCCGCTTCATGGTCGATGTCGACGGAAGGGATAACCCCCCTCTCATCCTTCGTACCGCAAAGCACGATCGGCACGTTCGACGTCTTGAACGCTTGAATATGCTCGTCCGTGACTGCGCCGCCCATGAACAACAGTCCATCGACCTGCTTCTCCAACAGCGTGTTGATGACGCGAATTTCCTTGTCCTTGCGCTTATCCGCGTTACACAAAATGATATTGTAGTGATACATGTTGGCGATGTCTTCGATGCCTCTGGCCACTTCCGCGAAATTCGCATTCGCGATATCCGGGATGACAACGCCTACCGTAGTCGTCTTCTTGCTTGCTAGTCCCCGCGCTACGGCATTCGGCCGATAGCCGAGTCGCTCTATCGCTTCGTAAACTTTCTTCCGCGTCTGAGGCTTGACGTTAGGGTTATTATTGACGACGCGGGATACCGTCGCCATCGACACGCCTGCTTCCCGTGCCACGTCGTAAATGGTTACCGTCACTATGATTCGCTCCAATGTACATGACCGCAAACCGGAGGTTTGTCCAATCATGGATGATTAAGGTAATAATACGACAAAACCGTATGTTTAGCAATCAAACCAGCAAAGGTCGTTCAAAAATTGTAAATTTTCATCAAGAACCGCTTAACGTTGCTGCGAGCTTTTCCGACAGAAAATCGTAAGTAGTATGCCAACGGAAGGCGCTCCCCCCGCTTCGCCGTCCTTCACCAAGCTCATCCGCGGAGAGGGTGATTGTCACCGCTTCGCGATCTCGTTGCTCAAGAGAGGTAAGCTGCTGCAGGTTGGCCATAAGTTGTCGCCTCCTTGAAAATCGTTACGAATATCGTAGCAGAAAATAAAGCTGCACGCAAAGCAACCGCTGAAAATATAAAGAGGGGCGTCCCTATCTTACCAAATATTAAAGATCAGATCTTCATTAGAGCTACGATACGTATTGGGCGCTTAATTGACTCAGACGCATATGTATTTCACTCTTCCATGCCTCGTCCTCCAGCGAAGAGGCGATGAGCAGCAAATCCAGCAGTCGATCGATTCTTTCCTCGGTCGCTTTAGCGATCGCTGTCGCTTGCAGAGAATCCGAATCGTTCAGCGCTTGCGACAGAACCCCCGCCCATTCGTGCACCTGATCGAACGGGATACTGCCAGGTGTAGGTTTGGCGCCGAGCTGACCAACCAGCTTGCCGACATCCTCTTTAATACCCGGAAATACGTCGTTTCTTCCGCAACCCGGACAGTTGTATACGGGAACGTTATTGATATTGACCTTTCTTGCAAAAATGACGGTACGGAGACCGAGACTCATCTCTTCTCCGCATAGACAGTGTTTAAGCAACGGCATTCTCTCCTTACAGTAACCAAGAGCTATCCGTAACTAATTCGCTGATCGGCGCTTTTTCTCCTGCTCAGGAGGCCGTGTAATTTCTGGAACGACGCCAGTCCGACAGCCGCCAGATCAGCAGTACGAGCAGGCTCGCCGCCGCGGCCCCCATGCCGTCGTGGAGCAGATCCAGCGGGTCAGGACTGCGCATCGGCACGAACGATTGATGCCATTCGTCCGTCAGCCCGTACAGGACGCAGACGAGGACGTTAAGCAGACAGCCTTTCCACGTAGCCGACAGTCTGCCCATTCCGTAGGCGATCGTCAGAGCAAGGACAAAATATGCCACGTAGTGCATCGGATTAAAATCAGATAAAAAAGGCAGCCATCGCTGAACCCAGGGCAGCACGCTATCGAGCTGGTCCCCGCTCCGCGACGAGGATATGAATATGGCGATCATGCAGAGCAGCGCCGGCGCATATCTCCATTTTCCTTTCAAAACGGTCACTCCTCTCTCGCAAGGTGAAGGACGGGCCAACTTTTGGTACAATGGATGTCTGATTGGCATCGTACTATCGAAATGGAGGTGGCCTGCCATGGCCTCGACCAAAAGGGTCGTTTGTTTGCTTGACGATGAATTCGAAGATTTGGAGCTTTGGTATCCGGTCTACCGCGCGCGTGAAGAAGGCGCGGAGGTGCTGTATGCAGGACCAGAGCAAGGGCGCAAACACATTGGCAAGTACGGGGTCCCCGCGGTGGCGGACATTTCCTACGATGAGCTGGACGCCGACAAATTCGACGGCTTGCTCGTTCCCGGCGGTTGGGCGCCGGATAAAATCCGCCGAGACTCTCGAGTACTGGAGTTTGTACGACGCATGGACGCCGCCGGCAAACCGATCGGGCAAATTTGCCATGCCGGATGGGTGCTCGTCTCGGCGAAAATTCTCGACGGCAGAACGGTGACCTCTACGCCGGGCATCCGCGACGATATGGAAAACGCGGGAGCGACATGGGTGGACGATGCGGTCGTCGTTGACCGCAATCTTGTATCCGCCCGCAGACCGCCCGATCTGCCGCCGTACGCTAAAGCCTTCTGCGATTTGCTGTTCGGCCGCTGATCCGAAGCCTGCTCCCGGCCCCAATCCGCGCTAGATCAGCGGGTTAGCGCCGGGAGCAAGCGCCGCGCCTGCATAAAATTGGCGTGCGAGCTCGCGCGCCTCCTTCGACGTCCGGCAGCGGAACAAGTCGTCCAGCAGCTTGCGGCTGTCCGATGCTTTGGAGCGCAGCAGACGCTCTTTGACCGGCAGGATCGCCTGCGCGGAGAGACTCAGCTCGTCGATGCCCAGCGCCAGCCAGATCGGCAGGGCGTTCACGTCGCCGGCGATTTCCCCGCAGATGTTAACGGGAATTCCTTGCGCCTTGGCCGCGTGCGCAACCGTTCGGATCATTCGCAGAATCGCCGGATGGAACGGCTCGTACATGTGGCTGATCTGCTCGTTCATCCGATCGACGGCCAGCGTGAACTGGATCAAGTCGTTCGTGCCAATGCTAAAGAAGGACGCCTCTTCGGCTAAAATATCGGCGATCGCCACAGCGGCCGGAACTTCCACCATAATGCCGGGCTTGATGTCCGCGCGAAACGGAACGCTCTCCTCCTGAAGCTCGCGCTTCGCCTCAGCCAGCACCTCGTTCGCCGCCTGTAGCTCCTCGACCGAAGTGATCAATGGATACATAATTCGGACATCCCCGAAATTCGATGCCCGCAAAATGGCGCGAAGCTGAATTTTGAACAGATCCTTGCGTTCCAGACAGAAGCGAATCGCTCGAAAGCCGAGAAACGGATTTTCCTCTTCCGGCATTTCGTAATAGTCCAACTGCTTGTCGCCGCCGATGTCGAGCGTACGGATGACCAGCGTCTCGCCCTTCAGCTTCTGGACGGCACTGCGATACACTTCGAATTGCTCTTCCTCGGAAGGAAAATACATTCTGTCCATGTACAGAAACTCGGTCCGGAACAAGCCGACGCCCTGCGCCCCGTTGCCTAGCGCCGCCTCCAGCTCCTTCAGGGAGCTGATGTTCGCCGCCAGCGTAAGCGTCACTCCGTCCTGCGTCACGGAGGGCAATTCAGCCAGCTTAAGCAGCTGTTCCTTCTCCGCGAGCTGCCTCCGGCGCATTTCCGTGTACCTGGCGACCATATCCGGAGTCGGATCGACCTGCAGCATGCCGGTCTCGCCGTCGAGAATAAGCAGGTCTCCCGTGCCGATCGGCTGTTCCAGCTTGCCCTCCGCGCCCATCACCATCGGAATGCCGAACGCCCGCGCCATAATGGCCGAATGCGACGTCGGGCTGCCGACCATCGTAACGATGCCGAGCACCAGCTCCGGCTTCAGATGAACGAGCTGGGAAGGAGACAGTTCCCGCACGACAAGCACGAAGGGCTGCGTATCCTCCGGCAGCGAAATTTCCGGAGCGCCAAGCAGATGCTTCAACAGGCGGTTGCCCACGTCTTTAATGTCCAGCGCCCGCTCTTTCATATATTCGTCGTCCAGCAGATCGAACATCGTCACGAAATGATCGATCGCTTCCTTCACGGCGACTTCGGCGACCTTGTACTGACGCTGAATGATGCCTTGAATTTCGTTCATGAACACCGGATCTTCCAGGATGGCCAGATGCGCGTCGAATATGCTCGCCTCCGCCGAGCCGACCGCTTCGTCCAGCTCCGTCTTCATCTGGCTGATCTCCGTCTTCGACCGGCGCACCCCCTCGTACAGCCGATCGAACTCCTTGGCCAAATCGGCCACGTCGATCTTCTGATCCGGCAGCTCCCACTCCCAATGCGGCAGCACGAAGGCTTTGCCTATCGCAATCCCCTGCGACGCCCCCAATGCCTGTATCATTTCTCCGCCCCCTTGTTCTCTCTCTCGTGTACGACAACCGACATGACCGCGGCCTGACCCTTTTTGACCACTTTATACGGAGCGAATCTCCAGGACTTGACCTTGTCGCTGTTCGTGATCACCATGGGCGTCTCCAGCGATTTGGCATATTGCTTAAGCGTAGGAATGTGGAATTTCAACAGCGGTTGGCCGGGCGATACCTCGTCTCCCATCTGAACGAGCGCCGTGAAGCCTTTGCCCTCCAGTTGGGATGTGTTGATACCGACATGCAGCAGCACTTCCAGACCGTCCTTGGTAACGAGGCCGATCGCGTGCAGCGAAGGGTGAATATGAATGATTTTGCCCTGTACCGGCGCCACCAGCTCCCCCTTGTCCGGAATGAAGGCGACGCCGCGGCCGACAAGCCGCTCCGCAAAAATCGGATCGTCGACCTCCTCAAGCGGAATCATTCGTCCCTGCACAGGGGAATGGAATTGAATCCGCTGCACGTCGGTCTGCATGAGCTTATGAATTTCTTCCCGAATCAGCTCCGAGAACGTGCCGAACACAACCTGCACATGACCGCCGCCAAGACGAATGACGCCCGCCGCCCCGAGATGTCGCAGCGACTGCACGTCGACCTTGCTTTCGTCCTCCAGCGTCAGACGCAGGCGGGTGATGCAAGCTTCGAGGCGAACCATGTTCTCCTTGCCTCCGAGGGCCTGCAAAATCAGCGGAGCCCGATACGGAATGTCTCCGGCCCAATCGTCCAGTCGGCTAGCGTCCTCCCGTCCGGGTGTGGCAAGCTGGAAGCGGCGGATGCTCCAGCGGAACAGCACGTAATAGAGAAGTCCCGTCAAGGCCCCGATCGGCAACAGCAGCCAGCCTCTCTGAGCAAGCGGCAGGTTGACCAGATATTCCAGCACGCCGGCCGAGAATGCAAAGCCGTGATGAATATCGAGCTCGTACACAAGCCACATCACGCCTCCCGAGAGCAGCGCATGAACGAGGAACAGATAAGGCGCGACGAATAAGAAAGCGAACTCGACCGGCTCCGTAATGCCGGTCAGGAACGAGCCCAGAGCGGCGGCGCGAAACTGCTTGCTCGTCTTCGGCTTCAGATCCTCGCGCGCCTCGTGAATAATCGCGAAAGCGACGGCCGGCAGGGCGAACATCATCGTCGGGTACAAGCCGGCCATGAAGATGCCCGCCGACTCGTCTCCGGCAAAAAAGCGCGGCAGATCGCCGAAGTAGACCGCTCCGTCTGCCCCTTGGTACTCGCCGACCTGGAACCAGAACAGATGATTCAAAATATGGTGAAGTCCGAACGCAACCAGAATGCGGTGAAGAAAGCCGTACAGGAACACGCCGAAGCCGCCCGCCGAATGGACGAGCGTGCCTGCGGATACCGCCCAGCTCTTCATCCCTTCGCCCAGACCGATCATGAGCCAAGCGAATGCGAGCGACAGGACGCTCATAAACAGCGGTACAAACCTGGAGCCGCCGAGAAACTGCAAATATTCGGGCAGCCGGAACGATTTGAACCGCTCGTGCGCCCAAGCGGACGCGATGCCGATGACGGCGCCCGCGAACATCGACGGCTGGACGCCCTCCGGATCGTACGTATGCGTAACGACATGAAAAATAAACATCGCGACGAGCGCTCCCATTCCCGCCATAGCGGACTGGTTGGACATCCCGAGTGCGATACCGATCGCGAACACATAGGGAACGTATTGAAAAATCGTCATGCCTGCGGCGTGCAGCATCTCCGGCACTTGCGTCCAGCCCAGCGAGTCCCATGGCAATCGTGCCAGCATCAGAAAGATGGCCGCAGCAGGCAGCACCGTCATCGGCAGCATCATTGCCCGGCCCAGCCTCTGCAAATAACCGATTCCGTACATGGCTTTCCTCCTTCCCGGAACGATCTCGCGGCGCCTCCGTCAACGATGACGACGGCGCCGCGGATGGGAACGGGCCAATTAATCAGGCTTTTCCGTTCGGCAGCAGAATGGAATCCTCCACTTTAATACAGCGATCCATAATGACGTTAAGACCGCCTTCGGCAGCAATCGCTCCCGCTTCCTCGTTCAGAATGCCAAGCTGCAGCCATAGCGTCTTGGCGCCGATCTCGACGGCCTCCCGCGCGATCGGAGGCGTGTGCTCCGGGCGACGGAACACGTTGACGATGTCGACCTTTTCAGGGATGTCCTTTAAGGAAGCGTACGCTTTCTCTCCCAGAATCGTCGTTGCCTTCGGATTAACCGGAATGATGCGATAGCCTTTGCGCTGCATCGCCTCCGACACCATATGCGAAGTCTTGGACACATCGTCGGATAGACCGACGACGGCGATTACGGTCGATTGCTCCAAAATTTGCTTGATTTCTTCACGGGACGGATGAACGTAAGCCATTTAGCATGCCTCCCTTATTTTAACGATTCAGAATAGATAAGTTTCACGTACCTCTTTGTCTGAATCGTCTACGCAAAGCTGCTCCGGCGCGTTTAGACGCCGAAGGCGTTTTTGCTTGGCGAGCGGATTTTCGGTTAGTCTGTCCATTCGACCTGAGCGCCAAGCGACTTCAGATGGTCGAAGTAGATCGGATACGATTTGGCGACGTGGTGCGCGTCCTTGATGCGAATCGGACGAGCGGAACGAAGGCCGACAATCGTCAACGCCATAATGACGCGGTGATCGTAGTGCGCGTCGATCTCCACGCCCCCTTCTACGCCTTCCGGACGTCCGTGAACGATGATCTCGTCCCGCTTCTCGTCGACCCGCGCTCCCGCCTTGCGCAGTTCCGTCAAGTAATCGGTAATACGGTCGCATTCCTTGTAGCGCAGGTTTTCCACGTTATAGAAGCGAGAGGTTCCATCCGCGAACACGGCAGCGGCGACCATTGCCAGCACGCCGTCGGTGAACTCGTCCCCATCGAACTCGCCCGCCGTAAGTTTGCCGTTGCCGCGGACATGCACGATACCGTTCTCGTGCGTAAGCGGCACGTTCATCGCCTTCAATACATCGACGACCGCACGCTCCCCTTGCTTGCTGTCTTCCTTCAGCCGGTGAACGACGACGTCCGACTCGGTAACGGCCGCGGCGGCAAGAATGGCTGCAGAGCCCGGGTAGTCGCCTTGGACCGTGTAGGTCTGAGCTTTATATTTCTGCCTGCCGGGAACCCGAAAATGCATTAAATCCTCGGACGCCTCAATAACGATGCCCGCCTGCTCCAGCACCTCCAGCGTCTGGCCGACAACAACCTTCGATTTCAGATCGTGCAGCACTTCGATCTCGCTGTCCTCATCGAGCAACGGCGTCAAAAACAGCAGCGAGCTGAGGAACTGCGAGCTGACGCTGCCCGACACTTGAATTTTGCCGCCGCGAGGCTGACCGCCGCGAATCGTCATCGGCAACCGACCGTTCTGATGCTCGATGCGCACGCCCATGCTTTCCAGCGCAGTAATCAGATCGTCATGAGGTCTCTTGCCAAGTGACGCCGGATAAGAGTTGACGAAGTGAACCTCCGGCAACAGCGCCGCCACCGACATAATGAATCTCAAAACCGCGCCCGCGTTGCCGACGTCCAGTTCCTTCGTCGGGCGCGGATGGCGTCCGAAGCCGGTAATGACGATTTTCTCGTCGTCCTCCTCGACGATCGCGCCGAGATCGCGAATGCAGCGGCGCATCGCTTCGCCATCCTCGCTGTGCGCAGGATATAAAATCGTGCTTGTTCCTTCCGCCAGCGCGGAAACGAGCAAATAACGCGTCGTATAATTTTTGGAGGATAGCGCTTGAATTTCGCCGTTCAGTCTGCCAGTCGGGGTTACGATCATATCCATGTTCGATAAACACGCTCCTTAGAAGCTATAAATGATAAATCAGGCTGCCCGCGCCGACGCCGGCCGCAGTCAGCGCGAATCCGCCGACATACGTCGCGGCAAGGTACAGATAAAGCGTTCGCCTGGCGGCCCCGCCGCCGCGATACAGCGTCGCCTTCTGCACGTTAAGGGTAGAATAAGTCGTCAGCCCGCCCAAAAAACCGATCCCGGTTAATGCATATACCGCAGCGTTGCGCTGCTCAAGCCCGATTCCGATCAGCACGCCCATCGCCAGCGAACCGACAAGGTTGACGACCAGCGTACCGTAGAAACCCGGCTTGCCTTCAGCTGCGATCCAGCGGCCGACTCCGTAGCGGAGCAGCGCTCCCGCCGAGCCGCCCAAGCCGACCAGGCATGCAAGACCAAAGTCGCTCATACTCGCCTCGCCCCTCTCTTACCTTTAGCGGTTCCCAGGGCGAGTCCTAGCGCAGCCAGCGCCCAGCCTGCCGCTGCGCTGACGAAAACGTATGCCGCCGCGATGACGTAGGCATGCTGCTCCAGCATAAGCCAGAGCTGCCCGTTAAACGCGCTGAACGTCGTATAAGCGCCGAGAAAGCCGGTTCCCAATAAATCCCCGGCCCAAGCCAAGGCGGGTTTGTCCGTTAACAAGCCGGTAAGCAGGCCCAGCAGCAGCGAGCCGGACAAGTTGATCCATGTCGTCGCCCACGGAAAGGCGTCCGGGGCTGCCGAGACGGGAAATAAAAATCCGATTCCATACCGCGCGAGCGCTCCCAGGCAACCTGCAAGCGCGACGCCAAGCGCGATTCTCATATCTCATTCCGCCTATCGTTTGACAGCGCCGTGCGCAGTTTCTTATGATGAGGCTATATACTTCCTGATGGAAAGGCTGATTCTGATGAGTCACTATAGCACAATATCCGCCGAGGACTTGAAAGCCCGGCTGGATGCCGGGGAAACTCCCCATATGATCGACGTTCGCGAAGATTACGAGGTCGCGCAGGGCATGATTCCCGGAGCGCTGCACCTTCCGCTGGGCGAAGTGCCGCAACAGATCGATTCGATCACAAAGCATGAAGAAATCATTTTGATTTGCCGAAGCGGCGCCCGCAGCGATAGAGCCTGCCAATTTCTCGCTTCGCTCGGATACGAAGGCTCCGTCAACCTGATCGGCGGAATGCTCGCCTGGAACGAGCTCGAGCTGGGGAAAGAAGATTAAAGCCAGCCGTCCGGAAGTCCCCGCAGCAGCGCCTCGGCGACTTCTTCGGGCGACTTGTCCGACGTGTCCACCTTCGCATTCGCAAAATCGTAAGCATGCCGTCTTGATTCCAGCAGCTGCGTAACCCGCGCTTCGGCATCGCCGGCAAGCAGCGGTCTCGTTCCCGTCTCGGCGCTCGTCACGCGGCGGACGAGGCTCGCTTTGTCCGCCGTCAGCGCAACGACCCAACCGCGCTCCAGCATCTGCTGCCGATTGCTTTCGCGCAGCACGGCGCCCCCGCCGGTGGCGACGATTCGTCGCTCTCCGCTCAGCGCCTGTCGCACGGCCTGGCTCTCCCAATCCCGGAAAGCGGTCTCTCCGTCGTCCGCGAAGATTTGCGGAATGGACTTGTCCGCCGCCTTCACGATCTCTTCGTCCGTATCCAGACTCTCCCAGCCCAGACGCTCGGCCAGCAGACGGCTGACCGTCGATTTGCCGGTTCCCATGAAGCCGACAAGAATAATGTTGCGGCTAAAGCCTGTCCCGCTCACCACGCGTTCCCCATTCCTTATAAAGGTTAATTCAAAAAGTCCGGTTTTGATCATAAAGTTATTTATTTTTACTTTTTATCCATCATAGCACAACGATTCCAAGGTATAAAACGACGAGTTTTTCCGTAAGTTTGATAGTGTACAATCCTGTGCCCAAAGGGGATGACGCAGTGAACAACTACCGACCCCAACCGCCGTTCGAGCAGCCTCTCCGCCGCCTTCTCGACCCTTCCCATCCTTTGCAACGGGAGGACGTTCTGTGGGCGCTCGGCTTTATTAAGAAAAAAGTGGCCGATGGAGCCCCCGAATGGTCGGGACTCGATCGGCCACAGCTGCTTGCCCATTTTGCCTGCTTTGCGGACATGGCCTTGCTGCTGCTTCATCGGCGCAGCCCGAGCAGCCGGGAAACCGACTGCTTCCGCGCGATGCTGAGCGAGCTGCTGCCGCGCGGGCAAGAGCGTTAGGAATTGATCCAGTTGTGGTGGAAGGTGCCTTCCTTGTCCACCCGCTTAAACGTGTGCGCGCCGAAATAGTCTCGTTGCGCCTGCAGCAGGTTGGCCGGAAGACGCTCCGAACGGTAGCTGTCGTAGTACGCGAGCGCGCTCGCGAACGACGGAACCGGCACGCCGTATGCGACAGCCGTCGTGACAACTTCGCGCCATGCGTCCTGGTACGACTCGACGACGCCTTTGAAGTACTCGTCCAGCAGCAGGTTGCGCAGCTGCGGGTCGCGGTCGTAGGCGTCTTTGATGTTTTGCAGGAAACGCGCGCGGATGATGCAGCCGCCGCGGAAAATCATCGCAATATCCCCGTAACGCAGGTTCCAGCCGTACTCCTCGGAAGCGGCGCGCATTTGCGCGAAGCCCTGCGCGTAGGAGCAGATTTTGCTGGCGAACAGCGCTTTGCGCACGCTCTCGATGAACGCCGCATTGTCGCCTTGGAACGGCTTCGTTTGCGGCCCTTTAAGCACTTTGCTTGCAGCGACGCGCTCTTCCTTCATCGCGGAGAGGAAACGCGAGAATACCGATTCCGTAATGATCGACAGCGGTACGCCAAGGTCGAGCGCGCTCTGGCTCGTCCACTTGCCTGTGCCCTTCTGTCCAGCCGCGTCAAGAATGACGTCGACCATCGGCTTGCCGGTCTCGGAGTCCTTCTGCGCGAAAATGTCGGTCGTAATCTCGATCAGGTAGCTGTCCAGCTCGCCTTTGTTCCACTCGCCGAAAATTTCGTGCAGCTCGTCCGTAGAAATGCCGAGCACATCCTTCAGCAATTGGTAAGCTTCGCAGATCAGCTGCATGTCGCCGTACTCGATGCCGTTGTGCACCATTTTGACGTAGTGTCCGGCTCCGTCGGGTCCGATGTATGTACAGCACGGGTCTCCGTTCACCTTCGCGGAAATGCCGGTCAAAATCGGCTCGACAAGGCGATAAGCTTCCTCAGGTCCGCCCGGCATGATGGACGGGCCTTTCAGCGCGCCTTCTTCGCCGCCGGAGACGCCGGTTCCGATAAAGTGGAAGCCCTTCTCCGTCAGTTCCTTGCTGCGGCGCTGGGTATCCGGGAAGTAGGCGTTGCCGCCGTCGATAATGATATCGCCTTTATCCAGATGAGGCGTGAGAGAGTCGATCGTCGCATCGGTGCCCGCTCCGGCTTGAACCATGATCAAAATTTTGCGGGGCTTCTCCAGAGAGTTCACGAACTCTTCTACCGAGTAAGAGCCGACAAGCTTCTTGCCTTGACCTTCCGTATTCAGCAGGTCGTCGGTCTTCTCTCTCGAACGGTTATACACCGCAACGGTGAATCCGCGGCTCTCGATGTTAAGAGCCAGATTGCGGCCCATGACGGCCAAGCCGACAACGCCAATGTTAGCTTTCGACATGATTTTCTTCATCCTTTAGCGCAAAAATTTTCACAATAAGACTATTGTACTCTTTTTGCCCGGAGATGAAAACCATCATTTGCTTTCCCGCCGCCGGCAATAAAAAGGCTGCAAAAAAACTCTTGCTTTTCTTCGTTACTTATTATTTAATAGTTAATATAAATTATAAAGGATGTGTTCATAATGGCAGCAAGCACTTGGAACTTGGATAAATCCCACAGCGGTATTACCTTCAGCGTAAGACACATGATGATTACGAACGTACGGGGCAGCTTTAACGACTTCGACGCCGTCGTATCCGCGGACGCGTCCGATCTGACAGGTCTGGAAGCTTCGCTCACGATTGATGTCAACAGCATCGATACCAAGGACGAAGGACGCGATGGCCATCTGAAATCTCCGGATTTCTTCAACGCCGAGCAATTCCCGCAAATCTCCTTCAAGAAGACGGCGCTCGTCGCTAAAGGCGGAGAAGATTACGCGCTAACCGGCGACCTGACGATCGCAGGCGTGACCAAATCCGTAACGTTGAACACCGAAATTTCCGGCCCTGCCAAGGACCCTTGGGGCAACACGAAGTTCGGCGTTGTCGCAGACGGCTCGATCAGCCGCTCCGAGTTCGGGTTGAGCTGGAACGCCGCGCTTGAGACGGGCGGATTTCTCGTCGGCGACGCCATCAAAATCCATATCGAGCTCGAGTTCGCCCAAGCTTAATCCGACCTCGCACAACCGAAACGACAGAAAAAGCGGAGCCATCGTCTTCTCAGATGATGCTCCGCTTTTGATATATGGAGGAGAAAATATCGAGGTTAAGGATTTATGGGCGCTACAGCTCCAGCTGCAGCATTTCCAGCCTCATCGTCTTCAGCTTTTCTTTGCTCGTCTCTGCCGCTTCCTGCCATCCGTTCTGAATCGCTTCGTGAAGCACGGCAAGCTCGTAATCGATTTCAAGCCGCAGAACTCCCGCTCGCAGCTCAGCCCTGTTCGACTTGAACGCTTGCACCATGTCTTCCACCGTTACCTGCGGTCTCTTCTGGAAAATAATGCGATGCTCCATGCCGGACACCTCCACGAGTCGGATAATTTCGCCAAACATGATATTCTCGATTCTAAGCACCTGGCGATCATGAATTCGTTTGACGACGGCGTGGCCGCGGGAATCGTTGATCAGCTTTTCGATCCATAAGGAAAGCTTCTCGTCTCTGACCAAGTAATCCCCCACCATTTTGTAGCGGCCCATCGTTCTGAGAAATCTCAGCTTCAGGAGCTTGCGCCCCGTTCGCACCGACACAATAAAATGATGCTCGCTTTCGTTCCAGTACAAGGAATAACCGTCCTGAATCAGCTCGCGGATCAAGTTCTGGATTTGCCTGCGGTCGAAGCGAAGCTCCAGATTGCAATATTCCACTTCATAGCTCCGGTTCACGGCCATCCCTCCTCCCGCCTTGCGCGCATGGCATGAGACGTTGACCGAATTGTCAGAATATTGTGTCTTACTTCTATCTTATACTTCATTGTATGTTATGGCAACTTGGTTTCTTGACTATTTTTTTAGCGCTCCGCCGGACGAAGCGCATAAGAGCCGAAGGCGAGCAGCACGGCGGCGAACAATGCCAGCACGCCCAGCTGAAGTCCGAGGCCTGACAGCGTGTCGCCGGACGAAGCTTGATCGAGCGCTGCGATCGCCCATCTCTGCGGCGTGAAGTTCGCCAGCTTCTGCATGAACTCCGGCATCATCGCAAGCGGCCAGAAGCAGCCGCCAATCATGCAGGTCGGAATGACGATCATATTGTTGATGCTGCCGAGCATCGCGCTGTTTTTCACCAGCGCCGCCGCAGCGGAAGACAAACCGACGGCAGCCAGCAGGAAGCATTCCATTACCGCGAGGAGCACGCCGAACGGCACGCCCAGATCAAACCCGATCACATAACGCGTCACGACCAGAATAAGAACGAGCTGCAAGGTTCCAAGAAGAAAACAGCCGAGGAAGTTGCCTACGGCGATCTCTACCGCACGGATCGGCGCCACGAACATTCTGGCCATCGTCCGGTTGTCGCGATCTTCGACGACTCCATGAATAGATTGGTTCACCAGCATCATCACAAACAAGAGCATAAGTCCGACGACGAGCACGTAGGCATTGTCGGTCTCATGAACAAGCCGCTCCCGTTCGACGCGCAGCCCTTCCGTCGTCTGTCGTTCAAGCAGCGTCCGCGCAAGCGCCTCCCGATTCTCCGGGCGCTCCTCCGCGGCGGCGGCCAGCGCGATCGAGCCCGCCAGCCGATCCGTCGTCTCCGACAACGCCAAGCTTAGCGATACGTTCCACTGCTTTTCGTTTTTGCGGATAAGCTGGACTGCCGCTTCCTCGCCGCTCAACAGCCTGTCGGTGAAACCGGAAGGAATATAGACCAGCGCCCCCCACTCCCCGTTGTACACCTTGCTCTTCAACTGCTCCAGGTCGCTTGAGGCTCCGTTCTGCTCCAGCAAATCGTAGATTTCGTCGGAACGGATCGCAGCCGCGACGTGCTGGCCGAGCCAGCCGCCGTCCTCGTTCAGCAGCGCGACGGGAATGCGCTCACCGGTCGTTCGGCCGAACAGACCGACGATTCCCGAGATGATCAGGATCGGGAGCAGCACCAGCGTAATCAGCGCTTTGCGGTTACCGACCGTTCTGCGTATTTGAAGCCGGGCAATGATGAGACTTTTCACGATAACGCCACCGCCTTTCGAAATCTGAGCATGGCCGCCGCCATAATGATAACTGTAATCGTTCCGAGAATGAGCGCGTCCTGCCAGCCTTCGCCCAACGTTCCGCCCGCCATCAACCGACGAAGCGCTTCATTGGCCCAATGATTGATCGTAAACTTGCCAATCTCGCGCATTCCCGGTCCGAGATCGGCGATCATTCCGCCGCTCAGGAAAGTCATCGACGTAATAACGAGGCTGAAGATCGATTCGATCGCCCTCCGGCTGCGGGTGAAGGATGCGACGAGAATTGCAAAGCCGATCGCAGCCGCGGCTACAAGCGCACAAACAATCGCGATCGCGCCGTAGCTCCCTCCCCAATCGACGCCGTATACCGCCTTGGTGAAGCCGACGATCACGGCAGCCTGCAAACAGGCGAACAGAGCGGAGCCCAGCAGCTTGCCGAACAACAGGACGTTCAAGGATACGGGCATCGAATATAGGCGCAGCAGCGTTCCCTTTTGCCGTTCATCGGTCAGCCCGAGCGCTGCGGACATGCCTGAATACAGCAGAAACATGATCAGATAGGCGACCGAATAATATTGTACAGCCGAAAAGTTATTGAAATCCGTCGTGTTCCGGGTACTCAACGTACCGATCTGCACCCTCTCCGCGGCAGCGCTGGCCATGCTCGCTTCGAGCGCTTCGCCGGACAGGTTCGGAATCGCAGCGGCAGCCGTCCGGCGCACATTCGCGTCCGCGACGAACCGATTCAGGACGGATTCGGCTACTAAATTGCGTTCAGTGAACTGTCCGGGATAATAACGAACGCCTTCCGCGGTCAGCGCAAACCCGAAATCCGCCTTGCCCTTGCGCACATCCTCGCGAACCTCGTTCTCGCTGGCTCGCGTCAGCGCACGGACATAACCTGCAACCTCCGGGGAAGCCATATAGCGTTCCGCGGCTTTGCCGAGCGGGTTCCCGCTCTCGACGGATACCGATAGATCGATCGGTTCAAGATCGCTTTCCAAAGCGTTGCCAAGCAAGAAAATGAGCATCAGCGGCAATCCCAGCATCATTAGAATAACGGTGCGGATTCGGCATAGCCGGACAACCTCGTTCCAGGCTACCCACAGGGTCAATCTCATATCGCATCCTCCTCCCCGCTAAGCTTTGTCCCTCAGCGTCCGGCCCGTCAGCGTCAAAAACAGGCTTTCCAAATCCGGCTCGACGCGGGTCAGCTTCTGCAGCTTTAATTCATGCTTGGTCAAAATAAACAAAATATCCTGCAAATACGTCTGCGATTCCTGCAGCACCAGCTCCAACTGTGAATCCTCGCGTTTCTGAAATGAGGTCACCCGGGGATGACTGCGAATTTCGGCTGCGGCTTCATCCGTCAGGCGATTCGCCTCGAGCATCAGCCGCTCCTCCAGACCGGCCTGAAGAATCAATTCCTCCTTCGTTCCGTGCGCGACCAGCCTGCCTTGATCCATGATCCCGATTTTGGTGCTGATCGCCTCGACCTCTTCCATATAATGACTCGTGTAGATGACGGTCGAACCCATCTCGTTCAGCTTTTTGACCGATTCCAAAATATGATTGCGCGACTGCGGATCGATGCCGACGGTCGGTTCGTCCATGATGATCAGCTTCGGCCGGTGCATAATGGCGCAAGCGATGTTCAGTCGCCGTTTCATGCCCCCGGAGAAAGCAACTGGCCTGCCCTTGGCGAAATCCTGCAGCCCCGTAAACTCCAGCGCCTCCTCTACTCTTTCCTTAAGCAGATTTCCTCTTAGCCCGTACAACTTCCCGAAAAACGCCACGTTTTCCCTGGCCGACAGCTGCTCGTAGATGGCCAGCTCTTGCGGCACAAGCCCGATCCTGCTTTTGGTCTCAAGCGGACGCTTCGCAACGGAATAGCCGTCAAGCGCGATCTCCCCGCCATCCGTCGGCAGCAGGCCGGAGAGCAGATGGATCGTCGTGCTTTTCCCCGCGCCGTTGGGGCCGAGCAAGCCGAAAATCTCCCCCTCCGCAATGTCCAGGTTTAGGTGATTAACGCTGATTTTCGCATCGTATTTTTTAACGACGTTTTTGAATTGCACGAACGTCATGTCGACAGCCCCTCTCTGACTTGTTGACTTCATTATAGGGGATCGGCCATTCGCCGACAGGTATACTGAGTCACCGCTTTTCGCGCGTCGAGGTGACAAAAGTCATTTCTTGAATGCTATAATGGGAATCACTCAGGCATTACGGAAGGAGTTCCCTCATGAGGCAGCCTCTTGCCTGGCTTCAGCACCTTCTGGTCGCGGCGCCCGCGATCGCCACGCTCTACGAAGTCGACATCCCCTCAGTCGGAAAATACGTCGCTTGCATTCTTCTGGCGCTGCTGTACTCGCGATTGCTGCTGCCGGCCCGCAAACTCGCGATGCTGCTCATTCCGCTCGGCATGATCGCTTTCTCGCTGCTTTATCACGAATATGGGGGACTGCTCTATTTTCTCCAATACTCCTTGCTCGTCTCCGCCGTTCTGTGCTTAAACAAACCTGTCGAGCTTGGCTTTGCGTTCGTTCTGTCCGCCGCGGTTCTCAACTCCGGTGCGGATCGACTTCCCGCTGGCACAGTCTGGACGATGAACATCGTCTGGCTAATTGTCGCACTGTTCGTCGCCGCCGTCTTCTTGCAGAAGCGTCAGGCCGAGCGATTGGAAAATGCGGTTGAGGCGCTCGCGGGCAGCCAGGAGCAGCTTGAGCAGGAGCGGGCGCGCGCGATGGAATATGCTCGCAAGGTGGAGGATTATGCGCAGGTCCAGGAACGCAGCCGAATCGCCACCGAGCTGCACGACGATCTAGGCCACAGGCTGATCCGGGTGAAAATGATGACCGAGGCGGCGCTCCAGCTCATGGAACGCAATCCGGCTCAAGCGACGGGGCTGATCGAGCAGGTGCGCGGACAGTTGGAAGAAAGCATGAACAATATGCGGTACACGGTTCGGAAGCTGCAGCCCGTCGATTCCGCAGGCGCGAGACGATATGCGCTGCATCGCCTAATCGAGGACGCGGCGAGAGATTTGCGGATCGAGGTCGATTTTGCGGTAACCGGCAACCCGTTCCCGCTCTATCCGAGTCTGGAGTTCGTGCTGTACCGGAACGCCCAGGAGGCGATTACCAATGCAGTCCGGCACGGCGGCGCTACCGCGGTTGAGGTCGGGCTCGATTTCGCGGAGGACCGGATCGCCATGAACATTTCCAACAACGGCAAGCCTCCCGGTCAGCTCGCTCCGGGTATGGGGATTAAAGGAATGCAAGACAGATTGGCCGTTGTCGGCGGACAGCTCCGCATCGTCATGGAGCCTCGGTTCGTCCTGTCGACGATCGTTCCGTACTCACGAACGCGGCCAGCGCAGGAAAAGGGGATTTTGTCATGATTCAATTGGTTATTGTGGACGACGATCCGTTCATTCGGGAAAGCTTAAAGCTCATTCTCGACCTGGACCCCGATCTAACGGTTATCGGCACATGCGGAGACGGCGAGGAAGGTTACCGATTCGTCGAGGAGCATCCGGAGACGGACATCGTTCTGATGGACATTCGCATGCCGGGATGCGACGGCGTCGAAGGGACGCGCAAGCTGAAAACGCTGGACAAGCCGCCGGCGGTGCTTATTCTGACCACCTTCGACGACGACGAATATATCGTGCAGGCGATCCGCAACGGCGCCAACGGCTACTTGCTCAAAAACGTGCCGCCGGCCCGGATCGTTTCCGGGATCAAGTCGGTCGTCGAAGGCAACCATCTTATCCATCCGGACATCGCCCGCAAGCTGGCCGGCCTGCTGGACCAGCGGGATTCGCGCGAGTCTGCCGGCGGAGCGGCCAAGAGACTAGCGGATTCCGGACTTACCCCGGCGGAGCAGGATATCGTTCGTCATATTGCCGACGGCAAATCCAACAAAGAAATCGCCGGAGCGATGTTTCTTAGCGAAGGTACGGTGAAAAATTACATCTCTGAAATTTTAGGAAAGCTGGGCCTTCGGGACCGCACTCAGATCGCTATTTTTTATTTGAAGGAGTCAAGAGCATGAGCGTAATCGCAACGGATAGTTTCACAGGGTTCGAGGACAAGGATTTCGAGGTGTTCGAAATTGAAGGGCTGGAGGCGCGCATGGAGGCGCTGATCGCCCGGGTACGGCCGAAATTTCATCAGTTGGGAGAGCGTATGACGCCGTTTTTGACCGAGGCTTGCGGCGAAGAAATGTTTACGCATGTCGCCAAACACGCCAGAAGAACCGTTAACCCGCCGAACGACTCGTGGGTCGCCTTCGCCCCCAATAAAAGAGGATACAAGGCTCACCCTCACTTTCAGATCGGCCTCTGGTCGACGCACGTCTTCGTGCAATTCGCGGTCATTTACGAATGCCCGAGCAAGGATCAGTTCGCCGAGCGGGCACTGGCTGAGCTGTCGTCGATTCGCGGCTCTGTCCCTTCGTCATATGTATGGTCGAAGGACCATATGGTGCCGACGGGTTTGGTTCACGGAGAGCTGGCAGACGACGAGCTTAAGGAGCTGTTTACGCGACTGAAAACGGTCAAAGCCGCCGAGCTGACCTGCGGCATTCGCATTCAGCGCGGCGATCCGCTGCTGGCCGACGGAGAAGCGTTCATGAAACGCGCCGAAGACACGTTCCGCACGCTGCTGCCTCTGTATCGGATGGCGCTGTAAGGCGAAGGGCTGCCCCATAAGCATGTCAAGTTGCTCTGAAAGATAATCGATAACAAAGATGCAAGGTGTATATACCTTTCTTTGTCTGTCGATTATTTCAAGTCAACTGCTTATGGGGCAGCCCCCCTTACTTATGGACGCCATTGCCTCTGCTACATCCGTTTCAACAACTCCGTGACCAAGACGCCGTTGATCTTAAAGCCGGCCAGTTCGCAATCGGTGATTTCGACGTCGGACAAGTCGCAACTCGGTGCTCATACGGTTCCCTCCCGAACCGAATGCGCCGCCGCTTCGCTTGCCGCCGCTGCGGCAATTTTGCGCTGACGAGCCGACTTGCGGAAATAGAGCAGTTCATACACACAAGGCACGATGACGAGCGTGAGCAGTGTCGCGACGACGAGTCCCCCAATTACGACGATAGCCAAGCTCTGGGAGACGATGCTGCCGCTCTCCGACGAGCCGAACACGAGCGGGAGCATCGCGCCGACGGTTGCGATCGCCGTCATCAGAATCGGACGCATACGCGTTCCGGCCGCTTCAAGCAGCGCTTCGCGAATCGTCATGCGCTCTTCGTTATGCTTCACCCGGTCGATCAGAACGATCGCGTTCGTGACGACGATGCCGATCAGCATGACGACGCCGAAGATTGCGGTGAAGTCCGGCGTTACCCCGGTCACAATGAGCCCTAACACAGCCCCGATCGGCACGAAGAAGATCGAGCTGATGATCGCCAGCGGCGCCTTAAGCGTCTTGAACGTAAATACCATGATCAGATAGACGACTCCGATAGAAACGATCATCATCATGAACAGGCTCATAATGTCGGCCGATTGGTCCGTCGAAGCTCCGCCTAAGTTCAGCTTGACGCCTTCCGGAGGCGAGATTTCCTTCAGCTGCTTGTCGATCTCCGTTCCAACCTTGGACAGTTGAGACGGCTCGACCGAGGCCGATACGCGAACGTAGCTGCTGCCGTCCTTGTGGTAGAACATCGTCGCCTGCTCCGACTTCTCCCATTTGGCCACGGCGGATACCGGCTTCGGACCTTCGTCGGTCATCACGGTCAGAGCCGAAAGCTCGCTCTCGGACTGCGGCTTCAGCGCCGGCTCGATCCGCACGGGAATCGTCTGTCCGTCCACGACGATGGAGCCGACCGGAACCGGGTTCAGCATCCCTTGGAGCTGAGCGGCGATTTCACCCGCCTTGGCCGCAGCCGGGTTGACCTCCAGCGTATAGATCGTTTTCTTCTCCTGCTGATTGCTCTCGACTTTGAGCACGTCCTTGATCGGCGCGATCTTGGCCATGACCTCCTCGGCCGTCTTGCCGATGTCTTCGAGATTGCCGCCCGTAACGTCGATAATGACTTCCGTGGAGCTGCCGCTGGACATGAAGTCGCCCGTCGACACGTTCAGCTCCGCTTCCGGATATTCGCCGGCTTGCGCTTTCACTTCCTCCATCGTTTTTTCCGCATCCGCGCCCTTTTTCATTTTCAGCATATAAGTGACAAGGGTTGGAGAGCTGACAGAGCCGTACTTGGCCGATTCGGAGCTGTTGCCGTTCACCATCATAACCAGCGACACATCTTCTCGTCCCAGCAAATAGGTTTCCAGCTTAAAGCCGTTTTCCAGCACTTGCTCGGCCGGAGTGCCCGGTTTGTATTGCAGGCTTACGTTGACGTTTTCCGCGTTAGAGGAATCGATCGCTCCCTTCGGCATCGTCATGTAGGTGGCCATAGAAGCGACCAGCAGAACGACCGCGCCGAGAATCGGCAGCCACTTGCGCTTCAGATTCCACTCCAACAGACGTACGAACCGTTTTGAAGGCTGGTGCTCCTTAATGTTGGAGTTCCGCAGCACGCCGGCGCTCATGAGCGGAATTACCGTCAAAGCGACGATCAGCGAGGACAGCAGCGAATAAGTCATCGTTAACGCGAACGGCAGCAGGAAAGACTGCAGGCTGCCTCGCAGCAGGCTCATCGGCAGGAATACCGCGATTGTCGTCAGCGTTGAGGCGGTAATTGCACGCGCCACCTCTGCGGTTGCATCGATGACCAGTTCTCTGGAGAACTTCTCTTTCTGAAGCCTGCGGAAAATGTTCTCGATGACGACGATGCTGTCGTCCACCAGCCGTCCGACCGCAACCGCGACTCCGCCCAGCGTTAAAATGTTCAGCGTAATCCCGGACAGATCAAGCAGGTACAACGTCATCGCCAGCGATAACGGGATCGAGACGATTGTGACAAGCGTAGCGCGAATGTTGCGCATAAAGACGAGAATGACGATTGTAGCGAACAAGGCGCCAAGCAGCACCTCTCTCATCATGCTGTTGACCGAGTGCACGACCTGCTCCGAAGTGCTTATAGCAACTTTCAGCTCGACCGCCGCGTTTTCCTCGTTATATTTATCGATAATTTTCTCGACTTCCTTGCCGACGCTGACCGCATTGGAATTCGCTCCTTTGGAGATGACGAACTCAATCGCGTTCTTGCCGTCTACGCGGAACAGACTTTCCTTCGAATCGTCCAGCTTGACGTCCGCGACCTCGCTCAGCTTCACACCGGGAACGACTGGAAGCTGCTTCAGCGTATCGATATCCTGCAGGTTGGCGACAACGTTCAGATTGACGATTTGGCCATCCAGTACGCTCTCTCCGACCGCGGACGAAGCGGTCCGTCCTTGCAGCACTCCGTACAGCGCTTGAAGCGGAACGCCCTTCTCCGCCAGCTTCTCGGCATTGGGCTCGATGCTGACCGAAGGCTGAGGCTTGCCGGCGACCATCACGCTGCCCACGCCGTCGATCGCATTGAACTGGTCGCGTATGCGCTGCTCCAGCGACTCCTTCTCCGCATCGCTGACTCCATCCGCAAACGTAAGCGTCACGAACGAGATCGGAATCATCGAGGTGTTGAGCTGCACAACATACGGCGAGGATACGTTATCGGGCAGAGCAACCGCGTTCACGGCCTGCTCGACCTCCTGTTTCGCCTCCTTCATGTTCGTGCGCGAATCAAAGTTCAAGTTCACTTGCGAGAAGCCGTCTCCCGACGTGGAGAACGTATTCGTCTTTCCTTTGATGCTGGCCAGCGCCTGTTCGATCGGGCCGGTAACCGTCCGGTCAATGGCGGAAGCATCGTAGCCCGGGCCGATGACCGACACGGTCACTTGCGGATTGTCGGCCTCCGGCAAAAATTCCATCGGAAGCTTCGTATAGCTTAGTACCCCCATCGCGAGCACCATAATGACGATAAGGATCATCGCCGCTTTGTTGCGAAATGCTCCGTTAATTAAACTTTTCAACTTCCCCGTTCCCCTTCCGCATCTGCGTCTTTTCATTGTTCAGCTTAACGGATAACGGTCCGGCGCGAGAATCGGCTGCAGACCGGACTTTCTCCTGGACTTGAGTCCGAGACGTCGTCAGCCTCCGGTCTCCCTTTTTCTCGTACGCTCTTTTCCGTCAAGCCGTATTCCGTCCTTGATTGCATTGTAGGGCGTTTGAATAATCCGCACAGGTGTATTGAGTCACTTTGGAGGGGAACGTTCGGGTGACGAAAGTCATTTTCGGCGGAAAATAGAAAAAGACCGTTCCCGGCAAGCAAGCTTGGAGCTCGCTTGCGGGAACGGCCTTGATGGGTCTTGCGATCAGGCGTGCGCTTTCTGGCGGTCTCTGCTGCGGAACTGAGCCAGCAGCCCGAGAGCGGCGATCGAGAGAACGCCGGATATGACGAACGGCAGCCAGTCTGCCGCCCAAATCAAAACAGCCCCGAGCAAGGGTCCGACAATCCGTCCCAGGCTGTCCATGGAAGAACTGAGACCGGAAGCGATGCCTTGTTCGACCGTCGTTTTCTGCGTGATGAGCGACATCACGCACGGCTTGATCAACGAGTTCCCGATGCCGAACACACACAGGTACACAGTCACCATCGTCCAATTGGCGGCCGTGGGCAGCAGGAAAAATCCGGTTGCGGAGATGAGCAGTCCAAGCGCGATATAGCGGCCTTCCTGGCCGACCTTCACACGTCTGCGAACGACGCCCCCCTGAACGGCCGCTCCGGCCAAGCCGCAGAAAACGAACGCCGTGCCGACTTGCGGAGGGGTCACTCCGAACTTCTCCATTCCGATCAGTTGCAGAGTCGCTTCCAAAATCGCGAGCGAGAAGGTGACGAAGAAGGCCAGAACGTACAGAAACTTAAGCGACCCCTGGAAAGCGGTCCAGCGCGATACCCGCTTGCTCCTGACGCGGGAAGCGCGTTTCTCCGGCGGCAGCGACTCGGTCAAGCTGAACCAGGCGGCAACGAAGACGATCAAGGAGAGCGCCGCCGCCGCATAGAACGGCGTGTGCAGCGTGATCTTGCTCAGCCAGCCCCCGAACCCAGGACCAAACGTAAAACCAAGTCCGATGCTCATGCCGACGACCGCCATCCCCTTCGTCCGCTCCTCCTCTGTCGTAATATCTGCAACATAGGCGACGATACAGGATACGACCGCGCCGGAGAACAGTCCTCCGAGCACCCGGGACGCATACATCAGCCATAGGTTGTCGCCGGACATGCCGAGCAGCAGGAAGCTGACCGCAAAGCCGAACACTCCGGTCATAATAACAGGACGTCTGCCGACTCGCTCGGACAAACCGCCCCAGAGCGGGCTAAGCACGAAGGACATTAAGGAATAAATGGCAAGCATCCCGCCCGTATGCCAGTTTGCAGACTCTTTACTCGCTTCCGTCACGAGCTGGGGCAGCACCGGAATAATGATGCCGAACCCGACAAAAATCGTAAAGAGCATCAGCCCTACGACCGCCAATTTGCTTTTCACGCGCGTTTTCTCTCCTCTTGTTGAACGATAAATAGCATAACGTGCCGAACTCTATCTTCTAATGATGGTAGCACATAAATCCTCGCAGTTCCAAATCGCAGACGTTGACGTTTTGGTGACAACTTTCGCAATCTGTAAGCAATAGTTGATTTCCCCCCCATTTTTGTTATACTCATGCTTGTTTGAACAAAAAGCTACGTCTATTCCTTCGGCAAGTCACGAGAAAGGCAGGGAACCCCTATTGGATCATAATCGCACTCCATTATTCGACGCGTTGCGTTCCCATGCGAGGCAAAATCCGGTGCAATTCCATATTCCCGGGCATAAGAAAGGCGCGGGCATGGATCCCGAATATCGCGAATATATCGGACAAAACATACTTAATATCGACTTGATCAATATCGCTCCACTAGATGATCTGCATCAGCCCACGGGGGTTATTCTGGAAGCGCAGAGACTGGCCGCCGATGCTTTCGGCGCGGACATGACTTTCTTCTCCGTGCAAGGAACGAGCACGGCCATCATGACGATGATTTTATCGGTATGCGGCACAGGGGACAAAATCATCGTCCCCCGCAACGTGCACAAATCCGTTCTGTCGGCGATCATCTTTGCCGGCGCGCGGCCGGTATTCCTGTCTCCTGTTCGGGACACGAACCTCGGCATCGATCACGGCATCACAACACGCTCGGTTCGACGCGCATTGGAACGTCATCCCGACGCCGCCGCGCTGCTGGTCATTAACCCCACCTATTACGGGGTATGTGCCAATCTGAAGGAGATTGTCGACCTAACTCACGAATACGACATCCCTGTGCTTGTCGACGAAGCGCACGGAGCGCTGATCCATTTCTCGGAGGAACTTCCAATCTCCGCTATGCAGGCTGGAGCCGATATGTCGGCGACGAGCATTCATAAGCTGGGCGGTTCCATGACGCAAAGCTCGATTCTGAACGTGCGCAAGGGGCTTATCAACCCGCAGCGCGTGCAGACCATTCTCAGCTTGCTGACGACAACCTCGACGTCCTACCCGCTTCTGGCATCGCTGGATACGGCGCGCAGACAGCTGGCGATTCACGGCAAGGAACTGGCCGAGCGGACGCTGCGGCTTGCACAGCAAGCGCGAGAGCAGATCAACCAGATCGCCGGTCTGTACTGTTTCGGTGAAGAGCTGCTTGGCGAAGAAGCGACTTACGACCACGATCCGACGAAACTGGCGATCCATGTGCGACATCTCGGGATTACGGGCTACGATGCGGAAAACTGGCTTCGCGAGCACTACAAGCTCGAGGTCGAGCTCAGCGATATGTACAATATTTTGTGCCTGGCTACGCCGGGCGACGACGAATCCTCTATCAGCATTCTGATCGAAGCACTCAAAGGCTTGTCCGATGCCTATCATGCAGATTCGAAAGAAATTCCCGAAGTTGTCGTTGTCATTCCGGAAATTCCCCATCTCGCGTTGACACCGAGAGACGCCTTTTACGGGGAAACCGAGCTGGTTCCTTTCAAGGAGTCCGTCGGCTGCATTATCGCGGAGTTCATCTACGTCTACCCGCCCGGCATTCCGATTTTGCTGCCCGGCGAAGTCATCTCCCAGGAGAATATCGACTATATTATTAACCACCTGGAAGTCGGCCTGCCGGTCAAAGGGCCAGAGGACCGTTCGGTTGCGAACATCAAAGTTCTTAAGGAAGAAACCGCTATTTCGTAAAATGGTTCACAATTCGGCTTTGCTCTCCGATGCGGTATTCAGAAGAGCCGGATTCGGCTTAGAATCCTGCAACCAGCCCATTTTCTCGATTTATCCGGCCCGCAGTCCGGCGCGATACGCGCCAGGCGGCGGGCTTCTTTGTCGTTCTGGAACCCGTTGCCAACAGAAGCGGGAAATGCTATCATGGGCGTGGGGGTGGAACCGATGAGTCAAAGCGCTTACATATCGCTAGTGCAAGGCTCGACCTTATCCGAAATCGATCTGGCCGGCGTTCAAGAGCAATTGCACCGTTACAAGGAACAAATGCAGCTAACAGGCAAGCAGTTGGGGTGGGATTACGCCGACTCGGCATTTCCTTACAGCATTGAGCAGAAGCCCGAAGCGGAAGGCCGCTGGTTTTACTTGAAAGGCAAGTCCCCTCAGTACCGTTATATCGTCGTTGGCACGGGATTGCGCGAATCGGAAAATGAGCCCGTTCCCTACATCCACTTCGTATTACCCGACGATTCTACGCACGGAGACAAGTCGAAAGCCAATGAGCTGTGCAAATGGATCGGAAAACAGCTGCAAGCGGAAGTATGCATGTTCAATGGAAGAACAATCTACTATAATCCGAGAAAATAACATAAGGCTGACATCCCTTCGCTAGCGAAGAGGATGTCAGCCTTATTGCATAACAACGAACCTTAAGCCTGCCCGTTCTCTTGCGCGGCAAGCTCCTCATATGCTTTCATGACCGTTTCCCATTCCTCGTCGTCTTCGATGTTGACGAGAACTTCGTCTTCTCCGTCTTCTTCGACGCGGAAAATGACGCCGTCGTCCTCCGGATCGTTGCGATCCAACAACACCGCATACACGCGGTCATTCATTTCGAATGTGTACACAAGCACCATCTCGTGCTCGACGCCTTCCTCATCCGTTACGATAAATACGGCTTCATCGTGGTCATGTTCGCAGTTCTCGTCATGGACATGATCGCTCATAGCGAGCCTCCATTCACTCGGTTGTTTTTTCCTACTCACGTATCGTATCACTTCCGCCCACAAGGGTCAAACCTTAAAAAAAGCCCGATCCGCCGAGGGATTGGGCTTCGTTCTACTGGTTCACTGAGAGTTGATTGTTTTCTCCGAAATGACCTTAAAGGAGGATTCTCCAGTTGGCTTAACCGAGAATCTCAGCGTATACGCTCCGGCCTTGTCAAAATTGTAAGAAATATCCTCGACTGTAATCCAGAAATCGGATTTGCCGTCTGCCGGGAAATTGGCGTCTCCGGATTTGCGCTGTTCAATTAACGTTTCATCCCCGTAAGGGTCAGCGATAGTAAGCTTCAGAGCATTAATGTCCGGCTTAAGCGTATCCACCTGGATAAAAGTGTTGAACTTGAACTTGTCGCCCTTGTTGACGCCGGCAAAAATTTTCGGACCAGCGCTTGTCACCATATGAACGTTAGGCTTATAAATTATCGCCTTGCCGTCTTCCTTAACTACGATTGCCTGAAGCTTATCGGATACAACCTGAGAGGAAATGTAGACTTTGTTGTCTACGACGATTCCTCCATCCGCAACTTCCTCGGACTTCTTGTTATTAATCAAAACCTTTAACTTCTGCGATACGGAATCCGCATATGCCACGCTGCCGCATAGCAGCGTTAACGTCGTAACCAGCACAATCAGTCTACGAACTCTCATCATTCGTTTCCTCCGTCTTTTCGCCGTCTCGTATTGCTATTTGTACTTGGTTATACTAACGGTTGAGCGGAAAGTTGCGCAGGAAAGTTAAAATTAGATGAAAAGTTCATCATTTTTCACTTGATGGGCTGATGTCATATTGTGGCGATTAGTGCGCTTGCCCGGGAAATGGTACTTTATTGCCTGCCGGGCAGCGTCAGCACACATGGGACCCCTTTCCCCGATGCGCCGGGAACGCTCATCCGAGCCAAATAACGAAGGCCCCTACTGCAGGGAGTTTTGCACACGGCGCAGACATCGGAGGTTACGATTCTCATTTGCGCTCGTCGCTGCTGCTCCGCCGCTGCCGATTTTTTCTTCTTATTCACTTTGCCCATCGGCGATCTTCCTTTCACATACCCCTAGAAATAACAAACGTTTCCATAGACTATGCGGGCAATGCCTATGCCGTCACTGAATCGCCATGTTTTTTGGCTTGCCTTCTTACTTAGCTAGGTAAATTATGGTACATTGAATAAAGCTAAAGTTCACTTATGCAATTCCCCTTTCTTAGGAGGTACCGAGTTGAAAATTACTATGCTTGGAACCGGCAGCGCTTTTGCTAAAGCCTTCAACAACAATAACGCGATTATCGAGACGGAAGGCCGCCTTCTGCTCGTAGATTGCGGAATAACGGCGCCCAAAGCTCTCCATGAGCTTGGATACGGCTTTAACGACATGCATGCGGTTCTGATTACCCATATTCACGCCGATCATATCGGCGGATTGGAAGAGTTCGCTTTCCAAATGAAATTCGTTTACGGCCGCAAGCCGATCCTTTATATTGCCGATACGCTGGTTCAACCGATCTGGGAGCACTCTCTTCGGGGAGGCCTGCAGCAGGACGAAGCGGAAACGCTTCACGACTTTTTCGATGTTCGCCCCCTCTCGGTTGGTGCGCGTCTCGAGCTTATGCCCGGTCTTAACGTCGAGCTCGTGCCGACTCGTCATATTCCGAATAAGCCGAATTTTTCCATGTTGTTTAACGGCTTTTTCTTCTATTCCGGCGACACCGTATTCGACCCCGACCTGTTGGCCGGGCTCGTTCGCGACCGCAACGTAAAAGTGATATTCCACGACTGTCAGCTGCACCCTCCCGGCGTCGTTCATGCCTGTCTGCCACAGCTCCTGACGCTTCCTGCGGAATTGCAGGAACGGATCTACTTGATGCACTACGGAGACGATCAGCCCAACTTCATCGGTCGTACCGGAGCGATGACATTCATCGAACAGCAAATCGCTTACGAGGTCGAACAGCTTACCCCTGGCGGTAATTCATGATATGATAACAGGAACACCGCTCAAGGAAAGGAAGAAGCTTGTTGACTACCACCTTTATCGTCTCCGGCGTCATAGCCGTCCTGCTCATCTGGATGGTGCTGTGGGTGACCAAGAAAGCCTACTCCCGTAAATGGGAGGAATAAAACAAACGGAGGTGTCTTGGAGCGAATAGCCGCTTTAGGATACCTCCGTTTTTGTGCTGGCATTTTGTGCAACTTCCTCGGTATCCCGCTCGCTCAGTTTGCTCATGATGGCTGCTCCAGCTTGCGGAAACACGTATATAGCTTAGCGTAAATTTTGCAAAACTTTTTTCGAAAATCATGTTGACTTTAGATTCTGGGCTTGGTATTATATTACTTGTCGCTGCGAAACAAAACATGATCTGATAGCTCAGCTGGGAGAGCACCATCTTGACAGGGTGGGGGTCACAGGTTCGATCCCTGTTCAGATCACCATACTTAAACGACCAGAACCCTTTATATTCAAGGGTTCTTTTGTTTTATATAAACTTTCAATTTTACGCATAAACACCTCTTGGGGGGGCAGCTTGGGGGCAGAACATTTTTCTTCATTAATAAGATGCATCTTTCTTCGATTTTTGTATGTAAAAAAGTACAAATGCCGCAATGCCATTATCATAGTCAGGGCTTAACTCATTTTAGCGATCTTCCTGGAAACATCTCATACTCGCGATACCGGCGCACAGCCTCCTCGCTCCATTTTCTTCGTTCATCCTCGGCGTTCAGATCCCAGCCCAACAAAACTTTAATTGCAAAATGGTTATCTGGATCGTAGACAATATACTCCTTGTCAGCCAGCTCCCTCAAAGCTGCCCTGATTTGCCACTCACGACGTCCAGCCTTGCGGGCGGCGATTAAAGATGAACATTGGGCACTCGATTGCGAGAAAGCGGACTACGTAATTGAGCAGGCAGAATTGATAAAATAAACCGCCTGACGAGCGCATAACGCGCCATGGGCCTCCAGCGGAGGAGGCCGGAAACCTACCGGCTTATGCCGGGATGGTCGCGGGAACCCGCAACGAGGGAGCTGCTCACGCTCCCCTTTACATAGATGCATTTTGATAAGAGGATATTATAACTTTTCTAAAATCCAACCTCTAACATAATCAACTACTTGAGTCGGTGAAATATCACTTGTATCGATAACACAGATATGATTGTTTGTAGCTTGGGCGTACATGAGTCTGGCTGCGTCATTAGTATGATTTATACCTTCAACCGTCCATCCACCTCGAGCGATCAAACGTTGATATCTTATATCATCTCTGCAACTTAATACCAATAGATGGATTGGATTGAAGAATTCTATTTTCGGGCTTAAACTAATATTAAAGGGATTTGGAACACTCCCAAATAAAACTGTCCAGCGGCCACACATTGCATTTGAATAGGCGATCCTTATCCAGTTATTACATGCTGTCTGGAAGTCCTGATTATTCACAATTATATCCATATCGAAAACATTAAACTCGGGCATCAGCTTCCCTAAGAGGGGAGCGGATGTTGTTTTCCCTGAACCGCTATAACCAGTAACGATAAAAAGTGGATATTTCATTTACAACGAGCCTCCAGGTTGTTTTACTACAACATACGTGTATAAAATGGATGTTGCTTGTACCATTACCATTGAAAAAGTTAAATTGGACTGTGCCTCTTACGGGAAGAGTGAGCTATGGACGTCACGTTGATTAACCACGCTTTTATGTATGGACTGACCGTCGAAATTTACGACGAGGACGAATTGGTCGGCCGTGGAAAGGTAGTGCTGCATACTAAAGACACGATCAAACTCAGCGACGGAATGTACTATTATAAGGATAAGTTTATTCTGTGCCTCGCTGACTCCCAATGATTACCGGCACTCCCGCACACACTCGAATGATACAATCCGTATATCAACTTAGATATACGGACGGTGTGCGCTATGTTTCTTCCTCCGATGCTGCTCGAAAAGCGAGAGGCCCCATTAGACGACGAGAGATACCTATTTGAGCCCAAGATCGACGGACACCGTAACCTCCTATCGGTTGAGGCCGGGCATGTCCGTCTTTTTACTCGCCACAATAACGATGTAACGGCCAAGTATCCCTAACTGCACGATGTGCTGATTGCAGACCACTCGGACATAGTGTTAGACGGCGAAGTCGCTTGTCAGGACCCGGAGACCGGTGAGATTGATTTTGGCTTGATTCAAGAACGTTTTGCGAAGCGTAAGCAACTGGCGATCCGTCAGGCGATGGTCATCCATCCGGTACATTACTATATATTCGACATTCTACATTACAGGGGCCGCGATCTACGGGCGTTGCCGCTTACAGAACGTAAAAAGATGGTCTCGAAGGTTGTGCGCCCCTCTCCCTATTGCAGCATTGTGATGAGCGTCCCAGGGTTAGGAACGGCGCTATTTGACGTGATAAAGCAGCGTGGCATGGAGAGGATCGTCGCTAAACGAATGACAAGTCGGTACGTAGGCCAGCGGAGCACAGATTGGCTCAAGATCATCAATTATACTTATGCCACCGTGCAGATCAGCGGATACCGCAAAAATCAATTCGGCTGGTTGGCACAGCATAATGGGCGCCCGGTTGGGATAATAGAATTAGCGGTGCCGATCAAACATAAGAGGGCATTTTACGGATGCGGTTTCGGAATTGGACCAGAGCGGGGATGTTGAGGAGTCCGGAGTTTGTGGAGTTTGTTGTATGAAAGGGTAGATAAAAAAGCCCCAGCGTTTTCCAGGGCCTCTTTAACCGGTGCTTCCGAATTTTGGGTTGATTATACTTCAATAGGATCAAATTGTAAATCACTATCATTATGCTGTCGAAATTGGTATAATCTTCTGGCAGTCTAAGGAGCCGCTGCGGAAAGGCGGGCCCTATGTCTGATTTTGAGATCCTGTATATTGTACTGATGATCCTAGGTCTAATCTTCACGGTTAAGAACAAGGCGGAGTAAGCGTACTGTATCTTTTTGAAATGATCGAGGTTTAATCACTTTCGAGGAATACCTTATTGGTTCCACCCCAATGGCCACCTAACTATAACGATTAGCACGGCTATAAGGGTAGACTGTATTGTTGCATTAGATAGGTATCATTTCAATTAAGTGCGTTTAAATCAGGCCCGGGGGATTTCTCTCCTACACGTTAGAGAAAAGATTCTCTATTCAGAGAACTCGGGGCTAAAATATGAATGGTATTCACATTTTTACCTCCAACCTTCACCGGGATTTTCAAAAATAAAAAAGGTAAAGCAGCGATCGCCCCAATTAAACTAAATCGCACTCGGAACGAGAAAGGCAGTCGTGCAACCCACAACTGAACTTTGGTCCCGTCTATTACTGATGACTTCTTAATCTTATCGCACATTACCTAATACTTCAATAACAGATTACTACCGCGTCAACGTCGCAGTCTTGGTTTGGTTGTCCCATCCAATCTTTGCTCCGATCGCGTCGCCTACCGCTCGGATCGGCACGTACACGCTGCCGTCGACGATCACTCCATCCGCGATCGGCTTGCCGTCAATGATCACCTGACCGATCGATTTCGCGTTTCTGCCCCTCCCCCTTACCTCCCGAATCCCCCATCCTCTCTCACTGTTTTGGTGCTATGGCAAGTCTTACGTAAGACTTGCCATTGGATTCAGCCAATATCTCTGCGACCTGCTTGACTGTGAGTATGTCCGGCAGAGCGTTTAAGTCACAGTGGTTCCCCCCCTTCTATTCCCTGTCACATTCTTCACCCGAAATTCTGTTTCAACACTTATACGCAAACTCTTCTCTTGGAATTACGAAAAAGACGCCCCGCAAAGGAGCGCCCTAAGCAAAGTGACTAATGTCCTGAGGTTACTTCTAGATAAACGTAACATTGACGTAGCTCTTATGATTATATTCTTATATAGCGCCTAGATTGGCAGAGCTCCACCAGAAATTTATTAATGATTGGCAACATTAACGTCTCCATCACATGAATAAAACGTATTTCATAAGCGGATATTAGAATGGAAATGCAATCCAACAAAAGGGGCCTTTCAAATGACTGAAAACAATCAATTTCTCGATCCTCCGATTGCCCCTCAGTATCGAACAGATGAGCCACAATCGGAGGATAGCGATATTCAACAGAACCTAAACGACGATGACCTAAACCAAAATGAAGGCTATCGGTCAAATTGCAGAGAATAATCAACTAACAAAGGTGTTGTTTCACATGGATCAAGAAATCGAACATGAACCAACAATTGCTCCAAGCATCGATACACATAACACGCTCGAAGAGGAAGCATCAGAAGAAGAAATTGAAGCCGGAAATTCAACGGAGGTCACTCGTTTATTTCTTGATCGAACACCGGATGAATGAGTCGCTTCAAATATCAAAAAGATCGCCAATATCCTGGCTAAGCGGGCAGGATAAGAGGCGATCTTCTTCTTTTTAAGCCGAAGCTGCTTTATTCGGGTACGATATGCTCTATTAACTTGTATGATGAAATTTTTCCTCTTCAGATGCCTCTAGTTCAATTGAACGTTTGCAGACCTCGTAACATTCATTAATATGAGAATTCCCGAGATACTTCATAGCGCCAAAACTTATCCCTGCAGAAACGGCTTGTCCCACAATAGGTACATATTTAGCGACTTGCTTGGCCGTCACTCTTGTTCCTATCTTTTTAAGCAGCGTAACCAGCAATTTCGTTGTAATTACTTTACCGATCAGTTCACTCCCGAAAGAGGAAATTATGACAAGGATTCTGCCCTTCATTGTTGAATCTAACTGTTCAATCTGTTCCTGAGAGAGCCCAAACCTTCGATTAATCGCCGGGAGAAGCTCCAGCATGATGGCAACATCTGCTCCCACATCAAATCCGGGCAGTGGAATTGCAGCCGCAGCGGCTGATGCAGTAGCCCTTTTGTTTACCAAGGATCTGCATTCCTTTTTAATCCGGTCCAGCTCCGTAATCGTTTTGGGAAGCATGCTCATATCACGACTCCTTCTCCTCAATCTGCAGCGCTATATTCCTAATATTCATGATACATTGTTCCTGAATTTACAACAATACGATAGAAGTATACAAATTCGTCATTTACATCAACATCCATCTATAGATCGCCGCTCAGCGAAAAAAACTCCCCTTAATCAAACAAAACGAATGCAACCTTTTCCAACTTGTCGCCGTCTACAATACCAACTACACGATATTCTATTAAAGTGGGGGAATGAAAATGAAATCGCGAATCGGCAAATCCATTATTTTACTCGCATTGATCGCCGTCGTTAGCATGGCCATCGGAGGATCGGTATTCGCTGGTCAAGGAAACTCCAAAGCAGCCAACAAGAAAGAAATCACAACAGCGCAGGCAGTCAGCGCCATCGTTAAGGGACTCGGGTTGAATATCGATCATATTCGCTTCATCAAAGAGCCTAAAGCAAGCGATTTTTATTCGAAAGTTCAAGACAATGCGCCATATGCGGGTGATTTTATCGTTGCTAACTTCAACGGCCTGGATCTTCCGAAAGACATCAATCCTTCTGCCAAGGTCACCCGCGAGCAATTTGCCAAATGGCTCTATGGAGCTCTCAGCCAAAAAGGGGAATACGCCTGGATCGAGATCTTCCTGGAGATCTCCGATGCCAAGCATATTACGAACGGATACATGGACAGCATCCAAAAGCTGCTGATCGCCAACATCTTTACTTTGGACAGCAAACAGCGCTTCCATCCTAAGAACGGCGTCACACAAGCGCAAGCCGATGTCGTCATCGCCAGAACGGTCAAGTTTATCCGTGAAAACGCGCCTATCGAGGAGCCTAAGCCGTCTATTCTAAGCAATGCTTCCCTCTCCACTGAAAAGATTACGGATGATGTGCTCAAAGTCACCGTCACCGCCACTGTGCCGCATTCCGGCTATGGTATGGAGATCACGGGCATTTCCTTCGAAAAAGGCGAGGCGATCATCCACTTGCGCGCAGTTCTTCCCGATCCCGATAAAATGTATCCACAAGCTCTCAGAGACGTATCCGTCTCCACCTATATCTCGGCGAAGCTGACTCCTGTATTGGGGGATGAACAGCCTGCCGCTCCATTCCCGGGCTAATCGCATATGCAAATAAGGCCGTCGGTTCTCCGGCGGCCTTTTGACTTGTTATTTTTCCAATAAGAGGTTCGAGTTGCTCTCTAATCCGCTATAACTGCAGCTCCATCGGATCGTTACACAGCACATATCCGTTTCTGGAATAGAACTCTCTCGCTTCTTCGCTCGGCCAGACGATAATAAACTCATATTTATTCGCCTTGGCCCACTCTCTAATCGTTTGCAGCATCTGGCTGCCAATTCCTTGAGCTCTGTAGTCCGGATCGGTATAGACGTTGGTCATGTAGGCGAACGGATAAGTGACTCTTCCTGGCCTCGGCACCTTATCGATTAACTGAATGTAGACATGAGAGGCAATAATGCCGTTTAATTCTGCAACCCAAATATGCCAACGCTCTTCGCGTATGGCTTGTTCCAGGAACTCTCGACACTCCGTAGCGAAGAGATCGAAATCACAGTGCATCCATATCGAATATGATCTCGGAAAACAAAAATTCATCTCACGTCGATTTTTTGTATATGGTCGACTAACCCAACTTCGAGAAGGGATACAAAAGTTTTTTCCTTAGAAAACTCATCGAAACATATCCATAACCTTCACGTATTACATAAAAAGGAGATGATGAACATGGTTGTCTTCATTATTCTTTTTATCATTTTAGCGATACTTAATATCGTTTATCCGTCCTTCGGTTGGTACCTGCGATATGGCTGGATGGTCAAAGGTGATTCCGAGCCAAGCGAAGCTTATTTGATCATGAGTAGGATTGGCGGAATTGTCGCTCTCGTTTTCCTGATCATCTTATTAATTTCGGGGGCATTCCCATAAGAACGAATTCCCTTTACTAAAATAAAAAAGATCCCTTGTACAAGGGACTTCGTGTTTTATCTGTGGTGCCGAGAACCGGGGTCGAACCGGTACGGTAGTCACCTACCGCAGGATTTTAAGTCCTGTGCGTCTGCCAATTCCGCCATCCCGGCATGTGAGTCTCTGGCGACCAAGGACATTTGCCAAGGAGCGCTGCCCCACGAAATTTCGTGGTGGGCCTTGAGGGACTCGAACCCCCGACCAATCGGTTATGAGCCGACCGCTCTAACCAACTGAGCTAAAGGCCCCCGTAAAGGTCCAGAGAAAGGTGTTGGTTGCGGGGGCAGGATTTGAACCTGCGGCCTTCGGGTTATGAGCCCGACGAGCTACCGAGCTGCTCCACCCCGCGTCGTTAATGCATTATACAATTTATTGGCGACAAGAAATAATATACTATAAAGATCGGCCTGCCGTCAATGCTTTTACATGTTTTTATTCACTTTTATTTTCTTCTGTTTCCAGATGCTGCTTCGCTTCTCCTGCTTGAGCCTTCGCCATTTCTCCCAATTTCTGCAGCAAAATATGCTGCGGCATATGCATTAAATGCTCCAAAGGCACCTTCATGTACGCGGCCAATTTAACCGCTGTCTCCGCGGATAACGGCATTCTGCGCATCGCTGATATCCCCCTTCTCCCCATCCTACGGATTTCAGCTTAGCACAAAAGCAGGCTCTTTTCCACTATACGGCAGCTCAAACTGCACATCAGGAGCCAGATTATGGCATATAACGTACGCCATATTTTCCCTTCTTCGAACGGAACACTTCAATCTCCCGCGGCGCATCCAATCCGAAAACCCAGCTGTCATGCTCCATCCGTTGAACGAGACACCCGGCTTGGAATTTGCTGTCGTACAGCTTGGACCAGTATACCCATCTCATGCATCTTCCTCCGCTTCTGTCGGAATGTGGATGCTCCTAGCATGTGCGGCTTTGGTCGATTTGAATCCATTCCCCTCAAAAATTTAAAGCAAACGCCCCATCCTAACGGACGGAGCGCCTGCACTATTTCATATTAGTTGACGATAACCGCTTCTCCTGCTGCTTCCATAAGCGCTCTTTTTTCTGGGGAGATGCCTCCGCCGTTATTGTCCTGGATACCGTTGAACGCGTCATCGATATTCCCTTTCGGGTTGTTCTTGATCTTCTGCAGCAAGTCATTGCCCTTCTCTTGCCACAAGGCTAGAGCATCCTTCGCGGATTTGTTACCCTGCATCACTTGCATGAATAGCATCGAGCCCATCTCATTAATCAAGTTGAGGTTCGGTTTTTCTCTCAGAAGCTCCTGATCCTTGATCGAGGAGTGGAAGTATTGCGATGGGGAAGGCTTCATTTTCGTAAATGCGTCAATATTATAGCTCATTCCGTCGCGTACCTTCACAAACTCTTTGCGTGCGGACAGTTCGTAGGTGCTGCGGGACTTCAGCTTCGCCCACTCTTTGCCGTTCATAAACTTGATAAATTCCCATGCGTCGTCAGTATTCGCTGCATTAGCGTTGACGCCCGCAAGCTGACTCAAACTAATATTGCCTCCAAAGCCTTCCATGCCAATGTGGAACGGTATGGTCACGACATCCCAATCCAGCTTCTCCATTTTCAACTTCTCGCTGTTATCGTTCATTTGCTGGATTTGGTTGATCAGACCGTAATCGCCGATCGTCATAGCGGCTTTACCAGTAAGGAACAGTTGCCCTTGGAACGGATTGTATCTGTACTCTTCTCCTTGAGGCTGCTCATAATTCATGTCCTCCTGACTAGGCGTTACGCGGTCTTTCTTCAGTTGGGCTACTGTCTCCCAGAGAGTCTGCCATTGCGGCGTATTGACCGTCATCGTTTCGCCCTTATCGTCGTACATTCTCAGTTGAAGAGGAGCAGCGAAGTTTTGGAAATCCCAGAAGTTGTCGCCCGCACCCCATTGGTTAAACGTGAATCCGAAGACGGAATCCTTGCCTTCTCCCGACTTCATACGCTTAGCCAGGTTAAACACATCGTCCCAGCTCATGCCGTCTTGCGGGAATTCGACTCCCCGCGCCGTAAACAGCTTTTTATTGTAATACAGAGCCGAAGACTGGAACGTAGGCGTCAGGGCGTACAAGAAACCGTCGCCTTGTTCCTTGATTCCGTCGATGACGGTCGGCACATATTCGGTGAGGTCGATTTTATCTTCTTTTAACATCGGATCGAGCTGTTTCAGTAGGTTTTCATTCACCAGTTGCCCAAGCATGCTTATATCGTTAATGATCATGACGTCTACCGGATTGCTTCCTGTCATAATAGCCTTGAGCTTCGCCATTGGATCGATCGGCTCCTGCTGCTTCGATTGGTCCTCGAACTGCATCTCCGAATAATCGATTGCAGGTACAACCTCAATATCGATGTTGGAATGGGTAAATTCGAACATATCAGTGAACTGCTGGCGGAACCAGCTTTCATCCGATTTGCTGCCATACATCGTGCCGATGCGCAGAGTGCGGCGATTGTCCGGGTCGTTCGCGCTTCCGCCCGAGTTACATGCAGCCAAAGTAGGGATAAGTAAGGATAAGGTCATTCCGGTCAGCACCCATTTGCGGGTTTTTCCTGCCTGTTTGTTCATTTTGATTCGTCCTCCTCTAAGGATTTCGGTTTAGTAATGACAATCTTGTCTCCGTCGAACTCCATCGTTGCTTTATCTCCGATCGAGAGAGCGGACAAGTATTCTTTCGGGACTTGCAGGCGGCCGACCCGGTCCACGACAACGAACGCTTCGTGCGCTTCTTCCGGCGTCTTACCGCCCGATAACGGTGCGGAATGATCGAGGTTCGGATTCCTCTTAATAAACTCTGTACTCGTCAGGCCATCGCGAATCGCGACCACCCGGTCCACCTTGCTCGCCAGCGACAAGTCGTGAGTAACGATTACGATCGTCAGGCCAAGCTCCCGATTAAATTTACGAAAAATATCCATGATGATGTCCGATGTCCGAGAATCTACCGAGCCCGTCGGTTCGTCGGCCAGTAGAAGCTGCGGCCGATTCGCCAACGAGATGGCAATCGCCACCCTTTGTTGCTCTCCCCCGGACAGCTGCTGAAGCTTGTTATGCATCCGGTCCTTCAAGCCGACCCATTCGAGCAGCTGTTTGGCGTAAGCACGATCCAGCTTCCCGGAAAACATCATCGGCATCTCTACGTTCTCGATGGCGCTCAAGAACGGCAGTAGATTGCGGGCATTGTTCTGCCAGATGAAGCCAACCGTATCCCGCTTATACTTGACAAGATCTTCGTCATTGACCTTCAGCAGGTTCCACGGCCCGACCTCTACTTGCCCCGCCGAAGGGCGGTCAAGCCCGCCCAGAATGTTCAGCAGAGTCGATTTCCCGCTTCCGCTGTTGCCGATAATCGCCATCATCTCTCCGGCCTTAACCGATAGGTTTAAGCCCTGTAGAGCAACGACTTCCAAGTCGTCGGCTTTATAAATTTTAACGAGGCCTTCGCATGTAATCATGCTTTTTTACCGCTCCTCTCCCAGCTTGACGGCTTGGTGAACCTTCAAGCGTCTAATGTGCGTGATGAGAAGCGCCACGCCGATCGTCATCATGACTCCGACAACGATGTACAGCCTGTTCGTATCTGCAGCTTCGAACACGACGCGGAACGGCGGAACCTGGTTCGTCGAATTGTCGGTTGTCTGCAGGAACGGCAGGAACAGCAGACTCGCGAGCTTGCCAATGCCGATGCCGAGTCCGATCGACAGACCGGCCGTAAAAATCTGCTCGAGCAGCAGCATCCCCGTCAACTGCTTGCGGGAAAGCCCCATCGCGCGAAGAATACCAATCTGCACGACTCTGCGCGACAGATTAAAGAACCAGAACAAAATGTAACCCGACAGAGAAACGATAATGGTCACCAGGAAGCCCAGGCTGAGAATTCCGAACACGCCGCCTCGGGCCGGGTGCTTGCTCTGCGTCGTCAATTCGGATCTCATGCTGTTGATGGAAGCAAGCTCGATGCCTTCCTTCTGCAGCACCGGAATAATATCCTGAACTTTGGCGTCGGGCTCCATTTTCAGCCATACGTCGTAAGGAATGAGCGGCACCTGATCGTAGATGTAGCCCAGATTCGCGATTAAGAACGGCGCTTGATCCGGATACAGGCTAGGCCAGTAAGGCAAGATATCCAAAATAATGAACTCGACCGTCTGCTCCTGAATAACCGTCTGAACCATATCTCCCCGTTTCAAACCGAACTTCTTGGCTACGTTGGAGGAGATAAACGCTCCCTCCGGCACTTGCCCCATCCATTCGAGATATTTGTACGGGTTGATCTGGTACATGTCTTTGCGCAGCCAACCGACACGGGCGAAATCGACGTTGTCGATGCCCATAATCGTCGCTTGACCCGCCGTCTTGCCCGAGACCGTCATGCTGCTTTTGGTCTGCAGCACGCGCGCCGCGTGCTCGACGCCCGGGAGCGTACGGAATACTTCGAATGGCGGCTCGTTATAATTAAACTTCGTTGGCGTAGGACGTTCGCCTTGGCCTCCTCCTCCGCTTCCGCCACCCCCGCCGTTTCCGCCGCCTTGTTTGGTTGGCTGCTTAAACTCGGGCGTACCTTCCCATACGGTCTGGACAATGACGTCCGTTCCGTATTTGTACATGATCCGCTCCTCCGAGTTCAGCCCGATCGTCCGTGCAGCCGAGGAATTGTATACCCCGAGCCCCAGTGTCAGAACAAGCAAAATCATGAGCGGGTAGTACGATTTAGACGAGCGCGAAAGCTGCGTGAGAGTTAAATAAAACGGCACCGGCAAAATTCTCTGCCACAACAAGTTAAACAACTTGAGCAGCAGCGGGAACAGCCTGAGAAATACCAGACCAGCAGCGAAAATGCTCAGCGCAGGTACAAAGAACAGAAACGGCTGCACGTTGAGCTGATCCGTCGTCATCCCCGTCTTAAAGGTGACCATCTGGCGCTCGTTGAACAGGTACCAGCCGTAACCAGCCACTCCCAGCAACAGCACGTCGATGAACCATTTCTGCCAGAACGGCTTACGATCTCCTCTAGCCATCTGCCTCTTGTAATCGACGATTGATGTTCTCGTGAAGACGAGCGCCGGGATAACAGTCGCTGCGATCGCTACGATCACGGCTGCGACGCCGGCCAGCACGCCGTCGGTCGAAAATCCGACCGGTATCGCCTTGCGGTCTACGAAATGCAAAAACCCGCTGGCCGATCCGATACTTTTGGCCATGAACCAGCCGAATAACGGACCGACAACCAGTGCAACCAAGCCCAGCAAAGCGCCTTCCAGGAGAAACAGCATAAAAATCTGCCTAGTGCTAGCTCCCCGGCTTCGCAGCACGGCGATGTCGGAGCGTTGCTTCTCAAGCGCCTGCTGCGTATTCATCGTAATAAAGTAGAATACCATGGCGATCATCGGAGCTGCGAGCGTAAACAGCATGGTCTGCAGTTGGATGCTGTCGCGGCGGAAATCGTTCAACATTTCCGCGAAGCTCAGCTCCAGACGAGTGTCCTTTAGCTTCTTGTATACTTCGATGTCGATGCGGCTCAGCTTGTTGGAGAGCGGAGAAAGTTGACTCGTCTGAATCTCCCTCAGATCAAAAGCCGAGTACCAGCTGGCGATCTGAATCGGGATGCCTCGTTTGGCCGACAGATCCTCCAGCAAAACCGGATCGGCTACGTACAAATAATTCATGAGTCCTTCCAGACCTTGATACCAATAAGGGTTGTTATCGTCCGCCGGCTTGAACGCTCCGACGATCTTAACCCGCAGCGTCTCCCCGGCAATCGAGTACAGCAGCACATCGCCGACATGGAGATCGCTGCGGAACATTGCCTCTTCCATCATGACGGCCTGAATCGTGCCGTCCGAATCCGAAGTATCCGCGAACCAATTCCCTCCAGCCATCTCGACCTGTTCCTTCAGCCCTTCGAAGGAAGCGATCGACAGCTTTCTCGTACGGCTGGCATCCACCTTCGTCGGATCTTCGGGAGAAACTTCCGAGCTGCGCAGCGTTAAGCTCCGCTGGGATACCTCCACCGGAAACCCGATGTCGCTCTTGATCTCCTCGCGAATATACTGATCGACGTTACGGAAGCTTTCCAGATCGGTTTTGCCGTCCGTCGATTGGTAGCGGATCAACATCGATCCTGCAGGCAAGCCCTCGCTGTTGTCCTGCAAAGATTGCGAGACGACGCGTTTGAGCGCGCCGTCCGCATACATCGGAATGCTCGTTGTAAAAGCGACCGCAACGAACAAACCGGCAAGCGTGCTGAGCGTCATCCAGCGCGTGTTCCACATTTTGCGGAAGAGAAATCGAATCAGCGCGGTCATAGATTAACGACCTACGACTTTCTGTCCCGGTGTCAAACCGTTCAAGATTTCCACATCGGTCGAGGTTTGCTGTCCGAGCTCAACGTCAACCTCGCGCTTGCTTCCGTCCGCTTCCGCTACTTGAACGTAAGTGCGCGCTCCAATCGTCCGCAGGGCGGAAAGAGGGATGACGACCGCGTTTTCCTTACGATTGATAACGACGGAGATTGACAGTGGAGTACCGCGCGTGACCTCTTTAGGCAGCTTCCCGACGTCGACCAGCAAATATTTGCTGATGCTGTCCGTTTTTTCGCCGTTGTTGCCACCGTTATTGCCGCCGTTCTGATTGTCCGTCGAAGGAATAGGCATTTGCTTTATCTTGCCTTTCAGTTGCCCAACCTGGTTGATGTCGACGCGCACTTCCATGCCTACGGCGACCTTGTTTAGGTCGTCCTTGGACAGCTCCGCCGCGACGACCAGGCTGTTCGGATTCGCGATAACCGCGACCGTACCGTACGCTTTGACCGAATCGCCTTCCTGTACCGGTACCGAGACGATTGTACCCGAGAATGGGGCCGTCAGCACCGCCTTGCCGATATCCTCCTGCATGTCGACGATTTCCTGTCGAGCTTCCTCGAACTGCAAAGTAGCCATCTCGAATTCGATCGGATCCATCTCGTCTTTTTTGCGCAGCGTATTTTTCATTTCAAGCTCTTGTTTTTTAAAAGAAAGCGACCGTTGGCGAAGAGTTTTCTTCATCTCGTCGACGTCCAGCTCCGCGATCGTCTGCCCTTCTTTAACCGCTTGGCCGGCTTCTATGTACAGCTTCTTAATGCGTTTTCCTTCCAACGAAAAATAAAGCTGCTTCTCCTGAGAGGACAAAATTTTGCCGGAGCCCGATACTTTCGTTTCCAGTGTTTTCGTCTCTACCGCATACTGAGGCTTCTCAGATATTTTCGGCAGTTGGATCGCGGACAGATCCTCTTCCTCCGGTTCACTCGGCAGCAAGCTGCACCCCGAAATCGCCAGCGACAACGCCAGCGCGGCCATTACGCCGGCGCTTTTGCGGCTGCGGCGCACAGGCGCCTGACGGTCAATTGGCGACGAATACGCCGTCCACCATTTCATAGACATGATCTGCTACCTCCATAATCGTAGGGTCGTGCGTCGTCATGCAGAGCGAAATATTTTCGGCCGCAACGACTTCTTTGAATACCTGCATAATTTGTGCGGTCATCTGGCTATCCAGCTCCGCCGTCGGTTCGTCCGCCAGAATCAGACTCGGCTTGTGCGCGATCGCCTTGGCGATGGCCACCCGCTGCTGCTCTCCCCCCGATAGCTCGAAAGGACGATGGTGCATCCTCTTGGAGAGACCGACCAGATCCAGACAGGACGTAATTCTTTCCTTCCATTGCGAACGCGGAATGTTCGCCATGCGCAGCGACAATTCGACGTTCTCGTAAGCGGACAATAAGGGCATCAAGGCGAATGCCTGAAAAATAAAGCCGATATCCTTGCGACGCACGACAGTGCGTTTGTCGTCATCCCACTTATGGAACGGACGGTCTTTGAAAAAGATTTCCCCCTTCGTCGGCGTATCCAGCCCGCCCATCAAATTCATCAGCGTTGTTTTGCCCGAACCCGAGCGTCCTCTTAGCATGACGAGTTGGGATGGGTAAAGGTTAAGGTTGATTCCTTTGAGCACCCTGATTTTCTGGCTGCCTACGTCGAAGGATCTCTCTACGTTGCGTACGGACAACAACGGTCCGTCCGCACTCGGGCGCTCTTTTACCGCTATCGCGGCTTCCGGCTTCTTCGCCTTCTCGAGCGACTTCGCCAAATCCTCTCCCTGTTCGCCTGACTTCTCAGCCGCGGACCTTCGGCCTAGCCATGACAGCATTCAACTTCCTCCCTTGCCAATCTCTTCATTGATTATAACGAGATGTCTATCTGAAAAGTTACTGAAAAAATTAAATCTTTATCATTTTTTTAGAAGAAAAAAATCGTTCATCCCCTTCGATCAAACGACGAGACCCGACATTTTTCCGTTTTTTCGCTTAACCCTTTATAAGACGCCGCATTTTTGTGTATTATTAGAGGATATAACGATTTATTGCGAGGAAGGTTGGTCACCTTGGAAACTAAGACGTCGTCATCGAACTTTATTAGAAACATCGTATCCGAAGATCTTGCTTCGGGAAAAGTAAAAGAGATCGTCACACGCTTCCCTCCCGAGCCTAACGGGTATTTGCACATCGGGCATGCCAAATCCATCTGCCTGAACTTCGAGCTCGCCGACGAGTTCAAAGGAAGAACGAATCTGCGCTTCGACGACACGAATCCGGTTAAGGAAGACGTGGAGTATGTGGAATCGATCAAAAAGGACGTCGAATGGCTCGGCTTCAAATGGGACGGGTTGTATTTCGCTTCGAACTACTTCGGAGAAATGTACGAGCGCGCCGGACTGTTGATTCGCAAAGGCTTGGCCTATGTGGACGACCAGACTGCGGATCAAATTCGCGAGACCAGAGGTACGCTCACTTCGCCCGGTAAAGAGAGCCCCTACCGGAATCGGTCCGTCGAAGAAAATCTCGATTTGTTCCGCCGAATGAAGGAAGGCGAGTTTGCCGACGGGGAAAAGGTGCTGCGCGCCAAGATCGACATGGCTTCTCCGAACGTCAACCTGCGCGATCCCATTTTATATCGCGTTGTGCATGCTCATCACCACAATACGGGCGACGCCTGGTGCATCTACCCGATGTACGCTTTTGCGCACCCGTTGGAGGATGCGATCGAGGGCGTAACCCACTCGATCTGCACGCTGGAGTTCGAAGATCAGCGCCCATTCTACGATTGGGTCGTCCGCGAATGCGAAATGCCATGGACACCGCATCAATACGAGTTTGCTCGGCTCAATCTCACCAATACAGTCATGAGCAAAAGGAAACTTAAACTGCTCGTGGACGAGAAAAAGGTGGACGGCTGGGACGATCCCCGTATGCCGACCATTTCGGGTCTTCGCCGCAAGGGGTATACACCCGAAGCGATTCGCGCTTTCTGCCGCGAAATCGGCGTAGCCAAGAGCTACGGCGTTGTGGATGAGCGAATGCTGGAGCATTTTATCCGCGAGGATCTGAAGCTCAAGGCGCTGCGGACGATGGCCGTGCTGGACCCGCTCAAAGTCGTCATCACGAATTATCCCGAAGGCGAGACGGAATGGCTCGACGCCGAGAATAACCCGGAGAACCCGGAGATGGGCCATCGCAAAATTCCGTTCTCAAGAGAAATTTACATTGAGCGGGACGATTACATGGACAACCCGCCGCCAAAGTATTTCCGCCTGTTCCCGGGCAACGAAGTGCGCCTTAAGCACGCGTACTTCATTAAATGCCAGGAAGTCGTGCACGACGCGGACGGCAACGTTGTCGAGCTTCGCTGCACGTACGATCCCGAGACCAAAAGCGGCTCCGGCTTTGCCGGACGTAAAGTAAAAGGAACGCTCCATTGGGTGGAAGCATCGCAAGCGGTACCGGCGGAATTCCGGCTGTACGAGCCGCTAATCTCCGACGAATCCGAAGATGAGGGCCAATCGTTCCTCGATCATCTTAACCCGGACTCCCTTCAAGTGTTGAAGGGCTTCGTGGAGGCCGAAATGAAAGAGGCGGCCGGCGGCGACAAGTTCCAATTTTTCCGCCATGGCTACTTTAACGTCGATCCGAAGGACTCCACGCCGGAGCTTCCCGTCTTTAACCGCATCGTATCTTTAAAAAGTTCATTCTCTATCTAAAATAACTGCGCTCCCGCGCCTCTTCTATAGAGACGCGGGAGCCTTTTGCTAAAGGAGTGTCGTGTGATGAAGCACGGTTTTGCGAAAATAAAGACGACGTTCGGAATCGGAGCGCTCATCCTGATTTTATGCAGCTGCTCGAATGCCTCCTCGCCTGGGGCACCTTCCGTCTCGCCTAGTTCGCCAATCTCTTCCCCTCCCGTTACGTCCGTCCCCTCTCCCTCAGGTGCATCTCCTTCCGAGACCTCTTCATCGGAAAAGCCTCCTTCTTCCGATAAAGATGACATTTCTCGTCTTCTCGAATCCATGACGCTTGAGCAAAAAGTCGGACAGCTTATTATCGCGGGTATTGACGGTACAAAATTCGATGAGAAGATGCAACAGTTAATAACGAATCAACAGGTCGGAGGTTTGATTCTGTACAAGGATAACTTCTCCGACCTTGAAGGTTCGGTTCGCCTCGTGAACGAATTAAAGCAGGGAAATGCCAACAATCCGCTCCCCCTATTCATGAGCGTCGACCAGGAAGGCGGTACGGTTAGTCGCCTGCCCAAAGATTTTGCTGCCCTTCCAAACGCGATGAAGGTCGGAAAGACAGGCAAGCCAGAATTGGCGGAAGAAATGGGCGGCTTGCTCTCCAAGGAGCTTCGTATCATGGGCTTTAACATGGATTTCGCGCCCGTGCTGGACGTGAACAGCAATCCGAAAAATCCGGTCATTGGCAGCCGCTCGTTCGGAACCGACGCTAAACTTGTCGCCGACATGGGCGTTGCCACGATGCGCGGCTTACAGGCAGGAGGCACGATTGCCGTCGTCAAACATTTTCCCGGGCATGGAGACACTTCCGTCGACTCCCATTTGGAGCTGCCTACCGTCCCCAAGACTGTCGAGCAATTGGAGAAGCTGGAGTGGATCCCGTTTCGGGCAGCAATCGATCAAGGAGCGGATGCCGTCATGATCGCGCACATTCTATTTCCCTCGATTGATCCCGACTCTCCATCCTCACTGTCCAAAGCCGTCATCACCGACCTTCTTCGCGATCGGCTCGGCTACGACGGGGTCGTTATTACCGACGACATGACGATGGGCGCTATTGCTCGCAACTACGGAATTGAGGAAGCCGCTCTACAGTCCTTTCTGGCCGGCAGCGACCTCATCCTTGTCGCCCACGGCTACGACACGGCAAGTCAAGTCTACGATAAGCTGCTCGAAGCGGCCCAATCCGGAGTAATCTCCGAAGCCCGCCTTGACGCCAGCTTGCGACGAATCATCTCTCTGAAACAGCAATACAAACTATCCGATGATTCGATCCCGATCCCGACGGCGCCCGCCCTTCCTAATGAAGAAATCAAACAGTGGCTCTCTCAACTGCAATAGCTGTCCCGTGTACAGAGAGCCGGCAGGACATATCCTACCGGCTCTCTTATCCCCTTCGCTCAGAACACCGGACCAACTCTCTCCACTTTTTCGCCTTATGACCACTATCCCCTCAGCTCAGAACACCGGCCAACTCCTCCACTTTTCACCTTACGGCCACTATCCCTTCCGCACAGAATCCCTGGCTCCCACAGTCATCATTCAAATACCTAAAAATGTATCTACCAAGCAATTCGTTTCTCAACTCAGTAATTGAGCTAAGTTTAAGATATCTGAGTCATGGGGATAGCGCCAAAGCAAGTTAAATAGCCGATACCGACGGCAAAAGCTCTGAGCTATGGGGATAATGACCGTAAGCAAGAAAAATGATTGACTTCGGGCGAGAAGCCTGAGTTACGGGGATAATAGCTATAAGCTGGAGATTGAGATAGCAGCGGGCAGGCATAGTACTGAGTCAACGGGATAATGGAACAGGCAGCGAAAAAGAGAAAGAATAGAGGCCTGCAAAGCTTAATCGCAGGACGCCGGATTTGCGCCACGCTCAAGCCAGCAGGCTCTAAAAAGGATAGTAAGTTAGCGAGCGTCGATTTTTGTTTTGCGGTAGATCAATACCCCGATTAAGAAAGCGACGACGCCCCAAGCGCCGAGAATGCCGATCCCGGCCCAGAAGTCGGCGGATACAAGCCCGCTGCCATACACCATTCCGTCTCGAATTCCGTTTACAAAATAGGTTAGAGGAAGCACTTTCGATACGGGAATGAGCCACTCTGGAAACCCGCTGGTCGGGAAGAAAATGCCGCTCAAGAACATCATTAGGAAGCTGGCGATGTTAGCCATCCCCATATAAGCTTCGATAGATTTGCTGAAGGAAGAGAAGAGATAGCCCAATGCGTTAAAGGCCAGCGCTCCGATCAAGAAGGCGACGATCAATGTCGGGAAGTCCAGATGGAGCTTGGCGCCAAAGCCGAGCACTCCGATCAGAGACAAAATAATGATTTGCACAATGCCTAATATGAAACGCACCATCATTCCACCTACTCCGAATAGTCCCATTTTCACCGGGGTAAGCTTTAATCTCTTCAGCAATCCTTTCCGTCTCATCTCTACCATGTCTACCATGCCGAACAATCCGCCCTGCGCCACGGCGAGCGCGATCATCCCCGTCAGCAGGAAATCGACATAACTCAAATCCTCGCTGCCGCTCGAAACGGCCGTCATTTGCACAGAGTAAGTCGGCGTGACGCCGGCTACTTGGTAATTCGTCTGCTGCACGAATTTATCCAGAATGCCCGCAATCGCTTGAGTCGTCGCGCCTTTCTCGTTTTCTTTGTTGACAATGACTTCGAGTGTAGTCGCGTTATCGCCAGGAAGGACGATGACAGCGTCTACATCTTTGTCCTTCACCCACTCGTCCGCTTGTTCGGCCGTCACCGGCTGCTCGGACTTCCACTCCAGTACAGGCACTTGCCGCAAGTAACCTTCCAGCATATTCGACGCTTCGCTTACGCTCGGTTTAACGACCGCGATTTTAGCTTTGAAGTCGCTTCCGCCGCCCCCGCCAAAAATGATCATAAAAATAACCATCAGAATGATCGGAAAAAAGAGATTCCAGAACCAAACCTGCTTCTCGCGGAACATCATTTTAAGCTGTGCGCCGAACAATTTTCCAAGCTGTTTGCCGTTGCTCACCCTAGTCCCTCCACTCTTTGCCGGTAAAGGCGATAAATACGTCCTCGAGACTCATTTCGCGGATGGAAACCTGTTCGACCCGGTACCCTCTTTCCTTCGTAAAACCGAAGACTCTGTACAGGGTTTCCTCGGGACGCACCGACCATAGCTTGAGCGAAGAACCTTCAAGCTCCGTGCGGACGACTGTAGCATCGTTCTTGGCCACCTGCTCCGTCTCCAGCGCCGCAGCCTCCCCATCCTGGAAGTGCAGTCGAACCTCCCGCTCCTTCGTTAAGCTGTCGATGAGATTGGCGGGCGTGTCGAGCGTAACGACTTTGCCCTGATCGACGATGCAGACGCGGTCGCTCAGCTTTTCGGCTTCTTCCATGTAATGAGTTGTCAAAATGGTCGTCTTGCCAAGCTCCTTAAGCTTCAGAACGATGTCCCAAATGTTGCGTCGAGCTTGCGGGTCCAATCCGGTTGTCGGCTCGTCAAGAAAAATGATTTGGGGATCGCTGATCATCGCCAGGCCGATCGCCAACCGCTGCCGTTGTCCGCCGGATAGCGATTTCACGTTTTTGCGGCGGTGATCGGTCAAGTTGATCATTTCCAGCACTTCGGACGGATGTTTGGAACGAGGGTAGAACGAGGCGAACAAATCCAGGTTTTCTTCCACGGTAAGCAGATCGAACAAGGCGCTCGACTGCGGCTGTACGCCGATAATCGCTTTGATTCGATCGGTCTCCTTGTCCCACTTCATCCCGTTGATCGAGATCGACCCGCCATCGGGCGTCTGCATGCCTTCGATCATTTCCAGCGTCGTCGTTTTGCCAGCTCCGTTCGGGCCGATGATCGTGAACACCTCGCCGCTTTCGACGGAAAAGCTGATTTCCTCCACGGCCTGAACGGCGCCGAACGCTTTGCGCAGGTTCTTCACTTCCAGAATGGCCACGTTTACACTCTCCTTTTTTTGCCCATTCACATAGGATAAATCTATTGTAACTTAAGCCGCGCAAGCGATCGACGGTCCGGAGCATGCTTTGAATCTCGGTCTGGAGACGGAGTAAACGACAAAAAGACGGCTCTCCGATCAGAGAGCCGCCGTTTGTTTGACCATATTATTTTCCGAACGCTTGCGGATTTTCCCGCCATGACTGCAGCAGGCTAACGTCGGACTCGTTAATCGTGCCGCGACGCAGCGCTTCGTCTACAAGCGCCGAGTAGTTCGACAGCGTCTTTAATTCGACGCTTTCATCCTGGAAAGCTTGCTCCGCCAGAGCAAATTGATAAGTGAAGATCGCCAATACTCCCTGCACGTCTCCGCCTGCTTCCATCACAGCCAGTGCCGCTTTAAGCGAGCTGCCGCCTGTGGAGATCAAGTCTTCGATGACGACGACCTTCTGCCCGTCCTTGATCAGACCTTCGATCTGATTTTGCTTGCCGTGCCCTTTGGCCTTATCGCGAATGTACGCCATCGGAAGGTTCAGTTTCTGCGCAACCCATGCAGCGTGAGGAATACCCGCCGTCGCGGTTCCGGCAATAACCTCTGTGTCCGGATAGTGCGTGCGAATGAGCGTTGCAAAGCCTTCGGCAATTGCGTCCCGAATGTCGGGATAGCTCATTGTGAGCCGATTGTCGCAGTAGATCGGGGAAATAATGCCCGAAGTCCAGGTAAACGGCTCATTTGGACGAAGGGCGACAGCCCCGATGTCCAGCAGATTGCCTGCGATGACAGCCGGCAGTTGTTCGACGGAATAGTTGCTCATGATTGAGTCATCTCCTTTAATATGGTGTCCAGCGCTTCTTCCGGCTTGCTTGCTCCCGTAATTGGACGTCCGATGACCAGATAATCGGTGCCGCCCTCCAGCGCGTCACGCGGCGTCGTAATGCGCGTCTGATCTCCGACTTCGGCCCAACGCGGACGGATGCCCGGAGTCACTGTAATAAAATCGGTTCCGCAGGCCCCTTTGACTGCAGCAACCTCCAGCGGCGAAGCGACAACGCCTTGCAACCCGGCTTTTCGCGCCAGTTCGGCATAGTGAACAACGGCTTGCTCCAATTGGCCCGGAATGCCGATCTCGGCATTCAGCACTTGTTGGCTTGTGCTCGTCAGCTGTGTAACCGCGATAACGAGAGGAGCTTGTGCGACGGCGCCTTCCTTCAGCGCATCCTGCACGCCTTCGGCCGCAGCGCTCATCATCGCCAGCCCGCCCGCTCCGTGCACGTTAAACAGATCGACGCCAAGCCGCGTAACGCTTCTGGCTCCTCCCCGCACCGTGTTCGGAATATCGTGCATTTTCAGATCGAGGAATATGCGGAATCCCCGGCTCTTGAGTTCTTGCACAATTACGGGACCAGCTGCGAAAAACAGCTCCATGCCGACTTTCATCCAGCAACCGAAGCCTTGCAGTCGTTCGGCCAACTCCAGCGCCGCTTTCGCATCGGGCTTGTCCAGCGCCACCATGATCTTACCTGCCGCCTCATTGCGGGTTAGCAACGACATTGTGATTCCTCCCTTTGAATCGATTCGGAACATAGAAGCCCGCTCCCCAGACGAATCGGGGACCGGGCGATCTATTGGATGTTAAGCCTGGAATGCCGGCATCGGCTCGCTCGAGAAGCGGAGCGCCTGCAGCATGTTCAACAGGGCGCTTACCGTGTCCAGCGAAGTCAGACAGACGACGCCATTCTCGACCGCTTCGCGGCGAATTCGGAATCCGTCGCGCTCCGGCGTTTTGCCCTTCGTCAGCGTATTAACAACGAATTGCGCTTCTCCAGTACGGATCAGATCCAGGATGTTCGGCGAGCCGTCGGACAGCTTGTTGACGCGGCGAACTTTAAGTCCTGCGGCCTCAAGAGCGTCAGCCGTACCGCCAGTTGCAAGCAGCTTGTAACCGAGGTTGTAGAAGCCCTTCAAAATTTGAATCGCTTCTTCCTTGTCCTTGTCGGCAACCGTGGCGATGATCGCGCCGGAATTCGGGATTTTCATGCCCGAGCCGACCAAGCCTTTGTACAACGCCTTCGCATAGAAACGATCGCGGCCCATCACTTCGCCGGTCGATTTCATCTCCGGCGTCAGCGTCGGGTCGACGCGGCGCAGCTTGGCAAAGCTGAATACCGGCACTTTGACCGAGACGAACTCGTCTTCCGGCCATAGACCTTCCTGGTAGCCAAGCTCTGTCAGCTTTTTGCCGAGAATCGCTTGCGTTGCCAGATTAGCCATCGGAATCTTGGTCACTTTGCTCAGGAAAGGCACCGTACGGGACGAACGAGGGTTAACCTCGATCACGTACACTTGATCTTGCCATACGACGAACTGAATGTTGACGAGCCCGACCGTTTTCAGTTCCTTGGCGATCTTGACCGTAATGTCGATCGCTTGTTGTTTCACATCGTCGGACAACGATTGCGGCGGGTATACCGCGATCGAGTCGCCGGAGTGAACGCCCGCGCGCTCGACGTGCTCCATGATGCCCGGGATGAGCACTGTCTCGCCGTCGCAGATCGCGTCGACTTCGATTTCTTTGCCGAGCATGTAGCGGTCGATCAGAACCGGATGCTCAGGATTGATTTTCACAGCCACTTCCATATAGGAGAGCAGTTCATCGTCGGAGTAGACGATTTCCATCGCCCGGCCGCCAAGGACGTAAGACGGACGCACGAGCACCGGATAACCGAGCTCTTGCGCAGCGCCAACGGCTTGTTCAACCGAAGTGACGGTCGTGCCTTTCGGCTGCGGTACGTTCAGTCTGCTTAGCAGCGCTTCGAACCGCTTGCGGTCTTCCGCTTCATCGATGCTGTCCAGCGACGTGCCAAGGATACGAACGCCGGCTTTCGCCAAAGGCGCTGCCAGGTTAATCGCGGTTTGTCCGCCGAATTGCACAATGACGCCGATCGGTTTCTCCTGCTCGATGACGTTCATAACGTCTTCGAAGAAGAGCGGCTCGAAGTAGAGGCGGTCCGACGTGCTGAAGTCGGTGGACACCGTCTCCGGGTTGTTATTGATAATGACCGCTTCGTAACCCGCATTGCGAATTGCCCATACGGCGTGAACGGTCGAGTAATCGAACTCAATGCCTTGTCCAATACGGATCGGACCGGAGCCGAGCACGATGATCTTTTCTTTGTCGCTCGGAAGAACTTCGTTCTCCGTCTCATAAGTGGAGTAGTAGTACGGCGTCGTCGCCTCGAACTCCGCGGCGCAAGTATCTACCATCTTATAAACCGGCGTGAAGCCTTGTTCCTTACGGTAAGTGCGGACATCCGCTTCTTTCGTATAGGCGCCGGACGGATGTCCTTCGCTTCTCAGCTCTGCGATCGCGCGGTCCGTCAATCCGTTTCTCTTCGCCTTATACAGAAGCTCCGGAGTAAGCGCAGGCGCTCTGCGGATCTCGTCTTCCAGTTGGATGATGCGCTCGATCTTGTCGAGGAACCACCAGTCGATGTTGGACAAGTCCTGAATACGCTGCAGCGGCCAGCCGCGACGGAACGCTTCGGCGACAAGGAACATCCGCTCGTCGTCCGGTTTGATCAACCGGTTTTCCAGCACTTCGTCGGATAGCTCTTCTGCACCCTTCAGGTAAATACGGTGTACGCCGATTTCGAGAGAGCGCACCGCTTTATGGATCGATTCCTCGAACGTGCGGCCGATCGCCATAACCTCGCCGGTCGCCTTCATCTGCGTGCCCAGCTTGCGGTTCGCGGAGGTGAACTTATCGAACGGCCAGCGCGGAATTTTCGATACGATGTAGTCCAGCGTAGGCTCGAAGCATGCATATGTCTGGCCCGTAACCGGGTTGACGATCTCGTCAAGCGTATAGCCGATCGCAATTTTCGCCGCCATCTTAGCGATCGGATAGCCCGTCGCCTTGGATGCAAGCGCAGAGGAGCGGCTGACGCGAGGGTTAACCTCGATGACATAGTATTGGTAGCTTTGCGGATCGAGCGCAAACTGTACATTACAGCCGCCTTCGATGTTCAGCGCGCGAATGATCTTCAGCGATGCCGAGCGAAGCATTTGGTATTCGCGGTCGGACAGCGTCTGACTTGGCGCGACGACGATGCTGTCGCCGGTATGAACGCCGACCGGATCGAAGTTTTCCATGTTACAGACGACGATACAGTTATCGTTGGCGTCGCGCATAACTTCATACTCGATTTCCTTCATACCGGCAATCGACTTCTCGATCAGACATTGGCCAATCGGGCTGTAGCGAATACCGCTGTCGACGATTTCACGCAGTTCTTCCTCGTTGGCGCAAATACCGCCGCCCGTACCGCCGAGCGTATAAGCCGGACGAACGATGACCGGGTATCCGATCGTCGCAGCGAAGTCTACGGCCGCTTGAACGTTTGTAACGATGTCTGACTCCGGCACCGGTTGGTCAAGCTCGCGCATGAGGGCGCGGAACAGGTCGCGGTCCTCCGCTTTTTCGATCGCCGTCAACTGCGTGCCGAGCAGCTTAACGCCTTCTTTTTCCAAGACGCCTGCTTTCGCCAGCTCAACCGCCATATTAAGACCCGTTTGTCCGCCGAGCGTCGGCAGCAGGCCGTCCGGACGTTCTTGGCGAATGATTTGGGAGACGAATTCCAGGTTGATCGGTTCAATATAGACTTTGTCAGCGATGTTCGTGTCGGTCATGATCGTCGCCGGGTTGCTGTTAATCAGGACAACTTCGAAGCCTTCCTCTTTCAGCGCTTGGCAGGCTTGCGTGCCGGCATAGTCGAATTCCGCCGCTTGTCCGATGACAATCGGACCGGAGCCGATGACGAGCAGTTTTTTGAGCGAATTATTTTTGGGCATACAGCAGCTCTCCTCTCAGCGTCTCCGACAATTGGGCTTGACGCGGACGTTCCGGGTTGGCTTTCTTGTGATCGCGGATCATTTGCAGAAACCGGTCAAACAAGTAGCTGTTGTCGTAAGGTCCTGGAGCCGCCTCCGGATGGTATTGAACGGTGAATGCCGGATAACGTTTGTGCTTCAAGCCTTCGATCGTTTTGTCATTGTTGTTGATGTGCGTCACTTCCAGTTCAGTTCCGGCAATCGATTCGTCGACGACCGTATAGCCGTGGTTCTGGGAAGTGATAAAGCAGCGGCCGGATTCCAATTCTTTCACCGGGTGGTTGCCGCCGCGGTGGCCGAATTTCAGCTTGCCCGTATCCGCGCCGCACGCCAGCGCAAACAGTTGGTGTCCAAGGCAAATGCCGAAGATCGGATACTCGCCGAGCAGTTGACGGATCGTTTCAACGGCGTGCGGCACGTCTTTCGGGTCCCCAGGACCGTTGGACAATTGGATGCCGTCCGGGTTCAGGCGGCGAATTTCGTCTGCCGTCGCATCCTGCGGAACAACGATTACGTCGCAGCCGCGCTGCGTCAGATCGCGCAGAATACCGCTTTTTGCGCCGTAGTCGATCAGTACGATGCGTTCTTGGTTTCCTGGGCTGGAGAAAACCGACTTGGTCGACGTTCGCGCGACTTGGTCGCGCATCAACGGAGCCGCTCCGAGACGCTCAAGCAACTCCTCTACACGCTCGTTGCCGGTGGTAATGATGCCTTTCATCGTGCCGTGTACGCGAAGAATTCTCGTCAGCATGCGAGTATCGATCTCGCTAATGCCCGGAATTTCATATTCCTTCAACAGTTGGTCGACTGTATATTGCGCTCTCCAGTTGCTCGGCACGTCCTCGTGACGACGCACGACAAAGCCGTGTACGAACGGGCGAATGCTTTCGAAATCATCGCGGTTGATGCCGTAATTGCCGATGAGCGGATAAGTCATCGTGACGATCTGGCCGCAGTACGAAGGATCGGACAGCACTTCCTGATACCCTGTAATTCCTGTATTAAACACCACTTCTCCAACGGAGCCGGCTTCGGCTCCGAAGCTTTTTCCAGTAAACAGCGTACCGTCTTCCAACAACAATCTTGCCTGCATTCCAATCACTCCTTAGCGGTTAATGCCGTTCTCTTCGGTCCAGACCACTTTGCCGCCGACCATCGTCATGCTCGGCCAGCCGTATAGCTTCCAACCCGCAAACGGGGTATTGCGACCTTTCGTCAGGAACGTCGCGGGATCAACCTCGCGCTCGTTCTCCAGATCGATCAATGTCAAGTCCGCCGGCGCTCCTTCTTCCAACGTTCCATATGGAAGGCGGAACACTCTTGCCGGATCGCTCGTCATTCTGCGCAGCAGGAAGTCGAGACTCCAACGTCCGGTGCGTACGAACTTCGTGTAAAGCAGAGGGAATGCCGTCTCGAATCCGACGATGCCGAACGGAGCGCGCTCCATTCCGCGAGCCTTCTCTTCCTCGCTATGCGGAGCATGGTCGGTGACAATAATGTCGATCGTTCCGTCCTCCAGCGCCTGAATGCAGGCCTCGACGTCGTTCGGTGTCCGCAGCGGCGGATTCATTTTCCAGTTGGCGTCCATGCTGTCCGGGATATCTTCGTCCGAAAGGACCAGATGATGCGGGCACACCTCGGAAGTGACGTTTACGCCGACCGACTTGCCTAGGCGGATAAGACGAATCGATTGCTCCGTACTCACGTGGCATACATGATAGTGTACGCCAGTCGCCTCGGACAACAAAATGTCCCGGCCGACATGGATCGCTTCAGACTCGTTCGGAATGCCCTTGAGTCCGTGCTTGCGAGCGAACTGGCCTTCCGTTACCGCCGCGCCTTCCACCAACGTGTCGTCCTCGCAGTGAGCGATAACCGGCATGTCGAGCGATTTGGCAAGCGCCATTGCGTTTTTCATCATCTGCGCGTTCTGCACGCCGACGCCGTCGTCCGTAAAACCGATCGCTCCCGCTTCCTTCAGAGCAGGGAAATCCGTCAGCTCTCGGCCCAACTCATTTTTCGTGATCGCCGCATAAGGCAGCACCCGTACGACGCCTTCGGTCTTCGCCTTGTCCAGCACGAGCGAAATCGTCTCCGGCGTATCCATCACCGGCCGCGTATTCGGCATCGGCGCGATGACGGTAAAGCCGCCCTTGGCCGCCGATTCGGTACCGCTGGCGATCGTTTCTTTGTATTCAAAACCCGGCTCGCGCAAGTGAACATGCATATCGATCAACCCCGGCGAGATTAGCTTGCCCCGAGCGTCGATCGTTTCCGCCCCCGATGTGTCGGGCGCCGCTTCTCCGGTGCGCCACTCCGCGATAATCCCTTCCTCGATACGCACATGCGCGACCTCGAGTCCTCCGGCTTCAGCGCTCCATCTGCTAGCGTTAATAATCCATGTCGTCATCTGTTACTGGCGCCTCCTCTAGCATAATTGAACCTTTATTCCTATCCTTGGTCTAGCCTTCGATCTCCGCCTCGCGTGGATGCATAATCGTAACGCAATCCGCCTCATCGACTTCGCTCAACGAAACATCGATCTTCTCCTGTCGAGACGTCGGCACGTTCTTACCGATATAGTCGGGGCGTATCGGTAGCTCGCGATGTCCTCTGTCCACCAGGACGGCCAGTTGAATCGATTGCGGCCTTCCGCAGTCCATCAGCGCATCCAGCGCCGCGCGGATCGTGCGCCCGGTGTAAAGCACATCGTCGACCAAAATAATTCGCTTGTCGGTTACGAGCCGCTTCAGCTCTTCTCCCGGCCCGGCCGCGTTCGCTCTAGTCGCCGAAGGGCGATCGTCGCGATAGCGGGTAATGTCCAGTTCGCCGACCGGAATCGGCTGGCCTTCGATCTCATAAATTCTTTCGGCAACCCGTTGCGCCAAGTAGACGCCTCGGGTTCGTATCCCGATCAGCACGCAGTTCTGAATGCCCTTGTTCTTCTCGACCATCTCGTGAGCGATTCGGGTAAGCGCCCGCCGAATGGCGGATTCGTCCATGATGACGCGCGAGTCCGACAATCCGATCCCTCCTTCAAGCGAGATTTGCACATAAAAAACCTCCTTGCGCATTTGCAAGGAGGATTCAGCCAGAACAAAATATCGGCAGACAGCGGTAACGATGCTTGCCCAACTTCAGCTTAAACCGAAGATAAGCATGCCCGTCGCATGTCTAGGGATATGTGTCAATTCTGCGCCACCTTGCCAGTCTCTCTGGACTGAGTTAAAGGTACCCGTTCACTAACAACGATTATCCCATGTTCGACATGAGGTGTCAAGAAAATCCGCACATTAAAATTCGAATTGAACGTCGGTCAGTCGGCGCTTGATCTCGTCGATGACGCGGGCTTCCTCCGCTTCTCCCTGCGCGATAAAAGTAACCGAAAAACGAATGAATTTGCCCGCATCGTCCCACGGTACGGTGGAGATCAGCTTCTCGCGTATCAAATACTGCGAGAAATCTTCGGCAGATTCAAACCGCTGTCCGCCGACGATGCCTTTAGGCGCTTCGACGTAGAGGAAGAAGGAGCCTTTCGGCTTCTCGGCGCGAAAGCCGATTTCGTTCAGCACCGCAACGAGCCTATTGTGCCGGCGGGAATACTTCTCCGAGATGGCCTCGGTGATTTGCGGATTCTCCAATCCGTATGCGGCCGCCTTCTGAATTGCGATGAACTGCCCGGAATCGTTGTTGTCCTTGACGTCGCCAAATGCTTTCACGATCAACGGATTTCCGGCGATAAAACCGATCCGCCATCCCGTCATATTGTATGACTTGGACAACGAGTGCAGTTCCACGCCGACATCTTTAGCGCCCGGTACGGACAAAAAGCTAAGCGGCCGGATTCCGTCATAGGTCAAAGCGGCATACGGAGCGTCATGCACGACGACAACGTTGAACTTCTTCGCCCAAGCGACGACCTGTTCGAAAAACTCGGCCGTAGCCGCAGCGCCGGTCGGATTGTTCGGATAGTTCAAGTACAGCAGCTTTGCGCGTTTCGCAACCTCTTCCGGAATGGCATTCAGGTCCGGCAGGAAGTTGTTCTCCTTCGTCAGTTGAACGTTATATACCTCTCCGCCGAGATATTTCGTATGTGTGCCCAAAACAGGATAGCCCGGTACCGTCATAATCGCGACATCGCCCGGATTAATGAACACCGTAGGCAGCATCGCAAGCGCAGGCTTGGCCCCGATCGTATGCAAAACCTCCGTCTCCGCGTCGATTCCGTCAACGGAGAACACTTCCTTCAAATACTTCGCCGCCGCATGCTTGAATTCGGCGATGCCGTTATCCGCGTAGCCGCGATTTTCCGGTTTGGCCGCCTCTTCCGCCAGCTTGGCGACGATGCCGGCGTCGGCCATCTCGTCTGGCTCGCCGACGCCCATATCGATCAACTCGACGTCGGGGTGGGCTTTCTTGGCTGCAGCTTTGGCGCGCTTGATTTTCTCGAACTTATAAATGTTTGTATCTTTACCGTAGTTGGAGCCGCCGATGCGGGCCGCAAACTGCTCCTGAATGTAAGTCGACTGATAATGTTCTGCGCTCATTCCAGACACCCCTTGTATCGTTGCATAGTCATACTCAAACTATGAACGATACGGGAAAAGACAGCCATGGATTATTGCGCCGATCATTTGCAGTTATCGCTACGCTTGCCTGGCTTGGCTGACGGAGCGTATATTACCTCGTTCTCAATATATCCAGCGCATGCTCCATATCTTTCGGAATTGGCGCGCTGAACTCCAAATATTCCCCTGTCCTCGGGTGCTTAAAGCCGAGCGTCTCCGCATGCAGCGCCTGGCCTGACATACCGAGCGTTCGGCCGCTTTTGCCGCCGTATACGGGATCTCCGACGAGCGGATAGCCGATATACTTCATATGAACCCGAATCTGATGCGTGCGTCCGGTTTCCAGCCTGAGATCAAGCAGCGTATACTCGTCGAACCGCTCGTTCACCGCGAAATGAGTGACGGCATGCTTGCTGTTCTTCTCCGTAACGACGTAGAGCTTGCGGTCGTGATTGGCTCGCCCGATCGGCGCGTCTACCGTTCCCTTGTCATGCTGCATGACGCCATAGACAAGCGCGCGGTATTTTCTCGTCACGCTGTGCTCCTTAAGCTGCTCGGCCAGCGAAGCATGTGCCAAGTCGTTCTTAGCGACCATCAGCAAGCCGGACGTGTCCTTGTCGATCCGGTGCACGATTCCCGGACGCATCACCCCGTTAATGCCTGACAAATCCTTGCAATGGTACAGCAGCGCATTCACCACCGTACCGCTCGGATGACCGGCGGCGGGATGAACGACCATTCCCCGCGGCTTGTTGATGACGATGACATCGGAATCCTCATACGCAATTTCCAGCGGGATATTTTCCGGAAAAGCCTCCACAGGCTCAGGCTCCGGAAGCACAATGCGGATCACATCGCCGACGGCCAGCTTGGCGTTGGCTTTAACCTCGGCCCCGTTAACCGTCGCCGCGCCCGTGCGAATCCACTCCTGAATTTGCGATCGGGAGAAGCTTTGGTCCTGCTGCGCCAGCATTTGAGCGATATGCTTGTCCACCCGCTCGCCCTTCTGCCCCTCTTCGACCGTCCATTCGAAACTTTCGTCAGACGGATTGCTGTCCGGCAGACTCGTCTTTGGTTTGTTCTCCATTGCCATTTGCATTTTTCTCCTGTTTCATAGTCAGCAGCGCGTCCAAAATGATCAAACCTACGCCTACGCTTATTGCGACATCGGCAAAATTAAAAATCGGAAATGTATACGAACCGAAATTGAACTGCAAGAAGTCTACAACTTCCCCGTACAGGGCGCGATCCAGGAAATTGCCGAGGGCACCGCCCAGTATCGTTGCCAAACCGCTCAGCAATAGAATGCTGCCGGCCGAACGATAAGAACGGTGTAAATACCAGAGGATTCCCGAAACGACAATGACCGTGATGATGATAAAAAACCACCGCTGCTCCTGCAGCATGCCAAAAGCCGCCCCCCTGTTGCGAATATGAGTAATCAGAAAGAAATCTCCGATCACGGAAATTTTCTCTGTGTCCAACTCGACCGTACGGCTAATGATTTTCTTGCTCGCATAATCGATCAGGAATGCGATCACCGCAATCCCGTAATAAACCCATATCGGCCAAATCCGACGTTGCATTGACTTTTTCCGCCCTTCTTCTCATTCTCCTGCCTGTTGATTTTATCATACCGCGATATGGAGCGTCCACGAAGCGCAAGTAAAAATCGACAAAAGCCCCATACAAGCCCTGCGAACGCCGCACGTAAAACCTGTACCATCCGAGAAAACTACAGTCAAGCACCTTGTGAACAAAGGGAGTGGATGACGTTGCCAAAGCATCTCGATCAGAAAACCTTCCAATCGCTGCAGCGCAGACTGATTCAGGAAAGATGCGAGCTTGAGCGGCGCGTGAACGAAAACGGCCATTTCGGACTCGCCGCTTCCTATCGCGATTCGACCGGCGAGCTGTCAAGCATTGACAACCATCCGGGCGACGCCGGTACGGAGATGTTCGAACGGAGCAAGGATTTCGCGCTGCTGGAAAAGGAAGCGTTCCGGCTGGAGCGAGTGGACGCCGCCCTGGAACGGATGGATACGGGGGAATACGGACATTGCGCCGCATGCGGCATGTTTATACCGCTCGAACGACTCGAAGCGCTGCCTACGGCTATCTACTGCATCGAGCACGAGCCGCGTCAGGAGCCCTCCAACGATCGTCCGATCGAGGAACAGTTTCTCGCGCCTCCATTCGGCCGGACCAGCCTGGACGACAGAGAAGATCAAAACGGTTTCGACGGGGAGGACGCCTGGCAGATCGTCGAATCGTGGGGGACGTCCAATACCCCGGCGATGGCTGAAGACAATAACATAGAGGATTATAACCATATGGAAATCGAAGCCGACGAGAACGACGGTTTCGTCGAGTCTTACGAAAGCTTCGTCGCCACCGACATTACCGGCACTCATGTCTCCATCGTCCGCAACCATGCCTACCACCGGTATATGGATGACAACGAAGGCGATCACTTGCTGGAATTAACCGGCGAGCTGCCGGAATTCTATTGAACGATCGAAGCGGGAGCGGCGGCTTAGACTGACTCAATACGGGTTAATCTCAAGCTGCCGCTGTACGATTCTTACGATATCCGCGATGTAATCGCCCACGATTGGCAAGTTCAGCGCTCCAAGAATTTGCAGCAAATAAACGATTGTCGCGGCGAAAAACGTGAACCCTAGCGCGATACCTACTCCGCGCGCAGTACCGGCGATGAAGTTTTTAACGATCAGCTGCCACGGACGCTGCATCAAATTCACGTATTCCTTCAACTGAGCTTTCTCCATATCCTGACTCAGCTTTTCCAGCTTGTCCGACAAGTAATGCAGCGTCCCTTTCAAATCCTTCGTCTCTTCGGCCAGCCTGTCCGCCGATTGTTCCGGCTTTCCGGCGGGCAGTTTGACCTGAATCGAATTCGGCTTGCCCTTCTGCTTGTAATTTCCGCTCATGGCTGCCTTCCTCCTCCTCGCCAACCTCTTTCCCTGCCATTACCCTTACTAATCAAAAGCAAAACGAGCCCGGGCCCGAGCGAAGTCGCCCCCGCCCTTGAGCCCTGCAGCTCGTCTTAGCTTATGCTTTCTTTGCCAATGCTACGCTTTATACGATGGCTACGCCGATTGTTTTCTCGCCGGCTTGCACCGACTCGGTCGCCTCGGTCTTGCCGAATGAAACCTCGTTCACAAGCACATTCTCCCTCAACACTCCGTCGAATGCGCGAAGCGCCGCTTCCAGCTCGGAATCGACTTCGAGCACGAGGTCAATTCGCTTTTCGATTGGCAGGTCGAGCTTTTTGCGCGTATCCTGAACGGCGCGGATAACTTCGCGTACCCAGCCTTCCTGTACCAGCTCCGGCGTGATCTCCGTGTTGAGCGCTACCGTCAAGCCGCCGCCCGACGCGGAGGCGAAGCCCGTTTTCGCTTCCTTCTCCACGAGAATTTCCTCCAGCTCGACGGTCAGTGCCTCGCCATCCGGCGATACGAACTCGTACTTGCCCGCTTGCACGACGCCGCGCGTCTCGTCGCTGGACATCGCCTTAAACGCCGCCTGGATTGGCCCGACGTTTTTGCCGTATTTTTTTCCAGCGACCTTCAGGTTCAGCTTCAGATTAAAGTTGACGAAGCCTCCGTCGTCGCTGACGATCGTAATCCGCTTGACATTGATCTCGTCCTGTACGATCTCTTCATAGCCTGACAGATCGAAGCTTTCGCTGAGCGACACGAGCAGCTCGGACAGCGGCTGGCGCGTCTTCAGGCCGGTCTCGTTGCGGATGTTTCGCGCCAGCTCCACGATGCCGCGCACCGCTGCCATCTCTCGCTCCAGCTCCGCGTCAATCGCCTCCGTATCCGCCTCTGGATAATCTGCCAGGTGCACGCTGCCTTTCCCGCCCAGATTGCCGTAAATATCCTCGGCGACAAACGGCGTATACGGCGCGATCAGCCTGGACAGCGTCAGCAGCACTTCTCCCAGCGTCTGATAGGCCGCCAGCTTCGTCTCGGTGAGGCCGCTGCCCCAGAAACGGTCGCGCGAACGCCGCACATACCAGTTCGACAGCTCGTCGACGAACGTCTCGATCGCCTTCGCCGGATTGAGGAAATCGTTAACCTCCAAGCCTTTGACGACTTCCTGAATCAACGTGTTCAATCTCGACAAAATCCAGCGGTCCAGCTTGTTCTCCAGCTTGACCTTCTCATGCTCCCCGGGGTTATATCCGTCAATGGAAGCGTATAGCGCATAGAAGGCGTGCGTGTTAACGAGCGTATCCACAACTTTGGACTTCGCTTCGCCGACGATGCCTTTGGAAAATCTCTTGCTGTTCCAAGGCGCACTGTCCGCCAGAAGCGACCAGCGGAACGCATCCGTGCCGAACTCGTCGATGATCTCCCAGGGATCAAGGACATTGCCTTTGGATTTACTCATCTTCTGGCCGTTCTCGTCGAGCACGTGTCCCGTAGAAATGACCGACTTGTACGGCACTTGGCCGTTGTACAGCGTCGATACCGCCAGCAGGCTGAAGAACCAGCCGCGCGTCTGGTCGATCCCTTCGCAGATGAAGTCCGCCGGATATTGTTCCTTGAACTTCGCCTCGTCGCCGTAAGGGTGAAAGTATTGCGCGAACGGCATCGAGCCGCTGTCGAACCACACGTCGATGACCTCAGACGCCCGGTTCATTTTGCCGCCGCACTCGCAGCGCAGATGAATGTCGTCCACGTACGGCTTGTGCAGCTCAATTGTCTCCGGCACGTCCTCGATCGCCAGAGCGCTAAGCTCGGCAATGCTGTGCGGCGCCTTCTCCTTGCCGCAGCTTTCGCAAGTCCACACGTTGAGCGGCGTGCCCCAGTAACGGTTTCGGCTGATGTTCCAGTCCACCAAGTCCTCGAGGAACTTACCAAAGCGGCCGTCTCTCAAGTGCTCCGGATACCACTGGATTTGCTTGTTGTTCTCGATCAGCTGATCTTTGACCGCGGTCGTCTTAATGAACCAGCTCTCAGTCGCGTAATAGAGCAGCGGCGTTTTGCAGCGCCAACAGAACGGATAGCTGTGCTCCATTCTTTCTTTGTGAAACAGCAGTCCGCGCTCCGACAGCATTTTGACGATGTCCACGTCGCAATCCTTCACGAAGCGGCCGGCCAGATCCGTCACTTCCGCGATATATTTGCCTTCGTTGTTGACAACCATCAGCATCGGAATGCCGTGCTGACGCGCCACCCGGTAATCGTCCTCGCCGTGAGCCGGGGAAATGTGCACGATACCCGTACCGCTTGCATCTGTAACGTACTCTGCGTCGATCACACGATAGGCGTTATCGACGATGACATATGGGAACAGCGGCTCATAGCTCAGACCGACGAGCTCGCGGCCTTTCATCGTGCCTAGCGTCTCATATTCGCCCTTGAGCACTTTGTCAGCGAGGGCCTCAGCCACGATATATACTTCGCCGTTTTGCTTCGCGCGCACATAGTCAAGCTCGGGATGAACGGCCAGCGCCACGTTCGCCGGCAGCGTCCAAGGCGTCGTCGTCCAGGCGAGTACATAATCGCCGTTCTCTTTCAGCTTGAACTTCGCCGTAGCGGTCAAATCCTTGACGTCCTCATAGCCTTGTGCGACCTCGTGCGAGCTGAGCGTCGTCTGGCAGCAAGGACAGTACGGGCTGACGCGATGGCCGCGGTACAGCAGCCCTTTCTCATGAATCGTGGCCAGAATGTGCCATACACTCTGAATATAATTGTTATCGAGCGTGATGTACGGATCGTCCAGATCGGTCCAATACGCGATCGCTTCCGTCAGCTCCCGCCACTGGCGCTCATACTCGAACACGCTCTCCTTGCATTTGATGATAAACGGCTCTACGCCATAGTTCTCGATTTCCTGCTTGCCGGAGATGCCAAGCTGCTTCTCCACGCCCAGTTCGACAGGCAGACCGTGCGTATCCCATCCCGCTTTGCGGATGACGCGGTATCCGGACATCGTTTTATAACGGCTGACGAAGTCCTTGACCACGCGCCCAAGCATGTGGCCGATATGCGGCTTGCCGTTCGCCGTAGGGGGCCCTTCATAAAACACAAAATTCGGCTTGCCCTCCCGATTGTCGATGGAGCGACGGAACGTATCCTCCTTTTTCCATTGCTCCAGAACGCGAAGCTCGCGGGCTCGCGCCTTTTCCTTAACGTCGACTCTTTGCATATCATCCCATCCTTTCGATTGACAAAAACAAAAAGACCCGCCCCAAAAAAGGGACGAGTCTAACTCGCGGTACCACCCTTGTTCCGCCTGCTCCGCAATAAAGCGAAAACGAGCGACAACTCAGCATCCGTTAACGGCGGATTCCCGGCCTCGCTTACTCATCGCTGCTGCGCAGGGCTGCAGGCGACGTTCGGCAGGCGTCTCGGGGAGGATATTCGGCGCATCCTTCGCGTTGGCTCGCACCGTCCGCCAACTCTCTGAGCTAAGGTATCGCGCTTACTCGTTCCCGTCTTCGACATTGCAGTAGTTCATCGTAATACTCTTGTTATACTTTCCCGTAATGCATTTGTCAAACCGCTTAGGCTTCAATTCCCCGCGACTCGCGCCCTTCAAGCGATTCCCAGCCATCCTGCGACAGCAGCTCCATCTGGGATTCGATCAACGCGCGGAAACGCGCCCGGTAGATCGTCGCTTGCTTTTTTAACTCTTCGACTTCGAGAGCGATTTTGCGGGATTTCGCCAGCGCATCGTTAATGATGCGATCGGCGTTCTTCTCCGCTTCCTTCACGATCAGATGAGCTTCCTTCTTGGAGTTGTTCTTCAATTCGTCAGCCGCTTCTTGCGCAACGATGATCGTTTTGCTCAGCGTCTCCTCGATATTGGAGAAATGGCCCAGCTTATCCTGGGAAGCGGCGACCATATTTTGCAATTCCTTGTTCTCGCGGATCATCGCTTCGTAATCCTTGATGATTTGATCCAGAAACTCGTTGACTTGATCTTCGTCGTAACCGCGAAGGCGGCGGGCGAATTCTTTGTTATGAATATCCAGTGGGGTCAGTGGCATCGGTGCACCTCCTCGGTCCTGATTTCCAAGTAACCTGTTCACAAAATCAATTCGACGAAAGCTGAAAAATTCCTTCTAAGCTTCTACACAAATTTCCCGATACGCACCCGAGTTCTGCCGCTTTTCGACACGCCTTCCACATCGATGAGCTTAAATCTCCCGAACCCTTTCAACGATACGACATCGCCGACTCTAAGCGGATGCGAAGGATCCTCCACCGTTTTCCAGCTTACTCGGCATCTTCCGGCTCTGATCGGATCGACGATTTTCGTTCGGCTGAGCCGAAAAACATCGCTGGCTATCCCGTCAAGCCGCATCGAAGCGACGGAGAGCACCTGTTCTTCAAGCTCCACTGCGATTTCGCGCAGCTCGGAGAGCGGGCGCACAGAGACGTTGACGGCTACCCGATGAGCCTGTCTGAAATGCCCAACGAGGAAATCTCCGATTTCCTCCGAGATCAGCGCATGGCAGCCCGTTTCTCCGACATGAAGATCGCCGATTTTGTCCCGCTTGATGCCCAGACCGAGCAAAGCGCCCAAATAATCCCCGTGATCCAGCTCGGAAATCTTTCGGTCGTCGGAAGTGATGTCGAGTACGACGATTCCCATGTCTTCGTCGTCCAGCGTTCTATAATCAGGGGCGATTAGCGCTCTTTTTCTTTCGGCTTGCGGGCCTCCGCCGTCCAGCCGCACTTGGGCGTCCGGCTCCCGATTCGCCAGCGTAAACAAAATATGCGCCTGGCGCGGGTCGAGAAAATCCGTCCGCTTCGTCTCGTGACGTTCGGCGGCTCTTTCGACCCATTCCAAGGCGCGATCCACGAATGCTTTTTCATCCGGATGAAAATGCTCGTAAATACTCATTCGCGACATAGGACACCTACAATCTTAGAAGAAAAAATTCAACACGGCGATCAGGCCCTGCGCGACGAATCCGAGCGCAAAATAGGCAATGATCGGGGAGATGTCCAGAATGCCGCCGATCGGAGGAATCAGCTTGCGGAAAGGTCTTAAGTACGGTTCAACCAATTTACCGAGAAGCTCGCCGACGAAGCTTTCCTTCACAGCCGGCAGCCAGGACATGAGCACGTAAATGATGATCATGTAAGAGTAGATTCGGTACAAAATGCCAATATAGTCTTGTATTTGCTCCAACCCGGGGTCACCTCATTTTGGAATAGTCGGCAGCTTCTTCCGACAGCATTTCCGTGATCGTTCCCGACACTTCCACCGAATCCGGCGTGCAGAGGAAAATGTCCGATCCCAGCTTGGAAATATGACCGCCAAGCGCGTACACGGTACCACTGAGAAAATCAACGATTCGGATCGCCTGATCTCTTCTGACGCGCTGCAGATTAACGACGATCGCACGACGCGACTTCAAGTGATCGGCGATTTCCTGGGCCTCATCGTAGGAACGCGGCTCCGTGAGAACGACGCGGGCGGACTTCTGGGAATGAATGCTCACGACATTGTTCTTACTTGAATGTCTACGCGCTTCGAACGTAGGAGTTTCAATTTCCTGTTCCTCGTTCTCGGCGAGACGCTCGCGTTCCGCTTCCTGTTCCTGCTCTTCCTGCAATCCCAAGTAATTAAGAAACTTATTCATGACACCCATGCCTATCCCTCCTCTATTTCTTCTTTCCCAACGAGCACCGTTCCCAAACGCACCCAAGTCGCGCCTTCTTCTACAGCAACCTCGAAATCGTTGGACATGCCCATCGACAGCTCCGTTAGCGGCTCGTCCAAAACGGACGATGCGTTCAATTCGTCCCTAAGCTGTCTTAACGCCCGAAACACGGGCCTCGTCTCCGCGGGCTCGCTCTCGTACGGAGCCATCGTCATCAATCCGATCGGCTTGATGCGGTCGAATCTACGCAGTTCTTCCAGCCAAGGTCTAACCGCCCCCGGCTCCAGTCCATGCTTGGACAGTTCTCCGGAGACGTTCACCTGCAGAAGGCAGGAAACCGTCAAATCCAGCGCTTGCGCCCTCTTCTGAATCGCTTCCGCGAGCGAAAGACGGTCCAACGAATGGATGTAGTCGAATTTGCCGATAACGTCTTTGACTTTATTCGTCTGCAAAGAGCCAATATAGTGGAATACGGCCTGGTCTCCAAGCGCTTCCCATTTCGCCTTCGCGTCGGGCCAGCGATTTTCCCCGATATGGGTCACGCCTGCGCGTACGACGGCTTCCGCCGTAGCGGTCGATACATACTTGGTGACCGCGATGATGCGCACATCCTCGCGTCTCCTGCCGCTTCTCGAACAAGCCTGCTCCAGCCGGTTCTCCACGTCTCGCAGTCGGCTTTCCAATGCCACGAAACGATCACCTCGATTTCTTGCCCAACCAGCTCATCATCCGCCCCGTTGCTCCCTTTTCCTTCCGATGGGAAAACAACAGTTCCGTATGACAGCTTGTACACCATGAAGATATTTCGATGCGGCTCGGCATTATTCCTGCTTTTATCATAAGTTGTCGGTTCAAATGTTTCAAGTTAAGCTGCGCTCTGTCGCCAAATTCGTTCAGTTTGACGATATCTTCTGTCAAATTATCCAATAAGGGACGCACATGCTTCAGTACGGATTCATCTACCTCGTAGCAGCAATCTCCGATCGACGGTCCGATGGCCGCTCGTATATTTTCCGGCAAAGCTCCGTAAACCTCCTGCATCTTGGCGACCGTTTTCACCGCGATTTCGGATACGGTCCCCTTCCAGCCGGCATGCGCCAGCCCCATCGCGCCCGTAACGGGATCATGAAAATAAAGCGGAACGCAGTCCGCGTAAAACATCGCGAGCAAAACGTTCGACTCATTTGTAATCATCGCGTCCGTGTTGGCTATGGCCGTTTCCCGGCTTCCGCTCCCTCGTCCGGCATCCTCCGCCGTGACGACGTAGACGTCGCTGCCATGCACCTGTTCCGCGCACGTGAATGCCGCGAACTTCCAGCCTAGCAGCCCAGCCACCGACTCCCGGTTCGCAATTACGGCTTGCGGGTCGTCTCCGACGTGCAATGCAACGTTCCCTGCGTGTCTCGTCGTAAACCCCGCGGTCAGTCCCTCGTCCTCTTCCGGCTCGCACCAGGAATGGAGCATGAATATAGACGACGGCTTCCCCTTTTCCTCGTGCAATACAAAAGGCTCCAAACTATCGCACCTCCGAACCCAAGTGTACCATAGTCGCGCCGCAAGCGGAAGAAAAGCGCGCGGCTGCGCGCTATCTTCCCGTATGCACTTCCCCGTCCTCCAGCCGGTACACCTTCGCGTCGTCCAGCCGAACCAGCACAACGTCGGTCCCGATTTTGACAATGTTCCGCCATGGAATGACTACGTCGTTGCCTCCGCCGAACATCCCGAACAGCCTCGTCGAAGTCGGCACTACAATCGAATCGATGCGTCCCTGCCGCAAATCAAGCTCCAAATCGCTGACCTGCCCCAGCTTCTTCCCGTCGACGATATTAATTACGTCCTTGGTCTGAAAATCCGATATTTTCATCCGCTCACGCTCCCGTCCGACCGGGCATTCGTACCCCTGCTATTAAATATATGATCCATCTGGGAAAAATGTACGGAATATGCGTCTTATCTCCATTATCCCTCTCGCTCAGAACTCCTGATTTCTCGCTTCCCCTTCTCTGTCGTATCCCTTATTCGCACCTTATAGCCATTATCCCCTTGACTCAGCAAAAGCGTTGGGTCGACCGTCAAATCCCAGTCTCGGTTGCCATGTCAGTATCCCTCATTCAACACTTGAAAAATTCGGAAAAATAGTATACCCTAAAATAAGAACAAACGTTCTTGGTTGGAGGTTTGGAGCATGGATAACAGCGTAACTTTTGAGCTGTTTTGCGAAACTTTCAAAGATGAGCACTCCTGTATTCAAGCTTTATTTACCGCACGATGGCCAAACGGATTCCGCTGCCCGCAATGCGCCTGTCCGAGCTATTATGAGATTCGGACTCGCCGGCTACCTTTATTCGAATGCCGCTCATGCCGAGTGCAGACCTCTCTTATTGTTGGCACAATTATGGAGGGCAGCCGCACGCCTCTACGCTTATGGTTTCAAGCCATATTTCTTCATGCTCAGCCACGCGGCATTAGCGCGTCTCGACTTGCGGAAATCATCGAAACAACCTATAAGACGGCTTGGCTGATCTGCCACAAAATCCGCCAAGCGATGTCTGCGACCGATAGTAAAGAGCTTCTAAGCGGAATCGTACGAATTAATTGCGGCGTTTACGGTCGTCCATACAACCGAACCGTTTTCCGTCACCCTCAAGAGCAGCCCTTGCTTGCAGCTGCTTCCCTAGATAACAACGGGCAGTTCGCCTACGTAAAGATTAAACAAGTTCCCGACAAGTATTTAATCTATGATCGGATCACCAACGGAGGTAAGCACCACTTTATAGAAAATTATGTTTGTTTCCCCCGACGTTAAAGATGTTAATACCGTTATTCTGAAATTCAGTCCCGGTCGTTACCGGCCGTTAATACAATTGTGCGAACGTGCGAGCAACTGGATTAACTATGTATTTAGCGGTATCGGTCCCAAACATCTGCAGTCTTACCTTGATCAATTCTGCTTCGGCACTAACAATATGGACAGATCCTCAAGTCGGTTTCTCCATCTGCTCAAATGCGCTGCCTCGTCTTCCGTTATAACTTATCCTCAACTTATAAGTCGTGTCGATCACTCCGACCAGCACAAGCGTATCTACTATGAATTGCTTAAGGATGCCAGTTAATCTCCTGTCAATCCATTGCGAACGTTAATTGGCTTGAAAGTAGAGGTCTGTCATGCACATAAAGTAAAGTGGGGGATGAGAAGGTCTTCTTGTCTAGAATCCTCTGCTCTGTTTCCACGATACGCAATGTTTTTCTGAGCAACAGGGATAATGGCCATAAGGGGCAAAAAGAGAGTATATGACCCACGGCAGCTCCCAGAAATAAGTCAAGCGAGACCATTCCGGCTAAGAGGTACATCGAGGATTAGGCAAAAAAAAGAAGATGACGCCTAGACGTTCATCCTCTTTTTCGATGCTGCAGGTTAGGTTTTGACGTGCTTTTGCATTTGCTGTATGGCCGACTTCTCGAGGCGAGAAACCTGAGCCTGAGAGATGCCGATCTCATCGGCGACTTCCATCTGGGTTTTACCTTCGAAAAACCTCATGGACAAGATCATTTTTTCACGATCGTTAAGCTTTCTCATCGCTTCACGGAGTGCGATCTCCTCAATCCATTGAATATCCTTGTTGCGTTCATCGCTGATCTGGTCCATGACGAAAATCGGATCTCCTCCGTCATGATAGATCGGTTCAAACAACGACACGGGATCTTGAATGGCATCCAGGGCGAAAACGATGTCTTCCTTCGGAACGTTCAGCACTTCCGAAATTTCCAGAATCGTCGGTTCCCTGGAATGCTGATTCGTCAGTTGGTCCCGCACCTGCAGCGCCTTGTACGCAATATCCCGCAAGCTGCGCGATACGCGGATCGGATTGTTGTCTCTCAGATAGCGGCGAATCTCTCCGATGATCATCGGAACGGCATAAGTGGAAAATCGAACATTCTGGCTCAGGTCAAAATTGTCGATCGCCTTCATCAGCCCGATACATCCGACCTGAAAAAGATCGTCCACAAATTCTCCGCGATTGTTAAATCGCTGAATCACACTGAGTACGAGTCGCAAGTTGCCGTTCACTAATTTTTCCCTGGCGGCAATCTCTCCACGGGTTTGCAGAGCGAGAAATAACTCCCTCATTTCGGCATTGGTGAGGACAGGCAGCTTTGAGGTGTCCACTCCACAAATCTCCACTTTGTTACGGGTCAAGGCAATTCCTCCCGGGGAGCAGCATTAATGTAAAGTATCTCCGGGAAGGAGGTTTTTATTCCTAAACCATCTTGTTGAACTCCTTGCGAAGACGCTTAATGATACGTTTCTCCAAACGAGAAATGTAAGATTGCGAGATGCCGAGCAGGTCGGCCACGTCCTTCTGCGTCTTCTCTTCTCCATCGGCAAGACCGAAGCGAAGCTCCATAATGGTTCGCTCCCGTTCGCTTAGCTTATCGAGCGCTTTATGCAGCAGCTTTCGATCCACCTGCTCCTCGATATTGCGATAGATCGTATCGTTCTCGGTGCCAAGCACGTCCGATAGCAGCAGCTCGTTGCCGTCCCAATCGATGTTTAGAGGCTCATCGAAAGACACTTCCGTTCTCGTCTTGCTGTTTCTCCTCAAATACATCAAGATTTCATTTTCGATGCATCGCGAGGCGTATGTGGCCAGCTTGATTTTTTTCTCCGGATCAAACGTATTAACCGCTTTGATTAGTCCGATTGCGCCGATCGAAACTAAATCTTCGATGTTGATCCCCGTGTTCTCGAATTTGCGGGCAATGTAGACAACCAGACGCAAATTTCGTTCGATCAGCATTGCGCGAATGGCGGCGTCACCGGTGGAAAGCCGCCCCAGCAAATATTCTTCTTCTTCGCGACTGAGCGGCGGCGGCAATGCTTCACTTCCGCCGATATAGTAAACTTCCTCGCTCTTCCAACCGAACAGGAACAACAGGCGATACACCGACAATTGCGTCTTCAGCTTCAAATTCACGAACATTTCTGCTACCTCCTGTCACGCAGGTTGAGATGGAACCGACGATACGGGGTCGGCTTGAGCCATGTCCGGATGGACGATGGCGCGGTAAGTTCCTTCGGATGACAAAGTGCCTCCATCTAAACCAATGAGCACCCGGTTCACCTGGAGAGGAGGATGCCCGTCCCCATCCCGATACAGCAAAACATAGTCCGGCTTGACGGCCAGCATCAGCCTACTGGAGCCGTTCACGGCGCGGTAAGGAATGAGACGCAGTCTGTTGCCCCAGGTATACGGTTCCGAAGCATTCACATCGAGCTCGGAGATGAGCTTATCCGGGGGTTCCTCCTTCAGTCGTTCGCTCCACCCTACCGGCAGCCGTTCTCGCCATAATGCCGCCTCCATGATCATGACGGGAGTACGTGTAAGCGGATCGTAGAGTCGATTACCCGTGTCGAGCAGCGCCTTAAACGTCCAGCTCTCGTCGTCAATTCGGACCTCGGTCTCCCATACAAGCTGATCAAGCTGCTGCCGTTTGCGGCTTGTCTCAGAGGCGCCGCGAAACAACCAGATCGACATGAGAAACGTAACGACAAACAGCCCGAGCTGCATTTGCCATTCCAGAACCAACCCGCCGTCCTCCGTAAACGTCATTGCGCCCCACGGCGAATTGGCGCTCCGCAGCAAAAAGGACAGTCCGATCACGCCGCCCAGCGTAACGAAGCTGACGACGTAGAACGCCGCGAAATTACGAGTGTATTGCAGCGGCCCCCCATAACCGAACGACAGCAGTACCATAACGGCCGAGACGAATACTTTGGCTCCGAATGAATAAAAGTAAGGAATATGAGCCCAAAACATCAATGCCGCATATACCGCTCCAAGAGACGCGGCTGCGAACAGGCGACGGCGGGACGGGTTGATGCGGCGCACTTTGGCGGTTGTCATCAGCACGACACCGTCAACGGCCAGGTTGGTCAGAAAGACAAGATCCACATATACGGTCATACGAAGCCCCCATCCTTCATTGCCCGGAACATCTCCAAACATGCAGGCCGGGATGGATGAAACCAGTATAATCGCTTTCAAATTCGGAGTCTGTCTAATCTTGCCAGCCTAATCCACCTTTTTTTGTCGAGTTGAGGAAAAAAAATGCTCCCGTTCTACATAACGTAGAACGGGAGCTTTATTTGCATGATTTAAGAATTAGTCAGCGGTCGCCGCGAGGACGATTTCTCAAAAATGCGGGAATATCCAATTGGTCGCTTGATACATTTTGGTTGCCGAAAGGACGTAAATTGTTTGTCTGACGATTTTCATTGCTATGCCCGCCGCTCAGATCGGGCTGAGTCTGCGTTTGAGTCGCTGCGGCCGAAGGATTTACCGGACGACGAGTAGGGCCTTTATGCTCAAAGCCGGTCGCGATGACGGTAACTTTGATTTCTTCCTTCAAGCTGTCGTCGATCATCGCGCCGAAAATCATGTTGACTTCCGGATCGGATGCGGCAATTACGATTTCAGCCGCTTCGTTCACTTCGTACAGGCTGAGGTTAGATCCGCCTGTAATGTTCATGATAACGCCGCGCGCGCCTTCGATCGACGTCTCTAGCAGCGGGCTCATAATCGCTTTCCGAGCAGCCTCCATCGCGCGATTCTCGCCGGTGGCTTGCCCTATGCCCATCAGCGCGGAACCGCGCTCGGACATGATCGTCTTTACGTCCGCGAAGTCCAAGTTGATCAGGCCGGGAACGGCAATCAAATCGGAAATGCCCTGGACCGCTTGACGAAGGACGTTATCCGCTTCGCGGAAAGCTTCCAGCATCGGCGTCTTCTTGTCCACGATTTCAAGCAGCCGGTCGTTAGGAATAACGATCAGCGTATCGACTTTCTCTTTCAGCGCTTCGATGCCCATCTCGGCTTGCATCGAACGCTTGCGGCCTTCGAATGTAAACGGGCGGGTAACGACCCCGACTGTCAATGCGCCGCTTTCTTTAGCCAGCTCGGCAATGACCGGAGCAGCCCCTGTACCGGTTCCTCCGCCCATCCCCGCCGTTACGAACACCATGTCGGCAGAGCGCAGCGAATTGGTAATAAACTCTCGGGATTCTTCGGCCGCCTTTTTGCCAACCTCCGGATTCGCCCCCGCGCCAAGGCCGCGCGTCAGCTTGTCCCCGATCTGCAGCTTCTGCTCGGACTTCGTAAGGTTCAGCGCCTGAGCGTCTGTGTTTACCGTAACAAACTCGACGCCTTTGACGCCGTTCTCGATCATCCGGTTTACAGCGTTGCTGCCGCCGCCGCCGACCCCAATGACCTTAATTTTTGCAAGTGGTTCCATCTCAAAATCAAACTCCAACATATTAGTAAACTCCTCCTTGCTTCGCATGAATGGTTCCTCATAAGCGGCGGCTTAAATAAATTCCTTGAACATGTTTTTGAACCATTCAACAATGCCAGGCTTGGGTTCCGCTGTAGCGCCGCCGGCTGCCGCTTTGGCTTTCGGAGTACGCTTCGGTCCGGTTGCGCCGCGCGTTCTGACGTATTTGGTCACATACTGAATCATGCCGACACCGCTGCTGAAGGAAGGATCCCTAACACCGATGTAATCCGGGACTGCGATTCTGACATTCGATTCCAGTTCAATTTGGGCTAGCGGAAGAACGCTTGGCAAAGAAACTGAACCGCCTGTCAGTACGTAACCGTTGATTTTGTCATGATAGCCTAGACGTTTCACTTCCTGACGGATCATCTGGAAAATTTCCTGCATGCGAGGCTCGATAATGTTCGCAAGGTCGAATTGGGAGAATTCCTTCTCCATGTTGCTTCCGACCCTCATTACCTTGAACTTCTGATCCTCGGCGGCATCGTCGATACGGGCGCACCCGTACTTCAGCTTGATTTTCTCCGCGTGTTCCGTCTGGGTCTTAAGTCCGTAGCAAATATCGCTGGTCACGTAATCTCCGCCGATCGGCAACGTGGACACGGCTGAAAGGCTGCCGCCTTCGAAAATCGCCAAAGTCGTCGAACCCGCGCCAATATCAGCAAGAACGGTGCCCATCTGCTTCTCGTCTTTCGTTAAAGCCATCATTCCCGAAGCCAGCGACATCAAAATTAAACCGGATATTTTCAGACCCGCCTTCTCGACGCATCTCATCAGGTTATGTATGGCCGCTTTCGTTCCCGTAATGATCGTGCATTCCACTTCAAGACGAACGCCAATCATGCCTCGCGGATCTTGAATGCCCGCAAGTCCGTCAACTAGAAACTGCTTCGGAACGAGTCCGATAATTTCCCGCTCGGGCGGCAGGGCAACCACTTTAGCCGCTTGCAAAACACGCTCGATATCTTCTTCGCCAATCTCCCTGTCTTCATTGGAAACGGCTACGACTCCGTGATTGCTCTGCAAAGCGATGTGATTGCCGGTAATCCCTACGTAAACTTCGCTGATTCCTATTCCAACCATGCGTTCTGCATGATCGACGGCGTTACGGATGGATTGAACGGTTTGGTCAATATCGACAATGGCGCCTTTACGAATTCCGTCCGAATCTGCGGAACCGACGCCAATGATGTTAATGGCCCCGTTGCTGATCTCCCCGATAATCACCCGGATTTTCGAAGTTCCGATATCCAGGCTGACGATGAGGTCATTGTTGCTCAACCGGTGGCACCTCCTGTAAATCGATGAAAATGGCCGCGAACAAGGGATGCTTCCTCATACATATTCCACGTCCGCAGGGTTTTCCCTCTTTTTTCAACAATTTTTTTAGTTTATATGGCAAGGCCGTAATTCGGCCTTCTCAGCGACTCTCCGCTTTTGCCCATAAATGAAATTTTATCATTCTTTTCGAGGATTGAGTAGAGTCCTTTTCCTTAAGTTTATCGGCTTTCGCAGCCTACTCGGCAACAATTTCCGTGGAATACGGAGAATAATAGTCCACATCCAACATCGTTATCTTTCCAGGCTCGCGGTTTTGCACGATATCGCTCAAATAAGCGATTTTATCCTTTAACAGCTCGATTGATGTCGTCACTTCGAATCGCGAACGCGTGAACATCTTGATCCGTTTCGGATAGGAGACCGACGGATCCGGTTGAATCTCGGACAAATCCGATAACAAATATCCGGGCAAATCGCCGAGCGCCTTGCACAGTTCCGCCATATTCGCGTCGTCCGCTTTCCATCCGGACAATATCGGCTTGTCCGGCAGCTTTCCTTTCGGCATAGGCAGCATCAGTCCGTTCGATAGAATAGCAGAGATGCTTCCATCCGTAGAAAGTCTAACGGCCACCTGCGGATATTCCTTCACTTCAACGCTGACGACTCCCGGGAAGTTTTTGACGATCAGTACGCTTTCTATCGGCTTCAGCTCATTCGCGCGCTGTCTCAATTTACTGATTCCAGGGAAGAAAAATGAGTCGCCGGGAGCAATGTCCAACGCTCCGACAATCTCCTCCCGGCTGACGAACTCGTTTCCCGTCACTTGAATTTCTCCTATTTTCGACAAAGGGGAACGGAAGAAGAGCACGATTAGGAGGATGGCCGCCAATGCGATCAACAGCCGAATCAGCCTTTGACCGCGCCGGGAGCGCGGCTGTGCCGTCTCCTTCTTCAGCGCGGGAATTTTTTCGCTCACGATTGTTCCCCCTTGTTTTGACGTGTCTTTAGACCCATGACTAACGACGCAATTTTATAAAACTCATTAAGAAGCCCCGCAGCGGAAGTAAGCTTCTGCAGCGGGACCTATTCCTGTGGTTCGTTAGCTGAACACTTTGCTCCGGTGAACTTCGCGCTTAATATTGCCGCCGATGCGCTGGAACATCTCTTCGATTCGGTCATAACCCCGATCGATGTGATGAATCTGTTCAACGACCGTTGTGCCTTGCGCCACCAGCCCGGCGACGACAAGCGCGGCTCCGGCTCGTAGATCGGTCGCTTCGACGGTCGTGCCGTACAACTGCGGCACTCCGCGAATAAAGGCGTTGTTCAGATCGACTCGGATGTCCGCTCCCATGCGGCACAATTCGTCCACATGCTTAAAGCGCCCCTCGAACACCGTCTCCTTCAGCACGCTCACCCCGTCGGCCAACGCCAGCAACGTCATTACCTGTGCCTGCATATCGGTCGGGAATGCCGGGTAAGGCGAGGTGACGATCCGGTCTACCGCTGTCGGCCGTTTGAAGGCGCCGATTCTCATTATATCATTGCCTACCTCGATTTGAACACCGGCGCGGCGGAGAACGTGAACAAGAGAGGTCAAATGGCTCGGATTCGTATTCTCTAGCGTTACTTCTCCTCGGGTAGCCGCGGCGGCTACCATGACAGTTCCGGTAACGATCCGGTCGGGGATCACCTCGAAGTCGCAGCCGTATACACGGTCAACCCCGTCGATCGTAATCGTGTCCGTTCCGGCTCCGCTAACTTGCGCGCCCATTCGATTAAGAAAATGCTGCAAATCCTGGATTTCCGGCTCTCTGGCCGCGCCGATGATCGTTGTCCGGCCGCGCGCCAGAACAGCCGCCATCATAATATTTTCCGTTGCGCCGACGCTGGGAAAATCCAGGCTGATCTCCGCGCCCTGCAGCCGACGGGACGAGCATACGATTCTGCTGCCCTTTTCTTCGATTCTCGCGCCAAGCGCGGCCAAGCCGCGCAAATGCAAATCGATCTTTCTCTCACCGATCGCGCATCCCCCTGGCTGATAGAGCTCGACTTCTCCAAATCTTGCAAGAAGCGGCCCCATCAAAAACACCGAGGAACGCATTCTGCGCATCAGCGTCTCCGGAATGTGCGAGGATGTCGCGACTGTCGTTTCGACTGTCACCACCGTATCCTGATGCCGGGCCTTGCACCCGAGATCCCGCAAAATATCCAGCATGACCTCGATATCGAGCAGTCTGGGAACGTTGCGGATCGTCACTTCTCCTTCCGCGAGCAAGCTGGCAGCCAAAATCGGCAAAGCGGCATTTTTGGCTCCATGGATACGGATGGTGCCCGAAAGCGGGTTCCCGCCTTCAATCACCAAATTGTCCAAGGGATTCACCTCCGGGTTACCGCTCACCCATCATGAGAACCTCTGTTACGAGTGTTATTCCATAGGTTTGTTTGACGATTTGCTGCACCTTCCCGATGAGGGTGAGGACGTCCTCGGCCTTAGCGCCTCCGTGGTTAACGATAAAGTTGGCGTGCATCTGGGACACTTCGGCCGCTCCTTCGCGCAGCCCCTTCAGCCCGGCCGCCTCGATCAGCCTTGCGGCATGATCGTTCGGCGGATTGCGGAAGACGCTGCCCGCACATGCCATCTGCAGAGGCTGGGTGCGACGCCTGCGATCCTTGTACGTCGCCAAAGCTGCCGCGATTTCCTTGCGATCTCCTTGCGCCAGGCGAAACTCCGCCCGAGTAACGATGCCTCGGCGCTCCTGCAAAATGGAATGGCGATAGGAGAACTTCATCTCCGCATTCCCTAGCACCTCTCTGCTTCCGTCTTCCCACACGATGCTGGCCGACTGTAAGATACGTGAAATGTCCGATCCGTGCGCTCCGGCATTCATATAGACGGCGCCTCCTACCGATCCTGGAATACCTCCCGCGTATTCCAGGCCGGTAAGCCCTTCTTTACCGGCCATCACCGACAGCTTGATGAAGGAGTACGATGCTCCTGCGACCACCGTCTCGCCGTCGAATCGCAGCTCATCGAAACCGCCGCCAAGCTTGATGACCGCCCCTCGGACTCCTTTGTCGGATACCAGCGTATTGGATCCGCGACCTAGCACGCACCACGGAACTCCGTGAACCGCGCATAGCCGCAGTACTGCCTCGAGCTCCTCTTCGTTTGCGGGAACGATCAGCGCGTCCGCAGGTCCGCCGATTTTCCAGGTCGTATGTTTGGACAGCGGTTCGTTCTCCAGAACCTGAGCGACTCCCGCCTGTTTCAGCTCAGCAATCCACTGCTGCATGGTCCATCCTCCTTCCAAGTCCTTCGGGAACTCGCGTCGCTGCCTCGCCTGCCGGTCAGACATTCACGATCACGCTGTATCTTATGACGGCTGGGCGGGGGTGGTGACAAACGCCCAATTGCCGGCCCCTTCGAAGGACATTCTCTTATTATTTTCGTTGTAAGCCCACGATTTGATTGTAAATGATAGACGCTGATTCCGGCATTCCCAGGCTTCGGGACGCGGAGGCCATCGCCTGCTGACGCTTCCGATCGCCCATGATGGCGGCAATGCCTCCGAACAGCGTTTCTCCGCTAAGATTCCGTTCGAGAATCATGTCCGCAGCTCCGGCGTTCATCAAGCTTCTCGCATTCGCTTCTTGATGATTGTTCGTCACGTTCGGAGACGGGACGATCAGCGACGGCAGCCCCAGCGACGTTACCTCGGCAAGGAAAGACGCCCCGGCGCGGCCGACATAGAGCGACGACGCGGCCAGCACGTCCGGCATGCCCGCGATATACGGAAGCACCTTGACTCGGCTGGAATTCCCTTGGAAAGCGGCGGATACGGCGCTTTCGGTTTCCCGGTAAAATCTCTCGCCGGTCACGAACACGAAGTGCACATCCGGCAGCTTCCCGATCAACGCCAGCATGCGAACAAACGCCTCGTTCAGCGCGCGCGCTCCCCCGCTTCCGCCTACAATCAGCACGAACGGCGTATCCGGAGCTAATCCGAGCGAAGCGAAGCCTGAGCGGCGATCCGCCTTCAGCACTCGAGTCGCGCACGGATTGCCCGCATAAACTACGTTTCTGCATTTCAAAAAATGCGGCTCCGATTCCTTAAAGCTCACTGCCACACCGTCGACGTAACGGCTTAAAAATTTGTTGGTCAAGCCCGGCAGCACGTTCTGCTCGTGGATGAGCGTCGGAATGCCGAGACGAGACGCGGCGTACACGACCGGGCCGCATACGTAACCTCCGGTTCCGATGACGACGTCCGGCTTAAACTTCCTGAGCAGCTCCTTGGAGCGGGACACGCCCTTGAGAAAACGCATGACCGTTTTCACGTTCTCCAGCGACAGCGACCTGCGGAAGCCGGTAATCGTTATATTTTCAAACGCGATTCCCTGCTCCGGCACGATTCGGCCTTCCAGACCGCGGCTCGTGCCGATATAGAGCAACGATGAACCCGGCTCTCTCTCCGAAATTTCCCGGCCGATCGCCAGCGCAGGGTAAATATGCCCTCCGGTGCCTCCTCCGGTCAACACGACGCGCATTTCTATCACCTCGAATAACGGGATAAATTAAGTAAAATTCCGAGCGCCGTCAGCAGCAGCGTAAGCGACGAGCCTCCATAGCTGACGAGCGGCAGCGTAACGCCGGTAATCGGCAGCAAGCCGATGACGACGCCGATGTTAATGAGCACCTGCACCGCGAAAATGCCGACGATGCCCGTAGCCAGCAAGCTTCCGAACGGGTCGGTCAGCGTAATGGCCGTTCTCATCCCCCGCCAGATGAGCAGCAGAAACAATAAAATAAGCAGCGAGCCTCCGATAAAACCGAGCTCTTCGGCCAAAATCGAAAATATAAAGTCCGTCTGCGGTTCGGGCAAATAGTTATATTTCTGGCGGCTCATCCCGAGCCCGAGCCCGACCAGGCCGCCTGGCCCGATCGCGTACAGCGATTGAATCGATTGATAGCCCGCTCCTTGCGGATCCTGCCACGGATCGAGAAAAGCGGTAATCCGCTGCAGCCGGTAGGGAGCGGCCAAGATCAGCCCCACCAGGCCGGCCACGCCGATCATGGCGAGGCCCGCCAGATGGGACAATCTCGCCCCGGCGACGTAGATGGCCAGCAGCGCGGCCCCGATCATGACGGTGCCCGTTCCGAGATCGGGCTGCAGCATAATGAGCGCGAACGCCGCCCCCAGAATGCCGAGAGGCGGCAGCAGCCCTTTCGTAAAATCGGTAATTTGATTTTGCCTCTCGGACAGCAGCTTGGCAATAAACAAAATCATCGCAAGCTTCATAAATTCGGAAGGCTGGATGCCGAACGAGCCGATGCCTAGCCAGCTTCGCGCGCCCCCGCGCACAACGCCGACTCCCGGCACAAGTACGATGATAAGCAGACCAAAGCAGATCAGCAGCGCGGGCGCCGCCCATTTGCGCCAGAACGTATACTCTACATTCATCGTTACGAACATGGAAGCTATGCCGAGCACGGCAAAGATCAGCTGCCTTTTTACATAGTAATACGAATCCCCGTAGTCATGAAAAGCCGCCACAGCGCTGGCGCTATACACCATCACGACACCGATGGCCAGTATGCCTAACGTTGCGGCGATCATCCATACATCTGGAACGGAGCGGGACTTGGCCATGAACCGGACACCTCGCGATTTGCAAGAGTGGGGACGAGCCCCCTCTTACAGCGTATGCGCCGATTGCTTAAAAATGCGGCCCCGATCCTCGTAGGAAGAAAACATGTCCCAGCTTGCGCAGGCCGGCGACAGGAGCACAATGTCTCCCGGCTCGGCCATGGCTGCAGCTTCCTGTACGGCTCTTCGGAGCGTTTGCTCGGCGTCCTCTACAGGTTCGACGATTTTCACATCCGTTAAACCGGCCAGCCCGGCAACGCGCGCAAGCTTCTCCCTTGTCTCGCCAAGCGTCGCCAATCCCTTCACCCGGTCGCGGAAAATCGGCAGCAGCTCCATGTAGTCGGAGCCGCGATCCAGACCGCCCGCGATCAGAATAAGCGGCGACGGCAGAGACAGAATCGACATCGTCGTCGCCATCGGGTTCGTCGCCTTCGAGTCGTTATAATACTTTACGCCGCCGAACGTGCCGACGTATTCCAGACGATGCTCCACGCCGCGGAAAGCGCGCAGCGGCTCCACGAGCCGCTCCGGCTCGGCGCCGGCCGCCAGCGCGATGGCAATCGCCGCCAAAGCGTTAGCCGCGTTATGCCGTCCCGGAATGCCCAGCTCGGCAACGCGCAGGATGCGTCGTTCCGTGCCGCTGCCGTCCCGACTGACGATCCAACGCTCGGCATCCTCTTCGTCTTCGGCTTCATCCTCCGCCGGACGAATGGCCGCATACGGCGGATCGATCATGACGCCTGCATTGAGCGTTCTCGTAACGGAGAACGGGAAGGCGCGGCCCTTGAAGGAAGCCGCCAGACGGCGACAGGTCTCGTCATCCTCGTTGTAGACGGAAATATCGTCAGCGGTTTGATTTTCGAACAATTTCGCCTTTGAGTCGACATAGTCTTCCATCGAGCCGTGATAGTCCAGATGCGTCTCAGCCACGTTCAGCAGGCAGGCGATGCGCGGCCGAAAATCGGTTGTGCCTTTCAGTTGAAAGCTGCTTAGCTCGGCAACCAGCCAGCCGTCCGGCTCGACCTCCAGCGACGCCTCGCTAAGCGGGCGTCCGATGTTGCCGGCTATGAGCGGCTTGAGGCCCGCCTCTTCGAGCAGCACGCCGGTCAGCGTCGTCGTTGTCGTCTTGCCGTTGGAGCCGGTAATACCCACAATCGGCGCAGGCGACAGTTGCCCCGCTACCTCCACCTCGCTTACCACCTCCACACCAAGCCGGAGCGCTTCGACAATCGGCGGCGCAGTGTACGGAATGCCCGGATTTTTGACAAGCAGCGCCGTTGACTCCGTTACGAGCCCGTCCGGATGATGCCCGCACACAACAGAAATGCCCAAAGCCGTCAATTCGTCGGCTTCGGGGCATTGATCCCGCTCCTTCTTATCGTTCACAACGACGTTGGCGCCGACGTCGTGGAACAGTTTGGCGGCGGCTACGCCGCTTCTCGCCAGACCGAGGACGACGACTTGCCGTCCGCGGTAATTAGTCAGCTGCATCATTCGCGTTAAAACTCCTTTAGCTCGCTTTGAACAACAATAGTCCGGCGCCCGCCAACAGCAGTCCGACAAACCAGAAGGTTGTCACGACGCGCCATTCGGACCAGCCCGACAGTTCGAAATGGTGATGAATCGGGCTCATCTTAAATACCCGCTTGCCTCTCGTCTTAAACGAAGTGACTTGAATAATGACGGACAGCATCTCAAGCACGAACACGCCTCCGATGACGACGAGCAGCAGCTCCGTCTTCGTCAAAATCGCGATTCCCGCAATGCCTCCGCCCAAGCCTAACGATCCCGTGTCTCCCATAAAAATTTTGGCGGGATGCGCGTTGTAGACGAGGAAGCCGAGCACCGCTCCGACAACCGCGGCGCTGAACACCGCCGATTGAGGCTGAGCCGCCTCCACGGCCACGACGGCGAACGCCCCGAATGCGAGGGCGCTTGTCCCGGCCAGCAGTCCGTCCAAGCCGTCCGTGAAATTGACGGCATTGGTCGCGCCGAGGAACATAACGACTACCAATAAATAGTATGCCCAGCCGAAGTCCAAAGACCAATCCGTGCCGGGAACGCTCACGACGGTGCTGTGGCCCATATCGATCAAGATCCAACAGAAGATGGCGGAAAACAGCAATTGGCCAAGCAGCTTTTGTTTCGCGGTTAAACCCAGCGACCTTTTAAGCGCGATTTTGATGTAATCGTCGAGAAAACCGATCAGGCCAAAGCCTAAGCAAGCGACGATCAGCGCCCAATACTGAGGGCCGCGATCGGCAAAGCGAAGGAACGCGATCGTGAGCGCAACTAGAATAATGATGCCGCCCATCGTCGGCGTTCCCGATTTTTTCAAGTGGGACTCGGGTCCGTCGGTGCGAACCTGCTGTCCGAATTTCAGTCTGCGCAAAAGCGGAATGAACAGAGGTCCGATCAGCACCGCCAGCACAAAGGATACGCCTAACGTCCATAATACCGATGTGTAGTCCATGCCGTCACTGTCCGCCCCCTCTTTGCAGCGTCGTTACGATTTCTTCCATTTTCATGCCCCTCGATGCTTTGACGAGCACTAAATCGTCCGGAGAAAGCGCGGTGAGCAGATACTCGCCAAGAGCTTTCTTGTCGTCGAAATAGAGAACGTCTTGATCTTCAAATTTTGTGCGCGCTTCCTCGTAAATTTGCTTGGATCGCGGTCCGTACAGCAGCGCCCGATCCACCTTGGCGCGATCCAGGTAGCGCCCGATGTCGCCGTGCAGCTCCAGTTCGCCGTCGCCGAGCTCCAGCATATCGCCAAGCACGACCCATTTGCGGCGATAGCCGGACAGCTCCGCCACCAGATCGATTGCCGCCCTGACCGACGTCGGGCTGGCGTTGTAGGCGTCGTTGAGAATGACCGCCCCGTTCCAGGCGGCGCTCCGCTCGATGCGCATCCCCGTCAGCTTGGTCATCTTAAGCCCTTCGCCGATCGCTTCCGCGGACAGGCCCAGCAAGCGGCCCACGGCTACCGCGGCCAGCGCGTTTACCGCATTATGCCGCCCGGGGATCGGCAGCTCGAATGCCGCCTCCAGCTCGCCCGTCGCCGTAAACCGCGTTCCCTCCGCCGTCACGCGAACGTAGCGCGCGACCCAGTCGCTGCCGGCGTTCTCGCCAAACGTGATCAGCTTCGTCCCTGCGGTTACAGGCCGCTCCGCCAGCGCTTCCGCAAGCAGCGGCTCGTCGCCGCAATAAACAAGCGCGCCGCCCGGCTTCAGCCCTTCGGCGATTTCCAGCTTCGCCTGGGCGATCCCTCGCCGCGAGCCGAGCTGAAGTAAATGCGACTCGCCGATATTCGTAATCACTGCGATGTCCGGACTGGCTAACCGGGTGAGCAGCGAAATTTCCCCAAAGCCGCTCATCCCCATCTCCAGTACAAGCGCTTCGGTATTCGCCGGCGCACTTAGAATCGTAAGCGGGAGCCCGATATGATTATTGTAATTGCCTTCGGTTTTATGTACAAGAAACGATGTCGCCAATACGGACGCAATCAGGTCCTTGGTCGTCGTCTTGCCGTTGCTGCCGGTGATCGCGACCACTTTCGCGGCAGTAAGCCGCTCGCTTAAAAAAGCCGAAGCCAGCCGCTGCAGCGCCTCCAGCGTGTCCGGCACGAGAATAAGCGGAAGGTCCAAGCCCTCCGGCTGCGGAACCGCAGCGTCCCACAGCGCGGCTGCCGCCCCCGCCTCGCTTGCCGTAATGATATAATCATGTCCGTCGAACCGTTCTCCCCTCAAAGGAACGAACAACTGGCCCGGACGAATGCTGCGCGTATCGGTCGATACGCCGGACAGGAGCTGCTCCTCGCCAACGGTCGTATCGCAGACAATCTCCAACGCACCGACCCAATCGGCCATTTGCCGAACTGTTGCCTGCATCACCGCATCCGACTCCTTATCGCTTCTTTCGCCACAAGGCGATCGTCGAAATCGTGCGTTTCCCGACCGATGATCTGGTAAGTCTCATGGCCTTTCCCCGCAATCAATACTACATCGCCGGGGCTTGCCCGATCAACCGCTTTTTCGATCGCCGCGCGCCGATTAGGCTCTAGCTCGTAGCTCGCAGCCACAACGCCCGCTTCCTTTAGCCCCGCTTCGATGTCTCGCAAAATAAGATTCGGGTCCTCCGTACGGGGGTTATCGCTCGTCACGATAATGTCGTCGGCCAGCTCTGCCGCAATTCGTCCCATGATCGGGCGCTTCTTGGCGTCGCGGTCGCCGCCGCAGCCGAAGACGCAGATGATCTTTCCCGTCGCAAGCTCCTTCACCGTGTTCAGCACATTTTCGAGTCCGTCGGGCGTATGCGCATAATCGACGATGACGGCGTACTGTTGTCCGGCGTCAACCGGCTCCACGCGTCCGGGAACGCCCGCAATGCTCTCCAGGCTGTTGACGGCCGCATCCAAGCCGATTCCTTCGCACCGAGCTGCTGCCAGCGCTGCAAGCGCGTTATATACATTAAACTTGCCGACGAGCTTCAGATTCACCGGCCGACTGCCGAAAGGGGAATCGAGACGGAAGGACGTGCCCGCAGCGGTTATCGCGACATTGGAAGCGCGCAGGTCGGCCTCGTTCTCAATACCGTACGTCAGCACCTCTGCGGAGGTCAACTGCGCGAAACGGGCCGACGCACTGTCGTCGGCGTTCAGCACCGCAAATTTGCGTTCGCCGGCATTGTCGGAGTATACATTGCCGAGCCGTGAGAAAAACAGCCCCTTGGCCGCTTCGTACGCCTCCATCGTGCCGTGATAATCGAGATGGTCCTGCGTCAGGTTGGTGAAGATCGCCGTCCGGAAATCGCAGCCTCGCACACGACCCTGGTGAAGCGCGTGCGAGGACACTTCCATAACGCAGCGCTGCGTGCCGGCTTCAACCATGCCATGCAATATCTTCTGCAATTCCAGCACGTCGGGCGTCGTTCCCGACATCGGGAAGCTCTGGCCCGCGTAGCGGGTCTCGATCGTACCGATCACGCCGGCAGAGACGCCCGCGTCCGCCCATATGCGCTCGATCAAATATGTTGTCGTCGTCTTGCCGTTCGTACCCGTTACGCCGACCGGCTTCAGCTTATGGGAAGGACGCCCGTAATAATAATCGGAGATTTGAGCCAGGGCGCGCCGGGTATCCGGCACGATAAGCTGCGGCGCGGCGACCGGCAGCTCGCGCGAGACGACAAGCGCCGCCGCTCCCTGCACCAGCGCCAGTTCGGCGTAATCGTGTCCGTCCACCGTATGGCCGGGAAGACAGAAGAAGAGGCAGCCCGGCCCCGCCTTGCGAGAGTCGGCCTCCAGGCTTCGAATGTCGACGGAATCGTCGCCGACGATCCGGGCAAGCAGCAATTGTTGAGAGAGTTCTAGCAGTTTCATTGGAAATAGGCCTCCTGACGGCCTGATAGGGCCGATATAGCGTACAATCATTATGGTCCAACGAGCGGTCTTCATTCAAGAGGATGAGCAAAGTTTAATTCGCCGCACCGAGATAAATTCGGATAACCGACCCTTGCTCCACCCTTGCTCCGGCAGCGGGAGCTTGTCGCACGACCGTCGATCCGCTGCCGGAAGCCGACAGTTGAAAGTTCGAATTCATATCCTCGTAAATGTCGGACACAGTCTTGCCGACGAGATTCGGCACGGTTACGGTACGCGGCTCGCCGTACTTGTATTCCTTCTCTACCTGATTGCTGCGGGGCTCGACCCCCAGATAAGGCAAGGCGTCCGCCATAATATTGCGAACGATCGGCGCCGCAACGACGCCGCCGAACTGAATGCCCTGCGGATTGTCTACGGCGACGTAAACGATCAACTGCGGATCGTCGGCGGGTGCGAAGCCGATGAACGATACGATGTGCTCGTTCTTGGAATAGCGACCGCCCACCACCTTCTGCGCCGTTCCCGTTTTGCCTCCTACCCGATAGCCGTTCAGGAAGGCTTTCGCCCCCGTCCCTTGCGCAACCACCTTCTCCAGCGCCTCCCGCACCTTCTTGGACGTTTCCTCCGAGACGACCTGACGAACGAGCTCCGGCTTCGTCTCCTCGAGAAGAATGCCGGTCTCCGGCTGGATCCACGACTTGGAAACGAACGGCTTATATAGCTTGCCTCCGTTAATCGCCGCCGACACGGCGGCGATCTGCTGAATCGGCGTCACCGACACGCCTTGGCCGAACGAAGTCGTCGCGAGCTCGACCGGTCCGACCTGCTTAAGCTTAAACAAAATGCCGGTCGCTTCCCCTTGCAGATCGATGCCCGTCTTTGCGCCGAAGCCGAAATCTTTAATATACGAAAACAGCTTCTCCTTGCCCAGGCGGTTGCCCAGCGTAACAAAGCCGGGGTTGCAGGAATTTTCCACGACCTCGAGAAACGTCTGGCTGCCGTGGCCGCCAGGCTTCCAGCATCTCAGCTTCGCGCCGGCCACTTCGATGTAGCCCGGATCGTAAAAGCGCTCGTGCTCCAGATTCACCTTCTTCTCCTCAAGCGCGGCGGCGAGCGTAATGATTTTGAAGGTAGAGCCCGGCTCGTACGTCATCCAGATCGGCAAATTCCGGTTGTAGACCTCCGCCGGAACCTCCTGGTAGTTGGCGGGCTCGAACGTGGGCCGGCTGCCCATCGCGTATACTTCGCCCGTATTCGGATTCATCGCGATGGCGATGACGCCGTCCGGTTGATACTGCAGCACCGCCTGATCCAGCTCACGCTCCACAACCGACTGGATCGTCTGATCGATCGTCAACTGCAGCGTAAGCCCGTCCTGCGGCGGCACGTATTGATCCGAAGACTGCGGCATCTTCCGCCCGGCGGCGTCCGATAAATAGGAGACGCTTCCTCTAAGCCCCGTCAGGCGCTGGTCGTATTTCAGTTCAAGGCCGGTCAATCCCTGATTATAGCTGCCCGTAAAACCAAGCACATGGGAAGCCAAGCTGGCGTATGGATAATAACGCTTGTTGTCTTCCGTCACCACGATGCCGGGCAGAACGAGATTGCGAATTTCCTGCGCCTTCTCCATCGTCATTTTCCGCCCTCCGGGCTTCAGTTCGACGCTCGAGGCCCGTTTGGACAATTTCTCGAACAGCTGATCCTCGGACATGCCCAACAGTCCGGCCAACAATCTAGCCGTCGCACGCTTGTCCTTGATTTGCACCGGGACGGCGTAGATCGTCGGGGAACTGACGTTATAGGCGAGACGTACTCCATTGCGATCCACGATCTCGCCGCGCTTCGCCTCGAACGGAATGTTCCGCCGCCAGGATTCCTCGGCTTTCTTCGCAATCTCGTCGCCGGCCCACAGCTGCACGTAGCCGAGTCTGATGACAAGCGCGGCAAAAGCGAACACGGCGAACACAAGCGCAATATACAGTCGTTTGCGGACCGTCACCTGCGATATCTTTTTCACGATAAAACCCCCTTACCCGGGAACGTCTGCAAGGCTTTCGCCTTGTTCCAGACTATTCCGCGGACAAGAGGGTTAGAACAAGCCCCGTCATTCGGCGCCGGCTTCCTCCGTTTGCGAATCCGCATCGGACGAGGCTTGGTCGCCCGCCTCCGTATTCTCCCCTTCGGCTGTATTCGCGTCGGACGGAGCGGGCTGATCCTGGGCGGCAAGCGTCAAACGCAGCGTCCAGCGGTCGCCCTCCTTCTCCGCCTTCTGCGAAACGACGTAACCTTCCCCTTCGACTTTGGCAGTCACCTGGAGCAGCGTGCACATTTCCAGCGCGTCGCGCAACGACAGGCCGGTCAGATCGGGAACGTTGCCCGGCTTCGTATCCGTCAACAAGTAGATGCGCTGGGTAGCCGGCAGAACGCTGCCGCCCTTCGGCAGCTGCTGCAGCACCTTGGTCCCCTTGCCGAGCACGCCGTACGGAAATTTGCTCTGTCCCAGTCTATCGCGCGCCTGAGCGACCGTCATCTCCGTCACGTCCGGAACGGTTGCCGTCAACACCGTCTTCTTACCCCCGTTTGTAGACGACACGCCGGCTCCGGCGGCCTCGGCATTTTCCCGGTCCTGCTCGTTCAGCTTAGGCTCAATTCCAAGCTTCTGCAGCGATTTGATCATAATTTCTTTGAAAATCGGACCGGCAACCGAACCGCCGCCGGCATTGTCGATCTGCGGCTCGTCGACGAGAACGTACAGCACAACCTTCGGGTTTTCGACCGGCGCATAACCGATAAACGATACGACATATTTGTTTTTGGCATAGCCGCCGGCTTCGCCTCGCGAAACCTTCTGCGCCGTACCCGTCTTGCCGGCGATCCGGTAGCCCGGCGTATAGACGATCCGCCCCGTTCCGTCCTTCAAGTCGCTGACGACTTGCTCCAAATACAATCCGACTTGACGCGAGGTCTCCGGAGAGATGACTTGTCGCACGAGCTTGGGCTCCGTCACGACTTTGTCGCCCGTATTCGGATCGCTGATTGACTTCACCAGATGCGGCTGCAGCAATCTGCCTCCGTTAGCGACGGCCGCAACCGCAGCGACCTGCTGAATCGGCGTAACCAATACTTTGCCCTGCCCGAAAGTCGCCGTGGCGACCTCGGAAGGCCAGTCGAGACTGAAGGGCCTCGACACCTCATTCGGCAGCTCGATGCCTGTCTTCTGTCCGAAACCAAAATCGTTAATGTATTTGACTAACCGCTCCTTGCCCAGCATCTGATAGCCAAGCTTAACGAAAGCCACGTTACTGGAGTGCTTAAGACCTTCCAGATATGTGATCATGCCGTTTTCGCCCCAGCCAATCCCGTTGTTGTGGTCTTTGATCGGCCTGTCCTTCTCGCTGTATTTGATCGAGCCCGATTTATAATAAGCGTTCGGATCGAACAGCCCTTCCTCGACCGCCCCGGCCAGCGTCACGATCTTAAATGTCGAGCCCGGCTCGTACAGCGATTGAATCGCGTTATTGCGGAAAGCGGACAAATCCTCCGCCTTATCCCAGTATGAATTCGGATTAAAATCGGGCAAGCTCGCCATCCCGAGAATTTCCATCGTGCTCGGGTCGGCGGCAATCGCCGTCATACTGATCGGCTTATATTTGTCGTAGGCCGTCCTCAAAGCTTCTTCGATATAGAACTGGATATCCTCGTCGATCGTCAGCGTCACGTCCTTGCCGTCGAGCGGCTGCTTGTAATCAACCTTCCCGTTCGGCAACTGCATCCTCGCGCCGTCTTTCTGATACTTAATATAGCCTTCGGAGCCGCTGAGCTCCTCGTTCAGCTTCTTCTCCAGTCCGAGAACCGCCACGCCTTCCTTGTCCTCGTAGCCGAGAATATGCGAGGCCAACTCGTCTTTCGGATAATAGCGCTTCTTCTCTTCCATAAAATAGAGCCCGACATCCGTCTTGATGCCAGTTATATTGCGCAGCTCTTCGCGAAACGCGTCGAGCCGATCTTTGAGCTTCTTGTCGACCTTCCAGCCGTACGGACGAATTTCGCGCTGGTCGCGATACTCTCCGTTGTCCTTCTGGGAAGTAATCGCCTTCCTCAATTCGTCCTCGGGCGCGCCGAGCACGTTGTGCAGCTTCGAGACGATGCGATCCGCCATCCGCCATTGCGGATGCTCCTGCTCGAACTTGGCGATCAGCTTCGGATTCACCGCGATCGTGTAGGCTGCCGCATCGGCGGCCAACACCCTTCCATCGCGATCGAGAATCCTCCCGCGCTCCTGCTTAAGCGTCTCGCTCGCATTCCACGCCTTCATCGCTTCTCCTGCCCAGAAATCGGCCTTAACGACTTGAACCCAATATACTTTTCCAATCAAACCGACAAAAAGGAGGGTGAATACCCCTCCCGCCAGCAACGTTCTTAGCTTGATTCTTTTAGCCATTGTCATATTTTTGTCCTCCGCGGTCCGCTTAAGGCTTGATCGCGACATTGTTCCGATCGACTTTGGAAGCTTCGATACTCTCTCCCGTCACGGGAACGTAACCCAGTTCCGAAGCTCTCTTCCGGATCGCGCCGGGATCGCTCAGTCGCTCCACTTCCCTCTGCAGCTCCTTCGTCTGCTCCGTTGCCACGTTATACGCTTTAGTCGTCGTTTGCAGTTGGCCGTTGATTTGATAGATTTGCGCATAACGAAAAATGATCCATCCCGCGACGAATGCGACCGCCGCAACCGTAAACAGATAGAGCAGCTTCTCTCTGATCGGCAATTGGCGGCGACGGGGAGATCTTCCGGGAGGAATCTGGGTGCGTGGACTTTGCTTAACCTTCTGTTCTTCTACGCGCTCCGGACGAAGCGCCAAGTTGCCGTAGTAAGCCATATGGTTTCGGTGCCCCTCTCAGAATAATCTCTAAAAAAAAATGATGTATATATTAAGCCCGGTTATCCGAGCTTTTCAGCGACTCTTAATTTGGAAGAACGGGCTCGCGGATTCGCTTCGAGCTCTTCCGGCGAAGGCAGGATCGGCTTGCGCGGCGTCAGTCTGAGCCGCCCGTCGCCTCCTCCGCAGACGCATATCGGGAAATCGGGCGGGCAATTGCAGCTGGCGACTTCCTTGGTGAATGCCAACTTGCAGATGCGGTCCTCAAGCGAGTGGAAGGTGATGACCGCGATGCGTCCTCCGGGAGCGAGGCAATCGATCGATTGCGCCAACGCCTCCTCGAAAGCGCCCAACTCGTCGTTCACCGCGATGCGCAGCGCCTGAAACGAGCGTTTGGCAGGATGAGGTCCCGTACGGCGAGTTGCTGCGGGAATCGAATTCTTGACAATCTCCGCGAGCTGGCCCGTCGTCTCAATCGGCGATTTCTCCCTGAGCTTAACGAGGTTGGCCGCAATTTTGCGGGCGAACTTCTCTTCTCCGTAATCTCTGAGAATATCGGCAATTTCGCGTTCGTCCCACTCGTTAACGATCTCTCTGGCCGTTAACGGCTGTTCCCGATCCATGCGCATGTCCAGTTCAGCGTCATGATTGTAGCTGAAGCCGCGATCGGCTTCGTCGAGCTGCGGGCTGGATACGCCCAGATCGAACAAGATGCCGTCGACCTGCGGCACGCCGTCCCGTTCGGGAACTCCGGCGCGCTTCAGCTCCGTCTTCAGGTGCCGGAAGTTGCTCTTCACCAATGTTACGACTTCTCCGTATGAGGCCAGCTTTAACCGCGCGTTAGCCAGGGCGGCTTCGTCCTGGTCGAACGCGATCAGTCGGCCTTGCGGACCCAGCTGCGAAGCGATCAGTCCGCTATGCCCGGCGCCGCCGAGCGTACAATCGACATAGATGCCGTCCGGACGCACCTTCAGCGCCTCGACGGATTGTTCCTTCAATACGGTTACATGGTGAAACATAGCTGCTGCCTCCCGGCGCCCTGCATGGGAACCGTCTTTCTTGTTTATGTATGGTTAAAGAGGTTGTAAACGAATGGAAGTTCAACAAGTCCAATTTTGATCACGAAAGACTTCTTGAACACAATTAAAAGTTAAAATCGAAATCGACCAGCTTCTCCGCAATCTCGTTAAACGATTCGGCGGACTGGCGGGAATATTCCTCCCACGCCGACTTATCCCAAATTTCCACGCGACTGGATACGCCAATTACGGTGCAATCCTTGTCCAGCTTGGCATATTCTCGCAAATGATTCGGTACGTTTACCCTGCCCTGTTTGTCCAATTCGCATTCCGAAGCGCCTGAGAACAGCAGACGGGAAAACGCACGCGCATTGGCCGCCATAGAAGGCAGAGTCTTGATTTTCTCTTCAAGCTGCGTCCATTCTTCGCGAGGGTAGACGAACAGACAGTTGTCCAGTCCGCGGGTAACGATAAAGTCGGTGCCGAGAGCTTCGCGGAATTTCGCCGGGATAATGATTCTTCCCTTGTCGTCAATCGTATGCTGAAATTCCCCTAAAAACATAAGCTCCCCACACCTCCCCCATTCTCCACCACTTCGCGCTACTTTCCACCACTTTAAACCACTCTGAATGATTATTCGCGTCGCAAAATAAAAATCCTGCCTTGAAGGCAGGATTTTAATAAAAAATATTTTACGAGATTAACGATTCTCGTCTTGCGAGCTATCATTCGTTTCCGTCGCGGTCGCATTCTCTGAAGCGGCCTCCTCGTCAGACTCCATAGCTTCGCCGCTCTCCTGGCGCTCTCGATTCCAGGCCTTGCGTTTCTCCAGGGAGGCTTTGCGTCGCGCCGCGCCGCGCTTGCGGACAATATAATACGTCGGAATCCCTAGAACGGCAACAACGATGAGCACAGGCAGCATCGCCGCCAGCACGACTAGCAGCCCTTCGCCGAACTGCCTAAGCACGTTTGCGCTGCCGCTTAGCGCATCCGAAATCCGATCCCCGAAGTCCTTTTCCTTCTTCTCTTCCTTCCGGATCTCCTCCGTATCCGACTGATACAACCGCAGGTTCACCGTCGAGAATGCGACGTTCTGATCGAGATAGCGCATCCGTCCCTTGAGCTGCTCGATCGTCTCCTGCACCTGCGCCAACTGGTTCGCAAACTTGACCAGGTCGTCGGTTTTCGTCGCCTTATCCATGAAGTCGAGATAACGAGCTTCCAGCGTCTGCTGCGTCTTCAGCCTGGCTTCGAGATCGACAAACTCCTCGGTGACGTCGCTGCCCTGCACCTCGCGCTCGAACTTCAAATTGTCGATCTGCTGCATCTTCTCCAGAAATGAAGAAAAACCCGTTGAAGGCACCTTGATCACAAAATTCGCTCCAACCTCGTTCGCATTGCGACTATCGGAAAATTGCAGCACATACGCGCCGCTCAGATGAATTTGATTCATCAGTTGTTCCTCTGCCGCTCGGAACTCCTTTACCTTCATGACCAAGTCCGCACGATAAATGACTTTGCGATCGTAACCCGCGTTGGCGTCCGCGATCGGACCAATGCCTCCCCCGGAGTAAGATGAAGCCTCCCCGCTCCCGCCCTGCGCGGCTGAAGTAGTCTGAACGGCAGCTGAAGGCGCGACAGCGGGGGCGGCCTCGTTCGACACTGTCAGCGATTCCATTTCGGGCGCGGCGGCGTACTGATCCGCGATAGACATCTTAGACTTGCTCGCCGAGTCCTCTGACGAGCTGCTGCACCCGGCAAGTGCCGCTGCCAGCAGCAGCGCAGCCATGACCAGCAGCATTCCTTTGCTCCATACGCCAATCCGATTCCCCTTCATACGAATCTCCCCTTTTTGTTTGTTTGGATAATGGATAGACGTGAACAAAAAGGAAAATGTTGCCGCGAAACCCGCAAAATTAAAAAGAGGCTATCCCATAAGTAAGGTCGTACAAAATAATCGATCAAGAAAAAAGTGCATATATCTCCTGGAGACTGCCTCATACGGTCCTGAAATCACCCCTTTACGGGATTACCCATTCAGGTTCCAGGATCGTATAGCATCGGAAGGAGGGATATGCACGATAACATTCTCTATCGATTATCTTTTTGTACGACTTTTTTACTTATGGGGCAGCCTCTTCGACCTCGAATTAGTGAGCGGTCCAGCTCTCCAAATATGCCTTTTGCTCTTCGGACAGCGTGTCGATGCCGATGCCGAGCGATTCCAGCTTCGTGCGAGCGACTCGTTCGTCCAGCTCGTACGGTACGTTGATGACCTGACTGCCGATATTCTCGTAATTCTCGTTCACATAGCGCAGAGCCATCGCCTGCAGCGCGAAGGTCATATCCATAATTTCCGCAGGATGTCCGTCGCCTGCCGCCAGATTGACTAAGCGTCCTTCGGCAAGCACGTAAATTTTGCGACCGTCCTTAAGCGTGTACTCCTCGATGTTGCGGCGTACGATGCGTTTGGATACCGACAGCTCGGCCAGCTCCACCAAATTAACTTCAATGTCAAAGTGGCCCGCATTGGACAAAATCGCGCCGTCCTTCATGTTCGCGATATGATCGCCGCGAATGACGTCCTTGTTGCCTGTCACCGTTACAAAGAAATCGCCGACCTTGGCCGCGTCGGCCATCGACATGACCGCAAAGCCGTCCATGTAAGCTTCAACCGCGCGAATCGCATCGACCTCGGTAACGACTACGTTCGCTCCGAGACCTTTCGCCCGCATCGCCACGCCTTTGCCGCACCAGCCGTAGCCGTTGACGACGACCGTCTTGCCGGCGACGACCAGGTTGGTCGTCCGGTTGATGCCGTCCCATACCGACTGTCCCGTGCCGTAACGGTTATCGAACAAATATTTGCAATATGCGTCGTTGACGGCGACCATCGGAAACTTAAGCGAGCCGTCCTTTTCCATCGCCTTCAGGCGCAAAATGCCGGTCGTCGTCTCCTCCGCCCCGCCGCGAACTTGTGTGAGCAGGTCCTGACGTTCCGAATGAAGGATCGATACGAGATCGCCGCCGTCGTCGATAATGAGGTCTGGCTTCGTCTCCAGCGTCTTGACCATCAAATCTTTATATTCCTGCGGATCGGGATTGTATTTGGCATATACCGCGATACCGTCCTCGACGAGCGCCGCGCATACGTCGTCCTGCGTAGACAGCGGATTGCTGCCGGTAATCACAACTTCCGCGCCTCCCGCTTGCACGACTTTAGCGAGATAAGCCGTCTTCGCTTCAAGATGAAGGGAAATCGCGACGCGCAGCCCCTTAAACGGCTGATCGCGCTCGAACTCCTCGCGAATCCGGTTTAATACCGGCATATGCGCCTGCACCCAGTCAATCTTAAGCTTGCCTTCCGGCGCGAGCGAAGGATCGCGCACAATGCTTTTCAAAGCGGTTTTCATAGGACAAATTCCTCCATCGTTCTGTTAATTATAAGTTTTGCAAACCGTCTACGAGACGGTGGCCGCCGATCGCTTCGAAGGGAACGTCGTGCCATAAAGAAAGCCAGCTTGGACCGTAGCGGTTCCAGAAATGAACCGTCCCGTACACCCTCTCCTGCGGTTTCGCGAGCGGGGAGAGCGATTGCCTGATCCGGTCCCATTGCCGCAGCGACGATTCGTGCCGCTTGGCGATGGCGTCGGCGGATCTTGCTTCCAGATACGAGATCTGCTCCAGAATGCGGTCCCGATTGCCGTCCGCAAGCCGAGTAAGTCCCGGCTGCAGCCCGGATACCGTCTTCATAATCGGCTCGTACAGGACAAGAAACTGCTCCTTGACCTGGCGGAACTGTTCATCCAGCTTCCATTCGTCCTGCTTGCCCAGCCATTCGGCGCGCAGCGCCTCCCAGTCCTCGATCGCTTGCTTGACGGTAAGCGAATATTTGTCCAATAAGCCCGCCACCGTCGGCTCAATATAGGTAAACGATTGGCGGGGCAGCACGATCGGCATCTTCATGCCAAATTCTCGGAACGAGGGCCCCAGAATGGCCCAGTAGGCGATTTCCGCCGGTCCCAGCACGGTAGCCAGCACCGGGAGCAAATAATCCTGCATAAGCGGGCGGGTAAGCGCGTTCGTGCTCAGCAGATCGGGGCGTCGATCGGTAAGCTCCAACATCTCTTCGCGAGAATGGGAGACAATTCCTCGGCGATCGATGAAACGGCCTTCGTCTTTATGAAGCAGCAGCCTGCCCTGCTCATGATGAAGAAATAAGTTTGCGCTGCCCGGAGCGGTCTCCGCCTGCAGCTTAAAGCCTTGCTCCAGCACCCGGCCCTCTCCGGCCTTAAGCGCCGTCTCGAGGTCGTCGCTGCGAGCGATCAGCTCGCGGAACATCGGTCCTTCAAGCGCGCGAAGATTCGGATCGTCGGCATCCAGCAGCAGCAGTCCCTGCTTGCCGAACCAGTCCGCCAGCAGCCGCGCGAAAGCGAGGCTTAGCGACGGGGCGTCCGACACATGACTCTGCAGCCGCTCCAATACTTGGGGCTTAAACTCCGAGTCCGGCAGCTGTGCGGCCAGTTCTTGAAGCGCCGCGGACCACATCTCCGCCGACAAAGGCGTCCGGCTGACCGCAAGTCGCGGTCCCTCCGGACGCTCGATACGAATGCGTCTTGCCTCTCCGCCTGGCGACTGCACGTTCACATGGTTCGCCTCGTCGAAATCGTGATCCTCTCCGGCGATCCAGAACACCGGTACGACCGGCCGCGACAATCTGCGCTCCGCATCCCGCGCCGCTTGAATGACGGACAGCGCCTTGTAATAAATCAGGAGCGAGCCTCCAAACAGGCCTGCCTGCTGACCTCCGACAACAACCAGCGCTCCTTCGCGCAGCTTATCAAGCGACTTCTCCGTCTCTGCGCAGCTCGGAAGCTGACGATGATAAGCTTGAATCGCTTCGGCCACTCGCCGAAGCTCGGCCCGCTTGTCGGTCGTATCGTCCAGGTAGGCCGCCCGGCTCTCCCACGAACGCTCCTCCGCAGGATGGCTGCCGAGCAGCTCCAACACTTGCAAATCTCCCAATCTATAACGCTCTGCCAATGACGAACGATTAGAATCCGTATAAGATGTAATATTCAAAGGGAACTTTCCCCCCGATCTGTCGTTGTGCTATCCAAAATCGATTGTACACAACAGCAGTCGGATCGTCAAAAGGTTTGCGCAAAACGAAGGCGACGTTCGCGCTAGATCATATATACGCCCTGCATCCTTCTCGCGTTCGGGCTGACGCACAGCCGTGCCTCAATCCGACGCGATCGGAAAAACAATCGCTAGCAGCATCAAGATGATATAAAGCACGGACAGGCCGAAAAAGCTCAGTCTCCAGACCGCCCGCAGCAGCTTCCGCGGATCGACCTTGCCCCGGGCCCTGTTCTGCGCGTTGCCGATCAAACCGCCGCCGACCAACATGACGAGAAGCAGAAAAAACGGTCCGAAGCTCGTCCCCAGCCGATCGTTCAGCAGAGACGCGACGCAACCGAACAGAAACGCCGTCGTAACGTCCATCGACAATTGGATCGCGCTCTTCTTGTCGTTGCCCCTGATCGTCATGATGACGTAAACGAGTATAAACGGAATAATCGGCACCGTAGCCAAAAAAGCATATGATTGGACAAGTGCGTTCCAGATGGAGCCCATACGTCACCTCGTATCGTAGTTCATTTCAGTGCTTTGACAAGCGCCGTCGCCATACGATTCCATGGCGCGTCCAAACCTTTCCCGATCGCCATGCGCACGATCATCCCGTTGATCGCTTCAACCTCGGTTTCCCTGCCCGCCTCAACGTCCTGGAGCATGGAAGAGCGATTGTCGGCCGTCGCTTCGCCAACTCGCAAAATCGCGTCCCACAGATCGGCGGCCTCCCCTTCGAGGCCGTAAGCGCCGAGAACTTCGTGCGTCTCCCGAAACAAAGCCCGCGCCAGTTCAAGCCGATCCGGCGAATTCGCAATTGCGCCGTTCGGGATGCGCAGAATCGCCGTAAGCGGATTGATGACCGCATTGATCAGCAGCTTTCGCATCATTTCGTTATTCAACTGTTTCGACAGAAAAACGGAAAATCCTCCCTGCGTCAGCATTCGTTCGACAGCTTGCAGCCGCTCCCGTCGAGTATGCCCGTCGTCGCCCAGACGAATATCTCCGCTTCCGGTATGCCTTACGCGCGCTCCGTTTAATCTCAGAGCGCCTTCGGTCGTCACCGCCGCGACGATTTCCCTGTCCGGCAGCGCGTCCCGCAGCGCTTCGATGTGACCGATCCCGTTCTGGAACGCAACGACCGTACCGCCAGGCGCTACAAGCTCGAATAGACGCGCCAAAAACCTCTCCGTAAGAGCCGTCTGCTTAACCGCCAAAAGCACGATGCCGTCCATCGGCTCGGCGTTCTCCCAAGAGCACGCGAAGGCAGGCAGCAACCTTTCCCCGCCGCCCGCCTCTTCTAGCGCCAAGCCCTCAGCATTCAGCCGCTCCGCCTGTTCCCGCGTTCTCGTCCATACGACGCATTCGAGCCCCGCAGCACACAGTTTTCCGGCAAGCAGCAGCCCTAGCGAACCCCCGCCCAGCACAACCGTTTTTTCGTCCATCTTCTCGCTCCGTCCCCGCCTGTCCCGCGCGTCCCTATAACCAAATGAATATATTCTCTTAAAGATACCAAAGCAAAACCCGCAGGGATAGCCCTGCGGGTTCGATCGCATACTGCCTATTCGATTCGTTCGAGATTTCCGTTGGCGTCCATCTTGAACTTTGCCCGTTCCTCTTCGGCCTCTTCTGTCAGAAAGGCCAGCTTGCGCGCCCTGTCCATAATGCGGATCAGAGCTTTGTAATCGTCGTTGACGACCTGATAGTCCGTTTGCACCTCGTTGACTTCCTTCGATAGCCGTTCGTTCGTCTCGCTCAAGCCGGCGATTCTTTCTTCCTTCTCCTTGAGCTCCTTCTCGAGATGGCGAATTTGCTTGCTCATCTCCTGAACGGTATTCTTCCATTGGCGCAAATAACGAATGATCGATTCAAGCGACAACGATTCTGCCGATAGCAGCTCTTGCTTGCCGCTTTCACCTTCTTCCACGTTAAGCCTTTCAGATCCGGAAAGCGAAATCCCCTGCTTTTTGAGATAATTCCGTTTCTGGCGCTGTTGCTTGGCTAGTCCGATCGCTTCGTTGTATCTTTTGCGCACGCAGCTGTTCCAACGAAACCCGCAAGCCGCGGAAGTACGGGCGATTCGTTGCCCCACTTCCTCGAAAGCGGACAGTTGCGTACTGCCCTCGCGAATATGGCGCAGCGTAACCTCCGCCAATATCAGGTCGTCATCGGGACTCCATGCGTCTTGTCTCGCAGCCGTCATGTTGCCCTTCCCTCCTTAAGCATCGCATATATTTTGCTGCTTTCTTCATTTCTATGCCCGTAGTAGAATTCATAGAATCTATCGGATACTCCTATTTATATCCACTTTTTCTGTCACTATACCTTGCAAAAACGCAAAAGAGAGCCGTTGCGAAGCTGCGCATAACCTTAGTTAAGCCGGGGAACGTTAAGGGAACGCTGAAAAGTTTGCCGATTCGTCACGACTTGTTGGGTTTACACGCCTATGCGAAGCCGTTATAATATGCTTTAGAAATCGTCTTTGCGCGTATGAGAGGGGTATTCACAATGGCACGAATGTTTAGGGTCCTCGGTTTCTGGACGCTGGCGATTGCCCTGATGGCGTTTGCGGGAGACATGTATGAGTTCGCCCTGCTGTTCTTTATCCAAACGGCCGTCTTCTTTCTGATTGGCTATTTGAACTTTACCGAGCGGACGTATCTTCTCGTATTCTGGGGCTACATGGTTCTGGCTTTTCTCGGATTCACCTATTGGTCCGTCTTCGAGATGGGCATTCCCGTGTAAGCTGCGAAGCCGGATACATACCGAACATCGAGTGAAAACAGTAAAAACGCCTTCAGCGTCCAAGATGCTGAAGGCGTTTTTCCGTCATATGGATGGCGTTGCGAATATTTGCACCTTGAAAAGCTCGCTCAACCCATCCGACAGCAGCAGCTGTCGAATCGCGCGGTTACGACGCACAATCGGATGAAACGGATCGGAATGGCTGTGCGCGATCAAACGCTCCATAATGCCCGCCTCGACGAGAAACCGCTTTTGCGTGCCGTACCAAATTTCCTTCGCCCCATGTCGTTCCATGCTCCGGCGAATATGACTGAAATTCACATGCGCGGTGATATCCTGCTGTCCCGGCCAAGCATACGGATCGTTATGCGCCCTATGCTCCCGATAGCAGAGCAGCGTTCCGTCCATCCGGTGCGTTCCGGTCAACTCCGTCGTTTCATCGCCGTAGTCGATAAAAACAAACAGAGCTCGCTTGAACCGCGCTGCAACCGCAGTCGCCCAGTCGGCGCCGTCGAGATTAATCTCGATGGTCTGATTCTCGCGCAACTCGACGCCTTCCTCGCGAAGCCATTCGATCAACCGAGTATCGGTAGGCTCCATGAGGCAAGGAATAAATCGGCCATCCTCGGCGCATGCAACCGCCCATTCGCGCAGCTCTCCGTCCTTCATGACTAGCCGATGGACGGGAAAAGCATCGAGCAATTCGTTGGCGACGACGATGACCGGTCTGTCGGACGGCACGAACCGCTGCCACTCCGATTCGTCCGTTACGCGCGCACGTCCTTCGCGGATATAAGACTCCAGCTCCCGCTGAGCCTCGCTCCGATGCGACGGATTCCCATCGATAACGGTCACCGAGAACGACAGCGCTTGTTCCAATACCGAGGAGGAGTCGGTTTCCGCAGACGTCCACGTATCCATAAGCTGTCGGCTAAGCCGGCCTGTGCCGCCTCCCCAATCGAGCACCTCTACCGTTTCCCCCGCTCCGAAATGGGCAAAGGCGACTTCCCGCAGCCAGCGAGCCAGACTGTCCCCCATCGCGTCTCCGATATAAGCGCTCGTATAGAAATCTCCTTCCCTTCCCACTTTCGAGGAACCGGAGCGATAATAGCCAAAATCGGGATGATAGAGACAAAGCGACATATAATGGTGAAAGGGAATGGCGGACAACTCCGCTCCGTCGGCACCGATTCCCCTCTTCCCTCCCGCTGCGACGCTCTCTGCGATCGCGGCCTGCAAGGAAGGATGCCGGGCTTGGGCCATATCCATTCTATCCGCACCTTTTCCAAGTGGTATTGAAAGTTTATAATAGCATAGAATCGGACGCCGCAGGAAAGGAGTGACCCGATGCGCCGAATGTTGACGTTAGCTCTCGCGCTTTCGATGTTTCTGCTGAGCGTCTCCAGAGGAGGAGCCTTGCTCCCCGTTAACGCCGAGCCTTACCCCGAGGAAACGAGAAAACTGCTGGAAAAAAGCTTGTCGGTCGTCGAGCTGAACCGCGAGATCGAGAGAATCTCCGGATTGAAGAGTCAGACGCAGTCCGACATCGAACAAAGCGAGCGCCAGCTCGCCGAACGTGAAATCGCCATCGCCGTCCAGCGCGAGAAGGCCGGGCGGGTTCTGCGCTCCTACTATGTGGGCTACAAGGATTTCTGGCTGTCCGCGCTGCTCAACGCCAACTCTCTTCCGAAGCTGATCCGCGTCTGGGATACGATGGACCTTATTATGCAATCGGACCATCGGACGATGAAAGCCTATTCGGAACAATATCGCGAGCTCAAAGTCGGATACGAACGTCTGCAGAAGAACAAGGACGACTTGGTCTCCGTCGAGTCGCAATTGATTGCTCAGCGAGATCGCATTCAATCGCTGCGCGGCGATCTCGATCGCGAACTGGCGTCCAGCGGAGACGAGCAATTGATTCGACGACTGATGGAAGAACTTCAGGCCTATTGGAAAAACGTTGGGTTATACGAGGTTAAGCAGCATTTCAAAGCGCTCGCGAGCGCGATGACCCAGCTTCCCGACTACGTCAAGGACACTCCCGGCATTCTCCAGACGAGCGGTCTGAAGGCGAAGCTGACTTTGTCCGACCAGCAGCTGAACGAATTTCTACGCTCGCAGGACAGCCGCTTCGACGACTTTGCGTTCCGCTTCGACAACGGCCTACTGACGATGGAAGGCGACAATGGTCGTCTTCAGGTAACCATTCAAGGCCGCTATACGATAGAGGAGGAACCGGAGAACGCGATCCGTTTCCATGTCGATTCGCTTATTTTCAACGGACTGGCTCTCCCCGACACGACAAGAGCCGAGCTGGAAAGAGAATTCGATCTCGGCTTCTATCCGCAGAAGCTCGTCAAATACGTCAAAGCCCGCAGCGTAGAGATGGAAGACGGGTTACTAACCGTAGAGCTCGGTATAGGAGGCTGACTTCGCTCAGCCTTCCGTCTCCCTTCTCCACTCTTCCAACCAACCTTCCAAACTCAATTCGCCTCCGGAGAATCTGCTCCACAGATTTCCGAACCGCTTCAGCGTCTCGACCGTTTCCGGACCGTACAATAGCGGAGTTTTGTTCGGGAAGGCCTGTCCCTTGCGTCCCGGAAGCAGATCGGACAGTCTCCTGTCAGCGTCATAAAGCGACCTAATCACCGGCAGCTTGTCCAGCTCCTCCATTCGCAGCATTTGAGACTGCTGCCCCGTCATATCCGCGATCCAGACGTTGGCCGCTGCTTCCGCCTCCGTCCGCGACGAAATCACAAAGCTGCTGCCGCGAGGCCACACGTAGGGCAGATTCCAGAAGTGGTGATCGATCGCCGCACGAAACTTCCCGTCCGCTCCGTTCGAATCATGTCGAGCAACGAACTCCTTCGCCTCCGAATACGGCATGACGGCCGCCAGCGTGTTTCCGTCGCGAAGCGCCGCAATCGATTCGTGGAAATCCCGTCCAAACCGGACGTTCTCTCTTCTCTCTTCTAGCAATCCCATCGCGTCTCCGCGCGCAGTTCCCGTCCACGCTCCGGCTCCCTGCTCCCATAGCTCGTCGCTCCTTAACTGCGCATAGCTTTCCAGCCACGCGAATAGCGCCAGCGGATCCTCTCCGTCGATCGCCAGCCAGTAAGCGTAAGCCGCGTTTTCCTGCTCTTCTTCTCTCTGTCCCGCTGCCGCGCTCGCTTCCGTCGCCGCCTCCCACTGTTCCTCCGACAAGGGAAAGTCGGCTTCAGCTCCAAGCCAGGCCTGGAGAAGATCCAGGTTCCAGACGAGCACGTAAGGGTCCATATCTCGCGGTACGCCCCACAAATACTCGTTCCATCTAAGCGAACCGGAGAGCGCCTCGAACTGTTCCCCCAACGCCTTGGCATCAACGGGAAGCAGATAGCCGGACGAAGCGAACTCTGCAACCCATTCGTTAAGAAACAGCATAACGTCCGCGGCCTCCTCCAGCTCGGAGGATCGCCAGTAAGCCTCGTAAGCCCTCTCGGGAGAGATTCGGCGCAATTCGACCTCAATATCAGGATGCCTGAACGTAAAATCGTCGTTCAGATTGGATAAAGCGCGAAACTCCTGTTCCTCCAGAGCAACCTCAATCGTCAGCTTTGAAGCCTCTTTCGCTTCCTCCGGCTCCTGGACTACCTTTACTTCGCTTGGCTGAACGACTGCCGGAACCGAGGACGGCGAAGGAGCGTCCGCCCACGGCGATAGCAATACGACCATAGTGCCAAGCACCAGGAATACAAGAGCAAGCCTCCAACGCGCCACAGTCTCACCTTATTTCGTCGTATCGTTAACATCGGTTTTAACATCGCTGCTTTAATGATAACAGGACATATCCGGCCTGTCTCCCTTTTTTGGAAAGCGCTTTAAGAGGTCATTCAAAAATCCGCTTTTGATCACGATGTATTTTCAGGAAGTAGACTCGACATCGAATCTTGCATTCAAAAAGCGTAAAAAAGACTGCTCCCGAACAGATGCCGGGAACAGTCTCTTCGATTTTCACAGCTTTTCGGCAGCCAGTTGGGCGAGCCGGGAACGCTCCCCCTTCTCCAGCGTGACGTGCCCGCTGATTCCTTCCTCCTTGAAGCGCTCTACGAGATACGTCAATCCGTTGCTCTGCGAATCCAAATAGGGATGATCGATCTGCTCCGGATCGCCGAGCAGCACGATTTTGCTGTTTTCTCCGACGCGAGATACGATCGTTTTGACTTCGTGCTTGCTCAGGTTTTGCGCCTCGTCGATAATAATGAATTGCCCGGGGATCGAGCGGCCCCGGATGTACGTAAGCGCCTCGACTTGAATGCTTCCCATGCCCATCAGAATTTTATCGAGATCTCCCGCCTTCTTCGTGTCGAACAAATACTCGAGATTGTCGTAGATCGGCTGCATCCAGGGTCGCAGCTTCTCCTCCTTCTCTCCCGGCAAATAGCCGATATCCTTGCCCATTGGCACGACCGGGCGCGCGATTAGCAGCTTCTTGAACTTATGCTCGTCTTCCACCTTCAACAGCCCCGCCGCCAGCGTTAGCAGCGTCTTCCCCGTCCCTGCGCGGCCCGTCAGCGTAACGAGCGCAATGTCGTCGCTGAGCAGCAGTTCCAGAGCCATCCGCTGCTGCGCGTTGCGGGCCGTGATGCCCCAGATCGGATCGTTGCTCATATGAAGCGGCTCCAACCGCAAGCCATCCGAGGTCACCTTAAGCAGCGCCGATTTCGATGTTCCGAATTCATCGCGTAGAATGACAAATTCGTTCGGGTTCAGCTTTGTCTTAAGTCCCAGCGGTTTAATGCTTAAGGAGCGCGTTGAATAAAATTCATCGATGACCGACGGGTGCACTTCAAGCGTAAGATGGCCCGTATACTGATCTGAATCTACGGCGATCCGGTCTGACAAATAATCCTGCGCGACGATTCCCAGCACATCCGCCTTGACTCGCACGAGCACGTCTTTGCTGACTAGAATGACTGGGCGCGGCTCTTCCTCCTCCTGCTCTTCCATATGATAATTCAACGCCACCGCGAGAATCCGGTTATCGTTCGTCATCTCGCCGAACAATTCCTGAACCTTCACGAACCGGCGATGATTCATTTCCACTTTCAGCAGGCCGCCGCCTGGCAGCCGAACCCCTGCGTGCAGCGGTCCTTGCGCTCTCATGGCGTCAAGCTCCCGCGAAATATTTCGGGCGTTGCGCCCGATTTCGTCCGCCAGCCTTTTCTTCGAATCAATCTCTTCAAGAACGACGGAGGGAATAATGACTTCATTATCGTCAAAAGCATACAGAGAGAGCGGATCATGCAGCAGCACGTTCGTATCCAACACATAAATTTTTCTCATGGGCGTCCCCTCCCGATTCATGCTTATTGTCATTTCCTATCCGACTATATAAGTTGAACAATGAAACATAAGTCCATTGCATTCCGAAAGAGATGGATTTGCCGGCTTCAGACAGGTTGTTTTGAGTTGCTATGATTCGATAAGACCTCTATAGGTATTTAACTCAAAGACAAAAGGCGCGGGCAAAACCATTCCCTTTCTCCATTCCATTGGGTCGTCTCTTCGATGCCCTTTGTTCAACTTATAAAGATTTCTTTTTCTTAAACGGTTTCCTTACATAGCAATCGAACGACAGGGAACAATACGACGAGCAAGCATTTTCCTGCGATCGGCCGCTTGACCGATCCGGGCATCCCTCCAAATAGGGCGGTGAATAGCTTTGAAATGGAATAGATCAATCGTTTGGACGATTGCGGCGCTGCTGGCGGCCTTGCTTACGCTCGGCTCAGCAGGCTGCGGAACCAAGTCGGCGCGTCCGGAAGCCGCACCCCGCGCTCAGGCGCTTAACGAGACAGCCAACGAATTATCGCGCAATCCGCAGCAAGTTGCGGCCCATCTTGAATCGCTCGCCCGCGGCATCGAAGGGGTTCAGAACGCCAACTGCGTCGTCTTCGGCAAATACGCCATCGTCGGGATCGATGTCGACGAGAAAATGGAACGCACGCAGGTCGGAACGATCAAGTATGCGGTAGCCGAAGCTTTCCGCAAAGATCCTTACGGCATTGACGCGCTTGTCACGGCCGACATCGACATGGGACAGCGATTGCGAGAAATTCGTGCGGACATTCGCAACGGCCGGCCGATTTCCGGATTCACGGATGAGCTTGCCGATATCGTCGGAAGGCTCGTTCCGCAAATTCCGCGCAACATTGTTCCTCCAAGAGAGCCGGAAAATTACGGGACTCACCCGGCCGAGAATGTTCAACGATGACAAAAAAGCCCAGTGAACGTCACTGGGCTTTTCTTCATAGCTGCTAACGCACGGGCTAGCCGTGCGCTCGCAAGGTGTTGTTGAACGATCCGATCGGTTAAGGAAGTAGGTCTCGCATAGATCACCCGCAGCCCCCCAAACGGTTGTGCTGCCTCCATTATATCATAAATCCGCGCATTTCCAATGGGATTTCGTCAGGGCGACGTCTATTCTCCGGCTTTCCCCGGCGACTCGGAAGCTTTCGCGAATCCCGCCCGACCGCCTTGGTCCAGCTCTTCCATCAATGCCCGCTTCGCTTCCGCAAGCCTGCTCTCGTCCAAATAAACGTAGGGGCTTCTCCAAGTGCCGGTCAGCGGAATAAAACGAATGTTCGAACGACTGATGCCGAAATAGGTGGCGATGATGTTCTCGATCTGCGCCGCGGGAATATCGGTTCGCAAATTGTTGCCGACGGCATCCAGCAAATCGTCGGCCTTCGTGAGGCCCCCGAGCGACTTCATGCGATCGGCGATCGCGCCCAGCACCTGATTTTGCCGTTCGTTGCGCTGGAAGTCGCTGGACTGCGCGGTCGGCTTAAAGCCCTTGTTCGTATTCGACTGCCGATAACGAACGAAACCTAACGCCTGCTCCCCGTCAAGCTTCTGCTCGCCCTTCGTCAAGTTGATGTCCGTTCCGTCCACCGAATCGACGTAGCGCATGTTCTGATCGACGTTTACCGTAATGCCTCCGAGCGCATCCACAACGTCGACGAAGCCTTGAAAATCGATAACCGCCGTGTAATCGACCGGAATATCGAAAAATCTCGACAACAGCAGCTTGGTCTCGTCCTTCGCATAGGCAGACAGCTTTTCCTTTTCCAGCTTCTCGGTATTTTTGCCGTACATATAGAACGCCGCATAATAACCGTTTGCCTTGTGCCGCTTGTATCCGTCTACGTTCAAATCGCTGTCCCGCGGAATCGAGACGACGGTCGCCGTCTTCGTCAGCGGGTTAAATGTCGCAACCATCATAACGTCGGTGTTCATGCTGCCTGTCTCGCTGCGCGTATCGAGTCCTAGCAGTACGAGGGAGATCGGCTTAACCTGCGCCCTTTCCTCCTTCGGAATCGACACGACCGGCTTTCCGTCCTCTTCCTGTTTGGCGATTTTGACCAAATTCGGCTTATAAGACCCAAAATATAAAAAAGCGGCATAACCCGCAAGCAGCACAATTACGAGACCCAGTACAATAAAAATGAATCTGCCCCAGCGGAAGCCGCCTCCGGACTTCTTCTTCGGTGCTTTAGGGGCGGGAGTGCGCCTGCTCGAACGCGAAGGCAAAGATGTGTTCTGGCTCAAGCTAATCCTCCTCGTCGTCCTCTAGGTTGGAATCCGCTCCGCAGCTCGAGGCTCCTCCGAACATGTCCCGGTTCAATTGTTCCACGGATTCTCGGTCGAACCAGACCGTACGAGAGGACTCGTTATCCGCTCCTCCGGCATAGGTTATGTACACTTTGCCTTCGTCGATCGAGCTGACATCGAACGACGTCAACCGGTGATCCTCCGACAAAATTTGCGCAAAAAAAGCAAGCGTCTCCTTGGCGGCATCGTCCTCCGGGCGTTCCGACACGATCAACTTCATTTGCAGCCAATAAAATAAAGCGTCCATCAAAGTCACGGCGGTTTCCCCTCTCCTGTGCAGCTCCCCCGGATAAACAGACAGCCGCGGACTAGCCTGCCCGCGGCGCCTCTCCATTCTTGTTCTTGCGGTAATTTTTACGCTTGTCGTACATCTGGCGCAGTCGCAGCAGCATCATCATGCCGACCGCGACGGCCATGCACTGAATGATCGGCAGCTTGTCCAGCTGAAGCAGAAGCAGCACCAGACAACCGATCGCCAGCACGATATGAACGAGGATTTCCTTCAGAATCGGGAGCTTCCCGACTCTGAAGACGGTATTAAAAATATAGATCGTACAGGCGACGATAAGAAAGTAAGAAATAATCGGGTGATCGTGAAACCACGTTTGCATGGATAACATCCCCCTTGCGTTGCGTTTGCGGCAATTACACGCCTGCCTCGGCCATGCGACGATGCTTCTCGGCTCTGTCCCGCTCGCTTTTGTTCAGAACCTTCTTGCGGAGACGAATGCTCTTCGGCGTAATCTCGCACAGCTCGTCGTCATTCAAATATTCCAACGCTTCTTCAAGAGACATCAGGCGTGGCGATTTCAGCTTAACCGTATCTTCCTTGTTGGCCGTGCGGATATTGTTGACCGCCTTCTCCTTACAGATGTTGACGATAATATCGTTATCGCGGGTATGCTCGCCTACGATCATGCCCTCGTATACATCCTCGCCCGGCTCCAGGAACAGAATGCCGCGGTCTTCGACGGATAACATACCGTACATGGTCGATTTGCCCGTCTCGCTGGCGATCAGCACGCCTTGATGTCTGCCGCCGACTTGGCCGCCTACCATCGGACCGTAGCTGTCGAACGCATGGTTCATTACACCGTAACCTCGAGTCAGCGTCAGGAAGTTCGTGCGGTAGCCGATCAATCCGCGCGCAGGAATGAGGAACTCCAGACGCACTTGACCGTTGCCGTTGTTGATCATGTTGACCATTTCCGCTTTACGCGTTCCGAGACTTTCCATAACCGCTCCCATGCTTTCTTCGGGAACGTCGATAAGCAACCGCTCGATCGGCTCGCTCTTCACGCCGTCGATCATCTTCAAAATAACTTCCGGCTTGGACACTTGCAGCTCGAAGCCTTCGCGGCGCATGTTCTCGATCAGAATGCCGAGATGCAGCTCGCCGCGTCCGCTGACGACAAACGAGTCCGGACTGTCCGTCTCGTCGACTTTTAAGCTGACGTCCGTCTCGATTTCCTTAAACAGACGCTCGCGCAGCTTCCGGGAAGTCACCCACTTGCCTTCGCGTCCGACGAATGGGCTGTTGTTGACGAGGAACGTCATCTGCAGCGTAGGCTCGTCGATAGCAAGCACAGGCAGCGCCTCGGGCTGGCTAGGATCGGCGATCGTCTCGCCGATATTGATCTCTTTCAGGCCGGCGATAGCGACGATGTCGCCCGCTGCCGCCTCTTCCACTTCGATCCGCTTGAGACCTTGAAAGCCGAACAACTTCTCGATACGGGCCTGCTTAACCGCGCCTTCGCGATCGATGACCGCTACGACTTGGCCTTGGCGAATGAGTCCGCGGTTAACCCGCCCGATAGCGATCCGACCCAAATATTCGTTGTAATCGAGTAGCGTCACGAGAAATTGCAGCGGCTCATCCGGATTTTCTTTCGGAGATGGAATGTGATCCAATATCATCTCGTAAAGAGGCTCCATCGTCTGCTGCAGGCTGTCCGGCGTATTGCCGGCGATGCCGTTCAAGCCCGACGCGTACACGACAGGGAAATCCAATTGCTCGTCGGAAGCTTCCAGTTCGATAAACAGCTCCAGCACTTCATCGACAACCTCCGAAGGCCGAGCGGCCGGACGGTCGATCTTATTCAGTACGACGACAGGGGTCAAACCTTGCTGCAGCGCTTTGCGCAGAACAAACTTCGTCTGCGGCATGCAGCCTTCGAACGCGTCGACGACAAGCAATACGCCGTCAACCATCTTCATAATTCGTTCGACTTCGCCGCCGAAATCGGCGTGTCCAGGCGTATCCACGATATTGATCAACGTGTCTTTATAGTTAACCGCCGTGTTTTTGGCCAAAATCGTAATTCCGCGTTCGCGCTCGATGTCGTTGGAATCCATCGCGCGCTCTTGAAGCTGCTCGTTCTCGCGGAAAGTGCCGGATTGACGCAGCAATTGGTCTACCAGCGTTGTTTTGCCATGATCGACGTGGGCGATAATGGCGATGTTGCGAATTTTGTCTCTTGAATGCATAGTTCCACTCCTTGTTGTCTCTGTTTGACTCTTCAAGTCCCTAGAGGGCTTGGCTTCCGAGGTACTCCTTATCACAAACAAAACGTCGACACATGGCCGACGTCAATAACCATTCCGGTACGATTGACGCAGTGTCGGCTAGAAGCCCACTGGTCCTCATCCCTTATATTATACGCTACGTTCACCAAAAAGCCAAACTATTTCTTGCAGCCTCGCAAATCAAAGCCTTTCGTCACCACATTTTGGGACGACGCACGACGAGCCACGCTCCAACGCCGATCAAGGCGAGCGCAATGAGATAAATTCCCCATGTCCAAAGCAATGACATCACGAAGAACAGCAACGACAAGCCGGCCAGTCCGATGGAAGCAAGCCAGAGCTGCTTGGAACGATCGTAGCCGAAAATGTAATATTCATACAGCCCTACTGCGATTGCCAGCGGAAACATCGGCCATAAATATTTCATCAGCCCCCACCCAAACCAGTTGCCGATCATAAACGCGATCGATACGACGGTAAGAATGCCAGCCGGGATTAGCGCGATCGAAGGCACGATCCGGCCGAAATAAAGAACGTGAAGCAATACGCCCGGAATCAGCACGAACAACGGCCAGAATACAGAGCCGATAAACGCGAACACACCTAATTTTCCCAGCAAAATGATTAACCCAACAGCCACGACTCCGATTCCGACTGCTGCGGACTGTCTGTTCACGTTAGCTCCCCCACTTCATTCTCTGCAGCTCGCATTCCGGATTACGGAGATGACGGCTTTTTCTCTTAGTTTAATGGAAGTCGGGGAAAAAAACTAGTTTATGAAAGCAAAATTTTCCCTAAAGATTCGGTACATCCGCCCGCTAGCTCGTCTGCTGCGCCCGCTTTCGCATGAACAGGGCAAGAATGAGCAGCGAAGCAACCGCCATAAGCGGTATTAACTTATCCGAATCGGCAGGAAGCAAATGGCGATAAGGTTGCCACCCCGGATCCCCCATTGCCATCTCCGCCGCAGTGTAGCCGAGCAGCCCGCCTCCCAAATAAACCAAGCCGGGCAGTTTGTCCAACAAACGCATAATAAACGAGCTGCCCCAGATAATAATCGGAATACTCATCACGATGCCGATAATGAGCAGCGCTGTGTCTCCGTCGGCGACGGCGGCGACAGCCAGCACGTTGTCCAAGCTCATGACAAAATCGGCCACCACGATCGTCCATACGGCTCCCGCAAGCGAGTTGGCCGCCTGCGTATGAGCGGATTTGTCTTTATTGTCCATGAGCAATTGATAGGCGATCATAAGCAGCAGCGCAGCCCCAACCGTCCGCAGAAACGGGACATTGAGCAGCGCAATGGCGCCAAGAGTCAACACGCAGCGTAGAAAAATCGCGGCAGCGGCTCCCCACCATACGGCGCGACGTCTCTGCTCGGGCGGCAGCCTGCGCCCTGCCATGGCAATGACAATGGCATTATCGCCGCTCAGCAGCAGATTGATCATCACAATTTCTAGAAATACGAGCGCGGATTCCATCATATTCATCCGGTATACCCCCTCTTGCCCAATTTATGTACAAGCCGAGAGGGTTAGAATTGTAATTTTTTTGAATCGATGTCGCCGAAGCTTCGTATAACTGCTTGAAATCGCAAGGGAGGGAGTCGATCATGGTCATTTTCGGATGGGATGTACTGAGCCTGGAGTTCTGGTCTCTCCTGCTGACGATTGTATTCATCGATCTGCTGCTTGCCGGAGACAACGCCATCGTGATCGGATTAGCGGCCAGAAGCCTGCCGAAGGATAAGCAGAAGCTGGCCGTCGTCTGGGGAATGCTCGGAGCCGTATTGATTCGTATCGCAGCCACCTTGCTTGTCGTAAGTCTGTTGAAAATCCCGTATCTCCTCGCCGCAGGCGGCGCGCTGCTGCTATGGATCGCTTATAAACTGCTTGTGCAGGAAGATTCGCATCAGGAGGTCAAAGCCGGAACGACGCTGTGGGCGGCGGTACGCACGATTGTGATCGCGGATGCGGCGATGGGACTGGACAACGTCATCGCCGTCGCCGGCGCGGCGCATGGTGACTTTCTCCTCGTCGTGCTCGGGCTGCTGATCAGCATCCCGATCGTCGTGTGGGGAAGCACGCTGTTCATTAAGCTGATCGACAAATTCCCCTGGATTATCTATCTGGGCTCCGGCGTGCTCGCTTATACGGCGTCCAAGATGATTGCGCACGAGACTCGCTTTGCGGTCTTTTTCGAACGCAATCCTGTGATCTACTGGGCATTCGTTTCCGTATTGATCGCGCTCGTTCTATGCGCCGGCTGGTGGACGAATTCGGTTAAAGCCCGCCGGAACGAACGGCGAGACGACAAACGCAAGCCCGTATTCGTTGCCAAAAAAAGCCGAGAATCGCATTAATCGCGATTCTCGGCTTTTTGAACATCTTTAAAACCAGGCATCCTCTTTGCGCTCCTGCGCCTGGGCGGAAGCCTCGGTGTCCGCTCCATTTTTCAAAATGACGACCTCCGTGCCCTGGACGGCTTCGTCGATCAGTCGCTCGAGCTCGCTGCCCATCATCGCTTCGACTTTCTCGACGATATTCAGATTCGGATTGATCGCGGGAGATTTCGGCACGAATAGCGTGCAGCAGTCTTCAAAAGGCAGAATCGACGTCTCGAAGGTGTCGATTTGCGCGGCATGCTCGATAATGTCCTGCTTGTCCATCATCACGAGCGGCCGCAGCAGCGGCAGCGAACAAGCACGGCCAATGACGTTCATGCTGCCGAGCGTTTGACTAGCTACTTGCCCGAGACTGTCGCCCGTCACGATAGCCAGCGCATCGTTCTGCTCCGCAAGTCGTTCGGCGATCCGCAGCATGCTTCGGCGCATCAATGTAATGATCAGACTGTCGTGGCCGGATTTCGCCAACTTGGTCTGAACCTCGGTGAACGGCACAAGATGCAGCTTGATTTTCCCGCCGTAATACGCCAATCTTTGGGCCAACGTCACCACTTTGTCCTTTGCTTGCTCGCTCGTGAACGGATAGCTGTGGAAATGGACCGCCTCGATTTTGAGACCCTTGCGCATCGCCATCCAGCCGGCCACGGGACTGTCGATGCCTCCGGACAACAGCAGCATCGCTTTGCCGTTCATACCGAGCGGGAAACCGCCCGCCCCTTTCACGACTTCGCAGTAAATGTAAGCCATGTCCTTCTGGATATCGACCTTCAGTTCGATCTCGGGGCGGCGGACGTCGACTTTTAACCCCGGCGTATTGCGCAATACGTGGGATCCCACAAGGTGGTTCATTTCGATGGAATTGTGAGGATATTGCTTCCAGCCTCGATTGACCGATACTTTGAACGTTTGCGGAGAAACGCTTAAATGGCGGATCAATTGCAGCGAATTGTCGCGAATCTCTTCCAGATCGAGCCCGGATCCGATAACCGGACTAAAGCTCATGATGCCGAAAATATCCTTCAGTCGTTCCGCAACCCGCTCGTAGCTCTCTCCGTTCAAATGAATATAGACCCTTGCGTAGCTTCTGACGAATTCGAGCTTGTCGAACGACTTTAGGGCCATTCTGATTTGCGTCAGCAGCATCGTCTCGAATCGATTGCGATTGCGCCCCTTAATGACAATTTCCCCGAATCGCACCAACACCAGTTCGTAGTTCATTTTCCTATCCTCTCCAGCGACTTCAAACCGGCCACGACCGATTTCAGCTTTGCGCCAAGTACTTCGATATCTTTTATCGTATGCTCGTCCCCGAAGCTGATCCTTATGCTTCCCGACGCGCGGTCCGCGTCGTGTCCCAAAGCCAGCAGCACGCGGCTCGGCTTCAAGCTCTTGGAGGAGCATGCCGATTGAGTCGAGACGTACACCCCTTCGCGTTCAAGCATATGAATAACCACCTCCGGTCGCATCCCCGGATAAGACAAATTCACTACATGCGGAGCTGTCCTGGCCTCCGCAGCCGAGTTGAGCTCGGACACCCCGTTCACATGAAGCTCGGGGATATCGGAGACGATGTCCAGCAGCCTTCTTCGCAACCCATACATCGTCGCGCGTCTCATTTCCAGCTTTTCCATCGTCAACCGCAACGCCTGGGACATCGCGACGATTGCCGGTACGTTGAGCGTTCCCGAGCGCATGCCGCGTTCCTGATGGCCTCCGCTCAGCAAAGGAGCGAGTTCGATCCCCTCTCGAACCAGCAAGAACCCTATGCCTTTGGGGCCGCCGAACTTGTGAGCCGAGCCCGTATACAGATCAACGCCTGAGCCTTCCCAACGGAACGGCAATTTGCCGATCGCCTGCACGCCGTCCACATGAAACCGGACGTGCGGATAGTCGCGCAGAAGACGGACGATTTCTTCGACCGGTTGAATCGTCCCCGTTTCGTTATTCACATGCATGACGCTGACGATCGCGGTCTCTTTCCGGATAGCCGCGACGATATCCCTGGGATCGACTTTGCCGGAGGAGTCGACGTGAAGCACCGTCAATTCGATCGCGCCTTCGGCTTCCAGCTGCTTGGCGCACTCGTATACCGAAGCGTGTTCAATCGAGGAGACGATGATATGCTTAGCCGATCTGGCCGTTCTGCCCAGCAGCCCTTTAATCGCCAAATTGTTGCTTTCCGTTCCCCCCGAAGTAAACAGCACCTCCGACGGCTTTGCCCCCATTTTATCAGCCACGCCCAATCTCGCTCTATCCACTAGCCTCATCGCGTCCACGCCCGATTGATGCAGGGAGGACGGGTTCGCGTAATGCAGCTTCATTAACTCGCCCATCGTGTCGATCACCATCTGCGGCATGGGAGAGGAAGCGCAGTGATCGAAGTAATAAGTATTCATAAGTATTCTCCATTCGGAAAGTTAAAAAGACGGGCAACGGCCGCAGCCGTCCCGTCTCGCTTCCATCAAGCCGCCGTTCTAGACACTCCACTGGGCGGTTGCGTTCAACACCTTGCGGATGTAGCCCTGCGTCTCCTCAGGCAGCAAATGCAGATTCGCCTCGACATCCCTATCGTTCTCCAGACCCAGTCTGTCTACGCGCCCCGGCCCCGCGTTATACGCGGCCAGCGCCGTAGCGACATTGCCGTCGTATTTCCGCAGCAGGTAGGACAGGAACCTCGTTCCACCGTCCACATTTTGTGCCGGATCGAACGAATCGGTTACGCCAAGCCCTCTTGCCGTATCGTCCATTAATTGCATAAGCCCTTTGGCTCCGGCCGACGATACGGCGCTCGGATTAAAAGAAGATTCCGATTGGATAACTCCTTTAATCAAAGCCGGACTCACGCCATATTTCTGTCCGGCGGCAACGATCAACTCGTCGAAAGCAGAAGTCGAGCCTTCAACGTTCGCGAGCGCCCCGCCCCAATATACCGGGTAAGCCGATAAAGAGGACGAAGAATCAAGTCGATTGAGGATCGAAGACTCGGAAGGGTTGCTCTGCAACGAGCTTGCCGAATATTGATTGAGCAGCAGATCGAATACGCCCGGGCTTTGTTCCGTAACGCCCTTGGCGGATTTGCCGACAAACGGATTTATTTCCGTAGTCCATTGCGTCAGCAGCATTTGCTTGAGCAGGCGAGGATCCGTCGATATGTTCAAGTCGGTTAGCTCCCGGTAGTCAATTTTTGTATCCAGATGTTGATATTGTACAACAATCCCGGGTGTACGACCAGTCCCTGTCCGACGGAGGCCTATGCTGCTCAAGACCTATTTTACAACTTCGGTTTGAATGTCAGACAGCAGGTGACCGATGAATCCTCCGCTTGATCGCGGTGGCCCTCGAATTCGTCGGCAAACTCCTCGTTCCAGCGGCGATCGGAATGTGCGTCCACCTCGATCTTAATTTCGCTGGCTCCGCAGGCGTTGCCTTCTTTCCAGAATGAACAATTGCTAACGCTGCAGGCTACGTCTTTCGGCATAAATAATCACCCCCAAGTCTATTGTTCGCCCGCGCAGGCGGGGTATACAGACAAGGGGGCGGGGGTTGCAGCCAAAATTGTTATTTCAATTGTCCTTGCATCCGGCGATTCGTCAAATAATCGCTTTCGTAATAAGACAGATCGTCGCGAAGCTCCTCGTAAACCCGGGAGATCGACAAAATGATGTCTCGCGCGGCGCGAACCGGCTTCGTCCGAAAGCGAATCGCATCCTGTCCCGTATAAGCGTAACGGCCGTCTTCGGAATAGCATTCGTTTTTCGGATAAAAAAACGAATTAACGCCGTTATGATAAACCTCGTACAAAGCCCGTTCGGCCAAGTCGTTGTCGAGGTTGGGTCTTCTCAGCACGGCTCCAAGCTTCTCGTATGCGACTTCGGAGAAGACGAGCAGGTGACGCAAATCCGATAACATGCCGGAATAAAAAGCAACGCTGTCCGGATCGTCCTTCTGGGCAAGCTGGTCGAGCGCATGATGATTCAAAAACTGCTCGATCGGATCGATGGCTTCTTTGAGCTTTTCCCGACTGGACTCGGCAAGCGCTTTAAGATTGGTGGATGGCATGGATAGATCCCCTTTCCATTTGAGCGAAAAACCTTCATTATCGTACCATAAATCCGCAGCGAAAGGTACTGGCAGAAGGCAAAATAAGCCGTATATTTTTGGCGCTATCCCTTCATCCTAACAAGCATAACCGGCTCCTTTGTTCGGAGCTTAAAAGGAGAGGTACGCCATGCGCCGTTACGCTTGGGCCGGCATCGCGTTCGGCATCGCCGCAGTTCTGCTCGCGATCCCGCTGATGCCGTCCTTCACTCATCGCGGAAGCCGCGATTCTGCGCCGCCTCCGAGCGCGCTTCCTCCCGCTCGGGCGGAAGCATCCTATAAATTGCAGACGATGAAAAACGACATGCAAGCGACCGAACGGCTTGCGCGAGCGCAGGTCGCCAAAGATTTCCGCGTTTTTCTGACACAGTCCCGCCTGAGATCGCCTTCGAACAACCAGAGCGAGTTGAGCGCCTTTCTGCAAAAACATCCCGAAATCGTATATGCCGAATGGAAACATCGCGGCGGCGCGGCGAAGGCGGGCAAGCTGAAGGCTGGCGAGATCAAAGAAGCTTCGTCCTATCTGGCTCATGCACGAGCGGCCGTTCGCAAATCGAGAAGCTTCTCTTCCCCGGTTTTTCAGGCCAAGGAAAAAAGCTATTTCGCGATAGGCGAGCATTCGGAGAAAAACAGCATCGTAGCCGTCGTCTCGGCGGAAGTCATCCAAGCGGTTGAGCGGCATCAACGCCGCAACCTTCGGCTTATCCCGTATCCTCCGGAAGGACGCTATCGTATCGAATCGGTCGTCCCCGGTACGAATGCGGAGACAACTGTACGCAACGGAGAAGACAACGGGAACGCCAGCCATTTCTCCATAGACGAAGTCGTCGTCAAATTCCGTAAGCCGCTGACGGAGAAGCAGTTGCTGCAGCTGCGCAAGGAGCTGGATCTGACTGTCGTTAAGCAGACAAGAAGCATCTATGTATTCCGTTCCAAAAAGCATGACACCGGCGAACTGAAAGCTTATTTCAAGCGTGAATGGAATCCTGTATTTGTCGAGCCGCATTATTTGTATTTGACCAACGAGGTTCATGCGAGGGGAACGACTGTCAAGGCTGCGGAGGACAATGCCGGGGAAGAGGCGTTGATTCCCAACGATACGCTGTACTCGGAATACCAATGGAATTTGCCCGAAATCGCCACTGAGGCGGGCTGGAAACTAGCCAAGGGAAATCCGGATATCGTCGTTGCGGTGCTGGATACCGGGGTCCAGGCCGACCATCCCGACCTGAAGGGGAGAATTGTAAAAGGCGTCAATATCGTTGACCCTTCCGCCGATCCCAATGACGATGTCGGGCATGGCACACACGTAGCGGGCATTATCGCGGCTGAGGTCAACAATAACGAAGGTGTAGCCGGGATGACCTGGTATACGAAAATCATGCCAGTCAAAGTGCTGGACGACACCGGCGCTGGCTCCACGTATTCCGTCGCGGAAGGAATTATATGGGCTACGGACAACGGAGCACATGTCATCAATATGAGCTTGGGCAACTATGCCCAGGCAGAATTTCTGCATGACGCGATTAAGTATGCTCATGACAAGGGCGTCGTGCTTGTGGCCGCCAGCGGCAACGATAATACGGATCGGCCCGGCTTCCCTGCGGCCTATCCCGAAGTGCTCGCCGTAGCCGCAACCGATCCCGACGAAAGCCGGGCCGAATATTCCAACTACGGCGATTACATCGATGTTGCGGCTCCCGGCTCCTCCATTCCGAGCACCTATCCCGGAAGCCGCTACGCAGCTCTGTCCGGCACATCGATGGCATCCCCTCATGTGGCCGCGCTCGTCTCGCTCGTCCGTTCGGCCAATCCCGACATGAGCAATGAAGAAGTGATGGAGTTGATTCGCAAAACGGCCAAGGATTTGGGTCCGGCAGGCAGGGACATCGAATTTGGTTTCGGTCAGATCGACGTTGTGGCCGCCTTGCAATCCGCGCAAGGCCTCGAGGGCTCGCTGCAGCTCTTCCCTTCGCGAGTTCGCGAAAAACTGGAGCGATTAAACGGATTGAAGTGAAGCAAGACGGACTTGCCATAATTCTGTACCGCTCGAGTCAAATTTTTGGCACAGGAGTGGGCGCAACCGATAAGCGCGCGTGACGGTGCTATTGATGAAACTTCGAGGTCGGGTTGCCGATGCGGAATTTCGAAACATAATGTGTGAAACAAAAATAGGCGGTTCAGGACTTCAAAAGCCCTGTATCGCCTTTTATTTGACTTATTTGCAGCCGGAAAGCTTGCCGTAAGCCGGGTTCTGTACTTCTCGTGGTCAGAACGGATCGCGCAAAGGCGACCCTCCCACGGATTGAAGCGACAATCATCTTTCTAGGCCGCACATTGCTGTACGGCTCAAGCGACCAACCCGAACGCACCCCGGGCAAGGGCTGGGGCGCTAAGCCCCCGCGTTCTCCTCGGTCTTGCTCCAGATGGGGTTTACCAGGGACAAAGTCGCCAGTGTCCCTCGTGGTCTCTTACACCACGGTTCCATCCTTGCCTGATCTGCCTAAGCAGCCATCGGCGGTCCATTTCTGTGGCACTATCCTTCAGCTCGCGCTGACTGGACGTTATCCAGCATCCTGCCCTGTGGAGCCCGGACTTTCCTCTCGCGGCGCGAAGCCGCCAGCGATTGTCTGTCAACCTTTCCGGCATGTAACCTAGAGTATAACGCGAATCGGCCGCTGTCGCAAGGGAAATGATTGGCTTGCGTTGGTCCACCAAAAAATTACTTGGAGGGACATCAGCCAACATCTGCCGAGATTAAGAGAATGAATGGCAGAGTTTATATTACTGTCCCCGCTACGGACATTCAGAGAACGGCAAACTGTACGTTTTCGAGCGTTGCGCGAACACAGCTAGCCGTTCTCCATCCAGCTATCCGACAGAACGATCTATTTGAGCCGGAAAGGCTCCGTATCCACTTGAGACGCGAACACTTCGGTAGTATAGCCCGCCTCTTTCAGTCGCTCGGACAGCCATGCAGCCACATTAGGCTTCATAATCTTCTCCGCATGATGGCCAGGATCGACGATAGCAATCCCCGCCGCCAGCGCGTCCTGCGCGGAATGGAAATCGATATCCCCGGTTACGAGCGCATCGGCGCCGGCAAAAATCGCATGGCGAATATACCTCGCTCCCGAGCCGCCTAGCACGGCCACCTTGCGAATCGGCTTCGCCCCGTCGCCAACGACGCGAACGAACGGTACGTCCAGCGCCCGCTTCACGCGCTCGGCGAACTGATCCAGCGGCTCCGCCTCCGACAGCTTGCCGACTCTGCCGAGGCCAAACGAGCGGCCCTTCAGATCACTGCTGTACAGATCGTAGGCAACCTCCTCGTAAGGATGAGCCTTCAACATCGCCGCTACGACTTTTTTGCGCACGCTCATCGGCACGATCGTTTCAAGCCGGATTTCCTTCGCTTCCGTCAGCTGTCCATGCTTGCCGACAAAAGGATCGGTTCCTTCGCGGGCAAGGAACGTGCCGGTCCCTTCAATGTTGAAGCTGCAATGACTGTAGTTGCCGATCCATCCGCCGCCCGCCGCGAAAATCGCATTGCGCACCTGCTCATGGTGGGTTTCCGGCACAAACACGACCAGCTTGTAAAGCTGATCCGTATGCACCTCCTCCAGCACGTCGCGCCCGTTAAGCTCCAAAGCTTCGGCCATCCAGTCGTTAATGCCGCCTTCCGTCGTATCGAGATTCGTATGCGAAATGTAGACCGCAATATCGCTGCGCAGCAGGCTGGCTGCAAGCGCACCCGCTGGCGTATCCGTGCGGAGATGCGCAAGCGGACGGTAGATGACGGCATGGTGCGCGATAATGAGTTCGGCGCCGAGCTCCGCTGCCTCCCGTACCACCTCAGGCGTTATGTCCAGCGTCACAAGCACGCGCTTGACTTCCTTCGCGACCGTGCCGACCTGTAAACCAATTTTGTCGTCGGGAACGGCATAATGCTTGGGAGCCAGCCGCTCCATCAGTTGGACGATCGTTTCTCCGCGCGCAAACATGCAAGCACCTCCTTGATCTCCCTGACATCCTCTTCCCATTCCCGCGCCTTCTCGGCAGCTTCGGGAGCAACCGCATGGTTAAGCTGTAAAATGACTCTCTCCCGCTTGGAGATTTCCTGCTCCCACTTGCGGAAAAAGTCTTCGCCTGGGCTGCGCAGCAGAAGAGGCCCCATCTCGTACAGCAACGTCATCGAAATTCGCTCAAGCGACGGCGCTAGCAAACGTTCGTCATACAGTCGAGCCTCGATCGCTTGAGCTTCTTCTTGCGAGGAAACGCGCTTTGCCCGCATCAGCGTATAGATGACTCCGTCTTCTTCCAGCAGCGCTTCATCGTCCAGCGCAAACCGGTTTGCGGTCAACCAGCGTCTGACCGCGTCCTCGGCAACGTGAGGAGAGAGCACCAGCGTCTCCACGCCTCGCAGGCTCTCTCCTGCCTGCTCCAAAATGCGGGCCATCAAACTGCCGCCCATGCCGGCAATCGCTACCGTATCCACTTCTCCGGGACGAAGCACGGCCATTCCGTCGCCCAAACGAACGGAAATGACTTCCTCCAGCCCCGCTTCCGCCACCTGCCGCTTAGCCGCATTCACGGGCCCTGCGTTGATATCGCCGGCTACGGCAAACCCGATACGGCCTTCCAATGTCAAATAAACCGGGAGCAGCGCGTGATCCGTCCCGATGTCGGCGAAGCGAGCACCCTGCGGCACCCGCTGCGCTAATGCAGTCAGGCGGCGGGACAGCTTTAGCGCCGCCCCTGTATCTTTAATCTCCGTCATTCTCTATGCAACCCATTCCATCCATTGTTTGCGCAGGCGGAACATCCCAATACCCGCGATTAAAATTTTAATCAAAATTTCGATTTGAATCCATTCCGGGCGAACTCCGTACAGAGCCGAGTAGATTTCCGGCATAAACCACAGTACGAGAGACGCGGCAAACATCGCCGTGCCGGCCGAGGCCAGTCGAACGTGCAAAAACCAGCTTAACCAACAGAACAGCAGCGCTGCGGGAATCCAGAAAATTTGCACTTCGAATACCGATGAAGCAGGCGCATGCTCGGCCAAGAGCAAAGCGTATAAGGCGATAGCGGACATCCATCCCAGCCACTGCGGCAAAGCCAATCTCAGCCGTATGCCGCCCCCGATCCAGATAACGGCCAGCAGACCGAGCAACCCTTGCAGACCGGAGCTTGCCCAGCCCCACTGCAGGCCAACGATCGCCAGCCCGCTTCCGAGCAGGAATGCCATTGCCGCTCCGAGACATGCGTAGCCTCGCGCCGGTCTGCTTTCACGCTGCCTCAATCCCGCGTAGACAAATCCTGCCGTCGCGAGAAGCGCAATCGCTATTTGCAATAGCAAAGGAAACACGCTAAAATGAAGTACGACGAAGCAAATCAAGGCAAAAATTCCAAAAGAAAGAAACCACATTTTACCCGATGCCTGCCCGATCTTCTTCATAACAGCGCCGGTTATGCCGCGCGGACGATCGTCCAAATCTTCCAAATACAAATTTAGCAGAAAATCGCAGTACTGCTCCGGCAGCAGCTTGCCTCGGCGCCATGATTCGATTTCCTTCACGATGAGGTTGCGTTTCTCTTCCTCATTAGCAGCCATGACGGCAAGCCTCCTCGTACCGTTTGAACAAAAAGACCTTCAACCATAACGGCCAAGGTCTCTGCAAAAAATTTTATTGTGTCTTTATTCTAGAAAATCCTTCAATCTCTTACTACGGCTTGGATGACGCAGCTTGCGCAGCGCCTTGGCTTCGATCTGGCGAATCCGTTCGCGCGTAACGCCGAACACCTTGCCGACCTCTTCCAGCGTACGGGTACGTCCGTCGTCCAATCCGAAGCGCAGACGCAGCACGTTCTCTTCTCTCTCGGTCAACGTATCCAGCACGTCCTCCAACTGCTCCTTAAGGAGCTCGTAAGCAGCGGCGTCAGCTGGGGCAAGCGCCTCCTGATCTTCGATGAAATCACCCAGGTGAGAGTCGTCCTCTTCGCCGATCGGCGTTTCCAGAGATACCGGCTCTTGCGCGATTTTCATAATTTCCCGCACTTTATCTACGCTAAGCTCCATCTGCTCGGCAATTTCTTCCGGCGTCGGCTCGCGGCCCAGCTCCTGAAGCAGTTGACGGGATACCCGGATCAGCTTGTTGATCGTTTCCACCATGTGAACCGGAATCCGGATCGTTCTCGCCTGATCCGCGATCGCCCGGGTAATCGCCTGCCGAATCCACCAGGTCGCATAGGTACTGAACTTAAAGCCTTTATCGTAGTCGAATTTCTCTACAGCTTTAAGCAGCCCCATATTTCCCTCCTGAATCAGATCCAGGAACAGCATTCCCCGCCCGACATAACGCTTCGCGATGCTGACGACAAGACGAAGATTCGCCTCAGCCAGCCGCTTCTTCGCTTCTTCTCCGTCCGGACCGCCGATCTCGATTTTCTTGGCGAGTTCGACTTCGTCATCCGCTCCTAACAGCGGTACGCGCCCGATTTCCTTCAAGTACATCCGAACGGGATCGTTGATCTTAATACCGGGCGGCAAGCTCAGATCGTCGTCGAAATTAAATTCGTCGCGCTCGTCCTCGTCGCCTCCGTGACGTCCCATATCGTCATGATCATTGGACACCTCGATGCCGATATCGGCCAATTGCTCGAAGAACTCGTCGATTTGCTCGGGGTCCTGATCGAATGGAGACAGCTTCTCCATGATGTCTTTATAGGTCAAGGAAGATTTTTTCTTGCCTTGTTCGATAAGCTGGGCTTTGACCTGCTCCAGTGTCGATTCCGTTTCCAGTCCGGTGTGTTGATCGTTTGCCATTACCGACTCCCTCCTCCCTGGGAAACCGCGCTGCTACGACATCTTGCGCTGCTTTTCCAGGGCGATAATCTCTATACCCAATTGTAGTACCCGCGCTTGATCGCCTTCCCGCGACGCGCGCTTCAACTCTTCGGTCAAACGCTCGTACTCCCGGTCTTGCGAAGCTCGACCGATCGTTCGAATGCAATCTTCCAGCTCCCGTTCGCCGTACGGAACGTCTATCATTGCGATTACGCTGGCCATTCGTTCCAGACGGTCGTCCTGCAGCGTCGTTACGAATCGGCCAACGTCAGGATCATTGTTCTGAGCGTAATAAGCATATAAATAAGCTGCCAAGGCCGCATGATCCTCCACGTGAAAACGATCTCCCAGCTTCTGCTCGACGAGATGAGCCGCATCTCTATCCTGCATCATCCAGGAGAGCAGTTGGCGTTCCGCGTTCACGTGCGCGGCTCCTAGCGGCGGAGTTTTGGATGCGAAGTTGTTTCCATTCCATACATTATTCCACGATCCGGCCGGAATATCCCTTGCGCTTTCCAATTTCTCCCGCTGTCTGTACTCCAGGCATTCCTGTTTCAGCGTATCGAGGGCAACCCCGAATTCCTGTGCCAACTCCTTGAGCAGAAGCTCGCGCTCCATCGGAGAGTTCCGGACGGCTACGATCCGCACCGCATCGCGCAAATACCGAATCCTTCCATCTTCTTCTAGGAGTATATGGGATTTCCTCAAATATATAAGCTGAAATTTGACTGCTGAAACAGCGCCTTCGATGATCTCTCTGACGAACGCTTCCGCCCCGTAGGACGTCACGTATTCGTCGGGATCCATCCGATTCGGAAGCAGGGACACCCGCACCCGGAATCCGGCTTCTTCCAGCAGCGGTATGCTCTTACGGGCCGCGGCTTGGCCGGCATCGTCGCCGTCGTAGCAGATGACCGCTTCCTCCGCGAATCTTCGCAGCACAGCCGCGTGCTCGGCGGTCAGAGCGGTTCCCATCGTGGCCACGCCGTTGCGAACGCCGGCGGACCAAGCTTTGATCACGTCCATGTATCCTTCCAGCAGAACGACCTGTCCGGATTTGCGAATGGCAGACCGAGCTTCGTGCAGCCGATACAACGTGCGGCTCTTGCTGAACAGCGCCGTCTCCGGCGAGTTCAAATACTTCGGCTGCCCGTCCGACAACAGTCGCCCCCCGAATGCGATCGTCTGTCCTCTCGCATCGTGAATGGGAAACATGATCCGATCGCGGAACCGATCCACATACCCCTCGGCGTCCTGACGCTTGGACAGCAAGCCCCCGGCCTCCATCTCGCTCGCCGAAAATTGTTTGCGTTCCAGCGCCTGGGTCAACGTATCCCATCTCGGCGGAGCGTAACCGATTCCGAATTGCTCGATCAAGGCGTCGTCCAAGCCGCGCGACTGCAAGTAGGCTTTGGCAGGCTTCGCCACCTCCAAGTTCTGCAGAAGATAATGGTACAGCTTCGCGCTGTAGTCGTGGGCTTCCTGCAGAATCCGCTTCTCCTTCTGCACCGGAGAGGCGTCTTCGGCAGAATAGCTTGTCCAGGTGACGGGAATGCCGGCTTCTTCGGCCAGCAACTTGACAGCCTCGGGAAACGACTCTCCCTCCATCTCCATGACGAACTTGATCACGTTGCCGCCTTTCCCGCAGCCGTAACAATGGAAAATTTGCTTCTCCGGCGTCACCGTAAAGGAAGGCGTCTTCTCGGAATGAAAGGGGCATAGCCCCTTCAAATACTTGCCGTTCTTGGTTAGATGAACGTACTTGCCCACCGTCTCCGAGATTTCATGACGGCGCAGCACTTCGTCAATAACCTCTTGAGGGATCATTCCGTAACTCATGATACCACCTGATTTCTAGCACATAATACAATTCGCTATATATCGGGAATCTCCTGCATCCCCTTCAGCAGAACTGTCAGTTTTTGTTGAAAGCGGTCGCGATCCTCGGCCGTAAACGGACTCGGGCCTTTCGTGCGCACGCCTCCACGGCGCAAACGAGCAGAGAAATGACGTTGCTCCAACAGTCCTTCGATATCGGACTCCCGGATCATCTTGCCTCTCGGCGTCAATACGGAGGCTCCTCTGGCCAATCCCAAGGCGGCCAAACCGTAATCGGCGGTAACAAGAATATCTCCGCGCCTTAGCGCATTGGCAATATACAGATCCGCCGACTGGTTTCCGGCGTCAACCGTCACGACTTCGACGGAGGGCTCGGGATTCAGAACGTGCGCATGACTGGATACGAGCAGCGCAGTCGCGCCGCATTGCCTGACGGCTACGGCGATCTCGGCTTTGACGGGACAAGCGTCGCCGTCCACCACAACCCGACGGGGCGGGACAATCATCGACATCACCACGCGTTTCAGCCAAAGTTTGCCGTAATATTATATACGCTAACGGGAATCAAAATCCTGCAAAGCCCCGGCATTTTTTATGCTTTTCCAAATACGCGCGAAGAAACTTCACATTCGACATCTTTTCTAAAATTCGACTTAATCGGCAAAAGAGAACCTCGCGGTTCTCTTCGCTGCGAATGCCCGCCATTCGGCGTCGGACGTTACCGTTGAAAATGCTCGAGAATGATGCTCGCCGTTTCTTCGACCGCTTTATTGGAGACGTCGATAACGATGCATCCGATCTTGTTCATCACCTGACGGGCATGTTCCAGCTCCTTCATGATGCGCTCGGACGTTGCATACGGCGCGGAGTCCGGCAAGCCGATCGCCTTTAGCCGCTCCTTGCGGATCGCGTTCAACGAATCCGGATTGATCGTCAGTCCGATCACCTTCTTCGGCGAAGCCAGATACAGCTCCTTCGGCGGAACGAGCTCCGGAATAAGCGGAACGTTAGCCACCTTGAACATTTTGTGCGCCAACACCATCGACAGCGGCGTCTTCGAGGTTCGGGACACGCCCACGAGCACCACGTCCGCTTTCAGAATGCCGGACACGTCACGTGCATCGTCGTAACGAACCGCGAATTCCACCGCCTCCACTTTGCGGAAGTAGTCTTCGTCGAGCACATGGTTGAGTCCGGGCTCATGTCTGGACTCGTGTCCGAGCGCTCGTTCCAGATGATCGATCAGCGGTCCGAGCAGGTCGATCGCCGCAATTTTCATGCGGGCGGCCTGCTCGACCATATGATCTCTAAGATAAGGGATGACTAGCGTGTACAGCACAATGCCTTTATCCGCTTGGGCGGCTGCAAGCACCGAATCGATGCTTTCCCGCGACTGAATAAACGCCGAGCGGCGAATGTTGACGGACAGCGGGTGAAATTGCGCCGCGGCCGCTCTCACGGCCAATTCGCCCGTATCTCCCGCCGAGTCGGACACGACGTGAGCGGTAACGCTTCTCTGGAGCACGAGATCAGCCCCTTCTTCATTTAATAGCTATCCCGCCAATTTGGAGAAATCGGCGAATTGTTTCACATCGTCGGCGACTAGAGACAATATGGCCAGCCGGTTGCGGCGTAGCGCTTCGTCTTCCGCCATGACCATAACCGCATCGAAGAAGGTCGTAATCGGCCCGCTCAGTTCAGACAACGCAGACAGCGCTCCTGCCAAATCAGCCTCAACCGTCGCCTTTACCAGTAGGCCGTGCGCCTGCTGCCAAGCCTCGTACAGCTTGCCTTCCGCCTCGTCGGCGAACAGGTTGGCGTCCACTTGTTTGGAATCGGCTTTGGCCGCCAAATTGCAAACGCGGTTGAACGCTTCGACAGCCGGCCGGAAATCCGCCTTCGCTTCGTCGGTTGTCGCCGCCTGCAAGGCGCTGGCCCGCAGCACTGTGCGGCGTACGTCGCCCGCTCCCGCCCCCAGCACCGCATCGACGACGTCGTAGCGGATCGCTTGCTCGGAGAGCACGTTTTTCACGCGGAGCACGAAAAACTCTTGCATATCCTTGACGACCTCGGAAGCTTCGCGCTTCAGCCCTCTCTCTGCGAGTACGCTAAGGGCGATGCGGAACAGCTCGTCGAGCGTAATTTCCAGCTCGTGCGCCAGTAGCGTATTGACGATGCCCGCCGCCTGGCGGCGCAGTGCGTAAGGATCCTGAGAGCCGGTCGGAATGATGCCGATGGAGAAGCAGCCGGCAATCGTATCCAGCTTGTCGGCGATGCCGACGACCGCGCCGACGAGCGAAGCAGCCGGCTTGTCGCCCGCGTTGCGCGGCGAGTAATGCTCGTTGATCGCCCGGGCGACGGTCTCGCGCTCTCCGGCAAGACGGGCGTAATCTTCGCCCATAATGCCTTGCAGCTCCGGAAACTCGTACACCATCTGAGACACGAGATCGAATTTGCAAATTTCGGCCGTCCGAGCGATATCCCCGGCTGCGGAAGGCTCAAGACGCAGCTGAGCGGCGATGCGATCGACAACGGCGCGCACGCGGCGAACTTTGTCCGCAACCGTGCCGAGCTCTTCGTGATATACGATATTTTCAAGCTTGGCCAGCGCATCCGCGATGACCAGCCTCTTGTCTTCTTCATAGAAAAACTTGGCATCGGACAAACGGGCTCTAAGCACCTTCTCGTTGCCTTTGGCCACGACGTCGATCGATGTCCGATCGCCGTTGCGCACCGTTACGAAATGCGGAAGCAGCCGTCCTTCTCCGTCGAATACCGGGAAATAGCGCTGATGTTCGCGCATTGACGTAATGAGTACTTCCTGAGGAATGTCCAGGAAGCTCGGATCGAACGAACCCGCTAGCGCGGACGGCGTCTCGACGAGGAACAACACCTCTTCGAGCAAGTCGTCCTTGATGCCGATCGTCCAGCCCTGTTCTTCCGCCAGGCTTTCGATCCCCGTCAGGATTGCTTTGCGGCGCTCCTCGACGTCAACAATGACGTGTTCCGCACGCAGAACTTCGACATAGGAGGACGGCTCCGCAACGACGGCTTCCTTGCCAAGGAAGCGATGGCCACGCGTTGCATTGCCGGAAGCGACTCCGGCGATTTCGAACGGCACGACCCGGTCGCCGTGAAGCGCGACGAGCCAGCGGATCGGACGCACGTAGCGCAGCTCGTGATCGCCCCATCTCATATTTTTCGGAAAGGTGAGCGAAGTTACGAGCGACGGCAGCGCTTCGGGCAACAGCGAAGCCGTCTCGACGCCTAGACTGCTCTTAGTGACGAAAACGTACTCTACTCCGGCAACTTCGCGAATAAACAGCGAGTCAGGATCGGCCCCTTGGCTTCTCGCGAATCCAAGCGCCGGCTTGCTCCACGCTCCGTTCTCGTCGTAGGCGATTTTGCGGGACGGTCCTTTCACGTCTTCGGTAACATCCTCTTGCTTATCAGCCAAACCCGTTACGAGCACAGCCAGGCGACGAGGCGTCGCATAAGCTTTCACTTCGCTGTAAGCAAGCCGGCTGTCGGTCAGCCATTTGACCGTTTTGTCCTGCAATTGCTCCATTGCCGCGCGCACGAAGCGGGCAGGCACTTCTTCCATTCCGATCTCCAGCAGTAAGTCCTTAGCCATTGTTCGCCGCTCCTTTCTTCAACAACGGGAATTCAAGCCGCTCCCGCTCTTGCAAATACGTGGCCGCGACCTGACGGGCCAAATTCCTCACTCTCGTAATGTAGCCGGTTCGCTCGGTAACGCTGATCGCTCCGCGAGCGTCCAACAGATTAAACGCATGCGAACATTTCAGCACGTAGTCATAGGCCGGAAACACAAGGTTTTCGGCCATCGCGCGCTTCGCTTCGGCCTCGTAGGTTGAGAACAGCTGAAACAGCATCGCAGCGTCGGACACTTCGAATGTATATTTGGAATGCTCGTACTCGGGCTGCTTAAATACGTCGCCGTAAGCCACGCCGTTGACCCACTCTAAATCGAACACGTTTTCTTTATCTTGAATATAAGAAGCAAGCCGTTCCATTCCGTACGTGATTTCGACCGCTACCGGGTGGCAATCGATGCCGCCTACCTGCTGGAAGTAAGTAAACTGGGTCACTTCCATTCCGTCCAGCCACACTTCCCAGCCTAGTCCCCAAGCGCCGAGCGTCGGAGCCTCCCAGTTATCCTCGACGAAGCGAATGTCGTGGTGCAGAGGATCTATGCCGAGCCGCTTCAGGCTCTCCAAATACAGCTCTTGAATGTTGTCCGGAGACGGCTTCATAATGACCTGGAATTGGTGATGTTGGTACAGCCGGTTAGGGTTCTCGCCATAGCGGCCGTCGGCAGGACGCCTGGAGGGCTCGACGTACGCGACGTTCCAAGGCTCCGGTCCGATCGACCGCAGGAAAGTCATCGGGTTCATCGTCCCCGCGCCCTTCTCCGTGTCGTAAGGCTGCACGACGATACAGTTTTGTTCGCCCCAGAATTGCTGCAGCGTTAGCGTCATTTGCTGAAAATTCATCCTTGTTCTCTCCTTTTGACAGATCTGTTCAAGAACGAGCCGAACCTGGGATCCCGGCGCGAAAAGCGCAAAAAAACTCCGGTCCCACGTCCGCCACGGCAGACATAGGGACGGGAGCTGAACATTCCCGCGGTTCCACCCTACTTGGTTTCCTGCCGACGCCTGAGGGCCAAAGCCCTTGTGGCGCATCGTGCCGGAAAACCCTCCTCTTGCAATCCGATCTCTCCAGAGTGCCTTTCGCCGACTTGCGTCTCCGGGCTTGCACCGTCCCCGGCTCGCTGCATATGACCGCAAAAGTTCGGCTACTCTCTCCTTCGCAGAGAATATAAACTATGACAACATTCTAAACTACTGTGGAGCGACCTGTCAAACGGCTCCGTCCTCCCGCGTTCCCGGCCCTTTCGTTTCCTCTTCCGAAGAGGTCTCCGCCCTTCTCTCGACCGGAGCCGGGTTTGGAGCCATGCCCAGCAGATCGCCGTACTTCTCCAGCTGATCGAGAAACCCGCGCGATTTCAGATTCAAGTTCAGATGAATGTCCATCCATCTGCGCAGCGCAAGCTGCAGCTGCAGCTTGGTGCTTTCCTTAACCGCGATGCTCCCCAATCTGCGCATGTCCAGCGCAAGAAACACGCGCATCAGCTTCCATACGCCGTCCTGCAGCTCAAGCGCGCCCGGATCTCGCGATTTGCACGCCCGGCATAGCGCGCCGCCCCCGGCTGCGCTGAAATAAAACGGCGCGTCCGTTCTGCCGCAGCTGACGCATTCGTCGAGCATCGGCGCGTAGCCCGCCGCGGCAAACACCTTCATCTCGTAGGCTTTGACGACAATTTGCGGATCTTTCCCTTCAACCAAAGCCGTCTGGCAGGCTTTCAACTGGTGGAACAAGTAGGCCGCGGCTTCGTCGTCGTTGATGGCGCGATCGGTCAACTCCGCTGCATAAGCCGCGTAAGCAGGTCCTTCCAGCCCCTGTCTCAGCTCCTGAAACGATTCGATGATTTCCCCGCTATTCAATGTGCCAAGCGTACCGTTCTTATAATACGAATAATCTCCGTATGTAAATAGCTGCGCCAACGCGCCGTAACGACTCTTTAATTTTTTCGCCCCGCGCACGACAATGCCCTGCTTGCCGAAAGTCGGCGTAAGCAGGGTGACGATTTTATTCCCTTCCCCGTAATCGGTGCTGCGAATGACTATCCCTTCCGCCCGATACAGCATCGGCTCTCATTCCTCGTTCGCGACGTCGATCTCGCCTTCCTCGAGCCCGGCGCCCGCGCCGGGTTCTGAAGCTCCGAGATTGTGCACTTCTTTATAAAGCAGATAAGCTTCGATATCGCCGGTTTGCGTAAACACGTGCCACGTGAAATCCCGCACCGCGCCTCATCCTCTCCGGGCGAAAATAACCTGCACCTTCGAGGATTAGGATGTCACGGGAGCCCCCGTCGTATGCCTGACACATTTATGCATGTGGCTCCGAAACCCTTATAGCGGTTATTCTACTCTCGCTTTAATCTTCTCTGTAGCCAAGCGTCTTCAATATCGACTCGCGGTTGCGCCAGTCTTTGTTGACCTTAACCCATAGCTCGAGAAAAATTTTCGATCCGAGCAGTCGTTCCATATCGAGACGGGCCAGCTTGCCTACCTCTTTCAACAGTCCGCCGTTTTTGCCGATAATGATCCCCTTCTGCGAATCCCGTTCGACGTAAATGACGGCCCCAATGTTTACAAGTCCGTTGTCGGCAACGCTCATGCTTTCGATCTCTACCGCGATCGAGTGTGGAATCTCTTCCCTTGTCAGCTGCAGCAACTTCTCGCGAATGAGTTCGGCGCAGACAAATTGCTCGGGGTGGTCGGTAATCTGGTCGGCCGGATAGTACATCGGGCCTTCCTTCAAATACTTGGAAACCTGCTCAAGCAGCGCATTCACATTGTTGCCCTGCAGGGCGGATACCGGTACGATTTCCGTAAAATCCATCTGTTTGCGAAATTTTTCGATTACCGGCAGCATCGCTTCCGGATGAATTTTATCGATTTTGTTTAATACGAGAAACACCGGCGTATCTGTGACCTTCTTGAGTTGTTCCATAATGTAGCGATCGCCGCCGCCGATCGGTTCGGTTACGTCGGTCAGAAACAAAATCGCATCCACTTCGTTCAGCGCGCCCTCAGCCGCCTTGACCATATAGTTGCCGAGCTTGGAGTTCGGCTTATGGATGCCGGGCGTATCAAGGAAAACAATCTGCGTGTCGTCCGTCGTATAGACGCCGTGGATTTTGTTGCGCGTCGTCTGCGGCTTATCCGACATGATCGCGATTTTCTGGCCGATCGCTTGGTTCATCAGCGTCGACTTGCCGACGTTCGGACGTCCGACGATGGCGACGAAGCCCGATTTGAAGCCTTTCTTCTGCATCTCTTACTCTCCTTCAACAGCCTGTCGGTTGTTCAGATCGCGCGGCGAGAACGCTCCCGGCAGCAGTTCCGCTACCGTCGTTACCCTCGTATCTCCGCGCACGTTGGCCAGCAATACCGGCATATCCGGCTCGCACAGCTCGAGCAGCACCTGCCGGCAAACGCCGCAGGGAGCGATCGGCTGCTCGGTGTCGCCGATGACGGCGATGGCCCGGAATTCGCCGGCCTGCCGCCCGTCCGCGATCGCCCGGAACAGAGCGGTTCGCTCCGCGCAGTTCGTCGGCCCGTAAGCGGCATTCTCCACATTGCAGCCGTGATGCAGGTTGCCTTCCGCATCGACGACGACGGCGCCGACCGCGAACCGCGAATACGGCACATACGCTTTACTGCGCGCTTTGGAGGCCTCTTCGACAAGCCTCTCTTTGGTTACGCCTACACTTTCCAGTTCCATATGTCCAGCCTCCGATTATTTTCCGCGCTATTGCCTCTAGCGATTTGCTAGGCATGAACAATCATTCGCCACAGAGGAGGTCCAAGCACGATCAGCCCCACCGCAAGGGCGAATATGGCCATAACGAGCACCGCTCCCGCGGCCGAATCTTTGGCCGCCCGCGCCAGCGGATGCGTCTCGGTAGAGATTCGATCCACCGTCCGTTCAATGGCGGTGTTGAACAACTCCGCCGACCAGACGCCGGCTATGGCAAGCAGCAGCCACAGCCAATCCGTACGCGAGACTTCCAGCCAGAGCCCCAACAGAATGACGACTGTAGCGGCAACCGCATGAAATCGCATATGACGTTCGTCCCGCAATGCCCCGATCAGGCCCGCCCACGCGCTGCGAAACGCTCGGGCTTCGCGCGAACGCCAGCCGCTCATCGCAAGAGGCCCGCTTCCCGCAATACCTCTTCCTGCTTGGAGAACATCGCTTTCTCTTCGGCTTCGTCCCCGTGATCGTAACCGAGCAAATGCAGAAACCCGTGCACGAACAGGAAGCCCAGTTCGCGCTCAAAGCTGTGTCCGTACTCTTCGGCCTGCGCTTCCGCTCGCGGAACGGAGATGACGATGTCGCCGAGCAGATCCGAGAACGGATCTCCCGCCTTCTCCTCGTCCTCCCAGCCGTCTTCCCCTTCCTCGGAGGACTCGTATTCATCCTCGTAGCGAATATCTGCCTGCTCGCCCTCGATCAGCGAGAAGCTGAGCACGTCCGTCGGCTTGTCCAATCCGCGGTATTGGCGATTCAACTCGCGAATGGCTTCGTCGTCCGTCAGCGTCAACGTGACGATTCCCCTCTCGACTTCCTCCTTGCGACCGGCAATGACCAGCAGCTTCTCCAGCAGTTCGATCCATTTCTCTTCGCGCTCTCCGCCCCCGCCTTCGCGTTCGTCGAGCCATTCCAGGCTTAAAGTCATCCTCTAGTTCTCCTTTGCTTCTCTGGCGTCGTCCGTAGCTTCCTTCGCCTGCTTCAACTGTTTGTCGTCCGGATATTCGATCCGGGAATGGAACATGCCGATGACCGCTTCCTTAAGCGTCTGGGCGATCTTGTCGAGCTCCTTCATCGTCAGGTCGCATTCGTTGAATTGATGATCGTCAAGCCGATCTTTAATAATTTTGGCGATCATCTCTTCGATTTGTTCCACCTTCGGATGGTTGAGCGAACGAACGGCGGCTTCCACGCAGTCGGCGATGCCGACGATCGCCGCCTCCTTCGACTGCGCTTTAGGTCCGGGATAGCGGTAATCGTCCTCGGTAAAGTCGATTTCCTTCCCCTGCTCCTGCGCTTGTTTAACCGCCTTATAGTAAAAATATTTCAAGAAAGTCGAGCCGTGGTGCTGCTCGGCAATGTCGCGAATCGGCTTGGGCAGCTTGTGGGCTTTCAGCATGTCCGCCCCATCCCTGGCATGCGCGACGATAATCGAGGCGCTCACCTTCGGGTCTAGCTTATCATGCGGATTGCCGGAAGCGTTCTGGTTTTCGATAAAATAAAGCGGTCGCTTCGTCTTGCCGACATCGTGGTAGAACGAGCCGACTCGGCACAGCAGTCCGTTAGCTCCGACCGCTTCGGCGGCCGTCTCCGACAAATTGCCGACCATTAAGCTGTGATGGTAGGTTCCCGGGGTCTCGGTCAGCAGCTTGCGCAGCAACGGGTGGTTCGGATTGGACAGCTCGACCAGCTTCAGTGCGGACAAAATGCCGAACGTCACTTCGAAGAACGGCATCAGCCCGATCACCAGCACCGCCGTCAGCAGTCCGCTCGCGAGCATAAAGATAACGGATTGCAGCAAGTCCGAACGACTTGGCTCGGGATTGACCAGCATAAGCGCCAGCACCGCGACCGAGCCGAACAGGCTGACCATAATTCCCGCCTTCAGAATCGACGAGCGCTGACTCGCCTTATGGATCGCAAGCACAGCCGTAAAGGAAACGACCGCGGCTACGAAACCATAATGGAAATCAAACATAAACTTCTGTTCAACGTTGAGAATAACGCTGGCCAGCAGCGTAAACAGGAGCGAGCTGACCAAGCCGAGATGCATGTCCAGCAGCAGTGTGACGAGCATGCCGCCCATGGCGATCGGCGCCAGGTAGCCGACGAACGGCCAATCCGCGCTGTACGTCAGCGCGACCAAGTGCATGAACAGAAGATTCAGAGCGAAGATCAGCAGCAGCATTACCCAGTGCGCGTTCGTCTTCTTCAGAATCGTCGACGCCGACGTCAACTCGCCGTACACGTACAATGCCAGCGTCAGGATAACGGACAGCAGCAGCGTGCCGAGCTGCGGCCAATAGTTTTTGCGCTCCTGCAGCAGCCCCATTCCGTCGAGCTTCTCGTAAAGCGCCTCCGAAATGACCTGCCCTTTTTTGACGACGATATCTCCTTGCTTGATCACGACCTGAGGCGTATTCTCCTTCGCTTTCATCCTCGCAGTCTCGGTTTCCTTCTTGTCATAGAACTTGTTCGGCGTAATCGCCAGCCGCGCCAGCTCCTGTACGATCTCCCGCTCCGTCTTTAGCGACAGGGAGCTGGCGTTCACGAGCTCGGCTACCTTCGTACGACCGGTTTCCGCATTCGCGAGAGACTCGATCGTCAGCCTCCGCACGACGTCGCGGGCTACCCCGCGCATCTCTTGGAGCTGTTCGGGCGACATGCGCGGGATCTTGTAATAGGTCTCCTCTGGAATGGCGTATTTCTGCGCGGCGACGACCCGCTGCATCTCGGCCAGCAGCTCCGCCGAATACGCCTCCGAATTGCGGCTGGAGATGACGAAGCTGGCTACGTACTGGTCGACCCGCTCCGGAATGACCCGGCGGAAAATGTCGACTCGGTCCGCTTCGGTAATTTGGTCGTCCATGTTCAGCTCTTCGATTCTGGCGAACAGCTCGTTCACGAGCACCTCGTTCTTGAGTTGCACGATCGAATACATGTCGGGCACACCGTTCGCCGCATCCTCCTGCGCCTGCAAGGTCGCCTTCTCGTCAACCTCCTGGCGCGGCGCGCGGATATCCTTATCCGCCTTGGCATTAAGCGTAATGTCGTACGTCTCCGGAACGATCCGCGGAGCAAGACTGAAGTAAAACAAAAACACAAAAAGCAGAAGCAGGAGCCAGCGCATCGCCGCGCTGTTCTTCCATCCTGCCGCTGCCCCGGACAAGGTAAGCGGATTGCTAGGCTGGCCGCTATTGTTTCGACTCATCCGGCACTCCCCTCCCTTAAGGGTTATTTATTGTTCGCTGTCCGCGTTGTAGGCCAATATGATTTTCTGCACGAGCGCATGCCTGACGACGTCCTGGTCGGTGAAATACACGACGCCAATCTCCTCGATGGCGCGAAGAATCCGCTCCGCCTCCATCAGCCCGGACTTTTTTCCTTTCGGCAAATCGATCTGGGTCACGTCGCCGGTAATTACCATCCGGGAGCCGAAGCCCAGCCTTGTCAGAAACATCTTCATCTGCTCGGGCGTCGTGTTCTGCGCTTCGTCCAAAATGACGAACGAATCGTCCAGCGTGCGCCCTCTCATGTAGGCGAGCGGGGCGATTTCGATCTGACCGCGTTCCATTGCCTTGGCCACTCCTTCGACGCCGAGCGCGTCGTTAAGGGCGTCGTACAGCGGTCTTAGATACGGGTCTACCTTCTCCTGCAGATCTCCGGGCAGAAATCCGAGATTTTCCCCTGCTTCGACGGCCGGACGAGTGAGCAGTATCCGCTTAACCCGGCCTTCCTTCAAAGCCGCGATGGCGCACATAACGGCGAGATAAGTCTTGCCCGTACCGGCGGGACCGATGCCGAACACGATATCCTTCTTGCGGATCGTCGTCACATAGTGGCGCTGTCCCAGCGTCTTCGGAACAATCGGCTTGCCGCGGAAAGTATGCGTAATCTCACCCTTGAACAACGAGAGCAGCTCGTCCGCTTTCATCTCGCGCGACAGCTCGAGCGCGTAGCGAACGTCGCGTTCGCTAAGCTGCAGCCCGCTCTGTACGAGTTGGATCAGCGTCTCGAACAGCTGCTGCAAGGAGCGGACCTCTTCCTCGGGACCTTCAATATAAATCTCCGCGTCTCGGGATCGGATCAGCGACACGGTCTCCTTCTCGATCAAGCGCAAAAACTTGTCCTGCGGGCCGAACAGAGCCAGCCCCTCCGCCGCGTTCTGGAGCGGGATTGTCGTCGAATGCTTCAGTTCAGTCAAAAAAACTCATTCCCCCTAAACTCTATCCGCTACGAGATTGGACGTTCGACCTCGATAGATTGTTCCACCTCAAAAAGAACGGTTAACATCACTTTACCATTCTCGGTTTGTTCATGCAAAATGTTTTCCGCTTTAATTGTCGCATCTTTGCCCGCCTTCGCCAGCAATTCCGCTCTCGCTTGCGCCAATCCGACCTCTTTCGCCTCGGCGGGAGTAAGCTTCTTGCCGATTTCGACGACTTCTTGCTCAAGCTCCTTCATCGTTCCGAACGGCAAAATCTTGTTCCAGAGCCGAGCTTTTTTAATCGTCGTACGAATTTGCGATTGCTCGAAGGCGGGAGCGCCGTATCCTGAAATCTGCAAAGCGCGGTTTCCGATAATCAGGTAGCTCCGCTCCGTGGATTCGCCGGTCAAATTTCTCGTCGCCGACTGCAGCGGGGAGGAAATCCGGTATTCGTGCCAGACGAGCCCCATTACCTTGCCCTTGGACACGACGTGTTTGCTGTTTGTTTCGTTGCCCAACACGCCGGAGATAAGAATGTCGCCCTTGCGCACCCTGTCATTGCGTTCCACCTGCGGCCTGCCGTTCTCCGCCACGATGCGGGTGATAACCGCATCCGTCTTGGCGACGAGATGGCGCGGCCCTTCCAGCGCCTTAGCCTCCGGCTTCGTCGATTCGACGACCGTAATCGTAATGGACGTCCCTCGCTTGTCCACGCCGACCCAGGCCGCCTCGGGCAGGCGAAGAGCAAGACGCTGCGACAGCGCGGCTGCGTTAGCGAGCCTGAACGACCATTGATAGCCGTAAATGCCCTCCGCTCTCGCCGCCTGACGAATTTGCTCCTCGGGGATCGCCGAATTTCCTTCCACCTTCACGTCCCAAATTAATGTGGACAGCACAAACAGCGCAAGCACAAACGCGAGCATTCCGCCCGCGAACGTCTTGCGGCGCGACAGTCTGGCCAATTTGAACGGCAGACCGTGCCTGGATACAATTCGAGTGCGGCAGCCGTTCTTCTTAAGCAACGGACGCATCCGAAAAAAATCGGGGATCGATACCCCGCATGTCAGCTCTCCGGCAGGCGAAAACGAAATATTCCACAGGTCGATCCGCTCCTGCGCCGCCGCATTGACGAATCGTTCCGCCCCTTCTCCAATCAGCTTGACCCATACGTAACCGCGCGCATGCGCGACCCAGTTCCCCTTCATAATTGCTCCCTCCCCGCATAGAGCTTGTCCGGATCCAAGCGACCGAACGCCGCCCTGCGCGCCGCGGCGGGGAGCGTTCCGATCGCTCCGGCCGGGCTGCAAGAACGGCAAAACGCCTGTCTCTCCGACGTTCAGCCTGACGTTTTCCCTTTTACATGCAGTTGAACGCCCAGTATCCTTCCTTCCACGAACACTTCCTCCGCCCTGATATTGCGGATGACCAAATCTTGGCCCGTTATCTCCATTTCCCCGCCGTCCATTGCAAGTCTAAGCGTATCCGGAGAGAAGTGAAGGATGCCCCGGTGATTTTCCACCGTCAATTGAAGGCCCCCGATCATCGTGATGCGCGGCAAGTCCAGCGCGACATCCTGCGGCAGATCGAGAATCGTCGCGGTCCATTTGCGCAGCTTTCGGCTTACACGCATCATTGGGCGGTCCTCCCTCCTATACGATAAACATATGCGCTAGCGCCCCTCTTTATGAGGTAGTTCAAAAATCGCAAACGCAAAAAAAGGCCGATACGCGTGCCGGAAGCACCTGGCTTCCTGACTGCGTATCGGCCTTTGGCCGACTTCTCCGTTAACGCCGATAAGGCTTGCGGGCCCGCGGGCGGCCCAATATTTCCGACCAGAGCACCGCACGGGCCAAATCCCGGTTGCTCACGCCGCCTTCCCTGCCTGCCTCTCGGGCTTCCGCTCGCCTCGACACAGCTGTACGAAGGGGCGGGCTCACGAATTCCTGCGGTTCGTCGCCGGCAGACTCCGAATAGGACTCCTGAGGCGCGTAGGAGACGTTGTGAGGCCGTTCGGCAGCCAACTCCGGCCTAACCTCCGCCGGCAACGGACGAGGATGAGACGGCCGTTCAGGCTGCCCGCGGACCTCTCCCCTGAATTCCGGCATCCGGTTAGGCGCGCGCTTCTCAAGCGGCGACTTGCGAAAAAACAAAAAGTAAAGGATCCCGACGATAACGATCACAAACTGAATATTAGAGGTCAGGAACGTTACGAGCTGCTCCAAGGCGCTCCCTCCTTCCCGCTTGACGCGGACGAATTACGACTTCTTCGGTCCGTCTCCGCCAAGCAAATCGCTCTGACCGCCGATAGAGCCTCTCATCTGTGTATCCGCTTCGATGTTTTTCAGGTTCATGTAATCCATGACGCCGAGATTGCCGGACTTCAGCGCAGCCGCCATCGCCAGAGGGACCTCGGATTCCGCTTCGACGACCTTCGCCTGCATCTCGACGACGCGAGCCTTCATCTCCTGCTCATGGGCGACGGCCATTGCGCGGCGTTCCTCGGCCTTCGCCTGAGCGATTCGCTTGTCGGCTTCGGCCTGCTCGGTCTGCAGGTGAGCGCCGATATTTTTGCCGACGTCCACGTCGGAGATGTCGATGGACAAAATTTCGAATGCCGTTCCCGCATCCAAGCCTTTGCTCAGAACCGTCTTGGAGATCAGGTCGGGGTGTTCAAGCACGTCTTTATGGGATTCCGACGCGCCGTTCGTACTGACGATCCCCTCCGCAACACGAGCAAGCACAGTCTCTTCCCCGGCGCCGCCGACGAGACGATCAATATTCGCTCTCACCGTAACTCTGGCGCGGACTTTGACTTCGATCCCGTTTTTGGCTACGGCGGATACGACAGGAGTTTCAATAACTTTCGGGTTAACGCTCATCTGCACCGCTTGCAGCACGTCCCGTCCGGCCAGGTCGATCGCCGCGGCCCGTTCGAACACAAGCGGAATATTGGCGCGTTGAGCCGCGATCAGCGCGTTGACGACGCGGTCAACGTTGCCCCCCGCCAGGTAGTGGCTTTCCAATTGATTGATATGCAGACCGAGTCCGGCCTTTGATGCTTTGATCAGCGGATTGACGATCCGGCTCGGTACGACGCGCCGCAGCCGCATGGCCACGAGCGTAATGATGCTGATGCGAACTCCTGCGGCAAGCGCTGAAATCCACAGCATAAACGGGAAAAAGCTCATAAAGACCGATACCCCGATCACAACAAGAGCAATAATGACAAAAAGCTGAATATCCGTGCCGCTCATAACATACCTCCGACTTTTTATTTGTAAAGCATACAGCTGAAAACCGGGCATATTGAACTCGGCATAGAGACTTCCGTCAGACGTCCTTATTTAAATTCGCCGCATTTCCCGGAATTTCCTTTACGACGATCCGAGTCCCGTCCACCGATGTCACTTGAACGGCCTTGCCCCGATCGACAAATTCGCCGGATGTAATGACATCCACCCTCTGGCCGCCGATTTCCGCAATTCCCGACGGCCGCAGCAGTGAGACGGTCGTTCCTGTTTGTCCGATCCAGTGTTCGCGCGGTTGCTGGGATACGAAGCCTCTATCGGACGTCAATTCCTCCTTCAGAATGAATCGGTTCCAAACGCCGCGCTTGCGGAAAATGTACACGACAACACCGACGACGAACACCGCCACTAGAGCCGCGATTCCGAGGCTTCGCAGCGCGTTGCCGGTATCGTAAGCGCCCATCGTAATGCCGGCAATGACCGATATAATACCGAGTATGCCCAAAATTCCGAAGCTCGGGACGAAAACCTCGAGCACAAGCAGACCGATGCCCAGCAGGAACACGACCAGCGATTCCATTCCGGCAAAGCCTGCAATCGATTGTCCGAAGAAATATAGCCCGAATGCGACTAAACCGGTAATGCCGGGTGCCCCGAATCCCGGCACGAGCAGTTCGATAACGATGCCCGCAAGCCCGATAATAAGCAGCAGCAAACTAATGCCGGGCGATGTCAGAAACTCCGACACCTTCTCCGCAAGCGAAGGCTTAATCTCGACGACGGTGCGATCGGACAGCCCTTTCCATGCGATCACTTCCTCGACGGTGTTTGCCAGCTTGTCGGCGTAACCGACCTTAAGCGCATTTTCCGCGCTTAGCGAAATAATTTGTCCTTGCCTGCTCGTCTCTCCGATTTCCTTCATTTCGACGACCCGATTCGGATCGACCATCCCGATGGCGATGTCCGGATTGCGTCCGTTGATTTCGGCCGCCGCACGCATCTCCTCGCTCCACGCCGAGATATACTTCGGATTTTCTACCGCATTGCCGGCCCCATCCACAATCATAGCGGCGCCGATCATCGAGCCAGGAGCCATCGCAATGTCCCCGGCGTTCAAGCTCAGGTAAGCGCCGGCGGAAGCCGCCTTGCCCGTAACGAATGCGACCGTCGGAACGGACGCTTCGCGAATGCGCTTGCCGATCTCCTCGGCCGTATCCAGACGGCCGCCGGGCGTGTCGACGTCGAGCACGATAAGCGACGCTTTCGCTTCCTCCGCTTCGTTAAGCGCTCGATCCAGAAACGCGGCCAAGCCGCTCTGTACGGTCTGCTGGACTGGAATCACATATACGGCGCCCGCCGACGGCGATTGCTCCGCGCTTGTAGCGCCGGCCAAGCCGGTTGCGACTCCCAGCAGCGGAATAAGGGCAAGCAGCGCCAGCGCAGACCGTCCGATTCGCGCCGTACAACGCTTGTAAGCATCCCGTAATGTCGTCATGCCCATCTCACCATCTCCTCCTCTGTGCAACAACTCCGACATGCTCTTTATTACGATTCGACAACCGTTACGTTTCATTCCTGCCCAAATCAAATCGTTTACGCATGTGCCTTTTTCAAAAAGGACTTATACATTTAGCTTAACCGAGAGTAACGCAAAAAGCACCCCCATAGCGGGAGTGCCTGTCTGTCATGTCTGGATTATTGCAGAGATTGCTGGACGATTGCGTTAACGACTTTGCCGTCCGCAACGCCTTTCACCTTGGGCATCAGCGCGCCCATCAATTTCCCGAGGTCGGCTTTAGAAGAAGCACCGGTTTCTTGCATGGTCTGTACAACGATTGCTTTGATTTCTTCTTCTGTAAGCTGTCGCGGTAGATATTCGGAGATGATCTCAATTTCTGCCCTGACATTGCTTACGAGATCTTCCCTGCCGCCTTTTTCAAAGTCCAGCTGGGAATCGCGTCGTTGCTTGAGTTCACGGCTCAATATATTAAGCGTCTCGTTATCGTCAAGCGGCCGGCGCAGCTCGATTTCTTGATTTTTGATCGATGCGCGAATCATGCGAATCGTCTGGAGACGAAACTTGTCCCCGCTCTTCATCGCCTGCTTCATGTCATCGTTCAAACGTTCCGCAAGATTCATGAGTGCGGATTCCTCCTAGTACTTCCGTTTGCGCGCAGCTTCGGATTTCAGCTTCCGCTTCACGCTTGGCTTTTCGTAGTGCTTACGTTTCTTCACTTCCGCGAGAACGCCATCTTTGGCAATGGAACGCTTGAAGCGGCGGAGTGCAGCGTCGATTGTTTCATTTTTACGTACTTTTGTTTCGGCCACCTGTTTTCCCTCCCTCCGCAACAGACCCAACACGGTTATCAAACTATATTATATGTGATAAGGAAAGGGAGTGTCAACTTGAGCCGAGCAATAAATATGAATCGATCGACGTTAAGTTTCTCCTTTGCTCAAAACGAACCTAATAAGCATGGCGCTATTGCTGCACGTTCAACGGTCCGAGCGTCTCGCCGCCGAGAATATGCCAATGAATATGGAATACCAGTTGCCCGGAATCGCGGCCGCAATTGTTCACCAGACGGTAGCCGGACTCCTCGAGTCCCGCCTCTTGGGCGATCTTCTTGGCGGACAAAAGCAGATGGCCGAGCAGCGCCTGATCATCAGGCTCGCAATCATTCATTGTGGCGATGTGCTTCTTGGGGATGACAAGCAGATGGACCGGCGCCTGCGGCTGAATATCGTGAAAAGCGCAGACAAGATCGTCTTCGTACACTTTGCGCGAAGGAATCGTTCCTTCGACGATTTTGCAAAACAAGCAATCTGACAAATGGACGCACCCCTTTAACGAGTTGGCATATGCCTCCCATCATACCGCATACGCCCCCTCGCCGTCCAATAGGCAGGGGCCCGCGGCGATCGCCGCGGGCCCCTGCCGCTCGGACTTGCCGTTTACCAGTAATACGGCAGCAGGGAGATCGCCGCCAAGCCCGCAAGCGGCAAAATCAGCCGATTAAACCTGCGCGGACGATACGGATAAAAGCCTCCCCCGAATGGCGGATAGAAGGGAAAAAATCCGCGCATCGGCTCCACGGAGCCCGGGACGGCCAGGCAAAGCCACTCGTCGTCGACATGCTCCACGATGCCGTCGTAGCAGCAGCCGTCAACGGCCTGCACCTCGACGTAACGATGCATGTGGGAGTGGCACATCTGTTTCGTTACTTTTTTAGCCGTCGGCTGAGGCATCATATGGACCGCGTATTGTCCTTTCGCCGCATGCTCCTGCGTCGGCTTCGGCGCAGGCTGCGGGGTCGGCTGGGGCGTCGGTTTCGTTTTTTCCATGAGCATTCTCTCCTTGGGCGCCTATTTCCCCAACATCATATGCACGCATAGGCGAATGGCTCATAAATATAAGCAAAATGGGCTTGGACGTCAGTTTTGGCCGTTCAAAGCGGATGCAAGCTCGCGCAGTTTGGCGGACGCTTCAAGAGCGTGCGGCTTCCACTCTCCCATCGACACCATCTGTCGGTAGCCCACCTCGCCTGAAGGCGAGCGGAATTTGTTCAACGCATCCGCGATAACTGCCGCTCCGTCTCGAACGTTCGTCAAAAAAGAAATTTCCGCGTCCGTCAGCGGGGCGCCGCTCTCGCCGATTGCCGCCAGAGGACTTTCCCCTCCGATCACCGTGTTGGCCGCAAGCATAATCGCCTCGGATACTTCAGTGCGGGATTGCCCCGACGCCGAGCTTTCGGCCTCTATAAACAGGCCCAACGCCTCCGCCCCCGCCAGTCTTGCCTCGGCGATTTCCTTGGCGGCGCGAACCTTCTCCGCCTCCGTCTTCGCTACGAGAAACCCTTCAGAGCCGTCGCGAAGTCGATCCGCGAACAGCTTCGCGTAGACGTACCGCTCGGCTAGACGCTGGCCTCGGTCGGTTTTGAGCGACTGCTCTTCCAGCATATATTTCGAGTAACCTAGAATAACCAATGTCATTAAGACGACAATCGCAATCAGCATCGCTCCGATAACGAGCGATCTGCGGCTCTTTATTTTGTTTTCGGCTTCGGCCGGCATAACGCAATCCTCCTGCAGCTTGTTTGATCTTCGTTCGTCGCTGGCGACACATCCGCTTGCTTGACAGCGACGTTAACTGACTCGCACGACATGCCCTCCATCGAAAAAGTACACGTAAGTTTCCTTGACCGGCCTGCCGGCGATTGCGCTCACCGCTTCGGCGTAGCGTTCGACCTGGAATCGGTGCTTCTCCGCGGCAGCCGCGGCGTCAAGTCCCTTTAACGCATCCGTCTTGTAATCCACAAGCACGAGCCCCTCTTCTTCTTCGAACAGGCAGTCGACAACCCCTTGAATAATGACGGTTTCCCCCGCTTCCGGAGCCAGCGTTTCCGGATAGACCGCAGCGGCGTCAAGTCCGCAAGTGAACGGAACCTCGCGCCATACGCGGTCGGACTGTCGCATCCTTTCGTACAGCGGCGTGCCGCAGAACGCCGCTACGGCAGCCGCTTCGATGCCCGCTCTCTGCTCCGCCGACAAAATCCGCCTCTCCGTCAGCTTGTCCAGCATGGCTTCGATCCGCTCCGCGGAGACGTCTGCTTCGAGCGGCAAATGCTGCATGACGAGATGGTAAGCCGTTCCCCGCTCCGCAGGCGTCAGCTGCTTGACGGACATAAACCGCGGTCGGCGAAGTCGGAAAGTGGCAGCGGTCGCCGACAGCGCCTCTTCTTCCGTCAGTCGTTCCCGCCACGCCTCGGATACGACTTCCTCCTCGGCCGCCGCCCGTATCGGTACAGAGTGCGAAGCAGTCCCTTCCCGGCGGAGCTTCAGCGCCGTAATCGACGTCTTCGCCGCGACTTGCGACGCAGTCTCGTGCGAATAACGCCAATTCAGGACGCGTTCGACCCGTTCGGCCAGTTCCGTGCCGCCTGCACCGACAGGGTCCCCGTTCGCCACGGCATTCCATAGACGTCCATCGTCCTGAGCCTCTTCCTTCGCCTCGGACGTGCGCAGCGTATAAGCGGCTGACGGCTCGACTCGGAATACCCAGCGGCTCGCCGGATCGGCGCGCTCGGCGGCGAGCACCGCCGCAGGCCCAAGCCAATCCAAATATTTGCCGGCTGCTGCAACCGCATGCGGAGGCAGACCGCCCTCGGCCATCTCGGCGGTTTCCGTCCACTGCTCCCACATCTTGGACGCGTCCTTGCTCGTCCCGATCAGAAACAGCTTCTCCTTCGGCCGGGTGAGCGCCACGTACAGCACGCGCATTTCCTCCGCCAGCATCTCCGCCGCCAGTTTCCGGCGAATGGCGAGCTGCGGCAGCGTCGGATACGTAATTCGGCTATCGCGCTCGAACACCCGTGGACCGAAGCCAAGCTTCTTGTGCTTAAGGAACGCTCCGTTCAAGTCTCTGCGATTGAAATTGCGGCCTAACCCGGCTGCGAACACAACGGGGAATTCAAGCCCTTTGCTTCGGTGAATCGAGACGATTCTAACGACGTTCTCGCTCTCCCCGAGCGCCCGGGCCGCCCCCAGGTCCGAGCCTGTATCGCGCATCCGGCCCAAAAACCGCAGGAACCGGAACAGTCCGCGAAACCGAGAGGATCGCTCGTACTGGATCGCGCGATCGACCAGCGCCCGCAGGTTGGCCTGTCGCTGGCCGCCGCCCGGCAATCCTCCGACAAAATCGTAGTAGCCGGTTTCCCTGTACAGCATCCAGAGCAGATCGCCCAGCGGCTCCCGTCTGGCGAAATCGCGCCACTCCCCCAGCTTGGTCAGAAAACCCGCCAAGGCGCTGCGAACGTCCGGAGCCAGCGCGGCTGCCGCTCCCCCGCCGTCCCGGGCCGCTTCGTTCGCCGCCTCCCAGAACGAGCTTCGCCTGCGAGCCAGGCGGATGCGGGCCAAATCTTCGGCCCCTAAGCCGCCGATCGGCGAACGCAGCACGCCCGCGAGCGGAATGTCCTGACGCGGATTGTCGATAACGGCTAGCAGCGACAGGACCGTATCCACTTCCGTTGCCGCGAAATATCCGGTCGCCAGGTCTGCATAAGCCGGAATGCCCGCCGCCTTCAGCTCCTCGATAATCGTTGGGGCCAACGAGGAGACCGCCCGCAGCAAAATGACGATATCCCGATACTGCACCGGACGATGCAGCTTCGCCTTGCCGTCGTATACGGCGAACGGCGGGCGCTGCCCCTCTTCGCCGCCTGTGCCCATCAGCTTGCGAATCTCGTCCGCGATGCATCTGGCTTCAAGCTGCGCCGCCTCCAGATCTTCCGGCTCCTCGGAGCCGCTATCGTCCGCATTCTGCGCGTCCTCCTGCGAGCCCCCCGCCTCGGCTGCGAGCCGAGTTGCTTCCTCCATTATCTCCGTGAAAGGAGCCGCTCTGTCCAGCAAAATCATTTCGACCGCATACGGATTCCGTTCTCCCTCCACCGCTTCCGGGTAGCCGTCGCTATATTTCAGCTCGGCCTGTTCGTCATAATTCATCTCGCCGACCGGCTCTTGCATAATGAGCCGAAAAACATGGTTCGCCGCGTTCAGAATTTCCCTGCGGCTGCGGAAATTGCGCGCCAGATCGATGCGCAGCCCCGGCTCTCCCTCCAAGCAGCCGGCGTCCGTCATCTCCGGCCTGTAAGACGCGTATGTTTTATACTTCTCGAGGAACAAGCCCGGCTCTGCCAGCCGAAACCGGTAGATGCTCTGCTTGACGTCGCCGACCATAAACACGTTGCCGGGATCGTTTCTGGCAATCAAAGAGACGATCGCCTCTTGAACCTCGTTCGTATCCTGGTATTCGTCAAGATAGATCTCCGCGAATCTGTCGCGGAAGCCGAGCGCGGCGAGAGAGGGCGCAGTATTATCGGGCGTCGAAGCAGCGTCGCGCAGAATGCGCAGCGCGTAATGCTCCAGGTCGCCGAAATCCAGCAGCCCTTTCGCCCGCTTCGCCTGCTCGTAGCGATCGCCGAACTGAATGGCCAGCTCTGCCAGGCTCTCCATATCGGGAGCCATCCCGCGCAGTTCCTCGGCGTACTGCTCCGGCGAGCGGACAAGCCACTCCTCGGCCAGCTTGCCGACCGCTTTCTTCGCCGACTCTCGCAGAGATTTTACTCGCTCGATCAGCGATGGATCGTAATCGTCGCCCTTGCATGCCTTTAGCCGGCCGAACCGGATACCGGTCGCCGCCGCCTGCCAGGCCTCCCACGAGTCGGACGCGAACGCCGCCGCAGCCTGCTCCAGCCCGTCTATATCGGCGAACAACGTCTCAATGTAAGGCTCAGGCCCGCCCGGCTGGTGCGCAACGCTCAGCGCGGTCCTCAGCAGTTGCAGAGTGCCGTGGAGCAGCAGCATCGCGTCGTCTCGCAAGCTTTTGACCCAGAGCGAGCCCAGCAGCTTCTCCGCCTCCGCTGTACGAAAGCTCGCGGCCGTCTCGCGCAGCCAATGTTCCGGCCACGGATGGCTGCCCGCGAATTCGTGCAGTTCAAGTACGAGCCGGTGAAGCGGTTCGTCGTTGCGCTCCCCTCCGAACCGATCCGCAAGAGAGGAGAGTGCGCCTTCGCTTCCCTCGGCCGCATAACGCTCCTCGAATAGTTCGTCGAGCGTATCCATTCGGAGCAGCCCCGCCTCGGTATCGTTCGCCATGCGGAAGCCGGGATCAAGATCGATCAGCGGCGCGTAACGCTCCACCACCTCCAGGCAGAACGAATGCAGCGTCGTCACCGAGGCCCGGGGCAGCAGCGCGATCTGACGGCGCAAATGCTTCGAGTCCGGGCTGCTCTCAAGAGCGTCCTCGAGCGCATGGCGAATCCGCTCCTTCATTTCCGCGGCAGCCGCCTTCGTGAACGTCGCTACGAGCATGGCGTCCACGTCCAGCGGACGGCTCTCGTCGGCGATCCGCGAAATGATCCTCTCTACAAGTACCGCCGTTTTGCCTGATCCGGCTGCCGCAGCGACGAGCAGGTGCGAGCCCTCGGCCGCGATCGCCGCCCACTGTTCGTTCGTCCAGCGACTTTCCGCCGGCTTGGCCGGCCATCGTTGCCATTGCTTCACAGCAGATCGTCCCTCCTTGCTTCAAGCTCCAACCGTCTCCATAGCTGCTCCCGGTCTGCCGCCTTGCTTAATGTGTGGTACCCGTTGCCCTCAACCTGGCTGTCGAAGTGGCATACGGGGCGAAAGTCGCAGAAGGCGCAGGGGCTGCGCTTGTCCATCCGGTAAGGAGCAATTGCCACGTCCCCGTCTGCGATCCGTTTGCCGATCCGGCGAATTTGCGAGCGAACCGAGCTCCGCAGCACGTCCCACTCGTTCTCGCTCGCTACTTGGGAGCGTGCAGAGAACGTGCCGTCCTTCTTGAATTCGACAGGCACAACGGCCGACTTGCTCGAATCGCTCAATGTTTCGTCCATCAGCTTGACCGACTCGCCGTCGGCGAGCAGCAAGCCCTGCATCCGATACTGCTTAAACAAGGCGTTTTTGGCCTCCTCGGGAGACAGGCCGTTCGCTGAATTAAGCAACGGATTCTGTACGTGAAAATAAAGCACGCCCGCCGGCTTCGCGGGACGACCGAGCCAGTGGGGAGCATGCGTCACGACGACGTCAAGGTACGTCAGCATCTGCAGCGACAGCCCGTGCGCCACCTCGTCCAGCTTCAGCTTCGTCTCGCTCGACTTGTAGTCCAGGATGCGAAGCAGCAGACCTGCGGACGATTCGGCCGCATCCACGCGGTCGATCTTCCCGACGATGTCCATCCATCTCGTTGCGTCCAGCGGCAGCGACAGCGCGGGCAAAAGTCCGTCCGGTCCGAAGCTCAGCTCCAGCCCCACCGGCTTAAAAGCAGATAACGCCGCATGCTCTCCCAGCATCGCGGACGCCTTCGTCACAATGTCTCGCAGCTTGCGCGCCATGACTTGGTGTCGGTGAGAGGACAGCAAGATTTGCGACTGAACGCGCGGCAGCAGCTTGTCCACCGAGACGGCCGCCTCGCTCTGCCACTTGGCCGCATCCATTCCAGCCGGCCCTTCGGCAAACAGCTTCTCGGTCGTCTGCCGCAGCGCGGCATGGAACAGCTGCCCGATGTCGGGCGATTCGACCCGATATAGACGCCTTTCCTGCAGACGCAGCCCATGCACGGCAAAATGCTGGAACGGGCAAGCGATAAACCGCTCCATCCGCGATACGCTGGCCAGCAGCCTGTCACCGTACAGCAGACGACTCGTCTCCGGCGACAGCGGCTTCTCTTCGTTCGTATAGCTCAAGGAGCCAATAAGCGAACGCAGCCGCGGCTGCCATTCGTCGCGGCTGAGCAGCCAGTCGTAGACCGCCCACCAGCCCGGCGCCATCGCCTCTCCCTGCCGCCAGCCCCGCAGCCGGTTCAGCAGGTGCGTCATCGCCTTTCCCGGGTGAGCCGCATAAGCCAGCTGTTCCTTCTCCGGCTGCTCCGACTGCGGCTCGGCTGCGACGGCTTGCACCGGAATGCCGGGGAACCGCTTGCACAGCTTGCCGATCCATTGCGACGGAAGCAGCGTCTGGCCTTCCTCGTTGGCGATCGGATAGCTGATCCACAGATGATGAGACGGCGAAGTCAGCGTCAAATACGCCAGATACTCCTCGTCGAGCAGCCTGCGGCGCGCACCCGGCGCAAGCTTGAGTCCCGCCGACGCCAGCCTGTCCCGCTCCTCTTCCGCGATCAGGCCGTTCTCGGGAATGCGCATCGGCAGAACGCCGTCGCTGGCGCCGAGCAAATAAACGATACGGACGCGATCCGATCTCGTGCGCTCCGGACTGCCGATCAGCACGCCGTCCAGCGACGGCGGCACAGCGCCCAGCTTCAGCTCCTCTAGTCCGGAATCGACCATTCCCGCGAACAGCTCAAGCTCCGGCGGCCGATCCCCCATCAACTCGACCAGTTGATCGAGCAAATAGACGACGCCGTCCCAGAGCGGACGATGAACCGCCATCCGGTCCGGTCTTCCCGCGAGCTCGTCCTCCTTCGTCCAGCTTTCAAGTCGATCCGCCGCCCCCGTCTCTTCCAGAAACAAATACACGGCTTCGCACAGCTCGCGGACCGAACCGGCCGCTTTAAGCCGCTTTTCCAACGACAGCAGCGGCTTAAGCAAGGCGTCGCGAACTTCCAGCAGCGTTTGCATCTCGCGCTCGACTGCTGAACCGGGCTCGGACTCGTTCTCGATATCTCCGCCGTACAACGGAAACCACGATTTCTCCGCATGCCAGCGCCAGCCGTCGATCCCCGCGGCCAGCGCGTAATTTTCTAGCCGGTCCACCTCGTCGCGAGTCACCCTGCGTTCCGGCGTGTCCAATAAATCCGTTTTCGCGCAGCGGAATACCGCCTCCGCCCGCCAGCCGCCTGTCACGCATTCAAGCGCCGAGCGCACAAATTCCACGAACGGATGATGCGAGACGCCCGCTTTGCCGTCCAGAAAGTGCGGTATGCCGTAATCGTCCAGCGCCGCCTCCAGCAGATCGGCGTAATCGTTCAGATTGCGCACGAAAACGGCCATCTCCCGCCAGCGAGCGCCTTCCTCTCTCACTCTGCGCAGCATGTCGCGCGCGACCGCCTCGACTTCGGTTCGGCGATTGGCGGCTTCATGCAAAGACAAGCCGCAGCGCGGATGCTCCGATCGCAACAGATTCGAATCGCCGCTCCAGCGTTTTCGGTTGTCCCAGTTCCGTTCGAGGAAAGCCAGCATCTCATTTTCGCGGAAACGGGGGGCGACTTCAGGCTCCAGCACTACCGAAGTCTCCAGCGCGACGCCTGCGGCCTGAGCCAGCTCGCATAGCTGTGCGGAAGTCTCCGCCGTCGGATGAAACAGATCCAGCTCATCCGGTCTCTCCCCCGCGCCATAAGGACGGTCGACGCACAGCGCCACGCTCACCCGCTCCGCTTTAGCCAGCAGCGCTTCGATTACCGCGAATTCGCCGGGCGTAAAGCCGTTAAAGCCGTCGAGCCAAATTTCGGCGCCGGACAGCAAATTGGAGCTATGCGCTCCCCGGGCAAGCCAGCCTAGCATATCTTCTCCGTCCAGCCAATGACCGGACAGCTCCCGCTCCATATCGCCGTAGATCAGCGCCAGGTCGTGCAGCTTGTCCGCAAGCATCGCGCCTTCCTTGGCCCCGCCCGTTGCGCGTGTCGCGGTTTCTGCATATCCGGAAAGCTTCTCGCTGTCGACGCCGTAACGTTTCATCTCCGTAAGCAGTTCGTTAATACCGGTGATCAGCCCGGACTCTCCCTTGCCGACGCGAAATAATCTTAAACTTTCTCTTCTTGCCTCCATCACCTTATGTAAAAGCATCGCTTTGCCGTTATCGTGAATCGGCACGACCGCCGAGCCGCCCGTCTCCTGCATCACGCGAAACGCCAGCCTGCGAAAGCTTAACACCTGCATCCTCATAAACCCGCTTAACCCCGGCGTCGTCGCCATAGCATACTCCGCCTGGAAAGTCGCCTGCTCGGGCACAAGCAGAATCAAAGGCGCTCCAAGCGGAGCCTCCTGCAGCCTGGTTCTGATTTCGTCCAGGCACAGTCTCGTCTTCCCGCTTCCGGAGCGGCCCGTAATCAGCCGCAACGTCATACGTTTCCCCTCCGTTTTCCTCTAACCGATTATCCTTCAACTATTGAGTATTGTAACATATTTGAGAAAACGAATAGTAATAGGGCAGGCCATGGATAAGATTGGTAAGTGTGTGGAGCCGACGCGAAAATGCATGCAATAAAAAACGCCAAGGCCTCCCTCAGCGTTTACTCTAATCCCCCAACCCAATTCAGTCCAGCCTAAGTTCCTTCCGTCCGGGCTTCCTTCTTCTTCGCCCGCTCCAAGTCTTCGGCCAGTTCGTCCTTGATGCTGGAATCCGACAGCTTAACGCCGAAACGGTAGGCGGATCTGACGATCAAATGCCCGGTCACGGGGGCCGTCAGAAATACGAATACGATGCCGAGCAGCAGCCGTACGCTGAAGTAATCGTCAACGAACAGAAAGTGAATAAACGTCCCGAGCAAAATAAACAGGATGCCCAGCGTGATGCTTTTTGTCGCGGCATGCGAGCGATTGTAGACGTCGGGAAGCCGGATAAAGCCGAGCGAGCTGAGCGTGTTCATCAGCGTTCCGATAATGACCATGACGACCACGATCGTTTCAATGATTTCCTTTGCTGCGCTCAATGGCGACTCCCCTTTCCAGAAACTTGCAAAGCGCGACAGTACTTAAAAACGCCAAAATGCCGATCAACAGAATCGTCTCCAAATAGGCGTGCGAATTGAGCAAAATCGATAACACGGCTACGATCCCGATAACGTTATAGCCTATCGAATCGAGCGCCAGAATGCGATCGGATAAGGAAGGCCCCTTAATGACGCGATAAAGGGCAATGACGATAGATATTGTAAGCAGAAGCATCGACAACTTGAGCAGCGTATCGAACATTAGCGCATCACCTCGATAATAACATCCTCCAGCTTGTTTTTCGTTTTAATAACGGAGTTGCTCATTTTCATATCCATAGCATGGACGTACAATATGCCTTCCTCCGGGGCAATCTCCATCACGACCGAGCCCGGCGTAAGCGTCAACAGGTTGACGAGCATGGCCAGCTCCCAATCCGTTTTCAGCTTAGTCTTCATCTTGAAAATACCGGGTTGTATGTTCAGTCTGGGACGAATGATCTGGCCAATCACGACAATGCTGGATAGAATCAGATCGATCCCGAACAAGTAGATCAGCTTCAGAATCGCCCACAGCTTCCTGCCGTAGAAGGGGGTGGGAAAAAATCTTCTGAACCAAAAAATAATGAAGAAGCCGAGAATAAAACCGATGGTGAACGTTAGCGTGTTCCATACATCGTGGAGCAGCATCCATATTACGGCGATCAGCAGATTGAGCAAAATTTGCATCGTCATGATAGCACCGCCTCGATGTAGATGGCCGGATTGACAAGCGGTTCAACGGCCTGGCGGACGTAGAACATAATCTCCTCCGCGCCCAGCCCGAAGCCGACGACAAGTGCGGCTAGAAGAAAGCTCGGGAGCAGCGCCCCCTTGCCTGTCGACTTCTCCTCTCCTTCGCTTAGAAGCGTCTCTCCCCAGAAGCTATGGATAAACACCTTCATAACCGAGTACAACACGAGCAGGCTCGACAGCAAGCTAAGGCCGACCAGAACGAACGCTTTCGCTTGAACGCCGCCCTGAAGAATCATCACTTTGCCTACGAAGCCGCTGAGCGGCGGAACTCCGGCGAGCGCCAGCGCGGAGAGGAAAAACAGCCAGCCGAGAACCGGACGGAAGTGGATCAGTCCGCTGATTTCGCGCAGCTTATCCGTGCCGGCGATGCTTATGATCGCTCCGCCTAGAATGAAGATCAACGCTTTGGCGATCATATCGTGAATCAAATAGTAGACGGCTCCGCTCAAGGCAGCTTCCGAAGCAACGGCTACACCGAACAAAATAAAACCGACTGACACTATCACGTTATATGCGAGAATTTGTTTGATCCGCCAATAAGCGATTACGCCCATAGCTCCCATAATCATTGTTAAGGCCGCCAGCCACATCAGAATTTCATGCGTAATTTGAGGCTGGTGGGGGAAAATCAGCGTAAACGTACGGATGATGCAATAAATGCCCACTTTGGTCAGCAGCGCGGCGAATAAAGCGGCGATCGGAGCCGGAGGCGCGCTGTAGGAGCCCGGAAGCCAGAAAAACAGAAACAGCGCGGACTTCAATCCGAATACGGTGAGAAACAGCAGCGATACCGTCGTCGTCAGTCCATCCTGCCCCAGCTCGGCGACCCGTTGCGCGATATGAGCCATATTGAGCGTTCCCGTAATCGAGTACAAATAAGCGATCGCGATGACGAACAGGCTGGAGGCGACAATATTGATCACGATATATTTGATCGTCTCCCGCAGCTGAATTCTGCCTCCGCCCAAGCTGAGCAGCACGTAGGAGGACAGCAGCATCACCTCGAAGAAAACGAACAAATTAAAAATATCGCCGGTCAAAAAAGAGCCGTTAACCCCGCAAAGCAAAATCATGATTAATGGGAACGCGTAATGACGCTTGCGCCCGTCGTCAAGCGAATGATAGGCATAAAGCAGACAGGCCAATGTCACGATAGAGGTAATCGTAATCAGGATAGCAGCCAGCATGTCTACGACTAGCGGAATTCCGTAGGGCGCTTCCCAGCCGCCCACATGCAGCACTAGAATGCCGTCCCGGGATACAGTCCGCACAAGCAACGCAGAGACGACCAGCGTTGCAAGCGTCCCGACGGTAGCCAGCCCCATCTGCAGCCGTATGCGGTAACGAACGAAGAACATCAGCACGCCGAACAGCAATGGCGTGACGATCGGAAACACGGCCAGATTATTCATTATCTTGTCCCCTTAACTGCTCCACATCGTCCGTGCCATGCTCCTTGTAAGTTCGGTAAGCGAGCACAAGCGAAAATGCGGTAAGCGAAAAGCTGATTACGATGGATGTCAGAATAAGCGCTTGCGGGACGGGGTCGGTATAGCTCTCCGCTTCTTCTCCTAGCAGCGGCGCCGCCCCGCGCTTCAGTCCGTTGATGGCCATGAGCATAATATGGACGCCGTGCGTAAACAACGACATTCCGAGAATAATGCGCAGAAGCGTCTTGCTTAGCATGAGATAAGTGCCGACGGTGAACAGTACGCCTGCGGTAATCGTCATTAAAGTTTCCATATTACATGTCCTCGCTAATGCTTCTAATAATCGTCATCGTTGTGCCGACTACGGCCAAGTAGACGCCTAAATCGAATACTAGGGCGGTGCCGATGCCCGTCTTGCCCAGAAGCGGCAGATCGACGTATTTGTACACCTGGGTCAGAAAAGCCGAATCCACGACGACTGCGCTGATACCGGTCAAGAGAGCCATCAGCACGCCGATTGCTCCGATGATTTTAAAATCCACCGGAATAATCTCCTGGATCGTTTCCGCGTCGAACGCGATATAAAGCAGCATAAGCGCCGAGGCGGTGATCAAGCCGCCGATAAATCCCCCTCCGGGGTTATGGTGCCCTGCAAAAAGAATGTAGATCGAAAAGGTCATAATGATAAACACGAGTACTTTGGCCGCCGTCTGCAAAATCAGATCCGAGAATTTCAACGCTTTTCCCTCCTTGACTTGCGGAGTTTGATCAGCGTATACACGCCTATGCCCGCCGTAAACAGGACGACGCTTTCCAGCATCGTATCGAAAGCGCGGAAGTCGACGAGAATCGAGTTGACCATATTGCGGGCCCCCGAAAGCTCATAAGAATTCAGGAAGAAATGTGAAATCGGCTTAAACGGATTCGTGCTTTGCGCCGAAATCCCGATCAAAGTAAATACCGTGCCGACACCGATGGAAATCAGCAGATTGGATATTTTCACGCGAACCCGAACGATCTCGGTTTTCAGCTTAGGCAGGAAGTAGAAGCATAACAGGAACAGCGCGGTCGTAATCGTCTCTACGACAAGCTGCGTCAGCGCCAGGTCCGGAGCCCGGAATATGACGAACAGCAGCGATACCAGATAGCCTACCGCGCCCACTCCGATAATCGACGTCAATCTGGAATTGACGAACAGAACGAATCCGGCGGATACCGCAATGGCTACGGCCAGCAGGCACTCGTGCCATTCGATGATCGCGTTGGTGGACGGATCGATGGCGAACGCCTGTTGAAGCACGAACGAGCCTCCGACGACGACAATCACAAATGTGAAAATATAGCTGAGATAGCTGTGGAGATAACCGTTCATGTAGGAGCTCGTAATCCGGCCGGACCATCGCTCCGCTCCCGTTAATCCCTGGTCGTACAAATGGTTGAAATCGAATTTGCGCGGCAGTTCGTAGTAGATGTCCGACCATTTCTTATAGGTTTTGTACAGTAGCGTCCCCATGACGACGATACCGATTGTCATGATCAGCTCGGCGTTAAAGCCGTGCCACGCTTGGATATGAACCTCGAACACCTCGCCCGGCTGCAGCAGAGTCGGCAAGATTGAACGCATCGCCGGCTCCAGCAAGGAGTAGGAGATCAGGTTCGGGAAGAAGAAAATGACGAGCACCAGAGTCGCCAGCACGATCGGCGAAATGAGCATGCCGAATGGGGCTTCGTGCGGTTTCTTGTCCAGGCGCTCCGGACGGTAGGTTCCGGTGAACGTCTTGAACACGAAAACGAGACAGTATACGAAAGTAAACACGCTGGCCAGCCAAGCGGCGATCGGCAGCAGGATGACCCACTGATCGATATGCCGATAGGCCGTAAGCACTCCCGTAAAGAACATCTCCTTGCTCAGGAAGCCGCTGAACGGCGGAAGCCCAGCCATCGACAGCCCGCCTATAATGGTGAGAGAGAACGACACCGGCATCAGGCTCAGCAATCCGCCGAGCTTGCGGATATCGCGAGTTCCCGTCTCGTGGTCCAATATGCCGACGACCATGAAGAGCGAGCCCTTGAAGATGGAGTGATTAAACAGATGGAAGATGGCGGCCAGAATGGCGCCCGAGAACAGCATCGCCTGCGCTTCATAATTCGTGTGCAGCGCCAAGGACCCGATTCCCAGTAGCGACATGATCAAACCGAGCTGGCTGATCGTGGAGTACGCCAGCAGCGCCTTCAAGTCGAACTGACGAATCGCCATGAACGCGCCCCAGAACAAGGTGACGATTCCGACGATCGTAATGATCCAGAACCAGCTCATATGCCCCCCGAACACCGGGGTCATGCGCGCGATCAAGTAGACGCCCGCTTTTACCATCGTTGCGGAGTGCAAATACGCGCTGATCGGGGTAGGCGCTTCCATCGCGTCCGGAAGCCAAATATGGAAAGGAAATTGCGCCGACTTCGTGAACGCGCCGAGCATGACGAGCAGCATTGCGGGAATGAACAACGAATCGTTCACGATCGCTTCCTTCATGCCGATAATCTCGCGAATGCTGAATGTTCCCGCCGCAGAGCCCAGCATCAAAAAGCCGAGCAGCATCGCGAACCCGCCCGTTACCGTAATCAGCATCGCCTTTTGCGCGCCGTAGCGGGATCTTTTTCTCTGGTACCAATAAGCGATCAACAGGAAAGACGATACGCTCGTCGCCTCCCAGAAGACGTACAGCACCATCAAATTATCGGACAATACGATTCCGAGCATTGCGCCCATAAACACGAGTAAATAAATATAGAAGTTATGTAACGCTTCTCGATCTTTGGACATGTAATAGATGGAATAGATAATGACCAAAAAACCGATGCCCGTTATGATAAGAGCGAACAACATCGATAGTCCGTCTATGTGCAAATCGAAGCGTATGCCTAGCGAGGGAATCCATGATAAGGATTGAAACAACGGGGTCGAGCCTGACCGAAGCGGAAAATGAGCGGCAAAATAAACAAACAGCAACAAAGGAACGATAAGAACGAACCATCCCGTATGAATGCGCGGCACTTTCTTAAAAAACAGCGGCACGAAGACGGTGTACAGAAAAGGAAGCAGTACAGCAAAATGCAACAACGACAACTTGGAACCTCCCACTTGTACGATGATGTATGCAGACGACTCATTAAAAACGCATGAGCCTTTGCCTTATTATCCTCCCAAACTCATGATTGATTCACAAAAAATACGGCTGTCACAATAACAGTGACCGTAATAGTAACAGTATACACTAAACGCATTGACAGAACCAAACAAAAAATGTACGCTGTATTCAATGTCCGGGTACGGCTTGACAATCCGGATATCACCCCGCATTAAAAGTTCAGACGAGGTGAATCGGTAAATTGAAGAACGGAAGAATGGATGAAAGCATACTCGTTTGCGTCTATTACGGCCCAAATGGAGAGCGATTGATCCGCAGAGGCGGCAAACTTGCCAACATGCTGGACTGTCCCCTCTACGTATTGACCGTAGATCCGCTTCCAGAAGACGAACTGGATATCGAGAAAATCCATTTTATCGAGAGATGGAAAGAGCTGGCAAAGGAACACGGAGCCGAACAATTCATAGTCAAATATAATGAATCCCGTCCTGTTGCCAAAGTCATCGCAGAAGTGGCCAGGAAACAAAACATTACGCAGCTTGTAATCGGACAAACTGCCCAAAGCCGTTGGAAAGAAATTACGAAAGGATCGTTGATCAACGTCTTGTTGAACGAGATTCCTTTTGTCGATCTCCATATCATTTCCGTCTCAAGAGAGCTCGCGAATCAGGACGGCTTCTTTGAGAAAGGCATTCGCGCTTACCTCAAGCAAGACCGGGAAGGATATAGACTCTGCTTTAATCATACGCAGAGCGACGTCTACGAGGGCATCTTCTACAAAGAGGTCGGCACCGACTTTAATAACGGCGTTTTCAAGTTCATGGTGAACAACTGCATGATGGAAGTTCAAGTCGTGGACGATTACGCCAAGGATTTCGACCAACGGATCGCTTCCCACGAAGGAGCAAAAGAATAATAAAAAGCCTTGTCTCTCGGCGCGAGAACAAGGCTTTTTTTATTTATGAAATATTCATATACCACTTCGTGCCGTCATCATATTTGAAAATCGCCGCGTCCGACCATAGTTCGATATAGCTAACGTGCTTCCACCGACGACGGAATTCCAGATCGTCGGCCATCGCCCGCATGCGCGTATTAAAACGATTTCGGCTGTTCGATGTCTTAGCCCGGTTCTCAAGCGGAACCGCCCGCTTGCCGAATAGGATCACTTCGTGCACCATGCTCAACCCTCCGTTTCATTGCTTCTTACATAAGGATAGAACGGAGGCGTTAAAAATGTTCCCGAAACGACGTAAATTCATCCGAGGTTTACTAACAATCTCACTAACATTTTCTTAACAATTACGGCACGCCGCATAAGAATGCGGTTAAAAGCGCGAATTTACAGCTCTTTGCGGCTGCGAACCTCGAAAATGCCGAATTTCAAATAGTGCCCCTCTTCTACTCCGACAAGGTGAGGATGGTCTTTGCCCGCCCCTCGCCATTCGACGCGGCGGATCGTTTTGCCTGCGTCTTTGGCTGCCTCTTGAATCGTCTCCAGAAACAGTTCAGAGCGAACGTGGTACGAACAACTGGCCGTAACCAGGAATCCGCCTTCGTTCAGCAGCTTCATCGCATGCAGATTAATATCCTTGTAGCCGCGACGAGCGGCATCGACCGCGCGTTTCGTCTTCGCGAAAGCAGGAGGATCGAGAATGATCACATCCCAAGTTCGTCCGGTCGCGGCAAGCGGCTTGGACGTATCCACCTTCGCTCCGGCGGATTTGACTTTGACGTTCGCTCTCGCTTGTCGCTCGTCCCGCGCAGCGACCTGTTGACGCAAATACTCAAAGGCATCGGCCGTGACGAACTCAACCCGGTCCGGAAATCCGTTGATTTCGACATTATGGCGCGCCGTCTCCAATGCATGCTCCGAAATGTCGAGACAGGTCACCTTCTTCGCTCCGTAAGCGCAAGCATGCAGCGTAAAGCTGCCCGTATGCGCGAAACATTCCAACACCGTCGCTCCGTCCCAGTACGGATAAGTGACGGGGTTTCCTTTTTCGTTAATCGGCTGTATGCGCTTGACGCCGTTCTCGGACTCCGTCTCCACCAGTTTGACGCCGCTGCGAGCTCCCCAGCCGAGCATAAGCGGCTTAATGGTCGCCCGATTTTCCCGCTGGTCAAAGAAATAGCCGGTTTTCTGTCCATCTTCGATGTCCACGAGCACGCGAAGCCCGTTTTCCTCGATTTCCACATGCTTCGGACATTCGCCATACAGGACGCCGGTCCGCTCCTCCAGCCCCTCCAACGTGCGTACGCCTACATCGCTGCGTTCGTATACCCCTTGCGGCTTGAACACCTCAACCAACGCAGGCAGCCAAGCGTCCTTCGCAACCTCCATTCCAAGGGTCAGCACCTGTATGACCAGAACGCCGCCAAAGCGATCGACGACGAGCCCAGGCAGAAAATCCGCCTCTCCGAATACGAGACGGCACGATTCGTTCGCTCCGACAAAACGCCGACGATGGGCAAGAGCACGCTCGAATCTTTCCCGGAAAAACGCTTCGTCCATTTTCTCCAGAGGTCCGTAAGCTACGAGTCGAACCGTAATCTGTGAAATCGGGTTCCAATAACCGGTGCCGAGCAATTGATCGCGATGATCTCTTACCTCGACCAGTTGCCCCGGAGAGGGCTCCCCTTCCGTCTTCGCGATCTCGTTCGTATAAATCCACGGATGCCCCTCTTCCAGACGGGGCCTCCTACTTTTATTTAACCATACTGCCGCTTGTTTACTCACTGCCCAACAACTCCTTGTCCGATCATAAACTTGTCCTCTTGCCGCATAGGTTTAATGGGGGTGCATAACATGTTTGCTCATTTCATCGTCCCGTCCTTGCTCGGGTTCGCGCTACTGCTGTCCGGTATGAAGGTCATGGAAGCGTCTTTGGAACGGTGGGCGGGCCATCGGCTCGTCTCCTGGGTGTCCAAGTCCACTTCGACGCCGCTTAGAGGCTTCGCCGTCGGAACGGCCGCATCCGCGCTGCTTCAGAGCAGCACCGCCGTCACCGTGCTGACGATCGGGTTCGTCAACGCCGGATGGCTCAACATGGCCCGAAGTCTCGGCATCATCCTCGGAACGAACGTCGGCACCTGCTTTACGACCGAGCTGATGAGCCTGCAGCTTCATACTTACGGCGTTTATTTCCTTGCCTTCGGCGTCGTTGGCTGGCTTGTCTCCTTCGCCTTTAACGAAATGCGCGACGCCGCTTTCGCTCCGCGACGCATCAACGGTTTACGCTACGTATCCGTTGCGACAGGGGGATTCGGGCTGCTGCTTGTCGGCTTCAAATTGCTGCAAAGCATCGGGCCCGCCCTGCGGGAAAACGGCTACTTCGAAACGCTGATGCGCCATACGTACGATAACCTGATGTGGGGCGTACTCGGCGGAGCCGTCATCACAGCGCTTGTCCATTCCAGCTCTGCGGTGGTCGCCATGTGCATGGGGCTGGCGGCCGCCGGAGCGATCTCCCCCGAAGCCGGCATCGCCATCGTGCTCGGCGCCAACGTCGGCACTTGCTTCACCGGGCTTGTCGCTTCGCTGGGCGGGGGCTCGGGCGGTCGCTTCGTCGCACTGTCGCAGCTTGTGCTGAACGTTGGCGGAGCCGCTCTGTTCTTCCCTCTGATCGGCGCGCTTCACAACGCTGCCGCATGGCTTGCTCCGGGCGACCCGTCGGCTCAGATCGCCCATGCCCAGACGATTTTTAACGTCCTCTGCTCCATGATCGCCCTGCCAATCGCTTATTTGCCTGTTTGGAGAAAAGGAGCACCCAACCCGACGTCCACCTAGACAAGCACCAAGGCTCGCAAGCTCCTAACTCCGAAGGGAGGGTATGTACATCAAAAAGATTCCACCGCAAGACGGAGCCTGCGCCAGCCTTGCGGTGAAATCTTCGATTCCGACTACGGTCAAGCTTCCACGGCCATCGGCCTGAATGCGGAATCCACCACTTCGAGCAGCTCCCCGCGACATTCGTTCACGCCGGATTCGGTAATCCGGACGCGGCACAGCTTGCCGATAAGGGACGAATCTCCCGTGAACTCAACCTGCAAATAGTTGTCCGTATAGCCGGAGACCGTACCGTCGCCTTCGCCCTTGGCATCCCGTTCAGGAATGACGTCAAGCACGCGTCCGACCCAATCCCGGCTATATTCGGCCTGCATGCGCTCGGACAGGTCGATCAGTTGATGCACGCGCTCGTGCTTCACTTCCTCGTCAACCTGATCGTCCATTCTTGCCGCAGGCGTTCCCGTGCGCTTCGAATACGGGAATACGTGCATTTCCGCGAACTTCATCTTTTCCATAAAACGGAAACCGTTCTCGAACTGCTCCTGCGTCTCCCCCGGAAACCCGACAATGACGTCGGTCGTGATGGCGACGCCCGGCATAGCCTTCTGAATCAGGCTAATTTTCTCCGCATATTCCGCAGTCGTATACTTGCGACGCATTCTTTTCAATATTTCATCGTCGCCCGCTTGCAGCGGAATGTGCAGATGCCGGCACATTTTTTGCGAGCTGTTCAGAATGGCGATCATTTTCTCGTCGATCTGGCTCGCTTCGATCGAACTGATGCGAATACGCTCCAGGCCGTCGATCTTATCGAGGTCGGCAAGCAAATTGGCCAGTCGATAGTTTTCCAGATCGTCGCCGTAGCCGCCGGTATGAATGCCGGTCAGTACGATCTCCTTGTAGCCGGCCGCGACAAGCTGGCGTGCCTGTTCGAGCACGCTGTCCGGCTTGCGGCTGCGAGACAGTCCGCGCGACCAAGGAATGATGCAGAACGTGCAGAAGTTGTTGCAGCCTTCCTGGATTTTCAGGAATGCGCGCGTCTTCTCGGTAAAGTTCGGCACGTCGAGCTCTTCGAACTCGCGCGTCTTCATTATGTTGCGCACGGCGTTCACCGGCTTGCGATCGCTCTGAATGTCCGTAATAAACGTCATCAGTTTCTCGCGATCCTGCGTCCCGATGACAAGATCGACGCCCGGTATCGCCATAATCTCTGCAGGCGAGGTTTGGGCGTAGCAGCCCGTCACCGCGATCACGGCGTCCGGATTGCGGCGCACGGCGCGACGAATAATTTGACGGCTTTTCTTGTCGCCCGTGTTCGTCACAGTACACGTATTGATTAAGTAGACGTCCGCCGTCTGCTCGAAGTCGACCTGCTCGTAGCCTTCGTTCTTGAACAGCTGCCAGATCGCCTCGGTATCGTAAAAGTTGACTTTACAGCCAAGGGTATAAAATGCCACGCTAGGCATCGTTAATTTCCTCCTAACTCTCCGGACTCGTAAGCAAGACAAGCGAGCGCATACAGCGCGGCCGTCTCCGTCCGCAATATTCTTCGGCCCAAGCCGATCAACCGAGCCCCGGCGGCAACCGCAGCTTCCGCTTCCTCCGGGGAGAAACCGCCTTCGGGACCAACGACGACAAGCACGCTCAGGGACGCATTTTCGCTCCCCCGTCCGCTCTTAAAGGCAGCCAGTTCATCCTTTAATCCGATACCGGCGCGTCCCTCTTCCTCGTAGCAGAGCAGCGCAAGATCGTATTCGGTTATACGCTGCAGCAAAGACTTCCAAGTGCTGACCGCTTCGATTCGCGGCACAACGCTGCGATGGCTTTGCTCCGCCGCCTCCTTGGCGATTTTGCGCCAGCGATCGATTCGTTTGGCTTCCTTGCGCTCGTCGTACTGGACGACGGTGCGGCGGGACAGAAACGGCAGAAAAGCCGAAGCCCCCGCTTCCGTCCCTTTTTGAATGACCGTTTCCAGCTTGTCTCCCTTCGGCAGACTCTGGGCGACGTCTACCCGCCAGCGCATCTCCGCGGATACGGTCAATTCCTCGACAATATCCGCTGCGACTGTATGCTTATCCACGGAGTCGATCCGTGCGACGACATCTCGTCCGCGGCCGTTGCAGGCAATGAAGCGGTCTCCCGGCTTCGCCCGCATGACAGCGGCCGCGTGACGGGCGTCGTCGCCCTCCAGCGTGACGGATCGCTCATTCATCTGCGCCTCCGGCACGAAATAACGCTGCATTTCACCTTTGCCTCCCGCTCGCTTCAAACTCCCAACCTTCATCATACCGCTTTCGGGCTATTTTCGCTACCCATCAGATATCGGCATTAGAAGAGAAAGCTCAGTAATCGTTGCATCCCATCCATAATCGGCGATTTTAAATACATTAATTGTCCGATCGTCGCGTTGCGCAGCGGCGGAATAAAAACAATGATCAGAAAGCCGAACGTAATCCACTGGCTGTTCTCCTGAATGATCATTCTCGTCTTTAGCGGCAAAAACTCTTCCACGATGCGATAGCCGTCCAGCGGCGGTATCGGAAGCAGGTTAAACAGAAACAACGCCAGGTTGATGTTCAACCAATAATTCATGAAGGTCAGCAAATTGTTGAACAAGTCCGGAGACATATTGTTGAATACTTTAAGATTAAGCAGCGCATAAAAGATAAACATCAACAGAAATGCGAGCAGCAAATTGCTGATCGGTCCCGCTGCCGTCACCAAAATGTTCATCTGGCGCGGCTTCTTAAACCTGCTTCTGCGTACCGGCACCGGTTTCGCCCAGCCGAAGCCGGCGATGACGAGAAACAGCATTCCGATCCAATCGAGGTGGGACAGCGGATTCAAGGTGACGCGTCCTTCCCGGTAGGCCGTATCGTCTCCGAACTTCCACGCCGTCCAGGCATGAGCGAATTCGTGAACGCTAAATGCGATCAGCATAATTACGATAATGACCGGCAGATGCTCAAGCGGAAACCAGAAAAAATTCACTCGACCGCCCCTTTCGGCTTGCCGGCGACAAATGCCACCCAATCTTCCTGTCTCAGCACGTCGACGATTTCGAAGCCTGCAGAGAGCAGGCCGGCTTCGACGGCCGCTTCCTTATTCTTAAATATACCCGACGCGATATAGAGACCGCCCGGTTTAAGCACGTCCATGACATCGGCAATAAACAGCAAAATAATTTCGGCGAGAATGTTGGCGACGACAAGATCGACGGGGGGCTTTACTCGGTCTGCCGCGCTCTGGGCGCTGCCGTTATTGGAGTTACCATTGTCTGTGCTGCCGTTGTATGTGTTGCCGATGTCGGCATCGTCTTCGCGCAGTACGCCGAGCAAATCGCTCAGCCTAACTTCGACTTCGCTCTCGTAACGGTTCAGCTCGATATTTTCCTTCGCGCATTTAACCGCTACCGGATCCAGATCAAGCGCAAGCACTTTAGCCGCTCCCAGCTTCATCGCTCCGATGGCAAGTACGCCGGAGCCTGTTCCGACGTCGATGATTCGCTCCCCTCCGTCGATGGCGCTTTCCAGCGCTTTCAGACACAGAGTAGTCGTCGGGTGCGTCCCCGTGCCGAAAGCCATTCCGGGGTCCAGCTCAATAATGAGCTCGCCCTCCTTCGCCTCGTACTCTTCCCAGGTCGGCTTGATGACCAGTCGCTCAGTAACGGCTACCGGCTTGAAAAACTGCTTCCAAGCGTTCGCCCAATCGTCCTCGTGAACCGAACCGATATGAATCGTGAATTCCCCGGCATCATATCCGTATTCCGGCAGCCCCTCCAGCAACGCCTTCAACTCGGCCGCTAGCGGCTCCATCTCGTAATCTTCGGAAAAGTAGGCCTTATACAGCGCATATCCCGGTCTTATATCATTCAGCGGCGTATCGTACACCTCTCCGTATTTCGTATCCCTCGGCTTGTCCGGCGACCAGGCCTCCTCGACCGATACGCCTCCCGCCCCTAACTCTGTCAAATAGTGCGTCACCATCTCTTGGGACGATTCCGTTGCCAAAACGGTTAATTCATGCCAGCGCAAATCCGTTCCTCTCCTTATCACTGCTCAATGATTCCCATTATACACGGTCTGTTTTACCTGATGCAAAACAAACTCCTCATCCTGCCCCTTATCTCCACTATCCCCTTCGCTCAGTCGTATCCCTTTTTACCCGAACTCTTTATGTTCAAGCCTCCTACTCTGATCCTACTCTGAGATACGCCCTCCACTAATCTCTCTACTGTCTCCGCTTCTTATAGCCATTATCCCATTCGCTCAGCTCAGTTTACCTTGCCTTCAGATCAGATATCGCTCTCCCCGAGCTCCATTTGCCGATATCCCCTTCGTTCAGTAGCATCCCGACTTTCCTATGTACTACCTGAGTAAAAGGGATAATGCCCATAGGACTGCGAATCAGCCTACCAACGTTCCAACATTCTGAGCAGTGGGGATAGTGGCCAAAATAGAGAGGGAGAGACATACTTAAACACTACCATTTCTGAGCGGAGGGAATATCGACGAAAAGGAAGGGGAGAGGGCGCACACCGCTCATCGGTATGCGCCCTGCTCGATCGATTAGTAGATTTCGCCGCCCGCTTGGCGGATGACGGTGCGCGCTTGGTCGGCGGCAACTTTAGGGACTATTGCGGATAGGGTGAACTCTGCGGCTTCGGCAGCGCTGCTCCCGAGGTCCGATCCAAATTCGGCGTTTAAATGTTGGTCGCTGGAGGAAGCGCCGTCTCGCGCGTCCGCTCTCTCCAGACGAAACCGGTCGCTGCGAAGAGCGGAAAGCTTGCGGATGACCGATTCGGCCTGATCCTGGGTCGCGAATCTGGCTTGCAAAGTTTCCATGTCCATTGAATTCACTCTCCCCGCTCCTGTACAGCCCGCCTGTCAGCCGCCTCCGCCCGTTCCCGAGCTGTCTTGTCTTCCCGGTCCGCGGATTCTTCCGAGAATTCGACGTCTTCCGCCCTTGCGACCGGCAAACGCTCGTGTTTTTCGATCATAGGTTAACATCCTCCTTGTCGGTTGCTTCGCGGAAGGAATCCGCTTTACATTCCTCCAATAGGTTCTCCTTGACCTTCGCTCTTATACAAAAATAAATGCGACCGCTCAAGCATGCCGGGTGAGTAGTTGCTGATAGCGATTCGCCTGCCGTCGCAATAAAAAACGACCGCCAGCATAAGGCTGGTCGGCCGTCGTTACCGCTATTCTCCGAGGATTGCGCGTTTCATTCGCTCGAAAATGTTTTTACTTTGCTCGTGCGTAGCTTCGCCGCTCTTGGAGGCAAATTCACGCAACAGCTCACGCTGATCTTCGCTTAGGCTGGTCGGAGTGACAATGGTCACCTTGACCTGCTGATCCCCTTGACCGTAGCCGCGAAGCCTCGGAACGCCTTTGCCCTTGAGACGGAAATAAGTTCCGGTCTGAGTTCCGGGCGGAATCTTCAGCTTGACCTTCTCGGACAAAGTCGGGATTTCAATTTCGTCTCCCAACGCCGCTTGTGTGAAAGTCAGCGGAATTTCGCAGAAAATGTCGTCGCCTTCCCGCTCGAAGAAATCGTGGGATTTGACGCGAAGAACGATATACAGATCTCCCGCAGGGCCGCCGCGCATGCCGCCTTCCCCTTCGCCGCTAACGCGCAACTGAGCGCCATCGTCGACGCCTGCGGGAATTTTCACGTGAATTTTGCGATGCTTCTTGACTTGGCCGCTGCCGGAGCAAGTGCCGCAGCGATCTTTGATGATTTTGCCTCTTCCCGCACAAGCGGAGCACGCCCGACGGTTCATTATGCGGCCGAACGGGGTATTCTGCGCTACTTCCTGCTGGCCGGAGCCGTGACAGACGGAACACGTTTCCGGCTTCGTGCCGGGTTTGGCGCCGCTGCCGTGACAGGTGTCGCACGATTCGGTACGGGGAATCGTAATATCCGTTTCTTTGCCAAACACCGCTTCCTTGAATTCGATTGTCATCGTATATTGGAGATCGTTGCCCCGCTGCGGCGCATTCGGGTCTCTCCGACCTCCGCCGCCGCCGAAAAACATATCGAAAATATCGCCGAAGCCGCCGCCGCCGAAATCGGCTCCGCCCGCTCCGCCAAATCCGGCGTTCGGATCTTGGTGGCCGAACTGGTCGTAACGCGCCCGCGCCTGATCGTCGCTCAGCACGTCGTAAGCTTCCTTCACTTCCTTGAACTTCGTTTCGGCGTCCGGCGCTTTGTTAACGTCGGGATGGTACTGCCGAGCAAGCTTGCGATAAGCTTTCTTCACATCGTCCGCGGAGGCGTTCTTGGAAAGCTCCAGAACATCGTAATAGTCTCTTTTGTCCGCCACTTCTCTCCACCTCCTCATGAAGGAAAGTCAAAGCGATCCCGCATCGCTGGGGGAATCGACTTTGACTTTCCGTGTATGCGCGCAATTCGAATTATTTCTTATCTTCGTCGACGACTTCATAGTCGGCATCGACAACGTTCTCTCTTGCTGGACCGGAGCCCTCGGAACCTGCGTCCGCACCTGCATCTTGACCCGGCTGAGCTTGCTGTGCCTGCTCGTAAAGCTTTACGGAAAGCTGCTGAACAATCTCTGTCAATTCTTCAGTCGCTTGTTTAATCTGTTCAAGGTTATCGGAAGCGACTGCCGTTGTCAACTTCTCTTTCGCGGCATTCGCTTTCTCGATCTCTCCCGCATCGACTTTGTCGCCAAGATCCTTGATCGTTTTGTCGACGCTGTAGATCAACTGATCCGCATTGTTCTTCGCTTCGACCAGCTCGCGACGAGCTTTGTCCTCTTCCGCGTGCAGCTCAGCTTCCTTCTGCATGCGTTCAATGTCTTCCTTGCTCAAGCCGCCGGAGGAAGTGATCGTAATTTTTTGCGTTTTCCCCGTACCCTTATCGAGAGCGGATACGTTAACGATACCGTTGGCATCGATGTCGAAGGTGACTTCGATTTGCGGCACGCCGCGCGGTGCTGGCGGGATTTCGCTCAGAGCGAAACGACCGAGCGTCTTGTTGTCCTTGGCCATCGCGCGCTCGCCTTGCAGCACGTGGATTTCAACTTGCGTCTGCATGTCGGCGTAAGTCGAGAATACCTGCGATTTGCTCGTAGGGATCGTCGTGTTGCGATCGATCATCTTCGTCAGCACGCCGCCGGCTGTTTCGATGCCGAGCGACAGCGGAGTAACGTCGAGAAGAACGACATCTTTAACTTCGCCCGTCAATACGCCTGCTTGAACGGCAGCGCCGAGAGCAACGACTTCGTCCGGGTTAACGCCTTTGTGCGGCTCTTTGCCCGTCAGCTTCTTGATCGCTTCCTGAACGGCGGGAATACGCGTGGAACCGCCGACCAAAACGACTTTGTCAATATCCGAAGCAGTCATTCCGGAATCCGACAGCGCTTGGCGAGTAGGCGCCATCGTGCGCTCGACCAGACTTGCCGTCAATTCGTCGAACTTCGAACGGCTCAGATTCAGCTCCAAGTGCTGCGGAACTCCGTCTACTACCGTGATAAACGGCAGCGAGATCGTCGTGGAAACGACGCCGGACAGCTCTTTTTTCGCTTTCTCGGCCGCATCTTTCAGTCGCTGAACAGCGGATTTGTCCTTCAACAGATCAATGCCGTGCTCTTTCTTGAATTCGCCGGACAGCCATTCCATGACCACTTGGTCGAAGTCGTCGCCGCCGAGATGGTTGTCGCCGCTCGTCGCTTTAACTTCGAAGAAGCCGTCGCCCAGCTCCAAAATACTGACGTCGAACGTACCGCCGCCGAGGTCGAATACGAGAATCGTTTGATCCTCTTGCTTCTCGAAGCCGTACGCAAGAGCTGCTGCGGTAGGCTCGTTGACGATCCGCAGCACTTCAAGGCCTGCAATGTTGCCGGCATCCTTCGTCGCTTGACGCTGGCTATCGTTAAAATATGCAGGTACGGTAATAACCGCTTGCGTTACAGCTTGACCTAAGTATGCTTCTGCGTCTGCTTTCAGCTTCTGCAGGATAATCGCGGAAATTTCCGGAGCGGAATACGTTTTGTCTTCGATCGTTTCTTTATGGGTGGAGCCCATATGACGCTTGATCGAACTTACTGTGCGATCCGGGTTCGTAATAGCCTGACGCTTCGCCGTCTCGCCGACGACGCGCTCTCCGTCTTTCTTGAAGCCAACGACGGAAGGCGTTGTGCGGTTGCCTTCGGCGTTAGGGATAACGACGGCTTCGCCGCCTTCCATGACCGCGACGCACGAGTTCGTCGTACCGAGGTCAATTCCGATAACTTTGCTCATAACTGGATGTTCCTCCTTTAATATAAGTGCGCTTCGTCTTCCTTCTTGCCCGAAGAAAGCTGCGCTTAGCCGCTGACTTTCACCATCGCAGGGCGTATTACTTTATCTTTTAACATATAACCGGTTTGAACGACTTCGACGACCGTGCCTTCTTCGTGCTCGTCGCTCTCCACCCGCATAATCGCCTGATGCAGTTCCGGATCGAACGGCTGGCCTTCGGCCTCCATCGTCTTCAGTCCTTCCGCTTCCAGCACCTGAGACAGCTGACGGAAGATCATATCGACGCCCTTGGCGAAAGATTCCGTACCGCCTGCTCCTTCGCCCGCTTGAAGCGCGCGGCCGAAGTTGTCGAGAACGGGCAGCAGTTGCGTAATCAGCTTCATCGAAGCGTACTGCGCCAGCTCTTCCTTCTCCTTTTGCGTACGTCTGCGGAAGTTATCGAAGTCTGCCTGCGCGCGCAAATAGCGATTTTGATGTTCATCCGCCAAACGCTCCAGTTCGGCGATGCGCTCGCTCTCGCCGGTTGTCTGTTCCTTCGTTTCTTCGCCGGAAGCAGCCGAATCGTTAGCTTCGATTACTTCTTCCTGTTCCAGAATCTCTTCCTGACGTTCATCCATGTTTGCAGACTCCTTCATTTCATTCGTACTCATGTACGATTCACCTCCTTACCGTGCCTCCCGTTTTCGGGGGCTATGCAACCTTTATTTATGCCAACGGGACATCAACTGGGCGATATCCTTGGATAAATAATCGAGCAAGCCGATCACTTTCGCGTACTCCATTCGGGTTGGACCCAAAATGCCGATCGTGCCGAGCGACTGTCCGTCGAAGGAATAAGTCGCTGTAATCAGACTGCAATGATTGATGGCCTCGTGAGCATTTTCCGTCCCGATCTTCACCTGGATGCCTCCCGGATTCGATTGGAATAGCTGGATGACCAGCGGAGTTTCCTCCAGCATGCCGAGAATCGATTTCGCTTTGTCAACATCCTTGAACTCAGGTTGAGTCAGCATGTTGGACGCGCCGCTCAAAAATACTTTCGGCTCCTGCTTATCGTCGATTGTCTGTTCAAGCAGCGCGACAATCTCCTCGACTCGCTCCACGTAACGGCTAAGCTCCTTGGCGACTTCGCTGTGCAGAACCGCCTTGACTTTGTAGAATGGCACTCCGGATAGTTTGTCGTTGAGCAGATTGACGATTTTAGTCATATCATCCATCGAAATGCCTTCCGGGATCGAGATCGTCCGATGCTCGACATGTCCGGTGTTCGTCACGATAATGGCGACAGCGGAATTGTCCGTCAGCGGAATGATCTGAAAATGCTTCAATGCCGTGTTAAACGTCTCCGGCCCGAGTACGATCGAGGTGTAGTTCGTCATCTGGGACAGAATCGTTGCGGCATGCTCGACAATGCCTTCCCAATGCGTCATTTTCTCGGCAAAAAAGGAACGGATCACTCGCGCATCCCGGTCTCTAATGGCTCCCAATGTGACGAGATGATCCACATAATAACGGTAGCCCTTAATAGAAGGAATACGTCCAGCGGATGTGTGAGGTTGCTCAAGCAATCCCATCTCCTCCAGATCGGCCATCTCGTTGCGGATGGTCGCAGGGCTGAAGGATACGTCTCCGCGCTTGGAGATGCTGCGGGAACCGACCGGCTCCGCAGATCGGATATAATCGTCAATAATCGCATTCAGGATCATGCGTTGGCGTTCACTCAGCATCCGTATCTCCTCCTTAAGGTAGCTTTCCGTTATCGTTAGCACTCAATTACGACGAGTGCTAAAGGCTACTACAAAAATACCAAATCGAGGGCCGTCATGTCAAGGACGTTCCCGCTCGATTTGGCATGTTCGCTTACATTTGGGCAAAACTTAACTGCTCGTTCTCTTGCGCCGGTTCAATGATCCGTACTACGGCGATTTCGTCGCAGCAATGCTGCTTCGGGCAATTGACGCAATCCGTCCATACTTTCTCGGGGAAAATTTCCTTGTCGACGATCTGAAAGCCGTTCTTCTGGAAAAATGACGATTCATAGGTGAGCGCCATAACTTTAGGAATGCCCTGAAGCTTAGCTTCGGCGATTAACGCGTCCACTAGCTTGCTTCCGATACCCTGCCCCTTATAGCCGTCCGCAATGCCAAGCGAACGGATCTCCACGAGATCGCTGCCGAGTCGGCACAACGAGCCGCAACCGATCAGCCGCTCATCGTCGGAAGCGACGATAAACGTGTCGATTGTGCGGGCAAGCGCCTCCCTTGATCTGGGCAGCATAATGCCTTTGGCGGCATATCCTTCTATAAGTTCATAAAGTGCCTCTACGTCCTCAGGCACTGCTGAGCGGCAGACGACCGACATAACCATTCCTTCTCTCATCCACTGAATATGATTGTATAAATATACAACATCTGAACAGAACCCTCAAGAGACAATTCTCCAAGTTTTTTCTCCGAGGCGGTTTCCGATGGATTACAATACTGATTAGGTCAACTACACTTATTCATAGAAAGGAAGTCTCCCGCGATGGAACACAAATCCGGCACATTCATTTCGGATCTGGCCGCACACTTTCTCGCAGTAGCGAAATCCGACTTTGAGGGGCAAAAAAAGCTAGGCGATCGGGCGATCGCCCAGCTTGACGAGCATGGCTTGAACTGGCAGCCGGAACCGGAAAGCAATAGCATCTCCGTCATCGTCAAGCATATGTCCGGCAACATGGTATCGCGTTGGACCGACTTCCCGCATGCGGACGGCGAGAAGCCGGGGCGCAACCGCGACGATGAATTCGTCGATGATATTTCCAGCCTTGCCCAGCTTCAAGAAGTGTGGGAGAAGGGATGGGCCGTGTTGTTCAATGCGTTAAACGGATTAAAGCCGGAGGATCTGCTGCTAGAGGTGACGATCCGCGGCCAGCCTCATACCGTCCTTCAGGCAATCCACCGGCAAATCTCCCATTACGGCTACCATGTGGGCCAGCTTGTCTATGTCGCCAAGGCGTACAAATCGACGGAATGGCAGACGCTTAGCATCGCCAAAGGCCGATCGGCCAAGTTCAACGAGGAGATGTTGCTGCGTCAGACGAACGCTCCAAACACCTCGTTGCCAAGCAGTACGCCCCGCGATGTCAGCCGGTAGCCTTGATCATGCTCCGACCGCTCCAGCAAACCTTGATCGACCAGCCTTGCCAGTTCTCGTCCGAATACTTCCTCCATACCGGCTCCGCCAAACTGCTTGGCGAAGCCGGCCGGCGTCACGCCTTCTCTTAGCCGCAGGCCTACCATCATGAAGTCGCCCATCGCTTCCTCCGCGCTGACACTGCTGCGCTCCAATCGCGGCAAGTCGCGCCCCGCCGCATCGATATAAGGCTGCACGCCCTTAATATTGATATGACGCTGCCCGAGAGCGTAGCCATGAGCGCCTGCGCCGAGTCCGTAATACGGCTCGTTATGCCAGTACACCGTATTGTGTCTGCTCTCGAAGCCCGGCCTCGCGAAATTGCTGATCTCGTAATGGCGATAGCCAGCCCCGCTTAATCGCTCGATTAAATACTCGTACATCGCCACCTCTTCCTCTTCCTCGGGCAGCGGCAGCTCGTCCCGCTGGTACAGACGGTAAAACAGCGTATTTTCCTCCACCTTCAGCCCGTAAAGAGAATAGTGCGGCAAATCAAGCTCCAGCGCCTTGTTCACGCTGTCCTGAAGCTGCGCGAGCGTCTGGTTCGGCAGTCCGAACATCAGGTCGATCGACAGATTCGCAAACCCGGCCGCTTTGGCGTTGGCGATGCTCTGTACGACGTCCTGAGCGGCGTGGATTCTACCGATCCTCTCCAGAAGGGCGTTGTCGAATGTCTGCGCGCCGAAGCTGATCCGGTTCACGCCGCCTTCGCGCATGGCCGCAAGCTTGTCCATATCGGTTGTGCCCGGATTGGCTTCCATCGTAAACTCCACATCGTCCGCAAGCGGAAAATGCCGCTTCACCGCCGCCAGAAATCGGCTCATCTGCGGCGGAGTCAGCACGGTCGGCGTTCCCCCGCCTACGAATACCGTATCGATAGCCGTTGGCGGCAGCGCCTCAACCGTCAGCCGCATCTCATTTTCCAACGCGTCCAAATAAGCGTCGATCGGCTGGCCTGCGGCGACATAAGAGTTGAAATCGCAATAAAAACACTTGTTCGTGCAAAAAGGAATATGAATGTACAGCGCCCTCGGCGTCCACCGATGCAGCGGCGGCACAGGCGTCGTCCTCTCGGAATCGGTCATGTTAGTTGTTCCCCTCGTATAACGAGAAAAGCGGGCCGGCAGCCCGCTTCCCTGTTTTAATCATCGTCGAGCTTCAGTACGGCCATGAAGGCTTCCTGCGGAACTTCGACGTTGCCGACCTGCTTCATCCGCTTCTTGCCTTCCTTCTGCTTGTCGAGCAGCTTGCGCTTGCGCGAGATGTCGCCGCCGTAACATTTGGCGAGCACGTTTTTGCGCATCGCCTTGATCGTCTCGCGGGAAACGATCTTCTGCCCGACAGCGGCCTGGATCGGAACCTCGAACATCTGGCGCGGAATCAGATCTTTCAGCTTCTCGCAGATGACTCGCCCGCGGTTGTAGGCGCGATCTCTATGCACGATAAACGAAAGTGCATCGACCTTCTCGGCGTTAAGCAAAATGTCCATCTTGACGAGGGAAGACTGCCGATAGCCGATCAGTTCGTAGTCGAACGAAGCGTAGCCCTTCGTACTCGACTTAAGCTGGTCAAAGAAATCGTAGACAATCTCAGCCAGCGGTACGTTGTATTGAATCGTAACGCGATTCGTGTCCAGATACTGCATATCGATAAACTCGCCGCGTTTGCCCTGACACAAATCCATAATCGCGCCTACGTAGTCGTTCGGAACGATAATCGACGCCTTGACGTAAGGCTCCTCGACGAAATCGATTTTGGCGGAATCCGGATAGTCGGCCGGGTTGGAAATTTCCTGCACTTCCCCGTTCGTGAAGGTCACCCGGTAAATAACGCTCGGAGCGGTCGTAATAAGCGGAATATTGAACTCGCGCTCGATCCTCTCCTGAATGATCTCCATATGCAGCATCCCCAGGAAACCGCAACGGTAGCCGAATCCGAGCGCCTGAGAGGACTCCGGCTCGTAACGCAGCGAAGCGTCGTTCAGCTCCAGCTTCTCCAGCGCATCCCGCAAGTCATTGTAGTCCGTCGAATCGATCGGATACATTCCGCAGAACACCATCGGGTTAATGCTTCGGTAGCCCGCAAGCGGCTCGGGGGTCGGATTTTTGGCATCGGTGATCGTATCCCCGACCCGCGTATCCTTCACGTTCTTGATCGAAGCGCTGACGAAGCCCACGTCTCCCGGTCCAAGCTCGGTTACAGCCGTCGGGCGCGGCATGAATGTGCCTACTTCGACAACATCGAACTGCGCTCCCGTCGCCATAAACTTCATTTTTGTGCCGGCCTTGATCGTGCCGTCGATGACGCGAATGGAGCAGACGACACCTTTATATGCATCATAATGGGAGTCGAAAATAAGCGCCTTTAGCGGCTTGTCGCGATCTCCTTGCGGAGGCGGAACCTGCTTGACGACTTGTTCCAGAATTTCCCTGATGCCGATCCCGTTCTTCGCGGAAGCGAGCACGGCGTCGCTGGCATCGAGTCCGATGACGTCCTCGATCTCCTGCTTGACGCGATCCGGTTCGGCGCTCGGCAGGTCGATCTTATTGATGACCGGGACGATCTCCAGGTTGTTGTCGAGCGCCAAGTAAACGTTGGCAAGCGTCTGGGCCTCGATGCCCTGCGCCGCGTCAACGACGAGAATCGCGCCCTCGCACGCAGCCAAGCTGCGCGACACCTCGTACGTAAAGTCGACATGCCCCGGCGTGTCGATTAGATGGAGCAAGTAGGTTTCGCCGTCGTCGGCCTTATACAGCAACCGAACGGCCGTCATCTTAATCGTAATGCCGCGCTCCCGCTCCAGATCCATCGAGTCCAGCACCTGCTCCTGCATTTCGCGGGAGGTCAGTGCGCCCGTATATTCCAAAATGCGGTCGGCCAGCGTCGATTTGCCGTGGTCGATATGCGCGATAATGCAAAAATTGCGAATGTGGCTTTGCTTGATAGACAGTTCTGCCATTCCAATGAGTACCTCCAGCCGGTTCCATAACGTCAAATGACGATCACTTCATTATAACAGCGTCCGCCGCTCTCATCAATGAGTCGTCTGGAGCGGGGACGCAGAGGGTGCGAAGCCGGCAATCGCTCTAATCTTCCGAAGGGTTCTCGATTGTCAGTCCATCCACATGGCGCTTGCCCATCTGATGCCGCTTCTTGCGATTTTCCACCGAGTCGAACACGATATTCATGTCGTAATCTTCGCCGGGGTACAAATGCTTCTTGTCGATATATTTGCGAATCCGTTTATGATTGAGCTTGATCTTCTCCTTCTGCACCTGCACGATCAGGTTGCCGCGTTCGTCCGGCAATCGATAGATAACGCCCGGTTTGCGCAGATGCGGAATAAATACAACATCGCCGATCTGCCAGTCGGGCCGCGCTTGAGGCGGCTGCTCGGCGGGGTGCCGCTTACCGCGCTCGGGTGCAGACGGGCGATCCGCGGACGCCGCCGACATTTGCGTCTCGATCGATGCCTGAGCGGCGGGGATAACAGGATTGCAGCTCCTGCTTCCCCTATCGTTATCCCCTTCCCTCAGGCTGCCCGTAATCGTGCGCGCTCGTTCGATGATCGGCTGCGGCAGCCCAAGCTTGGCGGCAATGACGAAAGCGTAACTGTTGCCGGCTTCGCCCATGTCAAGACGGTACAGCGGCTGCAGCGTCTCTTCGTCGAACGCCATCCGCGCATTGCGGAAGCCCGGCGTGACGCGGGCGTATTCCTTGATTTCGTTGAAGTGGGTCGTCGCCATCAGGCTCGAACCTCGGCGGTACAGCTCCTCGAGCACGGCGATGGAGAGGCCAACGCCTTCTCCGGGATCGGTACCGGTCGCCAACTCGTCGAGCAAGACAAGCGTCCGACTGCCCGCATGTCCCAGAATGTCGATGACGTTGCGAAGATGCGACGAGAATGTGCTGAGCGAGGTGTCCAGGCTTTGCCCGTCGCCGATATCGACCTCGATCTGGCGGAACACCGCAAGCCGGCTGCCTTCCGCCGCGGGGATCAGCAAGCCGGATTGCGCCATCAGCGTCAGCAAGCCGACCGTCTTGAGAGAGACGGTTTTACCGCCCGTATTCGGACCGGTGACGAGCAGCGCCCGATAGTCTCCTCCGAGCTTGACGCTTAGCGGCACAGGCTTGACGGCAAGCAGCGGGTGGCGCGCTTCGCGCAGATCTATCTCGCCCGCATCGTTGAGCTCCGGCACCGTTCCGCCGATCGTGTGCCCCCACTTCGCCTTCGCGAACAGAAAATCGTAATGGCCGACCGTCTCGAGATTCACACCCAGCTCGTGCGCATAGCTCTCTGAAGTGCCAGTCAGTTGCGCGAGGATTTGCGCTTCCTCGCGAGCTTCCTCCGACCGCAAAGCGCTGATCTCGTACTGCAGCCCCGCCACTTCGGACGGCTCCACGAACACCGTCTGACCGCTGGCCGATTCGTCCAGCACCGTCCCCGGCACTCGCTTCCGGTATTCCTTCTTCACCGGCAGCACGTATCGGCCGTTGCGCTGGCTGACGAGTCTCTCTTGCAAAATGTCCGACAGCCGCGACAGTATGCCGTCGAGCCGCTTCTGCAGCCGTTCTTCAGTGACGCGGATCTTCTTGCGCACCTTGTGCAGGTTGCCGCTGGCCGTATCTACGATGCGTCCCCGATCGATGCAGGCTTCGATAACCGCGCGCAGCGGCTTCAGGTCGTGCATCGCGTACACGTACGAGGCTACGGACGGCGTCTCCGTCTTCTTCGATGCCATGTATTGCTTAAGCTGCTCGCAACTGCGAGCGAACTGCGCAAGGTGGCCGAAGTCCTGCTCCGACAGCACGTAGCCGGTGCCAAGCAGCGCCATGATCGTCTCCATGCCTTCGAGCGACGGCAGCGGCGCGCTCGCGCCTCTCGCAAGGAGCGCTCGGGCTTCCCCGGTTTCCGCCAGACGACGGGAGATGACGGGCAAGTCGTCGATCGGATGCAAACGCTCGATCTGTTGTTTGCCCAAGTAAGTCGTTGCATAAGTGAGCAGCGTCTCGATGACGCGATCGTATTCGAGTTTGTTCAATGCGTGCGGTCTCATAGGGAGAACGCCTCCTTAAGGGGTTATTGTTAGTCCTTGGTCATAGGTATCGCTTCGGCCCGCGCTCGCGCTTCAACCGTTATTTTCGCTGCGAGCGGCAAGACCGAATTGGACGCAAAAAACCGTGCCCGAATGAGCACGGCTTCGATTCCTATTACGCCCGTCTGGCGAGGAATGCAACCGGTTCTTCACTGGCATCCATCCGTCCCCGCGCGCACAGCAAAGCTGACCTTCCAAATCGGAAAGTTCGCTTGCTTGCATCAGGTACGGCCTATTGGATTATCAGTTCAGAACCAAGACCAACATAAATTCGTTCCCCTTAAAGTGAGATTCAAAAAGTCGGGTATTCAGCGCCGAGAAGGTTTTCGCAAGATTCGATGTCGAATCGACTTCTTCGTTTGCTTCTCGATCAATAGACGACTTTTTGAACTACCGTATAGACGGTTGAAGTACTCCTATCATAGGCCAGCGGCTGCCCTCTCGTCAAGCGAACGACGCCGGGAGCGGCGACTTCGTCACTGCACGAGTCATGCCTGACTGAAGTTCTGCACCCACGTCCCGATCAGGGAAACGCACTGGCCCAGCCAGAACGTCCGGTAGTTCCGGCGGGTCAGCGCGTGAAAATAAAGCGTGGACGAACTTCGTCGTTCTGCCCGCATACGCCTTCATCCGAGCGACGATCGCGGCACCGGCAGCACAACGTCCGCGATCTTGCGCCGGCCGTTCGGTTTTTCCCGCTCGCGCAGCGCCTCCGGCAGCCTATCGGCGGCTGCGCGATAGCCGAGCGCAATTACTGCGTGCAGTTCGATCGACTCGGGGGTAGCGAGAATCTCTCGGGCCAACGCACGATCAAAGCCGCCGACCGCGCGCGTCGACAGGCCGACGAGTTGAGCCTGCAACGCCAGAATGCCCCATGCCGCGCCCGCGTCGAACGCATGCGCGCCGTTCGGCTCGCCATCGTCCCTCCGCTTCTCGGAAGCGATCAAGAGCAGGACTGGGGCTCCGTCCGTCCACAGCCGGTTGTTCGGCTTGATGAACTTGCGGAACGTCTCATGCTCCTCCGGCGAGCGGGCGACATAGAACCGCCACGGCTGCAAATTGCTGGAAGACGGCGCCCACCGGGCGGCCTCCAGCACCGTCGCCAGCTGCTCTTCCAGTACGGGGCGCGGCTCGTAAGCGCGCGGAGACCACCGGTTCAGCACGAGCGGATGCACGGGCGCGTCGGCATGGCGAGCCGCCGCGACTTCCGGTAAGTATCCGCTCGGAAGTTCTCCCTCTTGGGCCTGAATCGTGCTCATTGCAAAATCCCTCCGTTTTGTTCGCCGGATAACCCCCTCCGCACGAAGCGGAGCGAATGGTCCAGCGCGTCTTCCACATGCTTCGTAAAGCCTTCATATGACGGTCCTATTCTCAAGGCTGTTTTAATACCCAATCGGAGATTTCGAAATCGCTCGCCGCGAGCTTCTCCTCGACGAGGAAATTTTTCGTTCCCTCAAGCAGTTGTAATCCTTCGTCCGTAAACGGAACGTCTTTGTTCTGCGAAATCGGCGACACTTGCTTCACAAGCTCCGGCGTTGCATTGTTGACCTTCGCCAGAAACTCATAATACTCGTCCTCGTGCTGCTTCAAGTCTTCCAATGCTTTCAGCCGCGCTTCGTTCCAGACTTTCGGGAAGTCCGGGAACTTCGCAAGATACGCTTCCGACACGACCGTCGAGCTCGTCCCGAGCAGTTTCGGATGCTTGGAGGACTCGTCGAGCAGCGGGAAGCCTTGGTCAAGCAACTTCAAGGAAGGAACGCCCGAGTTGGTCATTGCATCGACTTCACCACGTGCAAGCGCCGCTTCTCCGTCCGGACGGAGCATATGGACGTACTTGACATCCTTGACTCTCGCCTCGTTCAGCAATCCGACAATGTAGCGGTGCATGTAAGAACCTTTTTGAATCGCGATCGTCTTGCCCTCAAGATCCTGGAGCGTCTTCGGACCGTCCTTCTTGCCGATTAAGTACCCGACCAGATCGGTCACTTGCTGCGTGATGAGACGCGTCTTTGCGCCCGATGAACGCGCCAGGATCGCCGGCGTGTCGCCTAGACTGCCGAAGTCGAGACGGCCGGAGATGAGCGCCTCTGTCTGGTCCGGTCCGTTCGGGAAACCGACCGTCTCCACTTTTTCAATGCCGTATTTCTTCAACTCTTCTTGAATGATGCCTTTGTAAAGTCCCCAGCCTTCGGCGCCGCCGGGCAGGTTCAGCTCGTTCGTGCCGATATAGCCGTACGTCAGCGTCTTCGGCACGTCCGCGTGCGGCGATTCCGCCGCGGCTGTTCCGCCGGTCGCGGGCTGTGCCCCGTTATTCCCGGCGTTGTTCGACTTGCCGCAAGCCTGCACGATAAGCAAGGCCGCAACGACCATCACGACGAGCCCCGCGCGGCGGATAACCAAAGATTTAAGTTTATTCTTCATGATGAGAAGCTCCTCTCGAATGTAGCAACGATTAAAATGGACTTTATAAAGACGTCTTGACCGCAAGCTGGTACATATATTCGTGCTTCGACACCGGCGTCCGGCCCGGTCCCCAGCCGACTTTCTCCCGGTACCCGCCGAGCAGGCCGCTGCCGTCCAGCTCCTCCTCGCTCACCGCCACGGTGCGCTCGGAATCCGGCGCAACGTACAGCGCGTCGACCGGGCAATACAGCTCGCACATGAAGCACGTCTGGCAATCGCTCTGGCGGGCAATGACGGGAATCCCGTCCACGACCTTCTCGAAGACGTTTGTCGGGCAGACGTTCACGCACTGGTTGCAAGAAATACACTTGGACGTGCTCAGTAGCTCGATCATTTAATGCGCGCCCTCCTTCAAGTTGGCGACCGGCTCCGCAACGTCGACCGCCCGCACGCGAATCTCGTCGAGACCGCCCGTGACGAGCCGATAGCGCTGTGCGCCGTCCAGCTTCGGATAATCCTCTCGCTTGTGCATGCCCCGCGTCTCCTTGCGAGCCAGAGCCGTACGATACATCCAACGCGCCGTTGCCGTCATCGCCGCAGCTTCGCGGGCTTTGACGCCCGACGCATTGCGCGTCGAGACGGACGTCTTCACCTCTTTCCACAGATCGTCGAGACGGCCAAGCGATTGAGTCAACCCGGCTTCCGTCCGGAACAGGTTCCGATCGTAAGGGGCCACCTCGTCCTGCACCGCCCGGATCCGCTCCTCCGTGCGGGAAGCGGTCAACGCCTCCGGCGCACCCGTCTTCCGATGCGTCAGCGTCGACGATGACAATCCGCCTAAGCGGCGCGTCTCGTTCTTCTCGCCGAGCTTCTTCGCGAATTCCGCTGCTCCGCCGCCCGCGAACGAACCCGAAGACATCGCCCACGCCGCGTTATGGCTGCCCCCGCCGGTGAAGCCGCCGCAGATATATTCGCGCGTTGCCGCATCGCCCGCCGCATACAGACCGGGCACGATCGTTGCGCAATTCTCGTCGACGATGTGGATGCCGCCCGTTCCGCGCACCGTTCCCTCCAGCCTTAACGTCACAGGGAACCGCTCTTTGAACGGGTCGATGCCAAGCCGGTCGAACGGCAGGAAGAAGTTCGTCTGTCCGACGCGCAGCAGATGATGAATCTCTTCCGGCGCCTGGTCGAGCGAAGCGTACACTTGCCTTCCCTGCAGCAGATTGCGGGCGATAACCGAACGGCCCCGGGTCGATCCCGCGCCTTCCACGACCGTGCCGTCCTCGTAATAGAACGATGCGTAACGGTAATACGCGGTCTTCGTGACCGAAGAGAACGTCGGCGAGATTGCGTACGCGTTCGAGAATTCCATACCCGACAGCTCCGCGCCGGCTTCTGCAGCGAACAAGTAGCCATCGCCCGTCAGCACGTTCGTGCCGAGCGCCCTGCTCAAGAACGCGCAGCCTCCGGTCGCGATGACAACCGCTGCCGCACGCACCGTCCACGTGCCGCCGGCTTGGGTCCGCACCCCGGTCGCGCCGCCAACGCCGTGCTCGTCGGCCAGCAGTTCCAGCGCCGGGCTGTGATCGAGAATTTTGACGCCGGCTTTGTGGATGAGCCTTCGCATCAGCTTCATGTACTCGGGGCCTTGCAATCCCCGCTTGTATGGCGTGCCCGAATCGTCCAGGGGGAACGGATACCCCCATACGGCAAGCTTGTTCATATTTTCATACGTCCGGTTCAGCACCTGATCCATCCAGCGGGATTCCGCGAGATGACCTCCCAGCGTATAGCGGCTTCCTTTCGCTTCTTCCCGCAGCTTCTCGTCCGGCTTCACGTACCAGACGCCGGTCCCGGACGGGGCGGTCGCTCCGCTCGAGCCGCAATAGCCTTTGTCGACGAGCATGACTTTCGCGCCCTGCCCCGCGGCCGTCAACGCCGCCCATGCTCCTGCGGGTCCGCCTCCGATGACGAGTACGTCCGCTTCCAATATCAAATCATTCACTTGCAATACGCTCATGATTTCTTCCTCCTTGGTCATCTATGTTGAAAGTCGTTGTTACCCTTCATAAGTTTCGCGCCAATGCAACAGCTTGCGCTCCAGCAAGCGGACGAGCGAATCGACCAGTTTGCCGACGATGGCAAAGATGACGACGCCGATGTAGATGAGTTCCGTATCGGAAGACTGCTTGCCGACGTTGATCAGAAACCCGATGCCCGACTGCGAACCGATCAGTTCCGCAACGACAAGGCCGATCCACGACAGCGCCAGCGACAGTCGTACGCCGAGCAGGATGCCGGGGAGGGCGGCGGGAACGACGAGCCGCAGCAGCAGTCTTGTGCGGCCGAACGCCAGCACGTTCGCCACGTCGAACAGCTTGCCGTCCACGTTACGAATGCCCATGAATGTGTTGATGTACAGCGGAAAAAAAGCCCCAAGCGCGATAATGACGATTTTCGACTGTTCTCCGAACCCGAACCACAGCAGGATGAGCGGCGCAACGGCCAGATGGGGAATCATCCGCAGCATTTGCAGGCTCGGGTCGAGCACGTACTCTGCTTTGCGGGACAAGCCCGCGGCCAGTCCGAAGGCGAGCCCTAACCCGCCGCCGAGCAGAAAACCGATCAACGCCCGCCACAGGCTGACGCCCAGGTGATGGAACAGCTCTCCCGACGAGAGAAGCGAGCCGAAAGCGCTCGCGATCGCATGCGGCGACGGCAGGAACAGCGGATTCGCCTGGCCGCCGGTCGAAGCCCATTGCCACAAGACGAGCAGCAGCACCGGCAGCGCCGCGCCGAGCGCGAAGTCGAGGCCGAACGATTTCCAGCGTCTCGTACGCGCGCGGCGCTCGTTTGCTCCATCCTGCAACGTTTCCTGCGCGGGAGGCGCCGGCTTCGCCGCCGGCGGATGGTGAGGCAGCCGAATTTCGGCTTGCTCGATGCTCATAAGGTTGCCTCCTTCGTTATCCTTTGTAGGTGTCTTGCCAGCGGAGCGTTCTTCGCTCCAAGTACCGCACCAGCGAATCCGTCAGCTTGCCGACGATCGCGAACACGATAATGCCGACGAACACGACCGGCGTCCTCGTGAACTGGCGAGCGTCCGACATCATGTAGCCGATGCCCGAAGTCGAGGCCATCAACTCCGCTACGACGAGCCCGAGCCAGGCGACGCCCAGCGACAGCCGCACGCCGAGCAGAATGTGAGGCAGCGAAGCCGGCAGCACGAGCCGCACAATTTGCTTGAAGCGGCTGAATGCAAGTACCTGGGACACGTCGAACAGCTTGCGGTCGACCGAACGAATACCTAAGTACGTATTAATGTACAGCGGGAAAAACGCGCCTTTGGCAATCAGCAGCACCTTCGACTCTTCCCCGATGCCGAACCAGAGCACCAGCAGCGGGGCGAGCGCGAGCGAAGGCACCATGCGCAGCATCTGGATCGTCGGGTCTAGCGTCTTCTCCGTGAAACGGAACAGACCAACGGCAATGCCCAGCGCCAGCCCAAGCCCGCCGCCAAGGGCGAAGCCGATTACCGCCCTCGTCACGCTGATTCGCAAATGCAACCACAATTCCCCGGAGGCACCCAACTCGTAGAACGCCCGGGCGATCGTCGAAGGCGTCGGATACAACATCGTCGAGATATAACCGAGATCGCCCGCCGTTTGCCACGCGGCGAGCAGTGCCGCAGGCAGCAGCGTGCCGAGCGCGGCAATCACCCATCGCCTCGGCACACGCGCTCCGATCGTCGGTTCCACTTGTCGGCTCATCGATTTCCCCTCCCCTCGTTATAGTCCGGCACGATCCACCCAATCGGTATCTTCTACCCGTTCGAACTCGCTCAATACTTTCAGCCGCATCGACTGGAACGATGTCGTTGCTTTTTTGCGCGGATACGACAGCGTGACGGGAACGATGTTGCGGATCATACCCGGCCGCGGCTTCAAAATGACGATCCGGTTCGCCAGGTATACCGCCTCGTCGATGTCGTGCGTTACGAATATCATCGTCGTTCGATTCCGCTCCCAGATGTCCAGCAGTACCTCTTGCATATGCGCCCGGGTGAACGCATCGAGCGCGCCGAACGGCTCGTCGAGCAACAGCACCTTCGGACTGCGCAGCAGCGCCCGGGCGATCGCGACGCGTTGCGCCATGCCGCCGGACAGCTCTCGCGGATACGCCTTCTCGAACCCTTGCAGCCGTACGAGCTCAATCAGTTCGTCAACTTTCCGTCGAACCTCCGGCTTGCGCAGCGACAAGTCCGCCGCGATGTTCCTCTCGACTGTCAACCATGGAAACAACCGCGGCTCCTGAAAAATAAACCCTTTGTCGATGCCCGGTCCCGTCACTTCGCGGTCTCCGAGCTTAACGCTGCCCTCATAGGACCGATCGAGACCGGCGACGATTTTGAGCAGTGTGCTTTTGCCACAGCCGCTAGGTCCGATGACCGTAATGAACTCGCCTTCGTGAATGGTCAGGTTGATGCCGCTTAACGCGTTAATGACCGTCTTGGGCGTCTGGAACGATTTGTGGAGACGCTCGATCTCCAACAACGGAACGCTCATCTGGCTTCATCCTCTCTTTGTGCGCCTGCGCCGTTCCAATGCCATAAACAGCAAACGGAGGCCATCTCGTCGCGAGAATGCCTCCGTTGGAACGGTAGACCGGTCCGGTAACGCCAAAAAGAGACTTTCCGTTCGCCCTGTCCGGGCGAGGAAAGTCTCCATGCGAATGGTGGACCTCTTAATTCCGACAATTCTTGTATGCTTTAATGGATATGAGCTTAACATAGGGCCGCACGGTTGTCAACACACGATTTGAAACCCACATGGTTCTAACGTCCCGTTAGTCCATCACCTTGTCGAAAATCGAGACGACGAACTTGATGCCGTCCTTCGACAACCCGTGCAGCACTTCAGCCGTCTTGCTCGACACGCGGTCGACGAGCGGCTCGCGATCCGCTCGGGGAATGCCGAACGCTTCTCCGTCCTCGCCCGTCGCCAATCCCTCCTCTGCCGATGAGGATGGATTGCGTTCCTCCCGGGATTTCTCGCCTTGCCGAGGCTCCTTTACGGGCAGAGTCCAGTCTTCGTCGCCGACAGGCTGCTCGACCGTTGCGCCCTCCGTCTCCCACGGGCCCTTGACATTCTCGATCCCTTTGGACGACAGCTCCATGCCGTACAGAACGGCGAATCCGAGAATTCCGGCCAAAATCAGCAATCTGAAAAAATCTCTGCGCATCCAGGCGCCCTCCTTTTATTTTTGCGGCTTGTCCGCTTTAATTGCCTTCTCGTCGTTCCAATACATTTCCGCAATGATTTTCGCCAGCGCATCCGCGGTGCGGTAACACTCCTCCAGCGTATTGTCTACGCCGCCGATCTCGATCAGGACGCTGCCGGGAGACACGGATTGGTTGTATTCGCCGTTGCCGTTGGCCGCCGTCTTGCCCCACACCCCTCTGGACAAGCCCGGGTACTGCTTCTCCAGCCGTTCGTGAATGCGATTGGCGAAGTCTTCGTTCTCGCGCCAATTCGAATTGCGGTGTCCGATAATAAAGTACACCTGAGCGTAATCCTTGCCTTTGATCGTCGCCGTCGTCTTAGAGCGCCTCTGCGAATCGCGGTGGATGTCGAAGAAAAATTGCAGGCTGTCATTATCCGCCATCGCCTGACGCACGGTCTGCAAAGAATATTTATACGAATAATTCCAATTATAGCCCTGAATCGAGGTCGGATAATCCTTCGGCGAGTGAACCGCTCCGATTCCGCGCTTTTCCAGCTGGCTAGTAAGCCGTTTGCCGACCAAAGTGACGTTGATTTTCCCCGAGTTCGGATCCTTCGTCTCTTTCTTAAGCTCCGGGTAATAGGATTCGCGGTTATGAGAATGGTAGATGAAGGCGATTTTGCGCCCTTCCGTCGTTGGCGCTCCTTCCTCCGGCGGCTTACTCTCGGTCGGCTGGGGAGAAGCCGCGGGCTCCTGATCGGGAACAGTCTCCGGAAAATTGTCGGGATCGTTCGGATCGGTGGCCGGCTCTCCATGCTCCCCGTCCGGCTCTTCCTCTCCGAGCGGGCCGTGATCCTCCGGCGCTTCCGGCACTCCCGAGCCCGGCCGAAGCAGCACGGAGCGGTCTCTGTCCATGCCCGGAAGCTCCAATGAAAGCAAGCTCTTCGGATTGTCGGGATTGATGTCGGTCATGAATCGCAGCAGGAACGAGGCCATTCGTCCGCTCTCGAACGGCGAATCCGCCGTTGTTTCCATATGGGGCAACTCCATTGCAATCAACGATTGAAAAAATTGTCCAGACAACGAAGCCGCCATGCCCTTCATCGATTGCAGCGGCGAGACGGCGAGCTTGTTTTGCAGCATGCCCCCGAGTCCCAATAAAATAAACAACACCATTGAGCTTGCACTCAGCAAAATAAAAGCGCGTCCCGTGATCAGAATTTTGCGCCACTTCGCGCGCAGAAGCGACCAATCCGTCGCTGCGTTCATCCGTTTCATGTTGCTCTACCTCCCGGTGCCTTCGTCTTGCGAAGACGCCTTCTCTTTTTTCCCAGGTACCTTATCCTATGAGATAGCCGGGAATGCTAGAACCGGGAGATTGATAGAGACTGGTAGAATAAGAGAATAGACTGTCCCCTAAGCAGAGTTGTACAAGATGATCGATCAGAAAAAGTGCATGCATCTCCTGGAGACTGCCTCATACGTTCCTGAAATTACCTCTTAACGGGTTTACCCGTTCAGATTTCGGGATCGTATCTCAATCGATCATCTTTTCGTACGACTCTTTTTACTTATGGGACAGCCTCTGGCTGTCAGTGCGTATAAGCGGCCACATTGTCGGTGTCGACAGCTTCGTGAAGGGCGGCGTTCAGCCCGCTGGCGATGACATTGGCGATATCCTCGATAAACTTGTCGATCTCCTTGGGCGTCACGAGCAAATCGTGACCAAGCGGATGAAGTACCTCCCGCACGAGCTGCAGCCGTTCATTATCGGCCATCTTGCCGAAAATGCCGAACATCGGATCGGTGTTGTCCGTATGCTGCTTCATATGCTCGAGCACCATGTCCATCGTATTGTTCACAATTGTCGACGCGTACACGACGGTCGGAACGCCGATTCCGATGCAGGGCACGCCGAGAATATCCCTGGTCAACCCTTTGCGCTTGTTGCCGATGCCCGAGCCGGGGTGAATGCCCGTATCCGCAATCTGAATCGTCGTATTGACCCGCTCAAGGGATTTGGAGGCAAGGGCGTCAATGGCGATGACCAGATCGGGCTTCGCCTTCTCCACTATACCCAGCACGATGTCGCTCGATTCGATGCCCGTCGTGCCCAGCACCCCCGGCGCCACGGCGCTGACCGCCCGATAACCCGGACTTACCTGGTCCGGCATCAGCTCGAAAAAGTGCCGCGTCACCATCATATTTTCCACGACGATCGGTCCGAGGGCGTCCGGCGTAACGTTCCAGTTGCCCAACCCGACGACGAGCACGCTATGCTTGGGGGTCACCCCGATTCGCTGCAGGAAAGCTTCGAATTCCTTCGCCATCGAGGTGGCCACCTTATCCTGAAGCTCGGTGTCGCCTTGCCGCATGCCGGGCACTTCCAGCGTGACGTAGTGTCCAACCATTTTGCCGATCCTTTGCGCGGCTTGATTATCCTTGATTTCCATCCGGGTAACGGTGATGCCGTCCTTGCTCTCCGCCTCCGACCACAGGCCCGGAATATCGGGCGTCTCCTGCCCTTGAGCGGCGATTTCCTTCGCTTCCAGCGCCAGATCGGTACGTATGCTGTACATCGATAAATCCTTGTCCATCGGGTGTATCGAAGCCCCTTTCGCTTGCGGATTGTGGTGGGAAAACAGCCTTGCTTTTTACCCCCTTGCATGATAGAATGTTACAAGTTGTGTGGAGAAATACTTTCTGTTTGATCTGGAGGTGAAAAGAATGCCAAACATCAAATCCGCAATCAAACGTACCAAAACGAACGAAGCTCGCCGCCTGCGCAACGCTTCGGCTAAATCCGCTCTTCGTACGGCTGTTAAACAAGCCGACGCAGCGGTAATTGGAACGGACGTGAACGCTGCTCAAGCAGCATACGGCGCGGCTCAGAAGAAGCTGGACAAAGCGGCAACCAAAGGCCTCATTCACAAAAATGCAGCCGCTCGCAAAAAGTCCCGTCTCGCCAAAAAGCTCAACGCATTGTCCGCGCAAGCTTAAGGCTGCGCCTGACGCATATGCGGCCGGCCGCTCCTCGGCGGCAGCCATGAAGAAGCCATCCTCGGCAGGTTTGTCCTGCTTATAGGATGGCTTTTTTGGTTTGATTTCATGTTATGTCCGGATGTGGAACGCAACGACGGCATCCAGGCAGGGATCGGAAGGTACTCAGCTCGCTCCACGCGAACCGGTACGCAGCAGAAACAGTTCGAGGCCCAGCGTCTTGTCGATTTTGCCCGACTTCATCGCATAGTCCAACTCCGCAAGCTCGCCGAGCAGCGCAGCCAACCGCTCCATGCTGAACTTGCGCGCCTGCTCGGCCGTAATTTTCGCTGCATACGGATGCAGGCCGATTTGGGAGGCCATCTGCTGCGAGGAGTAGCCTTGGCCTCCCAGCTCCTTCACGTAGAGCATGTTGCGGAATTGGCGGACGAGCAGCGCCATTAGCTTAATCGGCTCCTCCCGCTGCTTCAGCAGTTCGTGATACAGCGAGATCGCCTCAGCGGTTCGGAGCGCGGCCAGCTCCTCCGTCAGCTTAAACACATTCTGCTCCGTCGCCATCGGCACGAGCTCCCGGATCGCTGAGGATGAGACTGTCCCTCCCTGTCCCGCATGCAGACACAGCTTGTCCGTCTCCGCCGCCAGTGCGCGCATATCGGTGCCTACGCGGCGCAGAAGCTCGTCTGCAGCGTCAGCTTCCATTGTGCGCCCTTGACTAGCCGCCCGCTTGACAAGCCAGCGCAGAAGCTCTTCGGGCTGCAGCGCGGCGAACGGAACGACGTAATCTTTCGCCTTGGCCGTCTTGACCGTTTTTTTGCGTTCGTCCAGCTTCTCCAGCGGCACGGTAAAAACAAGCACCGTCGATTCTAACGGCTGCTCCATATAAGCGATAAGCCGCTCGGGGCGATGCTCGATCTTGGCGGATTCCTTGCCCGCGGCGAACAGAACCTGATCCCGTACGAGCACGATTTTGCTCGGCACGAGAAACGGCAGCGTCTCGGCCTCGTCGATCACCGTATCGACGGGTGTCTCCCCGGTATCGAAGCGAACGATCGCCATCTCCCTATGCTCCGGCTGTACGAGCTTCTCCTGCAGACGTTCGATAAATTCGTTCATAATATAGGATTCGGTTCCGTAACAAACGTACACCGACGAAATTTGGCCCTGATTAATCGCGCGAAAAGCTTGCTTGGCGTCCATGCTGCCGCTCCTTGCTTCTTTATTTCCTCTCATTGTACTACAAAGGCGCGGGAGTTCACACCTCGTCGTCGCAAGACAAGGGGACCGCGCCTTATACAGGCGCGATCCCCTTGTTCTCGGACATCTATATCAACGTCCGCCGGCCGGCCCATGGTACCGGCGCGAACGAGCGTGACGATAGTCCGGAGACGATCGTCGGCTTCTACCGTATACTATACGCGGCCGCACCCTAAAGGGTGACAGCCGCGCAGCCGATCGTTATTTTTGGGATTCCGTTAACGTCTCCGTGTCGAACTGCCATTCCGTCGCATTGCCGTCGGCATCGATCACCGTAAAGCTCAGCACGGTCCCTTCCTCGTTCCAGGTCAGTTGACCGATGCTGCCTTCTCTGGGCTCCGAGTGGTACAGCAATTCGCCGTTCTCGATTTTGTATACCTCGAACGTCCCGCTTCCCGTTACGGAGACGGCCTTCCACTTGGCGTCCGGGGAATCGGCCTGTTCCGCAGGAATGGCCGCCAGCCCCGCCATCTCGGGATCTTCTTCTCCCGTTAAAGTTTGCTGCTGTGTCACTTCAACCTCCACGGGCTCTTTATCTTGCACATTCCCAGAGCCTCCCGTAACGTCCTTTTCGTTCGACATGTCGTTGTTACGCATCTCTGCCGACGGTTGCGGAACATCTTCCTTGGACGAGGGCGATATGCTCTTAGGCTGGATCTCGGCGCCGTACTGGTCCTGCGCCTGTGCGCCGCCCGACGTTTCCGACATGGAATATAAACCGGCTTCCGGCGCGGAAGCCGCCTCCTGCCGCGCTTCCGGAGCCGACGCCAGATCCGGCATTGCAGCTTGGTCCTGACTGCCTCCGGACTTCAGCCACTCTCCTGGAGAACTGAATAGAAGAAAGCCTACGACAATCCCCGCGGCGACGACGCCCGATATTTTGCGATAAAAATTCCGGCTTGGCCGTTGCGAACGGGCAGACATCGGCGCCGGCGATGCGGCGGCTGGATCAACTGCAGCTTCGTTCGCTCCGGATGTTGCGCCCTCCGCATGGAGTCGCTCAAGCTCCGGAAGAATCGAATCCACGATGCTGAACTTCGGCACGACGCGTGGCAGCTGCTCAAGCTCGCTGGATAGTTTGCGGAGCCTGGACAGCATGGCGGCGCAGTCCGAGCAGCGATCGGCATGATCCATCATGAGCGATATTTCATGCTGCTCCAGATCGCCGTCAATGTGGCGCTGCATGAGTTCCATCACCTCTTCGCATTTCATCCCCGGACACCACCTTTCTGATAATCATGGAGTAAAATTTGCAATTGCTGCCGGGCTCTAAATAAGTAGGATTTAACAGTATTAAGCGGCAAATTCAAAGAATCGGCAATTTCGTTATAAGAAAAATCTTGAAGATACCTGAGAACGACAACGGTACGATGGTGCTCGGGAAGTTTACCGATGGCTTCTCTGATTTCTTCCGCGGCATAGGCGGACAGCACTTCAGTCTCCACGTTATCCCCCGCCTGGAAAACCATCTCGTGTTCCTCGATGGATACGGACGGCTTTTTGCGCCGAAACTTGTCGATGCAGATATTCGTAACGATTCGCTGCACCCAGGTGCGAAACTGCGCCTTCTCCTCATAGGATCCGATTTTCGTATATATTCGAATCAACGCATCCTGCGACGCATCAAGCGCATCCTGCTCGTTATTCAGCAAATAATAGGCGGTGCGATACACTTGATTCTCGATTTCGCGGAGTAGCGTAACGAGAGCTTCCCGGTCGCCCGCTTGTGCGGCTTTGATCAGAGCCGGCTCCACCACAGAAGATCCTCCTCCCCTGCACCTCTACAGACGCAAGCGTCCGAATAAAGGTTGCAATCCCTCAATGGAAATTTTCAGCAAATAATGATACATACTCTCTAAGTCTAGCAAAAATGCGTGGAAAGTCACAATGTTTTATGTTGGATAAATGGAACTTGCGTGCAAATCGATCGGTCTAATAGGGTGGAGGCGATTCTGCAGTGCTCGATAGCTAGCGTTCGGGTGCAGAGGAGATCATCATTCTTCGCCGCATCGCCCCGTCCGAAGAGATTCGATACTGAACCTCTCCGTCGGTATCGGTTCTCCAGATCCGGCTTCCCGCGCTTTCAAGGCGCTGCAGCACCGCCGGACTCGGATGCCCGTAAAAATTGTTGCGACCGACGGAAATGACCGTCTCCCTCGGCTCCCAGTAATCGACCCACAGGCCGGTCGTCGAGGTTTTGCTTCCGTGATGACCGGCTTTGAGCACGTCGATGGCGATACGACGACGGTCGTTGCCGCCTTGGGCGTTTACAGCCTTCTGCCCGGCGGCATGGCCCGCTTCCATGATCGAGCTCCCGTTGGCGGCCCCCTCCAAATCTACGATAACACTGCCTAGGGCAGCGTACTCCGCATCCACGATCGCCATCTCTCCCCCCGCCTCTAAATCCCCGGGAAGCAGAAATCGACGTCCGTACAGCGTTGCCAGAATAACGACACTCCGGTCATTCTGTTCGTCTCTAATTTCTACCGAAGCGTCAGAGTCAGCGTCCCTAGACTCAGAGGAAAGAATTCGAAGGACGGCGGAAGCATCGATCTGCCATTCGCCCGGTTTATTAGCGGCATAGACGGGAATGCTCTTGTTTGCCGCCATTTGCATAAGCGCCAAAGCGCCGGGCGAATCTTTCAACGTACCGTTGAACAGCAGCGCGCGTACCGGAATATTGTCAAGCACCGCACTCGCGCCTCCGATATGGTCCGCATCCATATGAGTGAGCACAAGCGCGTCGAGCTGTCCGACTCCTCTGCGCAACAGCAGCGGAACGAGCAGTTTCCTTCCGACCTCATACGGATCGCTCCGTTCCCGCCATTCCTCTCCGGGTTTGCGGAAGCTGACCGTTCCTCCGGCGTCGATCAGAATATGCTTGCCGTAACCCGTCCGAATAAGAATACTGTCGCCCTGCCCAACGTTAAGGAAAGACACTTGAGCTCCCCGGTCCAGCCAGGCCGGTTGCGCTCCCCATACGAGCCATGTGGCGAGAGCCGCTCCAAACCCGGCGCGCCTCAGCAAGGATCGGACTTTTTCCGCGCGATTCGCGCCAGGCAAAGAACGATTCAGCGGTATAGTTGCTTCCCCGTCCGACAGTCCCTCCTGCCCGCTCCACCATTCGCGCTCCCGAAGTCGCCGAGAACGGCGCCTCAGCCCCGCAAGCGCGACTCCCATCAGCGCATATGCGCATACGACCCAAGCCAGCGAGGGCTGCGGCCATACCGTCCTCCATCGGGAAAAGCCGCTTAGCCAGTCTACGGCCACAAACGTCAAATCGTTGCCCAGCGTCGCCAGCTTAGCCGGCCATATTCCGAGCGGATACCAGATCGCGCCTAATACGATTGAGGCCATACCCAAGGGCATTACGATAACGCTTATAAAAGGAACTAACGCAAAGTTAGCCGGAAGAGACAGCAAATGCATCGAGTGGAAATAGTAGACCGATACCGGAAAGGAAACAATTTGCGCCGTCACGGTAACGGAAATCGCTCCCTTCAGCCAGCCCCAATTAATAGGAATTAGCTCGGATACCGCCGGCACGAACAAGATCAATCCCCCCGTAACGATAAAGGAAAGCTGAAAGCTGACGTCTTCGATCAGCAGCGGATTCCAGATCAGCATGACCATCGCCGCTGCGAACAGCAGATGAAGACCGTCCTTCAATGCGTTGCGTCGAGCCAGAGTGAGCGCGATCATCGCCATCAGACAGGCACGCACGACAGACGGCGAAGCTCCTGTCAGCAGCATGTAAATCGGCATCATCGCAATGGTCAATTCAAGCGACCGTTCGCGAGTCAGTCTCAACAAACTGCCGATTTGCAGCAGCAAATAAACAATAACAGCTACATGCAGCCCTGATATAGCGAGAATATGCGTCAGTCCAAGCCGCGCGAATTGATCGAACTGGATCGGGTCAAGATCGGAGCGGATGCCAACGACCAGGCCCTTCATATATCCCGCATCCCCGTTAGGAAATAGGCGATCGGTCAGGTTGCTGATCTGTTCTCTCACATCGTCCAGCAGCCGCAGCGGCTTCATCCAGAGGGGAGGCGGCCCGTTGTCGATCTCGACCCTATCGGCACCTTTAACGGAAAGCTGCCAGAAAACGCCTTGTTTCATTAGATAACGGCGATAATCGAATGCTCCGAAATTGCCGGCCTCTCCGGGAAGCTCCATCATACCGGACACTTGAACGCTGTCTCCCCGCTTCCATGCGGCTGCCGTTTGCTGCTCCGACAGTGAGGCCAGTTTCACTCGGACGATGACCTCCAGTTTCACGCGTCTCTCCTCAAACCCGTCTCCTTTGATCGTCCCAGCTTTTAATCTGAATGTCGCCAAATCGCCGTCCACTTCCACAACGGAGACGAGCCTGCCCGCAAGCTCGACCGCTCCGCCGCTTTTCGCAACCGCGTTATCAACTCGGACGTCCGGAAGCAAACGCTGATCCGTCCACGCGCGCTCTCCATAAGCAAGCACCAATGCCGCTGAGCAAATAAGCGCAACCCTGGGCGTCGCCATCCCGGCAACAGCCAGACCCAGCAAGGCTATCAGCAGCGCTGCCACTGCCCATACGGCCTCTTTTTCGGAGAACAAGGATAGTAGCGCAGTCCCTGCGATCCAACAACTGGCAACCGCAATCAACGGCCTTTGATTCATTTTCGCCCCTCCTCCTTGAACACAAAAAACACCTCCCCGCGGAGCATTACGCTCGGCGAAGAGGTGCTTCCTCTCCTGCTGTGTCGCTATTGCAAACTAAGAACCGTCTTGAACCTCGGTGTCCGCGGGAGGAGTGTAGTTGTCCAGCTTGCGGAAAATCAGCCCCCGCTGCTCCATCAGCGCGGCGACCTTGTCATAATCCTTCGGATACGGCCTGTAGTAGACGATTTCCGCAATGCCGCTGTTCGCGAGCATGTTCGCGCACGTCCAGCAAGGCTGATCCGTCACGTATACGACGGAGCCTTCCCGATCGACGCGGTCGGTGAACAACAGCAGGTTTTGCTCCGCATGAATCGTCCGAATGCAACGCTGCTTCTTGATCATTTCCGTGGAGCCCGCCGGGGCGGGCTCAAACTCTTCCACGATCATGCAGCCTGCTTCGGAGCAATCCTGCACGCCCATCGGAGCGCCGTTGTAAGCCGTACCCAGCAGCTTTTTGCCCTGCACGAGCACCGTGCCCACATGGCGTCTTGGACAGCGCGAACGGGTCGAAACCATAAAAGCGATGTCCATGAAATACGTATCCCAGTCTTTACGCAAGTCTGTCACCTTCCTGCTTGCGCTCCGGCGCTTGCCAATTATTGCTGACTTGCTGCCAGAGCCTGTTCCAGATCGTTAATAATGTCTTTGATTCCTTCGGTGCCGACCGACAAGCGGATCATTCCCGGCTGTACGCCGGCCGCAATCTGCTCATCCTCGCTCAGCTGCTGGTGAGTCGTGCTCGCCGGGTGAATGATCAGCGACTTGGAATCGCCTACGTTCGCCAAATGCGAGAACAGCTTCACTGCGTTGATTACTTTTTTGCCCGCTTCTATGCCGCCCTTGATGCCGAAGGTCATAATCGCGCCTTGGCCGTTAGGCAGGTAGCGTTTAGCCAGCTCGTAGGAAGCATGGCTCTCCAGACCTGCGTAATTTACCCACTCCACCGCAGGGTGGGCTTCGAGGAACTTCGCAACGGCGAGCGTGTTGCTGCTGTGGCGCTCCATACGAAGATGCAAAGTTTCCAGGCCTTGAAGAAGCAGGAAGGAGTTGAACGGCGACAGCGCCGCCCCCATGTCGCGCAGCAGTTGTACGCGCATTTTGATAATATATGCAATCGGACCTACCGCATCCGCATATACGACGCCATGGTAGCTCGGATCCGGCTCGGTCAAGCCGGGAAACTTCCCGCTGGCCTTCCAGTCGAACTTGCCGCCGTCGACGACGATACCGCCAATCGAGGTGCCGTGGCCGCCCATAAACTTCGTAGCGGAGTGAAGCACGATGTCCGCGCCATGATCAAGCGGACGAAGCAGGAAAGGCGTCGTGAACGTGCTGTCGATAATCAGCGGAACGCCGTTCTCGTGCGCGATATCCGCAACTGCCGCGATATCCAGAACGTCTCCCCGCGGGTTGCCGATCGTCTCGGCGAATACCGCTTTGGTTTTGGACGTGATGGCTGCACGGAAATTTTCCGGATTAGACGGATCTACGAACTTGACTGTAATGCCAAGCTTCGGCAGCGTGATTGCGAACAGGTTGTACGTGCCTCCGTACAGGCTGGCCGACGAGACGATCTCGTCTCCGGCACCGGCGATATTCAAGATGGAATATGTGATCGCAGCTTGTCCGGAGCTTACTGCAAGCGCCGCCGCGCCGCCTTCCAATGCGGCTACCCGCTGCTCGAACACGTCGGAAGTCGGATTCATGATTCGGGTATAAATATTTCCGAATTCTTTCAACGCGAACAAGTTCGCGGCATGGTCCGTATCGCGAAATCCGTAGGATGTCGTTTGATAGATCGGAACCGCGCGGGACATCGTGGCCGGGTCGATCTGTTGTCCTGCATGTACCGCGAGCGTTTCCAGAGAGTACGATTCATTGCTCATTCGGGTTGAACCTCCCAATTAATTTGAATGATTTGATAGATTTCCCTCCCATTCTCTCATAAATTATGGTCAAAGTAAAAGCTATCCTAGGGTTTTTATTTTGCAGCTGCGACATGGACGAGACCGGACAGATGTTCGAAAACTTTGGGGCCGATTCCCTTAACGTCCAGAAGCTGCTCCACCCTGCGGAAACCGCCGATTTTATCCCGATGCGCGAGGATGGCCTTTGCCTTCGAGGGACCGATGCCCGGCAGCGCATCCAACTCGGCCTCCGTCGCTCTGTTCAAGTCCAGCGTTCCTGGACCGGCTTCGCGAGGAGCTTCTTCGCCGGCTTCGACAGCATGACCAGAGGATGCAGGGCTCGGCGTTTGGCTGGAAGGCTGGCTAAGAGGTGGGGCGGAACCATGGCTGGGCGATTGACTCGCTGCTTGGTCTGACAATGGGTCCGAGGGATCATCCGAAGGTTGGCTTGGCGACTGGCCCGGTTGGACGGCCGGTTGGCCGGTCGATTGGTCAGTTCCTTGTCCCGCCGTCAAATCGGCCGCTGCCTGCCTCTCCTCGCCCTCGACTCCCGAAGAAGAGGCAAGCGAGCCAATTGCTTCCTGCAAAGCTTCGTTGACCGGTGTCCAGCCTTCAATCCCCTGCTCCCTAGACTCGCGGAACAAGACAAAGCACAGAAGCGCAGCCGCAATGGCAAATAGAGCGGCGGCCCATGTTTTCCGCATGCGGAACATGTTATTTTTATGCATATTTTTGTATCCTCCTTTGCTTTTTTCGCATAACTATATGAAAAATCGTTCATGACGGCCAAGCACGCTTTCATACAATGAAATGCGGATGCGAATGCCGACGCCTTCTATACGATGGCGGGAGCGATTGTTCCCGAAAGCTTGACGGATTGCCAAAACCTTGCTGTAGGAGGGACCAGGATGAAGATCGGCTTCATCGGGGCCGGTAGCATGGGAAGCTTACTGGTGGGAGCCTTCGTACGCTCCGGCGCGATGCGGCCGGACGATATCGTCGTCAGCTCCCGTACGCCATCCAAGCTGTCCGCTCTGGCCGAGCAGTATCCCGGCCTTCATATCGCCGCTTCGAACAGGGAAGCCGCGATTGGGGCCGATTATTTGTTTTTGTGCGTAAAGCCGTTGGATTTCCGAAGGGTGCTGGAAGAGATCGCACCTGTATTGACCGCGGGGCAAATCGTCGTCTCGATCACAAGCCCCGTGAAAATCGCCTCGTTGGAAGAACTGACGCCCAGCAAGGTAGCCAAAATTATCCCAAGCGTCGTGAACGCCGTCGGCAGCGGAGCCTCGCTCGTCATGTGGGGCACCCGCCTGACGGAGGACGATAAGCAGGAGCTCTGGCAATTGTTCTCCTCCATCAGTCGTCCGATTTGCGTCCCGGAAGACGAAGTTCGCGTCGCATCGGACTTGTCCAGCTGCGGGCCGGCTTTTATGGCGTGCCTGCTGGAACAGTTTATCGATGCCGCCGTTCTATCAGCGGGTATGGAACGGGAGACGGCAACCGCCCTCGCCTGCGAAATGATGCTGGGAACCGCCCGTCTGATGCTGGAGCTTCCTTGTACCCCGGCAGAGCTTCAAGCGCGAGTGTCTGTACCGGGCGGCATAACGGCCGCCGCGCTGGAGTCGCTGCGCAAGTCGACGCGAGGCGCATTCCTGCAAGTGCTGTACACGACGCACGAGAAGTTTGCCGAAGATCTCGACCGCGTCGATTCCTCCCTTTTTCCCCGCGAGCGCACGTAGCCGCGGGGTCGGAGGGCTGCCTTCACGCTCCCCTCTCCACCGTTATATAGGCTAAAATAAAAACGCCGCCTGCTCCGTCATAATGACGGAGTCAAGCGGCGCGTGCTTCACGCTGCAATCGTTCTATTGTTTGTTTCGAGGTTAATTGGCGACAATGTTGACGAGCTTGCCTTTGACCGCGATCACTTTGCGAATCGTCTTGCCGGCAATCGCCTCTTGCACCTTCTCGGCTTCAAGCGCCTGTGCCTGCATATCCGCTTCGTCCAGATCGGCGGCGATCTTCAGACGTTCGGCGATTTTGCCGTTTACCTGCACGACGATCTCGACTTCCGCATCCACCGTAAGCGCTGCGTCGTACTGCGGCCAAGAAGCGTAAGTGACGGACTCGGAATGGCCAAGCTTCTCCCACAGTTCTTCCGTAATATGCGGCGCGATCGGGGACAGCATTTGCACGAAGTCCTCCATCGCTTTTTTCGGCAGCACTTCCGTTTTGTAAGCTTCGTTGACGAAAATCATCATCTGGCTGATCGCCGTGTTAAAGCGCAAGCCCTCGTAATCCTCGCCGACTTTTTTCAGGCTCTTGTGCCAAATCCGACGGAACGCATCGTCTCCGTCGACTTCCTGGATTTTGGCGTTCAAGTTGCCGTTATCGTCGACGAACAGACGCCATACGCGAGCGAGGAAGCGGAACACGCCTTCCACGCCGTTGGTATTCCACGGCTTTGTCGCTTCCAAAGGTCCCATGAACATCTCGTACATCCGCAGCGTATCGGCGCCGAATTCTCCGACAATGTCGTCCGGGTTAATGACGTTGCCGCGGGATTTGGACATTTTCTCGTTGTTCGTGCCGAGAATCATCCCTTGGTTGACGAGCTTGTGGAACGGCTCCTTCGTGCTCACGACCCCGAGATCATACAGCACCTTATGCCAGAAACGCGCATACAGCAAATGAAGAACCGCATGCTCCGCGCCGCCGATGTACAGATCGACAGGCAGCCACTCGCGCTGCTTCTCCGGCGAGCAGATTTCCTTGTCGTTCTTAGGATCGATGAAGCGCAGATAATACCAGCAACTTCCCGCCCATTGCGGCATCGTATTCGTCTCGCGGCGGGCTTGGCGGCCGTTGCGCGGATCGACGACGTTGACCCATTCCGTCACATTGGCAAGCGGAGACTCGCCTGTACCGGAAGGCTGGATCGCGTCCACGTCCGGCAGCAGCAGCGGCAAATCCTCTTCCGGAACGGTGTCCATCGTGCCGTCCTCGTAGTGGAGTACCGGAATCGGCTCGCCCCAGTAACGCTGGCGGCTGAACAGCCAGTCGCGCAGACGGTACGTGACTTTGCCTTTCCCCGTGCCCGCCTGTTCCAGGTGGGCGATCATCGCTTGGATCGCTTCCGCAGTTCCCATACCGTTCAGGAACTCGGAATTAACCAGCTTGCCGTCGCCCGAATAGGCCGCTTCCTCTACGTTCCCGCCCGCCACGACTTCCTTGATCGACAGATCGAATTTCTTCGCAAACTCCCAGTCGCGCTCGTCGTGGCCCGGAACGGCCATGATTGCGCCAGTGCCGTAGCCGCCGAGCACGTAGTCGGCGATCCAGATCGGCACCTTGACGCCGTTCACCGGATTGACGGCATAAGCGCCGGTAAAAACGCCGCTCTTGTCTTTGGCCAGATCCGTTCGCTCCAGGTCGCTCTTGCGAGCCGCTTGCTCGACGTACGCTTCGACGGCCGCTTGCTGCTCCGCGGTCGTAATCGAACCGACCAGTTCATGCTCGGGAGCGAGCACGCAATACGTCGCTCCGAACAGCGTGTCTGGACGCGTCGTGAATACGGTCAGCGCCGCATCATGGCCGTCGATGGCGAACGTCACTTCCGCGCCCGTCGACTTGCCGATCCAGTTGCGCTGCATATCCTTGATGCTTTCCGACCAGTCCAGCTCTTCCAAATCTTCAAGCAGGCGTTCGGCATATTCGGTAATTTTGAGCATCCATTGGCGCATCGGCTTGCGGATCACCGGATGGCCGCCGCGCTCGCTCAGCCCGTCGATGACCTCTTCGTTGGCCAGCACCGTGCCGAGCGCCGGACACCAGTTAACCGGCACTTCCGCCACGTATGCGAGCCCTTTTTTGTAAAGTTGGATAAAAATCCACTGCGTCCACTTATAATAGTCCGGGTCCGTCGTGCTGAACTCGCGCTCCCAATCGTAGGAGAAGCCAAGCGACTTGATCTGGCGACGGAAATTGTCGATGTTCTCGAACGTAATTTCGCGAGGATGGCGCCCCGTCTGCAACGCGTATTGCTCGGCGGGCAAGCCGAACGCGTCCCAGCCCATCGGGTGCAGCACGTTGAAGCCCTTCATCCTTTTAAAACGGCTGACGATATCGGTCGCCGTATAGCCTTCCGGATGGCCGACGTGAAGTCCCGCCCCCGATGGATAGGGGAACATGTCAAGCGCGTAGAATTTCGGCTTGCCCGCATCCTCCGTCGTCTTAAACGTCTTGTTCTCGTCCCAATATTTTTGCCACTTGGGTTCGATTTTCTGCGGCTGATAACCTTGACCTTGCTCCTGTGCCATGTCGATTAACTCCCTTTGTCAGTAGAGTAGAGAACTGAACTTTCATTGGAGGGCGTCAGCCCTCTTTTTACTTCTCCAGCTCCCCCCGCATCAAACCGGACGTGAGGTTTTCCCTCATCCGGCTTTCCGATGTTCTTCTTCCTTCAGCGTTGCGGTACTTTCTTTAGCTCGCGAGTTTCTTTAGTCCTGCAAACTGTGCCGCCATGGCGG
>PJTO01000033.1_pt1 | contig 251718 bp, 237 predicted proteins | sample 1512101 | NCBI WGS metagenome assembly PJTO01 (sample SAMN08177690, study PRJNA422409) | Soil metagenome, whole genome shotgun sequencing project. | reverse complement strand
AGCCAGCGCATAGGGAACTCCCATGAAGCGCACGCACCTGCCCCTCAATGCCCTGCGCGTGTTTGACGCAGCGGCACGCCACCTCTCCTTCACCCGCGCCGCCGACGAACTGGCGGTGACGCCTGCGGCCGTCGGCCAGCAGATCCGCGCGCTGGAGGACCTGCTGGGCGTGGTCCTGTTCCGCCGCACCAGCAAGGGGCTGGAGCTGACCGACGAAGCGGGCGCCGGCCTTGCCGCGCTGCGCACCGGGTTCCTGCACTTCGAGGATGCGGTGCAGGCGATGCAGGCGGGCCAGTCCAGCCATGTCTACACGATCGCGGCGCCGCGCGAGTTCTTCGCGGCCTGGCTCGCCCCGCGACTGGCGACGTTTCGCGCCGAGAACCCGCAAGTGCGCTATGTCATCGTCGACGGCGAACTGACCGACTTCACCGAGGCGAACCTCGATCTGGCCGTGCGCTGGACCGACGGTCCCGGCGAACTCGAAGGCGCGGCTCTGGGCGCGGCGGAATGGGTCGAAGTGGGCGAGGGCGACTGGATCGGCTGGCCGGGCGACCCGACGCCGGGCGCCGAAGCCGAGGACAACGAAGAGGAGGCCAAGCCCGCCATCGCGGTCAGCGATGCCGGGCAGGCGATCGCCGCCGCGCGCTCCGGGCTTGGGCGCGCCCGAGTGCCGGGTCTTCTCGCCAAGGGCCTGATCGCCCCCGGCGACGACAGCGTTATGCAGACGACCACGCCGAGCCGCCGGGGCTATTGGCTGGTGGCGCCGCTCCCGCAGTGGCGGCAGAAGAAGGTCAAGGCACTGGTCGCGGCTCTGACGGACCTGCCGACCGACGGATAGCGAGGCGCCGACATGTGCCGGACCTGCCGCGATTTGTGGACAATCGCAGCAGGCATCGCATCGTCAGAAACCGAGTTCCTCGATCTGCCCGTCGAAGTTTCCGCCCAATTTGTGGATGGCCGTGGCGAGCTTGTCCTGCGGCACGCCCTTGAGATAGCCGTCGATGATCCGCTGGTAGTTGCTGATCAGGCCTTCCACGTCCTTGGCCAGGCGCATGAATTCGAAGCCGCTGGCGTGCAGGCCCTTCTGCTGAAGCGGGATGTTCCCATAGTCCTGCCGCGGGATCGGCGGGAAATCCGGGCTGTTATAGGGAAGCACGGTGGCTTCCATGACCGGCTCGGGGTTTTCCCCTTCCGAGTAGTAGGTCAGCGACCAGATCTCGAAGAAACAGCTTTCAGGCCCGGTCGGGCGGATGCGGTAGGCCGACATCGAAGTGAAGTAGGGCAGCAGGAAATAGTGCGGGAACAGGAACTCCACGGCGTTGACCGGGTGCGTCTGCGACAGCGTGCAGAGATCGGGAACCGGTTCTCCACGCGCCTTCAGCTGCTCGGTGATCTGGTGCATGACGATGCCCAGCCAATGGAACATTGCCATGTTCTGGTCTTCCGGCAGGCCTTCCTCGATGCCGATGAGCCCGCGCGCGATCTCCACTTCCTTCTCATGGACCATGCCCGCCATGCCCTCGCTGAGCAGGGCCATCGACCTGACCTGTAGCTCCTGGTTCTCGCGATAGGACAAGTGCGGTTCGGCCATGATCGGCACCGGGCCGCGCGGTGTCTTGTACATCGAATCGTACATCATCGGCGCGGCGTGCTGGAGCTGCGGATGCGTCTGCATCACATGGTAGCCCTCCATGAAGGCCTCCATCGCGATCTTCCAGTTGGCAGGCAGTTCGGCGCCGAAGCACCATTCCGCGCGCATCCTGTCCAGCCCGCGCGCTTCCAGGTTGACTGCTATCGGGCCGAGCGATTCGCGCACCGACGGCGCATCGTCGTCATGGTTGATCCAGACGCAGCCGATGAACGTCTCGGCACGGCAGGGGATCAGGTTGATATCGTCTTCCTGGAGCTGCCGCTCGGAGAACATGTGCTTGCCGTAGACCTGTGTGGATTCGCCGTCCATGTTCCAGCGCCAGCCGTGGAACGGGCAGACGAAGCCAGATTTCCTGCAGTTGCCATGGGCCTGGCCGGTGCCGCCCGCAAAAGGCACGCCGCGATGGCGGCAGGCGTTATGGAAGGCCTTCACGCCGCCGGCTGTGCGCACCACGATTACGGACTTGCCGAGGTTCTCGTATTCGATCCAATCGCCGACCTCGGGGATCTGCTCCTCGCGGCAGGCCATCTGCCAGACATGGGGCCAGAGATGGTCGAGTTCGGCCTGGTAGAAATCGGCATCGTAGTAGCGCTTGGCCGGGATCCGCTCGGGATCGTCGATCGGATAGGGGACGGACCGCAGCCCGCCGTCGACAGATTTCAGCACTCCGACACCTCTCGGCTTGTTCTTCGTTCGTATTGAACGAATGTACAACCGGGGGCGGGTCAGGCAATGCTGGGACCTATCGTGGCCGCGCTATTTGGAGCTTACCGCCGCGTCGGATCGAGAGCCGATGCCGATCGGCGCGGAGACGCGGTCTCCATGGCCATCAACGCCGCGATGCGCTTTTCGGTCGCCGGATGGGTGGAGAACAGGTCCGAAACAGCGGTAGGCACGATATAAAGCTGCGCGGCGGCCGGATTGCGCTGCGAAGCGACACTCGGCACCGCCTGTGCCGGGCCTGCGATCCTGGCGAGGGCCGAGGCGAGCGCGCGGGGATTGCCGCTGATCTCGGCACCGGCCTTGTCCGCGCCGAACTCACGGGTGCGGCTGATCGCCATCTGCACGATTATCGCGGCGAAAGGGGCCATGAACACGGCGGCCATCGCGGCGATCGGGTTAGGGCGGTCTTCACCGTGTCCTGCGCCGAAGAACAGGCCGAAATTGGCGATCATCGAGATGGCCCCGGCGATCGTCGCCACCATCGTCATGATGAGGGTATCGCGGTTTTTCACATGGCCCAGTTCGTGCGCCATGACGGCCGCCACTTCCTCGCGGTCCAGTATGTCGAGCAGGCCGGTGGTGGCAGCGACGGCGGCGTGCTCCGGATTGCGGCCAGTGGCGAAGGCGTTGGGATTCGGGCTGTCGACCAGATAGACGCGCGGCATCGGCAGCTGCGCGCGGCCGGCGAGCTCGGCGACGAGATTGTAGAATTCCGGTGCGGTGCGTTCGTCCACTTCGCGGGCGTTGTGCATCCTCAGGACGATGCTGTCGGCGTTCCAGAAGGTGAACAGGTTCATCCCCGCCGCCACGATGAGCGCGATCATCGCGCCGCCGCTACCGCCGAAGATATAGCCCAGCCCCATGAACAGCGCTGTCAGCGCCGCCAGCAGCATGGCCGTCTTGAAACCGTTCACTTCTGCAAACTCCTTTAAATCGTTGTCTGTCGAATCTGGGTATCACCTGCGGGCTTTCAATATCCGGAACGGGCATTCCATCGCCGACGCGAATTGCGCTGCGGAGGTGTCCCCAAGCGCGCCGATCCCGCCTAGGACGGCCGCAAAGAGGCTTTTGGGGAGTTCACAACCATGGCGTTCAGGACCCGCGTCACCGAGATGCTCGGCATCGAGCATCCGATCGTGCAAGGCGGCATGCAGGGGGTGGGCCTGGCCGAACTGGCCAGCGCGGTGTCCAATGCGGGCGGCCTCGGCACGTTGACCGCGCTTACGCAGCCCAGCCCGCAGGCGCTGCGCGAGGAGATCGCGCGCTGCCAGTCGATGACCGACAAGCCCTTCGCCGTGAACATCACCGTTTTCCCGACGCTGCTGCCGCCAGACTACAAGGGCTACGCGCAGGCCGCGATCGACGGCGGCGTGAAGATCGTCGAGACGGCGGGCACCCAGCAGGTGCGCGAGATCTGGGAACTGGTGAAGCCGCACGGGATCACGGTGATCCACAAATGCACGGCCGTGCGCCACGCGCTCTCGGCCGAGAAGCACGGCTGCGACATCATCTCGATCGACGGTTTCGAATGCGCCGGGCATCCCGGTGAAGACGATATTCCCGGCCTGATCCTGATCCCTTCGGCGGCGGACAGGATCTCGATCCCGATGCTGGCGAGCGGCGGCTTCGGCGACGGGCGCGGTCTCGTCGCGGCGCTGGCGCTGGGGGCGGAGGGCATCAACATGGGCACCCGTTTCTGTGCCACGCGGGAGGCGCCGATCCACGACAACGTGAAGGCCAGGTACATCGAGAACGACGAGCGCGGGACCAATCTGATCTTCCGCAAGTTCAAGAACACCGCGCGCGTCGGCAAGAACGGCGTGTCCGACGAAGTGGTCGAGATATCCGCCCGCCCCGAATCGACGTTCGACGACATCCGGCATCTCGTCGCCGGGGCGGTGGGCCGCGAACTGCTCCAGAGCGGCGACCTGACCAAAGGCATCTTCTGGGCAGGCATGGTACAGGGCCTGATCCATGACCTGCCCACCTGCCGCGAACTGATCGATAGGATCGTTGCCGAAGCCGAGGAAATCGTGAATGCCCGTCTCGGAACGATGCTGGCCTGAGCCTGCACGCAGATCGACGGAGCGATGCCTGAAATGACTTACGAAAAGATCCTCTACAGCCTGGAGAGCGGCGTCGCGCGGATATCGATGAACGATCCGGCCACGCGCAACGCCGGTTCGGCGCAAATGGGCGAGGAACTGTTCGACGCCCTGAACCGCGCCGCCTTCGAAGCGCGTGCGGTGGTGCTGACGGGGGAAGGCAAGGCGTTCTGTTCGGGCGCCAACCTTGGCGAAGCGGGCGATTTGCTCGCCGATCCGCGCCGGGACGTCGGCACGCTGCTGGACCGCCACTTCAACCCGGTCATCATCGCCATGCGCGACATGGAGCAGCCGGTCGTCACTGCCGTGCGCGGTGCGGCGGCGGGCGTGGGGGCTGGGCTGGCGATGGCGGGCGACCTGATCCTCTGCGGAGAAAGCGGGTTTTTCCTCCAGGCCTTCCGCCATGTCGGCCTCGTGCCCGATGGGGGTTCCTCGTGGCTGCTGACCCGCGCCGTGGGCCGCGTGCGCGCCATGGAGATGATGCTGCTGGGTGAGCGCCTGCCCGCCGCCAGGGCATTGGAATGGGGCCTCGTCAACCGGGTGGTGCCCGATGAAGAGCTCGATGCCGCTGCGCTTGCTCTGGCGGGCGAGCTGGCGCGAGGGCCGTGGTCGCTGCGCCGGATCAAGCAGGTGGCCTGGGCGGCGACCGACTGCACGCTGGAGCAGGCCCTCATCAACGAGCGCCTCGGCCAGCGCGATGCTTCCAGAACCGAGGATTTCGTCGAGGGCGTGACGGCCTTCGCCGAAAAGCGGGAGGCGGTCTTCACGGGGCGCTGATCGCGAAAAGGCGGTCAGGTTGACACGGTTGACACGGTCCAGGGAGAAAAAACCGTCACCTTGCGCAGGGTGCTTCCGACCGGGCGGCGCTTGCGAGATGTGGTGGTAAAATGCCGGCATCGCCTGGAGCATAGCCCAGGCGATGCCCTGTAGGAAAACGCGCCCGCTATTCGTAGTAGGGATCGCTCAGCGCAGTCAGCCATTCCGGGCATTCGTTCTCCGTCTCGCCGCGGAACGAGGCGCTGTGGAACGACAGGAAGTCGAAAGCGGCATCGCGCGCGGTCATCGCGGCGGGAATCCGGTAGCTTGCGGCCACGGCATCGCCGCAGGTTGCCGTCCAGCCTGCAATGTCCCGCTCCCGCTGCATCCAGAGTTGCACGAGCCAGAGGAAGTCATGTCGCTTGTCCTGCATGGTCGGCATTACGTCTATCCTTCAATGTGTTGGCTCCCTTACTTGCATGAGCATATCATCCCCGCAACCCGCACGGACCGTGCGGCAGATTGCCGCCGAGGGTATCCTGTCGTCCCCGCCTGCGCTGGAACAAGGAAGGGTATGGTGGCGCGATAGCCGTTAGGTTGGAGCGTCAGACCGCGTCCAAACTCCGCAATTCCGCTAGCCGCGCTTCGTCGATACCGATCTCGGCCAGCACTTCGGCGGTGTGTTCGCCCAGCATCGGCGGGGCCATGCGGATGGTCGCCGGGCTGGCCGACATCTTCGCAAGCGGGCTGGCGATCAGGTCCACCGAGCCGCTTTCGGCCCAGGCGTGGGGCGTGGTAGCCCGCAAGTTCCGGTGCCTGACCTGCTCGTCCTCCCACACGTCCGCCAGTTCGTTGTAGCGCGCGGCGGGGATGCCGACGCCGTCCAGCATGTCCTGCATCTGCGTAACGGAGAAGCTCTCGCTCCAGGCGTTGATGATGTCCATCAGTTCGGCGCGGTTGGTCTTGCCGCGCTTGAGGTTGCTGTCGAAGCGCGGGTCGGTGAACAATTCGGGCTGTTCCATCAGCACGGTCAGGCGGCGATAGTGCTCGTCGGTGCCGGCGGTGAGGTAGATGATGCCGTCCGCGCAGCGCATCAGGTCTGCCGGGCCGCCGCCATTGCCGCCGTTGCCAAGCCGGGGAGGGGCCTGCCCGCTGATCAGGTAGTCCTGCATGATGTGGCTGACCATCGCCACCGAACTGTCGAGCAGGGCGATGTCGATGAACTGCCCTTCGCCGGTCCGGTTGCGGTATTGCAGCGCGCCGAGGATGGCGAGGGCGGTGTTGTGGCCGGTCACGAAGTCGACGAGGCTGGGGCCGGTCTTCAGCGGGCCATTGCCAGGCTGACCTTCGGGAAGGCCGGTCACGGCCATCATGCCGCCGGTGGCCTGGAACAGCCCGTCATAGCCGGGACGCGCGGCCATCGGGCCGGTCTGGCCGAAGCCGGTGACCGAGCAGTAGATCAGACGCGGGTTGATCTCCCGCAGGCTCTCATAATCGAGGCCGAAGCGTTTGAGATCGCCGACTTTGTAGTTCTCGATCAGCACGTCCGCCGTCTTCACCAGCTCCCTGAGGATCGCTTGGCCCTCCGGCTTCGAATGGTTGAGCGTGATGGAGCGCTTGTTGCGGTTGGAGACGGTGAAGAAGCTGGAATGGCGGGTCTCGATCCCGTCCTTGCCGGGCACCCACGAAAAGCCGTAGCCGCGTCCGTCGTCGCCCACGCCGGGGCGCTCGATTTTGATGACGTCCGCGCCGAGGTCGCCAAGTATCTGCGCGCCTACCGGGGCGGCGAAGACGCGGCTCATGTCGATGACGCGGATGCCGCCCAATGCGGCTTTATCGTTCTGGTTGGTGCTCATGATGGAGCCAAGGCTAGACCGGCGCTTTGGGGCGGCCAAGGTGAGCGGAGCTGCTTATCGCGGCGACGATCAAGCATCCCAGGCGGCGTGCCCGGGCTTATCCCCGGAGCGGAATGCGCCTAGCCCGAAGTGAAAGAGGTCAACGGGAGCATGCGATGAAGACGGCGATCATCACCGGCGCGGGCAGCGGCATCGGGTTGGAGACGGCGAAGATTCTCCATGCTCAAGGTTTCGCCATTGTCGGCGTCGGCCGCAGCAGGGACAAGCTGGCCGCGCTGGAGGCCGAGATCGGCAACCCCGACCATGTGCTGGCGATCAGCGTCGATCTGACCGACCCGGCGGCGCCGGGGCGGATCGTGCAGGCCGCGCTGGAACGCTTCGGCCGGATCGACGCGCTGGTGAACAATGCCGGCGTCGGCAGCCCCAAGCCGCTGGACGAGACGGATGACGAGACGCTGGACAATTTCCTCGACATCATGCTTGTCGCGCCGTTTCGCCTGTGTCGCGACGTGATCCCGCACCTCTCGCAAGGGGCCAGCGTGGTCAATGTAACCAGCACGTTCGCGCATGTCGGCGGTCGTCGCGGCGGCGCCTATTCGGCGGCGAAGGGCGGCCTCAAGTCGCTGACCGAGCACATGGCCTGCGAATACGGCCCGCGCGGCATCCGCTCGAACTGCGTGGCGCCGGGCGTCACGATGACCGACATGGTGCGCCACCGCTTCGAGGACGAGGGCTTCAAGCGCGCCAATGTGGAAACCACGCCTTATCCGCGCCTGGCCCTGCCGGAAGATGTTGCCTCGGTGATAGCCTTCCTCTGCCTGCCCGGCAGCGAAATGATCAACGGCCAGTCGATCGTGGTCGATGGCGGCTGGACCGCGACCAAATATCTCAGTCCGCGCGTGACCCGAACGACCTGGATCGAGCCGGGCGAGAACTGATTTAAGGAGCTGATTCGGAACGCCGGTTTCCGGCAGGACGGGCGCCGAAAGACCGCTCCGCCGGGTGGCTGCGACGACCTGATACAACCCCGTCATTGCGAAAAAGCCGCGAAATCCCTAAGTGAGCCGGGCTTCCGCACCCTGGCGGATCCGTCCACGCTACCGGAGAATGATGAAGCCTGCCCCGTCGCAACGCCACTATGGAATGGATTGGCTGCGCATCGGCGCGTTCGTTCTGCTGATCTTTTACCACGTCGGCTTTTCGTTCACGCCCTGGGGGTATCAGACGCCCTCGCGCGGTGTGGTCGGCTGGGCGGAGATTCCGCTGCTCGGCCTCAGCGCCTGGCGCCTGGCGCTGCTTTTCGCGATTTCCGGCTATGCCAGCGCGGCTCTGCTCAAGAAGGACGGCGACAATCGGGCCTTCCTGAAGAGCCGCATCCTGCGCCTTGGAATTCCTCTGCTTTTCGGCCTTACCGTGGTGGTACCGCCGCAGCCTTACATGGGGTTGGTCAACAGCGGCTACGAGCATGGATATGGTTACTTCCTGCTTTACGATGCCTTCCGCTTCCACAAGGTAGGATACGAGGTGCTTCCGGCCACGATGCACATGTGGTTCGTGATCTACCTGCTGGCCTATACCCTGGTGCTCTGCGCGGCGCTGATGGTCCTGCCGAAAGCCTGGCAGGAGGCGCTTCGCCGCGGTTGTGAGCGGCTGCTCTCGGGACCGGCGCTGCTGCCGCTGGGCATCGCGCTGATCTTCCTGATCCGCATGCTGCCCTACGGCTGGACGGACATGCACAATTTCCTTCAGGATCGCGGCGCGCACCTCCACTATTTCGGCATGTTCCTGTTCGGCTTCTTGCTGCGCGGCTCGGAGCCGATGCGGCAGGCGATCGCGCGCCAGTGGAAACCGGCCTTGGCGCTCGGTCTCGTCGGCTATGCCTGGGTTATCGGCGACACGTTGCTCTATCCCGGCAATATCCCGACTCCCGCGGCTTGGGAGCAGCCGCTGTCCTTCGCCAAGTCGATGCAGTGCTGGGGCACGGTGATCGCGCTGTTCGGCATTGCCGACCGCTTCTGGAACTTCGACCACCGCTGGCGCGCGACGCTGGTGGAGGCTGTGTTCCCGATCTACATCGCCCACCAGACGGTGATGGTCTTCGTCAGCTACGGCATCCGCGACATGGGCCTCGGCGCGCTGGCGGAGTTCCTTACCCTCTGCGCCGCCGTCGCGGGCGGATCCTGGCTGTTCTACCTGATCGGCCGGGAGATCGGGCCGCTGCGGCCTTTGATCGGCCTCAAGCGTCATCGTGGGCAGCGCAAAGTGGCAGGTAAGGTGGCCGTCGCTTGAAGAAGTGCAGGGCTCTCCTGCTTTATCCCTGCTCTTCAATCCCGCGTCAGCAACAATGCCGCGGCCATCGGCCCCCCCCCGGAAGTCGCCACCGCCACTTTCGGATCGCCTGAGATCTGCCGCCCGGCAGCCGTGCCGCGAAGCTGGTTCACCGCCTCATGCGCAAAGCCGAAGCCGTGGAGGCGGCCCGCGCCAAGCTGGCCGCCGAAAGTGTTCATCGGCAGTTCGCCGTCCAAGGCGATGCGGGTGCCGCCCTCGATGAACTTGCCGCCTTCGCCTTTTTCGCAGAAGCCGAGGCCTTCCAGCCAGGTGATCGGCAGGAACGCGAAACCGTCGTAGAACTGGACGGTGTCCACGTCCTTCACGGTGTAGTCGGTGTGGGTCCAGAGGTCAGCGCCGGTCTGGTAGGCGGCGAACCACTCGGTCTGATCCCACGAATAGCGATCGACCGAACCCGACATCGCGGCGATGCGTATGGGGGTGGTCTTCACTTCGTCCAGCGCGTCTCCGGCGGAAACGATCACCACCGTCGCCGCGTCGGTGAAGCGGTCGCAGTCGTAGAGGCAGAGCGGCGTGGTAATCATCCGCGCGGACATGTACTTGTCCAGCGTCAGCTCTTCCTTGGTGATCGCCCGCGCGCGGGGGTTGCGCAGGGCGTTCTTCGACCCATTGATGGCGATCTGGCCGAGCTGCTCGCGCGTCATGCCGTAGCGGTGCATGTGCCGGGCGGCGTACTGCGCGGTCCAGCAGGCGGCAGACGTGGCCCAGAACGGGCTGGTCCACTGCGAGGGGCCGGACACCGTGTCCTGCTTCATGCCGGACATGTAGGTGCCGGGATCGGCCATGCCGCCGGCTTCGTAGACGGTGCGGAAGCATATCGCATGGCGCACGAGGCCCTGCTTCACCGCCATGGCCGCCGCCGCGATGGCGGAAAGCTGCGCGGGCTGCTCCATCGCGCCAAGGTGCCACTTGGACCGGATGCCCAGCACTTCGATCAGATCGTCGCTGCTGACGGGGGAGAAGGCGGTGTAGCCGCTCATCTTGCCGGGATAGGTGAACACGCCGTCGATCTGCGAGAGCGTCAGGCCCGCGTCGTCCAGCGCCTCCCGCACGGCATCGACGGTCAGCAGCAGCGGATGGCGCGGCAGGCGCACGCCGACTTCGGACTGGCCGAGGCCGGTGATATAGGCTTCCACGCCGGGCATCAGGCCATCCTCTCGAAGAGGGGGTAGAAAATGCCGTCCTGCTCTTCGAACACGACGCGGACCCTGTCTTCGAAATCGACCGCATCGACCGGGCAATTGACGATGTTGGTGGTGAGATAGACCCCCGGCGCGCCGTCCAGCTTCACGCGGGCGATTACATAGGGGACTTCCAGATTCCTGGCCCAGGGCTGGTGGTTTACCGTGAAGCTGTCGATCACGCCGGTGCCCGGCACTGCATGGGCTGCGATGTTCTCGGACTGGCAGTGGCGGCAGAGCAGGCGCGGAGGATGGGTGAACTCACCGCAATCGCCGCACTTCGCGATGTTCAGCCTGCCTTCGCTGCCGCCCGTCCAGAACGCGGTATTCTCCTGGTCCAGCTTCGGCCTAGGCCGCGGTGGATTCATTGTTCTTCTCCCAATCGTCGGGATGAGACGTCCGGTGCGGCGGCGCCCGCGTCAAGGCGGGCGCTGGATTGATCGCGGCGGCGCTCCGAAGGCGGGCTAGCGAAGAAACGCGGCGATCTCGCTGCCGATCCGTTCCGGTGCTTCCAGATTGAGCAAATGGCCTGCGTCCTGGTGATCGATGCGGGTCACATGCTCGCTCGCGCCGACGATCAGCTCGGCCATGAGCCGGAAGTCCGGAGTATCGCGGCTGCCGGTCAGGAGCAGGCTCGGCACGGCGAGCGCCGTCAGCCGATCGACTTCCGGCAGTTCCGGGCGCTGGTCGTCCCGGATCCATTGGCGGCCGTGGAAAGCGTCGATCCCGGTGCGAAGGCGGTCGGCTTCCGGTCCCGCGCGGGTGGTGTCGAACAGGGGATGCTGCCACCAGAGTTCGCGCGCGGTCGCCATGTCGCCATCTCGTGCGGTACGGCCGATGGCCTTCCAGCGCGCGATCCAGTCCGCGCTCCACGACCAGCCGACGATGAGCGGGCTGACCAGCACCAGCCGCCGCACCCGCCGCGGACGGTTCAGGGCGAAGTTGAGCACGGTTCCGCCGCCAAGCGAAAGACCGCACAAGTCGGCCTGCGCGATCCCGAGACTATCCAGCAAGGCCAGCAGGTCCTCGGCGTGGGAGAAGGCTTCGCCGGAAACCGCGTCGGAGTCGCCGAAGCCCCGCTGGTCGTAGGCGATCAGCGGGAGATCGGCGGGCAGGGCAGCCACGACCGGCTCCCAGTCGTGCCGGGAGCCGCCGAAACCGTGGACGAGTACCAGCGGTGTGCCTTCGCCCTCGCGGTGCCATCCGACCAGCGCTGCGCCTTCGATGTCGATCCGGAAATCCTGCGTCATGGGGGCAGGTTAGCGTCCTCCCTCCCATGACGCACCTGACAAATCAGGCCGAGCCCATGTAACGCCCGCCGTTGGTGCTGATCGTCTGTCCGGTCATGTAGCTGGCTTCCTCCGAGGCGAGGAACGCGGCGGCGGCGGCAATGTCGGCCACCTGGCCGAGCCGCTTCACCGGCAAGGACTTGCCATAGGCATCGGCGTCGATCGGGGCCTGGCGCAGCATCGGCGTGTCGATCGAGCCCGGCGGGATCATGTTCGCGGTGATGCCGGTGCCGCCCAGTTCCATCGCCAGGGCCTTGGTCATGCCGAGCAGGCCGCCTTTCGAGGACACGTAATGGCTCTGCGCAAAGGAGCCGGATTGGGTGGAGGACGAGGTGATGTTGATGATCCGGCCCCACTCGGCGGCCAGCATGTCCGGCACGATCTCCTTGGTGACCAGCCACGGCCCCTTGAGATTGATGCGGATCACCTTGTCGAATTCGTCTTCGGCGATGTCGAGGAAGGGCGTGAACGGCGCAATGCCCGCATTGTTGACCAGGATCGTGATCGGGCCGAATTTTGTGCGGGTCTCTTCGGCGGCGGCCCTGATCGCGGCCTTGTCCGCGCAGTCGGCGGTCAGGGCGATGGCCTTGCCGCCGGCGTCTTCGATCATCCGCACGGTTTCGGCCGCGCCTTCAGGGTTCAGGTCCCATACGGCGATCCTGGCCCGGTCTTCCGCCAGCCGCACGGCGATGCCGCGACCGATACCCGAGCCGCCGCCGGTGACGACGGCGACTTTGCCTTCAAGCGAACGTGTCATGCAATTCTCTCCCGCGAAACCTCTGTTGTGCTGAACAGGTGGACAGCGCGCCGTGCGGGAGTCAAGCGGCGAGGTTACATCCGCTCGGCAAAACCGCCGTAGCGGCCTTTGTGGAACAGCATGGGATCTTCCTCGCGAACGGCTTCCATGCGCAGGACCTCGCCCAGCACGAACCAGTGGTCGCCGGCTTCCGTCACGGAGTAGAGACGGCATTCGATGGCCGCGATCGAATCCCGGATGATCGGCAGGTTGTGGTCGGAGACGATATAGTCGACGCCCACGAACTTCTGGTCGCCCTTCGCCGTGACGGCGCGGCAGACGTCCGTCTGGTCGCTGGCCATGACGTTGACGCAGAAATGCCCGGCCTTCTCGATCAGCGGCCAGGAGGTGCTCCGGCGGTCGGGGAAGAAGCCCACGAGCGGCGGATCGAGAGAGACCGAGGTAAACGAGCCGACCACCATGCCCGCGGGCCTGTCGTCGTCGTCGAGCGCGGTGATCACGCAGACGCCGGTCGGGTAGCTGCCCAGCACCTTGCGGAATTCTGCCGGATCGATGGTCGTTGTCGTCACTGGGAGGTTCATCCTGTCATGGAAGAGGCGGTCATGAAAAGGCGGGGCGGAGCATCAGGGCTTCAGTATCCCCTCCATCCGCGCGGCGGTTTCGTCAAGCCATTGGCGGAAGGCCGTTACGCGCGGCAGCTTGCGGATGTCCTGATGGGTGACGAACCAGAAGCTGCGCACGATCCGCCTTTCCGGCAGCACGGCGACGAGGCGCGGGTCGGTTTCGGCCATGAAACAGGGCAATACGCCCATTCCACCGCCGCCCGCGATCATGCTGTGCTGCGCGGTGATGCTGGGGGAGCGGATCGCCGCCTTCAGCCCCGGCTGGATCTCATCGAGATAACGCAGTTCCGGCGAGTAGATGAGGTCGGGTATGTAGCCGACGAGCGTGTGGCCTTCGAGCAGGTCGGCGGGGCGTGCGGGCGTTCCGTGGGCATCGAGATAGTCGCGCGCGGCATAGAGCTTCAGCGTGTAGTCCGAGAGCTTGTGCGCCACCAGGGGGCCGGTGCGCGGACGCGAGAGCATGATCGCCACGTCCGCTTCGCGCCGGGTCGGGCTGAGAAAGCCGCTGCTGGCGACGAGATCGATGGCAAGGCGCGGATGGGCGGTCTGGAAGCGGGGGAGGTGACGGGCGAGAAACCAGCAGCCGAACCCTTCCGAGGTGCTGATCCGCAGGGTACCGTAGAGGCCGTCGTTCCCCTCGGCCTGCTCGGCTATCCGGGCTGCCGCGCCGGCCATGGCTTCCACCGAGGCAAGCAGGGTTTCTCCGGCCTCGGTCAGCTCCTGGCCGCTGCGGGTCTGCTCGAAAAGCGCGGTGCCCAGCGAGGCTTCCAGGCGTCGCAGGCGGCGGCCGACGGTCGTCGGATCGACACCGAGGGCACGCGCGGCACCTGCCAGTTGCCCCGCGCGGGCGATGGCGAGGAAGGCCTGGTAGTCGCTCCAGTCGATTGAAGGCATCGTCACGGCGGGAATATGGTCCTTGCGGCTGCAAATGTGCAGTTATCGATGGCGTATTTTCAGCTTGCCTGCAAATCGGAGCGGGACCACCTACCATGGAAAGGGTGCCGCGCGCGCCTGCCAGAAGATATGCGAAAGGATGAGGAATGCGCCTGATTGACCACTTCGTTGTCGGCGGAAGCGGCGGTTCGGCCGCCCGTCTCGGCGATGTCTTCAACCCCAGCACCGGCGCGGTGCAGGCGCAGGTGCCGCTAGGCGATGCCGCGCTGCTCGACCGTGCGGTGACCACCGCGCAGGCCGTGCAGCCCAAGTGGGCGGCGATGAACCCGCAGCGCCGCGCCCGCGTGCTGTTCAAGTTCAAGGAACTGATCGAACGGGACATGCAGAGCCTCGCCGAACTGCTGGCGAGCGAGCACGGCAAAGTGGTGGACGACGCCAAGGGCGACATCCAGCGCGGCCTTGAGGTCGTGGAGTTCTGCTGCGCCATTCCGCACATGCTGAAGGGCGAGTATACGCAGGGCGCCGGACCGGGCATCGACGTCTATTCGCTGCGCGCGCCGCTCGGCGTGGGCGCGGGCATCACCCCGTTCAACTTCCCGGCGATGATCCCGATGTGGATGTTCGCGCCCGCCGTCGCGGTAGGCAACACCTTCATCCTCAAGCCGTCGGAGCGCGATCCCTCGGTGCCGAACCGGATCGCCGAACTGTTCCTCGAAGCCGGTGCGCCCGAGGGCGTGCTTCAGGTGGTGCATGGCGACAAGGTGATGGTCGATGCCATCCTCGACCATCCGGGCATTTCCGCAGTCAGCTTCGTCGGTTCGTCCGACATCGCCCACTACGTCTATTCGCGCGGCGTCGCGGCAGGCAAGCGGGTGCAGGCGATGGGCGGCGCCAAGAACCACGCCATCGTCATGCCCGATGCCGACATGGACCAAGCCGTCAACGACATCATCGGCGCTGCTTATGGCTCGGCGGGCGAGCGCTGCATGGCACTGCCGGTGGCCGTTCCCGTAGGCGATGAAACCGCCGAGATCCTGCGTGAAAAGCTTGTCGCCGCGATCGACAAGCTGAAGGTCGGCGTCTCCAACGATCCCGAGGCACAATACGGTCCGGTCGTCACTTCCATCCACAAGCAGAAGGTCGAGAACTGGATCCAGACCGGCGTGGACGAGGGCGCGGAACTGGTCGTCGATGGCCGCGGATTCTCGCTTCAGGGCTACGAGGACGGTTTCTTCGTCGGCCCTTCGCTGTTCGACCACGTGACCACCGAGATGAGCGCCTACAAGGAAGAGATCTTCGGCCCGGTGCTCCAGATCGTCCGCGCAAAGACGTTCGAGGAAGCCGTCGAACTTCCCTCGAAGCACCAGTATGGCAACGGCGTCGCGCTCTTCACGCGCAACGGTCATGCCGCGCGCGAATTCGTCAACCGCGTGCAGGTCGGCATGGTCGGCGTGAACGTGCCGATCCCGGTGCCGGTCGCCTATCACAGCTTCGGCGGCTGGAAGCGTTCGGCCTTCGGCGACCATAACCAGTACGGCATGGAAGGCGTGCGCTTCTGGACCAAGGTGAAGACCGTGACCCAGCGCTGGCCGGACGGCGGCGCGGGCGACAGCGCCTTCATCATTCCGACCATGGGCTGAGCCAGGGAGCAGGGCCGGGGAACAGGTCATGTGATGCGGGTGTTTCCTCGCGAACACCCGCAGATATGGAAGGATGCTTGATGAGGAAGATCGGCAGAGTTCTCGTTCCGGCCCTGACTGTCTCCGTGCTCGCCCTCGCTCTGGCCGCCTGTTCGAAGGAACCGGCCAAGCCGACGGAAGCCGCGACGCAAGTGCCGGAGCCTGCCCCCACGGTGACGACGGCGGCGATACCCACGGCTATCCCCGCGCAGTTGCAGGGGCGCTGGGGGCTCGTCGATGCCGATTGCACCAGTACTCTCGGAGACGCCAAGGGTCTGCTGACGGTCGACGCCGACACGCTGAAGTTCTACGAATCGGTGGCGAAGCTCGGTACGATCAGGTCCGGTTCGGCCTCCGCGCTCGACGGCGAATTCGCTTTCTCCGGGGAGGGGCAGAGCTGGAAACTTGACGTCGCGCTGTCGTCGCCCGACGGTGGCAAGACACTGATCCGCAAGGATACCGGACCGGACGCCATGCCCGGCACCCTCACATACACGAAGTGCCCCCAAGGGCCTGACAGGGATTGAGATGACTGAACAGTTTGGCCTGACCGAGGACCAGCTTGCGATCCAGGAGACCGCGCGCAAGTTCACCGCAGACCGCATCACGCCCTATGCCGCCGAGTGGGACGAGAAGCACCACTATCCGGTGGACGTCTGGAAGGCGGCAGGCGAACTCGGCTTCGGCGCGATCTACGTGTCCGAGGAAAGCGGCGGCATCGGCCTCGGTCGTCTCGAAGCGGCGCTTATCATGGAGGCCATGTCCTACGGCTGCCCGGCGACCAGCGCCTATATCTCGATCCACAACATGGTCGCCTGGATGATCGACCGGTTCGGCGATGCGCAGCTCAAGGATCGCTATCTGCCCGATCTCTGCGCGATGGAGAAGATCGGCTCCTATTGCCTCACCGAACCCGGCTCCGGCTCGGACGCGGCGGCGCTCAAGACCACCGCGAAGCTGGACGGCGATCACTACGTGCTGAACGGCACCAAGCAGTTCATTTCCGGCGGCGGCTACAACGACGTCTACGTCGTCATGGCCCGCACCGGCGAGCACAAGTCGCGCGGCATCTCCTGCTTCGTGGTGGACAAGGATACCCCCGGCCTTTCCTTCGGCGCGCCCGAGAAGAAGCTCGGCTGGAATGCCTCGCCCACTGCGCAGGTGATCTTCGAGGATGCCCGGATTCCGGCGAAGAACCGCGTCGGCGCCGAGGGCGACGGCTTCAAGTTTGCGATGGCGGGGCTTGACGGCGGCCGTCTCAACATCGGCGCCTGCTCGCTGGGCGGGGCGCAGCGCTGCCTCGACGAGGCGATCCAGTACGTGAAGGACAGGAAGCAGTTCGACCAGGCTATCGCCGAGTTCCAGAACACCCAGTTCACCCTCGCCGACATGGCCGCCGAACTGGAGGCCGCCCGCGCGCTGCTCTATCTCGCCGCCGCCAAGGTCACTGCCGGATCGCCCGACAAGACCCGCTTCGCCGCGATGGCGAAGATGATGGCCAGCGACACCGGCTCCTCGGTGGTCGACCGCGCGCTGCAATTGTTCGGTGGGTACGGCTATCTGCGCGATTATCCCATCGAGCGATTCTGGCGCGACCTGCGCGTCCATCGTATCCTCGAAGGCACCAACGAGGTCATGCGGATGATCATCGGCCGCGACCTCCTCAAGTAACGGGCCACAGGACATGACCATCGAGACCCTGCCCACCGACACTTTGACCGCAGAAATCCTCGACCGCCGCGAGGGCGTGGCCGGGATCATCTCGCTCAACCGTCCCAAGGCGATCCACGCAATGACGCTCGGCATGTGCGAGACGATGAGTGCATTGCTCATCGGCTGGGCTGGAGACGACGGCGTGAAAGCGGTGATGATCGAGCATAGCGAAGGGCGTGGGTTCTGCTCGGGCGGCGACATCAACCTGCTGCGCCGTTCCGCGCTGGAGGATCACGGCATCGAGGGGCGCCGGTTCTTCCTCGCCGAGTATCGGCTCAACCATCAGCTCTTCACCTACGGCAAGCCGGTCGTCGCCTTCATGGACGGCATTACGATGGGCGGCGGAGTCGGCATCTCGCAGCCCGCGCAGTTCCGCGTGGCGACCGAGCACACCCGCTTCGCCATGCCCGAGACCGGGATCGGTCTGTTCCCGGATGTCGGCGGCGGCTGGTATCTCTCGCGGCTCGACGGGCGACTGGGCCAGTTCCTGGCGCTGACCGGGGCGCGGCTGGACGGGGCGGAATGCCTCTGGGCGGGCCTTGCCACCCATTACCTGCCGAGCGAGGCGCTGCCCGAGGCGAAGCGGCGGATCGCCGCCGGACACGAGATCGGCGGCGTGCTCGGCGCGCTTTCGGTCAAGCCGCCGGAAGCGAAGATCGCCGCATATGAGGCGCAGATCCGCAGGCACTTCGCCTTCGACACGCTGGAGCAGGTGCTCGCCTCGCTGGAGAGCGACGACAGCGAGTGGGCCGCGCGCGAACTGGCGACCTTGCGCACCAAGAGTCCGCAGGCCTGCAAGGTCTCGCTGCGCCAGCTCGCTACTTCGCTGACGCTGGATGATTTCGCGCAGAACATGGCGATGGAGTACCGGCTGGCCAGCCGCGTGCTGGTCCTGCCGGACTTCGCGGAAGGCGTGCGCGCGGTCATCGTCGACAAGGACAACGCGCCTGAGTGGAATCCCCCGGCGCCCGAAGGCGTCACCGATGCGATGCTGGATGCGATCTTCGCGCCGCTCGCCCCAGAAGAGGAATGGAAGCCCCTATGAGCTACGAGACGATCCTGGTTGAGAAGAAGGGCAATGTCACGCTCATTACGCTGAACCGCCCGCAGGCGCTCAACGCGCTGAATTCGCGGGTGCTGGAGGACCTGATCGCGGCTTTCGCGGCTTTCGAGGCCGATGCCTCGCAGGGCTGTGCGGTGCTCACCGGCTCGGGCGAGAAGGCCTTCGCGGCAGGGGCCGACATCAAGGAAATGGCCGACAAGCCGAGCGCCGAGTTCTATTCGGAGGACTTCTTCGCCGGCTGGACCTCCCGGATCGTCAAGACCACCCGCAAGCCGTGGATCGCGGCGGTGAACGGCTTCGCGCTCGGCGGCGGCTGCGAAGTGGCGATGATGGCGGATTTCATCATCGCTTCGGAGAATGCGAAGTTCGGCCAGCCGGAAATCAAGCTGGGCGTCGCGCCCGGCATGGGCGGTTCGCAGCGCCTGACCCGCGCGGTCGGCAAGTCGAAGGCGATGGACATGTGCCTCACCGGCCGGATGATGGACGCGGCCGAAGCCGAGCGTTCGGGTCTCGTCAGCCGCGTGGTGCCACTTGACCAGCTGCTGGACGAGGCGCTGAAGGCCGCCGAGGCGATCGCCGGAATGCCGCCGCTGGCCGCGACGATGAACAAGGAAATGGTCAATCTTGCCTTCGAGACCACGCTCGATACCGCTCTCGTTCTGGAACGCCGCATGTTCCAGGTGCTGACAGCGACCGAGGACAAGGTCGAGGGCATGAAGGCCTTCGTCGAGAAGCGGCCGGGGGTTTGGAAGGGTAAGTAGGCGCGGTCATTCCAGCGCAGGCTGGGACCGTTGTGAACCGGGCGCGGCCTTAGCGCTTAGCCCGGCTACATATGCAAAGTAGCGTAACACTATAGCGGTCCCAGCCTGCGCTGGGATGACGGGTTGTGGCTGCACGAAACGTGGGAGAAATGTCATGAAAATCGCCTTTATCGGTCTCGGCAATATGGGCGGCGGAATGGCTGCCAACCTCGTGAAGGCGGGGCACGAGGTTCGCGCGTTCGACTTGTCCGCCGATGCCGTCGCCAAGGCGGCGGAGCAGGGCTGTGCGACTTTCGCCACCGTTCCGGAAGCGGTGGAGGGCGTCGATGCGGTCGTCACGATGTTGCCGAACGGGGCGATCGTGCGGTCGGTCTATACCGCCGAAGTCTTCGGCCATGCGCCCGAGGGGACACTTTTCCTCGATTGCTCGACCATCGATCTCGAAACGGCGCGCGAAGTCGTCGCGCTGGCGCAGGCGGCGGGTTACGAGATGGTGGATGCGCCGGTCTCGGGCGGGATCGCGGCGGCCAACGGCGGTACGCTGACCTTCATGGTCGGCGGCAGCGATGCGGTGTTCGAACGGGCGAAGACGGTGCTCGAACCCATGGCCAAGGCGGTGATCCATGCCGGTGATACCGGGGCGGGGCAGGTCGCCAAGATGTGCAACAACATGCTGCTGGCGGTGCACATGATCGGCACTTGCGAGGCGCTGGCGCTGGCGCAGAAGGCGGGTCTCGACCCGCAGACGTTCTACGAGATCAGTTCGAAGGCCACTGGCTATTGCTGGTCGCTCAACGACTATACGCCGATGCCGGGCGTCGGCGCGACTAGCCCGGCGGACAACGGCTATGCGGGCGGCTTTGCCTCGGCGCTGATGTTGAAGGATTTGCGGCTGGCGATGGCCGGGGCGGAAACCTCGGGCGCCACGGTGCCGATGGGCGAGCACGCGACGAAGATCTACGAGGCTTTCGTCGAGGCCGGGAACGGCGGCAAGGACTTCGGGGCAATCTTCACGACGCTCTGAGGGTGTCCACGGGGGCGATGAAAAGGCGCCGCAGGCCTTCAATTTCTCGCAATGCGCACACACGGGATCGTGCAGGGCGCGAGGTAGACAGTCATGGGGGTGCAGGGGGGCTATGCTCCCCTGCTTTCCTCTTCTTTTTGCCTCTCCAGCAAGAACCGCGGCACCCGCATTCCCTTCGTCCGCCCGGTCAGATGAAACTGCCGACAGAGCGCGCAGCGATAGGGCCGCAGCACGACGGCAGCCCCGGCCGCCACCTCCAGAGCCTCCGTTTCGCTCGCATAGCGCCGCTTGCGCTGGCAGACGCCGAAGCGTGTGCGCATGTCAGCCGAGAAGCCGGGCGCCGAGCAGGGTGAGCAGTTTCACGTCCATCGCGTAGCCTTGCGAGCGCCAGGCGGCGATGGCCTGTTCGATCCCGGCGAGGGGGATGCGGTGGACGACGATGTCCTCGCTTTCGACACCGCCGCCTTCGCCCACTTTCACGAGGTTGTGGGCGCGGAACAGGGTGAAGCTTTCGCTGACCATGCCGGGCGAGGAGAAGAACTCGCCGAGGTTTTCCATGCGTCCGGCGTGGTAGCCGGTTTCCTCTTCCAGTTCGCGCGCGGCGGCGATGCTGGCGTCTTCGTCGGCGCTGTCGTCATGGTCGCCGACGAGACCGGCGGGCAGTTCGATGCAGCGCTTGCCGAGCGGCACGCGGTATTGATCGACGAGTATGACGTGGTCTTCGGGATCGACGGCGAGGATCACGGCGGCGCGGATGCCGCGCGCGCGGCTGACGTATTCCCAGCGGCCGCGCTTGCGGGTGGTGATGAACCGGCCCTGCCAAACGACTTCGTCGGGGGCGTCGGCGTCAGGCGGGAGAGTGGTGGTTACGGTCATATTTCGATCAGCCTGTCGGGAAGTTCGTTCACGTCGTCATCGGCGCGGGGGAAGTGCTGGGCGAGGATCGCGCCGACTTTGCCCACGGCCACGACCATGCCGTCGCAGGTCCGGCCCTCGCGGACATGGGCCAGCATGGCGGACATGGCCTGGCCCCAGACTTCGGGATCGACCTTGGCGGCGATTGCACGGTCGGCGACGATCTCGGCGCGGTGTTCGCGCATGGAGAGGTAGATGAGCACGCCGGTGCGCCCCGTGGTGCGCTGCTCGGCGCCGATACGGAATGCGCGGAGGGCGTGGGCGTGGACGCGCATGGTCTTGATCTGCGGCGGGACCAGCCAGAACTTGAGCGGCGGGATGAGCTGGAGCAGCAGCATCGCGCCGAACTTGATCGCGGCGATCCCGGCGGCGAGACCGACGGTCATGCGCGGGGTCCATTCGTGGCCCCAGTCGGCCAGCAGGTCTTCGTAGAGGCCCATGTAGAATTCGGGCGCGATCGCGAGGGCCGCGAGGGCCAGGAAGGCGACGATCGCGGCCCAGGCGAGGGCCACGTCGGTATAGCCGTCAGAGCGGTCGGCCAGCACGGTGACGATCTCGCCGGCGCTGTGCATTTCCGCCTCGCCCACGGCGGCGCTGATGCGGTCGTGGTCCTCGGCGGAAAGATAGACGGGTGTCGGCATTGTTTCTGTCCCCCTTACCAGCTGCCGCTCGCGCCGCCGCCGCCGAAGCTGCCGCCGCCGCCCGAGAAGCCGCCTCCACCACCGCCGAAGCCGCCGCCGCCACCCCAGCCGCCACCGAAGTGATCGTCGTCATCGTCGCCGCCGAAGCTGCCGGGCATCCAGATGATCGGGCCGCCGAAGCCACCGCGTCGCCGCCCGCCGCCGCGCGCTTCGTTGATCATGGGCATGACCACGAAGAACACGATGATGAGGATGAAGACGATGGTGCCGATCGGGAAGCCGCCGCCGGAGCCTTGCTTGCGCGCGGCATCGGCGTCCGCCGCCACCTTGCGGGCCTGATCGGGCGGCAGGGTGAGCTGCTTGACGAGCGCATCCGTGCCCGCCGCGATGCCGCCGGGATAGTCGTCGGCCTTGAAGCGGGGCAGGATCTGGTTGTTGATGATGAGGAACGAGAGGCCGTCGGTGATGATCGGTTCGAGGCCGTAGCCGACCTCGATCCGCACCTTGCGCTCGTTCGGCGCGACGATCAGCAGGGCGCCGCTGTTCTTGTCCTTCTCGCCGATGCCCCATGCCCGGCCGAGCTGGTAGCCGTAATCGGAAATCTCGTAACCCTGGAGACTGGGCAGGGTGACGACGACCAGCTGGCGGCCGGAGTTCTTCTCCAGCGCCTCCAGCTTCTGCGTGAGCTGGGCCGTCTGCTGCGGGTTGAGCAGCCTGGCATCGTCGACGACGCGGCCGGTAAGCTTGGGGAAGGTGGGTTCAGCGGCTGCCTGCTGGGCAAGCAGCGCGCCGAACGCCAGAAGGATGGCCGCGAGAACGGCCCGGAAACGGATCACGGTATCAGATCTTGCCTTCGAGGCTCGGCGCGTTTTCGGCGCCCGGCGTCGTCGCTTGGTAGGGGACCAGCGGGTCCGCGCCGCGCAGCTTGGCGCCGATCATGGTCGGGAAGGTGCGGACTTCGGTGTTGTAGTCCTGAACCGCGGCATTGTAGTCGCGCACCGAGATGCGGATGCGGTTTTCCTGGCCCTCAAGCTGGGTCTGGAGCATCTGGTAGTTCACGATCGACTTGAGGTCGGGATACCGCTCGACGCTGACAAGCAGGCGCGAGAGGCTCTGGCCGAACTGGGCCTGCGCGGCCTGGAACTGCTGCATCTTGGCCGGATCGTTGAGGTCGGTGGCGTTCACCTGCACGCTGGTCGCCTTGGCGCGCGCCTCTACCACGCCGGTGAGGATTTCCTTCTCCTGCGTCGCGGCGCCCTTGGCCACGGCGGCGAGGTTGGGGACGAGGTTGGCGCGTTCCTGGAAGGCGGCCTGCACGTCGGCCCACTTGGCCTTGGCGGCTTCCTGCTTGGTCGGGACCGAGTTGAAACCGCAGGCAGCCAGCGACAGCGCCGCCGCGAGGGCCAGCACGGTGCGGCTCTTGCGGGCCAGGGCGGAAAGGGACATTCGTGATCCTCCTGATCGGCTTGGCCATGGGGCCATGCCTCTAGCTGGAATAGATAGCAGCCGCCCGGCCCGGTTCAAGGACGGTCGCTCTCCTGAAACGACGCGCGCAACCGTTTGTTACTCGGGCGATTGTTACATAACGACCGATGTGGCAGATTTGCCGCCAATCATGGACCGCACAGGATCGAGGGGAAATCGACCCATGCTTCAGGAATTCAAGACTTTCATCGCGCGCGGCAACGTGCTCGACCTCGCCGTCGGTGTGATCATCGGCGCGGCTTTCGGCAAGATCGTCGCTTCTTTGACCGACGACGTCATCATGCCGTTCATCGGCCTCATCACCGGGGGCATCGATTTCAGCAACAAGTTCGTGGTGCTCGGCACGGTCCCGGCGGACTATACCGGCCCGATGACTTATGCAGGCCTGAAGGCGGCGGGCGTCGCCATGTTCGGTTACGGCGCGTTCCTTACGGCGATCATCAACTTCCTGATTCTCGCCTTCGTCATCTTCCTGATCGTGCGCCAGGCCAATCGCCTGTTGCCCAAGAAGGAAGAGCCCGCGGCGCCTACCGGCCCGACCGAAGTGGAATTGCTCGCGGAAATCCGTGACTCGCTCAAGAAGGGTTGAGGCCAAATCCTTCTGTGAATGGAGAAAGGGCGGGATGCTTTCCCGCCCTTTTCTTTTTCGCAGCGCGCCCTATATGGGGTCCTGTCAGCCTCGGTTGGCTATGATGATAAACTGCGCCGTACAATAGGCACAGCGGACCCGGGGGCGGTACCCGGCGGCTCCACCATCACCCGTTCAACCATCTGGTTGAATAGCCCTGTTGTCGCAGGGGTGATGACGGGGCCGAACTAGGATCGACGTGTGTTGAAAAGCGGTGTTTTCATTCGGGCTGAGTAACCCGTTCAAGGCTCAAAACTCACAAGTGCCAACGACAACGAAGCACTCGCTCTCGCCGCGTAATTCTAGGGGCTAACGCCCTGACGTTACAAAGCTAAAGCGCGGTTGGACCCACCGGGCAACAGAAGGGATTCCAGGGGCCCGGGGTGAGCCTTGCAACAGAATCACCCCACCTTTCCGATCCAGTTCAGGCCGCATTCGCCCTTTCGGCGATCGGTTCGTCTGTCTCCGGCACGTGCGCGGTTTCTTCTGCCAGCCGTTGGGCCTGCTCGAACTTCAGGCAGTCGAGGATCTTCGCCCCCGCCATGAAGACGGCGCCGGTGCAGGCCAGGAACAACAGCTTCCCGCCCCATCCCGGAAAGCGCGTGAGGTAGACGCTGCCGCGCTCCACCGCGCCCAGGGCGAGAGCATAGATGATCATGAACGCTTCCCAGCGCGTCTTGATGACAAAAAGCCGGCTGATCTTGCGGAGCATTCCGATCCTTCCAATACCGCGCGTCCTCTGGCGCAACCGGGGGAGTCGCTTGAAGGTTCCCCGAAGCAGAGGGGAATGTCGGTTGTAAGTCATTCCGACGCAAGGTGTAAGCTGGTCCAACGAGGTACCACTTTGGGACCGAAGCGGTCGCACCCGGCGAGTTCGCATTTGCCAACCCCATCCGGATCAGGCATAGCAGAGCCAATCCTCCCCAGGACAATCTTGAACAGATGTCACGGCCGCCGCACGCACGTTAAGTGCTTGCGCGCCTGGAATGCGAGGAAAGATGACAGACAGAATCGAACGTTCGGGCCTGCGGGTCGATGCTGCCTTGGCGCGTTTCGTCGAGGAGGAAGTGCTGCCGCCGATCGGTCAGGAGGCGACCCGGTTCTGGACGGGGTTCGCAGCGCTCGTGGCCGAACTTGCGCCGCGCAACCGGGCGCTGCTGGAGCGGCGCGACGCGCTGCAAGCGGCCATCGACGCCTGGCATCTGGAACGTCCCGGCAAGCCCATCGATCAGGTCGAGTATCAGGCTTTCCTGCGCGAGATCGGCTATCTGGTGCCCGAACCCGGCGATTTTGCCATCGGCACCATCGGCGTCGATCCGGAGATCGCGACGATGGCGGGGCCGCAGCTCGTCGTTCCCGTGCTCAATGCCCGTTTCCTGCTCAACGCCGCCAATGCGCGCTGGGGCAGCCTTTATGACGCGCTCTACGGCACCGACGCGCTTGATGCCGCGCCAGCGCAGGGGCGGGGCTACGATCCGGCGCGCGGCGCGGCGGTCATCGCGGAAGGGCGCCGGTTCCTCGACAAGGCCCTGCCGCTGGTCTCGGGAAGCTGGGCCGATGTCGAAAGCCTCGACGTGGCTCTGGCCGATCCTGCGCAATATGTCGGGACGACGCAGGCCGGGCGGTTCTATCGCTCGAACGGTCTCGGGATCGAGATCGTCGTCGATGCGGGCAGCGAGGTCGGCCGGTCCGACCGGGCAGGCATCGCCGATATCGTGCTGGAAGCCGCGCTTACCACGATCGTCGATCTGGAGGATTCCGTTGCCGCGGTCGATGCCGAGGACAAGCTGGCGGGCTATGCCAACTGGCTCGGCGTGATCCGGGGCGACCTCACCGAGACCTTCGGGAAGGGCGGTCGCACCCACACCCGCGCGCTGGCGCCGGACAAGGCGGTCGAGACGCCCTCGGGCGAGGTTCTCGAACTGCCGGGGCGCAGCCTGCTGTTCGTCCGCAATGTCGGCCATCTGATGACCAATCCGGCGATCCTGCTGGCCGACGGCTCGGAAATCCCCGAAGGCATCCTAGATGCCGTCCTGACCGGCGCAATTTCGGCGCAGGACGTGAAGGGCCTGACCCGCTTCGGCAACAGCCGCGAAGGCGCGATCTATATCGTCAAGCCGAAGATGCACGGGCCGGAGGAATGCGCTTTCACCAACGACCTGTTCGATGCGGTCGAGGACATGCTGGACCTGCCGCGCCGCACGATCAAGGTCGGCGTCATGGACGAGGAGCGGCGCACTTCGGCCAACCTCGCGGCCTGCATCCAGGCGGTGAAGGACCGGATCGTCTTCATCAATACCGGCTTCCTCGACCGGACGGGTGACGAGATCCACACCTCGATGCGCGCCGGGCCGATGATCCGCAAGAACGCGATCAAGGCTTCGGGCTGGATCGCGGCCTACGAGAAGCGCAACGTCGCGATCGGGCTGCGGCACGGGCTTTCGGGCTTGGCGCAGATCGGCAAGGGCATGTGGGCGGCGCCGGACCGGATGCGCGACATGCTCGAACAGAAGATCGGCCATCCGCGCACCGGGGCGAACACCGCCTGGGTGCCGTCTCCCACTGCCGCGACGCTTCATGCGATGCACTATCATGAGGTCGACGTCTTCGGCCTGCGTGGCGAGATGGCAGGCGCGGAGGTTCCCGGTCTCGATCTCCTGCTGCAAGTCCCGCTGGCGGAGGGCACCAACTGGTCCGAAGCCGAAGTGCGCGAGGAACTGGACAACAATGCCCAGGGCCTGCTCGGTTATGTCGTGCGCTGGATCGACCAGGGTGTCGGCTGCTCGAAGGTCCCGGACATCGACGATGTCGGACTGATGGAAGACCGCGCGACCCTGCGCATCTCCAGCCAGCACATGGCGAACTGGCTGCTCCATGGGGTCTGCTCACGGGAGCAGGTCCTGGATTCGCTGCAGCGCATGGCCGCCAAGGTCGATGCGCAGAACGCGGGTGATCCGCTCTATGAGCCGATGGCGGGCAATTGGGAGACCTCGTTCGCCTTCCGCGCGGCCTGCGATCTCGTCTTCAAGGGCGTGGAGCAGCCGAGCGGCTATACCGAGCCGCTGCTTCATGCCTGGCGCCGCCGGAAAAAGGCAGCGACAGCCGTGCCTTCGCTGGCGGAGGTGTGACCGCAAAAGCCTCACCCGCGCGTTAACTTTGATTTGATCTATCGCGTGTAAGGCACTATTCAACGTGGTGTTCGCTAGGGGGGCCCGGCGTTGAAGAAGTCCAGTGCTGATCGTGCCCATGGGCACGCCATTCCCGGTACGCCGTCCGTCGGCGTCCCGGCCGACGGTATCAATTCTGAAGAAGGCGCGCGAGTCGTGCGTCTCGACTCGGTTCGTGCCGAGCGGGATCGTGCGAATGCGGGTGGCGCGGTTTTGCCTGTCGCTTTGGCGGCGGAAGCGCTGCGTTTCCAGAAGGAACGCGGCGTTGCCGGCTTCCTTGCGTCCGATGGACCGCTGACGGGGCGTCTCGTCCAGTTCGCGCTGATGGGGCTTGGCCTTGCCGTGGCGGTCTGGGTGGGGGCGCAGCTTGCCAAGCCCGATCTTGGCGCCGTCAAGCAACCCATTTCCGCCGAGGCGGCACAGTAAACTCCACTCGGTCCGGTCAGGACCGGGTCAGTTCCCCCGCCCGGTCCGATCAGGACCGGGTCAGTTTCTTGGCCACGCTGACGAATTCCGCGACCGACAGCGTTTCCGCGCGGCGCTGGGAATCGATCTCCAGACTCTCCAGCGCATCCAGCGCGCCGGGCACGCCCTTGAGGCTCTGGCGCAGCATCTTGCGGCGCTGACCGAAGGCGGCTTCGGTCACGCGCTCCAGCACCCGCATCGACACGCCTTCGGGCGCTTCGCCCGGCTCGACGTGGATGATCGCCGACATGACCTTGGGCGGCGGTGTGAAGGCGCTGCGGTGGACTTTCATCGCCAGCTTCGCCTGCGAGCGCCACTGCGCCAGCACCGCGAGGCGGCCATAGGCGGAAGTATCCGGCTCGGCGACGATGCGGCGGGCCACTTCCTCCTGGAACATCAGCGTCAGCGACGACCACTGCGGCGGCCAGGCCTCGCCCGAGAGCCAGCCAGTAAACAGCGCGGTGCCGACATTGTAGGGCAGGTTGGCGACGATCGCATAAGGGCCGTCGAACAAGTCGGCAGGGGCGATCTTCATCGCGTCGCCCTCGATCACCTTGAGCTTGCCGGGGAAGGCCGCCTCGACTTCCGCCAGCGCCGGAAGGCAGCGGCGGTCCATCTCGATCGCGGTCACGGTGGCGCCCGCGCGCAGCAGGGCGCGGGTAAGGCCGCCGGGGCCGGGACCGACTTCCAGCACCTGCCGTCCTTCGAGACCGCCGGGAATCGCGGCGATGCGGTCCAGCAACTGCTCGTCGAACAGGAAGTTCTGGCCGAGCGCCTTGGAGGCGGAAAGCCCGTGGCGGGCGATCACTTCGCGCAGCGGAGGAAGGGTGGTCATGCAGTTGTCTCCGGCGAAAGCCTGCGCGCGGCGCATTGGCCCGCCATGCGGATGGCGGCGATCGTCGCGCCCGCGCTCGCCACGTTCCGGCCCGCAATGCCGAAAGCGGTGCCGTGGTCGGGCGAGGTCCGCACGATCGGCAGGCCGAGCGTGACGTTGACGCCCGCGTCGAAATCGAGGGTCTTGATCGGGACGAGCGCCTGATCGTGGTACATGCAGAGCGCGACGTCGAACCTGTCGCGCTCATGCGCGGCGAACAGCGCGTCGGCGGGGTGTGGGCCGGTCACCGCCAGTCCCTCGGCGGCGAGGGCGGCGATGGCCGGAGCGATGGTCTCGATCTCCTCGCGGCCCATCCGTCCGTCTTCCCCGGCATGGGGATTGAGGCCGGTAATGGCGATGCGCGCGGGAGAAAGGCCGAAGTCGCGGGCGAGCGCGCGGGCGACGATCCGGGCCTTGCCCTCGATCAGCTCGCGGGTGACGAGGGCCGGGACCTGCGAGAGCGCGACGTGGACGGTCAGCGGCACCGTGCGCAAGTTGGGTCCGGCCAGCATCATCACCGCGTCGCCATGCGCAACGCCGCAGGCATCGGCGAGGAATTCGGTCTGGCCGGGCTGGGTGAAGCCCACTTCGGCGAGCTTCGACTTGGCGATGGGGCCGGTGACAACCGCGCTCGCCGCCCCGGACAGGGCGAACTGCGTCGCGCGGGTCAGCGAATGGAGGGCGAGGGCCGCGCCGCTGCGGTCGGGCTGGCCGAAGCGGGCCTGGGCATCCTCGTCGCCCAGCACCGGCAGCGCCTTGGCGAAGACTTCTGCGGCTTCGTGCGGCGCGGCGATGCGGACGACCGGGAGGTCGATCCCCCGGCTGCGCGCGGCGGCTTTGAGCACTTCGGCCCCGCCGACGGCGAAGAAGGTCGCTAGTCCCTCTTCCTGCCGCACGGCCCAGGCCTGCGCGAAGAGTTCCGGACCTACGCCCGCCGGATCGCCTAACGAAACAGCGAGAGGCGAAACCGCCAGGGGCGGCGCGCCGTTGGTATTGGCCGCCATCGTGCCGCCCCCGTTTTCGTCAGTTATACTCGATCACCGCGTCGCGGCGAAGGTCGCGCAAATACATCTGCGCGCGCTTGTTGATGCGGTCGTCTTCGAGCTGGGACATGACCTGCTCGAAGTTTGGACCGGAATCGGCCTGCGGGTCGTCGCGGCCGCAGAGCATCAGGATGCGGACGCCTTCGGTCAGCGAACCGAACGGCGGCAGGGTCTCGCCGGGCGAGAGGTTGAGGATCGAGGACTGGATCGGTCCCGGCAGATCGCGTGCCTTGACCTGATCGTTGGCAACGACCTGCGCGCCGATGGTCGCGGCGACCTGGTCGACGTCGCCGCAGCCCTTGGCGGTCTTGATCGTCTTGGCGAAATTCTCGGCCTTGGCATTGGCCTGCGCTTCGCTAACGCCCTTGGGGAACTCGATCGAGATCTGCTTCAGCGCGAGCACCGCGTCGCGCGGGTCGGCGGTGAGGACCTGGCGCTTGTCGATCAGGTAGACGATGTCGTAGCCGCCGGGGATGGCGATCGGACCGGCCAGCTGGCCGGGCTGCATGTCGCGCACGGCTTCGCCGACTTCGCCGGGAAGCTGGCCGAGGCGGACCCAGCCGAGGTCGCCGCCGACAGGCGCGGTCGAGGCCTGCGAATATTGCCGGGCATAGGCGACGAAGCTGCCGCCCTGGCGCAGCTGCTGCATGATCTGGTTGGCGTTCGCCTCGACCTGCTGCTGGGATTCGGCGGTGGCGGCCAGATAGATCTCGCCGAGGCGGTATTCCTCGGTGCCCTTCGAGGCCTTGAGGCGCTCGATATACTCGTTCACTTCGTCGTCGGAGACGTTGATGAAGGGCTGGACGTTGCGCTGGAGCAGACGCTGCCACGAGAGTTCGCCGCGGATCTGGCGCTTGAGCGAGTCCGGCGAGGAGCCGACGCGCTTCAGGTAGGCGTCCATCGCCTGGGTATTCTGGTTGAAGTTCTGCGAGGCGACGCGGGCGTAGGACTGGTTGACCTCGGCTTCGTCCACCGCGACATCGGCGGCCTTGGCTTCCTGGATCTGGAGCGTCTCGTCGATCAGGTTGCGCAGCACCTGGAGGCGCAGGCGCTTCTGTTCGTCTTCGCTGATCTTGCCCTGGTTGGCGGCGAGGATCAGGGCGAGGCGCTGGTCGACATCGGTCCCGGTGATGACCGAGCCGTTCACCACGGCGGTGGCGCGGCGCAGGTTGGGATTGTCGTTGCCGAAGATCTTCACGTCATCGGGAATGACGATCTCGCCCTGCGGCGCGGACTGGGCGGAAGCGGCGCCGGAGGAGAGCGCTGCGGCCAGCGTGCCGCAAGTGGCGACGGCAGTGCAGGCAAAGGCCGCGCGCTTGAAGAACGTGTTGCGTTGGATAGCTTTCACCTTGACCTATATCCCGTATTCGACCTGCACGGCCGCTGCCGCTCGATGGAGAATTTCGCCGAGGGACGCATTACCGGCCCTATGTCGGCACGCGGCTTAACCGAAACTGAGCACGTCCGATAGCCGCTTTGGCGATGGCGGCTCCGGCAAGGACCGCTTTGGCAAGTCGTGCCCGATCACCATGCCCCGATGTTCTTGAGCGCGAAGCCCAGCTGGAACGAGTTGCCCTTGCGGGCATCGCCGAAGGTCACATAGTCGCGCCGCCAGGTGAAGGAGACCTGCAGGCAGTCGTCCTCGTAGGCCATGCCGACGCGCGAGCGCAGGGGCTGGAAGCCGTCAGAGCCATAAGTCGGGTCTTCCTTGCGGTCGGTCAGGTTGACCACGGCGGAACCGAACAGCGACCAGTAGTTGGCGAAGGCGACGCGGCCGGCGGCGCGCACTTCCTCGCGGTCCTTCAAGTCCTCGATATCCATCGAGATGTCGCGGTTGAGCTTGGTATAGCCGAGTTCGAGATAGGTCTGGTTGTTGCCCAGCGAAATGTCGAACTCGTTGCGGCGCACCGCCAGCGTGTCCTTGTCGACGCGGAAGCGGTGGATGATGTTGAAGAAGTTGCGATAGCGCAGCTCGGTGCGGCCGACGATGTCCGAGGTCTTGCTGGCAAGGCCGGTGCCGTCGGGCAGGATCGAGGGCTTGTTGCTGAGGCGGATCGACTGGCCGACGGTGGACTTGATGCGCCAGCGCGGACGCTCGAACATCCAGTCGACACCGTAAGTAAAGCGCACGCCGTCCTCGAACCGGTCGTAGCCGGGGAAGCGGTTGAGCGCGAAGAGGTTGGAGTCCTCCAGTTCGATCGCGCGCGAATCCTCGTTGGGGATCGCCAGGTTCTTGACTTTCGGCGTGGCGACGAACTGGACGCGCGGGGTCAGTACCTGGCTGCCGCCGAACACCTGGCCGACCAGCGGCCACTTCACGTCCACCGCGGCGAGCGCGATGCCGCGCGACTGCCAGCCCGGCTGCCCGCGATAGAGCGCGGTGGTGGTCAGGTCGTTCTCGTCGGAATGGTACACGTCACCGCGCACGAGGCCGGTCAAGGTCACTTCCTGGCCCATGCCGGTCAGCTTGCGCAGCGACCACTGGGTGCTGGCGAAGGCGCGCTGGGTGTCTTGCCCGTCCACGCGGGTGACCCCCATCGTGTTGACCTGGGTGTCGATCTTGCCGCCCAGCAGCGATTCGTTGAAGCGGTGGCGATAGTCGAGCACCGGGAAGGCGACCGGGATCTGGCCCTGGTCGCGGCTCGATTGCAGGGTCTGCGTGGCATAGCCCGCAAACGAGAAGTAGCTGTCCTGGTCGATCCGCTCGACTTCGACCGACGAACGCAGCCGATCGTCGCGCGAGATGTCGTAGCGGCGCACGAACGTGCGGTCGGTGGCACGGCGGATCGAGGCGGTAATGCTCCAGTTCTCGTCGAGCTGGAACTTGCCGTTGGCGAAGACATAGCCGCGGAAGGCGCGTTCGCGGTTCGGGTCCGGATTGCTGCTGTTGATCGGGATGCGGTTGCTCGACGTGGCGTAGCCGGTGATCTGGTAGGCGCCGATATCGGTCAGCGCGCGATACTGGAACGAGGCCATCGGCGCCGCCTTGGTATAGGCGTGGAGCGAGCCGGTGAGGTCGCGGTTGTCGGCAATGCGCCAGTAGTAGGACTGCGCCACCTCGATCCCGTTCGACGGGCTGGTGCGCAAGTCGGGCACCAGGAAGCCGGAGACCGCGCCGCCGTTGGTGCTCACCGAAAGGCCGAACAGCGGCAACTGGACCACGCCGAACAGTTCGAGCCGGGCGTCGCTGAAGCGCACGCGATTGCGCTCCTCGCTATAGACCACCGTCTTGGCGACGACCCGCCAGGTCGGCTTCTTGGGGCAGCCTTCGTCGTTTTCCACCGCGCAGCCGGTATAGGCGGCGCGCTGGAGCACGACATCGCCATTGGCGATTCGCTCCCCCTTGGTGGCGGCAAGGCGACCGCCCTGGCGCATGACGAGGAGCAGGTTCTCCATCATGCCGGTCTTCAGTTCGTCGGTCAGCTCGACGCTTTCGGTATAGAGCTGGTTGCCGTCCTGATCGACCATGCGGACATTGCCGCTGCCCAGGATCTGCCCGGTCTTGCGGTTCCACGTCACCTTGTCGGCGCGAACGGACTGCTTGTCCTTGCGGAGCACGACATTGCCGGTGGCGGTGACGAATTCGTCGTTCTGGTCGTATTCGACGGTGTCCGCCTCGAAGGCGATCGGCACGTTGTCTTCGGTGGAAGGGGGCGGAGCAGGGGGCGCACCCTCGATCGGTCCTGTATCGACGGGACGCGAGACGTCCTGCGCAAAGGCATGCGAAGGCAGGCCGAATGCGGCGATTCCAAGGGCCAGCACGCTCAGCGAAACGGGTCGCAAGCGGCGAAGGGGGGCTTGCAGCAGGGTCGGCGCGGCAGGGAGCATCACTTGCCTATCGCACCGCCTGTGCCTAACTGCAATCCGCTGTTGCGGCGAAGCGCACAAGATCGGCGCCCGCCCCCGTGATTCAGGAGATCCCATGAATATCCAGTTCCTTGACGCTGCTGCCGCCGCCCCGGCGCGTCTCGTCGCCCGCTTCGTGAACCAGGATGCGATTCCCGCCGATATCGAGCAGGTTCTCGTAGAAGGCGCCAAGGCCTCGCGCTTCACCGGCAAGGCCGGGCAGGTCTTCGAGGGCTTCGTGGAGCGTGACGGCAAGGCCGTGCGCGTGGCGCTGGCCGGGATCGGCGCGGCCGATGCAAAGGATCGCAAGGGCGCCGTCGAGCGCGCGGGCGCGGCCGTCGTCGCCAAGTACCTGACCTCGGGCGAGACCGCCGTGACGCTGGACCTGACCGGCGCCGGTCTCACCGCCGACGAAGCGGCGGGCGCGCTGCTCGGCGCGGTGCTGCGCGCCTGGCGCCTCGATACCTATCGCACCAAGCTGGCCGAAGACGCCAAGCCGAGCCTCGTGGACATCGCCGTGGTCGGCGCGCCGGAAGGCACCGAGGCGGTCTGGGCAGTCGAGCAGGCGATCGTCGCGGGCGTTTCGTTCACCCGCGAACTCGTGACCGAACCGGCCAACGTGATCTACCCCGAATCCTTCGTCGTGCGCGTCGAGGCGAAAGTGGCGGGCAGCGGCCTCAAGGTTCGCGTGCTCGACGACAAGGAAATGGCCGCGCTCGGCATGGGTTCGCTGCTCGGCGTGGCGCAGGGTTCGGTTCGCCCGGCGCGCCTGCTGGTCATGGAATGGCTGGGCGGCGCTGCGGGCGAGGCGCCGGTCGCCTTCGTCGGCAAGGGCGTGACTTTCGACACCGGCGGCATCTCGATCAAGCCGGCTGCCGGCATGGAAGACATGAAGTGGGACATGGGCGGCGCCGGTGCCGTCGCGGGCACCATGCTCGCGCTCGCGCTGCGCAAGGCCAAGGCCAATGTGATCGGCGTCTGCGGTCTTGTGGAAAACATGCCCGACGGCAATGCCCAGCGCCCCGGTGACGTCGTCACCTCGATGTCGGGCCAGACCATCGAAGTCATCAACACCGATGCCGAAGGCCGTCTGGTGCTCTGCGACGCGCTGACCTGGGTGCAGCGCGAGTACAAGCCCGCCAAGGTGGTCGATCTCGCCACGCTGACCGGTGCGATCATCCTCAGCCTCGCGCATGAATATGCGGGCCTGTTCTCGAACAACGACGATCTCGCCGCGCAGCTCGCCGCTGCTGGCGACGCTTCGGGCGATCGCCTGTGGCGCATGCCGATGGGTCCGAACTACGACAAGATGATCGACAGCCCGATCGCCGACATCAAGAACGTCGGCCCGCGCTTCGGCGGCTCGATCACGGCGGCGCAGTTCCTGCTGCGCTTCATCGAGAACGACACCCCCTGGGCGCACCTCGACATTGCCGGCACGGTCTGGACCGACAAGCCGGGCGCGACCTGGGACAAGGGCGCTTCGGGCTTCGGCGTGCGCCTGCTCGACCGTTTCGTGCGCGACACGCTCGAAGCCTAAGTAAAAGGGGCAGGGCCGCGACATGCGCGTCGATTTCTATCAGCTCAGTCGTGACCCTGCCGAAAGCGCTTTGGCGCTGATCGCCGGAAAGGTCGCGGGGAATGGCGGGCGCCTGCTCGTCGTCTCCGCCGATCTCGGCCAGCGCCAGCGCATCTGTCAGGCGCTCTGGTCCGTCGGCTCTGAGAGCTTCCTCGCCAACGGCTTTGCGGGCGAGGGCAATGAGGATCGCCAGCCGATCCTGTTGTCCGACACGCCCGAACCCGCCAACGGCGCGAAATTCATGGCGATTGCCGACGGCCAGTGGCGCGAGGGCGAAGTGCCGTTCGAGCGTACGTTCTTCCTGTTCGATGAGAGCACGCTCCAGCACGCCCGCGATACCTGGCGCATGCTGCGCGGCCGTGAACGCGTTGAGCATTACTACTGGAAGCAGGAAGGCGGCCGCTGGGTCCAGGCTGCCTAGCACCCTGGGTCAGCACCCGGACTACCTGAAGTTAATCCGCGCCCGCCTTGCGATCCGGCGCGTTCCCCGCTACTGGCGCGCGCAAGATTCCAACCCTTTTTCTAAGGAACCTACCATGGCGGTTACCCGCACCTTCTCGATCATCAAGCCCGACGCGACCCGCCGCAACCTGACCGGCGGCGTCACCAAGCTGCTCGAGGAAGCCGGCCTGCGCGTTGTCGCTTCGAAGCGCATCCAGCTCTCGCAGGAGCAGGCTGAAGGCTTCTACGCCGTCCACAAGGAGCGTCCCTTCTTCAACGACCTCGTTTCCTTCATGATCTCCGGCCCGGTGGTCGTGCAGGTTCTCGAAGGCGAAGACGCCGTGAAGACCAACCGCGACGTGATGGGCGCCACCAACCCGGCCGACGCCGCTGAAGGCACCATCCGCAAGACTTTCGCCGAATCGATCGAAGCCAACTCGGTTCACGGTTCGGATTCGGAAGAAAACGCGGCGATCGAAATCGCCTACTTCTTCAAGCCTGAAGAAATCGTCGGCTGAAGCAAGCGCTTCAATCGATAATGAAAAGGCCGCCCGTTTGGGCGGCCTTTTTGTTTTTGCGGGACGAGGTGGTTTTGCGATAGGTTCTCCGAAAACTCGGAGAGCGAAAATGCAGGGCATGGGCACCTCGGACGAAGTCTGTCCGTTCGAGTTCAATTTCGACGCGACGCGCTTCAAGGTCGGCGATACGGTCAGCTACCGCGTGAACGGGAGTCTCGAAGGCTTTCCCTTCGTCGGAAAGCTGGTCGAGGTGCATGACGACCATGTGGTTATCGCCGGAGACCCGGCGGAGCCAGACAAGCGCTATCGCGGCACCCGTGAAAGCCGTCCGCAAGTCGACTATTCAGAGATCTGACGATTGATCCCGCGCAAGGCGGGTACCGAAACGGCAGGATAACCTGCGATGCGTCCAGAGCAAAGAGGAGAGCCGATGTCCCACAAAGCCCATGAACTCGCCGCGGAGTTTCCGGAGGATCTGGAGGTCCTGCATCACCTCAAGGCCACGCGCGGCCATTTCGCGGTGCTGGCCGACCGCTACGACGAGGTGAACGGGGCGATTCATCGGATCGAGGCGGCGTTGGAAGCGGCTTCGGATGCCCGGTTGGAGGACCTCAAGAAGGAGCGACTCTGCCTGCTCGATCAGCTTGGCCGGATGATCCGCGATGCGGGGGCCGTCGGCGCCTGATCGGGCGGTCACGAATACCGCCGGTTTTAGAACTGGTCGGCGGCATCCATCAGTGAGGTCAGCTTTTTCGGTGCGATCGCGCGCCAGGAGCGGGACAGCCATTCGCCGATCGCATCCCAGTCGTTTTCACCAAGGTCCAGGCGGATGCCGATCCAGCCGTCGCCGAAATAGGCGGGGCGGAAGTAGCGGTCCTCGTCCTGTTCGATCAGCATGGTCTGCTCGTCGGCGCCGCTGATCTTCACGAGCAGGGCGGTGCGACCGTCGGCATGGTGGTTCGAGGTGAAATAGGCGAATTTCTTGCCCTTGGTCACGCCGAAGCAGGGCATGCCGTGGCTTTCCACTTCGTCGGCCTCGGGCAGCGCCAGGGCGCGTTCGCGCACGCGTTCGAGCAGCCATTCCGGGCTCGATTCGCGCACGACGAGCGCGGCAAGGCAGCGCGAATAGAGCTGGTGCTCGGCGATCAGCACCCGTCCGGCCAGCGTCTCCGCCGTATCGCCGGGCACGATGGCGACCGGTACCTGGCCCAGGATCGGACCTTCGTCGAGTTCGGGAATGACGAGATGGACGCTGACGCCGCCGTGGCTGTCGCCCGCGTCGATAGCGCGCTGGTGGGTGTGAAGGCCGGTGTATTTCGGCAGGAGCGAGGGGTGGATGTTGACCATCCGGCCCTCCCAGCCCCGCACGAAGCCCTCGGTAAGAATGCGCATGTAGCCCGCGAGCGCGACCCACTGCGCGCCGGATTCGCGGATCGCGGCGTCCATTGCCGCATCGTGGTCTTCGCGCGAGAGGCCCTTGTGGCTCAGCGCGAAGGTCGCCACGCCTTCGGCGGCGGCAAGGGCGAGACCGCCCGCATCCGGCTTGTTGCTGGCGACGAGGACGATCTCGTAGGGACAGTCCTCGTCCCGGCTGGCATAGAGCAGGGCGGCCATGTTGGTGCCGCTGCCCGAGATCAGGACGGCGACTTTAGCCTTCCCGGAAGCCCTGTCAGGCAAGATGCACCGCTTCCCAGTCCTCGCGGGCGGACCAGACTTCGGCGCCGCCCTGGACGGTGCAGCCCTTTTCGCCTTCCTCGACGATGCCGATCACGAAGACGGTCTCTCCGGCGGCTTCCAGTTCGGCCTTGAGCGCGGCGACGTCATCCGCCGGAACCGCGAGCACCATGCCGATGCCGCAGTTGAAGGTGCGGGCCATCTCTGCCGGTTCGATATTGCCCTGGGCCTGAAGGAAGGCCATCAGGCGCGGCTGTTCCCAGGCACCGGCATCGATGCGGGCATGGAGACCCTTGGGCAGGACGCGCGGGATGTTCTCCAGCAGACCGCCGCCGGTGATGTGGGCGAGGGCGTTGATCCGGCCCGAGCGGATGAAGGGCAGCAGGCTCTTCACATAGATGCGCGTGGGCGCGATCAGCGCGTCGATCAGCAGGGTGTCCGAATCGAACAGGGCCGGACGGTCGAGCTTCCAGCCCTTGTCCTCGGCGAGGCGTCGGACCAGCGAGTAACCGTTCGAGTGCACGCCCGAGGAGGCGAGGCCCAGCAGCACATCGCCGTCGGCAACCTTGTCGCCGGTCAGCTGCTCGCCGCGCTCGACGGCGCCGACGCAGAAGCCTGCGAGGTCGTAGTCGCCCGCGGCATACATGCCCGGCATTTCCGCGGTTTCGCCGCCGATCAGGGCGCAGCCGGAGATCCGGCAACCCTCGGCGATCCCGGCGACGACGCGCTCGGCGACGCCGTTCTCAAGCTTTCCGGTGGCGAAGTAGTCGAGGAAGAACAGGGGCTCCGCGCCCTGGACGATAAGGTCGTTCACGCACATGGCGACGAGGTCGATGCCGATCTTGTCGTGGCGGTCATGGTCGATGGCCAGCTTGACCTTGGTGCCGACGCCGTCGTTTGCGGCCACCAGCAGCGGGTCCTTGTAGCCTGCCGCGCGCGGGTCGAAGAAGCCGCCGAAGCCGCCAAGCTCCGCATCGGCGCCGGGGCGCGCGGTCGATTTGGCGAGCGGGGCGATGGCCTTCACCAGCGCGTTGCCGGCGGCGATGGAGACGCCGGCCTGCTCGTAGGAATAGCTCTGCGGGGTGTTATCGTCGGACATTGCGCGCGCATAGTGTGCAAACGCGCCGCTGTCACGCCCGAGCATGACTTTCGGCAGGGATATTTCCGGCAATTCGGTCGGAAAAATATCTCGCGGATCGCTGCGTTCAAGCTGTTCCGCCGATTTCGGCTGTGCGTTCTTTGTCGATGGAGCGCCGGGACTTGGATTACGGCTTGGTTTTCCGGATCGGTTTGGGCAAAAGGCCACACGGTTTGATGATGGCTCTGACGTTTTCCCCCAAGATCCGGCGTGTGGCCGGCAGCGCTCCGGCTTCTGCGCGGCGCATGGCGCTCGTGGCCGGGGGCGCGGCGATTCTCGCGCTCGGCGCGGCGGGCGGCTATCGCCTCGTGGCGCAAGTGGAGGGCGATCGCGGTATCGCTCCGCTCGCCAATTCCGAGGATATCCAGGTCAACGGCATCAAGGTCGACGTGACCGCCAAGACCGGCGCCGATGCGCGTCTGGAAGGCTGGAAGCAGGCCGAGAAGGAAGCCTGGAAGAAGCTCGGCGGCCCCGACATGCCGGTCGAGGCGATCGACGCGATGGTGTCTTCGGTGGTGATCGGCCAGGAACAGGTTGGTCCGCGCCGATACATCGCCACGCTCGGTGTGATCTTCAACAAGGCCCGCGCCGGACAATATGTCGGTGCCGGCGGCGCAACGATCCGTTCGGCGCCGATGCTGGTGCTGCCGGTGCTCTATTCGGGCGGCGTGCAGCAGGTCTTCGAAGTGCGCGGTCCGTGGCAGCGCGCCTGGGCGGAGTTCCAGGCCTCGCAAAGCCCGATCGACTATGTGCGCCCGGTCGGCGCGGGCGGCGAATCGCTGATCCTCACGGCAGGGCAGGCTTCGCGCCGCAGCCGCCTGTGGTGGCGCAACGTGCTCAACCAGTTCGACGCCGCCGACGTGGTGATCCCTTATGCCCGCCTCGAACGGCAATGGCCGGGCGGCCCGATCCATGGCACTTTCACTGCGCGCTACGGCCCCGACAACACCTTCCTCGGCACCTTCGAGATGGACGCGGGCAGTGAGCAGGAACTGCCCGGCATGCTCGACAAGGCGGTCCAGCGCATGGACGGCCTCTACCGCGACGCGCTTTCCGGCGGTCAGCTTAGTCCCGATCCCACGCTGACGACCAGCGGCCAGGTGCTTGACCGCGCCTTTGCCGAGCTGCGCACCAAGCTCATGCCCAAGGGCGGCGCGCCGATCGAGGAACTGCCGTCGCAGGCCGTGATACCGACTTCCGCACCGTCTCCGCTGGCGCCCAGTGCGCCGGTCGAAAGCGTCTCCGTCCAGTTCGCCTCCCCCGATGCGGCGGCGGTCGATGCGGCGCTTGCCGCCGTGCGCGGGGTTCCCGGCGTGCGCGGCGCGGCAACAATGAGCCTCGCCGTCGGCGGCACTTCGGTGATGCGCGTGACCGTCGAGGGCGGCAGCGAACGGCTTGCCGGCGCCTTGCGCGGGCAGGGCTGGAAGGTGACAAGCAGCGGCGGTGCCCTGAGGATCACCCGCTAGGTCCTCCCATGATGAAGCAGATCGCACTCCCGCTGTCCGCCGCGAGCGACAGCCCGCCGCGCATTGTCGTCGGCAATGCCAATGCCCATGCGGTCGACGGGCTGCTGGAATCGGCGTCCTGGCCGTTCCACAGCGCGATCCTTTACGGGCCGCCGCGCTCGGGCAAGTCGCTTTTGGCGCGCTGGTTCGTCGAATCGGGCCATGGCGACGTGCTCGACGATGCCGATCGCATGGACGAGCATGTGGTGTTCCACAGCTGGAACCGTGCACAGGAAAGCCGCCGTCCTCTGCTGATCCTCTCCAGTCGCCGCCGGGCCGCGAGCGGCGGGGAAGCCGAAGGCCTCTGGCAGGTCAAGCTGCCGGACCTCGGCTCGCGCCTCGGCGCTGCGCTGGAACTGGAAATCGGCGACCCGGACGAGGAGATGTTGGGCGAACTGATCGACGTTCATGCGCAAGTTCGCGGGCTTTCGCTCGATCCTTCCGCGCGCGACTATCTTGTACCGCGCTGCGAGCGTAGCCATCTGGGCGTCGAAAACCTGGTCGCCGCCATCGACCGGCTCAGCCTTGAGCGCAAACAGCCGCCGACTCTGGCGATCTGGCGCGAGGCGCTGATCGAGCTTTACGGTTCGGAAGGACATGCTGGCCATGGGGATGGCGGGGCGGATGGCGATCAGGCCCCCTCCTGACCTCATGGCTTGCCACGCGGGCCGATTGATGGGAGATTCGTGCGATGTTGACTAATCTGGTTCGCTATCTGGATTCCGTCGTCGCACGCGACCCCGCACCGCGTTCGCGTTGGGAAGTCCTGCTCTACCCCGGCGTCTGGGCGCTGTTCTTCCACAAGATCGCGCACCGGCTGTTCCGCGCCGACCTGTTCTTCCTTGCCCGCGTGGTGAACCACGTCTCGCGCTTCCTGACCGCGATCGACATTCACCCCGGCGCCACGATCGGCCGCAACTTCTTTATCGACCACGGCTTCACCGTGATCGGCGAGACCGCGCAGATCGGCGACAACGTCACGATCTATCAGTGCGTCACCCTCGGCGGCTCGAACCCGACCAACGGCAAGGGCGGCAAGCGTCACCCGACCCTGCTGGACAATGTGATCGTCGGCTCCGGCGCGCAGATCATCGGCCCGGTTACCGTGGGCAAGCGCGCCCGCGTCGGCGCCAGCGCGGTCGTGACCGAGGACGTTCCGGAAGGCGCGACGATGATCGGCGTCAAGGCTCGCTCCACTTTGGTAAAGGCGGAGACTTACGCCAAGGAATTCATGCCCTACGGCACGCCCTGCAAGGAGCCGTGCGAGCCGGTCGGCAGCCAGCGGGTGGACGAACTGGAAGAGCAGGTCGCAGCCCTGCGCGCCCAGGTCGATACGCTGATGCGCAAGCTGGAAGAAGAGAAGCAGGCCGAGCCGGTCGTTAAGGGCGTCTGACCGGCGGATGTCCGCAGGCAGCCATCCTCATCCCGGAACCGTCGTCGCCTTTCCGGGGCGGGTGCCGCTTCAGGTCGGCTTCGACCGGATCGAACTCCAGCGCATTCTCGACCTCTACGGACGCATGGTCGCCGCCGGAATCTGGCGCGACTATGCGATGGATTTCGGCAAGGAGGCGGCCAACTTCTCCGCCTTCCGCCGCGCCGCCGAGCGCCCCCAGGCGCGCATCGAGAAACGCCCCTCGCTGCGCAGCAAACAGGGCATGTGGACGCTGTTCGGAGAGGTGGGGCAAGTGCTCAAGCGCGGCCACGAACTGGCAGGTGTGCTGAGCCCGTTGGAGCGCAAGCTGCTGAAAGTCGTCGAGGACTGACGCTTCCTGGTCAGGCGAAAGCGTGGCGAATACTCATTCCGGATGACTGTGCTTTCGTGACGGCGTTCACGATCATCAGCAGGACCGCTGCTGCAACGATATGAAAAGCGTAACCTGTCAGGTCCAGGAGGTTGATCGCGCTAGTGAATCCACTGCTTTTCAGACTCAGGTTGGCGATCATGTTGCCGAGTATCCAGCAGGCCCACCAGACGATCAGCTTGCCGTCCGTTCGCTCGGACAGGCCTTCGTCGGCGAGATGGCTGGACTTCCAGAGCTCCTGCATGGCTTGAAATGGTTTGAACCAGAAGGCAAAGGGCACAAAATACCAGCCCACCGCCCAATTCGGCTTGAATTTCAGATCCTGAATGCCTGCGATGAAGAGGTTGGCATGGGCGCGATGGAGCCAGAAACAGACGGCAACGATGCTGGCCATGAAGAGCACGGCATAGAGGCCTCCGGATAATCCGGCCGCCAGTAACAACGGATCGTCCCCGTCCTGGTCGATGCCGCGGCCGATAATCGTCCCCCACAAGGAAAGCGCTACCGTCGTACAGACGAGGTATAGCCCGATCACGATGCGGAGGGCGGTTTCCCTTTTGCGCAGCGAGATCAATCCCCGCTCAAGCTCGGCTTCGTTCACGGCGTCGTCCCTTGGTCCTTTTACAGCATCGACGCTGTATCTTCTGACTTTTGCGCGTCAACGGGATTTCTGGACTTTAATCACGCGATTTCAAAAGCATCGACAAGGCATGGTGTGCCTGGTCCATGCCCGTTGCCAGCACTTGGTCGCCCCGGCGGTCGGTGATGCGCGGCCAGGCCGCAGCGAAGCCCTCGACGGTCATGTCGCTCTCTTCCAGCAAAACGCCGTCGTTCATGGTGATGAAGGCGCTCTGGCACGCCCCGCCGCCAGCGCCGACCACGGCATCGCTCGGGGCATCCTTCGAGACAAGGAACAGCGCCGCCGGGACGACGGCTTCGGGGCGGAAGGCATTGTAGGCCTCGTCGGGGAAGATGTCCGCCGTCATCCGCGTTCCCGCCGTGGGGGCCAGCGAATTGACGCGGATGCCGTATTTCGCGCCTTCCATGCGCAAGGTGCGGGCGAGGCCGAGCACGCCCAATTTGGCCGCGCCGTAATTGGCCTGGCCGAAATTGCCGCCGAGGCCGCTGGAACTCGTGGTCATCAGCACGCGGCCGTAGTTCTGCTCGCGCATGGTCTCCCACACGGCTTTGGTCGCATAGGCGCTGCCGAGCAGGTTGACCCGCACGACGCGCTCGAAATCGGCCATGTCCATCTTCGCGAAAGTGCGGTCGCGCAGGATACCGGCATTGTTGATGAGGACATGGATACCGCCCCAGGCTTCGCGGGCATGGGCAGCCATGGCTTCCATCTGCGCGAAGTCGGACACATCGCCGCCGTCCGCCATCGCCTCGCCGCCACCCGCTCGGATTTCCTCGACGACGGCGAGGGCGGCATCCGAATGCCCGCTGCCGTCGCGCGCGGCGCCGATGTCGTTGACGACGACTTTCGCGCCGCGCCGCGCCAGTTCCAGCGCATAGGCGCGGCCGAGGCCCTGTCCGGCGCCGGTGACGATGGCGACTTGTCCGGTGAACGAGATCGTTTCCTGCATGGGCAAGGAAATGGCAGGTTGCGCGGGGTGCTTCAATGCCGGTTCGAATCCCACCCTCTCCATGCGATCACAAACCTTGCCCCCGCGCCAGTCCGGGGCCATAGGCGCTGAAACGAATCTGCGCCCTTAGCGAAAGGCCCTGAGATGAAAGTCCGCGTCCACGTCAGCCTCAAGCCTGGTGTCCTCGACCCGCAGGGCCGGGCGATCCATCACTCGCTCGAAGGCCTGGGCTTCTCGGGCGTCAACGACGTGCGTGCCGGTCGTCTCTTCGAACTCGACGTCGCGGAAACGGTCAGCGACGAAGCGATCGACGACATGTGCAAGAAGCTGCTCGCCAACATGGTGATCGAGAACTACCGCATCGAGAAGGTCGCCTGATGGCTTTCCGCTCCGCTGTCGTCACGTTCCCGGGCTCCAACTGCGACCGCGATCTGGCGGTGGCGCTGGAGAAAGTCTCGGGCACCGAGTGCATCCGCGTCTGGCACGGCGATGCCGAGCTTCCGGACAACCTCGACTTCATCGGCCTGCCCGGCGGGTTCTCTTATGGCGACTACCTGCGCTGCGGCGCGATAGCCTCGCGCTCGCCGGTCATGCAGGCGGTGATCGAGGCGGCAGGTCGCGGCGTGCCGGTGTTCGGCGTCTGCAACGGCTTCCAGGTGCTCACCGAAAGCGGGTTGCTGCCGGGCGCGCTGCTGCGCAATTCGGGCATCCGCTTCGTCTGCCGCGAGGTTTCGCTGAAGGTGGAGAACGCGCAGTCGCTGTTCACCTCGGGCTACGAGAGCGGCCAGCACATCCGCATCCCGGTGGCGCATCATGACGGCAACTACCATGCCGACGAGGAAACGCTGGACCGTCTCGAAGGCGAGGGCCGCGTCGCCTTCCGCTATGCCGAGGACGTCAACGGCTCGGCGCGCCAGATCGCGGGTGTGCTCAATGCGGCGGGCAACGTGCTGGGCATGATGCCGCACCCCGAGCGCGCCATCGAGAATACGCACGGCGGCACCGATGGCCGGGCGCTGTTCGAAAGTGCCATTCGCGGGCTGGTCGGGGCCTGAAACCCGTCAAGGGACGGCGGTGCCACGGCGCCGCCGTCCTCCGGCGTCTCAGGCTTTCGATTTTGAGCCTACGCCTTTCAGATAGCCTTCCATGCCCCGGATATAATCCGGGTTGAGCATCAGCGCGCTGTTCGCCATGCGTTCGATCTGGCGGGCGCTGTCGCGGCCGACTTCGGCACAGAGTTCTATGGCGACTTTCGCCGCGCCCATCTGCTCCGGGTTCTGCCGGGTCAGGTGGCGGCAGAATTCCATGACATCCTGCTCGAACGTCTCGTCGTCGTAGACCTGATGGACCAGCCCCATGGTCAGGGCCATGTCGGCCGGGGCGGGCTTGTTCGCCATGATCAGCCAGCGCGCCCAGTGCGGACCGCAGATGCGGGTGAGGCGCGAGACGCCGCCCGAGGCCGGAAGCACGCCGAACAGGCCCTCGGGGAAAGCGTAGGACGCGCTTCTGGCGGCAAGGCGGAAATCGCACGAGAGGCTCATTTCCAGCCCGCCGCCCACGCACATCGCATGGTGCGCGACGACGAAGGGCTTCTCGATATGCTCGATCTCGTCCCACAGCTGTTGCATGTTGTTGAGATTGAGCCGGTGGTTCTCGCGAATGCCGCGCGCGCTGACGCTGGTGGCGGTGGGCGAGACCACGTTCCGGTTCCCGCCGCGCAAGTCCGCGCCGGAACTGAAATAGCGCCCGGCGGATCGGATCAGCATGACCTTCAGTTCGGGCGTCTCGCGAAAGCGCAGCACGGCCTGCGTCAGCAGATCCATCATCTGGCGGCTGATCGCGTTCAGTTTGTCCGGCCGGTTGAGCGTGGCGATCAGGATCCCGTCCACGTCTTCGGTGAGCAGGTGCGGCGCTTCTTCGGTCATCGTGTTGCCCCTCAATTACGCGAACGCGGCAGGCCGAGGCCCTTTTCGGCGATCATCGAGCGGTGCACCTGGCTGGTGCCGCCGTAAATGGTCGTCCCGTGCGCATGGCGATAGGCGAGGTTGATCGCATTGGCCGCGCCCTTTCGCTTGGCCAGCGAGTAGGGCGCCGTCAGGTCGAGCAGATCGCGGGAATCGGTGATGAACAGTTCGGAGGAGAACATCTTCGCCATCGGGCCATAGGCGCCGTTGCCCTTGCCGTGCACTTGCGTCCAGTTGGCGCGATAGGCGATCAGTTCGGAGGCGAGCACATTGGCGTAAGTGCGGGCGAGGCGCGCCTGCGCCTTGGGTGTTGCGATCAGCCTGCCGCCGCCCGCCACGGGGATTTCCCGGCAGAGTTCGACCGCGTTCTCCATCAACGCACGCTGCACTTTGGCAAAGCCGCCGCCGTGTTCGAGTTCGAGGCTGGCCGCCATGGTCCGGCCTCCCGCGTTAACCTCGCCCAGGCGCCAGGTGTCGGGGATGCGCACGTTGTCGTAGAAGGTGATGTTGGTGCGCTCGTCCATGAAAGTGTGGACGCCCTGCACGGTGACGCCTTCGGCCTTCAGCGGCACGATGAACATCGTCAGCCCCTTGTGCTTGGGGGCATCCGGATCGGTACGGCAGAGCATCAGCACATAGTCGGTAAGGTTGGCGCCGCTGGTCCACATCTTGGTGCCGTCGATCCGCCACGAACCGTCCTCAAGCCGGGTGGCCTTGCACTGCGCGGCGAAGACGTCCGATCCGCAGCCCGGTTCCGAATAGCCCAAGGAGCAGATCGCCTCGCCCGCCATCACCTTGGCGAGCACATCGCGCTTCAGTTCCTCGGTGCCGAAGCGGTGCATGATGAGAGCGACCATCTGCGCGACACCGGCCACCGGGTTGCTCCAGCCTTCCTCCTCAAAGGCGGAGCGTGCGGCCGTCACGGCGTAAGGGCCGAGGCCGCGCCCGCCGACATCCTTGGGAAGCTGGAGATAGGCGAGGTTCGCCTCGACCAGTTGCTTGTGGATGACCGGGTTATGGCCCTCCCACGAGAAGTGGAACTTCCCGCGTTGTTCGTCGGTGACGTTCCTCGCGAAGAACGCGCGGATTTCCTGCTGGATCGCGCGGGCATCCTCGCCGAGATCGAACTCGACCGGCACATCGCCCACATCGGGCAGCGCGGCTTTCTCCCCCGCGTAGAGGCGGCGACCGGCTTCGGCCAGCCAGTCTTCCGGATCGCCTGTGACCAGCGGCCAGGCCTTGGCGCGCAAGTTATAGAGATGCACGTCGTGCTCGGTGGTGAGGCCGATGCCGCCGAAGGTCTGCACGGCATGGCGCACGGTGCGCCCTGCGGCTCCGGCGGCGTACCATGCGGAAAGCGAAACCTGCGCGCCTGCTTCCGCATCGCCGTCGGCGATCGAGCGCAGGGCCTGCCAGGCGAGGAACCGGGCGGAATCGATCTCGCAGATCAGGTCCGCCATCGGGTGCGACAGGGCCTGGAACGTGCCGATGAACACGCCGAACGCCTTGCGTTCGCCCGCATAGTCCGCCGCCATTGTCAGCGCCGCGCGGGCAAGGCCGGACAGCGCCAGCGCCACCAGGATCTTCCATTCCTCAAGCCCGGCGGCGAAAGCTGCCAGTGCGTCCTCCCCGCTGCCCAGCACGGTCGTCGGCAGAGCGGCGAGGTCGATTTCCGCAATCGCCGTGGCGGCTAGCGTCGGTTCGGCGATCCGCGCTTCGGCGGGAACGGAGATCAGCACGACATCGCCGCCCTTGCACGCGATCACGGTCTCGGCAACCAGACCGCCCGCAATCCACTGCCGGGGGAACTCCGCCAGATCCTGCATGGCGATCGTGACGACGGCCTTGCCGCCGATGGCCCTTGCCAGCAGCTCTTCCTGACCGCCCAGCAGACCGAGCAGGCGCGTCGCCACGAGCGCTTCGGCCAGCGGACCCGAAGCCAGCGTGCGGCCCGCTTCCTCCATCAGCACTCCGGCGTCGAACAGGCCGAGGCCCATGCCCTCCGCTTTCTCGGGCACGCGCATGGAAAAGGCGCCTAGTTCGGCAAGGCCGGTCCAGAGGCCAGCGTCGAAACCGCCGGTTTCCTGTGCCTTGCGCACACGGGCCATGCTCGAATTTTCATCGAGGAAGCGTGCGAAAGTGTCGCGCATCATGGACTGTTCGTCGGTCAGGTCGAAGTTCATGTTTCAGGCTTTCCCAGGGCTTTTCTTGTGACGTTTCCCTGTCCTCATCATACCTCGCCGCCCCGTTCAATCGGCGGCCCCACGCAATCGCGGGCGCGATGGTGTCCATGGCCTGCGCCGGGGCGATACCTTCGCGTCCGGGTCTTCGGGTTCTTGCTGCGCGCCGGATGGTGATCGACAGTCCGCCCCGACGCCGGCACCGGCGATGCGGAGAGGACAACCTATGCCCAAGTACAAGCTCATAGTCCTGACCACCCCGCTGCCGGGGCGCGAGGCCGAGTATCACGACTGGTACGACAACACGCATCTGCCGGAACTGGTGAACGCTTTCGGCATGGAGGGCGCCCAGCGGTACGCGCTTGTGGCCCGGCTGACCGGCAGCGACACCAATCCTTACCTCGCCATCTACGATATCGAGACCGAGGATCCGATGGCGCTGCTCGGCGCGATCGGGAAGGGGATGGCGACCGGCGAACTGACGCCGAGCGACGCGCAGGACATGGCGACCTGCTACACCGCGCTGTTCACCGAACGGGGCGAGCGGGTGACTCCGGAGGCCTGAGCAGAACCGTCACTTCCCACTGAAGCGGGGCGGGCGCTTTTCCCGCAGCGCGGCGATACCTTCCAGATGGTCGGCCGTGCGGACGGAGAGGCTCTCGTAGGCAATTCCGGCATCCATCAGCGCCGTCGCCAGCCGCCTGAGTTCGAGGTTCGTCAGCACTTTCGTCGCGCGTATCGCGACCATCGCGCCGGAAAGCAGCTTCGCGCAGAAGGCATCGACCCGCGCATCGAGCTCCTCGGCCGGGACGCAGTGGTTGATAAGGCCGATCTCCGCCGCCTTGCCTGCCGTGAGCAGTTCGCCGGTCAGGAGATATTCCTTGGCGCGGGTCAGGCCGATGCGCTGCGCCCAGATCACTGCGCCGCCGTCTCCCGCGACGAGGCCGAGACCGACATGGGGATCGCCGATCCGGGCGCCTTCGGCTGCGAAGATCACGTCGCAGAGCAGCGCCAGCGTCGCCCCGAGGCCCACGGCATGGCCGTTCATCCGGCAGACCACCGGCTTGTCGATGTCGAGCAGGGTCGAGACGATGCGTTTGGCGACGCGGGCCTCGTGGTCGAAGAGGTGGGGATTGCGGGCATTGTGCTCGATGTGGTCGAGATCGCCGCCTGCGGAGAAGGCGCGCCCGGCGCCGGTCAGCACGATCACGTCCGATGCGGCATCGTTCTGGGCGAACCATAGGGCCGCGGCGAGATCGTCATGGAGCTGGAGATCGACCGCGTTCATCGCCTCGGGTCGGTTCAGGGTGATCCGTAGCAGGCGGTCCTCGCGCGTCATGGCGATTGTGGCGAGATTGGGCAGGGGCGGCATTTTGCGCATTTTCGGCAAGTCTCCCGGTCTTTCTTCCGGTCATAGGCGCGACGCGGCGGGCAGGGCAGGGTGAATTGCAAAAGGCGCTCATCCTTCGCCGGGGCGAAGCTTTCAGGCTTGCCGGGCTTCTTCCGGCTCGGCGCATTGCCAAGCCCGGACAACTCCGTTCTACCTTGCTGAACGCCTGAACGGCACCAGTTGCGGAGCAGAGCCGCAGGTCAGGGAAGAGGAAGTGTAGCAATGGCGCAGTTCGACGAGAGCTTCGACTGGGTGGTCGTCGGCAGCGGGGCGGGGTCGATGGCATCGGCGCTGCTGATGAAGCAGGCGGGCAAGTCGGTGCTCATCCTGGAAAAAGCCCCCTGGATCGGTGGCACCACGGCCAAGTCGGGCGGAGTCATGTGGATCCCCAACAACCGCTTCATGGACCCCGGCGAGGACAGCTTCGAGCAGGCCTGCCGATATCTCGACGCGGTCGTTCCCGATGGCGAGGACAGCCCCGGCACCAGCCCAGACCGGCGCCGGACTTACGCGCGGGAAGCGCCGAAGATGCTGGATTTCATCGTCTCGCAGGGGGTCGAGATGGAACGGGGCTCGCGCTTCTGGCCGGACTATTACGACGAACTGCCCGGCGGCGTGAAGACCAGCCGCACCGTCACCGCCGTTCCTTTCGATAAGAACGCACTGGGCAAGGGCTGGGCGGGCAAGCTGCGGCAGGGCTTTGCCGAAGTCCCGGTCAGGCTGGACGACGCGATGAAGCTGCCTTTCGCCAGGCACTCCTGGGCGATCAGGAAAATTCTGCTCAAGACCGCCGTAAAGATCGTCGCCGGAAAGCTGACCGGCAAGCATTGGGTGACGGCGGGGGCGGCCTTGCAGGGCCGGATGCTCAAGGCGGTGCTCGACCGGCAGGCGGCGGAAATCCGTACCGACAGTCCGGTCAGCGAAACGATCGTCGATGACGGGCGCGCGGTCGGCGTGGTCACGGTGCGAGACGGCAGGCCCTGGCGCGTCGGCGCGCGGCTGGGCGTGCTGATGAATGCGGGTGGATTCTCGCAGAACCAGACGCTGCGCGACAGGTACATGCCCGGAACGCGCGCGGCGTGGTCCAATGGGATCGAGAGCGATACCGGCGACATGCACCTCGAACTCGAACGCCACGGCGCGGTTCTGGCGCAGATGGACCAGATGGTCGGCTTCCAGATGTCGGAAGCGCCGGGCTGGGACACCGACTATGTGAAACCGGGCACTCAGGGCACCACGGGGAAGCCGCATGCGATCCAGGTCGACCAGACCGGCGTGCGCTATCTGAACGAGGGCGGTTCCTACGAGGAATTCTGCGAGGCCATGCTGCTGCGCAACCGCACCCATCCGGCCATCCCGAGCTGGGCGATTCTGGACCGGCAGTACATGGACGAATATGCCGTGGCCGGGAAAGGCAAGGCGAAGAAGAACATGGCCAAGTGGCTGGCCTCGGGCTGGATGCGCAAGGCGGAGAGCCTGGAAGCGCTGGCGCGGCAGATCGCCGTACCCGAAGCGGCGCTCGCAGCGACGGTGGCGCGGTGGAACGGCTTCGTGCGGGATGGGCGCGACGAGGATTTCCATCGCGGGGAACGGGCCTACGACAACTGGCTGGGCGATCCGTTCTTCAAGGACGGTCCCAATGCCTGCATGGGGACGATCGAAAAGGCGCCGTTCTATGCGATCCCGATCGTGCCGGGGGACGTCGGCACGTATGGCGGGGTCGTCTGCGACAGCGATTCCCGCGTGCTGAGGGCGGACGGAACCCCGATCGAGGGACTCTATGCCTGCGGAGTCAGCACGGCTTCGCCGATGGGGCGCGTCTATCCCGGCGCGGGGGCGAGCATAGGGCCGTCGATGACGTTCGGCTGGATCGCCGCAAAACATGCGGCGGGCCTTGGAAATCAGGTCTGAACCTGCGGGGTGACTATTGCTGCCCGAGGGTGGCGGCGTTCGCTTGTCGCACGGCCTCCACGCGCAGGCGGGGGAAGACTTCTTCCAGCGGCTTCACGTCGGGCAGGACGTAGACGTAGCCGCCCGCCTTCTGGAACAGCGGACTGACGCCCTTGCTGTAGAAGGCCATCGGCACATTGATGCAGCCGAATGTGATGCGGTTGTCGTCGATGGTTTCGGACAGCATCCGCGCGCGGCGGTTTTCCTTGTTGCCGGGGGGGATCGTGTGGAGCGCCACGGAAGTCGCGTAGTCCACCCAGAGCACGCGCTGCCTGCCTGCGGCCCAGCCGAACTTCGCAAGGAAGCGGCCTGCGGGCGTAGTCTTCTCGGCGGGACCGATCTCGGAAAGCGACTTGGCGCCGATGCCGGGCGTGGCCTCGTCGCCGAGGGCCTTGCCGATCAGCACCGCGGCATCGGCAAGCTGCTTGCCTTCCGCATCGAACAGGTAGGCGCGGGCGGCGGCCTTGTCGATGATGATGTAGGGGAGCGAGTGATTGTCCGCCGAGTCGGCCACCCAGTGGGCGACCAAGGCCGCACCCGCCGAGAGTTCGCGTACCGGCCTGGGTTGCGCCGCCGCTGCGGTCTGCGCTTTCGATGGGCGCTTGGCTACCGTTTTTTTCGTGCCCGGCTTCTTGGCTTTGGTCGCAGGAGCCTTGGCCAGATGCGTCGCAGTGGCCCGGGTTTCGGTCAGAGGGCTTGGTGCGGCACCTGCCAGCGCGAGTGCGGCAAAGGCCAGAGGAACGCTCATCATTGTCGGAATGGACTCACGGAATTTGGCACGGAAAATGGTCGGCACCTCGAATGGGCGCCGACCATGGTATCACAGTCTTCTGGGCAACGGGCGCGAAGGGGCGCTCAGTTGCGTGCCCGCTTGCGCTGGCTGGCGGCCATCTGCTGCTCGACGCCATCGACGCGCGAATTGAGCTGGTCGATGCGCTGGCCGTTCTGCTGGGCCTGACCCGAAGCGGCCTGTCCCTCGGCGAGGGCCTGCTTCGCGGTGGCGTCCGTCTGCTGGAGACGGGAATCGAGACCATCGATCCGCTGGTTCACGGTGGCGATCTGGTCTCGCACAAAACCCTTGGTGGCACAGCCACCCAGACCGATCGATCCGACGAGGATCACGGCGACAGGGGCAAGTTTCGTCAGATAAGGCGACATCGCATTCACTCCTTGTTGTCTATGTTGTTTAACAGCCCCGCAGTGCTCCAAGCCGAGCGGGAAAGCGTGAACAATGCGATTCTGGCCGACCGTGCTTCCGCAAAGGTGAACGGAAGCCCGGTCTGCCATGTGCAATAAGTTACGTAACGGCGTTCGGTTCCACACCATCTCGCGGCGATGATACGGCTCCCGCAGGCGGATAACGCCGGGGCGGTCCGGCCTCCCCTTGTGCGCGTCGCCGGGGGGCGTACTGAACTAGGGTTCAGCCAGCTCGGAACAACCGGGCTGATCGAGAGAGGACCTATGAGCGAAACAACGGAGAACCGGGCGCTGGAGAACCGGGCGACCCCGGACGCCAAGACCCAGCTCGACATCTATCGCCGGATGATCCGGATCGAGCGCAACGACGATGCCACCCGCACCCAGATCCGTCGCGGCCGCATCACCGCGCCGTACTACTCGGCGCGCGGGCAGGAATGCATTCCTTCGGCCATCTCGGTGCTGCTTCATAACGACGACAAGATCTGCACGATCTATCGCGGCATCCACGACATGGTCGCCAAGGACATGCCGCTCCGCCCGCTCTGGGCCGAGATCTGCGGCCGCGTCGACGGCACCTGCAAGGGCAAGGGCGGGCCGATGCACCTCACGCACCCGGAAACCGGCGTGATGGTCACCACCGGCATCGTCGGTTCGTCGATGCCGATCGCCAACGGGTTCGGCTGGGCGGCGCTGCTGGACGGCACCAAGCAGGTGACCGTCGCCTATTTCGGTGACGGCGCCAGCAACATCGGCGCATTCCACGAGGCATTGAACCTGGCTTCCGTGTGGAAGCTGCCGGTGATCTTCGTGTGCCAGAACAACGGCTTTGCCGAGCACACCCGTTATGAGAACGGCACTTCGGTCGACCAGATCTCCAAGCGCGCGATCGGCTACGGCATGCCGGGCTACACCGTGGACGGCAACGACCCGGTCGACGTCTACGCCCACGCCCACGCCGCCATCGAGCGTGCCCGTGCGGGCGAGGGGCCGACCCTGCTGGAATGCAAGACCTTCCGCTTCATGGGCCACGTCTTCGGCGATGCCGACGGTTACATGACCAAGGAAGAGAAGGCCGAGGCGATCGCCAGGGATCCGCTGCCCAAGTTCCGCCAGAAGCTGATCGACGATGGGATCGCCACGGCCGAGGAACTCGACGCGCTGACCGCGAAGGTCGAGGCCGAAGTGAACGACGCCATCGAATTCGCGATGGCGTGCGAATATCCGTCCGACGACGAACTGCGCCGCGACGTCTTTGCCGAGGAGATTCCGGCATGAGCACTGAAACTCTGGAAGCAACCGTGGTGGAAACGGTGAAGATGAACGGCCTCCAGGCGATCAACGCCGCACTGATGGAGGCGATGGAAGCCGATCCCAAGGTCCTCTTGCTGGGCGAGGACATTGCGGACGACGAAGGCGGCGGCGTCGTCGGCGTTACGCGGGGCCTCTCCACCAGGTTCGGCACGATGCGCGTGCGCTCCACGCCGATCTCGGAACAGGCCATCATCGGCGCGGCCATCGGCGCGGCCATGGGCGGCTACAAGCCCGTTGCCGAAATCATGCTGATGAACTTCACGACCGTGGCCATGGACATGATCGTGAACCACGCGGCCAAGCTGCGCTTCATGTCGGGCGGCCAGAGCCAGGTGCCGATGGTGATCCGCACCCTGACCGGCGCAGGTAACCAGACCGCCGGCCAGCACGCCGACTTCTACGAGGCATGGTTCTGCCACACCGCCGGCATCAAGGTGGTGATCCCCTGGACCCCGGCGGACTTCAAGGGCCTCTACCTCTCGGCCATTCAGGACCCGGATCCGGTCATCATCGTCGAAAGCGGCAAGACGCTGTTCGTGCCGATGGACGTGCCCGTCAATCAGGGCCCGATCCCGCTGGGCAAGGCCAATGTCGTCGCGCCGGGTAGCGATATCACCATCGTTTCCTATGGCCAGATGATGTTCACCGTCATGCAGGCCTATGAGGAACTGACGAAGGCGGGCGTCTCGGTCGAAGTGATCGACTTGCGCACGATTTCGCCGTGGGACAAGGAAACGGTGCTGGCATCGGCCGAGAAGACCGGTCGCCTGCTGGTGGTTCACGAAGCCGGCCGCAACTTCGGCCCGGGCGCGGAAATCGCCGCGACCGTGCAGGAAATGCTGTTTGGCAAGCTGAAGGCCCCGGTCGGCCGTCTTGGCGCGCCTTATTGCTCGGTGCCGTTCGCCAAGAAGCTGGAAGACGCCTTCCTCGTGCAACCGCCTGAGATCATCGCCGAGGCTCGGCGCCTCGTCGCCATGGGCTGAAACCGATCACCACACCATCGCATCCGCCCGTTTTTCCGGGCGGATGTAGATGGAGGTGATCCACGGCGAGAGCGCCTTCACCCGCTGTTCCAGTTCCTCGATCAGCGTTTCGGCATTGCCCATCCTCAGGTCGTCTGCGAAGTCTGCACTGATGGCGACGAAAATCGCCTGCGGGCTCGTGTGGATGGTGCGAATGTGGTTCACCGCGTCGATGCACGGATTGCCATTCAGCACTTCGCGGATTTGGGCGATGAGCACGGGATCGGCCGCTTCTCCGATCAGCAGTTCCTTGGATTCGCGGGCCAGCAGCACTGCCACGCCCGCCAGCACACAGCCGATCAGCACCGACGCGATGCCGTCGATGCGCGGGTCGGCGAAGTGAACCGACGCCCAGACACCCACCGCCGCGATGACCAGGCCGATCAGCGCGGCGCTGTCCTCGAAAAGCACGATGAATCCGGGCGGGTCCTTGCTGCGGTGGATCGCCTGCCACCAGGTCTGCTCGCCGCGCCCGCGATCGAATTCGCGCACGGCCAGCGCCCATGACGCGCCTTCCATCAGGAACGCGATGCCCAGGACGATATAGTTGAGCGTCGGGTTCTCGATCGCGTGGGGCTGCTGGATGTGGACCACGCCTTCGTAGATCGACACGCCCGCGCCGATCGCGAAGATCAGGATGGCGACCACGAAAGCCCAGAAATAAAGCTCGCGGCCATAGCCGAAAGGATGCGTGGGGTCCGGCTTTCGGCTGGCGCGTTTCTGGCCGTAGAGCAGCAGCACCTGGTTTCCGCTATCCACCAGCGAGTGCACGCCCTCGGTCAGCATCGAGGACGAGCCGCTGATCGCAGCGGCCACGAACTTGGCGACGGCAATGCCGAGATTGGCGGCCAGCGCGCCGTAAAGCACGATGTTGGCCTTGAAATGCGCAGCGACGCTGCCTGTCTCGCTCATCGTGGGGTGGTTCCTGCGGGGACTTCGATAGCCCCAACTGTCACGGCCCGTGCGAGGTTGCGCAAGTCTCGACTATTTGGCCAGCGCCTCGCGGGCCACGCGCTCGTTCCACAGGTCCGCATTGCCGCAGAGTTGCAGGTTCAACAGTGCACGCTTGAGGAACAGGTGGCAGGGATGCTCGTCGGTAAGGCCGATGCCGCCGTGGAGTTGCACCATTTCCTCGGTGACGAAGCGGAAGGCGTCGGCGGCCAGCACTTTGGCGGCGGCGAGTTCGGTGAGGCTGGCGCTTTCGTCCCGCGCGCGCTTCCACAATAGCGCTTCGGCGACGACGATGCGCGTCTTCATGTCGGCGGCGCGGTGCTTCAGGGACTGGAACAGCGCGATGGGCCGGTCGAACTGGCGGCGGACCTTCATATATTCGATCGTCATGTCGAGCGCTGCGCCCGCTGCGCCGATGCAGTCGGCGGCGAGGGCCAGTTGCGCCTCGCCCGACAGATGGTCGTGCAGCGGCTTGGCACCCGCCGCATCGGTGAGCATCAGGGCAGGGGTGAAGCCGTCCAGCACTACGTCGAACAGGCGGCGACTGGGGTCCCAGATTGGTCGTTCGACCAGCGAGACGCCCGGCGCGTCAAGCGGCAACAGCGCATAGCCACCGGGAAGCTGCGCCACCACGGCAACCGCCATGTCGCCTTCGAACACGCCGGAAATCGTGCCGGACACGGTGCCGTCCGAGCCTTGCGTCAGCTTGGAGGAGAGCATCGGCAGCGGCGCATATTCACCGCCGGCCAGCCGTTCCAGCCATTCCGCGCGCCCGGCCAAGTCATGGCTGGCGGCAATCGCCAGAACGCCGAGCTGCGCGGGGATCAGCGGCATCGCGGCGAGCAAGCGCCCCATTTCGAGGTGCAGGGCGGTAGACGCTTCTCGCGTGAAGCCTAGGCCGCCGTCCTCTTCGGGCAGGCGCACCATCAGCCAGCCCATCTCGGCGGCCAGTTGCCAGCTTTCGTCGCGCGAGGGCGACAGCTCTTTCGCCGGGAATGCCTTCTGCGCGGCGTCGGTGAGTTCGTTGAGTTCGATCACAGCACCCATCCCTTCGGCTCGCGCGGCATGTCCAGCATGCGTTCGGCGATGATGTTGCGCTGCACTTCCTCGCTGCCGCCGGCGATGGTCCAGGCATAGGAATTCATGAAATCGGCCATCCAGTTGCCGGTATTGAGATCGCCGAAAGTGATCGGCGCGACATATTGCTCGTCCATGCCGCCCAGTCGCAGGCCCAGCGCCGAATAGGCCCTGAGAGCGCGGCTATAGGCGTTCTTGACGATGGAGGCGTCGCCCATGCGCTCGATCCCGTTGATGCGGTTGTCGAGGAACTGGTCGGCAATCGCGCAGACCGCGTCCACTTGCGTCACCAGCGTGCCGAAATCGCGCAGTACACCGCGATCGTCTTCATGCCCATGCTCGCGGATCAGCTTCGCTACCCGGCCCAGCGCACCGCGCATCCGGTAGGACAGCTCCATCAGCGTCAGCCCGCGTTCGGAGGCGAGCGTCGCTTGCGCCACGGCCCAGCCTTGGCCTTCCTCGCCCACACGCTCGGAGACGGGAATCTCCACGTTGTCGAGGAAGATTTCGGCAAATTCCTCGTCGCCCTGAATCTGGTGGATCGGACGGACGGTGACGCCGGGGGACTTCATGTCCATCAGCAGGTAAGTGATGCCCGCCTGCTTCACGCCGTCAAATGATGTTCGCGCGAGCAGCAGGCACTTGTCGGCGAACTGGGCCATCGTCGACCAGACTTTCTGGCCGTTGATGACGTAGATGTCGCCTTTTCGTTCGGCCCGCGTTTTGATGGCGGCAAGGTCCGATCCCGCGCCGGGCTCGGAAAAGCCCTGGCACCATGTCTCGCCTTCGAGGATTTTCGGCAGATAGCGCGCCTTCTGCTCGGCGTTGCCGCACTCGTGCAAGGTGGCGAAGGCGTGGTAGGTGGACACGAACGAGAGCAGCAGGCGCGGGCAATCGGCGCCGGCGAGTTCCTCGTAGATCACTTTCTGCTCGGCCAGGCTGCGACCGCCGCCGGGATATTCGGCGGGCCAGTGCGGGATCGCATAGCCGGCGCGGACGAGCTTGCCGAACCAGCCCCGCTGGGTGCGGACGAAATCGGCCTGCGTGCGGCTGGCATCGCGCCAGTCGGTGGGCGCTTCGGCAGCGAGGAAACTGCGGACTTCGCGGCGCAGGGCTTCGAGATCGTTGGTCATGCCCCTGTCTGTGCCGATGGGGTGCCGAGGCGTCCAGACGGGGGTGGGTCGCTGCGGCGATATCGGGAAGAAGGAAGAGAAGGGAAAGATTCTGGGGGATGATCACCCAAACCCGCGGAATGTCGGCGTTGTGCGAGACCTGACCGTTTCGCGCCCACGGTGAGCCGGGAGGCATTATGGCCTGCGGCAGCAAGGAGTGCGCGATTGGGGGGCAGGGGGCTATGTTTATCCTGAGCTTCGCCGAGCGGCTCCCCTGCTTTCAGACTTCCACTTCAATGGAATCTCCGACAACCCGCACTGCATAAGTCTCGATCGGCATAGTCGCCGGAGGGTTGATCGGCGCGCCGGTTTCGAGGTCGAAGCGGGCGCCGTGGACCGGGCAGGATATCCAGCCGCCCCTCATTCGGCCGCATTCCAGCGTCTCGTAAGCGTGGCTGCACAAGTTGCGCACGGCGAAGATGCGGTCCGCCGTGTTGCAGAGGAGGATTCCGATCCCGTTGACCTCGACGACGAGCTTGGTGCCGGGGGGCACGTCTTCCAGTCTGGCTGCGGCAACGAAGGTCTTTTCGGTCATCATCTTCCCGGTTTCTCTCCTTTTGGCGTGGACAGGGTGCATGCTTTTGCAACCCGGAGGCAAGCCGCCGTTGCGGCGCCCGGCGTCTCGGCGTGGCGGTTTTCGCCGGGGCGTTGGCCCTTTGCTTGTGAGCGCGTGGCCTGCTGGGTACGCCGGAGGAAAGACAAGACGAAGGATGCCATGCAGTTCGAATGGACCGAGGAACAGGACGCGTTCCGGCACAAGATCCGGAACTTCCTGCATGACAGTCTGCCGGACGACTGGGAGAAGTTCTCCGAGCACGGTCCCGCTTCGCCCGCGCTGACGGCTTTTGCGCGCAGGTTCTGCCTGAAATTGGCCGAGGTTGGCCTGCTGTTTCCACACTGGCCGCAAGCGATGGGCGGCGAAGGGCTGGGGCCGTGGGAGCAGCAAATCCTTTCCGAGGAGATGTGGATTGCCGGTGAGCCGCGCGGCGGCCAGTACATGAACGTCAACTGGATCGGTCCGACGCTGGAGAAGTATGGCACGCCCGAGCAGAACGCGCGCTATCTGGAGCCGATCACGCGCGGCGAATCGCTGTGGTGTCAGGGTTTTTCCGAACCGGATGCCGGATCGGACCTTGCTTCGCTGCGCACGCGTGCGGTGCTGAAAGACGGCAATTACGTCATCAACGGCCAGAAGATCTGGACGTCCTACGCGGGCCTTGCCGATACTTGCTTCCTGCTCACCCGCACCAGTGACGACCGCAAGAAGGGCATCACCATCATCCTCGTGCCGATGGACACGCCGGGCATCACCGTGCGCCAGATCCCTTCGCTGATCGGTGAGGGCGACATTCACGAGGTGTTCTTCGACGACGTGACCGTGCCCGAAATCGCGCGCTTCGGTGAGGAAGGGCAGGCCTGGGAGATCATCGCTTATTCGCTGCGCAACGAGCGGCTCGGCATTCCCCGCTTCACGTTGGCCCGTGCCGCGCTGGACCGGGCGGTCATGATTCTGCAGCAGCGCGGCGATTTCGCCCGCGAATACGTCCGCATCGAGGCAGCGCGCTGCGCGGCGCTGTGCGAGGCTGCGGGCACGGCCAACTATGCCGTCGTCCAGAAGCGCGTGGACGGGCTGGCGATCGGCGCCGAGTCCAGTTCCGCGCGCTATGCCACCGTCATGGCCGAGCGCGCCGTCTGCGAATTCGTGGTGGAGTTCCTGCCCGAAGCGCTGGCGGGCGCTTCGCCTTATCTCAAGATGCACCACCAGCGCGGCATCGTCGCCGGGGTCGCCGCAGGGTCAGCCGAGATCCAGCTCAACATCATCGCCAGCGACGTGCTGGAACTGCCTCGGGAGCCGCGCTGATGCAGCTTGCCCTCAACGAAGACCAGACGCAGGTTCTCGATTTCGTCGAAGCCCTTGCGCGGCCTTTCGCATCCGCACCGCTGCACGATGCGGCGCTGGCGCTGGAAAGCGCGGAACTCGATGCCGCGCTGGTGGAGAACGGCTTCCTCGATGTCATGGCGGTCGAGGAGCTTGGCCCGATCACCGCCGCGCTGGTGGTGGAGAAACTCGCCCGCCTGCCTTTCGCGGTGGAGGCAGCTGCATCCGCGCTGGTGCGCCCGCTGATCGATCCCGGACTGCCGCGTCCGCTCTGTCTGGTGGAAGAAGGGCGCATTTCGGCGCCACTGCGCTTCCTGCGGCCCGGTGCGACGGTGGTTGTCGTCGGGCCTTCGGGCGTGCGCAGCTTCACCGCAAGTGAGGGGCAGATCGCTCCGGCGCAGGAGGATACGCTCTATGCCTATCCGGTGGCGTTTCTCACCGGCCTGCCCGAAGCGATGACTGCGCACGATGTCGATCCGGCCGAAGTCACCCGGGCCTGGCGCGTGGCGATGGCGGTGGAAGCGGCGGGCCTGCTGGGCGCGGCGCTGGCGAGCGTGGTGACTTACGTGTCCGAGCGCAAGCAATTCGGCCGACCGCTCGCGACCTTTCAGGCAATGCGCCACCGCCTTGCCGAAGCGCAAGTGGTGACGAACAGCGTCTACTGGCTCGCCATGCGAGCGGCGGCGAGCGGGGATCATGCCGATGCGGCGATGGCGCTGCTCCATGCACAGGAAGCGGCCAAGCGGGTCTGTTACGATTATCACCAGTTCCTTGGCGGCATGGGCATGACGCTGGAGCATCCGCTGCACTTGTGGACCTATCGCCTCAAGCTGCTGACGGCGGAACTGGGCGGACGGGGCGCGCAGGGGCTGGCCGCGGCCGAGGCGCTCTGGGGGTGACGCAGGAGAGAGCAAAAAGGATGCAGGGACTGGACTTGATCGATCTGGGCGGGCAGGTGGCCGTGGTCACCGGTGCCGGTCAAAACGCGGGCAGGGCGACGGCGCTGGAACTCGCGCGGCACAATGCGGGCGGCATTGCCATCAACGATTTCGTGCAAGAACGCGCCGAGGCGGTGGTGGCCGAAGTACGCGCCATGGGCGTGCCTGCACTGGCGGTGCCGTTCGACGTGACCGATCTCGACGCGGTGCGGGCGGCCAATGCCACGATCACGGCGCAGCTCGGCCCGGCGACGGTGCTGGTGAACAATGCGGGCATGGCCGGGCCAGGCGCGTCGATCCGGCCTTCGCTGAATTTCTGGGAGGAAGATCCCGCCAACTGGCAGCGTTACCTCGGCACCAATCTCTACGGCGTCTACAACTGCTGCTTCGCCTTCATTCCCAACATGGTCGAGGCTGGGCGCGGGCGGATCGTCACCATTGTTTCGGATTCGGGCCGTATCGGGGAAGCGAAGATGGCGGTCTATGCCTCATCGAAGGCGGGGGCGCAGGGCTTCATGCGCTCGATAGCCAAGGAACTGGGGCGCTACAACGTCACCGCCAATTGCGTGTCGCTCTCCGCCCTGCTTCCCGACATGCCGGAGGAGCAGCGCGCAGAGATCATGCAGGGCGAGCACATGAAGGGGCTGATGTCGCGCTATTCGATTCGCCGCTGCGGCAAGTCGACCGACGTGGCGGCGCTGGTGACATTCCTGTGCTCGGGCGCGGCGGAATGGATCACCGGGCAGACTTACCCGCTCAACGGCGGTTATGCGCCGTCGATGTGAACTTTCAGGAGCGAGCGATCAGCTATCCGGTTCGTTGACGTTCCCGGCCGGATCCAGCGGGCCGCGACCGCTTCTGGTCAGGACGCAGCGCACATCGGTATCCGCGCCGTCCGGGCCGACATGGCGCAGGAAACCTTTCGAGGTGCGATGCAGGAGCGTGCCCTTGAGTTCGCCGCCGGTCATCAGGATCTGGCTGCCGGTCATCAGATAACTGCCGCGCACGCCGTCCGGGGTCTTGTAGTTGGACCCGGTCACGGCGCGGAAATCGTACTGCGGCAACCGGATGCCGACCGGACCGCCGGCGGTGCCGTCACGCTCGCAATTGTACTGGCCGAGTTCCATCGTGCCGATCGGGCCGCCGGGAACGGGCGGCGGCGCAGGGCTGGCCGTTCCCGCCACGGAGGCGGCAAGGAGGAGGGCGGCGAAAGGGGCGTTACGAAGGGCGCGCATCATGACGAACCGCTAGCATCGGCGCGAAGCAATTGCCACAGGCAGTCTCCTCGGCTAAGGGCGCTTCCTTTCGGTAGTACCGGCTCTTTCCCATCTTAAGGTTCATCCCATGAAGATCAGTGGCGTCGACATTCGTCCCGGCAACATTCTCGAATACGAAAAGGGCATCTGGAAAGTTGCCAAGACGCAGCACACCCAGCCGGGCAAGGGCGGCGCCTTCATGCAGGTCGAGATGAAGAACCTCATCGACGGCCGCAAGACCAACGTCCGCTTCCGCAGCGCCGACACCGTCGAAAAGGTCCGTCTCGACACCAAGGACTTCCAGTTCCTCTACGTCGAGGGCGACCAGCTGGTGTTCATGGACATCGAGACCTACGAACAGATCCAGCTCCCCGCCGACCTGCTGGGCGACGCCGCGGCCTTCCTTCAGGACGGCATGCAGGTCCTGCTCGAACTCTGGGAAGAGCGTCCGATCTCGGTGCAGCTGCCCGAACAGGTCGAAGCCGTGATCGTCGAAGCCGACGCCGTGGTGAAGGGCCAGACCGCCTCGTCCAGCTACAAGCCCGCCGTGCTCGACAACGGCGTGCGCGTGATGGTGCCGCCGCACATCGAAAGCGGCACGCGCATCGTCGTGGACGTCTACGAGAAGTCCTACGTGAAGAAGGCCGACTGATGCGCGCGCTGGCGTCGATCATCGCTGCGGCTGCCCTGGTGGCAGGGCTTGCTGTTCCGGCACAAGCTGCGCCGAAGAAGGCGCCAGCCAAGTCCGCCCCGGCCAAGACGGCCGCAGCGCCTGCTGTGGGCGCGCACGCCGCTTCTCCTGAAGTGGAGAGCGCGATGCTCTACCTGAAAGTGCTGATCAGCGGCCTCCAGTCCGAAAAGGTGGAAGGCCCGGCCAAGGGCGCGCTCGTCGGCTGCATCTACAACAACTCGCTCCAGAAGATCAGCGAATCGATGGACAAGGTGATCGCCGAAAATCCCGGCAAGATCAGCCGCGACAATCCCACCGAACTGCTGAGCGCCATGGTGGCGATCTGCGGCTACAAGCCGACGGCACCCGCCGCCGGTGCGCCCGCTGCTCCCGGCGCCTCCGCCGCTCCGCAACAATCCGCGCCGCAGGGCCGATAATCAGACCGGCTGCGGCCGGACCTCGAAGGACAAGGTAAGTTTTATGGCCATCTCCGGTCTCATTCGCGTCATGGAAAAGGCGGCCCGCAAGGCGGGCAGCCGCTTGCGCCGCGACTTCGGCGAAATCGAGCACCTCCAGGTCTCGCGCAAGGGACCGGCGGATTTCGTCTCCAAGGCCGACCAGGCCTCGGAACGTACCATCTGGGACGAACTGCGTGCGGCGCGTCCCGAATGGGGTTACCTCTTCGAGGAAGCGGGCGAGATCGAGGGCGATCCCGACAAGCCGCGCTTCATCGTCGATCCGCTCGACGGCACGACCAACTTCCTCCACGGCATCCCGCACTTCGCGATCTCGATCGCCGTGCAGGAGCCGCGTCTGGACGGCAAGGGCTGGGGTGAAGTCACCGCGGGCCTGATCTACAACCCGGTGACCGACGAGAGCTACTGGGCCGAGAAGAGCCGCGGCGCCTGGCTTCAGGACAAGCGCCTGCGCGTCTCCTCGCGCCGTCACCTCGATGAGAGCGTGATCGCCACCGGCATTCCCTTCGCCGGTCACGGCGATGCGGGCGAGTGGACCAAGATCTACCACGCACTGGCCCCGCAGGTCGCGGGTATCCGCCGCTTCGGTTCGGCCGCGCTCGATCTCGCCTGGGTGGCCGCCGGTCGCTACGAAGGTTTCTGGGAAGCCGATCTCAAGCCCTGGGACACGGCGGCAGGCTGCCTGCTGGTGCGTGAGGCCGGTGGTTTCGTCTCCGACTGGAAGGGCCGCTCGCTGCCCATTCATGACACGCAGATCCTTGCCGGCAACGACGCGTTGCACTCGCGTCTCCACAAGTTGTTGGCAAACGCGCTCAAGTGACTTGAGCCGAAGCCAAGGCGCGGCTAAGTCAGCCGCGCCGGTGCCGATATTCGCAAGGATAACGGCAGCAGGGATGCCCCTGTGGCGGAATGGTAGACGCGAACGACTCAAAATCGTTTGTCGCAAGGCGTGCCCGTTCGAGTCGGGCCAGGGGCACCAAGAACGAAAAGCCGCGAACCCGGATCGGGTCTCGCGGCTTTTTCGCGTCTGGGGCCGAAGTTCGAAGCCGAGAGCCCCGAACCGATCGATTTGTGTGCGATAGTGAACGTGATGCCGTGAAGCATCGCGTGGAACAGCCCTATCTCGCGGAAATAGACGGAATTTAACAGTTAAACACGGGTGCTTTGCGCTGCAATTTTTCTACATTGGCAATAACCTTGAAATTCCGCCGCAGGTTCGCGGTGGCATGTCCTTCGTTCCCTCGGGGCTGCGATCGACGTCGAGGTCTGCTGGAAGCGCGTTCCGAACCGAGGCAACGAGGCTGCGGGACACCGGTGGCCATCTGGACCACCGGCTCGCTTCCGGCAGTTCCGCTCCCGCTGGAGTTCTCGCAAGACGAGGCGCGGGCGCGAATCGACGGCAAGGTTTTTGGACGTCCGCTTCGGGCCGCAACTGGAAGCGTGTTTGCCAAAGGTCCCCCTCCGGATTATTTCTGGTCCGGAGGGGGATGAGATGGAACCCACGCCGAAGACTATCGCGACGCTCTTGCACGCGTCGTCGCAGCTTCATCTTTCAGATCTGCGCCGAAACTGGCGGAACTTCTGTCCTATCTCGTCTATCGAACGCTTGCAGGGCAGGGATACCGGCTGAAAGGCTATCCTATTGCTTTGGACGGTCTGCGGGCGTGACGTCGGGGCGCAATGCGCCGATCGACTACGATCCGGAGCAGATCCTCAAGGTCCAGTCGAAAATCGCGCTGGGCGTCGCGTCGCGGCTCGGCCAGCCTGACGGGGTGATCCATGAGACCATGCGGCAGGACCTGGAGAACCACCGCGATCTCGGCATGGATCAACGGCTTCCGCCTATGCGCTGGGCGGGCAGGGCAAGGAGGCGCAGGCGGTTTTGGTAGAAGCCGCGCACGCCTATCCCGGTGTGCCGAAAGACCGCATAGAGGTGGTGAAGGGCCTGCGCTTCCCCGATTTGCCGTCGCTCCACTGGAAGCGCAGGGACCGCCTGGGTCTTGAGATGTCACGAAATCTGTTGTCGCCACAGGCCCGGCTCCATAGTCTGAGCGCCATGAAAGCGCTCCTCACCGTTTCCGCCCTGGCCATAGCCCTGTCTCCGATGGCCGCGCAGGCCGAGCCGGTGACGGACAGCATCGCGCGCGACCTGCCGGGGCTGATGACGATCTACCGCGATCTCCACGCCAATCCGGAGCTGAGCTATCAGGAAGTCCGCAGCGCTGCGATCCTGGCCAAGGCCGCGCGGGAGGCCGGGTTCACCGTAACCGAGAAAGTCGGCCAGACCGGCGTCGTCGCGGTGCTGAAGAACGGCGAGGGGCCGACGGTGCTGATCCGCGCCGACATGGACGGATTGCCGGTCGTAGAGCAGACCGGCCTCGCCTTCGCCTCGAAGAAGCGCGGCGTTTCCACCGCCGGGGTCGAAAGCGGCATCATGCATGCCTGCGGCCACGATACCCACATGACCGCCTGGATCGAGACCGCACGTCTCATGGCGAAGCGCAAGGCGGAATGGTCGGGCACGCTCGTGATGATCGGCCAGCCTGCCGAAGAAGTCGGCACCGGCGCGGTGGGCATGCTCAAGGACGGTCTCTACACGCGCTTTCCCAAGCCGGACTACACGCTGGCCTTCCACGATTCGGCCGATCTTCCCGCCGGGCAGGTCGGCGCCGCGGTGGGCTGGGCGCTCGCCAATGTCGACAGCGTCGATATTCTGGTGAAAGGGCTGGGCGGCCACGGCGCCTATCCGCAGGCGACCAAGGACCCGATCGTCCTCGCCAGTTCGATCGTCATGAAGCTGCAGACGCTCGTCAGCCGCGAGATGAGCCCGCTCGATCCGGCGGTGGTGACGGTGGGGTCGTTCCACGCCGGGGCCAAGCACAACATCATTTCCGATCAGGCCAAGCTGGAGCTGACGGTCCGCAGCTATTCCGACGAGACCCGCGCGCATCTGCTCGAAGGCATCAAACGCATTGCGCGCGGCGAGGCGATTGCCTCGGGCCTGCCGGATACGCTGATGCCCGAAGTCTCGGTGAAGGACCCTTACACCCGCGCGACCTGGAACACGCCCGAGTTCACGCAGGAGGCCGTGGCCGACCTGAAGACCAAGATGGGAGACGGCAATGTCGTCGTCACCCCATCGGTGATGGGCGGCGAGGACTTCGGCGAGTTCCGCCGCGCCGACGAGGACCACATCAAGTCGGTGATCTTCTGGGTCGGCGGCGCCGATCCGCAGAAGATCGCGGCGGCGAAGGCCGGCGGCCCGGCGCTGCCCTCGCTCCACAGCCCGTTCTGGGCACCGCAGGCCGACAAGGTGATCGCCTCTGGCAGCGAGGCGCTGACACTGACGGCCCTGCGCTTGATGCCGAAGCAGTGATCGGCGGGAAACTGTAAGAATACCCGACGTTTATCCGGTCATGATAGTGGCTTTGGCGCATATCGTGATAGTCTGGCGATCCCGCGCCTGTCAGATTCACCGACAGTTTACGCCTTGGACCTAAACTGACGGCATTGCCGGTTTTCGGCACGGAGAGTGGCGCCAAGCGACGATGATTCGCCTGTTCAAACACTACATCCCCCATTCGGTGGCGCTGCTGTGGCTGGTGGACATGCTCCTGCTGGTCGGGGCCAACGAACTGTCATGGCGGCTCAGGGCCGATCAGATCGGCATGGACCCCGGCGATCTCGGCACGCGCCTGGCGCTGCACGGGGGCTTTGCGCTGGTCATCTCGTTGTCGATGGTCGCGGTGGGGGTATACGGCGCCGACGCGCTGCGTTCGATGCGGTTCGCGGCCGCGCGGCTGCTGGTGGCGGTCTCGCTCGGCGTGATCGCACTGGCTTTTGTCGATTTCATCTTCGCCGCGCAGAATTTCTGGCGCTCGACCCCGGCTTACGCGATGGCTTTCGCGGTCGTGCTGTTGGTAGCCAACCGTCTGGTTCTGGGCGGTTTCCTCGGCACTTCGGCATTCCGGCGGCGGGTTCTGGTGCTCGGGGCCGGGCAGCGCGCCCAGCGCCTGCGCGATCTGGCGGAGCGGCGCGAGAGCGGCTTCGTGATCGTCGGCTACGTGGCCATGAGCGACGGCACGCCGGTCGTCGAGGAAGCGATCTCGCGCGCGGCGATCAACAACCTGACCCGTTTCGTCGACAACCTCGGCGTCACCGAAGTCGTGCTGGCGCTGGAAGAGCGCCGCAACGCCCTGCCGCTCAAGGACCTGCTGCGGATCAAGACCACGGGCGTCCACGTCAACGAGTTCTCCAGCTTCCTCGAACGCGAGACCGGCCGGGTCGATCTGGACACGGTCAATCCAAGCTGGCTGATCTTTTCCGACGGGTTTTCCTCAGGCCGGGCGATTTCCAGCGTGGCCAAGCGGCTGTTCGACATCGTCGTCAGCGGAGTGGCGCTCTGCCTGACCGCGCCGGTGATCCTGCTCTTCGCGCTGCTGGTGAAGATCGACAGTCGCGGCCCGGCCTTCTACCGACAGCAGCGCGTCGGCCTGTTCGGCGAGCCGTTCGACGTGATCAAGCTGCGCTCGATGCGCACCGATGCCGAAGTGGCGGGCGCGCAGTGGGCATCGAAGGACGACCCGCGCGTGACCCGCATCGGCCGCTTCATTCGCAAGGTCCGCATCGACGAACTGCCCCAGTCCTGGAGCGTGCTCAAGGGCGAGATGAGCTTCGTCGGCCCCCGCCCGGAGCGCCCACAGTTCGTATCGGAGCTGGAAGAGCAGCTGCCCTATTACGCCGAGCGTCACATGGTGAAGCCCGGCATTACCGGCTGGGCGCAGATCAACTACCCCTACGGCGCCTCGATCGAGGATTCCCGGCACAAGCTGGAATACGACCTCTACTACGCCAAGAACTATACGCCGTTCCTCGATCTCATCATCATTCTTCAGACCTTGCGCGTCGTGCTGTGGAGCGAAGGGGCGCGATGAGCCTCTCGGACGGTTTCGGCTTGTGGGGCACGGTAGGCATCGTTCTCGATCTGACCGGCGCGATCGGCACCGCCAGCGTCGGTCTGTGGCTCTGGCCCCGGCGCGCGCGTCTGGCCGAGGCTGGCGTAGCCACCGTCGCCGCTCTGTTCTTCACTGCGGGCTGGAGCATCGCCGCCGCTGCCGCGGTGACGGCGGAAGCACCGATCTTCGCCTCCGTGGCGGAAAGCCTGCGCAATCTTGCCTGGCTCGTGGTGATCCATCGCTTCTTCGCAGGCGACGGACGCCATTCCAGCCTCGCGCCGATCCGGCCGGTGATCTTCGCGCTGGCTTTCGTCGAACTGCTGCATTTCGGCATGATAGTTGCCTTGTCCTCGGTGGCGATGGGGCGGGGGCTGGTCAGCCTCGGCTTCGATATCGAGGTGATGCTGCGCCTGCTGGTGACGGTCGGCGGACTGGTGCTGGTGCACAATCTCTATGCCGGAGCCCCGCGCGAGATGCGGGTCGGTCTGCGCTGGCCCGCTATCGGTCTGGCCGTGCTCTGGTCGTTCGATCTCAACCTCTACACGGTCGCTTATCTGGCGCGCAGCTGGCCTGGCGAGATCGCTGCACTGCGGGGCGCTGCCGCGCTGGTGCTGGCCGCCTGCCTTGCCATTGCCGCCTCGCGCAACCGCGACGAACTGCGGCTCAAGCCCTCGCGGGCGGTGACCTTCCAGACCTTCTCGCTGCTCGTCATCGGCGTCTATCTCGTGGCGATGGTGGCGGTGGCGCAGTGGCTTTCCTATGCAGGCGGCGATTTCGCGCGGCTGATCGAGATGGCCTTCCTGACGCTTGCCAGCGCTTTCGCCCTCGTCGTGCTCCCCTCGCGCCGGGTGAGAAGCTGGCTCAAGGTGATCCTCGCCAAGCACTTCTTCCAGCACCGCTACGACTACCGCGAGGAATGGCTGCGCTTCACCCGCACCATCGGCAGCAATGACGATCGCGCGTTGCCTTTGGAAGAGCGCGTGGTTCAGTCGGTCGCCGATATCACCGACAGTCCCGCCGGACTGCTGCTGACGCCGGACGAGGGAGGCGATCTCACGCTGGCGGCGCGCTGGAACTGGCCGGACGTGGACGTTCCGGCTATCGCCTATCCGCTGTCGGCGCTCGCGCCCTTCGAGCAGTCCGGCCATATCGCCGATCTCGATGACTTGCGCGAGGGCCGGACCCGTCGGGGTCTCGACGTCGCGGTGCCGGAATGGCTCGGCGGCGAGCGCCGCGCCTGGGCGCTGGTGCCGCTGGTCCACTACGACCGTCTGGTCGGCATGGTCGTGCTGGCCCGTCCGGCGATGGCGCGCAAGTTCGATTGGGAGGACTTCGACCTCCTGCGCGTGATCGGCCAGCAGCTTGCCAGCTACCTCGCCGAGAACGCCAGCCAGGAAGCGCTGGCCGAATCCAGCCGCTTCGAGGATTTCCACCGCCGCATCGCCTTCGTGATGCACGATATCAAGAACCTCGCCAGCCAGTTCAGCCTGCTCGCCCGCAATGCCGAGCTTCACGCCGAAAAGCCGGAATTCCGCGCCGACATGCTCGTCACCTTGCGAAATTCCTCGGACAAGTTGAACGCGCTGCTGACCCGGCTTTCGCGCTACGGCACCGGTGCGGTGGACCGTCTTGGTCCCGTCCGCGCCGCCGATGTCGCGCGCGGGGTCGTCCTGCGGTTCGGCGGGCAGGTCGTCCTGACCGAAGCGCAGGATCTTACCGCGATGGCCAATGCCCATTCGCTGGAGCAGGTCCTGGTCCATCTCGTCCAGAACGCCGTCGATGCGGGGACGCCCGGCAGTCCGGTCTTGCTGATGCTGGCCGCCGAGGGGCTTCACGCCCGGTTCGAGGTCGTCGATTCCGGCTGCGGCATGTCCGCCGAATTCGTGCGCCACCGTCTGTTCAAGCCTTTCGTTTCCACCAAGAGCGGCGGCTTCGGCATCGGCGCCTTCGAGGCGCGCGAACTGGTGCGGGGCATGAAAGGGCGGCTCGACGTGGAATCGCGCGAAGGACTGGGTTCGCGCTTCATCGTCCGCATCCCGCTCGCCCTCTCCACCGACATCCAGCAAGACAATGTCCGCAAGGATCAGAAGGTAGCCTGAATGACTGAGACCCGACCCAAGCTTCTCCCGAAGCTGCTTATCGTGGAAGACGATGCCGGGCTCCAGGCGCAGCTCAAGTGGGCTTACGAGGACTTCGAGGTGGTCGTCGCGGGGGATCGGTCTGCGGCGCTGGCCCTGCTGCGCTCGGAAATGCCGGACGTGGTGACGCTGGACCTCGGCCTGCCACCCGATCCGGACGGCACCACAGAGGGCTTCGCGGTGCTCGACGAAATCATGGCGCTCAAGCCCGATACCAAGGTGATCGTCGCCTCCGGCCACGGCGCGCGGGAATCAGCGTTGCAGGCGATTGCGCGCGGGGCCTACGATTTCTACCAGAAGCCCGTCGATATCGACGCGCTCGGACATATCGTGCGCCGGGCCTTGCGGTTGCACCGGCTTGAGGATGAGAACCGCCGCCTCGCCTCGCGGGTGGAGAAGGACGAGAAAGTGCTCGGCCGCCTGATCACTGCGGCGCCGGAGATGATCCGCGTCGCGCGCACGATCGAGCGCGTTGCCAATACCAATGTCTCGGTCATGCTGCTCGGCGCCAGTGGCACCGGCAAGGAACTGCTGGCACGCGGTCTGCACGAAGCGAGCGGGCGTGCCAAGGGCCAGTTCGTGGCGATCAACTGCGCGGCTATTCCGGAAAATCTGCTCGAAAGCGAGCTGTTCGGCCACGAGAAGGGCGCTTTTACCGGCGCGGTCAAGACCACGCCCGGCAAGATCGAGCAAGCCGCGGGCGGTACCCTGTTCCTCGACGAAGTGGGCGACATTCCGCTCCAGCTTCAGGTCAAGCTGCTGCGTTTCCTGCAGGAGCGGGTGATCGAGCGCGTCGGTTCGCGCGAATCCATCCCGGTCGACACCCGCATCGTCTGCGCGACGCATCAGGACCTCGAAACGATGATCGCAGAAGGGCGTTTCCGCGAGGACCTGTTCTATCGCCTCGCCGAAATCGTCGTGCGCATTCCGGGGCTGGCGGAAAGGCCGGGCGATGCGACCTTGCTGGCGAAGGCCTTCCTCCACCGCTATGCCAAGGAGATGAACCCCGGCGTGCGCGGCTTCGCGGCTGATGCCCTCGCGGCGATCGACGCCTGGGGCTGGCCGGGAAATGTGCGCGAACTGGAGAACCGGGTGAAGCGCGCGGTCATCATGGCGGACGATAAGCTGGTGGGCGCCGCCGATCTCGACCTCGCCGACCCGGACGAGCAAGTGGCTAATGCGCTCAATCTCAAGACCGCGCGCGAGCAGGCCGACCGCAAGGTCATCCGCCATGCCCTGGCCCGCAGCGAGGGCAATATTTCCAGCACCGCCAAGATGCTGGGGATCAGCAGGCCGACGCTCTACGATCTGCTCAAGCAGTACGATCTTCAGAACTGAACGGGCGTGAGAGCCGCCCTTGTCAGGAGGCTCTCACGCTCTCGGCCTTACTTGGGCTGGTAGGTCTGTTCCGGTCCGGGGAAATTGCGGGCGCGCACTTCCTCGGCATATTTCGCCGCCGCTTCCGAGACCAGCCCGGCCATGTCGGCATAACGCTTCACGAAGCGCGGCACGCGGTCGAACATGCCCAGCATGTCCTCGGCGACGAGCACCTGGCCGTCGCACTGAGCCGAAGCGCCGATGCCGATTACCGGGATGTCGAGGCTATGGGTGAGCGAAACAGCGATCGGTTCGAGCACCCCCTCGACGACGACCGAGAAAGCGCCTGCACCCGCCACGGCCTTGCCGTCCGAGATGATCTTGGCGTGCTCTTCCTGGCTGCGGCCGCGCGCGCCGTAGCCGCCGAGGGCGTTGACCGCCTGCGGGGTCAGGCCGATGTGCGCCATCACCGGAATCCCGCGCTGGGTCAGGAAGGCGATCGTCTCGGCCATGGCCTCGCCGCCTTCGAGCTTCACGGCGGCGCAGCCCGTCTCGGCCATCACGCGCGAGGCCGAGGCGAAGGCCTGCTGCGGACTTTGCTCGTAGGAACCGAAGGGCATGTCGACGACGACGAGCGAATGATAGCTGCCGCGCACCACAGCGGCGCCGTGGGCGATCATCATGTCGAGCGTGACCGGCAGGGTGGAGGGAAGGCCGTAGATCACCTGGGCCAGTGAGTCTCCGACGAGCAGCATGTCGCAATGTTCGTCGAGAATCTGGGCCTGACGCGCCGTATAGGCCGTCAGCATGACCAGCGGCTCGGTGGTCTTCCCCTCGACCTTGCGGCGCTGGATGGCGGGAACCGTCAGCCGCTTCATCGGCATCGGGGTGGGATTGGCGCGACTGGTCGCGGTGTCGAGCTGGAAGGTCGTGGACATGGCAAAGGCTTCTAGCGCGAGGTTGGAAGATGCGCAAAAGCGCATTTTCATTGCCGACTGCGAGAAGAAGTAAACTTCAACGGGTTGCGGGATGTCGTTTGTGCCTGAATCCGCAATTGTGAAGAACCGATGGCAATAGGGCTTGCCATGCCCACGCAGCCCGCTAGCGTCGCGCCATACAAAATTCGGGGGTCCACCGCATGTTCGGACGCGTAAAGCCGCTCGACGCCATTCTGGCGACGGCGGAAAAGAAATCTCTTCACAGGTCGCTGGGGGCGTTCCAGCTCACCATGCTCGGAATCGGTGCCGTGATCGGCACCGGTATTTTCGTGCTCACTGCCGAAGCGGCGCAGAAAGCCGGTCCCGGCATGATGCTCTCCTTCGTCATCGCCGGGTTCGTATGCGGCGTGGCAGCGCTTTGTTACGCCGAAATGGCGGCGATGGTCCCGGTCTCGGGTTCCGCCTATACCTACAGCTATGCAGTCATGGGCGAAACCGTCGCCTGGATGGTCGGCTGGGCACTGATCCTGGAATATGCGATCGCGGCGGGCGCGGTTTCGGTCGGCTGGTCGGGCTACTTCGTCGGCTGGTTGAACAGCAGCTTTGGGATGCACATCCCGCTCGATTTCGTGCGCGGACCGTTCGACGGCGGCTTCATCAACATTCCGGCGATGCTGATCGCAGCGGCGGTTACCGCGCTGCTGATCAAGGGCACCAAGGAAAGCGCCACCGTCAACGCGGTGCTCGTGGGCATCAAGATCCTGGCGCTGGCCCTGTTCGTGGTCCTGACGATCCCGGTCATCAGGAGCGGCCAGTTCACGCCGTTCGCCCCGCTCGGTTTCGCGGGCATTTCCAGCGCCGCGGCCTCGATCTTCTTCGCCTATGTCGGTTTCGACGCGGTTTCGACCGCTGCGGAAGAGACCAAGAACCCGCAGCGCAACATGCCGATCGGCCTGATCGGCAGCCTCGGTATCTGCACGATCTTCTACATGCTGGTAGCATCTGGCGTGATCGGCACCGTCGGCGCGCAGCCCGTGTTCGGCGCCAACGGCGCGGCGCTTTCTCCCGGCACGCCGGAGCTTTCGCAGGCCTGTGCCGCCATTCACGAGAATGCCGTCGTCTGCTCGAAGGAAGCTCTCGCCTGGACCCTGCGCCAGGTCGGCTATCCCTTCGTCGGCTGGCTTGTCGGCGCAGCGGCGATCATTGCGCTGCCCTCGGTCATCCTGATGATGATGTTCGGCCAGACCCGCATCTTCTTCGTGATGAGTCGCGACGGCCTGCTGCCCGAGTTCTTCTCGAAGGTGCATCCGCGCTTCCACACGCCGCATGTCATCACCATGTTGACCGGCCTGTTCGTGACCCTGTTCGCGGCGTTCTTCCCGGTCGGCCTGCTGGCGGACGTGTCGAACTCCGGAACGCTGTTCGCCTTCGCGGCGGTGTCGATCGCGGTCATGGTGCTGCGCAAGACCGATCCGACACGCAAGCGCCCGTTCCGCACACCGGGTATCATGCTGACCGCGCCATTGGCGATCCTCGGCTGCATCTACCTGTTCTTCAGCCTCTCGGTGCAGACCATCGGCCTGTTCGTGGGCTGGGCGATCCTGGGACTCATCGTCTATTACACCTACAGCCGTTCGCGTAGCCACGTCGGTCGCGGGGTAATCGAAACCCACGAGGTCGACGCCGACGCGCCGCCGCAGCCGGTCCCGCCGGTCTGATCGGACGCCTCGTTGCGAAAGGGAAAGGGGAGCCACCGCGCTCCCCTTTTTCTTTGCCTGCGTGCAGAGATATCCCGTGGTTGCGCTCCGGCTATCCACCGGCCTTGCTCAGGATATCCAGAAATTATCCACAGGCCTGCCCCTTGGTCGGATAAGGGGAAATTTACCTATCGCTGCGATAATTCCGACAGGGCTATCCAAAAATCGGGCACCATCATGTCGGCTATCAAGGCGTTGATCCCAGGCTTCCTGCTGACCTGGATCGTTTCCACGATCATCGGCTCGCAAAAATCGAGCGGTGGCGTTCTGGCGATCACGCACACGTTCTATCAGGGGCACGAGTTCTACTGGTCCTGGCCGCTGTTCTGCGGGGCTACCGCGCTCGCCTGGGCGCTCTTCGCGATGATGGAGTGACCGCCTGCGGAGCAAGCGGGGTCGCCGCGCGTTGCTTTCCCCGATGTCCTTCCCGTTCGACCGTATCGTTCTGGCCCTGCTCCTTGCCGCCTGCATCCTGCTGGCCGGGCGAGGCTGGCTGCGGGAGCACCCCGGTTATGATCCCTGGGCGCCGCTGACGCTGGACGAGAAGCCGGGATGGGCTACCCCGCGCAAGCTGGCCGCCCTTCGCGGCGACCGCAATCTCTGCCGCGCCTTCCTGGAGCGGAGCGGGATTTCTCGCATTGCCCTCCCGCCCCTGGGCAAAGGTGAGTGCCGCCGTGACGACCGCAAGCTTCTTGCAGCGCTCCAGGCGGCCGGTGTGGCGCTTTCTCCGGCGCGGGCGGAGGCAACCTGCGCCGTCGATGCCGCGCTCGCCCGGTGGCTGCGACACGGCGTCCAGCCGCAGGCGGAGGTGATATTCTCCAGCAAGGTCGTCAGGATCGAGCAACTTGGCACCTACAACTGCCGCCGTATCGGCAACACCGACAGTTGGAGCGAGCACGCGACCGGCAATGCGATCGATGTCTCGGCTTTCGTACTGGCGGACGGTCGCCGAATCACGCTTCGCAGAGGCTGGAGGGGCAGCACCGAGGAAGCGGCCTTCCTTCATGCGGTGCGCGATTCGGCCTGCGAGAGTTTCTCGACGGTGCTCTCGCCGGACTACAACGCAGCCCATGCAGACCACCTGCATCTCGATCAGGCAAGTAGAATGGCGGGCTGGAAAGCCTGTCGCTGATTTGAGGGAAGAGGCCGAAGCCGGGAGCGCCGCTGGTGACCCCTACGGGAATCGAACCCGTGTTTCAGCCGTGAGAGGGCCGCGTCCTAACCGCTAGACGAAGGGGCCGTTAAGCCAGTGCAGACCACCTGAAGGTGGTGAAAATGGTGACCCCTACGGGAATCGAACCCGTGTTTCAGCCGTGAAAGGGCCGCGTCCTAACCGCTAGACGAAGGGGCCGTTAAGCCATTTTATCTGCATCCACGCACCATCGGAATGGTGACCCCTACGGGAATCGAACCCGTGTTTCAGCCGTGAAAGGGCCGCGTCCTAACCGCTAGACGAAGGGGCCATTTCCGGGTTGCGCCGGAGGCAGGACCGGCCCTCTAGCGGGGGTCCGGTGGGGGGTCAACCCCCTCATCGATAATAATTTGAACTCTCTGTGACACTGGCTGCGGAGGGCGCGAAAATCCGCCGTTTTCAGTCGGCAAAGGCGGCGTCGTCGATGTGAAGTTCGGCTTGTGGACGGCTTCCCCAGTCGTCGATTTTCGCGCGTCCGGCCAGCCAGAGGCGGCGCCCTTGCGAATTATGGAGCAGGGCCTGCCCCATTTCGCTCTCGGCCGAGCGGAAGGCCATGGCCTTGAACCGGCCGCCATCCCGCCCGCCGACGATCAGGCGTACGTGATCGGCGCCCACGGTGTCGGCCTTGATGACGTGCACCGGTCCGACCGCTACGCGCGGCCCCGGCCAGCCCATGCCGTAGGGGCCGGCGCTTTCCAGCTTCTCTACCAGGTCCGGAGTGAGGCCTCCCGGTGCCAAGGCGAGATCGAGCAGCATCGACTGGTTGGCGCTGGCCCGCGAGACATCGGCGGCCAGCAGCGCGTCGAGCCATTCGGAGAGCGCCTCCAGCTTGTCCGGCGCGACGGTCAGGCCTGCCGCCATGGCATGGCCGCCGCCCGCCACCAGTAGACCCGCCTCGCGCGCGGCGATGATCGCGGCGCCGAGATCGACACCGGGGATCGAGCGGCCCGATCCCTTGCCGTTGCCCGCCTCGTCGGCATCCATGGCGATGACGAGGGTCGGCTTGCCGGTCTTTTCCTTGATCCGTCCGGCGACGATGCCGATCACGCCCGGATGCCAGCCCGCGCCGGAGAGGACCATGACCGCGCGGTTGTGCTGGCGCTCGATCTGGGCCTCGGCGGCTTCCTGCACGACCTGCTCAATGCCGCGTCGCTCGTCGTTGAGGCGGGAGAGTTGGGCAGCGATGTCACGCGCCTCGTCCGGGTCGGTGGTGGTGAGCAGGCGCACGCCGAGCGTCGATTCGCCCACGCGTCCACCCGCGTTGATGCGCGGGCCGAGCGCGAAGCCGAGGTCGGAGCATGTCGGCGCGCGGTTGAGGCGGCTCGCGTCGATCAAGGCCGCCATGCCGATATTGTCGCGCTTCGCCATGACTTTGAGGCCCTGCGCCACCAGGGCGCGGTTGAGGCCGTGGAGTGCGGCGACGTCCGCCACCGTTCCCAGCGCGACGAGATCGAGGAGGGCGAAGAGGTCGGGTTCCCGGCGATCCTTGAAGAACCCGCGCTTGCGCAAGGTGCGCAAGGTGGCGACGGCCAGCAAGAAGGCGACGCCGACGGCGGCGAGATGGCCATGTCCGGCTGCCACTTCGTTCTCGTCGAGGCGGTTGGGATTGACCAGTGCGGCGGCGCGGGGAAGCACGGCGGCGCACTTGTGGTGATCGACGACGATCACGTCCACACCCGCGCCGTGGGCCATTTCCAGCGCCTCGTAGGCCATGGCGCCGCAATCGACGGTGACGATCAGGCGGGAGCCCTCCCCGGCGATGCGGACAAGCGCTTCACCGCTCGGACCGTAGCCTTCGAGCAGACGGTCGGGAATGTAGTAGTTCGCCTCATGGCCGAGTTGGCGCAGCAGCAGGATCAGCAGTGCCGCGCTGGTCGCGCCGTCGACGTCGTAGTCGCCGTAGACGGTCATCGGTTCGCCCGTCATGACGGCTTTGGCAAGCCGCTCGGCAGCGACGTCCATGTCGCGGAACTCGGAAGGGTCGGGCAGGAACGAGCGCAGAGACGGGCTGCGGTGACGCTCCAGGTCCTCGCGCGGCACGCCGCGGGAGAGCAGGATCTGGGTGACGATGTCGTCCTCCAGCCCGCCGGGGAAGCCTGAGGAACTGTCGGAAAGGTCCATGTTGCCGCCCCGCCAGCGCCAGGCCTTGCCGGTGAGGGAACGTTCGATGCCGAGTACGGAAGTTACAGGTCGCGAAGCCATGGCGATGCGATTAGACTAACTGGCACTGCGCGGAAAGGGCGGCTCAGGGCGAAAGGAGAGAGCGATGCTCGCGATAGTCTGGAACAGCCGCACCGGCGCCGCGCGCGCGATGGCGGCGGCGATCGCGCAAGGCGCGGGGGAACAGGGGGTGCTGCTGGGCGCGGCGGAGGCGATGCCGGCTCTCCTGCTGGGAGCGAAGGGCTATGTCTTCGTCTGTCCCGAGAACCTCGGCAGCATGTCCGGACAGATGAAGGAGATGTTCGACCGCTGTTACTATCCCATGCTCGGGCGCGTGGAGGGACGTCCCTATGCCACGGCCATCGCTGCGGGATCGGACGGCGCAGGTGCCCAGGCGCAGATCGACCGGATCGTTACCGGATGGCGTTTGAAGCGCGTGGCACCGCCGCTGATCGTCAATCTGGGCGCACAGACGCCGGAGCAGATTCGCGCAGAAAAGACCGTTTTGGACCATGACCTTGCCGCCTGTCGCGGGCTTGGAAAAGCCTTTGGCGAAGGCCTGGGACTGGGCATCTTCTGAAAAAGCCGCCGTTTCGGTTTCATTCGTCCGTAAACGGACTCGACGGACAAGCCGAACTATAGGCTAATGCGGCCGTGAACACGACTGGCCCCGATATTCTGGAACCTCATTCCTTGCGCCATGAGGGGCGCTTGGGAAGTGCACCGCGCAACGGCGTTTCGCTGTTCTTTCCGGCGGGGCAACGTCCTTCCGCGCAAGCGATTGCCGCTCTTCTCGCTGCCGAGCCGGGAACAGGCTCGGGCGGCGACGTCACGGCGCGAATATCGCACCGTCCCCCGGACAGGGACGGATGGGTGGAACTTCTCGCGAATGGCCTGACCTTCGATCTTGTCGGGCTGGCACCTGCACCTCCCGCTCCGCAGACGGCAATCGTGCAGGAGCATGGCTTCGACGGCGCCTGTTCCCTTGAGGGGCTGGAAACGGTGGAGCTTGTTCCCGGCGGCCACATCGTCGTCGGCGCGCGGCTGCTTCCGGTCATTCGCGTTCTTGCGGGTCTGGCGGCAAGTCTGGCACTGAAGCTTCCGGTAGCGGCCGTGGGCTGGCAATCGGCGCAGACCGTCATGGAGCCGCGATACTTCGCGCAGGTTATCGTGAACTGGCTGGCGGGCGGCGCATTTCCCACACTCGGCCTCACGGCGCTGCTGCGCGCGGAGGACGGCAGCATTGTCACGAGAGGCCTTTCCCGCTTTTCCGGACAGGAAATGCAACTGGAAGCCGCTGCCGGAGAAACCCCGTCAGACAGTCTCAAGCTTGCCATTCGCGTGGTCGATTTTCTCGTTCGTCAGGGCAAGCTGGCAGCGCCTCGGGAAATCGATTCGCCGTGTGGCCGTCTGCTGGTGGAGCCGTCGCAGACGGGAAGGCAGGTCTGGGTCTGGCGCCAGAACTGAATTCTCGGCACTGATTTTCATTTCATCCGCTGAGACAATCTCTTTCCTTCCGCGCGATCAATCGCCGAGGTTTGCCGGACTATGACGCAGCCCTGCAGCGTCATCACCTGCTTCCCTTGCAGATTGGCTGAAAAGACTGCTTCCGATCGCTTTTCAACGCGCTGGGCGGCGTACGCATTCGCTTCGAGGATTTTCGCCGGAACGGATTGCTGCTTCCCTGCCACGAGATTGCCAGTATCCGGTTGGGACTGCCGCTCCATCGCGGACCGCATCGGTGCTACAGCGAACTGGTGAGCGAGCGGGTCGGGCAGATCGAGGCGGTCTGGGCACGATGCTGCGGCTGCGATCCAAGCGGCGCGGCCATCGAAGCGAATATGCGCTTGGATCTGTTGCAACGCGCCCTGCGCAAATTGCTGCTTGGCGGATCGAGGCGATGGCCGAAGCTCAATCACCACGATCCCCAACAGGCCGAACCGGACTTTTCGGACTTGGACGCGCTTTCCGAAACGCTGTGGCAAGGAACGGGTCTGCGACAGCCCGAAGACGTTCAGCCCATGCCGGTGCGGCGTGCCAGTTCGTCACGCGCCGAACGATATTGGGCTTCGAAATCCGCCACCCTTTCTTCGACCGAAGCGATCGAGGAAATGGCGCCGAGCCCCTGTCCGGAACCCCAGATGTCCTTCCAGGCCTTGGCCGCGGTATTGCCGCCGGAGCCGAAGTCCATCTGGCTCTTGTCGCCTTCGGGGAGATTGTCCGGATCGAGGCCCGCCGCCTTGATCGAGGCGCGCAGATAGTTGCCGTGTACGCCGGTGAAGAGGCTGGAATAGACGATATCACCTGCACTGCCTTCGACGATGGCCTGCTTGTAGGCTTCGGCGGCATGGGCTTCGCGGGTGGCGATGAAGGGGGTGCCGATATAGGCGAAATCGGCGCCCATGGCTTGCGCGGCCAGGATCGAGCGGCCGCAGGCAATGGCGCCGGACAGTGCAAGCGGGCCATCGAACCAGCCGCGGATTTCCTGCACCAGTGCGAAGGGCGATTGAGGACCGGCATGGCCACCCGCACCTGCGGCCACGGCGATCAGGCCGTCTGCCCCTTTTTCGACGGCCTTGCGGGCGAAACGGTCGTTGATGACGTCATGAAAGACCTTTCCCCCCCAGCCGTGGACGGCGGCATTGACCTCGGGAATCGCACCGAGCGAGGTGATGACGAGCGGGACCTTGTGTCGTTCCAGAACCTTGAGGTCTTCTTCGAGCCGGTTGTTGCTCTTGTGAACGATGAGATTGACCGCAAAATGTGATGCGCAACCATCTGTTTCTTCAGAGATTTGTGAGAGCCATTCATCCAGCTGGCTCGAAGGCCGGGCATTCAGCGCGGGGAAGCTGCCCACTACGCCCGAACGGACCTGGGCGACGACCAGTTCGGGAGTCGAAACGATGAACATCGGAGCCGCAATCACGGGAAGACGCAGATTCTCGAAAGGTGCGGGAAGGGTCATTTCCGGTCCGTTTAAGTGATCGATTAAATGGGCATAGAGCGCCTGCGATCACCTGTCGAGAGGCGCGGCGTACCGCCCCGGCGTTGCTGGTCTGCTCCGGCCCGAAAGCAAGTGACCGGGGCGGCGCCTCTCGTCATAAACAGCAGTGTCGATCATAAGAGGGCCGCGCAAGTCGGCCGCCAGGAGAGGTTTCTGCCATGTCCGACCAAGCTGTCGCCGCGTTCGATTGCTCCGATATCGATCAGTACCTGGGGAAAGTCATTGATTCCTCTCCGATCCGCGAGCCGCTCGGAAACAACGATATCCGGCGTTGGGCGCAGGCGATGCATTATCCGAACCTGCTCCATTTCGATCCGGTCTATGCCGCTGCCAGTCGTCATGGAAAGCTGGTGGCACCGCAGAGCTTTCCGATCGTGATGGACGATGGTCACGGCACGGCGCCGTCCTGCGTGGGCTGCATTCCGAATTCACATCTCCTCTTCGGTGGGGACGAGTTCTGGCACTACGGCCCGCGCGTGTTCGGCGGGGATGTCGTGACGAACGAACGCATTCCTTTCGATTACGTTGTCAAGAATACCGGCTTCGGTCCGACCTGCTTCCAGCGGGGCGACAACTATTACCGCAACCAGAACGGTGACCTGATCGCCAAGCAGCGGTCGACGGCGATCCGCTATCTGGCTCACGCCGGTGGCGATACGGTGAACACGGCAGAGTTCGAGGAACCGGAGTGGAGCGAAGGGGAACTGGAGCAACTGGAAGCGCGCAAGTTTGCCTGGATCCGGATGCTGCACGATCTTGGCCATGCGGAGCGCTGGTGGGAAGACGCCCAGGTTGGCGATCAATTGCCCGAGCGGGTCTTCGGGCCGCATACCATTGCCAGTTTCACCACCGAGTGGCGGGCCTTCCTGTTCACCACATGGGGAACGCTCGATCGCCGCGAACTCGATCTTGCCGCGCTCGGATTCACGCCGGAAATGGCCGGGCACGAGAACGATCCGCATATGGAGCGCATCAATCCCGAACTGACCGACGGCGCCTATTTCGGCCCCTCGCGCGGGCATCTCTTTCCCAAATACGCGCGCAAGATCGGCATGCCCCGGGCTTATGGCTACGGCGCTTCGATGGGGGCCTGGGTGACGGACTATCTGTCGGGCTGGGCCGGTGAATGGGGCATGGTCGTGCATTCGACCGCGAACTACCGAGGCCCGGCGCTTTCCGGCGACATAACGATCCAGACTGCGGAAGTGGTCGACAGGATGGTGGATGAGGAAGGGCGCCATCTCGTACAGGTGAAGCACAAGATGGCGAACCAGAAGGGGACGCTGCTGTGCGCGGGGCTTGCCGAGATCGCTTTACCGAAGAAACCGGGGTAACGGGCGCCGAACGGGTTCGTCCGTCGGCATGCCGTCAGGCGATCGGGGGGCTGTTCCTGCCTTTCGATCCCGGCCAGGCGAGCAAGGCCAGGTAGGTCAGTCCGAAAGCGGGGAAAATAGCCCAGTCGACCCAGTGGACGAGGTTCTCGGTCACGGCGCGCACGTTCCATCCGAAAGTGAGTTGCAGGATGTCCAGCAGGAGCAGGCGCGCGGCGCCTGCGGCGAGGGCGAGGCTCCACCAACCGCTGCGTCCGAAATCGTGCAACCGCCGGACGGCAAGGGCCGGTGCCGGGACCGCGCAGATCAGGCCGATGGCCAGTGAAATCCATCCCGATACGGGATCTTCGGTCGCCCAGGCGGTCACGCTGGAGAGGATGGCGATCACGAGCACCGCAGCGAGAAGATACGTCCACGCGTCGGTGCGCGGAGATCGGCCGGTGAATGTCAGGCTGTGCCGTATCGTAAAGCGCAGGTTCTGTAGGGAAGCAGTTTTCATGACGGGTTGTCGCCAGACTGCGATCCATGGCTGGACTGGTCGAGTCCGGCTCGTTCCGCATCCTCGGACACGCGCATCGGGAAGGCGAGAGATGCCATCAGCGCGACGATCGCCGTTGCCGGAGCTGCCCACAAAATGACCGCGCCAAGACCGATGGATTGTGAAATTGCCTGCGATATCATTGTATTGTAGCCGGAATAACCGACTCCTCCGAGGTTCGTCGAGAGAAATGGACCAAGCAGGAGCGAACCCAGCATTCCGCAGAGACCGGGAATGGCGAAGATGTCGCAGGCATCGTCGAGGCGCAGGCTCTGGCGGATGAGCGGGCGGACATGGTAAGCTGCGAGCGCGCCGATTACGCCGAACACGATGGCTGCGCCCGGCGAGACATAGCCCGCTGCCGGGGCGATTGTGGCCATGCCCGCAAGGATACCCTTGGCCATCCCTTCGGCGGTGACGCGGCCGGTGGCCCATCGTTCGGCCGCGACCCAGGTCAGGCCGGCTGCCGCGATGGCAATATGGGCGGCGATCATCGCTGCGGCGGCATCGTCGTTGGCAGCGAGGGCCCAGCCTCCGCAGAGGCCGAGGGCGCCGATCCAGGCCAATGCTGCTCCTGTCAGCGAAAGTGCCGGGCTTCGCGGCTGCGACAGGTCGCCGGGAAAACCGATCCGGCGGCCGAGGATTGCAACGACCACCAGTGCGGAGACCCCGGCACTGGCGAAGATCGCCAGGCCGCCGCTCCAGTCGAGAACGCCGAACCGGCGGGCCAGCCAGCCACCGCCCCAGATCCAGTGGGCGATCGGTGCTTGCACGACGAGCGTCCAGAGCGCGCAGAATGCCACGACCCAGCCGAAACGGGCACGTTCGGCCCAGGCACCGATCATCAGCGCGGGGGCTAGACCGGCCAGGGCGATCTGGAAGAGGGCGAAGGCGCTTTCGGGCGTGCTCGTGCCCTCGCGGACATTGCCGAGCTGTCCCAGCATCCAGGCGTTGCCGCTGCCGAGCCAGCCGCTCGTGACGTCGCCGAAGGCCAAAGTATAGCCTACGATCGGCCAGAGCAGGGTGACGACGGCAACGGCGGCGGCCGACTGGATCAGGACTGACAGACCGTTCCTGGCATCGGCGCGGCCGGAGTTGTAAAGTGCGATGCCGGGGAGGAAAAGAAGCAGGACGAGCGCCGCGCAGGCCATGATCCAGGCGGTATCGCCGCTGTTCGCCAGATCGATTCGCCCGTCCTGCGCCATGGCAGGAGCAGGCATGACCGCCAGCGCGCCGAAAAAGGGCGTGAGCCTGCTTTTCTTCATCGGAGTTCCCCATAGACGGCCGCGGGCGGTCGTCTTCCGGGGGGCAGGTTTAGAACAGGGAAGCGGTCGGGCACAAGCGATTGCACGGGCGCGCGTTTCCGGCGTTTCAGGCGAGCTCCGGGAGCACCTGGTCCGGCGGGCGATGACCGTCCGCCCAGAAGCGGATATTGGCGATGATCCTTTCGCCCGCCGCCTGACGCCCTTCGAAGGTCGCGCTGCCGAGATGGGGCAGGGCAACGAGATTCGGCAGGGCGAGCAACCGGGGATCGACTTCCGGCTCACGGGCGAAGACGTCCAGCCCGGCACCGGCGATGCGGTTTTCGGAGAGGGCCACGATCAGGGCGTCCTCGTCGATCAGCGATCCGCGCCCGGTGTTGATGAGGCTTGCCGCCGGTTTCATCAATGACAGACGGCGTGCGTCGACGAGCGGTGCGCCGCCGGGAAGCGCCGGGCAATGCAGCGTGATCACGTCGCTTCCGGCAAACAGGGCGTCGAGGTCCGCTTCGTAACGGGCGGTGCATTCGGCCTCGATGGCCTCGGGCAGGCGATGGCGGTTGTGATAGGCGACTTCCATGCCGAAGGCGCGGGCCCTGCGAGCGACGGCTTGGCCGATCCGCCCCATGCCGACGACGCCCAGGCGCTTGCCGTGAAGGCTCATGCCGAGCATCTCGGAAGGTCCCCAGCCACGCCACCGGCCTTCGTGAAGAATACGAGAATTCTCCCGGAACCTTCTGGAAACGAAGAGAATAAGTGCAAAAGTCAGGTCGGCGGTGTCTTCGGTGAACACAGCCGGGGTATTGGTGACGAGAATACCGCGGCGGTGAGCGGCTGCCACGTCGATATGTTCGGTTCCGGCACCGAAATTGGCGATCAGCCCGAGCGCCTCTCCGGCCCCGGCAACCAGATCCGCGTCGATCCGGTCGGTCACGGCGGGCACGAGAACGTCGCAGCGCTGCATCGCCTCCGCCAATTCGGCGCGCGTCATCGGTGCGTCTTCGCGATTGAATTCGGCATCGAACAGTTCCGCCATTCGCGCCTCAACGGGAGGCAGGAGACGGCGGGTGACCACGACGCGGGGGTGGCCGGTCAGCTTGGGCGCAAGCGGCGTTTCGGTTACCAAAGTCATCTCGAGAACCGGGCTAGGCCTTCCACAGGTCGCGGGTCAAGAATGCTTGAAGAAGCCTCTTGTAACAGAGTATGAAACGGCGATGTTTTCTCGCAAAGTTCGACAGTCGATCATGGCGGCCTGTGCCGTGGCGATCTCCTCCCTGGCCGGCGCCGCGCATGCGGCCGACGACGACAAGGTTCCGTACTGGGCCTCGGTTGACACCGACCTTGCGAACCTGCGCGTAGGTCCGGGGGAATCGTACAGGATCGACTGGGTTTACCGGCGGCCGCACCTGCCGGTGAAGGTCCTGCGCCGTGAAGGTCCGTGGCGCCTCGTCGAGGATCCGGACGGGACCAAGGGCTGGATGCGGGACCTGCTGCTCTCCCGCCAGCGCTCGGCGCTCGTCAAGGGCGCTGGAGGCGGCAAAGGTTCCGGAAGTAGGGTGCCGGTGGAGATGAGGGCAGAGGCCAATTCCTCGTCAGCGATGCTCTGGCGGATCGAGCCGGGCGTGGTCGGCCTGCTTGGCACCTGCAAGGACGGGTGGTGCCCGTTCGACGTTCAGGGGCACAAGGGTTTCGTGGAGCAGGAGATGCTCTGGGGCGCTGGAGTTCCCTGAGATTCCGCTTCTAAAGCGCGAAATAAAAATAAAAACCCCCGCCGCAAGGACGAGGGTTTCTTCTTGAGAGCCGGATGAGACGGGTCAGGCCAGTTCGATCGCCACGGCCGTCGCTTCACCGCCGCCGATGCAGAGCGAGGCGACGCCCTTCTTCAGGCCCTTCGACTTGAGGGCGTTGATGAGCGTGACGATGATGCGGGTGCCCGAAGCGCCGATCGGATGGCCGAGCGCAGTGGCACCGCCGTGAACGTTCACCTTGTCGTGCGGGATGCCGAGGTCGTGCATGGCGAACATGGCGACGCAGGCGAAGGCCTCGTTCACTTCGAACAGGTCTACGTCGGAGAGTTTCCAGCCCACCTTGTCCATCAGCTTGGTGATCGCGCCGACCGGGGCGGTGGTGAACTTGGCGGGTTCATGGGCATGGGCGGCGACGCCCACCACGGTGGCGACCGGGGTGAGGCCCTTGTCCGCCGCGACGCTGGCGCGGCTCATGACGACGGCGGCAGCGCCGTCCGAGATCGAACTGGAGGTGGCTGCGGTGATCGTGCCGTCCTTGGCGAAGGCGGCGCGCAAGGTGCGGATCTTGTCGGCATTGCCCTTGGGCGGCTGCTCGTCGGTGTCGATCACGACTTCGCCCTTGCGGGTCTTGACGGTGACCGGAACGACCTCGTCCTTGAAGGCACCGTTGGTGATCGCTTCCTGCGCGCGGCGCAGCGATTCGATCGAATAGTCGTCCTGGTTTTCGCGGGTCAGCTGGTACTCGTCGGCCGTCACCTGCGCGAAGGAACCCATCGAGCCGCCTTCGTAAGCGTCTTCCAGGCCGTCGAGGAACATGTGGTCATAAAGCGTATCGTGACCGGCGCGCGCGCCGGAGCGGTGCTTCTTCGACAGGTAGGGCGCATTGGTCATCGATTCCATGCCGCCCGCGATCAGCACGTCGAGCGAGCCGGAAGCCAGGGCCTCGGCGCCCATGATGACGGTCTGCATGCCCGAGCCACAGACCTTGTTGACGGTGGTGGCCTCGACGGACTTGGGCAGGCCGGCCTTCAGCGCGGCCTGACGGGCAGGGGCCTGGCCCAGCCCGGCGGGCAGCACGCAGCCCATGTAGATGCGTTCGATATCCTCACCGGCGACCCCGGCGCGTTCGACTGCGGCCTTGACCGCAGTGGCACCGAGTTCGGTCGCCGAAACGTCGGCAAGGGCGCCCTGAAGGCCGCCCATCGGGGTACGAGCATAGGAAAGAATGACAATCGGGTCCGAAGCCGAGATCTGGGCCATTATTATGTTGCCTTTCACGCGTTGAAAATCAGGTATCCTTGGCAGGAGAGGTAGTGCTGCACCGCACCAAATGCAATCGGCGACTCTCCTTCTGCCGCTGCTGAACATGCTCCATCATCGTGGCGTTTGAAGGAGGCTCTTTGCGGCGATTTTCGCAAGCTGGATGCGAATTCTTGCATCCGTGCGGCAATGGAATGGTTTGGCGTTGAAATTGCGCGATCTCCCGGCTTTCGCGGGTTTCCACTTCGTGCGGCATCGTAACGAACCATGTCGCCCTTAAAGGTTTTTGCGAATCACTCGCAACACCGCAGAGTTCCGCCATTTATTCCGGTTCGACACCCTTGCGGAGGGCAGGGGGCTGGCCTAAGAGCGCCCCCAACGACCGGGCTCTTATGGCATGAGTCCGGCTGCCGTATCCGGTATGAGGCCAGAACCATTGACTGATCTGTCACAATACCTGCCGATCCTGATCTTTCTCGCGGTAGCTCTCGCGCTTTCGTCGGTGATCGTGCTGCTGCCGCTGGGCGTTTCGCGCCTGACCGGCACCCACAACCCCAGCGCGGACAAGAACAGCGAATACGAGTGCGGCTTCCCCGCGTTCGAAGATCCGCGCAGCCAGTTCGACGTGCGCTTCTATCTCGTGGCGATCCTTTTCATCGTCTTTGATCTTGAAGCCGCGTTCCTGTTCCCCTGGGCCGTATCGCTAAAGCTGACCGGTTGGGCCGGTTGGCTGACGATGATGGTGTTCCTCGGCGAACTGGCCATCGGCCTCGCCTATGCATGGAAGAAGGGAGCTCTGGACTGGGAATGAGCACGCTCGTCAATTCCGCCGGTCAGCCTCTCGCTCCGGCACTCGCTCAGGGCGGCGCGATCACGCCGCCCGATCAGGCATTCTTCAAGGACCTCAATCAGGAAGTGTCCGACAAGGGCTTCCTCGTCACGTCGACCGAGGAACTGTTCCAGTGGGCCCGCACCGGCTCGCTGTGGTGGATGACCTTCGGCCTTGCCTGCTGCGCGGTCGAGATGATCCACGTGAACATGCCGCGTTACGACATGGAGCGCTTCGGCGCCGCGCCGCGCGCGTCCCCGCGTCAGTCGGACGTGATGATCGTGGCCGGCACGCTCTGCAACAAGATGGCTCCGGCGCTCCGCAAGGTCTACGACCAGATGTCGGATCCGAAGTACGTCATCTCGATGGGTTCGTGCGCCAACGGCGGCGGCTACTATCACTACAGCTACAGCGTCGTGCGCGGCTGCGACCGGGTCGTTCCGGTCGATATCTACGTGCCGGGCTGCCCGCCGACTGCGGAAGCGCTGCTCTACGGCATCATGCAGTTGCAGCGTAAGATCCGCCGCGTCGGCGCGCTCGAAAGGTAAGGGCACGATGACTGTTCTGCATTCCGCCCCCAGGTTCGCGTCTAACGAAGGCGTGGTCGAGGCTCTCTCGGCCGCGCTTGGCGACATGGTTCTCGCGACCAAGGAAGAGCACGGCGAAGTCGTGCTCACCGTCGCGCGCGACCAGATCGAAAACGCCCTTCGTCTGCTGCGTGACCGTCACGAATACCAGCAGCTGATGGAAATGGCCGGGGTCGACTATCCGTCGCGTCCCGAGCGTTTCGAAGTCGTCTACATGCTGCTTTCGGTGACGAAGAACCATCGCATCATGGTGAAGGTTTCGGCCGCCGAGAACACCCCGGTGCCGACCGTGACCACGCTGTGGCCCAACGCGGGCTGGCTCGAACGCGAAGTGTTCGACATGTACGGCGTGATCTTCGCGGGCAATCCGGACCTGCGCCGCATCCTCACCGACTACGGTTTCGAGGGCCACCCGTTCCGCAAGGACTTCCCGCTCACCGGCTATGTCGAGCTGCGCTATTCCGAAGAGGACAAGCGCGTGGTCTACGAGCCGGTCAAGCTCGCGCAGGATCTGCGCCAGTTCGACTTCATGAGCCCCTGGGAAGGCGCGGAATACGTGCTGCCGGGCGATGAAAAGGCCGAAGGAGAGGCGAAATGAGCATCCAGCTCGAACAGTCGCCGACCACCGGCGACGAAGTCATCACCAACTACACGATCAACTTCGGTCCGCAGCACCCGGCGGCCCACGGCGTTCTGCGCATGGTCATGGAGCTCGATGGCGAGATCATCGAGCGCATCGACCCGCACGTCGGCCTGCTGCATCGCGGCACCGAGAAGCTGATCGAGCACAAGACCTACCTTCAGGCGCTGCCGTACTTCGACCGCCTGGACTACTGCTCGCCGCTGGCCATGGAACATTCCTATGTCCTGGCGATCGAGAAGCTGCTCAACCTTGAAGTGCCGATCCGCGCGCAGTACCTGCGCGTGCTGTTCGCCGAGCTGACCCGCATCTGTAACCACATGCTCAACATCGGCTCGCACGTCATGGACGTGGGCGCGATGACCCCGAACCTGTGGCTGTTCGAAATTCGCGAGGACTGCCTCAACTTCTTCGAGCGTGCATCGGGCGCCCGCATGCACTCGGCCTGGTTCCGCCCCGGCGGCGTCCACCAGGACGTGCCGCTCAAGCTGCTGACCGACATCGCCGACTGGCTCGACACGCGCCTGCCGGAGCTGTTCGAGGACGCGATGAGCCTCGTGGTCGACAACCGCATCTTCAAGCAGCGCAATGTCGACATCGCGCTGGTGAGCAAGGAAGACGCGCTGGCCTGGGGCTTCTCCGGCCCGATGATCCGCGGCGCGGGCATCCCCTGGGATATCCGCAAGGCGCAGCCTTACGACGTCTACGACCGCATGGACTTCGAGATCCCCGTCGGCACCAACTCTGACTGCTACGACCGCTTCATGGTCCGCGTCGAGGAAGTGCGTCAGTCGGCCCGGATCATGAAGCAGTGCCTGGCGGAGATGCCGGAAGGTCCGGTCGCTTCGTCCGATCGCAAGGTGGTTCCGCCCAAGCGCGGCGAGATGAAGCAGTCGATGGAATCGCTGATCCATCACTTCAAGCTCTACACCGAAGGCTTCCACGTGCCGGCCGGTGAAGTCTACGTCGCCACGGAAAGCCCGAAGGGCGAATTCGGCGTCTATCTGGTGTCGGACGGCTCGAACAAGCCTTACCGCTGCAAGATCCGCCCGACCGCCTTCTCGCACCTCCAGGCGATGGACTTCATGTCGAAGGGGCACATGCTACCCGACGCGACCGCCATTCTGGGCGCCATCGACGTGGTGTTCGGGGAGTGCGACCGTTGAGCAAGCTCGCCATCGCCGAGGCCATGATCGCCGCCTACAACGCGCAGGACGCCGATCTTTACGTGACCTACATGACCGAGGAAGCCAGCGAAGCGAACTATCGCGGGGCTGTGGTTCGCGAGGGCAAGGAAGGCACGCGCTCGGGCCTCAAGGCGGCTTTCGCCAAGTGGCCCGAGAACAAGGCCGAGATCGTCTCGCGCGAAGAGACCGACAACTATGTCGTCTTCCGCGAGCACGTGACGCGCGGCCCGGCGACGGACGGTTCCGATCTCGTCGATCCTTTCGACGTTCTGGCCGTCTACAGCTTCGAGGGCGACAAGTGCTCGCGGGTTGAGTTCATCCGATGAAATTCAACACGCTCGAACTGACCCGCATCTGGGCCGCCGTGACCGGCGTTGCCCTTGCGGTGTGGTATTTTGCCGCCGTCTATCTCGATCTCCAGCCCACGGCCGTGCTGCCGATGCTGGTGACCGCGATCGGCGGCTTTGAGTTGTTTCTTTTCGGCCAGGACCAGTGGCTGAAGCGCAGGGGTAAGCATGGCTGACCGCTATATCGAACCCGACACGCCCGAACTTCGGGCCCGTTGGGGCAATTTCGCCTGGACCGCCGAAAACGCCGAAAAGGCGAAGGACGTCGTGTCCCGCTATCCGGCCGGGCGCCAGCGCTCGGCGGTGATGCCGCTCCTCGACCTCGCCCAGCGCCAGGTCGGTGCCGAGCTGAACACGCAGGGCTGGCTGCCGATCCCGGTGATGGAATACATCGCCGCCTATCTCGACATGCCGGTGATCCGCGTCGTCGAGGTCGCGACCTTCTACACGATGTACAACATCGCGCCGATCGGCCGGTTCCACGTACAGGTCTGCGGCACCACGCCGTGCATGCTGCGTGGGTCTGACGATTTGCTGGAAACCTGCAAGTCGCGCGGCATGAAGAAGGGCCACATTTCGGAAGACGGCTTGTGGTCGTTCACCGAAGTCGAGTGCATGGGTAACTGCGCCTCGGCGCCGATGGTCCAGATCAACGACGACAACTACGAAGACCTCACGTCGGAGCGCCTGAATGCGGTGCTCGACGCGCTGGCACGTGGTGAAACGCCGAAGGCCGGTACGCAGGACCCCGCCCGTCACACCGTCGAACCGGTGGGCGAGCCGACCAACCTGGTGGCGATGATCGCCGAAAACCATGACTATCGGAGTGAGTGGTAATGGCTCTCCTCGATAAGGACCGCATCTTCACCAACCTCTACGGCTATCAGCCGTGGAACCTGAAGGAAGCGCAGGCGCGCGGTGCCTGGGACAACACCAAGGACCTGATCGCACGCGGCCGTGATGCCATCATCGACGAGATGAAGGCATCGGGTCTGCGCGGTCGCGGCGGTGCGGGCTTCCCGACCGGGATGAAGTGGTCCTTCATGCCCAAGCAGCCGCCGCTCGACCAGAACGGCAATCCCAAGCCCAGCTTCCTCGTGATCAACGCGGACGAATCCGAGCCGGGTTCGTGCAAGGATCGCGAGATCATGCGCCACGATCCGCACCTCCTGTTCGAAGGCGCGCTGGTCGCGGGCTTCGCCATGGGCGCACGCGCGGCCTACATCTACATTCGCGGCGAATATATCCGCGAGGCAGAGACGCTGTTCGCCGCGCGTGAAGAGGCTTACGCAGCCGGTCTGCTGGGCAAGAACGCCGCCGGTTCCGGCTACGATTTCGACGTCTTCGTCCACCGCGGCGCGGGCGCCTACATCTGCGGCGAAGAAACCGCGATGATCGAAAGCCTCGAAGGCAAGAAGGGCCAGCCCCGCCTGAAGCCGCCGTTCCCGGCCGGCGCGGGCCTCTACGGCTGCCCGACCACGGTCAATAACGTGGAATCGATCGCCGTTGCGCCGACGATCCTGCGCCGCGGCGCCGCGTGGTTCTCCAGCTTCGGCCGCGAGAACAACAAGGGCACCAAGCTCTTCCAGATCAGCGGGCACGTAAACCGTCCCTGCGTGGTCGAGGAAGAGATGTCGATCCCGTTCAGCGAACTGATCGAGCGTCACTGCGGCGGCATTCGCGGCGGCAAGGACAACCTGCTGGCGGTGATCCCCGGCGGTTCGTCGGTTCCGCTGGTTCCGGCTGCCGAGATCTGGGACGCCCCGATGGACTTCGACGGCCTGCGCGCCGTCGGTTCGGGCCTCGGTACCGCTGCCGTCATCGTCATGGACAAGTCCACCGACATCGTCCGCGCCATCAGCCGCATCTCGTACTTCTACAAGCACGAGTCCTGCGGCCAGTGCACCCCCTGCCGCGAAGGCACGGGCTGGATGTGGCGCGTGATGGAGCGCCTGCGCACCGGCGACGCGGAAGTCGAGGAAATCGACATGCTGCAGCAGGTGACCAAGCAGGTCGAAGGCCACACCATCTGCGCTCTGGGCGACGCTGCGGCGTGGCCAATCCAGGGCCTGATCCGTCATTTCCGTCCGGAGCTTGAGCGCCGGATCGCCGAAAACGTCCGCGAGGCTGCCGAGTAATGCCCAAGGTCAAAGTCGACGGCGTCGAGATCGACGTCCCCACCGGCGCAACCGTGCTGCAGGCCTGCGAGCTTGCTGGCAAGGAAATCCCGCGCTTCTGCTATCACGAACGCCTGAGCATTGCCGGCAATTGCCGCATGTGCCTGGTCGAAGTGAAGCCCGGACCGCCGAAGCCCCAGGCTTCGTGCGCGCTTCCGGCCTCCGAAGGCCAGGAAATCCGCACGGATTCCGAAATGGTGAAGAAGGCGCGGGAAGGGGTGATGGAGTTCCTCCTCATCAACCACCCACTCGACTGCCCGATCTGCGATCAGGGCGGCGAGTGCGACCTTCAGGACCAGTCCGTCGCTTACGGTCGCGGTGCTTCGCGCTATGACGAGAACAAGCGCGCGGTCACTGAAAAGTACATGGGTCCGCTCATCAAGACCACGATGACGCGCTGCATCCACTGCACCCGCTGCGTGCGCTTCTCGGAAGAGATCGCCGGCGTGGATGAGATCGGCGCGCTCTATCGCGGCGAGTCCATGCAGATCACGACCTATCTCGAACAGGCTGCCAAGCACGAGATGTCGGCCAACGTGATCGACCTGTGCCCGGTCGGCGCGCTCACCTCGCGTCCCTACGCCTTCGAGGCCCGTCCCTGGGAACTCAAGAAGACGCTTGGTATCGACGTGTCGGACGCCACCGGCGCCAACATCCGCATCGATGCGCGCGGCCGCGAAGTGTTGCGTGTCCTTCCTCGTAACAACGATGACGTGAACGAGGAATGGATCAGCGACAAGGCGCGCTACATGGTCGACGGGCTTACCAAGCGCCGCCTCGACAAGCCGTTCCTGCGCCGTGACGGCAAGCTCGTCGCGGTTAGCTGGAACGAGGCTTTCGCCGCCATCGCCACGCTGAACCCGGGCAATTCGATCGCCGCCGTCGCTGGCGACATGGTCGATTGCGAAACGATGTTCGCCGCCAAGAAGCTGGTCGGCGCGCTCGGTTCGAAGCTCATCGAAGGTCGCCAGACCGGGATGGACTACGCGACCGACAGCCTCGCTGCCGTCAACTTCAACACCACGTTCTCGGGCATCGAGACCGCTGACGCGATCCTGATCGCGGGCAGCAACGTGCGCTGGGAAGCTCCGCTGCTCAACGTTCGCCTGCGCAAGGCGGTGAAGCGCGGCGCCAAGGTGTTCCTGGTCGGGCCCGAGTGGGAAACCACCTTCGGCGGCGAGTTCCTGGGCGAAGACCTCTCGGTCCTCGGCAATCTTCCGCAGAACGTTGCCGATGCGCTGTCGAACGCGAAGCGTCCGGCGGTCATCCTCGGCGGTGCGGCGCTCGGCCGTGGCGGTCTGGAAGCAGGCCTTGCGCTCGCGGCCCAGTTCAACCTCGTTCGCGATCTTGAAGACGGCACCAAGTGGAACGGCTTCAACGTCCTCCACATGGCGGCAGCCCGCATGGGCGGCCTGATGCTCGGCTACGCGCAGAAGGGCGGCATCGCCGACCTCGTCGCCGCCAAGCCCAAGGTTCTGCTCGCACTCGGCGCCGACGAAGTGGACTTCACCCAGTTTGCCGGTTCGATGATCGTCTACATCGGTCATCACGGCGACAAGGGCGCTCACGCAGCGGACGTGATCCTGCCCGCTTCGGCCTATACCGAAAAGGCAGGCACTTACGTCAACACCGAAGGCCGCGTGCAGTGGGCCGACAAGGCCGTCTTCGCACCCGGTGATGCCCGTGAAGACTGGACGATCCTGCGCGCGCTCGCCGATGCCTTCGGTGTGACCGTCGGCTTCGACAGCTTCGACCAGCTGCGCGACGCGATGATCGCGGAAGTGCCTGCGCTCGGCAGCGAAGGTCTTGCCGATTACGGCAGCGTCCTGCCGAACGGCGGCGGTTCCGCTGCCGGCCGGATCGCCTATCCGATCAAGGACTTCTACATGACCAACCCGATCGCCCGTGCGAGCGCGGTCATGCAGCGTTGCTCGGCTGAACTTCTCCACGGAGAAGAGATCGCGGAGGCCGCGGAATGACCGCTTTCTTCCAAAATCTCGGGATGAGCTACGAGTGGGCATGGTTCGTGTCCACTATCTGCGGCATCCTGCTCATCGCGCTGCCGCTGATGCTGGCCGTGGCGATGATCATCTATGTCGACCGCAAGATCTGGGCCGCCATGGCGCTTCGCCGTGGCCCCAACGTGGTCGGCCCGTTCGGCCTGCTGCAGTCCTTCGCAGACGGTCTGAAGGTCTTCCTCCAGGAGACGATCATTCCCTCGGCGGCGAACAAGGGCCTGTTCCTGATCGCACCGATCGTGACCTTCACTCTGGCGCTGCTGTCCTGGGCGGTGATCCCGTTCAACTCGGGCGCGATCCTGGCCAATATCAACATCGGCCTGCTCTACATCCTCGCGATCAGCTCGCTGGGTGTCTACGGCACGATCATGGCGGGCTGGGCTTCGAACTCGAAGTACCCGTTCTTCTCTGCGATGCGTGCCTCGGCGCAGATGATCTCCTATGAAGTCTCGATTGGCTTCATCCTGATCTGCGTCGTTCTCTGGGCGGGTACGTTCAACATGAACGACATCGTCTGGGCGCAGAAGGGCCACGTCTTCGGCATCATCAACGGTTTCGTCGCGAACCCGCTGCTGTTCCCGATGTGGGTCATGTTCCTGATTTCGAGCCTTGCGGAAACGCAGCGCGCGCCCTTCGACCTTGCCGAAGCGGAATCGGAACTCGTCGCCGGTTACCAGACCGAATATTCGTCGATGGCCTTCGCCGCTTACTGGCTGGGCGAATATGCCAACGTGCTCCTGATGTGCGCGCTCAACGCGACGCTGTTCTGGGGCGGGTGGCTGCCGCCGCTCGACATTCCCGTTCTTTATCTCGTGCCGGGCTTCGTATGGTTCCTGCTCAAGATATTCTTCTTCTTCTTCGTGTTCAGCTGGATCAAGGCCACCGTTCCCCGGTATCGCTATGACCAGTTGATGCGCCTGGGCTGGAAGGTCTTCCTGCCCGTATCGCTGCTGTTCGTTGTTCTCGTCAGCGGCTACCTCATGGCTACCGGACACTTCCAATGACCGTCGGACAACTCATAAAGAGCTTCACGCTCTGGGAGTTCGTGAAGGCGCACTGGCTGACTTTGAAGTATTTCTTCAAGCCCAAGGCGACGATCAACTACCCCTTCGAGAAGAACCCGCTTTCGCCGCGCTTCCGTGGTGAGCATGCCCTTCGCCGTTATCCCAACGGCGAGGAGCGCTGCATCGCCTGCAAGCTCTGCGAGGCGATCTGCCCGGCGCAGGCGATCACGATCGAGGCCGCGCCGCGTACCGACGGTTCGCGCCGCACCACGCGCTACGACATCGACATGACGAAGTGCATCTACTGCGGCTTCTGCCAGGAAGCCTGCCCGGTGGACGCCATCGTCGAGGGGCCGAACTTCGAATACGCGACCGAAACGCGCGAAGAACTGCTCTATGACAAAGCCAAGCTACTGGCGAACGGGGACAAGTGGGAGCGGGCTATCGCCGCGAACCTTGAAGCCGACGCACCGTACCGATAGGGGGCCGCGGACATGATCCAGACTTTCGCCTTCTACCTTTTCGCGGTGCTGACGATCGCTTCGGCGGCCGCCACCATCCTCTCGCGCAACCCGGTTCACTCGGTGCTGTTCCTGATCCTGGCGTTCTTCAACGCCGCCGGGCTCATGATGCTCACCGGTGCCGAGTTCATCGCCATGCTGCTGATCATCGTCTATGTGGGCGCGGTCGCGGTGCTGTTCCTCTTCGTCGTCATGATGCTCGACATCGATTTCGCCGAATTGAGGGCAGGCTTCATCAAGAACTTCCCGCTTGGCATGCTGGTGGCCCTGGTGCTGCTTGCCGAGATGGTGCTCGGCATCGGTGCCTACAAGGCCGGTGCCCTGAACCTCGGCACGCCTGACGGCACGGCGGCAACCCCGGTCGGTGCCTCGAACATCGAGGCGATCGGCGGACTGATGTACAGCCGCTACCTGTTCCTGTTCGAAGCGGCCGGCCTGATCCTGCTCGTCGCGATGGTCGGTGCCATCGTCCTGACTCACCGCCAGCGTGGCGACACGCGCGGCCAGAAGGTCAGCAAGCAGATCGCACGTCGTCCCGAAGAGGCGACCGTCAACGTGAAGCCCGAAGTGGGCAAGGGGGTTTCGCTGTGATCGGCGTCGAACATTACGTGGTCGTGAGCTCGATCCTCTTCGTGCTCGGCGTCCTCGGCATTTTCCTCAACCGCAAGAACGTCATCGTTCTGCTCATGGCGATCGAACTGATCCTGCTTGCGGTCAACATCAACCTCGTCGCGTTCAGCGCGTTCCTGCACGACCTCACGGGCCAGATCTTCGCGATGTTCGTGCTGACGGTCGCTGCCGGCGAGGCCGCAGTGGGGCTTGCAATCCTCGTGATCTATTTCCGCGGACGCGGCAGCATCGCTGTCGACGACGTCAACCGGATGAAGGGATAAGGCCTTGCACCCGATCCTGTTCATCGTCTTCCTGCCGTTACTGGCAGCGATCATCGCCGGGCTCGGCAACAAGCAGCTGGGCAATGTTCCCGCAAAGGTCCTGACGACCGGCGCGCTGTTCATTGCCTGCGGCTTGAGCTGGCCGATCTTCATCCAGTTCCTCGGCGGCCACGCCGAAGCCAGCGTCGTGCCGGTCCTCAAGTGGGTCCAGTCGGGCGCCATGACCTGGGACTGGTCGCTGCGGGTGGACTCGCTGACCGCGGTCATGCTGGTGGTCGTCACCTCGGTCTCCGCGCTCGTGCACCTCTATTCGTGGGGCTACATGAGCGAGGAGCCGGATCAGCCGCGCTTCTTCGCGTACCTCTCGCTGTTCACTTTCGCCATGCTCATGCTGGTGACCGCGGACAACCTGGTGCAGATGTTCTTCGGTTGGGAAGGCGTGGGCCTTGCCTCGTACCTCCTGATCGGCTTCTGGTTCCGCAAGCCGTCGGCCGGTGCCGCCGCGATCAAGGCCTTCGTGGTCAACCGCGTCGGTGACCTTGGCTTCATGCTCGGCATCTTCGGCTGCTTCCTGGTGTTCGGCACCGTCTCGATCCCCGAGATCCTGCACGCCGCGCCCAGCATGGCCGGTTCGACGATCGGCTTCCTCGGTGCCCGTTTCGACACCATGACGGTGATCTGCATCCTCCTGTTCATCGGTGCGATGGGCAAGTCGGCGCAGCTCGGCCTGCACACCTGGCTTCCGGACGCGATGGAAGGCCCGACCCCGGTGTCGGCGCTGATCCACGCGGCCACCATGGTCACCGCCGGCGTCTTCATGGTCTGCCGTCTGTCGCCGCTGTTCGAAACCAGCGAGACGGCGATGCACATCGTCGCCTTCGTGGGCGCCTGCACCTGCTTCTTCGCCGCTACGATCGGCTGCACGCAGTGGGACATCAAGCGCGTCATCGCCTATTCGACCTGCTCGCAGCTCGGCTACATGTTCTTCGCAGCAGGCGTCGGTGCCTATGGCGCGGCCATGTTCCACCTGTTCACGCACGCCTTCTTCAAGGCACTGCTGTTCCTCGGCGCCGGTTCGGTCATCCACGCGATGCACCATGAACAGGACATGCGCTTCTACGGCGGCCTGCGTAAGAAGATCCCGATCACCTTCTGGACGATGACGGCGGGTACGCTGGCCATCACCGGCGTCGGCATCGCGGGCTTCGTCGGCTTCGCAGGCTTCTACTCGAAGGATGCGATCCTCGAAGCGGCGTTCGGTTCGGGCACGGCAGTCGGTGGTTTCGCCTTCTGGATGGGCATCGCCGCTGCGCTGATGACCAGCTTCTACTCCTGGCGCCTGGTCTTCCTGACCTTCTTCGGCAAGCCGCGCTGGATTCAGTCGGAGCACATCCAGCACGCCGTCCATGACGCGCACGGCCACGGTCATGACGATCATGCTCACGACGATCATGGTCACGAAGATCACACGGACGACGACCATGCCGTTGTCGAACTCGGTTCGCGCGGTCCGGACTACACGCAGCACGGCGATGGCACGGGTGGCTACCACCCGCACGAAAGCCCTCTGGTCATGCTGCTGCCGCTGGTCATCCTTGCGATCGGCGCCGTGGCTGCGGGCTTCATCTTCAACCACGCCTTCGTCTCGGAAGGGACCGGCGAATTCTGGAAGGGTGCACTGGTCTTCCACGAACACCTGATCCACGCCATGCACGGCGTACCGACCTGGGTGAAGTGGGCGCCGTTCACGGTTATGTCGCTGGGCCTGCTGATCGCATGGTACGGTTACATCAAGAACCTCTCGTTCCCCAAGGCAGTCGCCGAACAGCTCGGGCCGGTCTACACTTTCGTGTTCCGCAAGTGGATGTTCGACGAACTCTACCACAACATCTTCGTCCGTCCGGCCTTCTGGTTCGGCAAGGTGTTTTGGAAGGTCCTGGATATCGGCGTGATCGACAAGTTCGGTCCTGACGGTGCCGCCTGGGTCGTCGCCAGGGGTTCGACTTACGCGCAGAAGGTCCAGTCGGGCTATCTGTACAGCTACGCTCTTGTCATGCTGCTGGGCCTTGTCGGCGCCATCAGCTGGGTGATCGCGGGATAAGATGATGAGTGGTTTTCCGATCCTCAGTCTGATGTTGCTGGTGCCGCTCGCGGCGGCACTGGCATGTCTCTACCTTGATGCCAAATCGGCCCGCATGGTGGCGCTTCTCGCCACCCTTGCGAACCTTGCCCTTGGCGTCGTCCTCTGGCTGAACTTCGATATCGGCGGCGCGCAGTGGCAGTTCCAGGAACGGCACGAGCTGTTCTCGGGCTTCTCCTACGCCCTCGGCATCGACGGTATCGCGCTGCTCCTGATAGAGCTTTCCGTCTTCCTCATGCCGATCTGTATCGGTGCGAGCTGGAACTCGATCGAGAAGCGCGTAGGCGAATACATGGCGGCGTTCCTGCTCGTCGAAACGCTGATGATCGGCGTCTTCACGGCCCAGGATATCTTCCTGTTCTACATGTTCTTCGAAGCCGGCCTCATTCCGATGTATCTGATCATCGGCATCTGGGGCGGGGCGGATCGCATCTACGCCTCGTACAAGTTCTTCCTCTACACGCTGCTCGGCTCGGTGCTGATGCTCGTGGCGATGCTGTGGATGGTCCACACCGCCGGCACGACCTTCGTCCCGACGCTGATGACCTATGACTTCGACCCGCAGGTCCAGACCTGGCTCTGGCTCGCCTTCTTCGCCAGCTTCGCGGTGAAGATGCCGATGTGGCCTGTTCACACCTGGCTTCCGGCGGCGCACGTTCAGGCGCCGACCGCAGGCTCGGTCATTCTGGCAGGCGTGCTGCTGAAGATGGGTGGCTACGGCTTCATCCGCTTCTCGCTGCCGATGTTCCCCGAAGCCTCGGCCTACTTCGCGCCGCTGGTCTGGGGCCTGTCGATGGCCGCCGTCGTCATCACCTCGCTCATCGCGCTGGTGCAGGACGACATGAAGAAGCTGATCGCCTATTCGTCGGTCGCGCACATGGCGATCGTGACGATCGGCCTCTTCGCCTTCAATCCGCAGGGCCTCGAAGGCTCGATGCTGGTGATGCTCAGCCACGGTCTCGTCTCGGGCGCGCTGTTCCTCAGCGTCGGCATCATCTACGACCGCCTGCACACCCGTGAGATCAGCCGCTACGGCGGTCTCGCCATCAACATGCCGCGTTACGCGCTGTTCTTCCTGCTCTTCACGATGGCCTCGATCGGTCTTCCGGGCACCAGCGGTTTCGTCGGCGAATTCCTGAGCCTTGGCGGTATCTACCAGGCATCGAGCTGGACGGCGCTGATCTGCACCACCGGCATCATCCTGGGTGCTGCCTACATGCTCTACCTCTATCGCCGTGTCGTCTTTGGCGACCAGAAAAATGCCGATGCCGCCGCCATGGCCGACCTCGACCTGCGCGAATACCTGATGGTGATCCCGCTCGGCCTCGCGGTGCTGTGGATGGGCGTTTACCCCGAGAGCTTCATCGCTCCGATGCGCGCAGACATTGCCGCGCTCGACGCCCGGCTCGCTCGCGCAAAGCCGGAAGGAGACGCCAAGTTGGCAATCGGCAAGGAAAAGCCTGCGCACGAAGAAGCAACCGCGCATGAGGGGGCACACTGATGGACTGGTCACAGTCACTGCGCCTGATCGCGCCGGAAGAAACGCTGAGCATCGCAAGCCTCGTCTTGCTCCTGATGGCCGCCTGGGGCGGTGACAAGGCCGCGAAGCTGATCTCCGTTCTCGCCGTGGCGGCGCTCGTCGCCGCCGGTGTCCTGGTCGCTCCCGCTCTGTGCGGCGGCGCCATGGGCGCCGAAACCTCGGCCTTCTTCGGCCAGTACCGTGCCGACGCCTTTGCGTCCTACGCCAAGATCCTGATCTACATCTCGGCCGCCGTGTCGCTGGTGGTGGCGCCTGCCTACTTCGACCGCTTCAAGGCGATGCGGGCGGAATATCCGGTTCTGGTGCTGCTGGCGTCGATCGGCATGGGCATGATGGTCTCGGCCACTGACCTGCTGACGCTCTACATCGGCCTCGAAATGAACTCGCTGGCGGCTTACGTCCTGGCGGCTTTCCTGCGGACCGACGGTCGTTCGGCCGAAGCGGGCCTCAAGTACTTCGTGCTGGGCGCGCTGGCTTCGGGCATCCTGCTCTTCGGCATGAGCCTGACCTATGGCTTCGCCGGAACCACCTCGTTCGCCGGAATCAGCGCCTCGATGGCGCAGGGCCTCTCGAACGGCGCGCTGTTCGGCATCGTCTTCGTCTTCGCCGGTCTGGCCTTCAAGATCAGCGCAGTGCCGTTCCACATGTGGACCCCGGACGTCTACGAGGGCGCGCCGACCCCGGTGACCACGCTCTTCGCCACGGCCCCCAAGGTCGCCGCCATGGCCCTGACCATGCGCGTCGCCATCGAGGCCTTCGGTGACCAGGCTGCGGCCTGGCAGCAGATCGTGGTCTTCGCCGCACTTGCCTCGATCGTCGTCGGTGCCCTCGGCGCCATCGGCCAGTCGAACATCAAGCGCCTGATGGCCTATTCGTCGATCAACAACGTCGGCTTCATGCTCGTCGGTCTCGCGGTGGCAACGCCGCAGGGCGTTTCGGCCATGCTGTTCTACCTCGCGATCTACGTCGCAATGTCGGCAGGCGGTTTCGCCGTGATCCTGATGATGAAGGACGCCGACGGCAACCCGGTCGAGGAACTCTCCAAGATGGCAGGCTTGTCGCGCACGCGTCCGGGTCTGGCCCTGGCACTGGCGATGGTCATGTTCAGCCTTGCCGGTATCCCGCCGATGTTCGGCTTCTGGGGCAAGTTCCTGGTCTTCAAGGCGGCTGTCGATGGTGGCATGATTGCCCTCGCGGCAATCGGCTTCGCGGCCTCGGTGATCGGCGCCTTCTACTACCTCAAGGTCGTCAAGGTCGTTTACTTCGACGAACCCGCTGACGTGGTGAAGGGTGAGAGCGACGTCTGGCACAAGCTGATCCTCGTCGGATCGTGCGTGGTCATCTCGCCGCTCGGCTTCCTGCTGACCAAGTGGCTCGGCCACCTGACCGAAACGGCTGCGGCCGCACTCTACTCCGGCCTTTGATAGAGGTCGTCGCAGAGACCGCATCGACCAACGCGGACCTTTCCCGGCGCCTCGGCGCCGGGGAGGGCCTCGCGGAAGGTTTCTGGTTGCGCGCGGTCAGGCAGAGCGCCGGGCGCGGTCGCCGCGGTCGCCAATGGTCCTCGCCTGAGGGCAATCTCTACGCCAGCACCGTCGTCGCGCTGAGAGCGGACGATCCTTCGGCCCATACCCTGGCGTTCGTGGCGGCGCTGGCCGTCTACGACCTGATGCTCTCGCAATTGCCTCCCGGTTCGGACTGCCAGCTCAAGTGGCCCAACGACGTGCTCGTCGGCGGCGCCAAGATCTGCGGCGTCCTGCTCGAACGCGCAGGCGATCATGTCATCATCGGCATCGGGGTGAACGTCGTCAGCGCGCCCGATCTTCCCGACCGCGCGACGGTCTCGATCCGCGCTGCCAATCCCGATAACGACAACGACGCGCAGGCCGTTCTGGAAGCGCTGGCCGCCTGTCTGGCCGAACGTCTCGCGCAGTGGCGCCGGGAAGGGCTGGCGGCGACGCTGGCCGACTGGACCCGCCGTGCCCACCCGCAGGGAACCCCGCTGCTGGTGACGCTCGACGAGGAAGGGCTGCTGCCGGGCGCCTTTGCCGGGCTTGACCCGGACGGAGCATTGCGCTTGCGTCTGGCAGACGGGTCCCTACGTGTCGTTCACGCCGGTGACGTTTCGCTCGCCTGAAGGAAGTTCCATGCTGCTTGCCATCGATGCCGGCAACACCAATGTCGTCTTCGCGCTGTTCGAGGGCCGCACCTTGCGCGGCCGCTGGCGCATCGCCACCGATCCGCGCCGCACGGGTGACGAATATGCGGTCTGGCTGATGCAGTTGCTCTCGATCCGCGGCGTCGCGCCGCAGGAGGTCGAGCAGATCATCATTTCCACGGTCGTGCCCCGCGCGCTGCACAATCTCGAAATTCTCGCCCGCCATTACTTCGACGTCGAGCCGCTGGTGGCCGGCGTCGGCAAGGCGGACTATGCGATCGACATCGACGTCGACCAGCCCAAGTCGCTGGGGGCCGACCGCGCCGTCAATGCCATCGCCGCGCATGAACGCCACGGCGGCGACCTGATCGTTGTCGATTTCGGCACCGCGACGACGTTCGACGTGGTAGACTACAACGGCGCCTACAAGGGCGGCATCATCGCGCCGGGCATCAATCTCTCGCTGGATGCGCTGGTGGGCAACACTGCGAAGCTTCCGCGCATCGCCGTAGCGGTGCCCGCCAGCAAGAGCGTGATCGGCCGGAACACCGAGGACCAGATGTTGATCGGGGTTTTCTGGGGCTATGTGGCGATGATGGAGGGCCTGATCGCCCGCATGCGCGCCGAAATCGGGCGTCCCGCCAAGGTCATCGCGACCGGCGGGCTCGCCGTACTGTTCGACGAGGCCTCAGACATATTCGACGCGGTCGATCCCGACCTGACGCTCGAAGGCCTCGCCATTCTTGCCGAAAGGGCATCGAAGACGTGATTCCAGGTAAAGAACTGCTGTTTTGTGCGCTCGGCGGGTCGGGCGAGATTGGCATGAACGTCAATCTCTACGGCTGCCAGGGCAAATGGCTGATGGTCGACCTGGGCATGACCTTCGGCATGAACGAGTACCCCGGCGTCGATCTGGTCTTCGCCGATCTCGACTTCATCGAGGGCGAGCGCGAGAACCTGCTGGGCATCGTGCTCACCCACGCGCACGAAGATCACATCGGCGCGGTGCCCTACTTCGCGCAGGAACTGGACGTTCCCATCTACGCCACGCCCTTCACCGCGCGCCTTGTCGCCGCGAAGCTGGAAGAGGCGGGCATTCTGAACGAGGTCGAACTGATCGTCATCGATCACCTCGACCGCTTCGAACTCGGGCCTTTCGGCATCCGCTACGTGCCGCTCGCGCACTCGATTGCAGAAGGTAATGCGCTGCTGATCGATACGCCTTTCGGCAAGATCTTCCACACCGGCGACTGGAAGCTCGACGATGAGCCGCAAGTCGGCACCCCGGCGACCAAGGCGGAACTGACCGCGATCGGCGACGAGGGCGTGCTGGCGCTGGTCTGCGATTCCACCAACGTGTTCAATCCCGAGGCTTCGGGCAGCGAAGGCGAAGTCTATCGCGGGCTGCTGGAGGAAGTGAAGAAGCATCGCGGCCGTCGCGTGCTGGTCACGACGTTCGCCTCGAACGTCGCCCGTCTCCAGACGCTGGGCGAAGTGGCGCGCAAGACCAACCGCAAGCTCTGCGTGGCCGGGCGCTCGCTGGACCGCATCATCGAGACGGGACAGGCTAGCGGCTATCTCAAGAAGCTGCCGGAACTGGTCGATGTCGAGACGGCGATGGACCTGCCGCGCGGCGAAGTGCTGATCGTCGCCACCGGCGGGCAGGGCGAGCCGCGCGCGGCGCTCTCGCGTATTTCCGAGGGCAATCATCCGATCAAGCTGGAGAAGGGCGATGTCGTCCTGTTCTCCAGCCGCCAGATCCCCGGCAACGAAATCCCGATCGGCCGTATCCAGAACCGTCTTTCCGACGCCGGGATCGTCATCGTCACCGATCGGCAGAGCATGATCCACGTCTCCGGCCATCCGGGGCGCCCGGAACTCGTCTCGCTCTATGGCTGGCTGCGGCCGGAAATCCTGCTGCCTGTCCACGGCGAGATCCGCCACATGCGCGAACAGGCCCGGCTCGGGCTGGAGAGCGGCATTCCCCATGCGGTGTTCCAGAAGAACGGCGATCTCGTCCGCCTAGCGCCGGGCAAGCCGGGCAAGTTCGGAGAGGTTCATTCCGGCCGCCTGATCCTCGACGGCGACATCATCGCGCCTGCCGACGGCGATGCCATGGTCATGCGTCGCCGCATCGCCTTCAACGGCGTGGTTTCGGTGGCGGCGGACCGCAAGGGTCATGTCCAGGTGGCGGCGATCGGCCTGCCGCTCGACGAGGACTATTCGAAGTTCGTCGAGGAAGCCCAGCGCGACGTCGCCGATGCGCTGGGCCGTGCGAAGAAGTCGGACCGCGAAGTGCGGGTCGAGGCCGCTCGTCTGGCCGCGCGCCGTGCCGCCACGCGCTGGTCGGGCAAGAAGCCGCAAGTACAGGTAATGCTGCTGGAGGATTGAGCGGATGGCGATGCAATGGACCTCGATGGTGGCGATCTACGGCCTGTTCTGGGTCCTCAGCGCCTTTCTGGTCATGCCCTTCGGCCTACGCACGCCCAACGAGGTTACGGGCTTTCGCGTGGAGAAAGGTCATGCGGACAGCGCCCCGGTCAACTTCCGGCCGCGCCTGATCGCCAAGCGGGCCACCGTTCTCGCGGTGGTGCTGTTCGGTCTCTATTATGTGAACTACGCCGAGCAGTGGATCACGGTGGCTGATCTCAATTTCTTCGGAAAGCCGCCGGTTCAGGACCTCGGATATTAGAGCATTTTCTAATCAGGTGGAATCACTTGATGACTCGGAAAATGCGGCAAACCAAAAACGTAGGGCAGTTGATCCGATGCAATCGGATCAACTGCCCTAAAAAAGCCCGCTCGATAGAGCGGGCTTTTTTTGTTGTGGGGGAAGGCGCTTGGGTCAGCTTCGCAGCCTCTCGATCCCCTGTGCCAGCGCCACATAGAGCTTCCCCATGTCGGACGAGAGAAGGGTGACGCCCAGGGCATTGCCGTCGCGGGTGGAAAGCACTTGCCGCAGGATCGACTCGAAGTCGTGGATGTAGCGGCTGACGTGTTCGCGGAAGGCCTCGTCGCGCTCGAACAGTTGCTGGATCGACTTGATCTCCCCGGCATCGAGCAGCGAGACCGCGCGGCGCGTGAAAATGCCGCGATCGCCGCGCAGATAGGAGGCCCAGGCGGTGTCTGAGACCTCGCTCGACAGGGCCGAGGCGATATCGATGGCGTTGGAATTGAGCGCTTCGGTGATCAGCGCGACGCGGCGGGCGAAGTCGTTATCGACCTGTTCCTCGGCCTTTTCGCGGGCTTCGGTCACGCGGTTTTCGAGATTGCCGACCAGTTCCTCGACTTTCGCCAGTTGCTCGCGCAGCTGGATCGTCGCCTCGCGGGTCGCGCCCGAGGCGTGGGCGACGGCCTGATCCAACTGACCGGTGACTTCGGCGACGCGGGTGCGCATCGATCGGTCGATGGCCTGGGCGCTCTCGGTCCCGAGGTCTTCGGCGACTTTGGCGATGCGCGCGGCGCTTTGGGTCTCGATGGCGGCGACGGAGTGCTCGATGGTGGTGCCGAGCGCGGTAATCGCTTCGCTGAGTTCGCCCTGCGCGCGCGCGGCGGCGGTACGGGTCGCGGCATCGATCTCGGTCAGCGAGGTGTGCAGAACCTTCAGAAGCTGCGCATGGGCCGCGCCGTGCTCGGACAGATCCGAATGCATGGCGGAAAGTTCGTCGGCGAAGTCCTTGAGATTATTGCCGGACTGCTCGACCCCGCCCGCCAGTTCGGCGCCGCTGCGGGCCGACTGGCCCAGGGCTTCGAGAACGGTGGCGATACCGGATTGCAGGCGGACCAGACGATCCTCCGAAACCGTGAGCGCCTCGGGCAGGTCATGATGGGCATAGCGGGCGCTGCCCTGGATGAGTTCGAGCAGGCGCACGCTCGTCTCGGTCAGCTTTTCGGCATCGGCATCGGTGGCCGAAAGCGTGGCGCGCGCGGCGGTGAGGCGCTCGCCCAGCGTGGCGAGGCTGCCGCGGAGGCGGGTTTCGAGCAGTTCGCTGCTGCCGGCAATGGCGCCGAAACGGACTTCGTATTCGCCGAGCTGGCCGGTGACGGCCGCAGCATGTTCGCCAAGCGCGGCGGCCTGGAGGCGATGGCGCTCCAGACGTTCGGAAATGGCGTGATCGAGGTCGCCGAGCATCTGTTCGATGCGGGCGATGGCGTGGCGCTCCTGCTCGGCCTGACGGGCGAGGCGTTCGCTGGTTTCGCCATTGAGCCTGTCGCGCCGCGCGGAAATTTCGCGGTCGAGCGCGTCGGCATCGTTGGCGATGGTGCCTAGCGATCCGCGCAGGGCAGAGACGGCGGAATCCTGCGCGCGGGCGATACCGCGCGCGACTTCGGCCTGTTCTTCGTGCAGATCGTCGAGGGCCTGGCGCCAGGCTTCGGCTGCACGGCCTTCGCCGTCGCGCAAGGCGCGCGAGACGACATCGCTTTCCTCGCGCAGGGCGACGAGGCGCGCGCGCAGCGAGGTAAGGCTTTCTGCCTCGTGGCGGTCGAGCTGGCCGCGTGTTTCGGTGATTTCCCCATTCAGTGCGGCGGCACGGGCGTGGATCGCGGCGAGGGCGGCGGCTTCATGGCCGTCCAGCTGGCTGCGGAAAGCCTCGCCTTGTTCCGAAAGCAGGGCGAAGCGCTGGTCGGCAAGGACGCCGATCTGTTCGCTGCGGGCATTGATCGCGGTCAGGGTGCTTTCCACGACATTGCCGAGGCGCGAGACCTGCTGCTCGCTGCCCGTGGCGAATTCGTTGAGGCGCTTGAAGCCGTTGACCATGTCCTCAAGCTGGACATGCGCAGCGCGGCCGGCATTGCCGATATTGTTGGTGACGTCCTTGGCGGAACTGGCGATGACGGGAAGCTGCCCGCGCAGTTTCTCCATGTTGTCGAGCGCAGCCTGGCTGACACCGCCGATGGATTCAACACGGGCGCCGTTGTCGCGGATCAGGTCCTGCAGGCGCTCGGCGTTGGAGGACAGGCGCTCGGCGGCGATACGGCCGAGAGATTCGAGGTCGCGCGACTGGGCGGCGATGAATTCGCGGGCGAGGCTGAGTTCGCGGTTGACTGTGGTCAAGCGCGTTTCAAGCTGTGCGGATTCGTGGGAAAGGGCACGGGCCACGTTGCCGAAGCGGCGGCTCTCGCGACTGCTGTGGCGCAGTGCCAGCAGCCAGATCATGCCGACCAGCAGCAGCGGCACCGCCCACTGAACGATCATTGCTGGAACCGCCACGAGTCCGAGGCCTTGGCCGAAATCCGGCCAGCGCGCATAGAGGAAGAACGCGCTCCAGCCCAGCGCGACTGTCCCTGCGAGGGCGGGCGCAAGCCAGTCGAGCGAGTGCGACCCGCGGTCATAATCCGGCGCCACGGCTTGCTCGGTCGCGACCCAGGCATTGCGCCATGCGTCGTCGGACGTGTCATCTTCGATTTCCGGGGCCGGAGCAGCCGGTTTTTCCATGGGTTCTTCCGAATTTCCGCTCGAAACGGGTTCGCTGCCGTTCGCGCCGAACGCGATGATCCTGTTTTCCCCAGACATGCGATCCAGGATACCACGCGGGAGGCGTCGATAAAGCCCGCTTTAACCCTTTCCGGATTAAACTGGGGAAATGGCGTATGAAGCAGGTGCCCTCGAAGCGACCCTCGCCGCGGCAGCGGGCGGAGATCCCGTGCTTTTCGCGGAATTGCGGGCGTCCTATCTGGAAAGCGTGACGCGGCAGGTCGATCTGCTGGCGCGAGCGCGCTGCGACGGCAACTGGCATGTCGCGGCTATGCGGCTCAAGGGGCTGGCGGCCAGTTTCCATTCGGCGCAGCTGCTGGCACTGGCCGAACGCGCATTGGATAGCGCACCGGGCGAGCCGACCGTTATCCGCCGTCTTCAGGCTTATCTGGCAGAGTTTTCCGTCGGCTGATTTACCTGCCGAGCTTGGCACCGGGCGGGCCTTTCCCTAAACGGTAGAGCCTTGCTGGAGGTCATTAAACTGCGCATTGCCTTGCTTGCCATGATGGAGCCTGCCGTGGCGGGCCAGACCCTGCCGCGCGGCTTCCTGCGCATCGGCGGGGCGACGCTGGCGCAGCATCAACTGGGGCTGGCGCTCGCGCTCGATTGCCAGCGGGTCATCTGCCTCGCGCGTGGGACCTCACCGGAGATGATCGCGCTCCAGCACATGGCCGAGGACGCCGGGCTGCAATTCTACATCGCCACCGGCGCGCGCCCGCTTTCGGGCCTTGTAACCGCGAACGACGAACTCGTGGTGATCGGCGAGGGGCTCTTCGTCGAACCGGCCGGGGTTGCGGGGCTGTTCGACGGCAAGGCGCCTGCGGTGCTGGTCCAGCCGGTGGAAGGCGGGCTGGCAGCAGGGTTCGAGCGGATCGACATCAATCGCGCCAGTGCCGGGATCATGCGGATTCCCGGCAATCTGGTGGAGAATCTCCAGGAACTTCCCGGAGATTGCGACGTGCCTTCGGCGCTGACCCGGATCGCCCTGCAATCGGGTGTCGCGATGCGCGAAGTCCCGGCGGACTTGCGCAGCGGTGCCGACTGGCGGCTGATTCGCGACGAGAGCGAGGCGCACGGCGTCGAACTCGAATGGCTGCGCGAGCGGTTCGGTGACGGCAAACCGGTTTCGCCGGGGCGGACGATCGCGCGCTACGGCGTGCTGACTTTCGGTTCCTCGCTGCTGCATGCCGGTAACGCCAGCAATATCCTGAGCCTCGGCGTTCTGGCGGCGCTGGCGATCGCGGGCGGTTTCGCCTGGTTCGGGTTCCTGACCGTCGCCTTCCTTTCGCTGTTCGTGGCCGCCGTGCTGGTCGAGGCGAGCCGGTTGCTGCGTCTGGCGGAGCGTCAGGCGCTGGGGCAGATGCCCCCGGCAATCCCGCGTGCCGACGCGCTGGGGTGGCTCGTCGATGCCGTGTTTGGGCTTTCGCTGCTCGCCGGAATCCCCCGGCTCGGCGGCGAATCGGTGATCTCCTGGCTGTTCGCGCCGGTCATGCTGATGCTGCTGCTGGCGATGATCCCGCGCTTCGTGACGGGAACGGCGGCCTCGCTCGTCGCGGACCGTGCCACATTGGGACTTCTGCTGGCTTTTGCCGCAGGATTCGGGCAAATTGAGCCGCTGGTGGAGGTTCTGGCGATCACGCTCGTTGTGGTCGGCATGGTTCTTCCGCTACGTCGGAAGGACTAACCGGGGCTTAACCAGATACAGGGTAAACGGGACGGATGATCGACAACGCTGTTCATCCGGCCGACGACCAGACTGCGGAAGCGCTGCTCCGAGCGGATCTGGCGCGCGGCGATGCCATGGCCGGTTCGGTGCTGCCGATCCTGCAGTACCTGCTGGCGGCCGAGGACAGCGCGCTCTTCAGCGACGAGATTCTGGCGCGGGTGCGCGGAATGCTGGGCGATCTGGCTCGGGGAATCGTGGAAAGGCTCCATGACGAAGATGCGGGTTCGGTGCAGTTCGCCGAAGACGTGGAAGACCTTGCCCGCACTTTCATGGCCGATACTCTGCTACTTTCGCATGTCCACGCGATGGCGCTGGAATGGCAGATGACCGAGCGGTTGCAGGTGCGCCTCGCGCTCGATCCGGTAGTGTCGCCTCTGATCCAGGCCATGCTGGCCTCGGCCGAGGGGCAGATGCATGGCCTCGCCGTGAACTGGCTGGCCGCGCAGGCCCGCTGGTGCCAGGCCCAGCGCCGGATGAGTTTGCCTCTAACCGAGCTTCCCGGTGATCTGCTGCACCGGGTCCTGCAGGCGGTTAAGGCGTTTCTGACCGGGCGGGCGGATCTGGCCGAGCGCCTTGCGCTGTTCGAAGCGGACATTCGCCGCAGTTACGACGAAGGGGCGACCCGGCTCGGGCTTTCGGCCCGGTTGTTGACGGCGCTCGGCGGGGCTTTCCATGTTGCGCTGTCGGTGGCCCATGCCGGAGCGGCGCTGTTCTTCACGGCGCTGGCGACGGGGTCGGGGCTGCGCCGCGAGGCCGCCGTGCTGGCCACGCATGAGGCGCAGCTTGCGCGTTTGGCGCTGGCCCTGCGGGCGGCAGGCCTCAAGGCCGCCGATATCGAGAAGCAATTTCTCGCCATTCACCCGGAGGCGATGCTGCCCCAAGGGTTCGAGAGGCTGGGCGTCGATCTCGCCGCCTCGATTCTGGCCAGTGGACGGCAGGGCGGCTGATGCTGATGGAAGGTACCATTCTGGCCCGTGCCGTCAGCGATGCGCAGGACCGCCTGCTGGAAGCGGATGAGCCGCTTGCCGGGCTTCAGGAGCGCTGCGGCGGCGAGCTTCCCGGCACGATCGCGATACCCGAGCTGCTCGAACTCGTCCGCAAGGCGCGGCGCTACGGCTTCCGACTGGCCCGCGCGGTCACGGCGCACGACGGCGGCGACGTCATCACTGCATGGGTCGAGGTGGAGCCGCAGGGCCTGAATGAGGGCTGCCAGATCGTGGTCCGCAACTGGCAGACCGCGCCAGCGCCGGTCGAGGATGCGGCTTCGGTGGAGCGCCGCCGGACGATGATCGATCGCCACCTTGCCGAACTGAGCGCGCAACTCGATGCCGATCAGCGGGTACTGGCGGTGCTGACCGACAGTGCGGAACTCTCCGAGGTGGCAGCAGCCATGCAAGGCGGCTTTGGCCGGCTCTGGACCCAGTTTCTTCCGCCTGAGAATGTGGCGCATCAGCAGCCCTTGCATTGGCGCCTGCTCGACGGCGCGCCGGTTGCTGTGCCGGGATCGCGGCGGTCCTGGCGGGTTTCGCTCATTCCACATATGCGTCCCGGCTTTGATCCTGCGGGTTTCGAACTGCTGTTGGTCTCGGACACGCCTGCGACCCCTGCCTCGGCAGTTCGGGAGCCGATGGAGCCGCTGCTGCGGCGCAGCCTCGTCGGCCACGATCTCGCGCCGGTCCTGCGTCAGCCGATCGCGCGGATCATCGCCAATGCCGAGACCATCCGCACCCGGCTTGCCGGGCCGCTCCCCGATGCCTATGCCGAATATGCGGGCGAGATCGCGGGGGCGGGCAAGTTGTTGCTAGGGCTGCTGGAGGATTTGGCCGATCTCGAAGTCGTCGAGACCGAGGGGTTCAGCACCGCGCCGGACAAGGTGGACCTGTCGGAACTGGCGCGGCAGGCGGCCGGTATCCTGAACGTGCGCGCGCAGGAAAAGGGCATCGTCATCGAGGCGCCGCATGTCGCGGAAACGCTTCCTGCCGTGGCCGAGTACCGACGCGTGCTTCAGGTACTGCTCAATCTCATCGGCAATGCTATCCGCTATTCGCCAGAGCATTCGCAGATCTGGATCAGGCTCGAAGCGCTTGAGGACCGCGCGCGGGTGATCGTCGCGGACCAGGGGCCGGGTCTTTCCGAGGATCAGCAAGGCAAGATATTCGACAAGTTCGAGCGGCTCGGCCGCAGCGGCGATGGCGGCTCGGGGCTGGGGCTCTATATCTCGCGCAGCCTTGCTCGCGCGATGGGCGGAGAACTGCTCGTCGACAGCGCGCCGGGGCAGGGCGCGCGTTTCATTCTGGAAGTTCCGGCCGACCTTGAGGCCTGACTTACAGGTGATTGTTGTTGGTCTCGTTCCAGCGCCGTGCAAGCCAGAGCAGAATACCGCCGACCGCTGCCATCACCGCGCCGCGGATCGCCCATCCTCGATCGTCGAGCATCAGGCTGCCGCTTGGCCAGGACAGGATACCGGTGCCCTGGGCGATCCATAGCAGACCTACGGCAATTCCCAGCACGCCCACGAAAATGGCAAGAAGTCTGAGAAACAGCATCAAACCTTCCCCCTTGCGAAACAAGGTCAGGATAGGAAGTGCTTGCGGCGAGATTGTGGCGACGGCGCGGTCTCGTCGGCAATCGTCCTGACCCGCCTCCACAATACACCTTCCCGTCGGGAATGGGTAAGCGGCAATTTTGCGCACGGACGGGGCCAAAAAGAAAGGCCCCCGCTTTCGCGAGGGCCTCCTTTACCGAACCGGTTTCGGCGAACCGATCGATCAGCGCTGGCCGACCGGCACGTAGTCGCGCTGCGTCGGGCCGGTGTAGAGCTGACGCGGGCGACCGATCTTCTGGCCGGGATCCGAGATCATTTCGTTCCACTGCGCGACCCAGCCCACGGTGCGGGCAAGGGCGAAGAGCGCGGTGAACATCGTGGTCGGGAAGCCGATGGCCGAGAGGATGATGCCCGAGTAGAAGTCGACGTTCGGGAACAGCTTCTTCTCGGCGAAGTACGGATCGCTGAGGGCGATTTCTTCGAGGCGCAGGGCGGTCTCGAAGAGCGGATCGGTAACCTTGAGCGCATCGAACACTTCGCGGACGGTCTTCTGCATGACCGTGGCGCGCGGATCGTAGTTCTTGTAGACGCGGTGACCGAAGCCCATCAGGCGGAACGGATCGTTCTTGTCCTTCGCACGATCGATGTAGTGCTGGATCTTGTCCGGCGTACCGATTTCCTTGAGCATGTTGAGCGCGGCTTCGTTCGCGCCGCCGTGGGCAGGGCCCCAGAGGCAGGCGATGCCGGCGGCGATGCATGCGAACGGATTGGCGCCCGAGGACCCTGCAAGACGCACGGTCGAGGTCGAGGCGTTCTGCTCGTGGTCGGCATGGAGGATGAAGATGCGGTCCATCGCCTTTTCGACGGCGGGGATCACTTCATATTCTTCCGCCGGGACGCCGAAGGTCATGCGCAGGAAGTTGCCGGTGTAGCTCAGCTTGTTGTCCGGGTAGAGGAAAGGCTGGCCGACCGAGTACTTGTAAGCGGCAGCGGCGATCGTCGGCATCTTGGCGATGAGGCGATGCGAGCTGATCTTGCGGTGCTCGGGATCCGAGATGTCGGTCGAGTCGTGGTAGAACGCCGAAAGCGCGCCGACCACGCCGCACATGATCGCCATCGGGTGGGCGTCACGGCGGAAACCGCGGTAGAAGTTCGCCAGCTGCTCGTGGAGCATGGTGTGGCGCGTGATGGTGTTCTCGAAAGTGGCCAGCTCGTCCGCGTTCGGCAGCTCGCCGTTGAGCAGCAGGTAGCTGGTTTCCATGAACGACGAGTTCTCGGCCAGCTGGCCGATCGGGTAGCCGCGGTGGAGCAGTACGCCTTCGTCGCCGTCGATGTAGGTCAGCGCGGATTCGCAGCTCGCCGTCGACGTGAAGCCGGGATCGTACGTGAACTTGCCCGTCTGGGCATAGAGCTTGCGGATATCGATGACATCCGGGCCGACACTGCCCTTGAGCACGGGATAGTCGAATTCCGTGCCACCGGCATTCAGTTTGACCTGATCACCCACCAGTTCTTACTCCTTATATGTGTGTCCCGGCAGCGGCGTCCGCCTGCGCGCCAATGCGTGCGAGGCTTTCGTCCCGGCCGAGCAGAACCAATACGTCGAAAATACCCGGAGAGGTCGTCTGACCAGTCAGGGCCGCCCGCAAGGGTTGCGCGAGCTTGCCGAGGCCCAATCCCAAGTCCTCGGCCATTGCCTTCAGGTTGGCTTCCAGTGCCTCCAGCACCCAGTCGGGCTCGCCGGAAAGACGCTCATGGATGGCGGCGAGGCGCCCCCGCGCCTCGTCCGTCAGCAGCGCCTGCGCCTTCTCGCTGAACGCGAGCGGACGCTTGGCAAACAGGAAGGCCGCGCCTTCTGCAAGTTCGTTGAGGTCCTTCGCACGGACCTTCAGTACCGGCATCGCCTGCGTCAGCAGGGCGAAGTCGGGATTATCGTATCCGGCCTGGACCAGGCGCGGTGCGACCAGTTCCGCCAGGCGGGCGTCTTCCGCCTCGCGCAGGTAGTGGCCGTTGAGATTTTGCAGCTTCGCGAGATCGAAGCGCGAGGGCGACTTGCCGACGTCGGCCATGTCGAACCACGCGATCGCCTTGTCGCGGCTGATGAATTCCTCGTCGCCGTGGCCCCAGCCGAGGCGCAGCAGATAGTTGAACAGCGCTTCCGGCAGTACACCCATCTCGTCGCGATAGGCATCGACGCCCAGCGCGCCGTGGCGCTTGGACAGCTTGGCGCCGTCCGAACCGTGGATCAGCGGCACGTGGCCGTAAGTCGGCACGTCCCAGCCCATGCCGTGGATGACCACGAGTTGGCGGAAGGCGTTGTTGAGATGATCGTCGCCGCGCAGGACGTGGGTCACACCCATGTCGTTGTCGTCGACCACCACGGCCAGCATGTAGGTCGGCGTGCCGTCCGAGCGCAGGATGACGAAGTCGTCGATTTCCTCGTTCCTGACGGTCACTTCGCCCTGGACGAGGTCGGTGATCGTGGTCTCGCCGTCGCGCGGCGACTTGACGCGCACGACGTAGGAGCGGTCGGCCGGCCAGGTCGCGGGATCGGCATCTCGCCATTCGCTGTCGATGCGGAACGGGCGGCGCTCTTCCTGGGCCTTCTGGCGGCGCTCGGCCAGTTCCTCGGGCGTAAGGTAGCAGCGATAGGCATGGCCGTTAGCCAACAGCTCGGCGGCCACTTCGGCATGGCGCTCCGAGCGGGCGAACTGGAACACGGCGGGCTCGTCGCCCTCGAGGCCGAGCCAGGTCAGGCCGTCGAAGATCGCCTCGATCGCCGGTTCGGTCGAGCGGGCGCGATCGGTGTCCTCGATACGGAGGAGGTACTTGCCGCCGTGATGACGGGCGAACAGCCAGTTGAAGAGAGCAGTACGGGCGCCGCCGATGTGGAGATAACCCGTGGGCGAGGGGGCAAAGCGCGTGACGACGGTCTTGCCTGCCGTCGATCCGCTCGATGCGCTGCCGCTTGCCATTATTATAACCTTCCTGTCCTATGCGCGCCATGGCCAGCCAAGCCGCCACGACGGTTGATCTAGAGCATCCGGATGTCGCCGGAGCCGCTGCAATGCAGCATCGCCCATGGATCAGCCAGAGCCACTTGTCGAGCAGTTTGGCTGGTGTCGAGTGTTTTCTTTCGAACTGCGGTTTCGCTAGGGGACCGTGGCTCGCCGTAGCCTTCGGAAGCGGCGCAGCTGCGTGGTTTTCGCTGCCCTTCAGAGAGGATTGGGCAGGCCTTTGCGTAGTATGCGTCTCGATTGCGCTATTCGCACTTTACTGGCGATCCGGCGTCCTTCGCTATCCGTATCTTCGGCAGGCGATATTGTCGCTAGCGTTGCTGACGATGGCGGGATGCCTTGGCGTTTGGCTGCGCTCTGAAATGGTCGGCGCAGAGGCGATCCAGCGCCCGCTTTCGGGAACGTTCACCGGGGCTGTGATCGGATTGGAAGAACGGCCCGCGCTGGAGCGCGACCGGCTGACGCTGGCGCTGCGCGAGCCGGGAACCAGGCGAGCGATCAAGGTGCGCGTGAACTTGCCGGTGCGGTTTCGCGACCATGTGCTGGAGACGGGAATGGTGGTCCGCTTTCGCGGGCGGCTTGCTCCACCGGCGTCGCCGATGTTCCCGGGGGGGGTACGATTTCGCGCGGTCGGCGTGGTTTTCCGGGATTGCGGCGACGGGGCAGGTGACTGCGCCGATCGAGATCATTTCGGCGGCCGGTGGCGGGGACTGGCTGGTGGAACGGCGTAATGGCTTGTCACGTCATATAACCGGGCGACTGGCTGGATCGGTCGGGGGAATCGCCGCAGCGCTGACCACGGGCGATATGGGGGCGATTTCCGGAGACGATGCGCAGGCGATGCGGGATGCGGGGCTGGCGCATCTGCTGTCGATCAGCGGGCTTCACGTGAGCGCGGTGATTGGCGGGGTCTATCTTCTCGCGCTCCGACTGCTGGCGTTGTCTCCAGCCTTGGCCTTGCGGGTCCGGTTGCCGATCCTTGCTGCCGGTTGCGGGGCTTTGGCCGGGATCGGCTATACCTTGCTCAGCGGTTCTCAGGTGCCGACGGTGCGTTCTTGCCTGGGTGCCCTGCTCGTGCTGGCGGCGCTGGCGATGGGGCGAGAGGCCCTGTCGATGCGCTTGCTGGCAGTGGCGGCTTTCATCGTGCTGCTGGTCTGGCCCGAGTCGATCGTCGGCCCCAGCTTCCAGATGAGTTTCGCGGCGGTGATGGTTCTCGTCGCGCTCGGCAATGCTGAACCGCTAAAGCGATGGCTTGCTCCGCGCGAAGAGGCACTGCCTGTAAAGGGCCTGCGTCATGTCATGCTGCTGCTGGTCATGGGCATCGCGATAGAAATGGCGCTCCTACCGATCGGCCTTTACCATTTTCATCGTGCGGGCATTTACGGATCGTTCGCCAACGTACTGGCTATCCCGCTGACAACCTTGGTTATCATGCCCCTGGTCGCGCTGGCGCTGGTTCTGGATGTCGTGGGAGCAGGCGGGCCGATCTGGTGGCTGGCGGATCGTGCGATCGAGGGCTTGCTGGCGATAGCCCATTTCATTGCGGATAGTCCTGGTTCCGTCCGTGTCCTGCCAACGTTGAACGGGTGGCATTTCCTGTTGTTCGTATCGGGAGGGTTATGGCTCGGGCTTTGGGAAGGACGAGTGCGCTTGTGGGGAGTGGTGCCGATCGTCATCGGATTCCTGGGCCTGATGATGGTCCAGACGCCGGATCTGGTGATTTCAGGCGATGGTCGCCATGTCGGATGGATCGATCCGGACAGTCGGCGCCTCGTGATGCTGCGTGACGGTTCGAGCGATTATGCATTGGACAACATGATGGAAGCGGTAGGAAGGCGCGAATGGCCCAAGGTCGTTTCGGCAGTTCGGGGCGCCAGATGCAACAGCGATTTCTGCGCCGTTGCGCTGCGAACCGGCCAGACGCTGAACCATGTCCTCATCGCCAAGGGACATTTGATCGTGCCGGAAGATCAACTCGCCAAGGCTTGCAGGCAATCCGACGTCGTCATTGCCGATCGCCGGCTTCCGGACAGTTGCCGACCGAAGTGGCTGAAGGCCGATCGCGCCATGCTGGATCGCAGTGGAGGCGTGGCCATCGATCTGGATCGGCAAACGCTCTTAACCGTTGCCGACACGCAGGGCGACCATGGCTGGTGGCGTACCTGGAGGTAGATCTCGATCGATAAACTTGAAGGGGGCTTTTTCCCCCTTGAGGCTTAGTGATAACGGCGCAGAAGTCCTGCGAGCTTGCCTTGAACCTCCACCTCGTCCGGACCGTAGATCTGCGGCTCGTATGCGGCATTGGCGGGATCGAGCCGAAGCATGCTGCCCTCGCGGCGGAGATACTTGAGCGTCGCCTCCTCGCCCCGGATCAACGCGACGACGATTTCGCCGTCGCGTGCGGTATTGGTGCGCTTCACGAGTGCGAAGTCGCCGTCGAGAATGCCTGCGTCGATCATGGAGTCGCCGGAAACCTCCAGCGCGTAATGTTCACCGGAGCCGAGCAGAGCAGCCGGCACCGGAAGCATCGAATGGCCTTCCAGTGCCTCGATCGGTACACCTGCCGCGATCCGGCCATGGAGCGGAATTTCGATCACGTCGTTGGCCGGTGTCGGAACCTTCGGAGCACGAACCGGCGCCTCTTCCGCTGCCGGAGCGCTGCGGACAGGCTTAGTCGTCGAATCCTCGGGCTGGCGTAGGACTTCGAGTGCGCGGGCGCGGTTGGGCAGGCGGCGAATGAAGCCGCGTTCTTCCAAGGCCGAGATCAGGCGATGAACGCCCGACTTTGACTTGAGGTCGAGCGCTTCCTTCATTTCCTCGAAGCTGGGCGAGATGCCGCTTTCTTCGAGCCGGACCTGGATGAACCGGAGCAATTCATGCTGCTTGCGCGTCAACATCTGCTTTGCCTCATATGTTCTGCGGCCCTTGGCCCGACCGGATAGTGCTGCCTCGCCGGATGATCCCAAGGAACAGATCCGAAACGATCTGCCGCCTTAAAAAACTTTCCTGCGAACAATGAGGGAACAATTATGCAACGAACAGGGTATAGTCAAGCAATACCGCCATTTTGGAGCAAGAACATTCGAACCATCTCTCCCGCATTGGCCGCTTCGGCTTGAGCGGGGCGGTCGATCAGGACGTTGCTGGCGGCCAGTGAGGAAAGCGCGCCGCTGTCCTGTAGCGATAGGGCCTGCGCGGTTTCCCCGTTCCACACCCCCCGCAGGAATTCCCGCCGTGTTCCAGCAGCCTTCAGAGGAGCGGAAAGCTTCGCCGTAATGCTGCGCGGCAAAGGCTCGGTGGCACCAAGGAGCGCGCGGAGGACCGGCAGAACGAAAAAATAAGCCGTAACCAGGCTGGATACGGGATTTCCCGGCAGCCCGATCACGAGTTGCTTGCGTTCGCCGTGGGAGCGAGTCGCCACCAGCAGCGGTTTGCCCGGCTTGATCGCGACCCGCCAGAAATCGATTTCGGCACCCCAGGCCTCCAGCGCCGGACGCAGGAGATCGTGATCGCCGACTGAAGCGCCGCCGCTGGTCACGATCACATCGGCGTCGGACGCGGCCTCGAAAGCGTTGACGAGTGCATCGAGATCGTCCGGAACAGGTCCATTTCGCTTTGCATCGACGGGTAGGCTGCGCATCAGTGCCGTCAGCATCGCGCCGTTGCTTGCGGGGATCTGATGGTCTGCGCAGCAATCGGGTTCGGCGGCCAGTTCGTCGCCGCTGTCGATCACCGTGATTCGCGGAATGCGATGGACGGGAAGATGCTTATGGCCTGCCGCGACAGCGAGACCGATCTGGGCTGGACCGATCGGTGCTCCCTGCGCCAACAGAGGGCTGCCGTCAGCGAAGTCCATGCCGCGTCTGCGGATATGCTTGTGGCCGGGATGCGGCGCCGTGCCGGTCAGCACGAGGGCGCTGCCCTCACGGGTCAGGTCTTCTTGCAGGATCACGGCACCGGCTTCAACGGGAAGCAGGGCGCCGGTGGAGATGCGGACCGCTTTGCCGGGGACAAGGGTTCCGTCAAACGGGTGCCCGGCCGCGCTTTCGCCGATGATCTGCCATGGCCCGACCAGATCACCGGGGGTGACGGCATAACCGTCCATAGCCGAGACGTCCGCAACGGGCTGACTGCGGCGGGAAGACATGGGCGCGGCAAGGTATCGACCGAGTGTGCCTTCCACGTCGACATGCTCGACAGGCAACGGCTCGACGAGGGCCAGCAGGCGGGCCTGCGCTTCCTCAAGCGGGATCGGCGGGGTCATTGGGCCTTCCAGTGGCCGGACTTGCCGCCGAGTTTCTCGATGAGGCGGATATCCCCGATGACCATGCCCTTGTCGAGCGCCTTGGCCATGTCGTAGATTGTCAAGAGCGCTACGGAAATGGCTGTAATGGCTTCCATTTCCACCCCGGTTTTGCCGGTGAGCGAGACGGTTGCGGTAGCCGTGACGGCCTCGTCCTCGAAAGCGAAATCGACATTCACGGCATCGAGCACCAGCGGGTGGCACATGGGGATGAGGTCGGCGGTTTTCTTCGCCGCCATGATGCCCGCGATCTTCGCGGTTCCGAGCACGTCGCCCTTTGGGGCATTGCCGGCTCGGATCGCTTCAAGCGCTGCCGCCGTCATAGTAATATGGCCCGAGGCGACGGCGACGCGGCGGGTTTCCGCTTTTGCGCCGACGTCCACCATGCGGGCATTGCCGTCATCGTCGATGTGGGTGAGGGACTTGCTCATCCCAACAGAAGGGCGCGGGTGGCGGCCTCGACATCGGCTTCGCGCATCAGGCTTTCCCCGACGAGGAACGTGCGGGCACCGCAGGCGGAGAGGCGCTGGAGGTCGGCATGGCCGTTGATCCCGCTCTCGCTGATCAGCAGCGTGCCTTCGGGAGCCAGCGGGGCGAGGCGTTCGGTGATGCCGATATCGGTGACGAAGCGCTTCAGGTCACGATTGTTCACGCCGATAAGCCTTGATTTCAAGCGGCTTGCGCGCTCCATCTCGGTTTCGTTGTGAACTTCGACGAGACAATCCATGCCGCGTTCGTGGGCGGCGGCTTCGAGTTCCACCATCAAACCGTCATCGAGCGCGGCGACGATAATGAGGATCGCGTCGGCGCCGATCGCGCGGGCTTCGGCGACTTGCCAGGGATCGATCATGAAGTCCTTGCGGATGACCGGCAGCGACACGGCGGCGCGTGCTTCGATGAGGAAGTCCTCATGGCCCTGGAAATAAGGCGCGTCGGTCAGGATCGACAGGCAGGCGGCGCCGCCGCGCTCGTAGGCGACGGCGTGTTCGGCAGGACGGAAATCGGAGCGGATCAGGCCTTTGGAGGGCGAGGCCTTCTTGATTTCGGCGATCAGCGCGAATCCGGTTTCCGCCTTGGCGCGCAGGGCGGCCTCGAAGCCGCGGGGTGCGGTCTGCCCGGCGGCGCGGGCGTCGAGGTCGCTGATCGTCGCGAAGCCCTTGCGGGTTTGAACTTCCGCGCGCTTGGTCTGGCAGATTTCGGTAAGCTTGTCGGACATCGGTAACCTCGAAAACGCGGCTCAGGCCTTGAGCGCGGAAATCCAGCAGTTCAACAGGGCATTGGCGAGGCCCTTGTCGATGGCCTCGGCGGCCTCCTCGACGCCTTCGCGCCAGGTTTCGACTTCGCCCGCCACGATCAGGGCCCCGGCGGCATTGAGCAGCACCGCGTCGCGATAGGCCCCTTCCTCGCCGAGGAGGAGACGGCGCAGCGCCTCGGCATTGTAGGCCGCATCACCGCCGCGAATGGCGCCGACCTCGGAGACCGGCAGGCCGACGTCCTCGGGCGAGACCCGGCGCATGGCCAGTTCGCCATGCTTGATCTCAGCCACTTCGTTGCCGCCCGCGAGGCTCAGTTCGTCGAGGCCCTCGTCTCCGGAGATGACGAAGGAGTGTTCGCTGCCGAGGTGCATCAGCGCTTCGGCATAGATCGGCACATAGGCGGGGCGGGCGATGCCGACGAGCTGGCGGCGCACGTTGGCGGGATTGGCCAGCGGTCCCATCAGGTTGAAGATCGTGCGGCGACCGATCGCCTTGCGGATCGGCATGATCCGGCCCATCGCCGGGTGATGGCGTGCGGCGAAGAGGAAGCAGATGCCGAGGTCGTTCAGAGTTTCCTCGGCGGTTTCGGCGGCGCGATCGAGGTTCAGGCCCAGCGCTTCGAGGGTGTCGGCGGCACCGGCTTTCGAGCTGGCGGCGCGGTTGCCGTGTTTGGCGACAGGTACGCCGCAGGCTGCGACGACCAGCGACACGGCGGTCGAGACGTTGAGGGTATGATGGCCGTCTCCGCCGGTGCCGCAGACGTCGATGGCGTTCGCGGGGGCGTGGATCGGGATCATGCGGTTGCGCATCGCGCGGGCCGCTCCGGCGATTTCGCTGGCCGTCTCGCCCCGTTCGGTGAGGGCGATCAGGAAGCGGACGATGGCATCGTCATCGACTTTGCCGTCGAGGATCGCGCCGAAGGCTTCTTCGGCTTCCGTTTCACCGATGGGATGCAGCGGATCGGGAAGGCTGGTCACGGTCATGCGGCGAGACGCGCCGGAAGCTTGGCGTCGATGCCGCAGAGCCTGAGGAAATTGGCCAGCATCGCGTGGCCGTGCTCGGTGGCGATGCTTTCCGGGTGGAACTGTACACCGTGGATCGGCAGCGTAGCGTGGCGGAAGCCCATGACATGGCCGTCGTCCGAGCGGGCATTGACCTTCAGCGCCGCCGGAATGTCCTCGACGATCAGCGAGTGATAGCGGGTGGCGGTGAACGGCGAGGGGATGCCCTGGAACACGCCGGTATCGTCGTGCGTGACCGGGGAGGTCTTGCCGTGCATCAGCCCGCCGCGCACGACCTTGCCGCCGAAGTACTGGCCGATCGACTGGTGGCCGAGGCAGACGCCGAGCAGCGGCTTGCCGCTGTCCGCCGCCGCGCCCACGAGATCGAGGCTGATGCCCGCCTCGTTGGGGGTGCAGGGGCCGGGCGAGAGCAGGAAGCCCTGCGCGCCGCTTTCGATGGCCTGGACGGCGGTGAGGGCGTCGTTGCGCACCACTTCGACTTCGGCGCCCAGTTCCATCACGTAATGGACCAGGTTCCAGGTGAAGCTGTCGTAATTGTCGATGACGAGGATCATGGTCTGCCTTTCGTCGCTTTCTCGACGACGATCAAGGGGCCGAGCGGCGGTCCGCCGTCCACGCGGCCGTGCTCCGGGTCCCAGAGCGAGGATACGCTGCCGTCGAGGAACAGCGCATCGGGGCAATTTAGCTTGTCCCGCAGCAGGCGGGCCAGTTTGCCAAACGAGACCGGCTCGTCCGAAATCACGAAGTGGGCGCGGCCCTTGCGATCGACGCCGACGGCATTGCGCAGTTTTTTCGACTCGCCATCCGCATCGATCTTCTGGTGAAGCTTGCCGCCGATCACCAGCATCGGGCCGGACTGGGTGCCGAAGTCCGGGCGGTTGGCGACGCTCTTCGCAAAGTCCTGCGTCGTGCGCACGGCCCATCGGCCTTGCGCATCGCCGTAAAACACGCCGTTGGGCTGGAGGTGGAAATTGCCCCAGCCTTCGTTGGTGTTGAGCTTGTGGCCGCGCTGCCCTTCCTCGACGTAATAGCCGATCGGCTGTCCCTTGTCGTCGAACATGCCGCCGTTCATCGCGAAGGCGACGGCGTGATGGCCCGAGGGGCGGCTCGCTGCGAGTTCGGAGAGGCTGCGATAGGGCGCGCCGCCTTTCGGCCCCAACACCATGTGGATCGTGTGGCGCGCGGGATCGGCGGTGCAATGGGTGAAGGACACGCTTTCGAAGGTTGCGCCCACGCAGGCGGGCGGGGGCGGCGCGGCGGCCTCCTGCTTGGCGTCACCCGACGAGCAGGCGGCGAGAAGCAGTACGGCCGCGGCGGCGGCCCGCGTCACTGGCCGAAGCCCGGCTCCCCGGCGACGCGCACGGCCTCGCGGGCGGCGGCGAAGAGCGCGCCGGACTTGGCCTCGCATTCGCGCTGTTCGTAGGCGGGAACGCTGTCGGCGACGATGCCTGCCCCAGCCTGGACGTGGAGCACGCCGTCCTTGAGCACACCGGTGCGCAGGACGATGCACGAATCCACCGAGCCGTCGGGGGCGAAATAGCCGACGCCGCCGGCATAGGCGCCGCGCGTCTCGGGTTCGAGTTCGGCGATGATCTCGCAGGCGCGCACTTTCGGGGCGCCGGAGACGGTGCCTGCCGGGAAGCCCGCGAAGACCGCATCGATGGCGTCGTGCTGGGCGCCGTCGAGCTTGCCGACCACGTTCGAGACGATGTGCATGACGTGGCTGTAGCGCTCGATCGTGTAGCTGTCGGTCACTTCGACGGTTCCGGCGGCGGCCACGCGGCCCACGTCGTTGCGGCCGAGGTCGAGCAGCATGAGGTGCTCGGCGCGTTCCTTGGGATCGGCGAGCAGGCTCACTTCGTTGGCCTTGTCCTCGGAGGCGGTCTTGCCGCGCGGGCGGGTGCCCGCGATCGGACGGATCGTCACTTCGCCCTCGCGCACGCGTACGAGGATTTCCGGGCTCGAACCGATCAGCGCGAAGCCGGGCATGTCGAGGAAGTAGAGGAACGGCGAGGGGTTTACGCGGCGCAGCGAGCGATAGAGCGCCAGTGGCGGCAGCGGGAAATCGCAGGTGAAGCGCTGGGCCAGCACGACCTGGAAGATGTCGCCCGCCTCGATGTAGTCCTTCGCCTTCAGGACCATCGCCTCGTAGTCGGCGGCGGCCATGACCGGGGTCTGGACGGGTTCGGGCAGGTCGGCAGCGGTCGGCGCCGCAGGTGCAGGACCGGAGAGCTTGCGCAGGGCCTCGTCGATGCGCTCCGAGGCGCGTTCGACCAGCGATTCCGGTGCGCCCGCTTCCGGCCAGAGCGGCGCGACGCAGAACAGTTCGTCGCTGAGGCGATCGAAGACGAGGATCAGCGAGGGCCGCACGAACAGCATGTCCGGCACTTCGAGCGCGTTTTGCGGCGCGCGCGGCAGCTTCTCGACAAGGCCGATGGTCTCGTAGCCGAAGTAGCCGACGAGGCAGGCAAGGGCAGGGGGAAGCTCGGCAGGAACGTCGAAGCGGCAGCTTTCTACAAGCGTGCGCAGTTCCGCGAGAGTATCGCCCGGAAGCGGCGAGAAGGCCTCGCGGTCATGGCGCCAGTCGCGGTTGATGGCGCAGGAATGGCCCTCGGCGCGGAAGACGAGGTCCGGATCGAGGCCGATCAGGCTGTAGCGCCCGCGCGTTTCGCCGCCTTCGACCGATTCGAGCAGGAAATCGCCGCGCCCTTCCTCGAAGAGCTTGAGCGCGACGGCGACCGGGGTCTCGGTATCGGCAACGAGCTTGCGCCAGAGCACGCCGGGCTTGCCCTGGGAGAGCTGTGCCAATGCCGCAAGGCGATCCGATTCGCGTTCCATAACCCCGGTCTTCATTTCAAGTTGTCTTATTCAGCGCTGGCGGAGCCGGCGAGCTGGTCGCGCACGGCGGCGATCGCCTTGTCGTGCTTGGTCACGCCCACTTCCTTGCGGATCGCCTTGCCGAGCGCGTCGGTATAGGCCTGGCCGAGCTGGCCGCCGAGTTCACGCTGGGTGCCCTCGACGAGCTGCGGCGCTTCGACCTTGCCCGGCACCACGTCCTTCAGGAGCACGACGAACCAGCCGCGATCCTGTCCGGCCGACTGCACCTTCACGGTGCCCTTGGCCATGTGGAACATCAACGAGACCGGCGGTGGAACCTGACGGCCCGAACGCAGTGCGGCGGTCAGCGTGGCGCGCGACATCGAGACCTGCTCGACCGGCAGCTTCTTGCCGGCGGCGGCGACGGCCTGTTCCACGGTCTTGCCCTGACGGAGCTGGGCCTGGATCTGGATCGCGGCGGCCTTGGCGGCGGCGTCGCCCTTGTCGAGCGCCCAAGCGGCCTTCACGTCGTTGACGATCTCCTTGAACGGCGCGGGCGCCGAGGCGGTGATCTGGGTGACGTCGTAGACGATGTAGCTCGGCGGGGTGGCGGGAGCGCCCTGCGTGGCGGGCTGGCCGCCGACCTGTGCGCTCTGCGGCTTTTCCTGGTCCATGCCGAAAGCGGTCTTCAGCACCGGCTGCAGCAGGGCCGGAGCGGTTTCGCCGGGCTTGCCGTAGACCTGGCCGTCGGCGACGATCGGCGCAGTCGTCTCGACCGTCGCGCCAAGCGACTTGGCGACTTCGACGAGGCTGGCGCCGTTGCTGAACTCATCCTCGATCTTGGCGAGGAGATCGGTGAAGGCGGCGCGCTTCTTCGCTTCGGTGAGCTTGGCGGAGATCTCGTCCTTGACCGAGGCGAGGGCGCGCTCGGGCTTCTTCTGCTCTTCCTCGACGCGGATCAGGTGCCAGCCCAGCGCGCTCTTCTGCGGCGTGGCCAGCTTGCCGACAGGCGTGGCGAAGACGGCATCGGCGACGGCGGGCGAGAACTGGCCCGAAAGCTGGTCCTTGCTGAAGAATTCAAGCTTAGCAGCCGAGAGGCCCTTGGCCTGGGCGGCCGCTTCCAGCGTCTTGCCGCCTGCGACTTCGGCGGCGACGGCCTTGGCCGCGGCTTCGGTCGGAACGATCAGCTGGGTGATCTTGCGGTTGTCCTGCGCGGCGTAGAGCGCCTTGTCCGCCTGATACTGCTTGGCGATCTCGGCATCGGTGGGGGCGGCAACCTCCTTGACGGCCGCTTCGCCGAAGGCGGCGTAACGGATCACGCGGCGCTCGGGGCGGACGAAGGCGCCGGTGTGGCTCTTGTAGAAGGCCTGGAGATCGGCATCGCTCGGCTGACTCGCAGGGAAGAACAGCTGCGAAGGCAGGGCGACGACAGAACCGGTGCGGTTCTCGTCGAGCAGGGCGGCGTAGCGCTTGGCGGCGAAGGTCGACATCGTGGTGCCGAACTGCGCGGGCAGCATCAGCTGCTGGGCGATCAGGCCCTGTGCGATGTCCTCTCGCAGCGACTTTTCCGAAAGACCCTGCTGGGCGAGCAACTGGCGGAAGGTGCTCTGGTCGAACTTGCCGTCCACGCCCTGGAACGCCGGAATGCGGGCAATCTCGCTGTCGATCAGGCGATCTCCGGCGACGACGCCGATCTTCTTCCCGAAGAATGCGGTGGCGGTGCGGTCGATCAGCTCATCGAGCACCTGCTCCAGCCCACCCTGTGCGATGAGCGACTTCATCGTCATCGTCGGGTCCTGCTGCTGGACACGGGTGAGCGCCGACTTGGCGGCGAGGGCCAGGCCATTCTCGTCCACGTTATCCTTGCCGACCGTAGCGACCGACTTGCCGGGGCTGATGCCGCCGGAATCGTTCATGCCGGTAAGATCGCCGCCGACGAAGGCCAGCGTGATGAGTACCAGCACCGCCAGGCCAATGCCGGCGCCGATCTTGGACTTCAGGACGTTGCGGAAGAATGAGAGCATGTACCGTGCCGATCAGCGTGGAAATTTCAGGTTCAGGTCGCAGTGATGGCTGAGCCGCCATTAAGGACAGCCAACGCGCGAAACGGGCTGGCTTTAGGGTGGCTTGGGGCATCCTGCAATGCCGAGTTTTGGGCCGACTTTCGCGCCGACGTTCGCTAAGCACCTCGCGACTCGCGAATTCCTGCCCTCAATCCGCAGTTATGCCTGAACCGGGAATGCACGGATTTTGACAAGAGAGCCCTCCGTGCCCTAGCAGCGCCCGGAAAGCGCGGCTCGTGATTCCCGCTCCTAGCGGGGCTGACGAGCAATCTGCGTGCTCTGAAATCAAGGTTTCTCAATATCATGGCTGGTCTGCCTTACATCGTCGGTAATTGGAAAATGAACGGCACGCGTGCGATGCTCAATGAGGCGCGCGCGATCGACCGGGCTGCCGCACGCTTCCCGAAGGTGCAGGTGGCGGTCGCGCCGCCGGCGACGCTGATCTACCGTATTCGCGATGCCGTGGAACTGATCGGCGTCGGCGGTCAGGACTGCCGTGCGGAAGACAGCGGCGCCTTCACCGGCGACATTTCCGCGCCCATGCTCAAGGATGCCGGTGCGGACTTCACCATCGTCGGCCACTCCGAGCGCCGAACGCTCCACGGCGAGAGCGACGGCGACGTGAAGGCCAAGGCCGAGGCCGCGCTGTCGGCGGGCCTCGCGGTGATTCTCTGCGTCGGCGAAACCGAGGCGCAGCGTGATGCAGGCGACGCCGAGGCCGTGGTCGCCGCGCAGCTCGATGGCTCGTGCCCGTCGATCGACGGCACGCCCGAGAAGATTTCGGTCGCCTACGAACCGGTCTGGGCGATCGGCACCGGCCGCGTCCCCTCGATCGAGGACGTGGCGGCCATGCACGCGGCGATCCGCGCGAAGCTCGTTGCCATCTACGGCGAGGGCGGCGCGGACGTGCGCATTCTCTACGGCGGCTCGGTCAAGGCGGAGAACGCCGGCGAACTGCTCTCCGTGCCCGAAGTGGGCGGAGCGCTGGTCGGTGGTGCCAGCCTGAGCGCCGAGAGCTTCCTGGCGATCGTCGGCGCCGCAGCCTTGCTGGGCAACGACTGAGGCACGGATTTCCGCCGGATACTGCCTTTCGCGGGAAGGGTTCGGCTGATGACTTGCGCAGAAGGCGACGAGCGCCTATCTGCGCGGCTTGAGATGTGGGTTTCGGCCCCGAAAGACTGAGAAAAACGCAAGATGCTGTTCACCTTCCTGACCGTTGTCCAGGCGATTGTCGCGCTTCTGCTCGTCGTTATCATTCTGATGCAGAAGTCGGAAGGCGGCGGTCTCGGTGTCGGTGGCGGCAGCCCCTCGGGCCTGATGTCGGCGCGCGGCGCGGCCAACTTCATGACCCGTGCGACGGGCATCCTCGCCGCGGTCTTCGTGATTCTCTCGATCGTGCTCGCAGCCTTGGCCGTCAATACGACCAGCGGCCGCGACATCGACACTTCCCTTCAGCGCGAGACGGTTCCGGCCGCTCCCGTACAGCCGGCCGATCCGCTCGCCGGCGCGGCCGCACCGGCCGCGGCTCCGGCGGGTGGCGCGAGCCCGGCTCCGGCCGGAACCGTTCCGGCCAACGATCCGCTTTCGGGTGCTGCCGGCCAGTAATCTGGCTTTCGGCAGGGTTCACCCCGGCGCATCATCGTAACAGGAATGCCGTCTGGCTCTGGCAGGCGGCATTTCATTTGTGTTGAACTGTGGATTTCGGCACAGCGCTCTTGCGCTCGTGCCCCCATGCAATTTAAGGGCCGACTCCCATGGCGCGGCATATTTTCATTACCGGCGGCGTGGTTTCCTCGCTTGGCAAAGGTCTCATGGCGGCGAGCCTCGCGGCTCTGCTTCAGGCACGCGGTTATCGCGTCCGGATCCGCAAGTTCGATCCCTATCTGAACGTCGATCCGGGCACGATGAGCCCTTATCAGCACGGCGAGGTCTACGTGACCGACGACGGCGCCGAGACCGACCTCGATCTCGGTCACTACGAGCGCTACACCGGCGTTTCGGCCCGTCAGGCGGACAACATCACCTCGGGTCGCATCTACCAGGACATCATCGCCAAGGAGCGCCGCGGCGACTATCTGGGCGCGACTGTCCAGGTGATCCCGCACGTCACCGACGCGATCAAGAACTTCGCGATGACGGAGACCGAGGATCTCGACTTCGTGCTCTGCGAGATCGGCGGCACCGTCGGCGACATCGAAGGCCTGCCTTTCGTCGAGGCGCTGCGCCAGCTGCGCAACGAACTCGGCCGCGAGCAGACCTGCTTCGTCCACGTCACCCTGGTGCCCTACATCGCGGCTGCCGGTGAGCTGAAGACCAAGCCGACCCAGCACTCCGTGCGCGAACTGACCGGCCTCGGCATCCAGCCCGACATCCTGCTCTGCCGCGCCGACCGCGAACTGCCCGAGAGCGAGCGCCGCAAGATCGCGCTGTTCTGCAACGTGCGTCCGCAGGCGGTGATTCCCGCGCTCGATGCGCCGAACATCTACGCCGTGCCGCTCCAGTACCATCAGGAAGGCCTCGACGCCGAAGTGCTTCACCACTTCGGCATGGAGTCGCAGGCGCCTGACCTGTCGCGCTGGAACGACATCACCGACCGCTTCGAGCACCCCGAGGGCGAAGTGACCATCGGCGTCGTCGGCAAGTACGTCGGCCTGCAGGATGCCTACAAGTCGCTGAACGAGGCGCTCGTTCACGGCGGCATGGCCAATCGCGTGAAGGTCAACGTCAACTGGATCGATGCCGAGATCTTCGAGAAGGAAGATTCGGAAATCGCCGCCGCGCTCGAACCGATGCACGGCATCCTGGTTCCCGGCGGCTTCGGCGAGCGTGGCACCGAAGGCAAGATCGCCTCGGTCCGCTTCGCCCGCGAGCGTGAAGTGCCGTTCTTCGGCATTTGCCTTGGCATGCAGATGGCCTGCATCGAGGGTGCCCGTTCGGCCGGTGTCGAGAAGGCCAATTCCACCGAGTTCGGCCCGACCGAGGAGCCCGTCGTCGGAATCATCACCGAATGGATGGGCAAGGACGGCCTCGAAAAGCGCGCCGAGGGCGGCGATCTGGGCGGCACCATGCGCCTCGGCGCCTACAAGGCCGAGCTTTCGCCGAACAGCCATGTCGCCTCGATCTACGGCTCGACCGAAATCTCGGAACGTCACCGCCACCGCTACGAAGTGAACGCCTCCTACCGCGAGACTCTGGAAGGAGACGGCCTGATCTTCTCCGGCATGTCGCCCGACGGCCTGCTGCCCGAGATCGTCGAGCGTCCGGACCATCCGTTCTTCGTCGGCGTACAGTTCCACCCCGAATACAAGTCGCGCCCCTTCGAACCGCACCCGCTGTTCGCCGGGTTCATCGCGGCGGCGTTGCGTCAGGCCCGACTGGTCTGATCGCGGGGAAATCGAATTAGGGAAGGGCGGGCCGGATGGTCCGCCCTTTTCGATTCAGCGCAGGGCGGCGAGTAGCAGTGTCACCGTCGCAACGGACAGAACCGTCGAGACGAGGATAACGCGGGCGGTGAGCGCGCCTTCGCGGCGGTGGAGTTCCGCCAGCATGAACGGTCCGGTTCCCGTAGGTAGCGCGGCCAGCAGCACGGCGGCATCGCGCAGCGGCTTTTCGAGCGGGATCACCCAGCGGGCCATCACCAGCATGAGCGCCGGATAGGCAAAGAGTTTCAGCGCGACAAGCAGGGCGGTCCGGCCGGTGTCGCCGGACTCGACCTTGCGCGGTTCGGCGAGGAACATGCCGAGGCAGACGAGGGCGCAGGGGCTGGCGGCGGAGCCGAGCAGCTTCAGGAACGTGTCCAACGGCGGTGCGATGCCGATCCCGCTCGTCATGACCAGCGCGCCTAGCGACGGCGCCAGCACCAGCGGGTTGCGGAACAGCGCCTGAAGCACCCGAAGGAATACCAGCGAGGGCCGTCCGCCGGATTGGTTGCCGAATTCGAGCAGGACGATGGAAGTCGCGAAGAGGGCGCAGACGGTATTGATCGTGGCGATCAGCGTCAGCGTTCGCGACGCCGGTCCCAGCGTTGCCAGCAGGAGGGGAAAGCCGAGGAAGGCGACGTTGGAATAGGCCGCATTGAGACCGTGGATCGTCGCATTGCCGATCGCCGCGCCCTTCCCGCGGCTCACCGTCACCGTTAGCGCGAAGAAGCAGAATGTGGTCAGAGCGAAGACGGCGACGAAGCGCGGTTGCCACAGGTCCGCGGGCCGGGCGCCTGCGACGATGTCGAAGAGCAGGGCGGGAAGCGCAAGATAGACGACGAAGCGGTTGAGTTCGGTGGTCGATTGCGGCCCTAACACGCCGAGGCGCCGGGTCAGCCAGCCCGCGAAGGTCAGCGCAAAGATCGGCAGGACGACCGACAGGATCGAAAGCATGGAGAAAAGCGGCCCGCTGGAAGTGATGGCGGTGAGCTTAGGGCGCGGAATGCGCGGCTGTCACGCCTCCTTGCTATCGCGCTGCAAAAAGGGCGGCCCGGAAATTCCGGACCGCCCCCAAGATCATGTCAGTTCATCGAAACGTTCAGGCAGCGGCGGAATCGCCGCCTTCGACGACGGAAAGGGTGTTTCCGCCGATCGAAATCTTCTTCGGCTTCATCGCCTCGGGCACTTCGCGCACGAGGTCGATCACCAGCAGGCCGTCGGCCAGATCGGCGCCGTCGACGCGAACATAATCGGCCAGTTCGAAGCGACGCTCGAACCCGCGCTGGGCAATGCCGACGTGCAGCATTTCACCCTCGGCCGGTTCTTCGGGCTTGTGGCCCTTGACGACCAGCAGGTTGGCCTGCGCGGTGATGTCGATATCGGCGGGCTTGAAGCCTGCGACCGCCAGCGTGATGCGATAGGCATCGGCACCGCGACGTTCGATGTTGAAGGGGGGGTACTTGTCGCCCGGATTCACGCGGCCCTGGTTCTCGATCATGTCGAACAGGCGGTCGAAGCCGACCATGGTACGGCGGTAGGGCGAAAAATCGATACGGTTCATGACAAAAATCCTCGTTCGAGCAATCTTCGTGTGATGAGGCCCGACTTGCGGCGCCTCGCTCTCAAGCCATCCCCTTGGCGGGCCATGACTTGCACTCCTAGATATGGTAGCGGATCGCCCTTTCAAGGGTCGCAAAAAGATTTAAGGAAGAAGTTCGATGAGCCAGCCGAAAGTCGAGATCTACACCAAGTGGGGCTGCCCTTACTGCGTCATGGCGAAGGCGCTGCTGGACGGCAAAGGCGTGACTTACGAGGAATACGACGTGACCATGGGCGGCGAGAAGCGTGCCGAGATGGTCGAGCGCGTTCCCGGCGCGATGACGGTTCCGCAGGTGCTGGTCGACGACAAGCCCTATGGCGGGTTCGACGACATCAGCGCGCTCGATCGGGCTGGCAAGCTCGATCCGGTGCTGGGTCTCTGACGGCGATGGGCCGCGCCGCGCTGTTCCAGATGACCTCGGGCGTCGATCCCGAGGCCAATGCCGCCGCGATCGTCGCCGCGATCCGCGAGGCCGGGGCAGACGGTGCGGCCATGCTGTTCACGCCAGAAATGTCGGGATTGCTCGATCGCAACCGGGAACGGGCAGCGGGCCATATCGTGCGGGAAGCCGAGGACCGGGTTCTCGCGGCGGCACGCGACGCGGCGGCGCGCGAGGGGCTATGGGTACATATCGGCTCGCTGGCGGTGCGCCGCGATGAGGGCGGCGACGGGCGCTATGCCAACCGCGCCTTCGTCATCGGTCCTGACGGCGAAATCCGTGCCCGCTACGACAAGATGCACATGTTCGACGTCGATCTCGCCACCGGCGAATCCTGGCGCGAATCGAATGCCTATGCGCCCGGGAACGATGTCGTGACGGTGGAGACCCCGCTCGGCAGGCTGGGGCTGGCGATCTGCTACGACGTGCGCTTCCCCGCGCTGTTCGAGGCGCTTGGCCGGGCCAAATGCGACGTGATCGCAACGCCCGCCGCTTTCACGGTGCCCACCGGCAAGGCGCACTGGCACCTGATGCAGCGAGCCCGCGCGGTCGAGGCGAGCGCCTTTGTGCTCAGCGCCGCGCAAGTCGGCCGTCACGAGGACGGTCGCGAGACTTACGGCCATTCGCTGGCGATCGATCCCTGGGGTGACATCCTGCTCGACATGGGCGGCGAGCGGGCGGGTCTGGGCTTCGTCGATCTCGATCCGGCGCGAATTACAGAAGTGCGCGCGCAGCTTCCCAGTCTTGCCAACCGCCGCGAGATCGCCAAATAGGCCGCGATGCCTATCGTTTTTGATCTCGAATGCCGTTCCGCGCAGCACCGCTTCGAGGGCTGGTTCAAGTCCTCGGACGATTACGCGCGCCAGCAGGAGCGGGGGCTGGTCGCCTGCCCGCACTGCGGATCGGCCGATGTCGGCAAGGCGGTGCAGGCGCCGCGCCTCGCGCGCAAGGGCAACCAGCGCGCCGAAGTTCCGGCAAGAGCGACGCCGTCTCTGCCGGCGCCAGCGCCTGCCGTGCCTGCTGCACCCTTGCCGCCTCAGGCGATCGAGGTGCTCCAGAAGCTGGCAGTGATGCAGGCCGAGGCGCTCAAGTCGAGCCGTTTCGTGGGCGACAGCTTCGCCGAAGACGCCCGCGCGATGCATTACGGTGAGCGCGAGGTGGAAACCATCCACGGCCGTGCGAGCGTGGAGCAGGCCAAGGAACTTATCGAGGAAGGCATTGCGCTTACGCCGCTGCCGTTCCCGGTCACGCCGCCCGAACAGGCAAACTGAACGGCCCCCGGAACGGGTGAATGTAAACGGATTGCCAAGACTTTCCGCGCAAGCTAGGACGCCCCTCGAGTGCGCCCGTAGCTCAGCCGGATAGAGCACCAGATTCCTAATCTGGGGGCCATGGGTTCGAATCCCGTCGGGCGCACCAATAAAAAAGCCGCGAAATTCGCGGGCTTTTTTATTGCGTCGGAGAGTTTAGGCGCGTTCGTCGACCGCCTTGCGGCCGATTGCGGGATCGTCGGTGAAGAACGCGTCCAGTCCAAGTGCCAGATAACGCCGGATTTCGGCGATGCTGCCCTCGGGATTGCGGGCGCCGTCGCCGCCGCTGCTGCGCATGTCCGCCGGAAGGAAGTAGTTCTCCGGACGGAAGGTCCAGGTCGAAACCAGCAGTCCTGCCTTGTGGGCATTGGCGATCAGATCGCTCGGCTTCGCGGCAAGGCGGTTGTCCTTGTCGCGCGCGATCAGGGCGAGATTGTAGGGCGAGATCCAGTCCGCGTAAGTTGCCATTTCCACGAGGCCTGCGGGTGTGTGGAGATCGTCGAAGGTCGGGCCGGAGCCTTTGGCGGCGAGATCGGCAGGGCGCACTTTGCCGGGCACCGTCAATTGCATGAGCTCGACATTGCCGAGATCGCCGATGCGCGGGCGCAGCCACTTGAGGTTCGAAACCTCGAAGCTCTGGACTATCAGCGGCGCGGTGCGGAGATAGGCGCTGGCACGGACGCGGTCGAGGAAGTGCTGCTCCAGCGGCAGGCCGATCGAGGCGAAATAGGTGGAGTGCTTGATTTCGGGGATCACACCGATCGTGCGTCCGCGGGCGGCGGCTTCGGCGGCGACGAAATCGGCGATCTCCTCGAACGTCACCACCTGAAACCGGCCGTCGTAACCGTGGCTCTCCGGGCGCAGCGGGCCTAGGCGTTCCTTTGCGCGCAGCGTCTTTATCTCGGCAAGGGTGAAGTCTTCGGTGAACCAGCCGGTCACTTGCTCGCCGTCGATGGACTTGCTGGTCTTGCGGGTAGCGAACTCGGGATGATCGGCGACGTCGGTGGTTTCGGCGATGTTGTTTTCATGCCGGGCGATCAGCACGCCGTCTTTGGTGGCGACCAGATCGGGTTCGATGAAGTCAGCGCCGTCCGCAATGGCTTTGGCATAGGAGGCCAGCGTGTGCTCTGGGCGCAGCGCGCTGGCGCCGCGATGGCCGATGACCAGCGGCTTGGCCGGGCGTTGGCGAGCGGCGGAAATGGGAGCTGACCCAGTCGCTGCCATTGCAGGGGGCATGATCGATGCGGCAAGTGTGCCTGCGGCAACTCCGGCCCCGGTGCGGATAAGCGAGCGGCGGGAGAGTGGCGATTGGATCATGCTGAAGCCCTCGAAGAAACGGAAAATCGGCGGCTATTCACTGCGGGTGACAGCTTGACGACAATCGGATCTCGTCGCGAGGGGATTGATTTCGCGAAAGAAAGTGAGGGGACAGGGATGAGCTGCCCCCTGCATGCCCTATCAGGCGAACTTTTCCTTGAGGTCGTAGAGCGCGATGGCCGCCTTGGCCGCTTCGCCGCCCTTGTCCTTCTGCGCAGGCTCGGCGCGGATGAGGGCCTGTTCCTCGTTCTCGACGGTCAGGATACCGTTGCCGATCGGAATGCCGTCCATCGTCAGCGCCATGATGCCGCGCGCGGATTCACCCGCAACGATCTCGAAGTGGTAGGTTTCGCCGCGGATGACGACGCCGATGGCGACATAGCCGTCATAGTCGCCGGTCGCGTCGGCCAGCGAGATCGCGGCCGGGATTTCCAGCGCGCCGGGCACGGTGATTACCTCGGCCTGATGACCGGCAGCCTTCAGTGCGGCCTTGGCACCGGCGATCAGCTTGTCGTTGAGATGGTCGTAGAAGCGGGCTTCGACGATGAGAAAACGGGCCATTTCAATGCGCTCCTTCAGGGGCGGGGATGGGGCGTTCGCCGACGATGTTGAGGCCGTAGCCTTCCAGCGCGACGAGCGAGTAATGGGTGTTGGAGAGCAGGATCATGTCGTGGATGCCAAGCTCCGCCAGGATCTGGGCACCGACGCCGTAGTCGCGCAGTTCCTCCATATCGGGTGTTTCCCCTGCACGAACCTGGTGCTTGATGTCCATGACCCGTGAGATGGCGCCGTTCATCTGACGGTTGATGACGACGATCACGCCGGTGCCTTCTTCGGCGATCATTTCCATCGAGCGGTGCAGCAGATCGCCGCGATCGGTCGCTTCCTCGCCCAGCACGTCGGCAAAGACGGACAGGGTGTGCATGCGGACCAGCGTGGGCTTCTCGGGATCGATGCGGCCCTTGATGAGGGTCAGCGTCTCTTCGCCGGTCGCCTTGTTGAAGTAGCTGCGGGCCAGCCACTGGCCGCCGTAGCGGCTCTGGAAGGTGATCTCGTTCTTCTTCTCGACCATGCGATCGTGCTTGCGGCGATAGGCGATGAGGTCGCGGATCGTGCCGATCTTGAGGTCGTGGATGCGGGCGAAGGCGATCAGGTCGTCCATGCGGGCCATGGTGCCGTCGTCCTTCATGATCTCGCAGATCACGCCGGAAGGGTTGAGACCGGCGAGGCGCGAGATGTCGACCGCTGCTTCGGTGTGGCCGGTACGGACCAGCACGCCGCCGTCGCGGGCGCGCAGCGGGAAGACATGACCGGGGGTGACGATGTCGGCCTTGGTCTTGGTGCCGTCAATCGCCACCGAGATGGTGCGCGCGCGGTCGCCTGCCGAAATGCCGGTGGTCACGCCTTCGCGCGCCTCGATCGAGATCGTGAAGGCGGTCTCGTGACGGGTGCCGTTGTGGCGGCTCATCAGGTCAAGGCCGAGTTCCTGGACGCGCTGGCTGGTGAGCGTCAGGCAGATCAGACCGCGGCCGTGGGTGGCCATGAAGTTGATCGCCTGCGGGGTCGCCATCTGCGCCGGGATCACGAGGTCGCCTTCGTTCTCGCGGTCCTCGTCGTCGACGAGGATGAACATGCGGCCGTTGCGCGCCTCGTCGATGATTTCCTCGATCGGCACGAGGACCTGGCGGTCGTCGTTGGCATTGAGGAAGCGTTCGAGCTTGGTCAGCGTTTCCGCCGTGGGGTTCCACTCGGGTTCGGCGCAGTCGCGCAGGGTGTTGGCGTGAAGTCCGGCGGCGCGGGCCAGGCCCGCCTTGCTCATGCCGCCTTCGGTCACGAGCTTGCGGACCTGTTCGATCACATTAGCAGCCATTGCAAGAATCCAATTTCACATTTCGATGTGATTGCCATATGAACCGATCACATCGAAATTCAAGTCCCCTTGAAGACCGGCTTGCGCTTTTCGAGGAAGGCCTCGACCGCTTCGGCGTGGTCGTCGGTCGCATGGGCGGCGGACTGCATGGCAGCGGCCATTTCCAGAACGGTGGCGAGGTCGCTGCGCCGTCCCTCCCAGAGCAGGCGCTTGGTCATGCGCACGGCGTGGGGCGGATTGGCGGCGATGCGGCGGGCGAGGGCGCGGGCTTCGTCCATCAGCAGGTGGTCCGGCACGACTTTCGAGACGAGGCCGCAGGCGAGAGCTTCGGCGGCATCGATCATGTCGCCGGTAAGCGCCATTTCCGCCGCCTTCGACCAGCCGACGACGCGTGGCAGCAGCCAGGAACCGCCGTCGCCCGCGATCAGGCCGATCTTCACGAAGCTCTCGGCGAAGCGCGCGCTCTCGCCGGCGATGCGCAAGTCGCACATGCAGGTGAGGTCGCAGCCCGCGCCCGCCGCCGCGCCGTTGACGGCGGCGATCACCGGCACTTCGAGCGCCGCGAAGGCGAGCGGCAGGCGCTGGATGCCGCGCTTGTAGTTGAGCCGCGTGCGGGTCGGCACGCCGCCGTTGACGTTGCCGCCGGGCTTCATCTCGTTGATGTTGCCGCCCGAGGAGAAGCCCTTGCCCGCGCCGGTCAGGATCGCCACGCGCGCCGCCGGATCGCTGTCGAGCCGTTCGAGCGCGCCGAGTAGGCCTTCGATCACTTCGGGGTCGGAGATCGGATTGCGCATGTCCGGGCGGTTCAACGTGAGGGTGACGATACCTTCTGCGTCGATTTCATAGAGTACCGCTTCGTCCATGCGCTTCGATCCTTCTCCGTTTGCCGGAGGGCTTAGCAGGTTGACGCATAGGTAAAAGGGTGGATCTCGCGACATCCACCCTTGTGAGGCAATGGAGGATCAGGCGGGTTGCTTGCTCATCATCCGGGAAATATCGACTTGTCCGGTAGCGAGGCCGCCCATGAAGCCGCCGTCCACCGGCATGACGATGCCATTGACGACGCCCGCGAGCCGGGAATTGATGAGCACCAGCGGCCCGGCCTGTTCTTCCGGCGTGGTGTAGCGGCCGAGCGGCTCGGCGGCGGCGTCCACCACATCCTTGCCCGAAGTCGCATGGAAGGTCGCCATCATCGGCGTCTGGGTGGGCGAGGGCAGCGAGCAGTTGATGCGGATGCCCTTCTTGATGAGCCGCGCGCCCATGAACTGCGTCCAGACGATCACCGCCTCCTTCGAGAAGGCATAGCCTTCCGCCACCTGATCGGGGTTGGCCTCGCACCAGGCGAGACCGGCGTCGAAGCCCTGCGTGGCGAGGAGTTGCATGTGCACCGGGATGCGGCGGCTCCAGCCCAGGCCGCCGGTGGAGGCGATCGAGACCACGGCGCCGCCTTCGCCCATCAGCGGCACGACCTGGTCGGTCAGGTGACGCGTGCCGAGGAAGTTGACCTTGATGACGTCGAGCGGCGGGAAGCCGCCGCCACCCGGCAATCCCGCGCAGTTGAACAGGGCATCGATCCTGCCGCCGACACCGGCCACCGCCGCTTCGATCGTGGCGGGATCGCGCAAGTCGATTTGCGTGAAGGAGGCTATCGGAACGGCGCTTTCGCGGAAATCGAAGCCATGCACCTCGGCGCCGAGATCGACCAGCATGCGCGCCGTGGCCTCGCCCATGCCGGAGAAGCATCCACTGACGATCACGCGCTTGCCCCTGTACCCCAGAACGTCGGTCATCTTTCGTGTCCTCCTCTCGCCGCGCGCGGGCGTGCGGAATCGCATCGGGCCGTGCGGATTTTCTTGGCGTCTAGCTAGTCCGAGACCGGGCGCCGCTTCAACCGTCGCTTGAGCAGTCTTCGGGGCTGATCGCGGACACGATGCAGGCCATAACCTCGCCTTGTCGGACGAGGCTTGCTAGGCGCGATCTGTCCATGTGGGGAAGAACGATGGAGAGTGACGGGAATTCCGAAAAGGCAGGTCCGGCATCGGAAGTGGTTGCCGCCATGATGGGACAGGTCCGCTCGGCATTGGCGAGTGGGCGGCATCGTCCCGTGGTCATCGGCCTGTGCGGATCGCAAGGTTCGGGCAAAACGACGCTGGCGCAGGCCGTGCTCGATGCCTGCGCACGCGATGGACTGTCAGCCGCGACCCTCTCGCTCGACGATCTCTATCTGACCCATGGCCAGCGACGGGAATTGGCGCGCACCGTCCATCCCCTGCTGGCGACGCGGGGCGTGCCGGGCACGCATGACATTGCGCTGGGGCTGGACATGCTGGATGCGCTCGAAAGTGGGATGCCTGCAGCGCTGCCGCGCTTCGACAAGGCGATTGACGATCGCAGGCCGGAACGGAACTGGCCCATCGTCGGTCCCGAGTTGGAGGTGCTGATCTTCGAAGGTTGGTGCCTCGGCGCCTTTCCGCAACCGCCAAGCGAACTGGCGTCTCCGGTCAATGCGTTGGAAGCGGAAGAGGATGCCGATGGGCTTTGGCGCGCCTATGTCAACGACATGCTGGGGGACGCCTATCAGCGCCTGTTCGCGCGGCTCGACCGGCTGGTTCTGCTGGCGGCGCCGGGCTTCGAGGTCGTCCATGGTTGGAGGATGGAGCAGGAGCGCGAACTCGCTACTAATGGCGGCGGCGCGAGGATCATGGATGAGGCCCAGATCGCACGCTTCATTGCCTATTACGAGCGCCTGACCCGCTGGATTCTTGCGGAAATGCCGCCCCGCGCCGATCTGGTGATTCGTCTCGACGCGGAGCGACGACCGATATCGATCGACTAAACTTCGGCTTGTCGGCGCACCTGCTCGGCCCGGCGTCGCTTGTTGCGTTCCAGTTCGGAGGCCGAAGGCACCCGGTTGTCCATCAGGTCTGCCAGCACCGCGCCGCGTTCTCCGGCGGGCTGCGTCGGCCCGGTGGTGGTGTCGCAGAACGTCTGCCGCTCGATCTCGGCATTGACGAGAGCACCCAGCAGCACGCCGTAGGCCGAGAGATAGAGCCACATGAGGAACACGACGATGGCCGACAGCGAGCCATAAGTGGCATTGTAGTCGCTGATGTAGGCGACATAGAGCGAGAAGCCGAATGAGACGGCGATCCACAGCAGCGTCGCCAGCAGCGAGCCGGGCGCCAGCCAGCGCCATTTCGCCGGACGCCGGTCGGGGCCGTAGCGCATGATGAGCGCGAAACCGGCGCTGCCGAGGGCGACGGCGGCGATCCAGGTCAGCCACTTGAACAGGACCTCGGTGGAATCGCCTAGGAACACGCTGGTCTGGGTCTGGAGCCAGGCGAAGACGCCGCCGGAAAGGACGCCGGTCAGGGCGATGCACACGGCGGATACGGTCAGGCCGACAGCGCGAAAAGTGAGCGCGATGGTGCCGCGCGTCTCGCGTTCCTCGTTTATGATGTTGAGCGCGCTCATCATGCCGTTCGCCGCGCGCATGCCGCCGAATATCGCAAAGAAGAGGGCGATCAGCAGGGCGAATCCGGTGACGCCGCGACTGGTCGTGACGATTTGCACGAGTTGCTGCTCCAGCATTTTCGCGACTTCCGGAGGGACGACTTCGACGATGCTCTGCATCTGCGAATGGACGCTCTCCACATTGCCGAACAGCCCGTAGATCATCACCGTCGCGCCGATCAGCGGGGTGAGGGCGAGGAAGCAGTAGAACGCCAGACCGCCCGCCAGCAGGCCGAGTTCATGGAAACCGCTCATCACGTAGACGCGCTTGAGGATCTTCCACCAGGCCTTGCCCGGAATTTGCCAGGGCGCATTTGCGTCGGTTCCGGGCTGAATTGACGTAGACGGTGTAGACATCTTTTCCTTGGCTGTTGACGCCGGGGAGGCTTCGTCGGATTTCATCGCTTACCCACTTGCGGCAGGGAACTTTCGCTGTTGCAATGCGATAGGGTATTCCACGAGGGGGCCTGTTGCCCATTCTCGACAGGGGGTGTTACATCGCGCTGCTCATGCCTTGGCTAATCAATCAGAAGCCGGCTTGTTCCCTCTCGCTGCGCGACGGTGCGGGACTGGCCACGATTTCACTGCTCCTTGCCCTGTCGGCGAGCCCTGCCTTCGCGCAAGGGACGCGCACGCGGCCGCCTGTCCAGGGTTCATGGGCTGTCCAGAGTTCGGGGGGGGCGAGTTCGCAGGAAACGCCCGAACAGGGCGATCCGGTGCAGGACGATCAGGTGCAGGCGGGCAAGCTCGCCGTGCCCGCTCCGCCGCCAGATGTCGTGCTGCCTGAAGTGAAGCCGATCATTCCCGACGACGAGTTCAACAGGTCCATTCCCCGGCTCGATCCGCAGGACGATCCCGAACTCGACAAGCCGCTCGAATCGATCGACGAATTCGAGCGCCGCATGGCGAGCGAGCAGGAAACGGCCCAGCAGGCAGGCGCTGAGAAAACAAAGGATGCGAAGGCGGCGCCTGTGGCAGCGCCTGTTCTGACGGGCCCCGTGCCGACAGGTGATGTTTCCAATGCTTCGGCCGATATCCCGATCGGCGATGCCCCGGTGCGCGACGCCGAACTTACCGCGCCGCTGCCGCCGATCGACCAGTTCGAGGTGACCCCGGTCCAGTTCGCCGAGAAGAAGGAAGAGAACAAGGACGTCGAGGTCGCCTACGAGACCCGGATCGAGGGGCTGGAATCCGCCGACGACGAGACAGGCACCGACTTGCGCAGCGAGTTCCGCTCTCATTCGGCGCTGAAGAAGGGCGACGGCAAGGCGGCGAACGTGGCGATGATCAATGCCCGCCTGAACGAAGACGCTACGTTGATGCAGACGGTGCTGTCCTCCGAAGGCTGGTATTCGCCGGTCGTGACCACCCGCGTCGAGCGGACTGCTGACGGCACCAAAGGCGCATCGCTGGTCGCCGTCATCAGGGTGAGCCCCGGCCAGCGCTACAAGTTCTCGGAAATCGTGGTGAAGGCCGATCCCACCGTTCCTTCCGACCTTATCGCGAAGAACCTGGCGCTCAAGGTCGGCGAGCCGATCGTCGCCGAGCGTGTTCAGGGGGCCGAGGCGCAAGTGGCGGTGGCACTGCCCGAGAACGGCTATGCCTTCGCCAAAGTGGGCGATCGCGACATCCTGCTCGATCAGGATACCGGCGAAGGCGTCTATACGCTGCCGGTCGACGTGGGACCGAGAGGTCGTTTCGGCGGTTTCACGACTTCCGGCGACCTCGCCTTCGATGCCGAGCATGTCGGCGTTCTCGCCCGTTTCAAGCGCGGCGAACTCTACGACAGCCGCAAGGTGGACGACTTGCGCAAGGCGCTGGTCGCCACGAGCCTGTTCTCTACGGTTACCGTCGAGCCGCGCAAGACCGGCGAGGCAGCCCCGGACGACACCGAATATGTCGAGCTTCACGTCCAGCAGGACGCCGGGCCACCGCGCACGATCGCCGGTTCGCTGGGTTTTGCCGCAGGCGAAGGCATTACCGCGGCTGCGACATGGACCAATCGCAACATGTTCCCACCGGAAGGCGCGCTGATCGCGAAAGCCATCGCCGGTACGCGCCAGCAGGGCGCTGGCGTGACCTTCCGCCGCTCCAACGCGGGCAAGCGTGACCGTACTTTCGAACTCGTGGCCGAGGCGTTCCACAACGACTACGACGCCTACAGCGCCTATACCGGCCGCATCGCCGCCCGTATCGCCCGCGACTCCACGCCGATCTGGCAAAAGAAGTATACCTATGCCTTCGGCGTCGAGATGCTGGGAACGGCGGAAACCGACTATAACCGCACTACCGGCAATCGCGACCGCAAGCTTTACTACGTGGCGGGCGTGAATGGCCAGGTCGGCTTCGACCAGACCGACAGCCTGCTCGATCCCACCAGGGGCTACCGCCTGACCACGCTGATCCAGCCGGAAGCGACGGTCCGCAAGGGCTTCGATCCTTACGTGCGAGCGCGCGTCGACGCTTCGGCCTATTACCCCGTTACCGACGGCCTGGTGCTGGCCGGGCGCGTGCGGCTCGGGACGATCCAGGGCGCGGGTCTGTTCGACATCGCACCGTCGCGGCGCCTCTATGCAGGCGGCGGCGGTTCGGTGCGCGGCTATGCCTATCAGGCGCTGGGCGAGCAGGCTCCCGACGGTACGGCCGTGGGTGGACGCAGCCTTAACGAAGGCTCGGTCGAGGCACGTTATCGCTTCGGCAACTACGGCGTCGTCGCATTCGTCGACGCCGGGCAGGCCTATCGCGAGACGATGCCGCAGTTCAACAACTTGCGCTACGGCGTGGGCATCGGCGGCCGCTTCTACACCAATTTCGGCCCGGTCCGTCTCGACATCGCAACGCCGGTCAATCGCCAGCCGGGCGAATCCCGCTTCAATCTCTACGTTTCGATCGGACAGGCCTTCTGATGTCGGACGATGACACCATGATCCCGGCCGACGAGCCTGAAACTTCCAGCGATGGCGTGAAGCCGAAGCCCACGGTCTGGCGCCGTGTGCAGATCCGCATCCTCAAGACGGTCGTCGGCCTCGTGCTGGGCGTCGTCGTGCTGGCTGCCGCCGTCATCTTCGGTATCGACACCGGGCCGGGGCACCGTTTCGTGGCCGAGCAGATCGCGGGCCTGCGTTTCGAGAACGGCATGAGGATCAAGGTCGGGCGCATCGAGGGATCGCTCTACCGGCGCATGACCTTGCGCAATCTCTCGGTCAGCGATCCCAGGGGCGAGTTCCTGTTCTCGCCCGAGATCCATGTCGACTGGCGGCCTTTCGCCTATCTCAGCAACCATGTCGATGTGCGCAGCGCCACGGCGCAGCGCATGATCCTGCGCCGGGTGCCGAAGTTCAAGCCGACCCCACCCAGCGATGCGCCGCTGCTGCCCGATATCGACGTCGACGTCGGCGAGCTGCGGATCGACCGCTTCATTTCCGAGCCGCCGGTGTCCGGCAATCGCCGCATCGTCACGATCGACGGCAAGGCCCATATCTCCGACGGCCGCGCGCTGGTTTCGGCCAAGGGCGGCACGATCGCGATCGAAGGCAAGGAAGGCGGAGACCGCTTCAACCTCCTGCTCGACGCGGTGCCTGCGAAGAACCGGCTCGCCATCGACCTCGATCTCAATGCCCCGACCGGCGGCGTGATCGCCGCGCTGGGCGGTCTCAAGCAGCCGCTTACGGTGAAGCTCGGCGGCAAGGGCGACTGGAAGGCCTGGAACGGCAAGCTCGATGCCGGTCTCGGCGGCGGCGAGCTTGCCAAACTGGACCTCGTCGCGCGCGACGGCACTTTCACGATCAAGGGGTCGACGCAAGTGGCACGGCTCGTCACCGGGCCGACCGCAAACCTGCTGGGTCCGATCACCAACCTCGACGTGACCGCCGCACTCGACCAGCGCCGCGCCAAAGTGACGGGCCGGATCTGGAGCGATGCCTTCAACCTGACGCCGAACGGCGTGGTGGACCTGTCGAACAACAGTTTCGACGATCTCAAGCTCGACTTCGCCCTGCTCAAGCCCGCCGCTATCGCGCCGAAGCTCAGCGGAGCCGGGCTGACCGCTTCGCTCGCGCTGGACGGTGCGTTCACCACGCCCAAGGTCGCCTATCGCATCAACGCCGCACGCGTGGTGATGAACGACATGGGGCTGGAGCGCCTGACCGCAACAGGCGCCGCGCGGGTAGATGCGGACAAGATCCTGATCCCCGTTTCCGCGCGCGTGCAGCGCATCACCGGGCTCGACACGGTGGCGGGCGGTTCGCTGGCCAATGTCCGGCTCGACGGCGACCTCGCCATCGACGGCACCCGCGTCCTTTCCGACAACATGCGCCTGCGCTCCGACCGTATCGACGCCGGGCTGATCCTTGTCGCCGATCTGGCCAAGGGCTTCTACACCGGCGCGATCGACGGCAAGATCGACAACTATCGGCTCGACAGCGTCGGCATCTTCAGCATCCGCACGAACATGGACCTCAAGACTGAGGGCAGCGGCTTTGCGCTTGATGGCACCGTGCGCGCGCGTTCGACGAAGCTGCTGAATGAGAGCCTCCAGACTTACCTCGGTGGCAATTTCGCGGCATCCTCGCGCGTTCATTACGGGCCGGACGGTGTCGTGCGCTTCTCCTCGCTGCAGTTGAACGCGCCGGACCTGAAGGTGACGGGCGGGCAGGGGAGCTGGTCTCCAAATGGCCGGATTTCCCTCGCCGCGCGCGGCAGTTCGAACCGTTATGGCGCGATCGGGGTACGGGTGGACGGCACGATCGCCAATCCCGATGCCCATGTCACCGCCGAGCGGCCGGGCTTCGGCATCGGCCTTGCCAATCTCGACGCACGGATCACCGGCGTTCGCGGCGGCTATCGCTTCGACATGACCGGCGACACCGACTATGGCCCGCTCAAGGCCGATGTTTCGCTGGGATTGGGCCAGCAGATGTCGGTGGACATCAACAGCGCCAACCTGTCCGGCGTCGATTTCGCGGGCCGCATGGTTCAGACCAAGGCCGGGCCTTTCGCCGGTGAACTCACCGCCAAGGGCAATGGCATCGGCGGCGCCCTGAAGCTCGATGCCGAGGGCAAGTACCAGGCCGTCGACTTCAACCTGCGTGCCAAGGATGCCGTGTTCCCCGGTGCCGCCAAGCTGACGATCGGCTCGGCCATCATCGACGGGCGCGCGGTGCTCTACGACAAGCCCAGCGTCGTCGCTGACGCCCAGCTGGCCGGAACCTCGTTCGGCGCTCTCGACATCGCCGCCGCGCGCGTGATCGTCGATTACCGGGACGGACGCGGCAAGGCCAAGAGCCTGATCGAAGGCGTGAGCGGCGTGCCGTTCCGCGTCGGTCTCAATGCCGATCTGACGCCCGAACTCTGGCGCGTCGCCTTGCAGGGGCGTGTGCGCGGGCTGGGTCTCAAGACCGTGTCTCCAGCGCGGATCGTGCCGAAGGAAGGCGGCTACGAACTTCTGCCGACCACCATCGCCTTCGGCTCGGGCACGGCGAAAGTCTCCGGCCAATACGGCACCGGCATGAAGTTCCAGAGCCGGCTGGAGAACATCGACGTTGCGCTCGTGAATGCCTTCGTTCCCGGCTACGGCCTCGGCGGCAAGGCCAGCGGCAGCCTTGACTTCGAACAGGAGAGCGCCGCCGCCTTCCCGCGCGCCGATGCCCGCATGAGCCTGGTGAACTTTACCCGCACCAGTTCCAGCACGGTCAGCCAGCCGGTCGACATCAACTTCGTCGGCAAGCTCCATCCCGACGGCGGCGAGGCCCATGCGGTGTTCCGCAAGCAGGGCAGCGTGATCGGTCGCCTGGCCGCCACGCTCAGCCCGCTGCCTCCGGGTGACGGCGCGTGGACCACGCGCCTGCTTCAGGCACCGCTGGGCGGCGGCATCCGCTACAACGGCCCGGCCGATACGCTATTCTCCTTCGCGGGCCAGCCCGGCCAGACGCTGACCGGATCGATCGGTCTGGCAGCGGACTTCTCCTGCCGCGTTTCCGACCCGTGCATCACCGGTCTCGTAAAGGGCAAGGACCTGACATACGAGTACCAGGCCTACGGCACCCGGTTGACCAACATGACGCTGGAAGGCAAGTTCAGCGGCAACTCCTTCGAACTGACCTCGCTCAATGCCAATGCGGGCAGCGGCACGGTCAGCGCGAATGGACGCCTGAGCCTTGCTGCCGACGCGGGCTATCCGATGGACCTCAACGTCAAGCTCGACAAGGCACGGCTTGCGCGCAGCGATTCGCTTTCGGCAAGCGCCACCGGCACGCTCAACCTGACCAAGCGCGCCGGTGAGACCCCGCTGCTCTCGGGTGACCTGCGCCTGCCGGAAACCCGCTACGAGATCGTCCGCCAAGGCGCCGTGGACGTGCCGCACCTTACCGGCGTGCGCTTCAAGCAGCGCTCCGGCCCGATGCGCGTGACGGGCGACGAACCGGCACCGCAGATCACCAGCGCCTTCTCGTCGGTCCGGCTCGACTTGCACCTGAAGGCTCCGGAAAAGCTTTACGTTTCCGGTATGGGACTCGAATCCGAATGGAGCGCCGACTTCCGCCTGAGCGGCACCAGTTCGGCGCCGAGCATGGCCGGTGAAGTGAAGCTGGTGCGCGGTACGCTCGGATTTGCGGGCAAGCAGTTCGAACTGACCGATGGCCTGATTTCGTTCAACGGCGGCCAGACCATCGACCCGACGGTGTCGATCACTGCTACCGAGACGATCAACGATGTGGCCGTGACCGTTACCGTGAGCGGTCGCGCCTACAATCCGCAGATCGAGTTCAGCTCCAATCCCAGTCTGCCGCAGGACGAAATATTGTCTCGCATCCTGTTCGGCAGTTCGATCGAGAACCTTTCGGCGATCCAGGCGGTGCAACTGGCCACGTCGCTCAATTCGCTGCGGGCCACGGGCGGCGGCGTCAATCCGCTGGGCAAGTTGCGTTCGGCGGCGGGGATCGATCGTCTGCGCATCCTCAGCCCCGACGAGGCGAGCGGCCGCGGCACGGCGCTGGCGGCCGGCCAGTACCTGACCGACGATATCTACGTGGAACTGATCACCGACGCGCGCGGCTTCACCGCAACGCAGCTCGAAGTGAGCGTGACCAAGTGGCTTTCGGTGCTGAGCCAGGCAGGCGGTTCGGGCGTCAACAGCCTCAATATCCGCATCAAGAAGGACTACTGATGGGCAGGGTACTCATCCTGCTCGCGGGTCTTGTGGCGCTCTCCGGGTGCCACAAGGAGCCGAGCTTCGAGGAGCGCTACGACGCGGCGAACGAGAAGATCGCCAAGCGTGCCCGCGATATCGATGCCCAGATCGCAGGCACAGCTACGGCGCCTGCGCAAGACGCCTCGAAGGACTAAGGCGCAACCTGCGGTTTACCTATCGTTGCTAGAGGTCGCGTCTCGTTGATGAACGATAGTAGCGAGTAGGGGCTGGAATGCAGGTACGGGACGATTGCGGCAGGCTGACATCGCGCCATGCCGTCCTGCTGGAAGCGCGCTGTCGCAAGTCGAGCTGGCACGTCTTCGGCGTCGAACTCGCGGACATATCGGAAGGCGGATGCTGCGTGGTCGGTGGCAGCGAGGATTTTGCCTCCGGCCAGCGCATCGCGCTGCGCATGGCGAACCTCAAGGCCGTGGAGGCGGAAGTGCGCTGGATACGCGACGGGCGGGTCGGCATGGCCTTTCTCAAAGCCCTGCCGAGAGCGGGGATCGAGGATCTGGCGGAGCGCTACGGCATTCCCGTCATGCGGCGGAACCTCTCGGCAGCCGAAATCTGATCGGGCGAGAACAGACAGAGCAATGGGAAGCTCAATGTCGGTCGGAAGCGAATGTGGGGAGAGGCGGTGGTGGACGCACTTGGGCTCGAACCAAGGACCCGCTGATTAAGAGTCAGCTGCTCTACCAACTGAGCTATGCGTCCACACGCGTTGCCGCGTAAGGTACGGAAATGGTGGACGCACTTGGGCTCGAACCAAGGACCCGCTGATTAAGAGTCAGCTGCTCTACCAACTGAGCTATGCGTCCACGCGTTTCCGCGTAAGGACAGGAATGGTGGACGCACTTGGGCTCGAACCAAGGACCCGCTGATTAAGAGTCAGCTGCTCTACCAACTGAGCTATGCGTCCACACTGCCCTGACCTGGGCTGCCGTTTTGCGGAAGTCTTGGTGGACCTCCCCGGCGGCGGAGAGGCCCCTATAACGGCTGATTTCAGGATGGGAAGAGGAAATTTCAAAAAAATTAAGCGAGCGATCCGGGACGGCGATTCCAACGGTTTACGGCCATGAGGGTGCCCAGGCAGATCATGTTGGTCAGCATCGAGGTGCCGCCGTGGCTCATGAAGGGCAGGGGGATGCCGACGACAGGCGCAAGGCCCATGACCATCATCAGGTTGATCGCGACATAGAAGAACACCGTCGCCGCCATGCCTGCGGCCAGCAGGCTGGAGAAGCGGTCCGGCGCCTTGCGGGCGACCCTGAGGCCCCAGGAGAGCACGATCGCGAAGACGCAGAGCACGAAGAGGCCGCCGAGCATGCCCCATTCCTCCGCCATCGTCGCGAAGACGAAGTCGGTATGCGATTCAGGCAAGTATTGCAGGTGGCTCTGCGAACCGTTGCCGAAGCCTTTGCCGAGGAAACCGCCCGAGCCGATCGCGATCTTGGACTGGGTGATGTGATAGCCGGTGCCGAGCGGATCGCTTTCCGGATCGAGGAAAACCAGCACGCGGTTGCGCTGGTAGTCGTGGAGCAGGGTGAAGAAGGCGATCGGCGCGGCGATCGCGGCGGTCAAGCCTGCGCCGATGAACCAGGAGAGCGGCAGGCCCGCCAGGAACATCGTCACAACGCCGCCGAAGCAGATCGCCAGTGCGGTTCCGAGGTCGGGCTGGATCATGACGAACAGCGCGGGAATGCCGATCAGCACGCCTGCAGGCACCAGTCCGCGCCAGCTGGCGGTCATGGCATGGGGCAGGGTCTCGTAGAATCGCGCCAGCACGAGCACGATCGCCGGTTTCATCAGTTCGGATGGCTGAAGAGTCATGAAGCCGAGGTTGAGCCAGCGCTGGCTGCCGCCGCCGACCGCGCCGATCGCTTCCACCAGCACCAGCAGCACGACGATCGCGCCGTAGACCGGATAGGCGGCCATGCGGAAGAAATCGCGGCTGATCCGGGAGATGACGATCGCCATGACCAGGAAGATGAAGAAGCGCACGACATGGCTGAGCGCATAAGGCTGGAGGCTTCCGCCCGCCGCCGAATAGAGCACCGCGGCGCCGAGCGAGACGAGACCGGTCAGCGGCACCAGCATGTGCCAGGGCTGGCGGGCGATGGCCTCGGGAACGATCGAACGGCCCATCATTGCGGATTGCCTCCGGTATTGGGAGTTGTCGCGGCGGGCGTCGCCGTGGCGCCTGGCGTTTGCAATGCCGAGGGCTGGCGTTCGGCGGCATCGGGTTCGGGCGCGGGCGAGGCGGCCTCGCGGACGATGGGCTGCGCCGGGTCCGGAGCGGCATCCGCACCCTGAATCTTGCGGTTTTCCTCTTCCGCGGAAACCGCCGGGGCACCGACGCCGTACTGCGCCGAATAGGTGCGATAACGGGCGTCGAGCCGCTCCTTGGGAGTGCCGCCCCACTTCTGCTCAAGCTCGGTCAGGATATCCATGCCCTTCTGCTTGTCGAAGACGTAGGTCAGCACATCGCGGGCGATCGGATAGGCCGCACCAGAACCGCCGCCGTGCTCGACCACGACCGAGCAGGCATAGCGCGGATTGTCGAACGGCGCGAAGCAGATGAAGTGGCCATGGTCGCGGTGCTTCCAGAGGCCGCCCTTGCCGCTGCCGACATTAAGGCCGACGACTTGTGCGGTACCGGTCTTGCCTGCAAGCTTGATGTCCGGGAACGGCAGGCGAGAATGCGGCGCAGAACCCGGGCCGTTGGCGACGTCCGACATCGCCTGTCGAACATAGGCAAGATGCTCGGCGGAAATCCCGAGAGAAGGCGCGACTTCCTGCTCATGCCCATGGACCAGGCGCGGCATGATGACCCGTCCGCTTGCGATGCGCGAAGCCTGGATGGCTTGCTGCAACGGGTTCACCAGGAAGTAGCCTTGACCGATCGTCGCGTTGACGGTGTCGAAGGTCTGCCATTCCTTGCCGTATTTCTTCAGCTTCCAGGCCGGATTGGGCACGGTGCCGTAGGACTGGCCGGAAACCGGCAGGGGGAAGTCGTGGCCGAGGCCGAGGCGACTCGCCATCGCCGCGATCGGGTCCATGCCGATGCGCTGGGCGAAGTGGTAGAAATAGACGTCGCAGCTCTGGTAGATGCCCTTGGCCATGTTGACCGAACCGTGACCACGCCGGTTCCAGCAGTGGAACACGCGGTTGCCGACGCGCAGGCCGCCGCCGCAGAACACCGATTCGTTCGGGTCCAGCCCGGCTTCCATGAAGGACAGCGCCACCATCGGCTTGACCGTCGATCCCGGCGGATAGAGTCCGCGCAGCACCTTGTTGCGCAGCGGCACATGGTCGTCGTCCGACAGCATCTTCCATTCGAGGCGGCCGATGCCGTCGGAAAAGCTGTTGGGGTCGAAGCTGGGCATCGAGCACATCGCCAGGATGTCGCCAGTCTGGCAGTCCATCACCACGACCGCCGCCGATTCGGGGCCGATGCGCCGCGAGGCATATTCCTGGATGCCGGCGTCGATGGTCAGCTTCAGGGTCTTGCCGGGCACATCCTCGCGGGTGTCGAGATCGCGGACGATTCGGCCCGAGGCGGTCACTTCGACACGGCGGGCGCCGGGCTTGCCGCGCAGGTCCTTTTCGTAGAACTTTTCGAGCGCGTCCTTGCCGACCTTGTAGCCCGGCGTGATGAGCACCGGATCGCGGTCCTTCTCGTATTCTTCCGCCGAGGCCGGACCGACATAGCCGATCAGGTGGCCCACCGAAGGCCCGAGCGGATAGAACCGCGAGAAGCCGCGCTGGGTAACGACGCCCGGCAGGTCAGGCAGGCGCACGCTGACGGCGGCGAAGGTGTCCCAGTCGAGACCGCTGGCGACTTCCACCGGCGCGAAACGGCGGGCGCGTTCCAGCTTGTCTTCCAGGTCCTGCATCGCGATCGGCGAAAGGCTGAGCAGCTTGCCCAGCGTCTGGATCGTATGCGGCACGTCCTGAACGCGCTCGGGGATGAGATCGACGCGGAAATCCGCGCGGTTCGAGGCGAGCGGGGTGCCGTTGCGGTCCATGATCCAGCCGCGGCGCGGCGGGATCAGCGAGAGGTTGACGCGGTTGCTCTCCGCCTGAAGCTCGTACTTGGCGTTCTGGGCGATCGAGAGATAGCCGAGCCGCGCGGCGAGCAGGACGCCGATGCCGCCCTGGATCGAGCCGACGACGAGGCTGCGCCGGTCGAAACTGTTGCGAAGGGTGCCCGCGCTGACATGGCGCTGCGGAAAGAACCGTTTGAAATTGATCTTCATCGCAGCAGCACGATCGGCGCGAGGCGAATCCGATCGAATAGGGCAACGACTCGACCGACGAGCGGGTAGGAAAGCACGGAGATAACGACCTGCGGCACGATGACGTGGAATGGGGATGCTGCACCCGCGAGGTTCGCGAGTGCGAGGCAGAGGACAATATAGGCGACGATGAGACCCATTGCCATGAGCCATTCCGTCACGAAGTTTCGCCAGGGCAGGCGGACTTCAACGATTTCCAGCGCGATCGCGGTGAGCGACCAGAGCAGCACTGCGCAGCCGAAGGGCTGGCCGGAGAACAGGTCGTCGAACAGGCCCAGCGGCAGGCCCGCCCAGATCGGCAAGAGGCCGGGACGCAGCTGCCGCCAGCCGAGATAGATCAGGAAGCCCAGCGGCGGCATGACCGGCGCCGAGGCGATCATGAACCAGCCCGGCACCAGCGAGCCGAGCATCACCGTCAGCCAGGGGAAGCCTCTGGCGAGGAACCGCGAGGGCGCGTGGTTGATGCGCTGCCGGGTGGTGGAGCGGGAGGCGCTGCGCTGGAACATCAGCGTTTCTTGACCGTGCCGTCGTTGACGGGCGGCGGCGGTGGTGGCGGCGCCCAGCTCTTTTCGACCATTACATAGTCGGTATCGGAAGGGTTGCTGAGAACGCGGGCAATGGCGCCGTCGCGGATGAGCTCGGTCACGACGGCCATCGGCGTGCCGGGGCGGTAGAGACCACCGGATCCGGACGTCACCAGCACGTCGCCCTTGCGCAGCGGGTTGATGCCGAGGTTTATCAGGCGAATGCGCAAGGTGCCGTCGCCGTTGCCCTGCGCGAAGGCGGGAACGCCGTCGGTCGCGCGGCGGACCGGGACGACGCTTTCGCTGTCGGTAACCAAGAGGACCCGCGCGCTGGACGAGCCGACTTCGAGCACGCGCCCGACGAGGCCCATCTGCGAGCGGACCGGCATGCCGGGGGTGACGTTGCGATCGGCCCCGGCGCCGAGCGTCGCATAACGGCGGGTGCTGGCGCTGGTCGAGGAGGTCAGGCGGGCATAGGCAACCGCGCCGCCGTTCGGCTCCGACAGCGCCATAAGGTCCTTGAGGCGCTTGTTCTCCGCCGACGTCGCTTTCGCTTCGGCAAGACGCACTTTCGCTTCGGCAAGCTCATGCTTGAGCCGCGCGTGTTCTGCTCCCGAATGGAAGAATCCGGTGAGTTCGGCCCAGGTATCGCGTCCGAGATCGCGGCCGCTGGCGGACATCTGCGCAGCCGGTTCGCTCGCATCGTCGGCCAGCCCGCGAAGGGCGGAGAAAAATCCGGGATTTACAAGCGAGATCACCACGAGCGCCAGTCCGACCGCGGCGCCAAGCACGCCTGCGGCATAACTGAGGAACGTGGTGTACTGCGCCCGGCGCGAATAGCTGGAGCGCCTGTTTGCTGGCGGTGCCATGCGCCATGCACTCCTTCGTAGTGGCGGCCTTCTGGTCGGACTGCCGCTCTAACGTCAAACGACCGGCAATAAGGATGCCGGGAAGGGGGAGTGGCCGGGCTTCCAGAGCACCGGCCACTCCGCGCGAAATCAGGCGGACATCAGCACGCCGCGATAGACCGGATCTTCCATCGCGCGGCCGGTGCCGAGCGCGACGCAGGACAGCGGATCTTCGGCGACGCTGACCGGCAGGCCGGTTTCCTCGCGCAGGTAGTCGTCGAGGCCCTGGATCAGTGCGCCGCCGCCGGTGAGGACGATGCCCTGGTCGACGATGTCGGCGGCGAGTTCCGGTGCAGTGTTCTCGAGCGCGATGCGCACACCTTCGACGATGGCACCGATCGGCTCGGCCAGCGCTTCGGCGACGTTGGCCTGCGAGATCGTGATCTCCTTCGGCACGCCGTTGACGAGGTCGCGGCCCTTGATGTGGATGGTCTCACCGATGCCGTCTGCGGGCATGACGGCGATGCCGTAGTCCTTCTTGATGCGCTCGGCGGTGGCATCCCCGATCAGCAGGTTGTGATGACGGCGGACGTAGGAGACGATCGATTCGTCCATCTTGTCACCGCCGACGCGGACCGAGGTGGTGTAGGCCAGGCCGCGCAGCGAGAGCACGGCGACTTCGGTGGTGCCGCCGCCGATGTCGACCACCATCGAACCGACCGGCTCGGTGACGGGCATGTCGGCGCCGATCGCCGCGGCCATCGGTTCGAGGATCAGGTAGACCTGGCTGGCGCCGGCGTTCGAGGCGGCGTCGCGGATCGCGCGGCGTTCGACCGAAGTCGAGCCCGAGGGCACGCAGATCACGATTTCCGGATAGCGGAACAGGTTCTTCTTGCCGTGCACCTTGCGGATGAAGTGCTTGATCATCTCTTCTGCGATCTCGATGTCGGCGATCACGCCGTCACGCAGCGGGCGGATGGCTTCGATGTTGTCGGGCGTCTTGCCCATCATCATCTTGGCGTCGTCGCCCACGGCCTTGACCTTCTTGACGCCGTTCAGCGTCTCGATGGCAACGACCGAAGGCTCGTTCAGCACGATTCCGCGGTCCTGAACGTAGACGAGCGTATTGGCGGTCCCAAGGTCGATCGCCATGTTCTGTGAGCCGAGTTTGAAGAATCGCGAGACGAGCGAGGCCATCAGTAATCCGTTGTCTTTCCGGGCGCTCGCCACAGGGAATCCCCATGGGGCGACTGGCAGGTTGGCATGGAAGGGGACCCCTTAGCCCATCGATTCGCGAAACGCCAAAAATTTGTGTCTTTTTCATGGGGGAATCGTTGGAAGCCCGTCTCGAATTCCATGCGGTTCACCGCTAGTGTTTGGGATAGTTCGAGATCGCGGTGCCAAAGACCCGTCTCCCGTGTGTACTCCGGGGTGCTAAACCCCGCAGGACGCCGATCTGCGCTGACTAGCGAAAGAATGCCCGATGCCGATTATCCGCCGTCTTCCCGAACATCTCGTCAACCGCATCGCGGCGGGCGAAGTGGTGGAGCGCCCCGCCTCCGCGCTGAAGGAACTGGTGGAGAACGCTATCGACGCCGGATCGACCCAGATCACCGTGCGCCTCGCCTCGGGCGGTCTCGACCTGATCGAAGTGACCGACGACGGTTGCGGCATGGTGCCGGACCAGATCGCGCTGGCGCTGGAGCGCCATGCGACCTCGAAGTTGCCGGACGAACATATCGAACTGGTTGCTACACTCGGCTTTCGCGGTGAGGCGCTGCCGTCGATCGGGTCGGTTGCGCGGTTGACTATCGAGAGCCGTCCCCACGATTCGGAAGAAGGCTGGAAGCGCGTCGTCGATCACGGCGTGGTCGCCGTGGACAGCCCGGCCGCGCTGCCGCCGGGCACGCGGATCCGGGTCGAGAACCTCTTCGGCAAAGTGCCCGCGCGTCGCAAGTTCCTGCGCTCGGCGCGCTCGGAATATGCGGCCTGTCAGGATGTCGTGCGCCGTCTCGCGATGGCGCGGCCCGATATCGGCTTCACGATGGAGCACGACGGTCGCCGGGTGATCGCCGTGCAGCCGCGCGAGGAACTGGCGTCGCGCGTGGCGCGGCTCGTGGCGCGCGAACTGGCGGAAGACGGCGTGCTGATCGACGCGGAGAGGGGAACCGCGCGCCTCACCGGCGTGGCCGGACTGCCGACCTACAATCGCGGCGTCGCGGATCACCAGTATCTCTTCGTCAACGGGCGTCCGGTGAAGGACCGTCTGCTGGTCGGCGCGGTGCGCGGCGCCTATTCGGACATGCTCGCGCGCGATCGCCATGCGGTGCTGGCACTGTTCCTCGAAATCCCGCCAGAGGAAGTGGACGTCAACGTCCATCCCGCGAAGACCGAAGTGCGCTTCCGCGACCCCACCTTCATTCGCGGCTTCCTCGTCGGGGCCTTGCGTCATGCGCTCGAATCCTCGGGTCAGCGGAGCGCCCAGCCTGCCGCCGCCGCCGCGATGAACATGTGGCAGGTCGAGCCGGTCGCACCCGCCCCGGCACCTGCGCTCGGCTCGCTGTTCGCGCGCGAATATTCCGCTCAGTCCTCACGCACCGATTATCGGCCCGCGCCGAGCCGCGTCTCGGAAGCGGGGGCCGCCTGGCGCTCCTACGAGGAAGAGGTGATGGCCCAGCCCTCGGGCCGGGCCGAACCGGCGCCCGACGAGCCGGAGGAAGCGCTGCAATATCCGCTGGGCGTCGCGCGGGGGCAGGTCGCAGGGACTTACATCGTCGCCGAGGCGGAGGATGGTCTGGTGATCGTCGACCAGCACGCGGCGCATGAGCGGCTCGTGCTGGAGCGTCTCAAGGCTGCCGGGGCGGAAGACGCGATGGCCCGCTCCCAGGCGCTGCTGCTGCCCGAGGTCGTCGAACTGGAGGAAGCTGCCTGCGATGCGCTGGAGGACAAGACGACTGACCTTGCGCAGTTCGGGCTGGTGCTGGAGCGTTTCGGGCCTGGCGCGATGCTGGTTCGCGCAGTGCCCTCGGTGCTCGGCAAGTCGGATGTCCATACTCTGGTTCGCGATATAGCCGACGATCTGGCGCGCAACGGTGATGCCCTGTTGCTGGGCGAGAAACTCGAACTCGTGCTGGCGACGATGGCCTGCCATGGCTCGGTCCGGGCCGGTCGCTCGCTTTCGGTCACGGAGATGAATGCGCTGCTGCGCGAAATGGAGCGCACCCCGCGTTCCGGCCAATGCAACCATGGGCGCCCGACGTGGGTTAAACTCGCGCACCACGATATCGAGAAACTGTTCGGGCGAAAATGATGCGAAAACCGATCCTTGCTCTGGCTCCTTTGGTCCTGCTGTCAGCTTGCGGCCGGGAGGATCCGGGCAGGGAGGCGGCGGAAGACGCGCAGGACGTGGCCATGGTCGAGCGGATGAGCAAAGAGCCGTTCAAGCCGATCATTCCCCGCGGCATCACCGAGATCGACGTGGCCCGCTACGGCCTCGACAAGCCCGGCTGTGCGTTCCGCAAGCCGGGCGAGAAGGACCCGATCTTCATCGCCAATGCCGACGAGGGTTTCATGCGGATCGGCGGCGATCTCAAGCGCTATGCCGCCAAGAAGGAAAGCGCGCAGTTGCCCGGCAATGCGCGCTCCACTTATGTCGGTCTGGCGAGCTGGGTCGATATGGTGAGCCTGCCGGACAAGGCCGGCGGGTCCGATACGATGCACTGGCCTGCGAAACTCGTGCTCCACGATGCCCAGGAGCGGGTGGCTTTCATGTCGGAGGGCGAGGTTACCTGCCGTTCCTGAGAAAGAGGCTCACTTCCGGCGCGGCTGTTTCAGCGCGCCGCGAAAAGGTGAATCGTTGCCATCCCCGTCGGCCGCCTGCGGAAGGTCCAGAAGATCGCGCAGGAGCGGGGCGATGTCGACATTGTCGAAAGATGCAAGCTTGCCGCGCGGAGCGAAGGCCGGACCGGCGGCGACGAAAAGCGCTGCCATTTCCGGAGCGGCATTGTCGTAGCCATGGGTGCCGCCGGTCGAGATTTTCCCCGACCTGCTCGCGGTGATCTGCCAGCCCGTCTCGGCCAGGCAAAAGAATGGGGCGATGCGCGGATTGCTGCCGTAGCGCAGGCGGGCGGGAATGTCCTGCTTGCGCCAGCACTGCATGTGATCGTGCGGCTTGACGAGCGCGGCGGCAAGCTGGTGGTCATGGCCTTGGGTCGGTGTCAGGGCTGCAAAAGGGCCGGTGTCGCCCAGCGTGTAGAGCGCAGGGTCCGCCACGGTGTCGAGCGCCACGACGCGCTCGCTGGAAATCGCCGCCATGCCGTGATCGGCGACCACGATGAGGTTGGCAGGTTGGCCCAGTTCGCGCAGCCCTGCCACCAGTTTGCCGATATCGCCGTCCACGTCTGTGATCGCGGCATTGGTATGGGCGTCGTCGGGGCCGTAGTGATGGCCTGCCGTATCGACCTGATCGAAGTAGAGGGTCACCAGCTTCGGCCGGTTCGATACGGGGCGGCGCAGCCAGTCGAGCACGGCATCGACCCGCTGCATGGGGGATACCGCGCCGTTGAACTGCTGCCAGTCTCGCGGGCGAATGCCGCCGGTCACGGTCTTCCACGGCTCCTTCACCAGCGTACCGCCCCAGGCGACGTTGGAGCCGGGCCAGAACATCGTCGCCGTGCGGATTCCCGCCTTTTCGGCCGTGACCCAGATCGGCTCGGCCTCGCCCCACCAATAGGGCTCGTCGCTCGACATCGTGAACTTTTCGCCGGGATGGGCGGGGTCCTCGAATGCGTTGGCGATCACGCCGTTGCGGTCGGGGACCTTGCCGGTCACCAGCGCCCAGTGGTTGGGGAAAGTCTTGCTGGGGAACGAAGGCCGCATTGCCGCGCTGATGCCGCTGGCGGCAATGGCCGAGAGGTTGGGGGTGATCCCGCGATCGAGATAGTCGGCGCGGAAGCCGTCGATCGAAACGAGAATCACCACCGGATCGCGGCGATCGTCGGAAGGCTTCGAAGTGGATTTGGCAAGTGCGGGAGAGGCGAGCAGGGCAAGCGCGCCGAACAGGGGGGCGAGTCTCTTCATATCGCCACCCCCTAGACCTGCGATCATGACAGGTCGATGTCCTGTTATATCATTCTTGCCAGCATCCAGAGCGCCATCGCGACCATGAACAGGTTCTCGGTGAGCGAGACGAAGCCCAGTGGCACTGCGCCCGAGCCGCCGACGCAGGCGCACTTGAGTTCGCGCTTCTGGATATAGACCGCGTAGAACACCGAGACCGCGCCGATGCCGCCGATCGCAAGGCCTATAGGGATCGAGAGCCAGGGCAGGGCATGAGCCGTCATCAACGCGCCCGCCGTCCATTCCAGCACCGGATAGGCATAGGCATAAGGCACGAGGCGCTTGGCGAGGAGGTCGTAGCCGAGGAACATCGTCGAGAACTGTTCGACGTCCTGCAACTTGAGCATGGCCAGCAGCATCATTGTCATCGAAACGAACCATTCTGCGCTGCGCAAAGTGAAAGGCGTGCCGAACGCCGCCCAGCTGGCCGCTAGTGCAAGGCCGAGGCCGGTCGCGAAGACCGCGAGGACGGGGCGATAGGTCTTCGCTTTCGGATCGTGAACCTTAAGGCCGAAATGCGCCTGCAAGTCCGTGTAGCCGCCGATCCGCTTGCCCTCGATGAAGGTTTGGGGCGTCGTCGCCACGCCTTGCTCAGCCTTGAAGGCATCGACCTGGTCGCGGGTGGTCAGCCAGTGATCCTCGACCTCGTATCCCAGCTTTTCCAGTAGATACTTGGACTTGATCCCCCAAGGGCAGGAATGCCTCTCCATGACCATGCGATGGAGGACGGCGGTACGGGCTGGCGTCTGTATCATGACTCGGCTTATAGCTTCCGTACCATGGTACGGAGTCAAGCATGGCCCTGACGATTTCGGAGCTGGCGCGTTCGAGCGGCGTCGGTGTGGAGACGGTGCGGTTCTACCAGCGCAAGGGATTGCTGTTCGATCCGCGTCCCACAGCGACCGGCGGGGCGAAAGGCCAGCGGCATTACGGCGAGGAGGACGTGCGACGGCTGCGCTTCATCCGCTCGGCCAAGGCGGCGGGCTTCATTCTGGATGAGATCGCGGAACTCATCAGCCTCGATCACACCGGAGACCGGCCAAGGGCGCGGGAAATGGCGCAAGTGCGCCTCGTTGCGCTGGATCGGGAAATTGCGCAACTGGAAGCGGCGCGCCAATCGCTGCGGCGGCTTGCGCAGGAATGCGCGGGGTCTGACGAGGGGCCATGCCCTATCCTCGAATCTTTCGAGGAAACGGCTTCATGTAACGGCGCAGACTCGAAAGCCTGCGCCGCCTGAACAGGATCAGACGTTGAACTTGAAGTGCATGACGTCGCCGTCGTGCACCACGTATTCCTTGCCTTCCTGACGCAGCTTGCCGGCTTCCTTGGCGCCGGATTCGCCGTTCAGCGCGACATAGTCGTCGTAGGCGATGGTCTCGGCGCGGATGAAGCCGCGCTGCATGTCCGAGTGGATCTCGCCTGCCGCGTCGGGGGCCTTGGCGCCCTTGTGCACGGTCCAGGCGCGGGCTTCCTTGGGGCCGACGGTGAAGAAGGTCAGCAGGCCGAGCAGGTCGTAACCGGCGCGGATGATGCGGGCGAGGCCGGTTTCGTGGAGGCCCATCTCTTCGAGGAAGACCATGCGCTCCTCGTTGTCCATGCCGACCAGATCGGCCTCGATCGCGGCGGAGACGATGACGGCGGTGGCGCCTTCGGCTTTGGCCTTTTCGAACACGCGGGCCGAGAAATCGTTGCCTTCGGCGGCGGATTCTTCCTCGACGTTGCAGACGTAGAGCACCGGCTTGGCGGTGAGCAGCTGGGCCTGCGCGAAGACGCGGGCTTCGTCCTCGTCCTTGGGCTGGGTCAGGCGGGCGGGCTTGCCGTCGCGCAGCAGTTCCAGCGTCTGGCCGAGGACCGAGGCGATGATCTTCGATTCCTTGTCGCCCTGCGCGGCCTTCTTCTGGGCAGCGGGAACGCGCTTTTCCAGGCTTTCGAGGTCGGAAAGCAGCAGCTCGGTTTCGACCGTCTCGGCATCGGCGATCGGATCGACCCGCTCGTCGACGTGCTGGATGTCGTCGTTCTCGAAACAGCGCAGGACATGGACGATCGCGTCCACCTCGCGGATGTTGCCGAGGAACTGGTTGCCTAGCCCTTCACCCTTCGAGGCGCCGCGCACGAGACCGGCGATGTCCACGAAGGACAGCTGCGTCGGGATGATCTTGGCCGAACCGGCGATCTCGGCCAGCTTGTCGAGGCGCGGATCGGGCACGCCGACCTGACCGACGTTGGGCTCGATCGTGCAGAAAGGATAGTTGGCCGCCTGCGCTGCCTGCGTTTCGGTGAGCGCATTGAACAAGGTCGACTTGCCGACATTGGGCAGGCCCACGATTCCGCAACGGAAACCCATGTGTAACTCCGGAAGAAATGTTTGGCCGGGCCTTAGCGTCACTCTGCCCGCATTACCAGTTGCGCGGCGAGTCTTTGTGCAACGGGGCTTCACGGAAATTTCAGGGCTTGGCCCTAGACCCGTGTCATGAAAGCCGCCGTTCGCCTGTCGCTTGCCGCTCTTGCCTTCGCTTTGCTGGGTGGATGCGGGGATAGCGAACCGGCTCCGTTCGACAAGGCGCGTGCCGATTTTGCTGCGCAGGACTATCAGGCGGCGCGGACGAGCCTGTTCGCGGCGCTGGAGCAGGAACCGGGCAATCGCGAGGCGCTGGTACTGCTGGTGCGCACGCAGATCGCGCTCGGCGATGCCGATGCCGCCGATCGCGCGATCGCGCGTCTCGAAACGGCGGGAGAGAAGGGCGCCGGGCTGATGCGCCTGAAAGCGGGGCTGGCGCTTCTGCGCGGTCGGGCATCCGAGGCGATTGCGCTCACTGTAAACGATTTCGACACCGAAGCCTGGCGTCTCCGGGCGGAGGCCTGTCTCGCTCTGGGCGACAACAACGCCGCGGCGGAGGCCTTTGCGCGGGGCATGCAGGCCGGGGACGATCTGCCGCTGGCCGTCGCCTATGCACGTTTCGCGCTCGCGGCAGGAGACCTGGCTCGTGGCGATATGATTTTATCGAAAATGCAAGAGTTTGCGTCGAACTCATACAACACGTTCGTACTTGCCGGAGACCTCGCAAGCGCGCGCGGTGAGACCGATCGGGCGATTGCCGCCTACCGCCGGACGATCGCCGCCTATCCGGACAAGGTCCCGCCCATGCTCGCATTGGCGAATACCTACGCTGAGCAGGGGAAGGTCGATGAGGCGATGGCAGTGCTGGAGAAGGCGCGGAAAGTCGCTCCCGGCGAGCCGGCGCTGGAAGGGCTGCGCATCCGCCTGCTGGCCGCGAAAGGCGAATGGGAGACGATCCGGTTCGCTCTGCAAGGCCGGGAAGCAGGCCTCGATCCGTCATCGCAGTTGGGTCTTGCATATGGAGAGGCCCTGCTGAGGCTCGGTCAGGCCGAGCAGGCGCGCGTGCTGTTCAGTCGTGCGGTTCTGCTGGACCCGGCGAACCCCTATTGTCGGATGATGCTGGGCGAAGCGCTGCTGGCGACGGGCGATTCAAGAGGGGCATGGAAAACGCTGGAACCGCTCAGCGCCAGCCAGCTTGCGTCTGCCGCCGTGCTTGTGCTCGCAGAAAAGGCGGCGCGCGCCTCCGGCGACCGGCGAGCCGATGCCTTGCAGGCCCGCCTCGATCCTCGGCGCATCAAGGTAACCATGGAACTGATCGAGAAGGGGCAGGCCGCTCTCGACCGACAGGACTGGAGCGAGGCCCGCTCGGTCTACATCCGTTTGCTTGCCCGAGGGGAGGACGGCGAAGTGCTGGGACGCCTTGCCTGGGCATCGGCCGGTCTGGGGCTTCCTCGGGACGCGATCGCCTATGCCGATCGTGCATTGGCGCAGGACTCCGACAACCCCGCCTACATGCATTCGGCAGCTTTGGTGAGGCTCGAGCTTGGTGTCGATCTGGCGGCGGCCCGGAAACTGCTCGAAGCGGCGGTTAAAGCGGAACCTCGTAATGCCGACATTGCCCGCGATCTTCAGAAAGCGAAAGCCGCCGCCGGTTGACGTACCGGCAGCGGCTCTGAAAACAGGCCCTGAACTCAGAGCCTTCGCAAACTGTTCTCGATCAGTCCAGCGTCTTGCGGCGGCGCGCGTAATCCAGGCCGAGCAGGCCAATGCCCATCATGCCCAGCATGCCGGGCTCCGGCACGGCGGTGCTGCCACCCGAAGTGGAGCCACCCGAAGTTCCGCCAGAAGTCGTGGTACCGCCCGAAGTGCTGGTATTCCCGCCCGAAGTCGTGCCGCCTGAGGTCGTCGTGGTGCCGCCGGAGGTGGAGGTGTTGCCGCCCGAGCTGCTGCTGGAACCGCAGTTCTTCTTGCCCCAGCCGCAACCATTATTGCCGCCGCCCCAGCCCCAGGTGGCCTGGGCAGGCGTGGCGAAGGCGAGCGTGGTGCCGGCGGCGAGGGCCAGTGCGAGCGTGGACTTGCGGATCATATCTATTCCCCTGTTTGCCGGATGGGCATCTTCCGAATGGATCGCAACCAGCTAAGCAATAGCCGTGCCAACATCGGAAATCCGGGACTCCGGCTCCTCATGGGAATGGCGAAAGGGGTTGGTTTGTAAGCTAACCCGACACTAATTTATGTCAAATGGTAGCTAATTTGATTGATCAATCCTGCTGGCGAAGCGCCACGTCGTTCATGAAACGAACGTCGTCGCCGGCGGCAAGGCGATCCGCTTCCCCGGCGACGGCGCCCAGCATGTCGGCCAGCGGGTCCATGTCGGCCTTGGCGTAGTTACCCAGCACATAGCCGTGGACGCGGTCCTTGTGGCCGGGATGACCGATGCCCAGCCTTATGCGGCGAAACTCGGCGCCGAGGTGCTGGTCGATAGAGCGCAATCCGTTGTGTCCGGCATGGCCGCCGCCCTGTTTCACCTTGACCTTGAACGGCGCCAGATCGAGCTCGTCGTGGAAGACCGTAAGGTCGGAGAGCGCAAGCTTGTAGAAGCGCATGGCCTCACCGACGGCGCGGCCGCTCTCGTTCATGAACGTCGCGGGCTTCAGCAGCAGGATCTTCTGCGTGCCGATGCGGCCTTCCTGAAGCCAGCCCTGGAACTTCTTCTGCGTTGGGCCGAAACCATGGACTTCCGCGATCGCATCGATCGCCATGAAGCCGACGTTGTGGCGATTCAGCGCATATTGAGTACCGGGATTGCCGAGGCCGACCCACAGCTGCATCTTGATAGATCCTGTAACATGAACGCGAAACGGCCCTTCCTGCTCGCCGGTCTGGCCGGGGCGGGAAGGGCCGTTCCTTTATCCGAAGATGGTTTCGGGCGAAATTACTCGCCTTCGCCTTCCTTGGCCGTGTCGCCTTCCGAGCTCTTCAGAGCCGAGGGGGCGGCGATCGTTGCGATCGTGAAGTCACGGTCGGTGATCGCGTTCTCGACACCGGCCGGAAGCTTCACGTGGCTGGCGTGGATCGATTCGCCCACGTCGAAGCCGGTCACGTCGATGACGATCTCGTGCGGGATCTTCTCGGCGTCGCAGACCAGTTCGAGGTCGTGGCGAACGATGTTGAGCACGCCGCCGCGCTTCAGGCCCGGCGAGGCGTCTTCGTTGGCGAAGATGACCGGCACGTTGACGTGCACGGTCGCACCCTTGGCGACGCGCAGGAAGTCAGCGTGGAGCGGACGATCGGTGACGGGGTGGAAGGCAACGTCCTTCGGCTGCGTCCGGAACTTCTTGCCGCCGACTTCGACTTCGATGATCGAGTTGAAGAAGTGACCGGTTCCAAGCTGGCGGGCCAGCTCCTTTTCCTCGACGTGGATCGCGAGGGGTTCTTCGTTGCCACCATAGACAACGGCGGGGACGCGGCCATCGCGACGCAGAGCACGGGAGGCTCCCTTGCCAGCCCGATCACGCGTCTCGGCCGGCAGGTTAAGCGTATCGCTCATGTGGACTTGCCTTTCGAAATCTGGATAGATGTCGGATACGGACCGCGTATCGATCCGCACCGTCCCGTCACGCCTCCAGGGATGACCATGACGGGAAGCGCGCGCCCTTAATGCGAAATCGGCGAAAAGGCAAGCATCCGGCGGCTATTGTATCCGCGTGACCGTATAGCCTTTTTGCGCGAGCATCGCCGGAATGCCTTCCGGTCCCGCCATATGCGCGGCGCCGACCGCGACGAAAGGTCGCTTGCCGCCGTCGATGGCCTGGGCGATCTGCGCCGTCCAGTCGCGATTGCGGCCCACGAACAGCACGGCGCGCAGTTCCGGGTCGGCCAGCAGGCCCTTGCGGGTTTCCTGCTCGATCGTCGCCATGTCGCCCTTGCGCCAGCTTGCCGCGAGATCGGTATCGGAACGATCCGCCTCCGCCAAGACCGCCGTCAGCAGATCGCGCTGTTCGCGTTCGGGCAGGCTGTCGAACAGGCCGAGTTGCTTAGCGGCGCCCTCCAGTTCGACGACGGGGCGCTTTCCGGCGGCGGCGATCACCCCCCGGTCCACACCGTTGCGAGCCTCTTCCTTGTTGGCTCCGGCCTGCGCGACGGTGAGTGCGGCGGCCCAGGTGTCCATCGCCGCAAAATCGCCATCGCCGTAGCCACCTTTCTTGAGCAAGGCTTCAAGTGCAGGGCGCTCCTTCGCGACGATCCGCTGCGAGAGCGGCGGCTGTCCCTCATTACGAGCGAGGCGGGCGAAAGTGGCGGAAACTTCACTTTCATTCGCAAGATTTCCGACTTCCACCATGATTTCGTTGGAATCGTCGAGGGCCTGCCGGACCTTGCCGGTCTGCCAGAGCAGTGGCACCTTGGCGCTGTGGATCGTGCCGAACAGCCATGCCGTTTCGCCGTCCGGGCTCTCGACATGCCAGAGCGCCGGTCTCGCCGCTTCCGGGCTTGGACTGCATGCGAAGAGGACAAGAGAAGCGCCCAGCAGCGCCAGTCGCGGGAAAAGCTTGCGCATCGGCCTATTGCACCCGGACCGAGCGGACTCCGGCCTTGGCCAATTCGTCCTGCACGCTGCCGCGCCCGGCGAGATGGCCCGCGCCCACCGCTACGAAAACGACACCCGGTTCGGCAAGCCGCGCCTTGAGCCACTTGGCCCAGGCCTTGTTGCGGTCGGTGATGAGGACCTTGCGCATCACTTCGTCGGATTCGTCCTCGTTGAGCAGCTTGGCCAGTTCCTCTGCCTGACCCGCCTTCCAGGCTGTCACCAGCTTGGCGATATCCTCGCGCAATGTCGGAAGTTGTTCGACTACCTCATTGAGGTAGCTACGCTGGCTCTTCTCGGGCAGGCCCGCGAAGAGGCCGATCTGATAGTCCGCCGTTTCGAGCGGATGGCGCGCGACCTTGCTCATGGCGGCCTTGGTCTCGATCTGCGTTTCGATCCCGTTGGCCTGCTCGTATCCGGCAGCCTTGAGCGGCAGCAGCGACAGCACCAGACCGGCGTACCAGGGCTGGAATTGATCGAAGGTTTCTACCGGAATCTTCAGATTTAAAAGCGCTTTTTCGAGATTTTTCCGTTCCGGCGCGCTCAGGCTTTCACGCAAGGTCTTGCCGTCATGGCGCATACCTTTGTCCAGGAACACTTTCTGAAGCGTCGCCGGTGAATCGAGCATGGTTTCCGTCACCAACAGGTTCGCGGAGTTAAAAGCCTGCTGCACCGGCCCGTGGAACCAGCCGGCGTTTTCCGGCAGGATGTGGATCGTGCCGAAGAGATAGATCGTGGTGTCCTTGTCGGCGATCTTCCAGAGCGCGGGCTGCGCCGGAACGACGGCCTCGGCGTGCGGTACGACTGCTGCGGCCTGCGCCTCTTGTGCCAGTACCGGCGGCGCGAACAGAAACAGCGGGGCGAGGGCGGCGAGACGGAGCCGCTTACTGGAAAAGATCATCGGGTTTCCTTGAAAGGAAAGAAGCAAACGCAAGCTTAACAGCGTCATTCCGGCGGGAGATAGCCGCAGGAGCGGGTTTGCGGTAGCGTCGCCTCGGATTTAACAGGTGCCTGCGCGGTTGATTTGCCGGGTTCGATCCGCCAAAGGCCGCGAAGCCAAGAGTTTTGACGGGATTTCGATGTCGACCGCAGCGCAGCAGCCGCTCAGTTTCCAGGACATGATCCTGACGCTCCACAATTTCTGGAGCGCGCAGGGCTGCCTCATTCTTCAGCCCTATGACATGCGCATGGGGGCAGGGACCTTCCATCCGGCGACGACGCTGCGCGCGCTCGGCCCGGAGCCGTGGAAGGCGGCCTATGTCCAGCCTTCGCGCCGCCCCACCGACGGCCGCTATGGCGAGAACCCGAACCGCCTTCAGCACTACTACCAGTATCAGGTGATCCTGAAGCCGAGCCCGGACAACCTTCAGGAACTCTACCTCGCCAGCCTCGCCGCGATCGGCGTGGACCCGCTGGCGCACGACATCCGCTTCGTGGAAGACGACTGGGAAAGCCCGACGCTGGGCGCCTGGGGCCTGGGCTGGGAAGTCTGGTGCGACGGCATGGAAGTGACGCAGTTCACCTATTTCCAGCAGGTCGGCGGGTTCGACTGCAAGCCGGTCGCCGGCGAGCTGACTTACGGTCTCGAACGCCTCGCGATGTACATCCAGGGCGTCGACCGCGTCTACGACCTGCGGTTCAACAACGAAGGCGTGAGCTACGGCGACGTGTTCCTCGCCAATGAGCAGCAGATGTCGAAGTACAATTTCGAGATCGCCGATACAGAGGCGCTCTTCGCCGGTTTCAAGGCTGCCGAGGCCGAATGCATGCGCTGCATCGAGGCGGAAATCCCCCTTGCCGCCTATGATCAGGCGATCGAGGCCAGCCATCTCTTCAACCTGCTTCAGGCACGCGGCGTGATCTCCGTGCAGGAACGCGCCAGCTACATCGGCCGCGTCCGCGATCTCGCCAAGGGATCGTGCGAGGCCTGGATCGAGAAGAACAAGACCGAATGGGAAGCCAAGTTCCCGGGGTGGACCGTATGACCGACTTCCTTCTCGAACTGCGCTCGCAGGAAATCCCGGCCCGCATGCAGGCCGGTGCCCGCGCCGACCTTGAAAAACTGTTCCGCAAGGACATGGCCGCCGCCGGTGTTGTCGTGGGCGACGTCACCGTGTGGTCGACCCCGCGTCGTCTGGCGCTGATCGCGCGCGGGTTGCCGCTCGCCACCGAGGCTGTGCACGAGGAAACCAAGGGCCCGGCCACCAGCGCGCCGGAGCAGGCGCTCGAAGGCTTCCTGCGCAAGACGGGTCTCACCAAGGACCAGCTCGAAGTCCGCGACCTCAAGGGCAAGGACACCTACTTCGCCGTCGTCGAAAAGCCCGGCCGCGCCGTGTCCGAAGTGCTCGCCGAAGTGATCCCCGCGATCATCCGCAACTTCCCTTGGCCCAAGTCGCAGCGCTGGGGCGTGGCCTCGATCTCCACCGAGTCGCTGCGCTGGGTGCGCCCGCTCTCCGGCATCGTCGCGATCCTCGGCGAGGATCTGGTCGAGTGCGAAGTGGGCGGCATTCACTCGTCCTACGTGACGCTCGGCCACCGCTTCCACGCGCCCGGCGAGATCACTATCGGCGGCGCGAACGACTATGCCGACAAGCTGCACCTCGCCCATGTTCTCGTGAACCACGAGGAGCGGCAGGACATCGTGCGCAGCAAGGCACGCGAAGCCGCTGCCGCCGCCGGTCTCGTGCTGGTCGAGGACGAAGGCCTCGTGATCGAGAACGCAGGCCTCACCGAATGGCCGGTGCCGCTGCTCGGCCGCTTCGAGGAGGACTTCCTGGAAGTTCCGCCCGAGACGATCCAGCTGACCGCGCGCGTCAACCAAAAGTATTTCGTCTGCGAAGACGCGGCAGGTTCTCTTGCCAATGCCTTCATTTGTACGGCAAATATCGTTGCGACCGATGGCGGAGCGGCGATTGTCGACGGCAACCGCAAGGTGCTGGCCGCGCGTCTGTCGGACGCCCGTTTCTTCTGGCAGCAGGACCGCAAGACGCCGCTCTCGGTTCACGCCGAAAAGCTCGCGCGCATCACCTTCCATGAGAAGCTGGGCACGGTCGCCGACAAGGTCGAGCGCGTGGCGAAGCTGGCCGAATGGCTGGCGAGCGAAGGCGTGGTGCCGAACTGCGACCCTGCGCTCGCGCGTCAGGCGGCAGAACTCTGCAAGGCTGATCTCGTCACCGAGATGGTCGGAGAGTTCCCTGAACTTCAGGGCCTTATGGGCGGTTATTACGCCCGTGCCGAAGGCCTTCCGGATTCCGTCGCGGACGCTATCCGCGATCACTACAAGCCGGTCGGGCAGGGCGACGAAGTGCCCACCGCGCCGGTGACGGTCGCGTTGGCGCTCGCGGACAAGCTGGACACGCTCCGCAGCTTCTTCGCGATCGATGAAAAACCGACCGGCTCGAAGGACCCGTTTGCCCTGCGCCGTGCGGCGCTTGGCATTATTCGTCTTATCACCGACAACGGTTTGCGCTTCGGTGTGGCAGAGGGCGACTTGCTCGACTTCTTCGCGGACCGCCTCAAGGTCCAGCAGAAGGAAGCCGGTGTCCGTCACGACCTGATCGACGCAGTCTTCGCGCTCGGCGGGGAGGACGATCTCGTCCGCCTGCTCGCCCGCGTTCATGCGCTTCAGGCTTTCGTCGCGACCGACGACGGCGTGAACCTGCTGGCGGGCTACAAGCGCGCGGCCAATATCCTCAAGAAGGAAGACTGGCACGGCGTCGAGGGCGAGATTTCGCGTACCGGCGAGGAAGACCCGCTGGCCGGTGTCGAGGACCCGGACCTCGCCGAAGTGATCGCCGCCAAGATGGCGCACCGTCACGCCAGCGAGCAGGCGCCCGCCTATCAGGCCGAGCCTGCCGAACTGGCGCTGATCGAGGCCGTCACATCGGCGGAAACCGAAGTGGCGCGGGCCGTCTCGGCGGAGGACTTCGCCGCCGCCATGACCGCGCTGGCCTCGCTTCGTGCGCCGATCGATGCGTTCTTCGAGCACGTCACAGTCAACGATGCCGATCCGCTCAAGCGTCAGGCCCGCCTGGCCCTGCTTGATCGCTTCCGCGCGGCAGTCCACAAGGTCGCGGACTTCTCGCGGATCGAGGGCTAGGTATCTGACCCCGGCTTCGCGGAATGTCGAAAAGACAGGAAGGGAAGCCGGGGATCGATGAACAGGCAGGTCTACACGTTCGGCGGCAATGCCGGGCACGATGAGGACGCGCGCGCCCGCGATAAAGTCGTCGTCGGCGGCAAGGGCGCCAACCTTGCGGAAATGGCGGGGATCGGCCTGCCGGTGCCGCCGGGCTTCACGATCACCACCGAGGAATGCGTGAAGTACCTCGCCGAAGGCGGGGACTTTTCGGACGATCTGCGTGCCGACGTGGCACAGGCGCTGACCCATATCGAGCAGACCGTCGGCAAGCGCTTCGGCGATCCGGCCGATCCGCTGCTGGTCTCGGTGCGCTCCGGCGCGCGGGTCTCGATGCCGGGCATGATGGACACCGTGCTCAATCTCGGCCTCAACGATGCGACGGTCGAGGGGCTGAGCATAGTGTCGGGCGACGCGCGCTTCGCCTGGGACAGCTATCGCCGCTTCATCCAGATGTATTCCGATGTCGTCCTCGGTCTGGATCACGGGCGCTTCGAGGAAGCGCTCGAAATCGTCAAGGAAGACAACGGCTACATGAACGACGTCGAACTCGCGGCGTCCGACTGGCAGGCCATCGTCCGGGAATACAAGGGCATCGTCGAGCAGGAACTCGGCCTCCCGTTCCCGCAGGACGTGCAGGAACAGCTCTGGGGTGCGATCCGCGCGGTGTTCGATTCCTGGGATTCCGACCGCGCCAAAGTCTATCGCCGGTTGAACGACATTCCCGGCGACTGGGGCACGGCGGTCAATGTCCAGGCCATGGTCTTCGGCAACAGGGGCGACACTTCGGCCACCGGGGTCGCGTTCACCCGCGATCCGGCAACTGGCGAGAGAGCCTATTACGGTGAGTGGCTGGTCAACGCCCAGGGGGAGGATGTCGTCGCCGGTATCCGCACGCCGCAGTACCTGACCAGGGCCGCCCGCGAGCGCGCCGGGGCCAGGCCGCTGTCGATGGAAGAGGCGATGCCCGAGGCTTACGGCGAACTGGCCGAAGTCTTCGAACTGCTCGAAAAGCACTATCGCGACATGCAGGATATCGAGTTCACCGTCGAGCGCGGCAAGCTCTGGATGCTCCAGACCCGCTCGGGCAAGCGCACCGCCAAGGCCGCGCTCAAGATGGCGGTCGATATGGTCGAGGAAGGTCTGATCAACGAGGCCACCGCGATCCGCCGCGTCGATCCGATGGCGCTCGACCAGTTGCTGCATCCGACGCTCGATCCCAAGGCGCCGCGCGACATTCTCGGCAAGGGGCTGCCCGCCTCGCCGGGCGCGGCTTCGGGAGCGATCGTGCTCGATGCTGATACGGCGGAGAAGCGGGCGGAGCGCGGCGATGCGGTGATCCTCGTGCGTGTCGAGACCAGCCCGGAGGACATTCACGGCATGCATGCCGCGCGTGGCATCCTGACCGCGCGCGGCGGCATGACCAGCCATGCGGCGGTTGTGGCACGCGGTATGGGGCGGCCTTGCGTTTCGGGTGCCTCGGGCCTGTCGATCGACATGAAGACTCGCAGCTTGCGCATGGGCCGCCGCGAGTTTCGCGAAGGTGACGTGATCACGCTCGACGGCTCGACCGGTGAGATCATGGCCGGTGAAGTGCCGACCATCGAGCCGGAACTGGCCGGCGACTTCGGCACGCTCATGGTCTGGGCGGACCGGCACCGCCGCATGAAAGTACGCACCAATGCCGAGACCCCGGCGGATTGCCGCATGGCCCGTCAGTTCGGCGCCGAGGGCATCGGCCTGTGCCGCACCGAGCACATGTTCTTCGATGCGGGCCGCATTTCGGCGGTCCGTCAGATGATCCTGGCCGAGGATGAGGCGGCGCGCCGCACGGCGCTGGACAAGCTGCTGCCCGAGCAGCGGGCGGACTTCATCGCGATCTTCGAGGTCATGGCGGGGCTGCCGGTCACGATCCGCCTGCTCGATCCGCCGCTCCACGAATTTCTGCCACATGGCGATGCCGAGTTCGCGGAGCTTTCGGAAAGCATCGGCATCGGCGTCGATACGCTGCGGCGCCGGGCGGAGGAACTCCACGAATTCAACCCGATGCTGGGGCATCGCGGATGTCGGCTCGGCATCACGTTCCCCGAGATCTACGAGATGCAGGCCCGCGCGATCTTCGAGGCGGCCTGCGACGTCGCGACAGCCTCGGGCGAGGTCATCGTGCCCGAAGTGATGATCCCCCTCGTCGCTACCCGGCGCGAGTTGCAGATCCTCAGGAAGGTGGTCGACGAGACCGCCGCGCGGGTCTTTACCGAAAAGGGTCGGACACTCGACTACTTGGTCGGCACGATGATCGAACTGCCCCGGGCCGCTCTGATGGCGGGCGAGATCGCCGAAGAGGCCCGATTCTTCTCGTTTGGCACCAACGACCTGACGCAGACCACGCTCGGCGTCTCCCGCGACGATGCCGCGCGGTTCCTCAGCCCTTACGTCGAGAAGGGGATTTATCCGCGCGATCCTTTCGTCAGTCTCGATGTCGAGGGTGTCGGTCAGCTCGTGCAGATGGGTGCCGAGCGCGGGCGGGCGACGGACCCCACGCTCAAGCTCGGCATCTGCGGCGAGCATGGCGGCGACCCGGCCTCGATCGTCTTCTGCGAGCAGGTGGGGCTGGACTACGTTTCGGCATCGCCTTTCCGCGTGCCGATAGCGAGGCTGGCGGCGGCGCAGGCGGCTCTGGGATAAAAACAAAAAGGCCGGAAGAACGATTCCGGCCTTTTTCTTAATTCTTCCAACCGGATAGGGTCAGGATCTCGAACTTTTCGACGGTTCGGCCATTGTCCCCGGCGGCAGCAAAGGCCTCTCGTGCTCGCGACAGGGCGGTTTTGCCCAGCACCGGCGGGGCATCGGCCAGCACGCCACCGATGGCCTGCGCACGAATGTCGCCGACAAGCCGTTCGAGGCTGCGGAAGCCGACTTGCAGGGTGCGCTGGTCGATCACCGGATTGGCGAAGAGCGTGCGCTGGAGCAATTGTCCGCCCGCGCGTACGTCGACCATCGGATGGACCCGTGCCGCCGGGCGGTCGCCGTCGGCGGCCAGCATGACGTCGCGCAGGACGGGCAGGCTTCCCGCCGAAACGAAGCTGGCGATCATCATCCCGCCCGGTGCCAGAGCCTTGCGGATATGGACGAGCGCCCCCGGCAGGTCGTTGACGGTGTCGAGCGTGCCGAGGCTGGCGATCAGGTCGAAGCCCTCGAAGGGATAGGGCGATTCCTCGTCGAAGCCTTCGGCAGGTTCCACTTGGGTGACTTCGACGCCCTGAGCCGCGAGCGCGCCTGCAAGGGCCCCGGTCCAATCTCCTACGACCAGCGCGCGTTTCGGCTCGAAGCGCAGGAAGGCGAGACGGTCGAGTACGTCCTCCACCATGTCGTCGTGCAGGTAGTGCGGCGCATCGGCAAGCTGCTGGGCGGCGAGGGCGCGGCGGCGGGCGGCGAGGCGGCGGGCGGGCGAGAAGATGCGGGGGGGAGCTTTGCTGGCCATGACCGCCCCCTGCCGCTTTGCGCGCCGTCGCGCAATCGCTCTTCCTGCAAGCGGGTTAACGTCTTGTAGCTTGCCGCTGGGAAATCGACGGTTAGCCTTGGCGACGATGACCCTTGCCCGTGCCCTCGATCCGCTCGTGGATCTGATCTTTCCGCCGCGCTGCCCGCTATGCGGCGCGGGGCTTAGCAGCCATGGCGGCCTTTGCACGCCATGTTGGAGCGAACTGGCAATCCCCGGCGAACCCTGCTGCGCGGCCTGCTCGCGCCCGTTCGGAGAGGGCGAGCCGAATGGCGCGCTCTGTGCGCCCTGTCTGGGCGATCCGCCGCGTCATGACGGCATTGCCGCCGCCACGCTCTACAACCCGGCCTCGCGCAAGCTGGTCCTGCCGCTGAAACACGGCAACCGCATTTCGCATGCCCGGCTTATGGCCAGGCTGATCGTCGCCAAGCTGTCTCTCGTGGACGAGACATGGCTGATCGTTCCTGTCCCGCTGTATCGCTGGCGCATCTGGCGGCGCGGCTACAACCAGGCGGCGGAACTGGCGCGCGAAATCGCGCGCTCCACCGGAGGGGTCCTGGCTGTCGACCTGCTGGAACGCCGCAAGGCCACACCATCGCTGGGCGGACTGGGCAAGGCGGCGCGAAAACGCGTGCTTTCCGGTGCTATCGCTGTTCGAGCTTCGCGAAAGCCCTTGCTGAAGGCGGCGCAGGTTCTGTTGGTGGACGATGTGCTGACGAGCGGGGCCACGAGCGATGCCTGCGTCTCCAGCCTCAAGCGGGCCGGAGCGCGAAAGGTCGTCATCGGGTGTTTTGCGCGGGTGCTCGACGAAGCTCTTGATGACGTGCGTGGAAAGGGCGCTTGAGAAACATACAAAAACGCCCGGAACCTGTGGTTCCGGGCGTCCTCGTGACGAAACTGTTGAGCCCTGCATAGCAGTTCGGCGGTCCCCCTGTCGGCCGCCTGGCCCGATACCTCATTACCTGAAACCAGACCACCCGAAAGTATTCCGGCCTTGTTCCCTGAACCGTGGCGCTTGTATCAGCGACCTATGGATCAGCAGCAACCCCCAGCTGCAAGGCGACAATCCTACGAAACCGCGGGGTTGAAAAGAGGGACTGCGTGGCTACGAGGATTTTGGTCAACGGCTGTGGTTATCGTGCAACAACGGCGTCCAATGAATTCAATTCGGAGAAATTTCCGGCATGTCCGAAGTAAGCAAAGCTGAACGCGAACTGGGAACGTCCTTCCTTCCGCGATTCGATGCCCAGGGTCTGCTGATTGCGATCGCCGTCGATTCGCAGACGCGGGATATCCTGATGGTGGCCTATATGAACGCCGAGGCGCTCGAAAAGACGCGCGAAACCGGGCTGGCTCATTTCCACTCGCGCTCACGCGGCAGGCTCTGGCTGAAGGGCGAGACTTCCGGGCATTTCCTGCGCGTCGAGGACGTGCTGGTCGACTGCGATCAGGACGCGATAGAACTGCGCGTGCGTCCCGAAGGTCCGGCCTGCCATACTGGCGCGAGAAGCTGTTTTTACAGGAAGTTATCCGGCGATTCCCTGATTCGCATCTCGGAATAGGCCGTTAGCAAGCGGTCCAATAACCGAAGTAACGGAACCCGGTTCTTTGCCCGCAGAACATGGACTTATTGTGCTGATTTCAAAATTAACCAAGGAATCAGCATGTTCCTTTGAGCACCATTGAGCGGACGGAGCGGACGGATCGTCGCAATCGGCTCGCAAGAGCTGTTCGACGAAGGAACTATCCGGCTCGACAGGGTGCAAGGGCTTTCCTTGGCCGTGCCCGTCCTACGAAAAAAATCGTTGAACGGCGGAGGCTTTGGTCGGTGCTTCGTGCCCCACGTACCGATTGGCGGCTCTGTCTGCTTTCGGGCTGCCGCGTTTTCGGGGCAGCCCGGTGGTGAGGAGATGGGTGCCCTGCCGGGTGCCTGGGGCACAGAATGGAAGGGAAGCATCAATGAAGCACAAAGCGTTGATAGCGGCCGTGGCGTTGGGACTGTCCGCAGTTCCAACGGGGGCCATGGCAATAACGCCGTCCTCCAGCAACTTCTCCAGCAACATCCCGTCGTCGATTCTTTCGGCGCTTGCGGGTCTGGGGAATGCCAGCTGGGGCAATATCAGCTGGGGTAACATCAGCTGGGGCAGCACCGGTCCCGGTGGCGCCAGCTGGGGTAACATCAGCTGGGGCAACATCAGCTGGGGCAATATCCCCGGCGGTTGGGATCCGGACGACGGTAAGTCGGACGGCTGCTAAGCTGACGGCTTGACCACCGTGGCCGTCCTTTGCGGGACGGCCACGGCTTGGAAATTCAGGCGTTCAGGATCTCATCGAAGAACGCGATCATGGCGGCCCAGCTCTGGCGGTCGGCGCTGGCATCATAGCCGATCGCAGCCATTCCGCGCTCATCGCTGCCCGGATCGGTGAAGCCGTGGCGCACTCCCGAATAGGCATGGAAATGCCAGTTTGCACCGGCGTGGTCCATTTCCTCCCAGAAACCGATCACCTGCTCGCGGGGGACCAGCGGGTCGGCATCGCCGTGACAGACCAGTATGCGCGGCTTGATCATGCCCGGCTCGGCCGGAGCGACGGTCGACAGCGTACCGTGGAAGCTGACGGCGGCGGCAAGCTTTTCACCGCTGCGCGCGGCTTCGAGAACGGCCTGACCGCCCATGCAATAGCCGATCCCGAGCATGGGCAGACCGGCTTCTTCCGGAAGCGCGCGCAGGGTCGCGATGGCGGCAGCGATACGGGCGCGGTAATGGTCGTTGTCGGAGCGCAGCTTCTCGGCCATCGGGAACGAGGCTTCGAAGCTGGCGACCGGCTCGCCATAGAAATCCGCAACCATGACCAGATAGCCGAGATCGGCCAGCATCCTGGCGCGGCGCTCCATCGGCGCGTTGAAGTTGGCGATCGTCGGGAACAGGATCACCGCGGCGCGCGGCGATCCTTCGGGACGGGCGAGGTGGCCGGTCAGGTCCTGACCGGCGTGGCTATAGGCAATCGTTTCGAGCATGGTCATTCCGGCAGGAAGTCCGGCACCGAGAGATAGCGCTCGCCGGTGTCGTAGTTGAAGCCGAGCACGCGGCTGCCCTCGGGCAGTTCCTTCAGCTTCTGGGCAATGGCGGCAAGCGTCGCGCCCGAGCTGATGCCGACGAGCATGCCTTCCTCGGTCGCGCAGCGACGTGCCCATTCCTTGGCGTCGGCAGGATCGACCTGAAGGGCGCCGTCGATTGACTGGGTGTGAAGGTTAGCGGGGACGAAGCCGGCGCCGATACCCTGGATCGGGTGCGGGCCGGGCTGGCCGCCCGAAATCACCGGCGAAAGCGTAGGCTCGACCGCGTAGGCCTTGAGCGCGGGCCAGGTCTGCTTGAGCGTCTCGGCGCAGCCGGTGAGATGGCCGCCGGTGCCGACGCCGGTGACCAGCACGTCGATCGGGGTTTCGGCGAAGTCGGTGAGGATTTCCTGCGCCGTGGTCTTCACGTGGACGGCGATATTGGCCGGGTTCTCGAACTGCTGCGGCATCCACGAGCCGGGAATGGTTTCCAGCAGTTCCTTGGCGCGCTCGATCGAGCCTTTCATGCCCTTTTCGCGCGGGGTGAGGTCGAACGTCGCGCCATAGGCCAGCATCAGGCGGCGGCGCTCGATCGACATCGATTCGGGCATGACGAGAACGAGCTTGTAGCCCTTCACCGCCGCCACCATGGCGAGGCCGATGCCGGTATTGCCCGAAGTCGGCTCGATGATCGTGCCGCCGGGCTTGAGGGTGCCGTCTGCCTCGGCCGCCTCGATCATGGCGAGGGCAATACGGTCCTTGATCGAGCCGCCGGGGTTGGTCCGCTCCGCCTTTACCCAGACCTCATGGTCGGGGAACAGGCGCGAAAGGCGGATATGCGGGGTATTGCCGATCGTGGCGAGGATGCTGTCGGCCTTCATGTCTCATGCTCCCATCGTGGTGCGAAGGTACGGGCGCGGCGGATCTCGGGAAAGCTCCAGGCCCAGATTGCGGTAATGACTATGGCAGCGCTGCCGCCGAAAACAACAGCGCCGGTTGCCCCCAGCAGGGCTGCTGCCACGCCCGACTGCATCTCTCCAAGCTCGTTCGAAGCCGAAATGGCGAGGCCGGAAATGGCGGAAACCCGCCCGCGCTTGTCGTCCGGCGTGCGCAGCTGGACGAGCGAACTGCGGATGAACACCGAGATCATGTCCGCCGCGCCGAGCAGGGCGAGGAAGCCGAGCGAAATCACGAAGCTGCGCGACAGGCCGAAGCCGACCGTCATCGCGCCATAGGCGGCGACGGAAAGCAGCATCTTCACGCCGACGTTCTTCGCCAGCGGCTTGAACGAGAGCCAGACCGCGACGGTGGCGGCACCGCAGGCGGTCGCGGCGCGCATCTGTCCGAGGCCCTCGGGGCCGACATGGAGGATGTCACGCGCGAAGACCGGCATCAGCGCGGTGGCGCCGCCCAGCAGCACGGCGAAGAGGTCGAGCGTGATGCAGCCGAGCAGGAAGCGCTCGCGCCAGATGAAGTGGAACCCGTCGACGATCTGGCGGATCGGATGGTCGCGGCGCGCATCCTTCGGAACCGGCGGCAGATTGCGAATGCTGGTGATGCTGAAGGCGGCGATTGCCATGAGCACGGCGGCGACCCAGTAGGGCGTCGCGTGATGCCGGGCGAACAGGAAGCCGAAGGCGGCCGGGCCGATGATCGTTCCTGCCTCGATCGCGATCGAGTTGAAGGCGATGGCGCGGGGGATCAGCGAGACCGGCACGATGTTGGGCGCGATCGCGGTCATCGACGGGCTGACGAAAACGCGGGCGATCCCGTGGAGCGCCGCGAAGACGTAGAGCACCGGCAGGCTGCGCAAGTCGAGTTCGGTTACGAGGGCCAGGCCGACCGCGACCAGCACGTCGGCGGCCATGGCCAGGCCTGCCACCTTGCGCCGGTCGAAGCGGTCGGCGATGACGCCTGCTACCGGGGTCAGCAGGAAGATCGGCAGGAACTGGGCAAGACCGAGCAGACCGAGCTGGAACGAGGCCTGCGTGATCGACATGCCGTAGACGCTGCGGGCGACGTCGTAGAGCTGGTAGCCGATGATGACGACCATGCCGGTCGAGGCGAAGACTACTGCGAAGCGGGCGAGCCAGAACTTGCGGTAATCGGCAATACGCAGCGGCGAACTAGGCTCTGCCGCTGCGGAAGGGCTTGGTGTCTCTGTCGTGTTCACGGGTGGCTGCATGGCAGCATGTCAAAGCATTGCCAAGACATGCTGCTTATGAGATTTTTTCGCAGCCTATGTTTTTTCGGCTCAATAGGTGAAACGCGCGGTCAGGCGCACATCGCGTCCGGCGATGGGCACAAAGTCGCGCGTTTCCGAAGCTGCAAGGCGGCCGGTCACGTCGAGCAGGTTGTCCGCCGCCAAAATCAGCGAGAGCGGGCCTTGCGCGCCGAACGGACGCCAGGTGGCGCTGGCGTTGACGAGGGTGAAGGCGTTCGTCGGGTTTTCGTTCTCGGTCACGCGGCTTTGCTTCGCGTTCCACTCGACTTCGCCGCGCAGGGTGAAGGAGGAGGCGTCGAACTCCAGCCCGCCGCGTGCACGCAACGGCGGAATGCGGGGAACCGGCCCCATGTTGACCAGCTTGGCGTGGGTATAGTCCACACCGCCGTCGGCCTTCAGCGACTTGTCGCCCCAATGCGCGAAAGTGACGCCGCCTTCCGCCTCGATGCCGCGGAAGCGGGCAGGGGCCTGGAGGTACTGGTACACCGGGAAATCCTCGATCACTTCGCCGGTGGGGACGGCAGTGATGAAGTTGGCGAAGTTGGTGCCGAACACCGTCACCGAGCCGACCACGTCGCCGCCGTTGTAGCGTGCCCCGGCCTCGATGCTGTCGCTGCGCTCGACCTTGAAGTTCGGATTGCCGCGTTCGTAGGACTGGGTGGCATCGTGCATGCCGTCCACGAAGAGTTCTTCCGCCGAAGGTGCGCGCTCGCCGTGCGAATAGTTGACCGAAAGCGTGACGGTATCGATCGGATGCCAGGCCGCGCCCGCGACGGCGGCGTACTGGTTGAAATTGCGATGCTCGTCCGAGGGGATCGTGCGGATCTGCGTGTTCTCGTAACGCAGCGCGCCCTCGAGGTCGAACCGGCCCAGTTCGAGATGCTGGAGGGTGAAGACCGCGAAACGATCGGTGTTGTTGTTCGGCAGCAGCTTCTCGTCACCGGTGATGCGAAGCTGCGAGGAAGAGTACTGGACGCCGCTGGAGCCGCTCCAGATGCCGCGCCGGGCCTGGTCGGCCTGAAGGCGGACTTCGAGCGCCTGGTTGTGGAACTGGGTGCCGATATCGCCGTCCTCGATTTCGGCATGTTCGTAGTCGCCATAAGCGCCGCGCACTTCGACGCGCTTGAGGAAGCCTTCGAGGTTGAGTCCGGCGCGCAAGTCGACGCGGGTCTGGCGCAGCGAGATGCTGGTGGCTTCCGGATCGGCCGAGGGGCGCGGCGGAATGCCGTAGTCGGTCGCGAGGCGCTGGACGGAAACGCCGATGTCACCGCCCTCGTCGATGAAGGCGAGGCCGCCGCCGTAAGTCCAGCCTTCGGTGCCGCTGTTGGCGATCTTGCCGCGCCTGTTCGCCTGCTGGGTCAGGGTGGCCGCGCCGGTGAGGTCGCCCGCATCGGCGAGATCGCTGGCCTGCGTCAGCGTTTGCGCGCGCAGTTCGGGCGAGAGGACGTAGCCGCCGACATGGAGGTCGTCGCTATGGTAATAGGAAGCATCGAAATGGGCGACAAGACGGCTGGCGAGGCGCACGTCGGTTGCCACGCCGCCGTTGACCATGTTGGCCGCCGTTCCGAACGATCCGAGCGCATCGACGGTGAAGGCCTTGTCGGGAACCTTGCGGGGAATGCGCTTGTCCACGGCGTTGACCGCGCCGCCTGCCGGATCGCTGGCATAGAGCAGGACGCGCGGGCCGTGGAGCACTTCGATGCGCTCGACATTAAGCGTGTCCAGCGAGACCGCATGGTCGGCAGAGACCGAGGAGGCGTCGAGCGAGCCGATGCCGTCGAGCAACACCTGCACGCGCGGTCCGTCGAAGCCGCGCAGGACCGGACGCGAGACGCCGGGCGCGAAGCCGGTGCTGGAAACGCCGGGCAGGCTCGCCAGCATCTCGCCGATCTGCGGCTTGAGATCGCGGGTCAGCGCTTCGCCCGAAAGCACGACAGGTGCCGAGATCGGATCGGCATTGCCGGAAATGAGGCGGCCGGTGACTATGATGTCGGCGCCGCTCTCCTGCGGGTGCCCGTCCGTGTCCGCAGGCGCGATTGCAGTCGCTGTCTGGGCACTGGCCATGGTCGGCAGCAGTGCGAGCGTCGTGGAGAAGGCGCTGGCAGTGACCAGCAGGGCGATTCGGGCGGTTGGGAGCGTCATGCCCGAACGGCTAATTGCGAGGATATAACATATCAATGCTGAAGTGTTTCAGTGCGCTAAGGCGAGGCTTACATGCGGCCAATGGAGTTTGTCTTTGAATTTGCGGGAAATCGGCCCAGCGTTTCCCGCAGATCCGTCAGCGGCGCGGGCGCAAACGCGGGTTGGGTTGAATGGTATCGACCAGCTTGAGGAAATCATCGACGCGGATAATCCGCTCGAACTGGAAGCCCGCGCGGCCTTCGTGTGCCCAGATCATGTGGGCCTCGATCCGGCCGATCACCGGCAGGCGCATGACGAGACGTTCGCCGCGCTCCAGCGGCAGGTCACCCTGGGACATGAAGCCCTGTGCCGAGAGGTTGACGATGTGCAGATGCAGGTCGCCAAGCTGACGGTGTTCCGCAATCACGGAGTAATCGACGGGGTGGCGCGTCGCTCGACGCTTGTCGGTTACAGTGAGCTGCGCTCCTGCAGTCATCTCAATTGCCTCTGTTGTGACCGTGAGGCGAAACGGTGCACCGAAATGGCAAAGAAACGGTAAACCCGTGCACTATTGAGCATAGTGGGGCGGCAAAATGTGCCTACCGTGCGTTAAAGCGCCCCAGTTTTCGAAACCGGGGCGCTTTTTGCATCATGCCTGTGGGTAAATCTTTAAGGGTTGCCCACGGGGTGACTGTTAAAGCCCCTTGAGGATCGCGTGCTTCTTCTTGCCGAGGCTGAGCTTGCGAGTTTCTCCGGAGGCGACGTCGATCAGGAAGGCCGGATCGCTCATCACTTCGTCGTCCAGCTTGACCGCGCCTTCGCCGATCTTGCGCTTGGCCTCGCCGTTGGAGGCGGTGAAGCCGAGTTCGGTCAGCGCCGCACCGAGGCGCAGGCCTTCGCCGGAGACTTCCAGTGTCGGCAGGTCCTCGCCGAGGCCGCCGCCCGCGAACGTCGCCTTGGCGGTTGCTTCGGCGGCGACGGCGGCGTCATCGCCGCGGCAGAGCCTGGTCACTTCGTTGGCGAGCACGACCTTGGCATCGTTGATCGCGGCACCTTCCAGCGCTTCCAGGCGGGCGATCTCGTCCAGCGGTAGGTCGGTGAACAGGCGCAGGAACTTGCCGACGTCGCGGTCGTCGCAGTTACGCCAGTATTGCCAGAAGTCGTAGGAAGGCAGCATGTCCTCGTTGAGCCACACCGCGCCTGCGGCCGACTTGCCCATCTTGGCGCCGTCCGCCGTGGTGAGCAGCGGCGTCGTCACGCCGAAGACTTCCTTACCGTCCATGCGGCGGGTCAGTTCGATGCCGTTGACGATATTGCCCCACTGGTCGGAGCCGCCCATCTGGAGCCGGACCTGCCTGTCCTTGTTGAGGTGGCGGAAGTCGTAGCCCTGAAGGATCATGTAGTTGAATTCGAGGAAGGTCATCGGCTGCTCGCGTTCAAGGCGCAGGCGCACCGAATCGAACGACATCATGCGGTTCACCGTGAAGTGGGTGCCGACTTCTTGGAGCAGCTGGATGTAGCCGAGCTGGCCCAGCCAGTCCTGGTTGTTGACCATGACCGCGTCGGTCGGGCCGTCGCCGAACTTCAGCAGGCGCGAGAAGATCGAGAAGATGCCCTTGATATTGGTCTCGATCGTCTCGTCCGTGAGCATCTTGCGGCTCTCGTCGCGGCCGGTGGGATCGCCGATCCGGGTGGTGCCGCCGCCCATCAGCACGATCGGCTTGTGTCCGGTCTGCTGGAGACGGCGCAGCATCATGATCTGCACGAGACTGCCGATGTGAAGCGACCGCGCCGTCGCATCGAAGCCGATATAGCCGGGCACGACCTGCTTGGCGGCGAGAGCGTCGAGGCCCTCGGCGTCCGTCATCTGGTGGATGTAGCCGCGCTCGTCGAGCAGGCGGAGCAGGGAGGAATTGTAGGTCATGATGGCCCAGTGCTTCTTGGCTAGGATGGATCGGAAGCCGCGCGCCTAGCACGCGAGGCGCGCAAGATGAAGCGGCTCCGGTCAAATCCGGCCCGTCGCATTCGGAGGTGAAACCGGATTGCCAGAAGCCATGCCCGCGCTCTAGGCAGGCGGCATGGCCGACCTGACCTGCCACCCGGCGCATCCTTCCGTCCTCGTCCGTTCCATCGAGACCCGCGTGATCGGCCACGATCGCGACTGGCTGCGCGTGCGCTGGCGCATTCTCGGCGCGGGCAAGCTCGTGGTTCCGGCTTTCGCGGGCAAGGGCCGCGCGAACGACCTGTGGCAGACGACCTGTTTCGAACTGTTCCTCCAGGAACCGGGCGGCGCGGGCTATATCGAATTCAACCTCTCGCCCTCCGAGCGGTGGAACGTCTACGACTTCACCGGCCGCCGCGAAGGCATGACCGAGCGACCGATGCCGCGTGAGCCGGAATGCGGCTTGCGCAAGGGTTCGGATATCGCCGTGTTCGATGCCGCGATCCCGGCGTCCGGGCTTCCGAAGGCGGCGCTTCACCATGGGTTTACCGCGGTGATCGAGGAAGAGGGCGGGGTGAAGAGCTACTGGTCGCTTGCCCACAACGCCGATGCGCCCGACTTCCACGATCCGGCTTGCTTCGCGCTCGCGCTTGCGGCACCCACCGGCGCATGAAATTCGGCATCGATCGCCTGCTGGCGGACCCTGAACTGCGCGCGCCACTTGAAGGCAGGCGCGTCGCACTCGTCGCTCACCCTGCCTCGGTCACCGAGGACCTCGTCCATTCGCTCGACGCGCTGATCGCGGCCGGAGTCAATGTGACGAGCGCCTTCGGCCCGCAGCATGGGCTCAAGGGCGACAAGCAGGACAACATGGTCGAGACCGAGAACGAACTCGATCCGACTTACGGCATCCCGGTCTACAGCCTCTACGGCGAAGTGCGCCGCCCGAGCGCGGAGATGATGGCGAGCGCGGACGTGTTCCTGTTCGACCTCCAGGACCTCGGCTGCCGCATCTATACGTTCGTGACGACGCTGCTCTATCTGCTCGAAGCGGCGGCGGAGCAGGGCAAGTCGGTCTGGGTGCTCGATCGCCCGAACCCGGCCGGTCGCCCGGTCGAAGGGACAATCCTGCTGCCCGGACAGGAGAGCTTCGTCGGGGCAGGCCCGATGCCGATGCGTCATGGCCTGACCCTTGGCGAAATGGGCCATTGGTTCCTGCGCCGGTTCGAACTCGACGTCGATTACCGCGTGGTCGAGATGGAAGGCTGGGAGCCGGAAGGCCCCGGTTTCGGATGGCCGCAGGATCGCATCTGGATCAACCCCAGCCCGAACGCCGCCAATCTCAACATGGCCCGCGCTTACGCCGGGACGGTGATGATCGAGGGCGCAACGCTTTCGGAAGGGCGCGGCACCACCCGTCCGCTGGAAGTCCTGTTCGGTGCTCCCGATATCGATGCCAAGGCCGTGCTGGCGGCGATGGAGCGGATCGCGCCGGAATGGCTGGCGGGCTGTGCCGTGCGCGAATGCTGGTTCGAGCCGACCTTCCACAAGCACGCCGCTACGCTGTGCAGCGGGCTGATGATCCATGCCGAGGGCAAGTTCTACGATCACCATGCCTTCCGTCCGTGGCGTCTTCAGGCCCTGGCGTTCAAGGCGATCCGTCAGCTCTATCCTGACTATCCGATCTGGCGCGACTTCCCCTACGAATACGAGTTCGAGCGCCTCGCTATCGACGTCATCAATGGCGGTCCGGCCTTGCGCGAATGGGTAGACGATCCGGCGGCGCTTCCCGGCGATCTCGACCTGATCGCCGGGCGTGACGAAGCCGCGTGGCAGGCCGAAGTCGCGGACCTGCTGCTCTACCGCTGAGCGGGATCAACGGGCCGGCGAGAGAGTCGCCGGTCCATCGGCATAGGCGCGCGGCGCCGTCATCCGTCCGCTCATGCTGACCAGCACCGGGCAACCGGCGACCGACTTGTCGACCGCCCGGATAATCTCCGGCTTCTCCGCCGTTTTGGAACGCGGCGCGGCGTGACCGGCGGCGGAGTTGGCCAGCTGGATCGTGTGGCCGCACAGCGCCCTCGATGGAGCCTTATCCGTGTCCTGAGCAGGGGCCGCAGCCGTGGTCAGCGCGCCCAGCGCCGCGATCAGCACTACTTTTTTCATTGTCGCACTCCCTTTTTGCAAAGACATAGTCCTGCATCTCGGGCGCTGAGGCAAGCCGTCAGCTCTTCTTGCGGCTGAGTTCGCGCATGGCGGCATCGAGACCATCCAGCGTCAGCGGGAACATCGCCCCGCCCATCAGGTCGCGGATCATGCGGGTCGAGGACGAGTAGCCCCATTGCCGCTCCGGCGTGGGGTTGAGCCAGACCGTGGCCGGATAGGTCTGCGCCACGCGGGAGAGCCAGACTGCGCCGGCCTCGTCGTTCATGTGTTCCACCGAGCCGCCGGGGTGGCTGATCTCGTATTGGCTCATGGCCGCGTCGCCGACGAAGATCACCTTGTAGTCGTGCCCGAACTTGTGCAGCAGGTCCCAGGTCGGCGTGCGCTGCGACCAGCGGCGGCGGTTGTCCTTCCATACGCCTTCGTAAAGGCAGTTGTGGAAGTAGAAGAACTCCATGTTCTTGAACTCGGAGCTGGCAGCGCTGAACAGCTCTTCCATGAGTTCGATATACGGGTCCATCGAACCGCCGACGTCGAGGAAGAGCAAAACCTTCACGGCATTGTGGCGCTCGGGCCGCATGCGGATGTCCAGCCAACCCTGTTTCGCGGTGCCGCGGATCGTTTCGTCGAGATCGAGTTCCTCTGCCGCGCCTTCGCGGGCAAAACGGCGCAAGCGGCGCAGCGCGACCTTGATGTTGCGAGTGCCGAGTTCGCGGGTGTTGTCGAGATTGGCGAACTCGCGCTTCTCCCAGACCTTGATCGCGCGACCGTGTCGTCCTTCGCCGCCGATGCGGATGCCTTCGGGATTGTAGCCAGAATGGCCGAACGGTGACGTGCCGCCAATGCCGATCCACTTGTTGCCGCCCGAGTGGCGTTTTTCCTGCTCTTCCAGCCGCTTCTTCAGCGTCTCCATGATCTCGTCCCAGGAGCCGAGCGCCTTGACTTGCTCCATCTCCTCCGCAGAGAAGTAGCGCTCGGCGACCTTGCGGAGCCAGTCCTCGGGAATATCGACCGGCTGCTGGCCGTAGTCGCTGAACACACCCTTGAAAACGCGCTGGAACACCTGGTCGAAACGGTCGAGCAGGCCTTCGTCCTTCACGAAAGTTGCGCGGCTGAGGTAGTAGAAGGCCTCCGGCGTGCGCTCGATCACCTCGCGTTCCAGTGCTTCCAGAAGCACCAGATGCTCCTTGAGCGAGGCCGAAATCCCGGCGGCGCGCAGTTCGTCCACGAAGTTCAGCAGCATGTGACGTTCCGATCCAGCCGTTCCCGTGGGCGATGGAGCAGCGCCACCAGAACGAACGAGATATACATCAGAAGATACCAGGCGCCGAGCTTGCCCCAATGGACCATCGCCCAGCCGTGTTTCTGGCTCGGATAGATCCAGGCCCGCGAAAAGGTCGCGAGGTTCTCGGCGAACCAGATGAACAGTGCGACGAGGAACCAGCCCAGCAGGAGCGGCATCCAGCGATCCTCCCGCCAGACCCGAAACCAGATGCGGGTGCGCAGGAACAGCACGCCGAGCGCGGCGAAGAGGGCGATGCGGATATCTGGAAGCCAGTGATGCGCGAAGAAGTTGACGTAGATCGCAATGGCCAGAACGACCGCCAGAGCCTCGGCCGGATAGCCGGTGAAACGGAAGTCGAAAATGCGCCAGATGCGGGCTATGTAGCTGCCGACGGCGGCATACATGAAACCGGAGAACAGCGGCACCGCGCCGATCCGCAGGAAGCTCGCTTCCGGATATTCCCAGGATCCATGGGCGGTCTTGAACAGCTCCATCACCGTGCCGACGAGGTGGAAAGCCAGGATCACCTTGGCTTCGTCCAGCGTTTCTAGACGCAACGCCAGCATGGCGACCTGGATCGCCAGCGCCGCACAAGTCAGAAAGTCGTAGCGCGCGAATGCGGCATCGGCCGGATAGAACAGGTGGGTGGCGACAAGCAGGGCAAGCAACAGCGCGCCGAACAGGCAGGCCCAGGCCTGCTTGAAGCCGAACAGCAGGAACTCATAGATCCACGAGGCCGGGCCGGGGCGCGGTTCGAAAGCCTCTAGACGAGCACGAACCGCCGCGAAACGGGTATGCTCGGCAGGAACCGGCTCCGACAGATTCTTCATGCAGGGGACGGCGGTGGCGGCGGCTGGCGCGGCCAGCTTTCGAGAGCCGCATCGAAAATGGCCCATTCCGGTGCGTCGTCAGTCCAGATCACCGCTTCGGGCTTTAGTCCGTGATCGGCATCGAGAGCGCCAAGGCGCACGGTCATCAGATGCGGCCGCGCCGAGCTTTGGGCATATATCTGCGTGCCGCACTGCGGACAGAAATGGAAGGTGAGGGTATTGCCGCTCGCCGCCGTCCAGGTCGAAGCGCCGAGACCGCCCTCGATCGACACGTCCTCGATCTTGAAGATTCCGTTGTTGGTCGGGCCGCCTGCTGCGAGTTGCTGGCACTGGCGGCACCAGCACTGGCGGGTGGCGATGGGCTCGCCCGAGATGGTCAGCGAAACGGCGCCGCAGGTGCAGCCGCCGGAATAAGGTGCGGGCATTACAATCAGTTCCCCAGCATTCAACTTTGGCGACGCGCCATGAAGGCGAGCCGTTCGAACAGCATGACGTCCTGCTCGTTCTTGAGCAAGGCGCCGTGGAGCGGCGGGATCGCCTTGGTCGGGTCCTGGTTCTGGAGCACGTCGAGGGGCATGTCCTCGCTCAGCAGCAGCTTGAGCCAGTCGAGCAGTTCGCTGGTGGAAGGCTTCTTCTTGAGGCCGGGCACTTCGCGCAACTCGTAGAATATCTCCATCGCGCGAGTGACGAGCGTCTTCTGGATGCCGGGGAAGTGGACGTCGACGATGGCCTGCATCGTCTCACGGTCAGGGAACTTGATGTAGTGGAAGAAACAGCGGCGCAGAAAGGCGTCCGGCAGGTCTTTCTCGTTGTTGGAGGTGATGACGACGATCGGACGTTCCGCGGCCGCGACATGCTCGCCGGTTTCGTAGACGTCGAAGGCCATGCGGTCGAGTTCGGCCAGGAGGTCGTTGGGAAATTCGATGTCGGCCTTGTCGATCTCGTCGATCAGCAGCACGGGCAGGCGGGGCGAGGTGAAGGCTTCCCACAGCTTACCCTTGCGGATGTAGTTGTTGATGTCGTGGACCCGCGCATCGCCGAGCTGGCCGTCGCGCAGGCGGCCGACCGCATCGTACTCATAGAGGCCCTGATGCGCCTTGGTGGTGGACTTGACGTTCCAGGTGATGAGCGGGGCATCCAGCGAAGCGGCGATCTGCTCGGCCAGCACGGTCTTGCCGGTACCGGGCTCGCCCTTCACCAGGAGCGGACGGCGCAGCAGGACGGCGGCATTGACCGCGACTTTCAGGTCGTCGGTGGCGACATAGCTGCTGGTGCCTTCGAAGCGCTGTAGAATGCCGGAATTATCGTCCACAGTTAACCGTCCTTACTCGCAAAAAACCTGCTTTGCCGCCAGCTTCATCCAGTTTTTTCTGCGCTCGTGCACGCGCGTATATTTGACGACTTGCCGTGAACGATATGGCAAAAACGCTCAAAGAAGTCCCGCTTACAACCCGCGCTGCACGTGCCAAATTACCGAATGTGTGCACTGGCGGGACGTAGATAGGCAAGTGCATTTAGGATACCGGCGCGGGAAGCGTGGGGGCGTTTGGTTGGTTCGTTGGCGTGTCAGCGTGGGCTACAGGCAAGCAAGGCTAGGACCGGCCGGTGACGAAATTTTGGAAGGTACATTGTCGGTTGCGGCTGCGATCAAGGCCGCCCGCGACGCCCGTGGCCAGGCCTTCCATTGTGTTCGGCATAGTAGGCACAGGACTGGGGCTGACCGGTGCGGGTCGGCTCAGCGACCTTTATGCCGTCAGTACATTCGGCGCGAACTACATGATGCTGTGCATCGAGAATGCAGCGGCGACGGTCGTCCTGTAGCGCTGTCGCGCTGCTTAAACCCAGGGACTGCGACTTGCGCTGGCCAGCATGGCGTTACTCTACGTCTGGAGCGCCTTCCATTTCTGGCGCGCGAGCAGAGCGACCCGGGATGACCTGCTGAACCCTGACTACCGTCGCAGCCGGTCAGCCTATCGCTTCTTCAGTCATCGTCAGGAGGTTGGCGGCCATCTTGCGCAGCAACCCGTCGAGCACTTCGCTTTCTTGTGCTGTGAGCGATTGCATGACGCGTGCGTGGAAGGCGGTTCGATGCGCCATCAGCGGAGTGTAGGCATCGAGGCCTGAGGGGGTGATGAACATGACCGGGGCGCGGCGGTCGGCAGGGTTGTCCCGCCTTCCGACCAGCCCCTGCTTCTCGAGCGAAGTGGCCGCACGGCTTACTTCCGCCCGGTCTACCCAAGCCTTCATTGCGATCTGCCGGACGGTCAGCCCATCGAGTGCCAGTGCCAGGCGGCTGAGCACCCGCCATTCCGCGATCGGCAGATCGGTTACGGCGGCCAGTTCACGGATCGTCAGCCTGTCCATGACTTTGGCGACCAGCGACATGCGAAAGGATGGAAAATCCAGCCCGTCCAGTTTCCAGCCGTCAAGCCGTTCCTGATCCATGGCAGGTTCCTTGTCGTCCGCGCTCACGCTGTTCTCCATTTCATCACGTCCCCATAAGGGACGCCGCCTTCGTGTGGCAGGGACCTGCATGCTCTCGCTGGTGATCTACACGCAAATAGGCGGTGGTCAAACGGGTCGGCAAGCGCGCCGCCGGGTACCACCGAAGGCGGGAAACACCATCAGTGATTAATCAACGAACTTGTGCAATTGGTATTGTTGATCTATCAACGTTCTTGCGCGACCGTTGCCTGCAAGAAAAGGGGGATCATGCCGTCATCCTGTCGAGCCGTTGGTGCGGGAAGATCGTCTGATCCGGACTTATCCGCCGCTTCCGTAGAAATGTTATCGGCCGGCTTGAGGTCATGAAATTTCGGCAAGCAGTTAATTTAACAGGGTTCTTTGAGCCGCCCGAGGGCGAGGAGGTTATCTGGTCGCTGCGGAAAATCCCCTGGCCCACATGCATTCGCGACTGCTGCTGTTCAGGGCGAAGGAACTGTCTGCCGGGGCCATAACGACGATCGAAATGCCGATCCGACTGCGCAGCGGCCTGCATGGCAACCGGTATCCTCCCGTCTTCCGCATGACCTTCTCTACTCAAGGATTTTCAATGACCGATCTGGCTGGCCAAGACATCGCCTATCCCGCGCTGAAAATGCACATTGACGGACAGTGGCTGGATGCGCGCGCGCGGCGCGTCCATCGCGTCGTCAATCCGGCTACCGGAGAGACGCTGGGCGAATTGCCGCTGGCCGATGGGGAGGATCTGGACCGCGCATTGGCTGCCTCCGAAGGGGGCTTCCGCCGCTGGGAGAACTCCACCGGAAGGGAACGCGCCGAAGTGCTGAGCGGAGCCGCACGGCTGCTGCGTGAACGGGCTGAACAGATCGCCGTCAACGCCACGCGCGAGGAGGGCAAGACCCTTCTCGAGGCGCGCGTCGAGGTGCAGGTGGTCGCCGGCCTTTTCGATTTCTATGCTGGAGAGGCCCAGCGCCTGTATGGGCGCCTGCTGGTCCGACCGACCGGTCAGCGATCGATGGTGATGAAGGTGCCGGTTGGGCCTGTCGCGGCATTCGCGCCGTGGAACTTCCCGATTGGCAACCCGGGGCGAAAACTCGGCGCGCCGATCGCCGCCGGCTGTTCGGTGATCTTGAAGCCTGCCGAAGAGACCCCCGCATCGGCCATGGCGATCCTGCAAGCGCTTCTCGATGCCGGACTACCGACGGGGGTCGCACAGCTCCTGTTCGGCGTTCCCGACGAAATGTCCCGCCATCTGCTGGCCAGTCCGATTCCACGCAAGGTGAGTTTCACCGGATCGACGGCCGTGGGCAAGCATTTGATGCGTCTTGCAGCCGATACGATGAAACTCACGACGATGGAACTGGGCGGCCATGCTCCCGTGATCGTCTTCGACGATGCCGATATCGACAAGGCGGTCGGGATTCTCGCGACCGCCAAGTTCCGTAACGCGGGACAGGTGTGCGTGTCGCCCACTCGCTTTTATGTGCAGGACGCCGTCCACGATCGCTTCGTGGCGGCGATCTCCGAACGGGCCGCCGGGATTGGCGTCGGCAATGGACTGCAGGCAGGCAATGTCATGGGGCCGATGGCCAATCCGCGCCGCCCGGACGCGATCGAAGCGATGGTGGCCGATGCACTGCGCCATGGGGCCAGGGCTGTCGCGGGCGGGGAAAGGCTGGATCGACCCGGTTTCTTCTTCCAGCCAACGGTTCTTTCCGATGTTCCCGTGGAAGCCCGGATCATGAACGAGGAGCCTTTCGGACCCGTTATCGTCACGGCCCGATTTGCGACGTTCGATGAAGTCGTCTAACAGGCTAACCGCCTGCCGTTCGGCCTTGCCGCCTTCGCCTTCACAGAGAACGGCAGGCAGGCGAACATGATCGCCGATGCGCTGGAAAGCGGCATGGTCGGTATCAATACGACGATGATCGCCGCGCCTGACAGCCCCTTCCAGGGTGTCAAGGAAAGCGGTCACGGGTCCGAAGACGGTCCGGAAGGCGTCGCCGCCTGCCTTGTCACCAAAGCCATCCATCAAGCATGAAAGCGATATCATGACCGACATCACGGCAGCACCCCAGACCGGCGGCGCGCAGGGATACCTTCGCATCGCGACCGAGGAGGCCTTTTCCACCCCCGAACTGACTGCCGCTTTCCGCGATGAACTGAACGGGTCGCAGGTCGATCCCGGCTTTCAAAGCCTGATCGGCTTCTATCTCGATCATCCGGCGCCGCGCCCGCAGTTCATTGCGCGCAAGTTGCTGGAACTGGGCAGTGAACGGATCGCGGAAATGGATGCACGGGGCATCGATCGCCAGGTCCTGGCGCTTACCGCGCCAGCCACCAATGCCTTGCGCGATCCAGACCGGGCTACCATGGTTGCTGAAACCGCCAACGACCGCCTCCACGATGCCATCGGGAAATATCCCGACCGGTTGAGCGGCATGGCGGCCTGTGCACCGCAGGACCCCAAGCGCGCGGCGAAGGAGATTGAGCGCGCGGTTACGAAACTGGGTCTCAACGCAGTGATCATCAACAGTCATATTCTCGGAGAATATCTCGACAACCCGAAGTTTTCCGAAGTGCTGGAAGCGGCCGAAGCAACGGATGCGCCGATCTATATCCACCCCAACACGCCGCCGCCCGCTATGATCGGACCGATGCTGGAGGCGGGGCTGGACGGCGCGATCTTCGGCTTCGGCGTGGAAACCGGCATGCACGCGCTGCGCATCATCACTTCCGGTGTGCTGGATCGCTATCCCAAGCTGCAGATCATCATCGGCCATATGGGCGAAGCCTTGCCCTACTGGATGTACAGGCTGGATTTCATGCATCGTGCGGGCGTCAGCACGGGGCGCTACGAATGCATGAAGCCGCTCAGGAAGGAAAAGGTCTCCAATTATCTCAAGGAGAATTTCCACATCACCAACAGCGGCGTGGCATGGGAGCCGGCCATCAAGTTCGCGCAGAGCGTGATCGGCGAAGACCGTGTGCTCTATGCTATGGACTTTCCCTATCAGTGTCCCGTCGAGGAGGTGATCATGCTCGACAATATGGACATGCCGCTCGCGACAAAGAAGAAATTCTTCCAGACCAATGCCGAAAAGCTGTTCAAGATCGCATGAGCGATCCGGAAGAATTCGACTGTGTGATAGCAGGTGCGGGATCGGCGGGCTGTGTGCTCGCCGCCCGCCTTCATGCGGGCGCGTACCAGCCACGCTACTCCTGGGCTTCTTGTCGGAGCCGGAGCCTCACTTGAACGGCCGGAAGTTGCCTTTGCTGTGGGGACGCGAGTTATTCAGCGTAATTTTCATAAACAAATTTTATTTTATTGAGCCTTCGAAGTCGCTGCACGCCCTGTCCCTTCTAACTGATCGCTGAAGTTTATGTTCTTCAGCGCAGCGAGGTGAGAAGGGAACTTGCTATCTCTGCTGGAGCGATGGACTTCACCGCCGAGGCGTTGCAGACAAGGGCAATGGGGGCAGATTTCCTGAAACGCATGGATTGGTTGAACGCGCGGCGCGTTGGTGGATATCTGCGCGTGTTCGCGATGCTCAACGTTGCGACGATCGTGTGGCTGGTGGCGACTTCGCATGGCGGCGTCGATATCAACGGCTATCTGCTGGGCAGCGACTTCATCAGCTTCTGGACGACCGGCCACATGCTGGTCGATCATGCCAATCCTTATGACGGCGCCGCGCATATCCTGGCCCAGCGGACCTATTATTCGACCGAGGGCGCCTATACCGCCTTCTACTATCCGCCTTCGTTCCTGCTGTTCTGCTGGCCGCTTGGGTGGTTGGCCTATTTCCCGGCGCTCGGGTTCTGGGTGGCGACGACGGGGGCGTTCTGTTTCGCGGCCGTAAACCGGTGGTGGGCCGATGCAGAGTTAGGCAAGCCGCTCTGGCTGCTGTTCGCGGCCTTTCCCGCCGTTCCTATCGTCGTCACCCATGGGCAGACGGCGTTCCTCGTTGCCGGACTGCTCGGCCTTGGGGCCTGGCTGGTGCCGACGCGGCCTTTACTTGCAGGCGTGCTGTTCGGCTTGGCGACGATAAAGCCACAGTTCGGTCTGCTGCTGCCGCTGGTGCTGCTGGCGACCGGCGAGTGGCGGGTGATCGCCGCTGCCGCGTTTACGGCGCTTGCTTTGGCAGCCGTTTCCGTCGGGGCGTTTGGCCTGGATGCCTGGACGGACTGGCTTGGCGCGAGCGCACGGGCGCAGACGGCCATGGCCTATGGCCAGATCGGCTACGGCAAGATGATGAGCCCCTTTGCCGCACTGCGTCTCCTTGGGGGATCGATGACGGTGAGCTATGCCGCGCAGGGCGCGGTGACGCTGGCGGTGGCTGCGCTGGTCCTGAAAGCCTCGTGGCGCAAGGCGTGGACACCGGGGCTGGCTGCGCTGACACTGGCGGGCGCACCGCTGGCGACTCCCTATGTACTCGATTACGACATGGTGATCCTCGCCTTCCCGTTGCTCTGGCTGGCGGGGGAGGGGCTGAAAAACGGCTTTCGCAATGGAGAGCGGGCCGCGCTGTTCGTCGCCTTTGCCGCACCGGCGCTGGCCCGGCCGCTGGCGCTCTACCTTTACGTGCCGATCATGCCACTGGCGATGCTGCTGCTCTTCGAGATCGTCCGGCGCCGCGTGGTAGCGGCGCCGAATTGATCTCCGGATTGATCGGAGGTCAGGCGTCGATCAGTTCGGGGTCGATCTCGCCCGCGCGGTTCTGGATGAACTGGAAGCGGTGTTCCGGGTTGCGGCCCATCAGGCGGTCGACAAGGTCCTTTACCGCTGCACGGCCCTCGTACTCCGGCGGCAGGGTGATGCGGATCAACGAACGACTTTCCGGCGACATCGTCGTCTCGCGAAGCTGGCCGGGGTTCATTTCGCCGAGGCCCTTGAACCGGCCGACTTCCACCTTCTTGTTCTTGAACACCGTGGCTTCAAGCTCGGCGCGGTGGGCGTCGTCGCGCGCATAAGCCGATGTCGAGCCTGCGGTCAGGCGATAGAGCGGCGGCTGGGCGAGATAGAGGTGCCCGCGCCGCACGATGTCCGGCATCTCCTGGAAGAAGAAGGTCATCAACAGGGTGGCGATATGCGCGCCGTCGACATCGGCGTCGGTCATGATGACGATACGGTCGTAGCGCAAGTTGTCCGGGTTGCAGTCCTTGCGGGTGCCGCAGCCGAGCGCGAGGCCGAGGTCGGCGATTTCCTGGTTGGCGCGGATCTTGTCCGCCGTGGCCGAAGCGACGTTGAGGATCTTGCCGCGGATCGGCAGGATCGCCTGGGTCTTGCGGTTGCGCGCCTGCTTGGCCGAACCGCCTGCCGAGTCGCCCTCGACGATGAAGAGTTCGGTTTCGCCGTCGCCTTCGCCCGAACAGTCGGTCAGCTTGCCGGGAAGGCGCAGCTTGCGGGCGTTGGTGGCGGTCTTGCGCTTGACCTCGCGCTCCGCCTTGCGGCGCAGGCGCTCGTCCATGCGCTCCATCACCGCGCCGAGCAGGGCCTTGCCGCGTTCGAGATTGTCGGTGAGGAAGTGGTCGAAGTGGTCGCGCACCGCCGCTTCCACGAGGCGTGCGGCCTCGGGGCTGGTCAGGCGGTCCTTGGTCTGGCTCTGGAACTGGGGATCGCGGATGAAAACCGAGAGCATGACCTCGCTGCCGGTGATCATGTCGTCCGGCGTAATGTCCTTGGCCTTCTTGGCCTGGCCCACGAGATCGGCGAAGGCGCGGATACCCTTGGTCAGTGCCGCGCGCAGGCCCTGTTCATGGGTGCCACCGTCTGGTGTCGGGATGGTGTTGCAGTACCAGGAAAACGAGCCGTCGGAATAGAGCGGCCAGGCGATCGCCCATTCCACGCGGCCCTGTTCGGAGCCGTCATCGCCGCGCGGGAAGTCCTGCGTGCCGGAGAAGGACTGCGTGGTTACGCATTCGCGGGCGCCGATCTGTTCGGCAAGGTGGTCGGCAAGGCCGCCGGGGAACTGGAACGTCGCTTCTGCCGGAACGTCTTCGGACGCCAGCGAGGGCGCGCATTTCCAGCGGATTTCGACGCCCGCGAAGAGATAGGCCTTCGAGCGCACCAGCTTGAACAGGCGCGCGGGCTTGAACTGCTGGTCCCCGAATATCTCGGTGTCGGGCGTGAAGCTGACCGCGGTGCCGCGCCGGTTCGGTGCCGCACCGACCTTCTGGAGCGGGCCGAGAGTGACGCCGCGGGAAAATTCCTGCGCGAACAGTTCCTTGTTGCGAGCCACTTCCACCCGGGTGAGGCTGGACAGCGCATTGACCACGGAAATGCCGACGCCGTGCAGGCCGCCCGAAGTGGCATAGGCCTTGCCGGAGAACTTCCCGCCCGAGTGAAGCGTCGAAAGGATGACTTCGAGCGCCGACTTGCCGGGGAACTTGGGGTGCTCATCGACCGGAATGCCGCGGCCGTTGTCGGTGATCGTCAGCCGATTGCCTTCATCGAGCGTGACCTCGATACGGTTGGCATGGCCGGCGACGGCCTCGTCCATCGCGTTGTCGAGCACTTCGGCGGCGAGGTGGTGGAGCGCGCGCTCGTCAGTGCCGCCGATGTACATGCCGGGACGGCGCCGGACAGGCTCCAGCCCCTCCAGCACTTCGATCGCGGAACCATCGTAGGATTCCCCGCCCGAGGACGGGAGCTTGTCGAACAGGTCATCGGACATGGACTGGACTATAAGGCGCCCAGACCCGCGATCAAGCGCGGGTTTGGGCTTATCCGCAAAGAGATGTTCACTTTTTCTTCCGCTCGACAGCGCGGAGAGGACTTACTTGGGGAAGCCGCTCGGTGCCGCACTGACAACCTTCACCGAACCACCTTCCACCGCTCGGACTTCGAGCGCGCGCTCGATCAATCCGTTGCGGCCGAAACGGAACGGCCCGTCCACGCCCAGGAAACCGCCGGGATCGAGCATCGCCGTGGTGGGGAAGACTTTGCCCGGTACCCAGTCGCGCGCGACGCGCAGGGTCAGCAGCACCGAATCGTAGCCTAGCGTGGCGATGCGGAAAGGCGCGGCGCCGAAGCGGGTGCGGTAGCTCTTGGCGAACTGCGCGAAACGAACGTCGGAAACCGTCGAGAACCACGCGCCGTTCAGGGCGGGGCTGGTCGCCAGTTCGCGCTCGCCGCCCCAGAGTTCGGTGCCGAGCAGGCGCACGCCCGCGCCGCCGCCTGCCGCGCGGTAGGACACCGCCGCCTTAGCCGAAAGGCTGCCGCTGTCGGCAATAAGCAGCGCGCCGTAGCCACTCTTGGTCTTGATCCGGCTTGCCGCAGCGGCGATCGAGGCGGCGGAGCGGTCGTATGTCTCCATCGCCACTACCGAACCGCCGGCATCGCGCACCGAGGCGAGTAGCGAGCTGCTGGCGCGCTCCCCATAATCGCCCTTGGGCACGAGCGCGGCGAACGTGGTCACGCCCTTGCCGCGCGCATATTTGACGGTGCGGGCGATCGACTGGCCGGGCAGATTGCCGATGATGAAGACGTCCTTGCCAGCGGCTTTCTCGTCGTTGGAGAACGAGATCAGTGGCACGTGCGCGGGCTTGGCGACCGCTGCCACCGAGGCGATGTCGTCGGAGAGCAGCGGGCCGAGAATCAGCTTGTTGCCGTCGGCCACGGCGCGGCGTGCGGCTTCGCCGGGATTGGTGCCGGTGTCGTACGTGGTGATGCGCAGGTTCTTCGCACCGGTATCGAGCAGCGCCATGTTCGCCGCATTGGCCAGCGACTGGCCGACGCCTGCATTGGGGCCGGTGGTCGGCACCAGCAGGGCCACGCGGTGACGCTCGGTATCGGTGGGAATCTCGCTTTCCGGGGCCGTCGGCGTAGGAGCAGGAGCCGGGGCAGGCGCCTTGGGAACGACCGCGCAACCCGCCAGGGCCGCCATAGCTGCCGCCGCGAGAAGATTGCGCCGGTTCAGGCGATTATAGAACATTGCTTGCCGCTCCCATAGTGCTTGGGCCATGAGTTCCCGCGATGGAACACACTCTCACCTCAGGCCTCTACATAGTGGCAACCCCGATTGGCAACCTCGGGGACATTACCTTTCGCGCCGTGGAGATCCTCAAGGGGGTCAGCGCGGTCGCCTGCGAGGATACCCGAATCACCGGCAAACTCCTGCATCACCTCGGCATCAAGCAGAAGATGATCCGCTATGACGACCATGCGGGCGAGGGCGACCGGGAGCGTCTGCTGGCGCTGATGGAAAGCGAACCGGTGGCGCTCGTCAGCGATGCGGGGACGCCGCTGATTTCCGATCCGGGCTATCGCCTCGTGAAGATCGCGCGGGAGCGGGGCATTCCCGTCACCAGCCTGCCGGGCGCCAATGCGGCGGTGATGGCGATGACGCTGTCGGGCTTGCCCAACGACCGTTTCCTGTTCGCCGGGTTCCTTCCCAACAAGGCCAAGGCGCGCGAGACGGTGCTCGGCGATCTCGCCAAGGTCCCCGCGACCTTGATATTTTATGAGACCGCGCCGCGTCTGGAGGATTCGCTGGAGGCGATCGCGGCGGTCCTTCCGGGCCGCGAAGTGGCGGTTGCGCGCGAACTCACCAAGAAGTTCGAGGAATGTCGCAGCGGAACTCCGGAAGAGCTCATCGCCCACTACGCGGTCCATCCGCCCAAGGGCGAGATCGTCCTCCTCATCGCGCCGCCGGGCGAGGAGCCGATCGGCGAAGTCGACGTGGATGCCCTGCTGCGCGCCGAACTGGCGCTGGCCAAGCCCTCGCAGGCGGCGGCGAGCGTCGCCAAGGCGACCGGCCTCGACCGCAAGGTGCTCTATGCCCGGGCGATGGAACTCAAGTGAGCCTGCGGGGGTGAACAGGCGGCGAGCCGAAGCGGAGCGCAAGGGGCGGCGAGCGGAGACGCTCGCCGCGTGGTACTTGCGGCTGACCGGCTGGAGCATTCGCGCCATGCGGGTGAAGACCGCGCGCGGAGAAGTCGATATCGTCGCCCGGCGCGGGCGGACCTTGTGCTTCGTCGAAGTGAAGTGGCGCGCGCGCCGCGCCGATCTCGACCATGCGATCGATCACTACCGCCTGCGCCGCGTGGCCGCTGCTGCCGAGGCTATCGGGCACCGCTATCAAAAGCCCGGTGACGACCTGAGGATCGACGTGCTTCTGCTGGCGCCGGGCTGCTGGCCCCGCCGCATCGTCAATGCCTGGCAACCGGGGGCCTGACAACCGGACACCTGAAGCTCGATCCGGCGCGCAAAGTTTCAGGACTGACCCAAAACCATTCGCACCCGCCGCCGAATTTGATTAAGCCGCCTTTCCGAAAGATACCGCTCGGTACATATCCCGCGAGGACCAGACTTTTCATGACCTTACGCATCGCCGTTCAGATGGACCCGCTGGAATCGATCAAGATCGCGGGCGATTCCTCGTTTGCGCTCATGCTCTCGGCGCAGGCGCGCGGGCATGAGCTGTTCCATTATGACGTGCGGACGCTCGCCTATGATGCCTCCTCGGGCGCGGCCGGACGGCTGACATGCTGGGGCGCGCCGGTGACGGTGCAGCGCGTCGAAGGCGCCCACTTCACGCGCGGGGAGTACCGTCTGATCGACCTTGTGGCCGATATCGACGTGGTGCTGATGCGACAGGACCCGCCCTTCGACCTCGGCTATATCACCGCCACGCACCTGCTGGAGCGCCTTGCCGGGCAGACGCTGGTGGTCAACGATCCGGTCTCGGTCCGCAATGCGCCTGAGAAGGTCTTCGTGCTCGACTATGCGCGCTTCATGCCGCCGACCTTCATCGCCCGCCGCATCGAGGACGTGCGCCTGTTCCAGCAGCGCAATGTCGAAGCCGGTTTCGGCGGCGATCTCGTCATCAAGCCGCTCCACGGCAACGGCGGCAAGGCGGTGTTCCGCGTGCCTGCCGACGGCAGCAACCTTGGCGCCCTGATCGAGATGTTCGAAAACGCCTGGGTCGAGCCGTTCATGGTCCAGCCCTTCCTTCCCGACGTGGCCGAGGGAGACAAGCGCATCGTCCTCGTCGACGGCGAGTTCGCGGGCGCGATCAACCGCAAGCCGGGCGCGGGTGAATTCCGCTCCAACCTTGCCGTCGGCGGCTCGGCCGAGGCCACTGGCCTTACGGTGGCGGAAGAGGAAATCTGCGCGGCGCTGGCACCGCAACTAAAGGCGCGCGGCCTCGTCTTCGTGGGCATCGACGTGATCGGCGGCAAATGGCTGACCGAGATCAACGTGACATCGCCGACCGGCATCGTCGCCATCGATCGCTTCAACGGCACCGACACCGGCGCGAAGATCTGGGACGCGATCGAGGCCCGCCACGCCGCGATGTAACGCTCGCCCGAAAGGTGTAGGTCCATGAACGAGTGGGTCATCTGGCTGATCGAGGGAGGAGGATATTGGGGTATCCTCCTGCTGATGATGGTCGAGAACATCGTGCCGCCGATTCCCTCGGAACTCATCATGGGCGTGGCCGGGATCGCCATGGCGCATGGACGCATGGATTTTGCGCCGGTGCTGGTCGCCGGAACGGTGGGATCGACGCTCGGCAACTACGTGCTGTTCCTCGTCGCGGATCGCCTCGGCTATGAGCGGCTCCGGCCGTTCATCGATCGCTGGGGGCGCTGGCTGACCCTGGACTGGCGGCAGGTCGAGCGGGCGGGCAAGTTCTTTCGCAGGCATGGCCGCTGGGTGGTCTTCGTCATGCGCTTCATGCCGATGTTCCGGACCCTGGTGTCGGTCCCGGCGGGCCTTGCGCATATGAGGCACTGGCCGTTCCTGATCTACACTGCGGCTGGGGCGGCGATCTGGAACACGCTGCTTATTCTGGCCGGAAGCTGGATGGGCCGCCGCTTTGCCGAAGCCGAGACCTGGGTGGGCTGGGCGACCGTCATCCTCGCGGTGCTGACGGCCCTATGGTATTGCTGGCGCGTGATCTTCTGGAAGTCTTCCGAAGACAATTCATGAAATCCCCGCACGTAGTATTTGTCAGTTTTTTACAAATCCCGGAGTATCGCATCTCAATACGATACCGTAGTCTTTGCTCGCAACCATTTGGGAGCAGGGGTTATGTCCAAGCGATTGGCAGCGGAATTCTTCGGTACATTCTGGCTCGTCTTGGGAGGCTGCGGCGCGGCGGTCCTTGCGGCGGCCTTTCCCGACCTCGGGATCGGCTTCGCAGGCGTGGCGCTGGCCTTCGGCCTGACGGTCGTGACCATGGCCTATGCGGTGGGCAGCATTTCCGGCGGACACTTCAATCCGGCGGTTTCGCTGGGCATGGCGGTCGGCGGACGGCTCGACTGGAAAGACCTCGTTCCCTACGGGGTGGCGCAAGTGCTCGGCGCCATCGTGGCGGCGGCGGCGCTCTATGCCATCGCCTCGGGCAAGGCGGGATGGACCCCCGGCGGCTTCGCGACCAACGGCTACGGCGAACTCTCGCCCGGCGGCTATGCCCTGTCTTCCGCGCTGCTGATCGAGACGATCCTGACCGCGGGCTTCATCATCGTGATCCTCGGCTCCACTTCGAAGATCGCCCCGTCCGGGTTCGGGCCGCTGGCGATCGGGCTGTGCCTGACGCTGATCCACCTCGTGGCGATCCCGGTGACGAATACCTCGGTCAATCCCGCGCGCTCGACCGGCGTGGCGCTCTTCGCGGAGACGGCGGCGCTTGGTCAACTCTGGGCGTTCTGGGTGGCGCCGCTGGTCGGAGCTGCGATCGGTGCGCTGATCTGGCGGGGCTTGCTGGCCCCCGACGAAGGCGCGCTCTGAACCTTCAGCCCTGCTCGCGCGGATGGGCGCTGCGATAGACGTCGAGCAGGGTCGCCGCATCGACCTTGGTGTAGATCTGCGTCGAGCCGAGGCTGGCGTGGCCGAGCAGTTCCTGAAGGCTGCGGAGGTCCGCCCCGGCGCCGAGCAAATGCGTGGCGAAGCTGTGGCGAAAGGCATGGGGTGTCGCGCTCGAGGGTATCCCCAGCACGATGCGGGCGCGGGCGACGGCCTTCTGAACCATGCCCTGCGCCAGCGGCCCGCCCTTGGCGCCCCGGAAGATCGGCGCATCCGCCGCCATCGGCCATGGGCATTTGTCCAGATAGTCGGCCACGCCCTCGCGCACGATCGGCAGCAGCGGCACCATGCGCTGCTTGCCGCCCTTGCCGGTGACGATCAGCGTCTCCCCTAACGGCAGCGCTCCGCCGGTAATCGACAGCGCCTCGGCGATGCGCAGGCCTGCGCCGTAGAGCAACAACAGGACCGCCCGGTCGCGCGCGCCGATCCACGGTTCGCGAGCATCTTCCTCCACCGTCGCGGCGAGATTGACCGCTTCATCCGGCGTCACCGGGCGGGGCAGGCCTTTCTTCACGCGCGGCCCGCGCAGGCGCGGTGCATTGGCATGGGCCACCCCCGCCTGTTCGCGGGCAAAGGCGAGGAAGCTCTTGAGCGCTGAAAGCTCGCGCGCGGCGGAAGTATTGCCGATCCCGTCCTCACGCCGCCCGGCAAGGTGTAGCCGCAGGTCGGCGGCTTCGAGCCGGGCAAGTGCCTGCCAGTCGGCGGGCTGTGCGCCGTCGATCAGGCGCCCAGCGGTGGCGATATAGGCGCGAACGGTATGGGGACTGCGCCGCCGCCCGTTCCTGAGGTGATTGCCCCAGGCTTCGAGCAGGTCGGCTTTCGTCATGCCGCTCAAGGCTCGACCAGATCGACCGGCACGATTTCGCCGAGCAACCCGTCGAGCAGCGGCATGCCCTGTTCGGTCACATGCAGCCGCGCGCCCTCGCGCCGTACAAGGCCTTGCTTCTCGTAAAAGGCGGCCTTGGCGGGGTCGCACAGTTCCACGATATCGAGGCCGAAGCGCGCCGACATCGCATCGAGGTCCACGCCTTCGCGCAGGCGCAGGCCCATGAGCATGGCCTCGCTGGCCTGCTCGCGGCGGCCGAGATCGCGGTGCTCGTTGATGCCCTGCGCCTGGAGATCGATGGCTTCGAGCCAGTTCTCCGGTTTGCGGTGGCGCGTGGTGGCGACGCCGCCGCGTCGCCCGTGGGCGCCGGGGCCGATCCCGCAGTAGTCCTGATAGCGCCAGTACGTAAGGTTGTGGCGGCTTTCCTCGCCGGGGCGGGCGTGGTTGCTGATCTCGTAGGCGGGCAGGCCCGCAGCCGCAGTCATTTCGCGGGTGAGCGCGAACATGTCGGCGCAGGCGTCCTCGTCCAGCGGCTCGAACTGGTTTTGGCGCACCATCGTCGCGAACTTGGTGCCCGGCTCGATGGTGAGCTGGTAGAGCGAGAGGTGCCCGGTGCCGTAGGATAGCGCCTGCGCGAGTTCCGCCTGCCACTGGTCGAGGCTCTGGCCGGGGCGGGCGTAGATCAGGTCGAAGCTGACGCGGGAGAAGCGCTTCTGGGCCACTTCCAGCGCCTTCAGCCCCTCCTGCGCATCGTGCAGCCGACCGAGAAACCGCAAGGTCTCGTTATCGAGCGCCTGTAGCCCGAGCGAAACGCGGTTGACCCCAGCAGCGGCCAGCGCCTCGTAATTGCCTGCCTCGACGGAGGAGGGATTGCCCTCCAGCGTGATCTCTATTCCGTCCGAAAAGCCCCAGAGCTTCTCCGCCTCGTCCAGCAGCCGCGCGACGAGGGCAGGGGGCATCAGCGAAGGGGTGCCACCGCCGAAGAAGATCGAATCGAGCTTCTCGCCGCCCGCGACTTCGTGCTCGTGGCGCATGTCGGCGAGCAAGCCCGCCTCCCACCGCGCCACTTCGACCCGTTCGCGGACATGGCTGTTGAAGTCGCAATAGGGGCACTTTGCGAGGCAGAACGGCCAGTGGATGTAGAGCGCGCGCGCCATGGTGGCAGATTAACCCGCGAACTGCTCCGCGACCAGCTTTGCGAAAGCGTCGGCGCGGTGGCTGATCTCGTGCTTCTTCTCGGGCGCGATTTCGGCGAAAGTCTGGTCGAACCCGTCGGGCACGAAGCAGGGGTCGTAGCCGAAGCCCAGCTTGCCGCGCGGGGGCCAAGTGAAGCTGCCGTTCGAGCGGCCTTCATAGACCGCTTCCTCGCCGTCCGGCCAGGCGATCGCCAGGACGCAGGAGAACCAGCAGGAGCGATCCACGTCCGGCCCCTGCTCGCAGAGCAGGCCTTCGACTTTGCCCATGGCCATGAACCAGTCCCGACCCGCCTCGCCCTCGAACCACTGCCGTTCGGCCCAGTCTGCGGTGTAGACACCGGGCCGTCCGCCCAACGCCGTCACCGACATGCCGCTATCGTCTGCGAGCGCGGGAAGCTGCGCGGCCTTGGCGGCGGCATGGGCCTTGAGAAGCGCGTTCTCCACGAAGGTCGTGCCGGTCTCTTCCGGTTCGGGCAGGCCGAGTTCGCCCGCGGAGACGCAGTCGATGCCGAACGGTGCGAGCAGGGCGCTGATTTCCCGTAGCTTGCCCGCATTGTGCGTGGCGATGACGAGGCGGGTGTTTCCAAGCTTGCGGGTCATTCTTGTGGTTCCATATTCGCCGCCCTCAACTGCGCGAGGGCGACGATAAGGGGTAGGACTTGGCTTAGCGACCGACGGCCTTGGCCTGCTCGGCGAAGATGCGGTCGCAACCGATGCGGGCGAGGCGCAGGAGGCGCAGCAGGCCTTCCTCGTCATAAGTCGCGCCTTCGGCGGTGGCCTGGGCTTCGGCGATCTTGCCGCCCTCGATCAGCACGAAGTTGGCATCGGCATCGGCCGAGCTGTCCTCGATGTAGTCGAGGTCGAGCACCGGGGTGCCCTCGCAGATGCCGCAGGAAATGGCGGCGACGCGGCCGGTGATCGGGTCTTCCTTGATCTTGCCGTCGGCCATCAGCTTGTCGACGGCAAGGCGCAGCGCGACCCAGGCGCCCGAGATCGAGGCGGTACGGGTGCCGCCGTCGGCCTGGAGCACGTCGCAGTCGAGCACGATCTGGCGCTCGCCGAGCTTCTTCATGTCGACCACGGCGCGAAGCGAGCGGCCGATCAGGCGCTGGATTTCCTGCGTGCGGCCGGACTGCTTGCCCTTGGCGGCTTCACGGCTGCCGCGCGTGTGGGTGGCGCGGGGAAGCATCGAATATTCGGCCGTCACCCAGCCTTCGCCCTTGCCGCGCAGGAACGGCGGAACCTTTTCCTCGACCGAGGCGGTGACGAGGACGCGGGTATCGCCGAAGGAGATCAGCACCGAACCTTCGGCGTGCTTGGTGAAACCGGTCTGGATGTCGATAGCGCGCATCTCGTCGGGGGTACGGCCGGAAGGTCGCATGGGATGTCCTTTGCTCAAGTTCTGATCGTCGATTACCCGCGCGCCCCTAGAGCATTTTCCGGTCAGGTGGAAACACCTGATGTCCGGAAAATGCACGCAATCGAATGGCTCTCGCGCATTTGGCTTGAGACGTCCGCGCCAGTCCCTAGATTAAGCGCAAATGCCGACACTGCCGATCAACGAACTTTCCGACCGCGCCCGCGAGATATTCCGCCTCGTGGTGGAGGGCTATCTGGCGACCGGAACCCCGATCGGCTCAAAAGCCCTCGCGGGACCCGGCGGCGTCAGGCTGTCTTCTGCCTCGATCCGTTCGGTGCTGGCGGACCTCGAATCATTCGGACTGCTGGCCGCGCCGCATACCAGCGCGGGGCGGCTGCCGACCGAGGCAGGCCTTCGCCTTTTCGTCGACGGCATCATGCAGGTGGCCGAGCCGACCGTGGAGGAGCGCCTCGCGATCGAGAGCCGGATTTCCTCTCCCGGTCCGATCGAGGCGGCGCTGGAGGCGACCAGCGCGCTGCTCTCCAGTCTCACGTCCGGGGCGGGCGTCGTCATGGTGCCGCGCCGCGAGCCGCGGCTGATGCATCTCCAGCTCGTGCCGCTGGGGCCGGGCCGGGCGCTCGCCGTGCTGGTGGGCGAGGATGGCGCAGTAGAGAATCGCATCGTCGAATTTCCCGCCTCCCTGCCGCCGGGCGCGCTGGAGGAAGCCTCCAACTACATCACCGCCCACCTTGCGGGCCGGACGCTCGGCGAGGCGGCGCGGGTGATGCGCGGTGATATCGCCACCGGCAAGTCGGCGCTCGATGCCGCAAGCCGCGATCTGGTCGAGCGCGGGCTGGCGGTCTGGAGCGAGGATGCGATGGCCCGCCCGGTGCTGATCGTGCGCGGGCAGGCCAACCTGCTCGACGAAACCGCGCTTTCGGACCTCGAACGGGTGCGCTCGCTGCTGGACGACCTGGAGAACAAGCAGTCGGTCGCCGAATTGCTCGATCTTGCGCGCGAGGCGCAATCGACGCGTATCTTCATCGGCTCGGAGAACCGGCTTTTCGCACTTTCCGGCTCTTCGGTGATCGCCTCGCCCTATCGCGATCGCGACGGCAGGGTGGTCGGCGTGGTGGGGGTAATCGGGCCGACCCGGTTGAATTATGCGCGCGTCGTCCCCATGGTGGACTTCACTGCCCAGAGCCTGGGCAAGCTCATCGGATAGCTGGAACTTTACGATAATGACCGAACAGAAGACGCAGTCGACAGAAGAAGCGGCCATCGCCGAAGAACTGAAGGGCGTGCCCGAGGATATGATCGACAACCCCGAACAAGCCCGGCCTGAACTCGCCAAGCTGCGCGAAGAACTCGAAGCGGCCAAGCAGGACGTGCTCTACGCCCGCGCGGAAACTCAGAACGTGCGCCGCCGCCTAGAAAAGGACGTTGCCGACACCCGCGCCTATGCCGCGACCGGCTTCGCTCGCGACATTCTTTCCGTGGCCGACAACCTGACCCGCGCGCTTTCGGCGATCCCGGCGGACCTGCGCGAGGACGAGAAGCTCAAGGGTATCGTTGCAGGCATCGAGGCGACCGGCCGCGAGATCGACAAGGTCTTCACCAACCACGGCATCACCCGGATCGCCGCCATGGGCCTTCCGCTCGATCCCAACCAGCACCAAGCGATGATCGAGGTTCCCTCGGCCGATGCCGAAGCCGGTACGGTGGTGCAGGAGCTTCAGGCCGGTTACATGATCAAGGACCGCCTGCTGCGTCCGGCCATGGTGGCCGTGGCCAAGAAGCCGGACTGATCCATCTGCCCACCGCGCGAACGCCGTGAACTTCGAGGCTCGTCAAGGCCTTGCGGGACGAGCGGGCGCGCGGCGGCGATGGGCTGCGGTTGTTCATGGAACCTGCCCGCATCGGGACCGTTGATCCAGGTAGAGACCTGATATTCAGCGGAGAGACCCCATGCGAATGCTCATTCTTCCCATCCTCGCCGCCGGAGCGCTTGGTGTTGCCGGCTGCGCGAGCAACTATGCCGGTGAGGGGGCCCTTGCCGGTGGTGCGCTCGGCGCAGGCGTCGGCGCGCTTGCGGGCGACGTCGGTGCCGGTGCGGCAGTCGGCGCGGCGGCAGGTGCCGTGGCCGGATCGACCAAGGAAAAGCACAAGGGCTGCTATCGCTACGACCGGCGCGGCGATCGCTATTGGGACCGCGACTGCTGATCGCGGTTCGCAATGCTTGCGAAAAGGGCGCGGAAGAACCCGCGCCCTTTTTGTTTTTTTAGACGAAGGATAAAGGGCCGAACGGCAGCACGCCGCGATAACTGGCGAGCGGCGGCGCGCCGGGTACTTGCCAGCCCCGGTCGAGCAGGAAAGCATGACGGACGATCTCCGCCTGCTGTTCGATGCCGTAGCGACCGAGCGTCCATCCCGGCCTCAGTGCATAGTCATAGCGGCAGAACGGATGGCGCATCAGCGGCAGATACCAGCGGCCCTTGCGCTGGCTCTGCCAGACATGCGTCATTTCGTGAATGAACAGCCCTTGCAGACCGATCTGCGCCGATGAAAAATCGTCGCAATAGAGCTCGGAAGCCTTGTGGAAGTGCAGATGCCCGCAAGGTGCCATCACAACGTGAGCAGGCTGGAGCGGAAACCACTTGCGCCGCCGGACACGCACCGGAGCAGGATCGACGGCATTGCCGAAGACTGCCCGAACCAGCGCGATTTCACCCGATGTCAGCGCTCTTTCCGCGCCGGGAGGGCAGGCGGCCGTCAGTGATCCATCCCCGGCATGTCGCCCATCTGGTTGCCGCCCATGCTTTCGACCCGCAGCGGCATCGAGAGCTTGTCGCCGTCGGAGAAGGTCAGGGTCAGTTCCGCCGTGCCGCTGGCCTTCACGGTATCGTCGATATCGAAGACCATGACGTGCATGCCGCCCTGCTTGAATTCGACGTCGGCGCCCGGTGCGATCTCCAGCGAATCGACGGCCGCCATGCTGCCGCCGTCGGTCTTGTGCATCTGCGCGCTGCCCGTGCCGCTGACGTGCACGCCCACCAGCTTGACCGGCGCGGCGCCGTCGTTGCGCACCGTGAAGTAGACCGCGCCGGGCCGACCGGCCACGATCGGCAGGAACAGATGGCCGTCGCTCGCACTGATGCCCGGCTTCGCGGTCGGCCCGGCATCGGCCGCCGCGCTTTCCTGCGGTGCCGGGTTTTCCGCCTGCTTGCAGCCGCTCAGGGACACGAGCAGGGCGGCGACGCCGGTGGCGGCGAGCATAGGCAGGGAGGCGGGAAAACGGGCAGGCTTCACGGCAGATCGATCCTCTCGGACGGGCGGGCGATACCAAGGAGTTCGCGGCGCTGAAAATTTCCACGGCGTAATGCCATTGCGACAGACTTGTTCCAAGCGAAACCGCACCTATATGCCGCTCCGACGACTTTGAACGTCATCGAGCTGTGCAAGCCGCCTTGCCTTATGGAAGGGAGGCGATCCGCATGGTGTCATCCACTGACGTGAGGAATGGGGATAATGGCAAAAGTAATTGGTATCGACCTTGGCACCACCAACAGCTGCGTCGCCGTCATGGACGGCGGCAAGCCCAAGGTTATTGAAAATTCCGAAGGCGCCCGCACGACGCCCTCGATCGTCGCTTTCACCAAGGATGGTGAGCGTCTGATCGGGCAGCCCGCGAAGCGCCAGGCCGTGACCAACGGCGACAACACGATTTTCGCGGTGAAGCGCCTGATCGGCCGCCGCTTCGACGACCCGGTGACCAAGAAGGACACCGAGCTGGTTCCGTACCACATCGTCAAGGGCAAGAACGGCGACGCCTGGGTCCAGGCTGGCGGCGAAGACTACAGCCCGTCGCAGATCTCGGCCTTCACTCTGCAGAAGATGAAGGAAACCGCCGAATCGTACCTCGGCGAGACCGTGACGCAGGCCGTCATCACCGTGCCCGCCTACTTCAACGACGCACAGCGCCAGGCGACCAAGGACGCAGGCCAGATCGCCGGTCTTGAAGTGCTGCGCATCATCAACGAGCCGACTGCCGCGGCGCTGGCCTATGGCCTCGACAAGCAGGACGGCAAGACCATCGCCGTCTACGACCTCGGCGGCGGCACCTTCGACGTTTCGATCCTCGAAATCGGCGACGGCGTGTTCGAAGTGAAGTCGACCAACGGCGACACCTTCCTCGGCGGTGAAGACTTCGACACCAAGCTGGTCGAATGGCTGGCCGACAAGTTCAAGGCCAAGGAAGGCCTGGACCTGCGCAGCGACAAGCTCGCCCTGCAGCGTCTGAAGGAAGCGGCCGAAAAGGCGAAGATCGAACTGTCGTCCACCGCGACGACCGAGGTCAACCTGCCCTTCATCACCGCACGCATGGAAGGCGGCGCCACCACTCCGCTGCACCTCGTCGAGACCGTCACCCGCGCCGACCTTGAAAAGATGGTCGCGGACCTGATTCAGCGCACGCTCGAACCCTGCCGCAAGGCGCTCGCCGATGCGGGCATTTCGGCCAAGGAAATCGACGACGTCGTCCTGGTCGGCGGCATGACCCGCATGCCCAAGGTTCGTGACGTCGTGAAGGACTTCTTCGGCAAGGAACCGCACACCGGCGTGAACCCGGACGAAGTGGTGGCCATGGGCGCCGCGATCCAGGCCGGCGTGCTTCAGGGCGACGTCAAGGACGTGCTGCTGCTCGACGTGACCCCGCTGTCGCTGGGCATCGAGACGCTGGGCGGCATCATGACCAAGATGATCGACCGCAACACGACGATCCCGACCAAGAAGAGCCAGGTCTACTCGACCGCCGAGGACAACCAGCAGGCGGTGACCATCCGCGTGTTCCAGGGCGAGCGCGAGATGGCGCAGGACAACAAGCTGCTCGGCCAGTTCGACCTCGTCGGCATCCCGGCTGCCCGTCGCGGCGTGCCGCAGATCGAAGTCACTTTCGACATCGACGCCAACGGTCTCGTAAACGTGTCCGCCAAGGACAAGGGCACCGGCAAGGAACAGCAGATCCGCATCCAGGCTTCGGGCGGTCTGTCCGACACCGACATCGACCAGATGGTCAAGGATGCCGAGAAGTTCGCCGAAGAGGACAAGAAGCGTCGTGAGGCCGCCGAGGCCAAGAACAACGCCGACAGCCTCGTCCATGCGACCGAGCAGCAGATCGCCGAGCATGGCGACAAGATCGATGCCGGTCTGAAGGCGGAAGTCGAAGCGGCCATCGCCGCGACCAAGACGGCGATCGAAGGCGGCGAACCCGCCGAGATCACTGCCAAGTCGCAGGCGCTGACCGAAGTCGCGATGAAGATGGGTCAGGCCATCTACGAGAAGGAACAGGCTGCCGACGCTTCGCCCGAAGCCGCTCCGGCTGGCGGTGACGACGATGTCGTCGATGCCGAATTCTCGGAAGTCGACGAAAACAAGGGCTGATCGGTCCTCATGACAAGCGTGGCCGCCATCGTTGCTTTTAGTGACGGTGGCGGCCAGGTCGCACGCGGGGAATAACGAGACGTGTCAGCTACCGAAATCGACTATTACGAACTGCTCGAAGTAGAGCGTACAGCGGACGACAAGACGATCAAATCGTCCTATCGCCGCCTCGCGATGCGCTACCACCCGGACAAGAACCCGGGCTGCGGCGACAGCGAAGCGCGCTTCAAGCAGATCAGCGAGGCTTACGACTGCCTCAAGGACCCGCAGAAGCGGGCGGCCTACGATCGCTACGGTCATGCTGCCTTCCAGCAGGGCATGGGCGGTGGCGGCGGTCATCCCGGCGGCGCCGAGTTCGGCGATATCGGCGATATCTTCGAATCCATCTTCGGCAGTGCTTTCGGTGGCGGCGGCCGCCAGCAGGCCCGTCGCGGTGCCGATTTGCGCTACGACATGGAAGTCACCCTCGACGAGGCCTTCCACGGCAAGCAGACTGAAATCACCATCGAGGTCTCGCAAAGCTGCGAACCGTGCAGCGGTTCCGGCGCCGAGCCGGGCACCGGCAAGCGCGGCTGCAACATGTGCGGCGGCCATGGCAAGGTCCGTGCTCAGCAAGGCTTCTTCGTGGTGGAACGCACCTGCCCGACCTGCCACGGTCGGGGAGAAGTGATCGAAAAGCCGTGCCGCTCCTGCGGCGGTGAGGGCCGGGTCGACAAGCCCCAGGCCTTGCAGGTGGAAATCCCGCCGGGCGTGGATTCGGGTACGCGCATCCGCCTTTCCGGCAAGGGCGAGGCCGGGCCGTTCGGCGCGCCTCCGGGCGACCTCTATATCTTCCTGCACGTCAAGCGCCACAAGGTGTTCGAACGGGACGGCACGACGCTGATCACGCGCGTTCCGATCACGTTCACCACGGCGGCGCTGGGCGGTTCGATCGAAATTCCCGGCATGGACGGCGAGAATCTCTCGATCGACATTCCGGCGGGCATCCAGTCCGGCAAGCAGCTGCGCAAGCGCGGTGCGGGCATGCCGGTGCTGCAGGGCCGGGGCCGCGGTGATCTCGTCATCGAGATCAGCGTGGAAACGCCGACAAAGCTGTCCGCGCGCCAGAAGGAACTGATCCGCGAGCTTCAGGCCACCGAGACCGGTGACGAATGCCCGCAGTCGAAGGGCTTCTTCGACCGGATCAAGGAAGCCTGGAGCGATCTGACGGAATAAGCTCCGTCCGATCTTCGATGTGAACGAAAAACGCCGTCCCGGATAATCCGGGGCGGCGTTTTTTCAGTTCCCGATCAACCACCGCGCAGCACTTCGTTCCGTACGCTCTGTACCAGCGCGGGATCGGCGGTCAGGCGTTCCTGTTCTTCCTCCAGAACCGCCAGGAATGCCTCGCGCTTGAAAGCCCAGAGTTCGCCTTCGAGAAGGGTGTGCTCGCCTTCAGCCGTCGAGGAAATCAGGTCGATCATCCGCTCCGCGCCGTGAAGACGCCCCCAGAGGTAGTCGTTCTCGCGATAGGCGCGGCTGAAGAAGGCGCCGAAGTTGAAGAACTCGGTGCCGCGCAGCACCGGCCCCTTGCGGATCATGTGGCAGTCTTCCGGCGAGATGCGGTCGACGCGGATCGGGTCGAATTCGGTCAATCCCTCGCCGCGCAGCAGGGGCAGGGTGACGGTGTCGTAGAACGGGAACCCGAGATAGGCGAGCAGGACCCGTCGACGCAGGACCTGCGGCATGTCCTCAAGCGCCTCGGTCAGCATCACGTCCACTTGCCCGTCGATTTCGGCAAGGCTGCGGACCTCTTCGATGTGATCGATGGCTGCGGAAGGATCGGTGAAGACGGCCGCCGCCAGCGCCGGAAACGCTTCCCCCATCGCCGACGCAGGTTCGCGGTCGAGATAGAGCGCCAGCGCTGCGTAGATCGCTTCGCGCGCCTTGTCCCGCTGGGCCTCGCTGACGTCCGCTTCCTGCTGCCATTCCTGGGTGACGCGCCGCGCCAGAAGTCGCAGGCGGCGGATGCGGAAGGCGAGGTCGTGACGACGGAAGAAGTCGATCATGCCCGGCGAACCGTCGCCCTTGAGACCCTCGATGCGATCCAGTCCCATACTGGCGAAGTGATCGTGCAGCCGCCGCGCGATCGGCTCGCTGGAGGAAAGACCCAGTTCCGGCGCCGCATCCTGGATCAACCGCGCCAGCTTGCCGACGATGCCGGAGAACTTCACCTGGACATAGCCGTGATAGGCGAAACCCGCCTGCTCCAGCGCGGCCCGCTGCGCCTTGTTGCGCCATGCGGCGAGGCGCTTGGGCGTCGGCCGGTCGAGGAAGAAGGTGTTGCCGAACAGGCGGTCCACGGTCTCCTCGATCTCGGGCCGCATGGCGAGGACGATGGCGCGCAAGGTAGCGACTTCTTGCGAATCGCGTTCGAGCGCTTCCAGATTGTCGCGAATCGGCTGCTCTCGCGGGATCGACGACAGCGAGCCGAAGATCGTCGAGAAGAACCCCGGCGCCTTGCGCTCCTGCCGCATCGATGCGCCGGTCCGGTCGGGCGTGGGGTCGATATAGACGAAGCGGCGGTCCACCTCGCGGGTTGCCGGACGGTCGCGCAGCACGCCCATGGCATCGGCGAAAGGTGCGTTGTTGAGCACGGAGCCGTCGATGAGGGCGACGTTTTCCAGATCGCCGCGCTGGCTGTGCTCGGGCATGACGCGGCGGAAGAACGCCTCGCGCTCTGGCCAAGTCACGCCGAGTTCGGCAATCAGCCCGTCGATTTCCGCGATCTGGAGCGGAGGAAAGGCGCCGGGGAAGCTCGCCGTGGAGCGGGCTGCAAGCAGGAGTTCCGGCATCGCCGCAAGGGCAGGGGATCCCGCCCGCGCCTCGAAGCCGATGCTAAGGCGATGCTCGCTTTCCAGCACCAGTTCCGGCGAGTGCAGACGCAGGGTTTCGAGGTGGCCCTTGAAGTCGGTTGCGGTGACGAAAAGGTTGATCGGATGGCCGTGCGGTAGCAGCGGCGGCCCGGCTTTCGTTTCGGCCATCGCGGTGAAGGCACCGGCCAGCAGGCGCGAGAGGCCGATGCCGCTGAACGGCGGTTCGAACCAGCGCGAGCGGATCAGGCGGGACAGCTTCTCCCGCACTTCCTCGCGCGTTTCCGGCGCCACGCTGCTGCTGATGGCGTTGCCGGGCCGGTGGAGCAGATAGGAGACCAGCGGCCGCGCCCAGAACTTCGTGACCTGGCTGCGCGCCCGCGCCTCGGGATCGAGCAGCACATCGACATCGGCGTTTTCCAGCCAGAGTTCAGTCAGCGGCTCCAGCGAATGACCGGAATGGATCGCCTGTGACAGGAACACGCTGTTGATCCCGCCCGCGCTGGCGCCCGCAACGATATCGGTCAGGATGCGCAGCCGCAGATTGCTGCCTGATTCGAGCCTTTGCAGAAGCTTGCGATAGACGCTTGCCGTACCTTCTGGCGCTTCCCCTCCGCTCCAGAACGACTGGCTGGCCTGAAGCGCCTTCCAGAGTTCCTTGGTGACCCCATGCATGTAGACGGCAAGACTGATGCCGCCGTAGCAGACCAGCGCGATCCGCAGTTCCTTTTGCCGCATCCCGGCATGTTGCCGCGATTGCTGGGGAAAGGCAATTGCGTTCTCATTCCGTTCCGGATAATCGGGACGGCATGGCAAAGCCCAAGCGTCGATATGTCTGCCAGTCCTGCGGGGGCGTTTCCTCCCGCTGGCAAGGCCAATGCCCCGATTGCGGGGAGTGGAACACGCTGGCGGAAGATACGCCGCAGACGGTCTTCTCCTCCAAGCACGACTTGTCCTCGGGCGGGCGGCCGATCCTGTTCACGCCGCTCGATGCGCCGGGCGAACTGCCCAAGCGCCGCGCCAGCGGTTTTGCGGAGTTCGACCGTGCGCTCGGCGGTGGCCTCGTGCCCGGTTCGGCAATCCTCATGGGCGGCGATCCCGGCATCGGCAAGTCGACCCTGCTGCTTCAGGCCTCCGCCCATATCGCCATGGCCGGGGGCAGTGTCGTCTATGTCAGCGGCGAGGAAGCGGCGGGACAGGTGCGTCTGCGGGCGGAGCGACTCGGGCTGTCGAAAGCGCCGATCCAGCTCGCCTCGGCAACTTCCGTGCGGGATATCCTGACTACGCTCGGCATGATGGAAGCGCCGACCCTGCTGGTGATCGATTCGATCCAGACCATGCATTCGGACACCATCGAGGGCGCTCCCGGCACGGTCAGCCAGGTGCGCGGCTGCGCCTTCGAACTGATCCGCTATGCCAAGGAGAATGACGTCACCCTGGTGCTGGTCGGCCATGTCACCAAGGACGGCACGATCGCCGGTCCGCGCGTGCTGGAGCACATGGTGGACGTGGTCATGGCCTTCGAGGGTGAGCGCAGCCACCAGTACCGCATCCTGCGCAGCCTGAAGAACCGCTTCGGCCCCGTGGATGAGATCGGTGTCTTCGCGATGGAAGGGGCGGGACTGGCGGAGGTCGGCAATCCCTCCATGCTGTTCCTCTCGGGCCGCGACGAGGAAATGGCGGGAAGCGCGGTCTTCGCCGCCATGGAAGGGACGCGTCCGGTGCTCGTGGAAATTCAGGCGCTGATCGTCCGGCTTCAGAGTGGGGCGACGCCGCGCCGCGCCGTGGTCGGTTGGGATTCGGGCCGCATGGCCATGCTGCTGGCGGTTCTGGAGGCGCGCTGTGGTCTCAATTTCTCCAGCGCCGAAGTCTATCTGAACGTGGCCGGCGGCTATCGCCTCGCCGACCCTGCAGCCGATCTCGCAGTGGCGGCGGCGCTGATCTCGGCGCTTGGCGACAAGCCGCTGCCCAAGAATGCGGTCTGGTTCGGCGAGGTCTCGCTGGCGGGCGAGATCCGTCCGGTGTCGCATTCATCGATCCGTCAGCGCGAATCGGCCAAACTCGGTTTCGGGCGCGCGATCGGACCGGCGGGCGGGACCAATGCCGAACAGACGGCAAAGGGCATTCAGTTCACCGGTCTGACGATGCTGCCCAATCTCGTTGACCGTATCCTGACGGATGCCTAGTTCGAGGCCCTATGACCGGTTTCGATATTGCTGTTCTGGTGTTCGTCGGCGTGGGTGCCGCCACCGGATTTATGAGAGGTTTCGTGCAGGAGATCCTGGCGCTGGGCGCGTGGATCTTCGCGGTGTTCGCGATCCGGACGCTGCATACCCCGCTGTCCGCCTGGCTTGAGCCTTACAGTGGCTCGGGCACGGCGACGCCGGTGCTAGCCTTCGCGCTGCTGCTGCTGGTGCCCTTCATCGTCGTGAAGCTCGTCGCCAAGTGGGCCGGAAAGCAGAGCCGCGCCTCGGTGCTCGGGCCGATCGACCGCGTGCTCGGCTTCGGTTTCGGCGCGGTGAAGGGCGTTATCATCGTGATCCTCGGCTTCTCGGTCCTCGTGCTCGGCTACGACACCGTATGGGGACCGGGCGGGCGGCCCGAATGGATGAAGGAGGCGCGGACTTATCCGTTCGTCAACGCCAGCAGCGAGGCGCTGGTGAAAATGATTTCCGAGCGCCGCCGCGAAGCGCGCGAAGCCGAATCGGCGGAAGCGGGCTGATGTCCGCCGCCGTGCTCTATACCCCCGATGTTCTGGGCCTGACGATCCGGCTTGCCGTCTATCCCTGGGACGAGGCGTTGCCGCTTAAGGGCGAAGCACGCTCGCAAAGCTGCGGGTCGACGATTGCCCTTGGCTTGGCGCTGGCCGAGGACGGCACCGTGGAGCGCATCGGCATCCGCAGCCAGGCCTGCGCCATCGGCCAGGCCGCAGCTGCGATCTTCGCAGATGCTGCGGCAGGACGCAGCCCCCAGGCCTTGCATGAAGCGGGCGGGGCGATCGCGCTCTGGCTCTCGGGCGAGGGGACGCTGCCCGATTGGCCCGGTCTCGGAACGATCGCCAGCGCGCGCGACTATCCCGCCCGGCACGGCGCGGTCCTACTCCCTTGGCATGCCGCCAAACGGGCGCTTTCCAGCGGCTGAGACCGCAGCTAGATTTCTCGCCGACGGACCTCGAAACCGGGGCCGGAGGGGGAATTGGGAATGGCAGGGGAAGCTCCGGAGCGGCCGGCAGGGCCGAGCGCATCCGACATCCGGCTGGTGATCGCCGCGTCCTCGATGGGGACGGTGTTCGAGTGGTACGACTTCTTCATCTACGGCACGTTGGCCGGGATCATCGGCAAGACCTTCTTTCCGTCCGGCAATGCCACGCTGGAGACGTTGCTGGTCTGGGCGGGCTTCGCGGTAGGCTTCGGCTTCCGCCCGCTCGGCGCGGTGCTGTTCGGCTATCTGGGGGACCGACTCGGGCGCAAGTACACCTTCCTCGTGACCGTAACCCTGATGGGCGTGGCGACGGCGGGGGTCGGCCTGGTCCCTTCGGCCGGTACGATCGGCCTCGCCGCTCCGGCCGTCATCCTGCTCCTGCGGGTGCTTCAGGGACTGGCGCTTGGCGGGGAATACGGCGGCGCGGCAATCTACGTCTCCGAACACTCGCCGCCGGGACGGCGCGGCTTCCACACCGGCTTCATTCAGGCGAGCGTCGTCGGCGGTTTCGTGCTCAGCCTGATCGTCGTGCTGGGCTGCAAGGCGGCGATGAGCGACGCCTTGTGGCAGACCTGGGGCTGGCGCGTTCCCTTCCTGCTCAGCATCGCACTGCTCGCGATATCGCTGTGGATGCGCCTCAAGCTATCCGAAAGCCCGGTGTTCAGGGCCATGCGGGAGGAGGGGGAGATCTCCGGAAATCCCTTCCTTGAGAGCTTCACCTATCCGGGCAATCGCAGGCGCATCTTCATCGCGCTTTTCGGAATCGCGGCGGGGCTGACGGTGATCTGGTACACCGCGATGTTCTCGGCCCTCAGCTTCCTCAAGGGAGCAATGCGCATGGAGGACACGGCGGCGGAACTGATCGTCGGCGGCGCGGCGGCGCTCGGCATGGTGTTCTTCGTGATCTTCGGCAGCCTCTCCGACCGGATTGGACGCAAGAAGCCGATCGTCTGGGGCTATGCGCTGACGCTCGCGCTCTTGTTCCCGGCATTCTGGACGATTGGAGGCCATGCCAATCCGGCCTTGTCCCGCGCCGCCGAACGGGCGCCGGTCTTCGTGGTCGGTCCGGACTGCGACTATAACCCGTTCCGTGCCGAGCAGGCGACCCGCTGCGGCAGGCTTCTGAGCGACCTTGCCGGGGCCGGCGTTTCCTATCGGCTTTCGCAGGCGCCCGAACTGGTGCTTCAGGTGGGTGGGCGCGGTCTGCCGCTGGAAAACTACCCGTGGAACGACCGCAAGGCGCGGGGTGCCCAGTTGCAGCAATGGCTTGGCGAAGCAGGCTACGATTTCACTAAAGTGCACCCCGCCATTGGCGACGCATTGGCGATCGGTGCGACATTGTTACTGCTGATGGCATTGTCCGGTGCGACTTACGGTCCGGTGGCCGCGCTGCTTTCGGAGATGTTCCCGCCGCGCATCCGCTACAGCTCGATGTCGATTCCCTATCATCTCGGCACCGGGTACTTTGGCGGTTTCCTTCCGCTGATTTCCAGCTACATGGTCGCAAACAGCGGCAATCCTTTTCAGGGCCTTTGGTATACCTGGGGCGTTGTCGCGGTCGCCCTTGCCGTCTCGCTCTGGGGGCTGCGGGGCGGCCCTCCGCGCGATTATGGTGAAGATGTCTCCTGAATTTCCTGCTTCCGCCCTCCGTCTCGCTTTCGACCGCGACGCGCTGCGTTCCAACTGGCTGGCGCTCGACCGCCTGTCGGGAAGCGCGCGCGCCGGGGCGGCGGTAAAGGCCAACGGCTACGGCCTCGGCGCGCGGCAGGTGGTTCCGGTGCTCCACGCCGCCGGATGCCACGAATTCTTCGTCGCGCACTGGGGTGAAGCGCAGGACCTGCTCGATTGCGTCAGCCCGGCTGCGCTTTCGGTGCTGCACGGCCCGCTGACCGCGCAGGATGCCGCGTTCGCCCGCGAAACCGGCGTGACACCCGTGATCAACTCGCTCGCGCAGGCCCGGCGCTGGACCGATGCTGGCGGTGGACGCTGCCACCTCATGGTCGATACCGGCATGAACCGGCTGGGCGTCCGCCTGGAGGAACTGGGCGACGAGGCGTTTGCCGCGCTCGATATCGACGTGCTGCTCTCGCACCTCGCCTCCGCCGAGGAAGAGACCGACCTCAACGCCGCGCAGTGCGCGCGCTGGCAGGAGGCGCGTGGACAAGTGCGCCATGCGCGCGCCAGCCTCGCCAACAGCGCCGGGATCGCGCTCGGTAGCGATTATCACGGTGACCTGACCCGCCCCGGTATTGCGCTCTACGGCGGTATTCCCCGCGCGGGCATGGAAGAGCACTTGCGGCAGGTGGTCCGTCCCGAAGCGGCGATCCTCCAGGTCCGCGATGTGCCCGCAGGCGAGACAATCGGTTATAACGCTACTTTCACCGCGCCGGTGCGGATGCGGATCGGTGCGATCGCGCTGGGTTATGCGGACGGCTACTTGCGCTGCTGGTCGGGCAAGGGCCTGTTCCGTGCCAAGGGGCACGAACTGCCGGTGCTCGGCCGCGTGAGCATGGACCTCACGGTCGTCGACCTGACCCATGCGCCGGACGTGGGAGAGGGCGACTGGATCGCGGCGGACTATGCTCTTCCTGAGGCTGCTGCCACTTCCGGGCTTTCCCAATACGAACTGCTTACCCTGCTGGGAAGACGGTTCGGCCGCGAGGGGTAATCCTCCAGAGTTTTGCTGCGCAGCAATTTGTGTTGCGTTGCGACAACCCGGGGTGGTAACTTGTGCGGTACAGGCCGGAAATTAGGCAGATTGGGGATTGGCAATGGCTGAAACGGCGTCGCAGGACGACAACACGGTAATCATAAAAAAATACGCGAACCGTCGCCTCTACAATACGCGCTCGTCGAGCTACATCACGCTCGATCATCTCGCGAAGATGACCCGCGAAGGGGTCGATTACAAAGTGCTCGATGCCAAGACCGGCACCGATATCACGCATACCATCCTCACGCAGATCATCATGGAGGAAGAATCGAACGGAGAGCAGATGCTCCCGGTGAACTTCCTGCGCGAACTCATCAGCATGTACGGCAATTCGATGCAGTCGCTGGTCCCGCACTATCTGGAAGCCTCGATGGACAACTTCCGGGCCAACCAGACGAAACTGCACAAGGCTTTCGAGGACAGTCTCGGCAACAATCCGCTGGCAAAGCTGGCCGAACAGAACATGGCGATGTTCAAGGCTGCCGCCTCTGCCTTCATGCCCGGTGCCGAAAAGCCCGAAACCAAGGCTCCTCCTGCCGCCGAGAACGCCGGAGATCTTGCCGCGCTGCGCGATCAGATGGCAGAAATCCAGAAGAGGCTTGACGCGCTGGGCAAATAAGGGTCTGCGCGAGGTGCTTTCGCGGCGCGTAACACACGCCGCGACTTGCTCGGAATGCAACGGATGGTCCGTCGCATCGCTCAGTTCAGGAAGAAGCACCCGTGCCCGCCATTCGTCACGCCCTCTCCACCAAGCGCGAGGACGACTTCGCCCAGTGGTATCAGGAAGTCATTTCCGAAGCCGAAATGGCCGAAGAATCGGGTGTTCGCGGCTGCATGGTCATCAAGCCGTGGGGCTACGGTATCTGGGAACGCATACAGCGCCTGATGGATGACCGCATCAAGGCCGCGGGCGTCACCAACTGCTACTTCCCACTGTTCATTCCGCTGTCTTACTTCGCCAAGGAAGCCGAGCACGTCGAAGGCTTCGCCAAGGAAATGGCGGTCGTCACCCATCACCGTCTCGTCGGCGACGGCAAGGGCGGCCTCGTCCCCGATCCCGAAGCGAAGCTGGAAGAGCCGCTGATCGTCCGCCCGACTTCGGAAACGGTGATCGGTGCCGCCATGGCGCGCTGGGTGCAGTCCTGGCGCGACCTGCCGCTCATGGTCAACCAATGGGCGAACGTCGTGCGCTGGGAAATGCGCACCCGCATGTTCCTGCGCACCAGCGAGTTCCTCTGGCAGGAGGGCCACACCGCCCATGCCGACCGCGCCGATGCCATGACCGAGACGCTGCGCGCGCTCGAAATGTACCGCGACTTTGCCGAGACCGAGCTGGCCATGCCGGTGATCGCCGGTGAAAAGCCCGAGAACGAACGCTTCCCCGGCGCCGTCGCGACCTATTCGATCGAAGCCATGATGCAGGACGGCAAGGCGCTCCAGGCGGGCACCTCGCACTACCTCGGCACCGGCTTCGCCGAAGCGGCGGGCATCCAGTACCAGGACAAGGAAGGTACCCAGCAGTACGCCCATACGACCAGCTGGGGCACCTCGACCCGCATGGTTGGCGGTGTCATCATGACTCACGGCGATGACGACGGTCTGCGCGTGCCGCCGATGATCGCGCCGCACCAGATCGTGATCCTGCCGATGCTGCGCGACAACGACGAGGACGAAGCGCTGCTCGCGTACTGTGAGGAACTGCGCAAGGCGCTCGTCACCCAGTTCGCGCTGAACGAACCGCTGCGCGTCCTGCTCGACAAGCGTCCGGGCAAGGCTACGCAGAAGCGCTGGGCCTGGGTCAAGAAGGGCGTTCCGCTGATCCTCGAAATCGGCGGTCGCGATGCAGCGGGCGGGCAGGTCTCGATGCTGCGCCGCGACAGGCTCTGGAACGAGGCGGCCAAGGCCAACTTCGTGGGGATGGCCAAGGAAGACTTCGTCGCGCGCGCCGTGACCGAGATCGAGGACATCCAGACCTCGCTCTTCGCCGAAGCCAAGGGCAAGCTGGAGGCGAACATCTCCCGCGCCGGCAGCTTCGACGAACTGGCTGCCGCCTTCGCGGACGAAAAGCGCTATCCGGGCTGGGTCGAAGTCGAATGGTCGCGCCCGACCGGAGCGGCGCTCGAAGCCGTCGTCCAGAAGCTGAAGGCGCTCAAGCTGACCATCCGCAACACACCGCTCACCGCACAGCCGGTCTCCGGTAACTGTGTGTTCACCGGCGATGCGGCAGTGGAACGTATCTACGTGGCGAGATCCTACTGATCTGAAAGGAGGAAGAGGGCGTGCTGGGATCGATCAAGTACAATCTGACGAACCTGCTGAACTTCAAGGGCCGCGATGCGCGGCAGACTTTCTGGTTCTACGTCCTCTTCCTCATCGTGATCCAGTACGCCGTGGGCATGGCGATCGCCATGCCGATGATGGGCAGGATCATGAAAGGCGCCTTCTTGGCCGCGCAGCAGGGCGTCTCCGGTGGAGAGATGAACGCCCGCGTCATGGCACAGATGGCCGGGTACATGCGCACGTCGATGACGCTCTCGACCATCGTGTCGCTCACGGCAGGGCTGCTGCTGCTGGCCTCCTTCGCGCGGCGGCTGCACGATTCCGGCAAGCCCGGCTGGATTTCGCTGCTGACATTCCTGCTGTCGCTCACCTCCAAGGCGATCGTCTGGTCCAGAATGGACGAGATCGTCTCGACCATGCAGCGTGTCTCGGCGGACAATCTTGAGACGGCTTTCGCCATGCAATCCAGAATGGTGACCGCCAGCCTGCTCGGTTACGCGGCGATTCTGATCGTCATCATCTTCGGCGTCTGGCCATCCAATCCGGGTTCGAACCGCTACGGAGAAGCGCCCGTCCGCTTCTGAGGTCTTGCCAAGCGGGCACTCCGGCGTGACAAGCGCCTCTATGAACAAGATTCTGGTCGCGACTGCGCTTTCCGCCACGATCCTCTCCAGTCTTCCGGCCGATGCGGCTGACTCGCCTCAAAAGCCAGTTCCCGACGAGGTGTCCGAAGCCCGCATGCGCGCGGATGTGGCCAAGCTGGTCTCGTTCGGCACTCGCCACACGCTCTCTTCCGACACGAATCCCAAGCGCGGGATCGGTGCGGCCCGTCGCTGGGCTGCCGACGAATTCCGCAAGACCGCCAAGGCCTGCGGAAACTGCCTCGAAGTGGTCATGCCCGAGGCCATGGTCAGCGGCACGCGCATCCCGGTGCCGGTGAAGATGGTCGATGTCGTCGCCATCCAGCGCGGCACCGAACGGCCCAACGAAGTCGTGATCGTGGAAGCCCATATCGACAGCCGCGTCACCGACGTCATGGACGTGAAGAGCGACGCTCCGGGCGCCAATGACGACGGTTCGGGCACCGCGCTGGTTCTCGAAGCGGCTCGTGTCCTGTCCAAGCGGAAGTTCGCCACGACCATCGTCTATGCCGCGCTTTCCGGCGAGGAGCAGGGCCTCTACGGTGGCAAGCTCCTGGCCGACTACGCGAAGCAGCAGGGCTGGACGGTGAAGGCCGTGCTCAACAACGACATCGTCGGCGGCACCCACGGTTCCGACGGCCTCGTCGATGACAAGAATGTCCGCCTTTTCTCGGAAGGCCCGCGCGCCGACGCCACCGACAAGACCCGCGCCGACGCCCGCCGTTTCGGCGGCGAGAACGACAGTCCTGGGCGCAACATCTCGCGCTTCATCGCCGAACTCGCCGGCAGCGTGCAGGGCGACCTCGCGGTCCGGCAGGTTTGGCGCGCCGATCGCATGGGGCGCGGCGGCGACCAGCTGCCGTTCCTCGAACAAGGCAACCCCGCCGTGCGCTTCTCGGTCGCGATCGAGGACTACGAGCACCAGCACCAGGACCTGCGCACAGAAAACGGCATCAGATACGGCGACACCATCGACGAGATGGACTTCCCCTACCTTGCCAAGGTGACGCGCCTCAACATCGCCGCGCTGGCCGCTCTCGCTGCCGCGCCGATGCCGCCGACCGCCACGGCCGATGCTGCGGTGAAGACCTGGACCGACGTGACCTGGAAGCCCGTCGCAGGGGCGGCGGCCTATTCGGTCTGGCGCCGCCGCACCGATGCCCCCGAATGGGAAGCGCAGCCGATGATCGCGCGCACCACCGAGACGAGCGTCAAGCTCGACGGTCTGCGCGGAGACGACTGGATTCTCGGCGTCCGCTCGATCGCTGCGGACGGCAGCGTTTCCCCCATCGCCGCCGCCGTACCGGGCGGAGGGTTTACTCCGCTTGCCCAGTTGCCCTAATCCCGCAGATGATCGAGTTCTACCGGTCGAAGGCCTGCCCTGCGCGAGACTTGCTGGCACGGGGCCAAGTAAATGTTTGTTGTCGGACCGGCGCCCGTCGTGACAGGCCCCGGTGCGACAGGAGAAGCGCGATTTCGAGTAATGGTGGGCAATCATGGCACTGACGCAGCATTTCGATTTCCTGCACGTGATTGCGGGCATGCTCGTCGGCGTGCTCGTGGGGCTTACCGGCGTGGGCGGCGGTTCGCTGATGACGCCGCTGCTGGTGCTGCTTTTCGGCGTTAGTCCGCAGACAGCGGTCGGAACCGACCTGCTGTTCGCCGCGATGACCAAAATCGCCGGTTCGGCGGTTCACGGCAAGCGCGAGACGGTGGACTGGCGGATCGTGCGCCGGATGGCCTGCGGCAGCGTTCCGGCGGCGATCCTGACGCTCGGGTTCCTGTCGTGGTTCGGCAAGATCGGCAATTCCACCGAGCACCTTATCATGACTTCGCTCGCCGTGCTGCTGGGCGTCACGGCTATCGCGGTGATCTGCCGCAAATGGCTGCTGAGGCTTGCGCATGACATCGATCCGGCCCGCCCGCGTTCGCGGGTGCTGGCAGGAACGGTGCTATTGGGCGCGGCAATCGGCGTCGCGGTCTCGATCTCCTCGGTGGGGGCAGGGGCCATCGGCATGACCGTGCTGCTGGTGCTCTATCCCAAGCTCCCCGTCGCCCGTGTTGTCGGCTCCGACATCGCCCATGCCGTACCGCTGGCCCTGATTGCCGGGTTCGGCCACTGGATCATCGGCGATGTCGATTTCGCGCTTCTGGCCGTCTTGCTGATCGGCTCGATTCCGGGGGTGGTGATTGGTAGCTATCTGTCGTCGCACGCTTCCGACCGCATTCTTCAGCCTCTGCTGGCCTGCGTGCTGGCGGTGTCGTCCTGGCAACTCTTCCTCAAGGCCAATGCCGGGGAGAAGCATGCGCCTGCGCCGACCACCGCGCAGTCGGTATCGATTGCCGGTGAAGCGGCGGCAAAACAGCCCTGACATCGACCGGGAATGGTGCCGCCTCTCGCGGCACCATTGCATTGACGGCCATTCCGGCGCATGGCGGGAACCATGCCTCCCAAGAACCGGCCCGCACCTGGCCTGCCGTCGCGCAAGCAGATCCTCGAGCTCATCCAGAACTCGGCCGACCCCATCGGCAAACGCGAGATCGCGCGCGAATTCGCCCTGAAGGGGCATGAGAAGATCCAGCTGAAAGCGCTGCTCAAGGACATGGCCGAGGAAGGCCTGATCGACGGCAAGCGCACCGCCTTCCACCGTATGGGCGGCCTGCCCAAGGTCACCGTGCTGCGCGTGGTCGAAGTGGACGAGGGCGAGCCGGTTGCCATCCCCGATACCTGGACACCGGACGACGCCACCCCGCCGCCGCGTATCCGCCTGATCGAGAAAGGCCGTTCGGCGCTGCGCAAGGGCGACCGCGTGCTGGCGCGTACCGAGGAATCCGCCACCGGATGGCGCGCCTATCCGATGAAGAAGCTGATGCTGCGGTCCGAACAGATGCTCGGCGTCGTCGAGATCGACGGTGCGGGCAAGCCGTGGCTGGCGCCGGTTGACAAGCGCATCCGCAATTCCTCGCCGATTTCCGATCTCGGCGGTGCCGAGAAGGGCGAACTGGTGCTGGCCGAGCCGATCGGCCGCTCCGCGCGCCCCTCGGTCAAGGTCACCGAAGTGCTCGGTGAGCCGCTGGCGCCCAAGGCCTTCAGCCTGATCGCGATCCACAAGCACGGCATTCCCAACCACTTGGACGGCGAGACCATCGCCGAGGCCGAGGCTTCGGCGAAGATGCCGCTCAGCCGCGAGAAGCGCGAGGACCTGCGTCATCTTCCCATCGTCGCGATCGACCCTTCCGACGCGCGCGACCATGACGATGCCATCTGGGCCACGCCGAACGAGCAGGGCGGTTTCGACGCCCTCGTCGCGATTGCCGACGTCTCGTTCTACGTCCGCCCCGGCGGCCATATCGACCGCGAGGCCCGCAAGCGCGGCAACTCGGTCTACTTCCCCGACCGCGTCGTGCCGATGCTGCCGGAAGTGCTCAGCGCCGACGTCTGTTCGCTGCGTTCCGGCGAGGACCGCGCGGCGATGGCCTGCCACATGAAGATCGACGGGCAGGGCAAAGTCACCGAATGGCGCTTCACCCGCGCCCTCGTCCGGATCGACGAAGTCATCGCCTACGAAGAAGCGCAGGCCCGCATCGACGAGGAGCGGGCGCCGCAGCATCTCCAGGACCTCTGGGCCTGCTGGAAGCTGCTGGCCGCTGCCCGCGCGGCGCGCGATCCGCTGGAACTGGAACTGCCCGAGCGCCGGGTGAAGCTCGACGAGCAGGGCCGCATCACCGAAATCGCCATCCGCGAACGGCTCGACGCGCACCGCGTGGTCGAAGACTTCATGATCGCGGCCAACGTCGCTGCCGCCAAGGCCCTCGAAGCCAAAGTCGCGCCGGTGGTCTACCGCGTCCACGAGACCCCGAGCCGCGAGAAGCTGACCGCGCTCAAGGACTATCTCGCCACTTTCGGGCGCAAGCTGGCGCTGGGGCAGGTCATCACGCCGGGCCTGTTCAACCGCATGCTCAAGGACATCGCCGACGAGAGCGAGAAGGCGCTCATCATGGAAGCGGTACTGCGCAGCCAGACCCAGGCCTATTACGGGCCGCGCAACGAAGGCCACTTCGGCCTTGCGCTGGGTTCCTACGCCCACTTCACCTCGCCGATCCGCCGTTATGCCGACCTTCTGGTCCACCGTGCCCTGGTCGATGCCTATGGGCTGGAGCAGCCGAAGCCGGAGGGCGATATCCCTGCGACTTCGGGCCTTTCCGAACGCGACCGCGACGATCTCGGCCGCGTCAGCGAAGCGATCAGCAATGCCGAGCGCCGCGCCATGGAGGCCGAGCGCGAGACCATCGACCGCTATGTCGCCGCCTGGCTCTCGGGCCGCGTGGGGCAAGTCTTCGACACCCGCATCACCGGAGTGCAGAAGTTCGGCTTCTTCGCCACGATCATCGGTCTTGGCGGTGACGGCCTCGTCCCGGTCTCGACCCTGGGTGACGAGCGTTTCGCCTATGACGAGAAGGCACAAGTCCTCGAAGGCGAGAGCACCGGCACCACCTTCGCGATGGGCCAGATCCTGCGCTTGCGTCTGGCCGAGGCCAATCCGCTTACCGGCGCGCTGAAGTTCGAGCTGGAAGAAGGTGGCGGCCGCATCGAGCAGCGCGGCAAGCCCGTTCCCCTCAAGAAGAAGGGCAAGCACTTCGTCTCGCCGCGCGGACGTCCGGGGAATATCCGGCATCAGGGGCGCAAGAAGAAATAAGATTCCGGGTCATCCCGGACCCGATCCAGAATGACGTTTTTTAGCTCAGTCGCTCGATCGCCTCGGCATCGAGCGTCCCCGGAATCACGAAGACCGGGCAGGGCATCTGACCCAGTCCTGCCCCAGTGAAGTGCGTGACCAGCGGTCCCGGCCCACCTTCCTTCGCCGCGCCGAGCACGAGTGCGGAAACCTCGCCGTGCTCCTTCAGATACTCGCGTACGATCTTGATGTCCTCTCCCATGCGAACGGAGATGACCGGCATCTTAGCGCCTTGTGATAAAAGGTTTCCGGCCGCTGCCGTCACCAGCGTCTCGGCGCGGGCGCGGGCCTCTTCCTCGATGGTCGCCTGGACCCCTCCGAAAGCGTTGAAAGGCTGGGGCGGAACCACGGCTAGAAGATGCAGCGCACCATCGGTCTTCGCGGCGCGACGCGCGGCGAACTGCAGCGCGACCAGCGCTTCTTCCGTTTCGTCGACGATGACCAGGTAAATGCGCATGGGTTTCCTCTCGAAGCGGCTTATCGGGCTATTCAGGACGGGGTGCAAGCCATCACGAATGCGAAAAAAGGATCGTGAAGGCGCTTGTGCGCGCGCGACAACTTGTCCAAGGAAAGGCGGACCCCGCATACCTCCCCAAGGAAAACAAGGGACACACAAGCTTCCATGCCCATCGACATCAAGATGCCCGCCCTGTCCCCCACAATGGAAGAGGGAAAACTGGCAAAATGGCTGGTTAAGGAAGGCGACACCGTCAGCTCCGGCGACATCATGGCCGAAATCGAGACCGACAAGGCCACCATGGAGTTCGAAGCCGTCGACGAAGGCGTCATCGGCAAGATCCTCGTGGCCGAGGGCACCGATGGCGTGAAGGTCGGCACAGTGATCGCCGTCCTCGCCGGTGAAGGCGAAGACGCCAGCGCCGTTTCCGCCGCGCCTGCCGCCGCACCCGCCAAGACCGAAGCGCCCAAGGCTGCCGAAGCCGCTCCGGCTCCCGCAGCAGCGCCTGCGCCTGCCGCTACTGCCTCCGCTTCCAAGGAAGGCCGCGTTGCCGCATCGCCGCTCGCCAAGCGCATCGCCGCCGACAAGGGCGTCGACCTTGCCACCGTGAAGGGTTCCGGCCCCAACGGCCGCATCGTCAAGGCCGACGTCGAAGGCGCGCAAGGCGGTACTGCCAAGCCCGCTGCTGCTCCGGCAGCAGCCCCCGTCGCGACCGAAGCCAAGGCTCCGGCCGTCGACATGGCGCCGGAAACCCGCGCGCTGCTCGACGACCGCGTTCCGCATTCGGTCGAGAAGCTCTCGGGCATGCGCAAGACGATCGCCAAGCGCCTCACCCAGTCCAAGCAGGAAGCGCCGCACATCTACCTCTCGGTCGATGTGAACCTCGACAAGCTGCTCGCCCTGCGCGGCGAGATCAACTCCATGCTCGAAAAGCAGGGCGTCAAGGTCTCGGTCAACGACATGCTCGTGAAGGCCCTCGGCCGTGCCCTGGTGGACGTGCCGGAGTGCAACGTGACTTTCGCCGGCAACGAGCTGATCAAGTACGCGCGCGCCGACGTTTCGGTTGCTGTCTCGATCCCGGGCGGCCTGATCACCCCGATCGTCACCGACGCCAGCGGCAAGTCGTTCTCGCAGATCGCCAAGGACATGAAGGACCTCGGCAAGCGGGCGCGTGAAGGCAAGCTCCAGCCCACCGAGTATCAGGGCGGTACCGCCTCGATCTCGAACATGGGCATGATGGGCATCAAGCAGTTCTCGGCCGTCATCAACCCGCCGCAGTCGACCATCATGGCGATCGGTGCGGGCGACAAGCGTCCCTGGGTGCTGCCCGACGGCACGCTCGGCGTGGCGACCGTCATGACCGCAACCGGCAGCTTCGACCACCGCGCGGTGGACGGCGGCGACGGCGCGCGCCTGATGGCCGCTTTCCGCGAATACGTGGAAACGCCGCTCAGCATGGTCGCCTGAAGTGACCGAAGCACGACGTGACCCGGTGATCCGGGTCACGGCCATGCCGGCCGACGCCAATGCCTACGGAGACATCTTCGGCGGCTGGCTGATGAGCCAGATGGACATGGGTGCCGGCCTGATCGCCGCCCGTCGCTCGCGCGGTCGCGCGGTGACGGTGGCGATGGATGGCATGCAGTTCCACCTGCCCGTAAAGGTAGGTGACGAGGTCTCGGTCTACGGCGAGATCCAGCGCGTGGGCCGCACGTCGCTGACCATCGCCATCGAGGCCTGGCGCCGCCACCGGCACGAAGAGGAAGAAGTGAAGGTGACACAGGCCGTGTTCACCTTCGTCGCGGTGAACGAATTCGGTCAACCGCGCGCCATCGATCAGGAGAAGTAAGACAGTGGCTGATACCTACGACGTCATCGTCCTCGGTTCGGGCCCCGGCGGCTATGTCGCGGCCATCCGCGCCGCCCAGCTGGGCCTGAAGACCGCCATCGTCGAGCGCGAGCTGCTCGGCGGCATCTGCCTCAACTGGGGCTGCATCCCGACCAAGGCGCTGCTGCGCTCGGCCGAGGTGTTCCACCAGATGCAGCATGCCAAGAACTACGGCCTGGCCGCGGACAACATCGCCGCCGACCTCGCCGCCATCGTCAAGCGTTCGCGCGGCGTTGCAGCCCAGCTCAACGCAGGTGTCACGCACCTGATGAAGAAGAACAAGATCACCGTCCACATGGGCACCGGCAAGCTGGTGGCCAAGGGCAAGCTGGCGCTGACCGACAAGGACGGCAAGACCACCGAACTTTCCGCGAAGCACATCATCGTCGCCACCGGCGCGCGTGCCCGCGAGCTTCCTTTCGCCAAGGCGGACGGCAAGCGCATCTGGACCTATCGCCACGCGATGACCCCGTCCGAGATGCCGACGAAACTGCTGGTCATGGGCTCGGGCGCCATCGGCATCGAGTTCGCCAGCTTCTACAACGACATGGGCGTTGACGTCACCGTCGTCGAGATGCTCGACCGGATCGTTCCCGTCGAGGACAAGGACGTCTCGGCCTTCCTCGAAAAGGCCCTCACCAAGCAGGGCATGAAGATCCTGACCGGCGCCGGCGTCGAGGCGATCACCGCCACCGACAAGGGCGTGAAGGCCAAGATCAAGGGCAAGGACGGCAAGGTCGTCGAGCACGACTTCAGCCATGTCATCTCGGCCGTGGGCATCGTGCCCAACACCGAGGAGATCGGCCTGGAAGCACTCGGCATCAAGGCCGACCGCGGTTTCATCCAGATCGACGACTACGGCCGCACCAATGCCGCCGGCATCTGGGCCATCGGCGACTGCACGCCCGGACCCTGGCTCGCCCACAAGGCCAGCCATGAAGGCGTGACCGCCGCCGAATCGATCGCCAAGGAACTCGGCAACAAGGACGTGCACCCGCACGGCCTCGACCGGAACAACATTCCGGGCTGCACCTACTGCCACCCGCAGATTGCGTCGGTCGGCATGACCGAGGAAAAGGCCAAGGAAGCGGGCTACACCGTCAAGGCCGGCACCTTCCCGTTCATCGGCAACGGCAAGGCGATCGCGCTTGGCGAGCCGGAAGGCTTCGTGAAGACCGTGTTCGACGCCAAGACCGGCGAACTGCTCGGTGCCCACATGATCGGCGCGGAAGTGACCGAGATGATCCAGGGCTACGTCGTCGGCAAGACGCTGGAGACCACCGAGGCGGAACTGATGCAGACCGTGTTCCCGCATCCGACGATCTCGGAAGCGATGCACGAATCGGTGCTGGCCGCTTACGGACGCGCGATCCACATCTGAGCCGCGATCAGGCGTACGAAAGCGAAGGGCGGGTCCTTGCGGGCCCGCCCTTTTTTGTGTGCGCGTGTCGAAACCGTCAGTCGTAGGATTTCGCCAGCAGAACCAGCGTGGGGTCGCCGAAGAAAGGTTCGGGGATAAAGCCCTTGTCGCGCTCCACTTCGATGGCGGCGCTGTTCTCTCGGCTCTCGATGGCGATCACCCGTTTGCAGCCCCGCTGCTTCGCCTGCTTGCCGAGGAAGTCGAGCATGGCCCAGCCCACGCCCTGGCCCTTGTGGTCTGCGCGCACCGAGATGGCCACTTCCCCGGTATCGCCCTCGTCGTCGTAGGCCAGCACGCCGGAAGCGATGATCTCTCCGCGATCCGAAAAGCCCAGCCACGATTCGGTCTGGTAGTGGTCGGCCTTGACGATCGGCGCGATCTGCTGCGCGCTAACCCGGTCTGCCGCCGCGAAAAAGCGGAAGCGGCGGTCGTCGTCGGTCACCTGTTCGAAGAACTGCGTGAGAGCCGCAGCGTCGCTTTCCCGGGCCGGGCGAACGTCGAGCGCGATGCCCGAGCGGGTGGGCAGCGTGATGGCGTCATTCAGGGACATGGATCGAGACTCCGCTGATTCTTAGGTGTCGGATTCATAAGCCTTTCCAGCAGCAAAGCCTTGATCGAGATCATCGACACCGCCCGCTGGAGGCGCTGAGGCTAACACAGCCCACAGCTTATGTCCCGCTGCCGAGACAAGTCGCCGGAAGACGGTGGCGCTTGGCGATTCATCGGTTAATGTGGCGGAGAAACGGCGGCTCCCCAAGCCCGGCGGGAACTAAGTCTGCCGGAGAGGATACCGGCAAGAGGAGAAGGACATCATGGCCGAGGCCATCTATCCCGTGCCCACCGAGTGGGCCAAAAACGCCCTGATCGACGAGGCGCGTTACCAGGACATGTACGCCCGTTCCTTGGAAGACCCCGATGGGTTCTGGCGCGAGGAAGCGCAGCGGATCGACTGGATCAAACCGTTCAGCGTGGTCAAGCAGACCAGCTTCCACGAAGCCGACTTCGGCATCTCGTGGTTCACCGACGGCACGCTCAATCTCTCGGCGAACTGCCTCGACCGTCATCTTGCCGAGCGCGGCGATGCCGTTGCGATTCTCTGGGAACCGGACGATCCGAAGAACCCGGAGCGCCGGATCACTTACCGCGAACTCCACGAATCTGTCTGCCGCTTCGCCAACCTGCTCAAGGCCAGGGGCGTTAAGCGCGGCGAGCGGGTGACGATCTACCTGCCGATGGTGCCCGAAGCCGCCGTCGCCATGCTCGCCTGCGCCCGGATCGGCGCAATCCACTCGATCGTCTTCGCCGGCTTCTCTCCCGACGCGCTCGGCGGCCGCATCCAGGATTGCGACAGCCGCATCGTCCTCACCTCGGACGAAGGCCTGCGCGGCGGCAAGAGGATCGCGCTCAAGGCCAATGTCGATGAGGCGCTGAAGGCCTGCCCCAGCGTCGATACCGTCATCGTGCTCAGCCATACCGGCGCCGAGGTGCCGATGGTCGAGGGCCGCGACATCGACTGGGCTTCGGCCGTCGCCGGGCAGTCCGCCGATTGCCCGCCCGAGGAAATGAACGCGGAAGACCCGCTGTTCATTCTCTACACCTCAGGTTCGACCGGCAAGCCCAAGGGCGTGCTTCACACGACCGGGGGCTATTCGGTCTGGGCCTCGATGACCCACGAATACGTCTTCGATTATCGCCCCGGCCAGGTCTACTGGTGCGCGGCGGACATCGGTTGGGTCACCGGCCATTCCTACGTCGTCTACGGCCCGCTGATGAACGGCGCGACCACGGTGATGTTCGAGGGCGTGCCCAACTTCCCCGATCCGAGCCGCTTCTGGCAGGTGGTCGACAAGTTCCAGGTCGAGATCTTCTACGGCGCGCCCACCGCGCTGCGCGCGCTGATGCGCGAGGGCGACGACTGGGTGAAGAAGACTTCGCGCCAGAGCCTGCGCCTGCTCGGCTCGGTGGGCGAGCCGATCAATCCAGAGGCCTGGTCATGGTATCACGAAGTCGTGGGCGAGGGGCGCTGCCCGATCGTCGACACCTGGTGGCAGACCGAGACCGGCGGCGCCATGATCACCCCGCTGCCCGGCGCCACCGCGCTCAAACCTGGTTCTGCCAGCAAGCCGCTGTTCGGGGTGAAGCCGATGCTGCTCGACAACGACGGTACGGTGCTGGAGGGAGCCGCCGACGGCTGTCTCGTCATTGCCGATAGCTGGCCCGGCCAGATGCGCACCGTCTGGGGCGATCACGAGCGCTTCTTCCAGACCTACTTCACGACCTTCCCCGGCACCTACTTCACCGGCGACGGTTGCCGCCGCGACGAGGACGGTTACTTCTGGATCACCGGCCGCATCGACGACGTCATCAACGTCTCGGGCCACCGCATGGGCACGGCGGAAGTCGAATCCGCGCTCGTGGCCCATCCCGCCGTGGCCGAAGCGGCGGTCGTGGGCATGCCGCACGAGATCAAGGGGCAGGGTATCTACGCCTTTGTCACCTGCAATGCCGAAGTCGAGCCGGACGAGGATCTCCGCCGCGAACTCATCAAGTGGGTCCGCCACGAGATCGGCCCGATCGCCACGCCCGATGTGATCCAGTTCGCACCCAGCCTGCCGAAGACCCGCTCGGGCAAGATCATGCGCCGCATCCTGCGCAAGATCGGCGAGAACGACTTCTCGAATCTCGGCGATATCTCGACGCTTGCCGATCCCTCGGTGGTCGACAATCTGATTGCAGGCCGTCCGCAACCCGCGGCCGCCTGACGCCCATCCTGCGACGACAGCGCGCGTTTGCGCCTGTCGTCGCAGCATTTATGTCATCGAACGACCGTAAGGTTTCCGTCTCGTAAACTGAGGCGAAACCATGAATGCAACGCTTGCGGCCCCGGATGGCAGGGCCAGTACCCGACCGGAACTCGACAAGGGGCTGGGCGCCGCAGGCCGGATCGGCTTCGGCGCGGCGATCGCCGCCGCGCTGTTCTATGTCGGTTACAGCGTCTATTCGGACGCAGCGGCGGTCGGGGTCGAGCCCACCACTTACCTGCCGTTCCTGCTGCTGTTCGTCGCCTTGCTGATCGCGCTCGGCTTCGAGTTCGTGAACGGCTTCCACGATACCGCCAATGCCGTGGCGACGGTGATCTACACCAATGCCATGCCCGCCAACGTGGCAGTTGTCTGGTCCGGGTTCTTCAACTTCTTGGGCGTTCTCGTCTCCACCGGTGCGGTGGCTTTCGGAATCGTCTCGCTGCTGCCGGTAGAACTGATCCTGCAAGTGGGATCGAATTCAGGCTATGCGATGGTCTTCGCGCTCTTGCTGGCGGCGATCCTCTGGAACCTCGCCACCTGGTGGCTGGGCATTCCCTCCTCCAGTTCGCACACGCTGATCGGATCGATCATCGGCGTCGGCGTGGCCAATGCGCTGATGCACGGGAAGGGCGGCACGGCGGGCGTGGACTGGAGCAAGGCGGCCGAGATCGGACAGGCCCTGCTATTTTCGCCACTGATCGGCTTCGGCGTCGCCGCACTGCTGTTTCTTGCCATGCGCGTACTGGTCCGCAAGAAGGAACTCTACGAGGAACCCAAGGACGGTGCTCCGCCGCCGCTGTGGATTCGCGCCCTGCTGATCTTTACCTGCACCGGCGTCAGCTTCGCCCACGGCTCGAACGACGGTCAGAAGGGCATGGGCCTCATCATGCTGATCCTGATCGGCACCGTCCCCACCGCCTATGCACTCAACCGCGCGGTTCCCGAGCGCTATATGGCCGAGTTCCACAGCCGCTCCATCGCGGCGGAATCGGCGCTGGAAAGCGGCACGGGGCGAAGCGACATAAGTGCGGTGGAAGCACGCCGGAAGGTGACCGCCTATATCGCCGACAAAAGCTTCGTCCCGGAAACGCTCCCGGCTCTGGCGGTCCTGGTTCATGACGTCGACCAGCAGGTCATGGCCTATGGCTCGCTGGCAAAAGTGCCCGCAGCCGCCGTCAGCAATATCCGTAATGACATGTACCTCGCCTCCGAGGCGATCAAGGGATTGGGCAAGCAGAAGCCGGCAGCGCTCTCGGAAACCGCGCAGGATCGCCTCGCCACTTACAAGACCTCGCTCGATGCGGGCACACGCTTCATCCCGACCTGGGTGAAGATCGCCGTGGCCTTCGCGCTCGGCCTCGGCACGATGGTCGGATGGCGCCGTATCGTCGTGACGGTGGGTGAGAAGATCGGCAAGACCCACCTGACTTATGCGCAGGGCGCTGCGGCCGAACTCGTGGCGATGGGGACGATTCTCGGCGCCGACCACCTCGGCCTGCCGGTCTCCACCACCCATGTCCTTTCGTCTGGCGTTGCAGGCACGATGGCGGCGAACCGGTCGGGCCTGCAGATGAGCACGATCCGCAACCTGCTGATGGCCTGGGTCCTGACCCTGCCGGTCTCGATCGTGATGGCGGGCGCGCTCTACATGGTCTTCGCGCAAGTTTTCTGACCGTCAGGATCGCAGCAGGCTCCTGACGGTCTGCCAAAGACGCGATAGCGGTCCGGTCGTGTCCTGAAACGCGGAAGCTGCGGGAATGACGAGGGTAACTTCCGCGCCGCCATCAGGGCCGCGATCGAGAAGCATCTGGCCTTTGAGCTTTTTCGCGCGCTCCTGCATGCCGATCAGGCCGAAGTGGCCGGGCTTGCGACCCGCCTGGATCACCGCATGGTCGATCCCCACGCCATTGTCGACGAACGAGATCGTGAGCGTGGTCTGGAGATAGTTGACGAGGATATCGACGCGGCTGGCTTTGGCATGACGCGAAATGTTGAAAAGGGCTTCCGTGGCGATCCTCGCGATTTCCTCGGAAACGGCAGGGCTCAGGGACCTGACGACGCCATAGCTGACGATGTTCAACTCGACATTGCCGGTCAGGCCGGTTTGGCCGGCAATGATCCGCAAGCACCCTTCGAGCGTGTCGGTTTCCCTATGCGCGCGCAAGTTGTACACGCGGTCGCGTCCTTCGGCGATGACAGCTTCGGCATGTTCGATCACACCGTCGAGGCGATCGGAACCGGCGCCGCCGGAACGGAGCGATGCCGCCGCGAGACGGAAGTCCAGAAGCAGGGCCTGTACCGACTGGAGAAGCGTGTCATGGAGTTCGCGGGCGATCCGTTCACGCTCGTCGTGACGTTCGGCCAGGCGGGAACCGATGCTTTTGCTGACGGCGGCGATGCGCAACCGGTATCCCAGATACAGCAGTGCGAAGAATGCCGCCCCACACAGCAGCTTGAAATACCAGCTTTCCAGGAAAGTCGGCCGGATCTCGAAGGAAAGCGAGCGAGTGGCGGTCCCGCCGCCATCGCCGGTCGCGGTAACGACGAAACGGTATTTGCCGGGTCCGAGATTCGCGTATCCAGCCGTCCTTCGCTGGCCCGCATCGATCCAATCGGTATCCACATTCTCCAGGCGATAACGGATGCGGACAAGGTCCGGGCGCAGGGTTCCCGTCGCCGAAAAAGCAAGACGCACCGAGCGCGTACCGGCTGCGAGCGTGACCGATCGCGGGTCCCGGAAAGTCTCGCCGTCCGTGGTCAGAAGGCGGAAAACCACATTCGGCGGGGCACGATTCCCGGTGATCGAGCGAGGGTCTACGCTCGCCAGACCGGCCGTGCGCACGACCCAGATCCGGCCGTCGCCGTCCAGCGCGATCTTCTGCCCGACCGGCCCGAGACGCTGCGAAGTTCCGGCAAGACCGTCGCGCCCATCGAAGAGACGACGCGACAGCAGTCTGTCGGAATTCCCAAACGCTGCTTGCAGGTCGGACGAGCGCACTCTGGACAAGCCGTCGAAACTGCTGAACCACACTTCCCCTTCGGGTGTCTCGACCAGCGTCGTCACCCGCCGCGTCCAGGGCGCGGAAAGAGGATCGAGCCGCACTGCATGGCCCTGTGCAAGCCGGATCAGACCGGCCGCCGTAAAGGCCACGAAGCCGCCAAGTCCCGGAGAAACGCCGTTGATCTGCGCGCCTTCGAGCGAGGGAAGGCGGTAGATCAGCTTGCGGTTTCCAGAGAACACGACGACCGTCTCGTCATCGAGTGGAACGGCCACTTCGCCGCGGGCATTCGCCGAAATCCCAAGCAAGCCGCCTTTGTTTCGGGCTTCCAGATCGGGAAGTTCGCGCAGCTTCCCCCCTGCGTATCGCCAGGTGCTTCCATCGTAGCCTCTGAGCCAGATATTTCCGGCAGCATCGAGCGCGCAGGCGCTTGGCGCCATGGGAGCCGGCATAAGGTATCTGAGGCGGCCCTTCGCGGAGAGCGAATAGATCTTGCGACGCTGGGCAAGCACGATCTCGCCTGCCTTGCCCGAACAGAAGATCGGATCCTCGGCGAGATCGAGCACATGCCGGGCCGGCGCTCCGTGCTGCAACCGGTAAAGTTTACCGTGCGAAGCCGCGTAGACGCTTCCATCCTTCGAGCTGACAAGTTGAACACCGCCGACATTGTCGCCGGCCACTGTCGGCTCCATCGAAATGTCGGCCAATCGGAACCGAAGCAGGCCCCGACTTTCGGCAAACCATACCGTGCCCTGTGCATCGGTGTAATTGGCTCTCACGCCGTCCGTCTCTGCCGTGCCGGGCCAGCGGTATGTTTCGATCGCGCCGCCGGACCGTGCCTGAGCGAGATTCAGACGGCTCGAAACGGGCGAACTCCAGGAGCCGTTCCATACTCCTCCGTGATCGTCGAATGACAGGAAGCGCATTCCGATGCTCTTTGGGAGAGGGTATACCGGTCCAAGCGGCTTGAGGCCTGATCCGGCAATGCCGTAGCTTCGTAGCCAATCGCGGTCGGAGACCCAGAGCTGGCCGCTGCGATCGACGTTGAGCCGCGCGAACTGGTAAGAGCCTTCGAGAACCCTGAACCTGCTGCTGCCGGGCGCCAGGCGGGCTATTCGCGACTTGCGTTGCTCGAAATCCAGAACCGGTGCGAGGATCGAACCGTCGCGCGTCGCGACCAGGCCGAGCGTGAAACCGGGCGGCAGGCCGAGCAGATCCTCGACCTGCTGCCATTTGCGATCCTTCCAACGCCATAGGCGCCCCGATAGTCCGCCCCATTCCGCGTAGATCGCGCCGTCCGGCCCCTCAAGGATGTTGGTTACGATCAGCGGCGGCCGGGATAGCTTCATATCCTCTACACGGCCGCCGACATAGCGGGAAACGCCTGCGCTCTGCGCAAAGCCGATCCACAACTCTCCCTTGCGGCTGACGAACAGCGAAGAAACCCCGAAAGGACTGGTGCCCTTGATGTCGGGACCAGTCAGATGCTCGAAGGACATGCCGTCGAACCGCCAGAGGCCATCTTCCGCCCCCAGCCACAGAAGGCCGTCCGGCGTCTGCGTTATGGCATTGATGAGCGAGGGCGCGCCTTCTTCCGTACTCCAGAAGTCCTGATGGAAACGCCCCAGAGTGACTTCATCGCGGAGACCGGCATGTTTGGCTGGACCCTCGGCAGGGTTTTGGGCAAGGGTAGTCCCTCCCACAAAAGTGCCGAGGGCAAGACAGGCAACGACCGCCTGCAAGCGGGAGCCTGCCGCAAGGTTCACACACGAAATCCCACTAGACCCTGCGGCCGCGCCCGATCCCGATATCAGGGCCTCCTTCTTGCTACATGCCTGCTTATAAGCCCGGCGTCAAAGTTCCGGAGGATGCAACTCGTGGATCGTCGGCATCTCGTCGCTCTTCGTATCTCCGATGTAAAGTTGACGCCAGGCCTTGGGCGGCATGCCGGTAAACTTCCGGAAAACCCGGCTCATATGGCTCTGGTCCGCAAATCCGCATCCGACGGCAATATGCGAGACGGAAATGCTGTCGTCCCGAAGCATGTCCTTCGCTTTCGCAACCCTGCGGCTGAGCAGCCACTGATGCGGGGGCATTCCCACGGATTTCTTGAAGGAACGGGCGAAATGGGCAAGGGAAAGGCCGCATTCTTCCGCCAGGACTTCAACCGAGACATCCCCGTCGAGCGATGCCTCGATAAGCTCCCTCGCTCTACGCTCCTGCCAGACGGCAAGACCGCTGCGTGACTGCCGCGAGGTTCGCTCCTTTATTCCATAGCGCTGCGCGACATGAGAGCAGAGCGCCCAGCCGAGATGTTCCAGGAACAGGCGATTGGGCTCTTTCGGATTGTCGAAGATCGGCCAGATCGCGTGCGCCAGTCGGTGGAGCTGTCGATCTTCTATGGGTTCGCCGGGGATCCCATCGAGGTTGCCGACCTCGATCGGCCGCTCGTTCATGAGCGCGATGCCGAAAGCCCGGCGATCTACGTGGAAGTTCACGCAAGCGAATGCCGACCGTAGATTCGCTTGCCAGGTCTTACGATAATCGAAGAAAGCGCTATGCCCGGACGGTTGCCGCCGAAACGCCAACTTATGGCCGTTCAGAAAGATTTCCCCTTCATAATCGGCCATCTGAACATTGATCATGAAGGCGTCTTCAGTGAGATGGGGATCGCTCATTCCTACCCCGCATCCGGAACGCAAGCGTGCGACACCGATCGGAAAGCCTCCCGGTCCCTTGAAACTGATGCTGGAGGCATCCTTCACGCGCAGGAACGTCTGCGAACGATTGCTGCCTGTATCGGTTTGCCTGTCCATGGTCGATCCGGAGTCCTTGGCGTTGCGACGAGACGGCGCGGATATGCCCTAAATTATCCATGAGCAGAATACCCGCGTCCTCCCCCCAATATTGGGGGGAGCCGTGTGGATTGTCTCCGCACAAGTCCAGCGGTATCCGAAAGTGAATGCAAGGAGGCGAACGGGATTTGATGCGAGAGGACAAGATCCGCATTGTCGTTGCGGACGATCATCCCCTCATCCGGCGCGGTGTGCGGGCGGTGCTCTCGATGGTCGCTGATGTGCTTGTCGTCGGCGAGGCCGAAGATGGCGCCCAGGCCGTCGAGCTCTATCGCACGCTCCTGCCGGACCTCATTCTGCTCGATCTGCAAATGCCCAACGTGGACGGCATCGAAGCGATCGAGCAGATCAGGAAGGAGTTTCCGCAGGCCAAGATCCTGGTGCTCACGACTTACTCGGGCGACGCTCAGGCCTTGCGCGCGTTGCGGGCCGGGGCGATGGGCTACATTCTCAAGAGCAATCTGCATGACGAACTGATCGAGGCGATCCAGTCGGTTCACGGGGGCCGGGAATTTCTCAGCGCGGAAATCATCTCCCAGATCGCCCGGCACCAGGGCAACCAGCAACTGACCGACCGGGAACGCAGTGTCCTGACGCTTGCCGCTGCCGGAAATTCCAACAAGCGGATCGCCTCCAGCCTCGAAATCTCCGAGGAAACGGTGAAAGGCTACATGAAGATTATTCTGAGCAAGCTGGACGCCGTGGACCGCACCCATGCCGTGACGATCGCTCTCCGGAGGGGAATGATCGACCTCTGACCGGCGGCATAGCCGCTGCCTGACCGGTTACATCGGCCGATCGATCCACCACCTCGGCAGAATGCAACAGCGGACGGAGCAGGGCGGTTCATGCCGCGCAGGGCAAGGCTGGTGATCTCAGTGTCGATGCAGGACTGCGCGCAGCTGAACGAGCGTGGCGATGGCGGCAAGGGAAATGCCCAGAATCGCAACCGCGGTCCAGCCACCGGAGTTCCAGGCGACGGTCGCTGCGGCCGCTCCGGCGCCGCCGCCCAGGAACATCGCCCCCATGAAGATCGTGTTGAGCCGGGCGCGGGCCTCGGGGCGTAGCGCGTAGACGATATGCTGATTGGAGACCAGCACGCTCTGGACCGCGAAGTCGAGCAGGATACAGCCGATTACCAGTCCCGCGATCGATCCCCAAAATCCGAAGATCGCCCAGGAAAGGACCGTCAGCATGGTGCCGCCGAGGATCGCCATGTGCGGGCCACGACGGTCGGCGATCCTGCCAGCGATCGGGGCGGCAAGGATACCGACCGCGCCGACCACACCGAACAGACCGGCCACTTCGGAACCGAGGCCGAAGGGGGGCTGTTCCAAGCGCAGGGCAAGAATCGTCCAGAAGGCAGTGAAGGCACCGAACAGCAGAGCCTGCGTATAGGCCGCGAGGCGTAGCTCGCGGAACTCCCGCCAAAGGTGAACGAGCGAAACGAGCAGGCCCGCATAGGTACTGCGTCCTTCGGGAAGGCTGCGGGGCAGGGCCACGGCCATCAGCCCGCCCGCTCCCAAAGCCAGCGGTACGCCGAGCCCGAACATCGCGCGCCAGCCTTCATGCGCTGCGACGAAACCGGACAGGGTACGGCTCAGCAGGATACCGCAGAGTACACCCGACATGACGGTGCCGACCACGGCACCGCGCCGCTCGGGCGCGGCGAGGTGGGCAGCGAAAGGCACGATCTGTTGGGCGACCGTCGATGCGACGCCGAGGATCAACGAGGCAATCAGCAACATGACAGCCGATGGCGCCAACGCGGCACCGACGAGGGCTATCGCCAGCACGGCGAATTGCGCGACGATCAGGCGGCGTCGCTCGACCAGATCGCCCAACGGCACCAGGGCGAACAGGCCGACGGCATAGCCGAGCTGGGTTGCGGTGGGCACCAGTCCGGTCAGCCCGCCAGGAAGCTCGCGCTCGATTACGCCGAGCATGGGCTGATTGTAATAGATGTTCGCCACGGCCAGTCCGGACGAGACCGCCATGGCAAACATCAGTCCTGAACCGATTTGTGTCGAAGCGGGCGCCTCGGATTGGAGTGCGGATACCTTGCTCATGGTCTTGCCTCTGCGACAATGCCCTGATGCCGGTCCTTAATGCGTTCCGGGGCGGGGCGTGATTGAACGGCAAGTATGGGGAGGCATCAGGTTCAGGCGTAGATATACGATCGGTTATGTCGGCCTGACGGAAAGCGTGATGATGAGCTTCGATGATCCGGAGGCCTTAGTCCGAGGTGGCGTCCGTAGGCAGTTCTGGCAGTTGAAAACCATGGCGATCAGCCGGGCCACGGCGCTTCACGGCTGAGCGAGCAGGCAGTGGGCGGTAGTCGCGATGAGCGTGGTCATGATGAACTACGACCCAGAACGAGTTCGCCTTCTTCCTCTCCGTCCCAATAGTGCGCCCGTTCGCCCGCGACTTCGATCAGCACGATGCCCGACGTCTCAGGACCTTCCGGCCACCAGCGATCGAGGCCGTCTGTCCAGTGCCGGGCAAACGCAGACTTGTCGCGAACAAGCCTGGCATGGCCTTCGACGGCGAGGAAGAAGGGTCTCTGACCGAGTAGCCCGGACTTGCCCTGATAGGACAAAGTGACCTGGGGGTCGGCCGCGATGTCGGCGACCATCAGCGCGCTTTCTTCGGTGAAGAACCAGGCGGTGCCGTCATAATCGACTTCGCGGTTGTTGCTCATCGGCCGCGCTGCGATCGCTCCGCCTTGCGTATGGGTCGCGAGCATTGCGAAGTCGATGTCTTTCATCTTGCCGGAAAGCTCTGCAAGGGACCATGTCATCGGGATTATCCTCTTCCGGTTATACTTCAGACAACGCACGACGCGTATATTCGATGCGCGAACGCTGAGGGGAAAATGCCTCGACAAGGCCCTCGGATCGCACGGTTCAGGCCAGATCTCGGATCTTGGGTTCACGCGCCCAGTGTCGGCTGGCTCCGACCTTCAGGAACGCGTCGATCGGCACGATGCCCTCGTCCTTCTCTACACCCGCCTTATCGAGAATGACCTGGGTGCCGCGACAGTGTGCGATGGTCTTGCAGTGACCATAGGCATCCATGAACCATTGAACCGCAGCCCCTTGCATGGCCAGTTTCTCCGCCGCCTCAGGCATGAGGATCGAAGCGATCGCGTCGAAAAGGACGGACGGCGAACCCGCGAGTTGCCCGTCCGCCTCCAGCGTGCCGCCCTTCAGCTTCATTCCGCCGACTTTCGGAGCCACCAGGAAGGCAGTACCGCCAGCCGTTTCGATTTCACTCTTGAGCTTGTCGATGGCAGCCTTGTCCGATCCCTCGTCGAAGAGAATGGCGATCTTTCTTCCGTCCAGCGTATCGAGAGCATTCTTCTGGATCGACAGGGCGTCGGAAGGCGCCATCTCAACCGGCTCCCGCGCGGCGGGGGCCTTCTTCGGCAATGTTAGAGCCAGCCCATCCGCAACCCTCTCCGCCAGCGTCTCGTCGACGTTGCGCAGGCGGGAGATCACCCGCTCGCGAACGTGAGCAAAAGCGACTTTCGAAAGTTCGAACACGATGGCGGAGGCGATATGCGCCTGTTCGCTTTCGGTCTGCGAGCAGTAAAAGAGCCTCGCCTGACTGTAATGGTCGGCGAACAGCTCCGCGCGGATGCGCAGCTTGTTCTCGGGCTCATTGCGCTCGGCATTTTCCGTAAACGTCGAAAAGCCGCTCTGCGGATCGGCGCGTGGGCCGCTGTTCTCGCCTGCCTCGGCAAGGCTGTTCGGTTCGTAATTCGCGCGGCCGGTGGGGACCAAAGTCTGCATCATGCCGTCCCGCTGGAAGTTGTGGAACGGACATTTGGGCGCATTGATCGGGATCTGGTGGAAGTTCGTCGTGCCAAGACGCGACTTCTGGGTATCGAGATAGGAGAACAACCGGCCCTGCAAGAGCGGGTCGTTGGTGAAGTCAATTCCCGGTATGATGTTGCTGGGCAGGAAAGCGACCTGCTCGGTCTCGGCGAAGAAATTATCGACGTTGCGGTTGAGCGTCAGACGGCCGACGATCTCGACCGGAATGTCCTCTTCCGGGATGAGTTTGGTGGCGTCGAGCACATCGTACGGCTGCTGCGCGGCCCATTCCTCGTCGAAAACCTGCACGCCGAGGTCCCAGGCCGGGAAATTGCCCGAGGCGATCGCTTCGAACAAGTCGCGGCGGTGGAAGTCGGGATCGGCACCCGCGATCTTCACGGCTTCGTCCCAGACCAGCGATTCCAGTCCGAGAACCGGCTTCCAGTGGAACTTGACGAACTTGCCCTCGCCGGATGCGTTGACGAAGCGGAAGGTATGGACGCCGAACCCCTGCATCATGCGAAGGGAACGAGGAATGGCCCGGTCCGACATGGCCCACATGATCATGTGCATCGTCTCGGGCATCAGGGACACGAAGTCCCAGAACGTATCGTGTGCCGAGGCCGCCTGGGGATAGCCGCGATCGGCCTCCATCTTCACCGAATGGACGAGGTCGGGGAATTTCATCGCGTCCTGGATGAAGAAGACCGGGATGTTGTTTCCAACCAGGTCCCAGTTGCCTGCATCGGTATAGAACTTGACCGCAAATCCGCGCACGTCGCGCGGCGTATCGACGGATCCGGCGCCCCCTGCGACCGTCGAGAAGCGCACGAAGACCGGGCAGTTCTCCCCTTTCTTCTGAAATATCGATGCCTTGGTCAGTTCCGGAATGGCCTTGGTGCATTCGAAGACGCCGTGAGCGCCCGAGCCGCGCGCATGAACGATGCGTTCGGGAATGCGCTCGTGATCGAAGTGGAAAATCTTTTCGCGCAGGACGAAGTCTTCCAGAAGCGTTGGCCCCCGCTCGCCGGCTTTGAGGCTGTTCTGGTTATCCGAAATGCGGTGGCCGAAATTATCGGTGAGATAATCCTCCGGCGCGGCACGCGCGGGTTTCAGGTCCTGATGGGTTTCTCCGCCGTTGCCGACGTGATCGTCATGCTGCGGTTTTCCCGAGCCGGGTTGATGATTGCCGAGCGTCTGGGACGTGGCAGGGGATGCGGCGGGATTTGGGGACGTGTCGCGGGTTGCCATGGAAGCTCCTCGGGGAAGTCTTGCTTGCCGCTTTCAACCGGCTTGGCGAGCTAGGGTTCCTGCATCCCACCGCCAGCGATCGGCCCTGCGCCCGGACGAAAGCGGTTTGGGCCGAGCCGGGAACCCGGTAGCCGATACTGGCCTCGCTTCGATCAAGCGCCGTTTTCGGGTTCTCCGGCACGGGGATCGAGACCCGCCTCATCGGCACGGATAAAACTGATCTTGCCTTCCGGCTCCAGGATCGCCCAGGCAACCTGATCGAGACGGGAAATGCCCGCCAGCCGCATTTCGGTCGCCAGTTCGTCGCGGTCGATCCGCTCCGAGTCCAGATTACGATCGAGCAACTGGCCGTGCCTGACAAGGACGACCGGAGCGCTCTCCAGCAGACGCCGCGCGCGGATCGAGTGATGGCCGACCAGCCCCAGCAGCAAGCTCCAGCCCGCGAACGTCACGATGGCAAGCGTTGCGCCGGTAAGCGAGAAATCCTGATGGGTGACGCCCTGCTGGATCAGGTCCCCCATGACAATCAGCGACACCAGTTCGAACGGGGCCATTTGCCCGAGTTCCCGCTTTCCCATGAGCCGCAGCAGGACGTACATCACACCGAACATGACCGAGGCACGGATGACGATTTCCATCAGGGCAGGACCGTCAGTGCCATGGGGATCGTGGCAATTTCATTTTCGCCGTCGGCGATCCGCATTGCGCCGCGCAATTGCCGAAAGGCGCGCGGCTGTATCTGTCCATCGAACTTGAGGGTGAAGGGATGTCCGGCGCGCACTTTGCCGAAATGGTAGGCGAACCGGTCATCGAGCGATTTGGCGCTCTCGGCATCCGGCACCAGGGTATCGATACTCATGGCGCGCCAGAGCGGCGTGTCGATCGCGATCACGAGATCCTCGACGTCTGTCACGGGGACCAAGCGAACTTGTGTTTCGAACCAGTTGCCGCTGCGTAATATCGCGGCATGGCGCAGCTCGATCGTTGCGCGGGGGGTGACGATCCTGCGCTCCGCATCTGACCCGCCGCCCAGCCATCCTGCGAAAGCCGCCGCGATCAGTCCCGCAATTACGAATATGGCCAAGGGGGTCCGCCACATTGCCAGGCGGCCGGGATTACCATGCTTCGCCTCGATGCCGAACGGCCGGTCGGGCTGTCTTGGGCGGGAACGTTCCATGGTAGCCCCTGAACCCGTGAACGGGCGGCATGTTCCGGGTCATCAGCCTTTGCCTGTTGGGGAAATGTTCGGCTTTTTCCGACCGACGATGAGATACCGCCATACGCCGATGGCATTGATGATCAGCAGGATCACGTTTTGCCAGCCGATCCCCTCACTGTCCGGATTCAGAAACCCCCAGGCGATCAGGGCGAGCGAACTGGAGACGAAGATCGCCATTGCCGTCCCGGTCCAAATCCTGCCGAGGTTCAGCGAGACCAGCAGCGAGGCCAGAACGGCGGCACCTGCGCCGTAGTATTGCAGGATGTCTCTCATTTCGATCATCTCCCGAGAACGATCCGCCATTGGAGATTTTGGCATTCACGCCATGCAACCTTGAAATTCGCAAAGCTCCACTCCGGAAATCGACTTTGTCCAACGCTGTTCCCGTTGAACTCCGCTCTACGGAAAGGTGGCGAAACGATCGAAGTTGCACGCGGCGAAGGAACCGGGAGGGGCATCGCGAATTGTTTCGCCGGACCCATCACCGACGCAGGGGGCTTATGAAATCTTCGACACGCGCCGCGCCGTTCCGGAAGTTTTTCTTGCACAGCGATCGCGGGGTAAATCCATGACTTTCGCCTTTGCCAAGCCAGAGCGGCAGCAGCATGAACTGGGCGCCGAGTTTACCGGGGACGGAACCCATTTCGCGATCTTTTCCGAAAATGCCGAAGCCATGGAACTGTGCCTGTTCTCGCCCGACGGTACGGAAGAACTGGCGCGGCTGGAAATGCCGAGCCGTGAAGGATCGATCTTTTCGGGGTACGTGCCGGGTGCGAAGCCCGGCCAGCTTTACGGCTATCGCGCCCACGGTCGCTACGAGCCGGAGCAGGGCCACCGCTTCAATCCCAACAAGCTGCTGCTCGACCCTTACGCCCGCGAGATCGCCGGCGCCCTGCAATGGGACGATGCGCTCTGGGGGTACGATCTTTCGACCGGGGACGACCTTACTTTTGACGGGCGCGATTCCGCGTCGTTCATGGTCAAGGGTGTGGTGCAGGACCCGGCTTTCGACTGGGAGGGAGACAATTCCATCCGTCGCCCCTGGGGGGAGACTCTGGTCTACGAAGCCCATGTGCGCGGGCTGACGATGAGCCACCCGGACGTTCCCGAGGAACTGCGCGGAACTTACGCGGGCATGGTCAGCCCGCCGATCCTCGATCATCTGCTGAAGCTGGGCGTTTCCGCGATCGAACTGCTCCCCTGCCAGTTCTTCCTCGACGATCGCATGTTGCTGGACAAGGGCCTGTCCAATTACTGGGGCTACCAGACGCTCGGCTATTTCGCGCCCGAGCCGCGCTATCTCGGTCCGATCCGGGGGAAAGCGCCCGCTATTCGCCAGTTCAAGGACATGGTGAAGCGCTTCCACCAGGCGGGCATCGAGGTCATCATGGACGTGGTCTACAACCACACAGCCGAAGGCTCCGAACGTGGGCCGACGCTGTGCTTCAGAGGCCTCGACAACGCCAGCTACTATGCCCTCTCGCCCGAAAACCCGCGCTACAGTTTCGACCAGACCGGCACCGGCAATACGCTCAGCGTTGCGCACCCGATGGTCATTCGCATGGTCCTCGATTCCTTGCGCTACTGGGTGCAGGCCATGCATGTCGACGGGTTTCGCTTCGATCTGGCCTCGACGCTAGGCCGTGAGGCCATGGGCTTCGACCGGGAGAGCGGGTTCTTCGATTCAATCCGGCAGGACCCGATCCTCTCCGGCGTAAAGCTGATCGCCGAGCCGTGGGACGTGGGCAGCGGCGGCTATCAGGTTGGCGGTTTTCCCTATCCGTTCCGGGAATGGAACGACAAGTTCCGCGACACCGCACGCGGCTTCTGGCGCGGCGATCCGGCGCTGGTCGGCGATATGGCCAACCACCTGATCGGCTCACCGGAACAATTCAACCATTCCGATCGCGGGGCGACGTCCTCGGTCAATTTCCTTGCCGCACATGACGGTTTCACCTTGCTCGACACGGTCTCCTACAACGACCGCCACAACGAGGCGAACGGCGAGGGGGGGAGCGACGGGCACGACAACAATCTCTCCGACGACATGGGAGCCGAAGGCCAGACCGAGGATCCGGGTATCGTCGAGGCTCGCGCGCGCCGTCGCCGCGCAATGCTGGCGACGCTGCTGCTCAGCCAGGGCGTACCGATGATCCTGGCCGGCGACGAACTGGGCAACAGCCAGGAGGGCAACAACAACGTCTATTGCCAGGACAACGAGACCGCCTGGATCGACTGGGCGGCCAAGGACGACGAACTGCTGGACTTCTGCAGGCGCATGATCGGATTCCGACGCGACCATCCGGTGCTCTCGCAGGACAATTTCCTGAGCGGTGAGCCGGGCGAGGACGGCTGCGTCGAGATCGCCTGGCATCAGCCTGACGGCCGCGTGATGGACGCTGAGCTATGGGGTCAGGCCGAACTGCGCGTCCTGGGCTTCTTTCTCGGTTATTCCGCGCAGGAGGCTTTCGTCGAGGGCGAGCGGCCGTTGTTCATCGTGCTCAATGCCGGAGACGAAGTCACCTTCACCCTGCCGGAGCATAACGGTATCGCGCAGTGGCATCGGGTGCTTGATACCGCGCGCGGGGACGCCTTTGCGCCCGAGGCGGTGGAGAACGGCACGGCGATCGTTCCTGCCGCCAGCGTCAGCGTCTTTGCGCCGGAATGAGCGGCCTGTCCCATTTTGCCAAGTCGTGGGGTGCTGAGCCGCTGCATGGCGGGCGCTGGCGCTTCAGCCTCTGGGCGCCAGAGGCGAAGGCAGTTTCGGTAGTGCTCGCCGGCGGCCCCACCGCGCTGACAGGTGAGCCGGGCGGCTGGTGGCGCGTCGAAGCCGCGGCCTCGCCGGGTGAGGCCTATAGCTTCCTCCTCGATGGAAACGCTTATCCCGATCCCGCGTCTCGCGCGCAGCAGGGCGATGTCCACGGGCCTTCGCTGCTGGTCGACCCCGGCGGCTTCGCATGGCAGAGCGCGTGGAGCGGCCTGCCGTGGAGCGAAGCGATCGTCTACGAACTGCATCTCGGTACTTTCACCGAGGCAGGCACGTTTGCCGCTGCCGAAGAAGAACTACCCCGCCTTCGCGACGCTGGTATCACTCTGGTGGAACTCATGCCGGTCGCCCAGTTCGACGGGCGGCGAGGCTGGGGATACGACGGCGTGCTGCCCTATGCACCGCATAACGCCTATGGCGCGCCGGACGATTTTCGGCGTTTCGTCGACAGAGCCCATGCGCTGGGCATGGGCGTGCTGCTGGACGTCGTCTACAACCACCTCGGTCCTTCGGGGAACTACCTTGCAGCCTGGTGCCCAGCGTTTTTCCATGCCGGGCGCCGCTCGCCCTGGGGGCAGGGGATCGCTTACGAAGTCCCCGCCGTGCGCGACTACTTCATCGAGAACGCGCTTTACTGGCTGACCGAGTATCGGCTCGACGGGCTGCGGCTCGATGCGGTCCATGCCATCGAGGATCATTCCGCCGTCCATTTCCTCGACGAGCTGGGCGCGCGCGTGCGAGCCGGGGAATGGGATCGCCCGATCCACCTCGTCACCGAGGACGAACGCAACCTCGCGCGCTATTTTGTCCCCGACGCGCCGTTCGACGCGACCTGGAACGACGACTGGCATCACGCCGTGCACTGCCTGCTCACCGGCGAGGACGAGGCCTACTATGCACCGTTCGCCGTCGATCCGCTGGCCGATATCGAGACGGCCCTGCGCGACGGTTATGTCGAGCAGGGGCAGGCCCGCCCGACCTCGGGGCATCCCCGCGGGGAGCCTTCCGGCGCCTTGGCGCGCACCGCCTTCGTGAACTTCCTCGGCAACCACGACCAGGTCGGCAACCGAGCACGGGGGGAGCGGCTGCACCAGCTCGTCACCGACCGCACGGCGCTTCGCGTCGTCACCGCGCTGACCCTGCTCGCGCCGTCCGTGCCGATGCTGTTCATGGGGGACGAGTTCCTCACCGAGGCGCCATTCCTGTTCTTCGCGGACTTTACCGGAGATCTCGCCCAGGCTGTCCGCAAGGGCCGTGCCGAGGAATTCGCGCAGTTCGAAGCCTTCGGCGGCGAAGTGCCCGATCCGATCTCGCCCGAGACGTTCGCTGCCTCGAAGATAGGCCGTCCGCTGCACAAGGAGCAACTGGAGCACATGCGCTTCATCGGCGAACTTCTTACCCTGCGCCGCGCCCAGATCGTGCCACTGCTAGCCGGGAATGCCTCGCCGCAAGTCACGGTGGAACGGGAGGGCGCCGCGATCGATGCTGTCTGGGATTTCGGAGAGGCACGACTGGCCCTGCGCGCCAGGCTTGGTGACGGAAAATTCGAACCCCACGACGATCCGCTTCTCGTCATCACCGAAAGGGCAAGTCCTTTCGCCTTTTCCGTAGCTCTCCTTGCCGAGATTCGCGCATGATCGGTTCCCCTCCTTTCGTCGCCACCTACCGTCTGCAACTCCGCAACGGCGTGGACCTCGATCAGGCGCGAGACTTGCTGCCCTGGCTAAGCGAGCTGGGAGCAAGCCACCTCTATCTTTCGCCGCTCTTCCATGCCGCCTCGGGTTCGACCCACGGATATGACGTCATCGATCCCAATGCCGTCGATCCCGTGCTCGGCGGAGAGGCGGCCTTCATCGCCCTCAGCGATGCGGCGCGGACGGCGGGGATCGGCCTGGTGCTCGACATCGTGCCCAATCACATGGCGTTCACTCCGGAAAATCCCTTTGTCGCCGATATCCTGCGCCATGGCCGGGACAGCCGGTTCGCCCGCGTCTTCGACATCGACTGGGAAAAGGGGCCACTGCATTTCCCGGTGCTGGACGGCATGGTCGAGGACGTGCTCGAAAGCGGGCAGATCGCCCTGATCGGGACCGCGCAGGACCCCGCTCTGGCGATCTATGCCGAGGCTTATCCGCTGCGCCCGACGCCGCTGGCTCGGCAACTGGTGGAAGAAGGCGTGCTCGACGCGTCGAACCTGACAGCGCTGCTTTCCGAACAATGGTGGGCGGTGGGGGATTGGCGCGAGACGGCGGATGCGATCATTCATCGCCGCTTCTTCAATATCACCGGCCTGATCGGCGTGCTGCAGGAAGACCCTCGCGTCTTCGAACTGACGCACCGCTGGATCGTGGATCAAGTCCGCGCCGGGCGTGTCCAGGGCCTCAGGGTGGACCATATAGATGGGCTGGCACGCCCCGGCGACTATCTGCAGCGGCTGCGCGAAGCGGTGGGAACGGTGCCGGTCTGGGCAGAGAAGATCGTCAAACCGGGCGAGGATATCCCCGAGGCCTGGCCGATCGAAGGGATGACCGGCTACGAGTTCATGACCCCGGTAACCCGCCTGCTGACGAATGGCACAGGCCTTGCCGTTATGCGGGACGCAGCCGCTGGAGCCGTCCCCGCGGACATGCAGGCGGAAGTGCGAGCGGTCCGCAGGCAATTGCTCGGCGACGCGCTTGCGCCCGAACTGCGGCGCGTGGAAGCCGTTGCCTCCGCGGCGATGTCAGCTCCGGCCCAAACACGTATCGGGGTTGCCGAAGCCGTCGCAGATCTGGCGGTGAACTGGCCGGTCTATCGTTCCTATGCAGCGGACGGCTGTCCGCTCGCCCCCCGGTTCGAGGCGCTGCGCGCTCCCGGTTTGCCGGGCACCTTGATCGACTTGCTGCATGGTGCCGAAAACGACACTGAAAAGGGTGGGACAGCTCGCGACTTTGCAGGTCGGTTCGAACAATTGACCGGCGCCCTGACAGCCAAGTCTGAGGAAGACACCGTGTTCTTCCGGATGATCGCCTATCTTCCTTTCTGCGAGGTGGGTGCGGAGCCGGATTTGACGACGATGACGGTCGGGCAATTTTCAAGGGTCATGCAGGAACGGTCATCGCAATGGCCGCTTGGCCTGAATACACTTTCGACACACGACACCAAGCGCTCCGCCGATGCGCGCGCGGCGGTCGTCGCGCTGAGCCATTTTCCGGGCTTGGCCGCACGATTGCTGAGCGCGGCCGGGGAACGCGCAAAGAGCCATGACCTCCCGCCACGCTGGGGGCTCTATGCCCTGCAATCGGCGCTGATGCTGCGCGGCGAACCGGCTGCTTCCGAGCGCCTGTCGGCGCACCTGTCGAAAGCGATGCGCGAGGCAAAGGACTTGTCGCAGCACGAGGCTCCAGACGAGGAAGCCGAAAGCCGACTTGCCGATCTCGGCCGCGAACTGCTGGACGCTGTCGCAAAGGGGGAGGGCGGGGAGGCCGATGAATGGAGTCTGTTCGAACGACTCCGCGAACAGATCGTGCTCGCGCAAGTCGCGCTCCAACTGACGGCACCAGGAATTCCCGACATCTATCAGGGCTGCGAACTGCTGGCCTCGAATCTCACCGACCCTGACAATCGCCGCGCGGTCGATTTCGCCAAGCTCACACAGGACGAAAGCCCTTCCTCGCTTTCAGCACGTAAACGGAACCTTACCCGTAGGCTGCTTCATCTGCGCCGGGGCTATGCGGACCTCTTCACACGGGGCGATTATGCCCTGATCGAGGAACCCGGTTGCTGGCGCATCGTTCGGACGATCGGAAGCAAGGTGGTCGTGGTGGAAATGCCTCTGCCACACGGAACTTCGCCGGACGAGTGGCAGATCAGCGTCTTCGAGTGAAAGGTCATTGTCGTAGCAGCGCCTTCACCGCGATCGTGTCCCCTCGCGTGGTGTAGGATCGAGGGCGCGGCGCCGTCGATCTCCGGCCAAGCCGGGTTGATCAGGCTGCCATATTGGGCAGTGTGATGAGGCTGTTATCGCTTAATCCCGCGACGCTCTCAAGTGTCATGTAGCGGGAGCGCTGGACTGCCCATT